>Ga0189291_100016_pt1 | contig 398194 bp, 383 predicted proteins | sample UW1redminimetaG_FD_130331 | JGI IMG/M metagenome (GOLD analysis project Ga0189291, IMG submission 130331) | Marine microbial communities from the Costa Rica Dome - UW179B-red mini metaG | ecosystem: Environmental > Aquatic > Marine > Oceanic > Photic zone | place: Costa Rica: the Eastern... | reverse complement strand
GGGGCGGGCACTTAAGGCCCGGTCACGGCCCGCGGATGAAAGTCCAACGGTACGGCCCGGGAGAAACAGGCGCTTAGCTCGGGATATGATGGATGGCAGCGATTGCAGCAGCCGCGCGCGGAGTGCCGGAAGGCCTCTAAAAAAGAAACCACATGAGGCTTTGCGGCACTCCGCGTCCCTCACACTTTTTTCACACCGTGCGGGCATGGCCTGTGCGCGGGGTGCGGCTGTGCGCCTTAAAACTCAATGTCATTACCCGGCTAGTCCGGGTAATCCAGGGTTCCAAATTGAAGCCGTCATTTGTCGCTCCTGGACCACCCGAACAAGTCGGGTGGTGACAGCTTGAGAATTGGTCGAGCCCGAGGGTGACAGTGAGTTTTTGATTGTCTGCTGCGGTACCTAAAAACAAAAGCCGTCACCCCCGGATTTATTCCGGGGGTCCAGGAGCGACAAAACAAAAGCCCATGATTGGAACCCTGGATTGCCGGAACAAGTCCGGCAATGACACTTTTATTTGGATTACCTTACGAACAGCCCTCAACCCAGCGGACTTCCTCCGCCCGGCCAAGACGGAAGTGGCTTACATGGCCTTCCTCGGTTTCAAACACCATGCCCCGGCTGGCAGACAGGGTGACGATATAGTCCGTCCCGACGCCATATTTGTTGGGCGCCGTTTCCACGGCCTCGCCATAGGCCGCGACAATGTCGGCCACCGGGCTGCCAAGGCTCAGCCCATTGGGCAGCACCTGCGAGGGCCCGCCCTCGCCCACCCGCTCCGGCCCGACATCGACCCGCGCCAGCACACCCTCAATCAGCATGAGATCCACCTGGCCCGGGGCGTCGCCCGCGCTGGCATAACGACAATCAGAGCCCGGCGCGCTGGCATGGGCTTTCAGACCCGCCGCGATCACATCCACCTTTTGCCCGATGCTGAAGGGACCGAGACCGATCTCGCTCAGGCGCCAGCCCGGCCCCGCAACAGGCTCAGGCCGCGCAACAGGGGCGCGCGGGGTGGCCGGGGCCAGAAGCTCCGGGGGCGGCGGCAGGCCGGTGCCCTTGTCAAACGCGCCGTCATCGCCCCCAACCGGATTGAGATCAAGATTGCTGACCGCACTCTGTGTCTCCACAGGCCCCGCCAACAGCAGAAAAACCACACCCAGCAAAGCAAAAAAACGCGACCGACCCATGACGAACTCCCGAAAAAACCAGCCGCCAGTGTGCCGTGGAAAGAGAAGAGATGAAAGTACTCACTATCCTCATTCCAACCGTCACCCCCGGACCCACGGGTCTGGCTTCGCCAGCCCGAGAACAAGCTTGCCCGGGGGTCGCCCTGAGTTTTGGGGGGCGACAAACCACAAGTCTGCGATTGGAACCCTGGATGCCCGGAACAAGTCCGGGCATGACACTTTTATTTTTTGAACTGCAAAAACTGGCCCAAATCCTGCGTCTTTTCAGTTATGACCCGACATTTTTGTTCCATTTTGGCACTGAGTGCCGCCCTCGTGAGCTTTACAGCCCCTGCCAGCGCCTTGCCGCAGGTGGAACTGCGCGGCGCGAACTCGGAACTCACCCAGATCGGGATCGAACCCCGCCTGCCCGCGACCCAATTTTTGACCCCCAAAAGCGGCCTGCGCGCGCCCTTGCCCGTAAGCACCCGGGCAGAGGCCGATCTCATCGCCTTTGCCCAAGACGTCGAACCAGCCCGCGAGGCAGGCGCCCGCGTTCATCTCGGCCTCTATACCGAGCGCGCCAAGCAGACCGGCAAGCTCGAAGACATCGCCCTGACCGCCAATTACACAATCAGCTGGTAAGCCCGCCGGGCTTTGAGAAAGCTGGCCCCGCCGCGCGGAACCTTTTACAAAGGGGCATGGCAGATCACGCACTTCTTATCGGCATGAGCGGCATGCTCGCCCCCGTCGCCCGGCAGATTGTCGGCGAAAGCCAGCACGCAACGCTCTGTGCCCGCGGCGCCGGCAAATTCTCCTTTGGCGAGAGTTTCCTCGACGACAAAGTCGTGAAACTCCCCCTCGATTATAATGACGAAACCCATTTCCTGGACACGCTCCGGGTCCGGGGGCCCGTTGACCTCGCCGTCACCTGGGTCCATCCCGAAGCCCATACCCTGCGCGATGGCATCGCCGACTGCGTCATCCCCGGCGGCAAGATCATCGAAATCATGGGCTCTGCTTCCGGCAGGCCCGATGGGTTTGCAGATCAGCGGATGGAGGCCATGAAATCCCACACGGGCAAAACCTATCGACAGGTCGTGCTCGGATTTGTTGTCGAGGAGGCCGGATCGCGCTGGCTCACCCATGAAGAAATTTGCGACGCAACCCTGCGCGCCTATCGCGGCTTTGACACCCGCACCCTTGCCGGAACACTAGAGCCCTGGGACAAGAGACCATGAAACACTTGATGGCGGCCCTGGTCGCATTTTTCACCACCCCTGCCCTCGCGGACTTCACACAATCCCCTATGGCGCCGCCGCCGCAAGAGGTGATCGACCGCGCATTGGATGACCCGGACTGTTTCCTGCCCGAAACCTTCAACGCCCTTGATATGTGGGAGGGCACAACGCTCAACGCCAATACCCGTGTTCACATCGTGCCCTGCCAGCTGGCGGCCTATAATATGATCTCAAAGATCATCATCGAACGCCGCGACGATGAAGGCACAAGCTCAACCTTCGATCTGCAGAGCTTTGCGGACTATTCCAGCCTCTATGGATGGACCGCCTCTGACACGCTCACCAATGCCTTCATAAACCCGGAATCCGGGCACCTTGCGCACTTCCACAAGGGACGGGGCATTGGCGATTGCGGTGCCACCGGGTCCTGGGAATGGACAGGTTTTCTCTTCGCCATGGTTGAATACCGTGTCCACGAAGCCTGCGACCAAAGCCTGATGCCCGACGCCTGGCCAACCGTCTATCAGCGCACCTCCAGGCCGGAATCGGCCATGAGGCCGGACCCTGTCATTGACAATCCTGACCAACCGGCAGAGACGGCCGATTGCTCTGTCGCCCCGTTCTGCGAAGACCGCCGCTATTTCAAAGATCTCCTGGTCTCGTGCAGGCAACCGCGCGGCGATGGCTCGCGCTTCTGCTCTGCCAACGCCTATGTACACAATGCGAGCGCTCCAGCAGGATATGACTATCAGTTGCGTGTCAGCCGCGAACGTCGCGACGCGCCCCTCCGTCTCTCGCTCATCGCCGTCTTTGAGATGATGGACCGCTCCCAACCCATGAGCATCAGCATTGATGGCGAGCGCATCGCCCTTCTGGGGCCAGACGAAATTGAAACGCCTGCCTCCATCAATGATTATTTCGTTGGCCCACAAGATGTGACCGACCAGTTGATTGATGCCATGCGGGCGGGCGGAGAAATCTCCCTCACCTATCGAAGCGAAAGTGGAAAGAACATGACCGTGCCCTTCTCACTATCGGGCTTTACGGCCTCGCTTCTCTGGATGCAGGAAAACGCTGGAAACTAAATCCGGGGAGACCGATTTTCTCAGGGGTAAATCATGCGCTCAGCAAGTACTGCCCGACATCCTTCACATCAAAGAGGAGGGAGATCCACAGCGTCGCAAGCGCCATAACATACCAAACCCCGTAAATGCTCTTCACCTCAATCTGCGAGAAGCGCCGCGCCATATAGATGGCAACCGGTGTCCAGAGGATGAGGTGCGTGATACCCCACAAGCCGTTCCAGCCGACATAAACGCCTAAGACCATCGTTGCCGGGATCGTGAGCACCATGGCCAGCAACAGCCAGCGCGCTTCCACCTTAAAGACCGCAAAGATGAGGGCGCCAAGTCCGAGCACCACAAGCATCCAGTTCATCCAAAGCTGCACCCATTGCGGCAGCGCTGCGATGTAAACTTCTTGATCCGCCTGCGCAATCGCCCAGGCATCCATAAATTCAGTGAACATGGGTCCCCCTCCCCAAACTTGATTGGTTCTTGTTATTGACCACTATTGTCGAACCTTGGAGCGAAGCCTGCATCTCACAATCGCGTTAGACAAGAAGAAAGAATGCCATGCCCCCGACGAACAGTGACAAATCCTATCTGTCCAATCCTGAATGGGTAAAGGGGGCCTGTGGCTGCGGGATCGTACAATTCGAAATCAAATACCCCGCCCGCTGGGCCTATCACGACCACTCCACCGGAACGCGAAGTGCCATGGGCACCGCAGCAGCCACTTATGTCGGTTCCTGGCGAAAACGCTTCAAGGTCACCAATGGCGAGGACGCTCTCTCGGACTACCGCGATGACGACAAAGCCACCACCCGGCGTTTTTGCATCGAATGCGGCACACCTGTCACCTATGAACGAGATGCCTCCCCTCACATGGTGAATATTCCCCGTGGCTTGTTCAGTGAAGGCGTAGGTCGTGAACCCCGCTATCATGTTCGGATGGGCGAAATGCCGGACTGGGCCTATACAGGCGAACAGGTCAATCCACTCAAAAACTACCCAACAGTTCTCTACGAACGACCGCGCAAATCCAAGAAGAGAGTGGACCCGGAAGACATGTTTTAGTGACGTTTAGGTTTGCTCAACATCTGGGTTCACCCGCGCATAGCCCTCTTCACGGACTTTATCCATATGCGGAACAATCGCCTCATGAGGCGTTCCCAGCGCATGAAGTACATCGGATGCTAACTGCAGAGATGCTTCTAGCGTTTCGGGAACAATACCCGTCGCACCAAGTTTCATAAGTTCCCTTGAATGGGTGAGATCATGAGCACGGACAAAGAGAGGAACCTTCGGCCATTTTGCACGCACAGCCACAACACCTTTGGTCGTCGCTTCGTAATCATTCAACGTAATAACAATCGCCCCCGCCCGGTCAGCCCCGACCCTTTCCAATACATCATGTCGCGCTGCATCACCATAGAAGACGGGCTCCCCGCTTTTGCGCGCTTCACGCGCACGAACTGCACTCATATCCAGCGCCACAAAGGGGACCATTTGTTCCGACAAAAGCCTCGCAACAGTCCGGCCAACGCGACCGTACCCAGCGATGATTACGTGACCGCTTAAATCATCATCAATCGCTGATATCTCAACGTCCTTTTCGATGCGGTACCGTCTGGCAACAAGAGCCGACACGCCGTTTCCTATAATCATGAGAAACGGGGTCAGTGCCATGGAGACACCAGCAACAATCAACATATACTGACCGACTTCACGGTCCAGAACACCGCCAACCATCGCGCCCCCAATAATCACAAAGGCGAACTCACCGCCTGCGCTCAGCAAAAGGCCACTGCGCACAGCCTGACTTGCCGTAACCCCGAACATTACCGTCAGCGACGAAATCATAATGGCCTTGATGCCGATCAGACCAAAGACACCCAGAAAAATTTCGTAGGGCATCACCTGCATGATCGCAAAATCAAGCCCCATCCCGACGCTGATGAAGAAGAGACCCAACAACAGCCCCTTAAATGGTTGAATGTCAATTTCGATCTGCGGGCGAAATTCAGTCTCAGAAAGCACAAGCCCTGCCAGGAAAGCACCAAGCGCCATGGAGAGGCCGGACTGGCCGGTTGCCCAGGCTGTACTCAGAACCGCCAGAAGTGTCAGCGCCATAAAAAGTTCAGGGGAGCGAGCCCAGGTAACCAATCGGAAGAGGTAACGCAGAGCGTATCGGCCCACCACAAGGATCACAACAATCGCGGCCACGGCTTGCAACAAAGCCAAACCTATCAGTTTCGCCAGATCGAACGGCCCTTCCGCCCCGCCATTGGAGAGGATCGAGACCAGCATGATCAAGGGTACAACGGCAAGGTCCTGAAACAGCAGGATAGAGAAAGAGCGACGCCCCATGGGCGTCGCAAACTCACCGCGTTCGATCAATACCTGCGTAACAATGGCGGTCGAGGAAAGGGCCAACGCGAATCCGATAACCACCGACGCTTCAATTGAATTTCCCCACATGTTGGCAAAAAGGGCCAGAACGGTTCCGCAGATCAGCACCTGCAGGCCGCCCAGTCCGAATATGAGCCGACGCAGCGCCAACAAGCGCTCAAAGGGCAATTCCAGACCAATGGTAAACAGGAGGAAGACAACACCCAGCTCTGCCAGCCTCGCCACGCCCTCAATATCGGGAATAACGGCCAGGCCAAACGGCCCAATAATCGCCCCCGCCGCCAGATATCCCAGCACCGGGCTCGCTTTCATCCATTGAAACAACGGAACAATCAGTACCGAGGCGACAAGAAAGACAACGATCTCTCTCAGATACGGAATGACCTCCGTGTGACCAGCGCCCGCTTCCACCAACTCTATCTCCATCACTATCGTGTGTTTCGGCCACGCCACAACGGGCGCAGCTCAATTTGAGCGGTTTTACTTCCCGCTCAAGGCCCCTATATATGGAAGATAGGGGATCGACGTTAAGAAAGAAAATAAATGACCGCCGATGGCAGTTTCACCATGACGCCAGAATTTGGGCCGACTTTGCCTGCAGCCAGCAGTTCATCTGACCGGAGCAGCTTCCCATGATGTATCTGTCGCTGGTCAGCGGTTTTGTCATTCTGCTGTTTTGCGGCGACCTGTTGGTCCGAGGAGCCGTTTCACTTGCGCTGAAACTGGGCATCCCCTCAATGCTCATAGGCCTAACGGTTGTAGCCTTCGGAACGTCGGCACCAGAGCTCGTTGTTTCCATCAGAGCGGCCCTCACGGGCGCCAGCGGCATCGCTATCGGGAATGTCGTGGGATCCAATATTGCAAACGTCCTGCTGGTTCTTGGCATCCCGGCTCTTATCTACCCGACACTCTGTGATCAAGTTTCTGTACGACGCAACACCATCTTCATGGTGACGGCCACGCTCATCTTCATATTCCTATGCCTGTTTGGTCAGCTCGTTTTCTGGCAGGGTGCAATCCTGTTCACATTGGTACTGCTCTTCTTAGGATATGTTGCCAATCATGCCGTTAGCTCAGCCAATGGCGCTGGCGCCACGTCTATAGAAGAAGAATTTGAGCTGCCAGACGAGGCTTCCGGTCTTCCGCAAAGCACCTTTATGATCGCGCTCTTCTTGCTCGCGGGCGTGTTCGGTCTTCCTCTCGGCGCGCATTTCATCGTGGATGGCGGTACAGAGATCGCGCAGGCCTTTGGCGTATCCGACAGCGCGATCGGCCTCTCCCTCATCGCGTTTGGCACGTCTCTTCCAGAATTGGCAACCACGGTCATCGCAGCACTCCGACGTCAGGCTGATATTGCGATTGGCAATGTCCTTGGCTCCAATCTTTTCAATATCTTAGGCGTTATGGGTATTACCGCGATGGTCGCTCCTATCGACGTCCCTCCTGCATTTCTTTTGTTTGACCTCTGGGTCATGCTCATTGCGGCCCTGCTCGTTGTTCCTTTTGCGATGGCGAAGGGAACCATCACCCGCTCCGCAGGTGCCTTTTTCCTGATCGGCTATGTGGCCTATATCTACTTCCTCTTCGTGGCAGACCGAGCCGCCGCGATGCATGGCGCTTAAGTATCGCCCATGACCACACTCTCTCCTCGCAATGCACTCATCACAGGCGGCGCCAAACGCATTGGCCGCGCCATTGCCCTCAACCTCGCATCAGAGGGGTGGGGAATTGCTGTTCACTATCGAGGCTCCCCGGAGGACGCAACAGACACAGTCCAGGAGATCATTCAGGCTGGCGGACGTGCTGTCGCCCTTCGAGCAGACCTCCTCGATATGGCTGCCCTCAGCCCACTGCTCGCTAGCGCACGCGAAGAGCTGGGACCGCTTACCGCTTTAATCAACAATGCCTCTATCTTTACTGATGATGATCTGGAGACCCTGACGCCCGAGTCCTGGGCGGCGCACATGGACACCAATCTGCGCGCACCTCTGTTCCTCGCTCAAGCATTCGCGAAGCAACTACCCGCTGACGCGCAGGGCAATATCATCAATATGATTGACCAGCGCGTATGGCGTCTCACACCGCGTTTTTTGTCTTACACCACGTCAAAAGCCGGTCTGTGGACATTGACCCAAACCCTGGCCCAAACCCTGGCCCCAAAAATCAGAGTAAACGGCATTGGGCCCGGTCCCACCCTTTCGAACGACCGGCAATCAAACGCAGATTTTCAGGCACAAGCAGACGCAACCCTGCTCCAGCGACAAATCACCCCAGAAGAAATTTGTACTGCGATCCGATTTATCCTTGCGAGTCCGGCTCTGACGGGCCAAATGATCGCTCTCGACAGCGGCCAGCATCTCGCCTGGGAAACCCCCGACGCGAGCGGGCCTGAGTGACACAGCGGATTGCGAACAAGGATTGAACGCCCATGAGCCGTCACCCCACGAATGAAAGCCCAGATTTGGCCTCAGGCCAAAGCTCGAAACTGGACAATGTGACCCGTCTGAAAATCGCCGATGCCGCCCAGTCAATTCGCCATGTTTTCGTGCGGGATCTGGTCCTCGACGGTGAAATTGGTGTCTATGCCCATGAAAAAGACGGGTTTCAGCAGCCGATGCGCTTCAACATCGACCTAACAGTTCGCGAAGTCGCCCATAGCGACGCCCTGGAAAACGTCGTTTGCTATGAGCAGATCGTCAATAAGGTGAAAAACCTGCTGACTGAGGGACACGTCAATCTGGTGGAAACCTTGGCAGAACGGATCGCGTCCAGATGTCTGGAAGACGCCAGAGTTGAATGTGCCCGGATCCGGGTCGAGAAGCTTGCTGCTATTCCGGAAGTTGCAAGTGTTGGTGTGGAAATTGAGCGTCAACGCACCAGACCTTAGTGACGAAAAACACTCAGAGTGAAATACGTAAACTACCGGTACACGCTTGAATTTTTTCACATTTTCGTCATCTAAAACTACACAGCATGCGGACATTATGCACACGCTAGACCGACACCAGTTAACCATAAGGTCTGCAAGCCAAAATTCTACCTAAATGCAGAAATCACCAATCTCGATTTCAAAACGTCTTATTTTTCAATAGGTTACCAAAATGCAAATTGGGCCCAATAATCGAATAATCGTTGTGTCACAATCGGTTGCACAGAATCTCTCAAGATTCTCAACAAACTTATCCACAAGGCGCAGGTGAAACAGGTCGGTACAGTAATGAGGGTAAATCTCATGAATAAAAGCGCAGCATTCGGCCCCCTTCTATTCAATAGTTCTACGCCACTATTGAGGGGTGAAAACACGCCGCCAGAGGCCGAAAAGAGGAAAACAACGGCACGATGAGCAAGGACGTCCTCCAAAGTGAAGCAGACCAGCTCCACGGGGCCGCACTGATCTCAGAAAAGGTCAAAACTCTGCCCGACAGCCCTGGCGTGTACCGGATGCTGAAAGGGAATGGCGACGTCTTGTATGTGGGCAAAGCACGCAGCCTGAAAAAGCGCGTGACGAGCTATACAAAGCTCGCAGGCCACTCAAACCGCATCGCGCGCATGATCGCCTCAACCGAGGCCATGGAATTCATAACCACGGCGACGGAAACCGATGCGCTGCTGCTTGAGGCCAACCTCATTAAGCAGTTGAAGCCCCGTTACAACGTCCTTCTGCGCGATGACAAATCCTTTCCCTACATCCTACTGACGTCCGATCACGACTTCCCCCAGGTTGTGAAACATCGAGGCAGCCGGTCCCGCGAGGGGGACTATTTCGGCCCCTTTGCCTCAGCAGGCTCTGTTACCAGGACACTCAACACGCTTCAGCGCGCCTTTCTGCTGCGCTCTTGTACAGATTCTGTTTTCGATGCAAGGACGCGCCCCTGCCTGCTCTTTCAAATCAAACGTTGTTCAGCGCCCTGCACTGGTGAGATCAACAACACGGACTATGCCGAACTTGTTTCTGAATCCCGTGACTTTCTTCAAGGCAAGAGCCGCCGGACGCAGGAGCACCTCGCGGGCCAGATGGAAGCAGCCAGCGCCAAGCTCGACTTCGAAAGCGCTGCGATCTACCGCGACCGTATTCGCGCCCTCACCAACATTCAGTCTCACCAGGGGATCAATCCCCAATCCGTAACAGACGCAGATGTGTTCGCCGTCGCAGAAGAGAGCGGCCAGACCTGCGTCCAGGTGTTTTTCTTCCGGGGTGGGCAGAACTGGGGCAACCGCGCTTACTTCCCCCGCCACGATAAAGATTTCACACGCACGGAGGTGCTCGATGCCTTCCTCGCCCAGTTTTATGACGACCGGCCCTCCCCACCAAAGATCTTCTTAAGCGACGATGTGCCCGGCAGAGCCTTGCTGGGTGACGCCCTTACCATCCGAGCTGAACGTCGGGTAAATGTCTCGGTCCCTCAACGCGGAGAAAAACGGGAGATCGTCGAGCATGCCCTGCGCAACGCGAAAGAGGCTCTGAGCCGCCGTCAGGCTGAATCAGCCACCCAGCGCAAACTCCTGAACGAACTCGCAGATATATTTGGCCTGGAAAATCCACCCACACGCATCGAGGTCTATGACAACAGCCACATTCAAGGAACCAATCAGGTCGGCGGCATGGTGGTTGCCGGTCCCGAAGGCTTCCTCAAAAACCAATACAGAAAATTCAACATCAAGGGCACCGACATTGAGCCCGGGGACGATTACGGCATGATGCGCCAGGTCCTGACCCGTCGCTTTACACGGCTCCTTAAAGAAAGTGCTGCTGCAGACCAAGAAGACACACCCAGAGAAGTAAAAACTGAAGAGCAAACCCTCGACGAGCGTCGCGCCAATGGCTGGCCCGATATCATTCTCATTGATGGAGGACCGGGCCAGCTTTCTGTCACCGTAGACGTGATGACAGAGCTGGGTATTGATGACGTCACCATTGTCTCCATCGCCAAAGGTCCAGATCGCAATGCCGGTCGGGAACGTTTCTTTATGCCAGGGCGCGACCCATTCTCTCTTCCGGACAAGAGCCCTGCCCTCTATTTTTTGCAGCGGCTACGGGACGAAGCACACAGATTTGCCATCGGAGCCCATCGGGCAAAACGAGCAAAACAGGCAAAAACCAACCCACTCGACAATGTGGCAGGTGTAGGCGCTTCCAGAAAGCGCGCTCTGCTCCATCACTTTGGGTCAGCAAAGGCAGTATCCCGCGCTGGCCTCACCGACCTCAACTCTGTCGAGGGTATTTCGGAGAAAGTCGCCAAAGCAGTTTACGATCATTTCCATGGGACACCCGATTGACGCAATCCAGTGCTATGGTGAGCCTCAATGCTATAGTGGACCCATGAATCAGACAACGAACAGCAATCCGGACCGGAGAACAACCGTTCTCACGAGCCTCCCCAATATGTTGACCTATGCACGCATCTTGATGGTGCCGGCACTAGTTGCTGGTTTCTACCTTGAAGGCCAAGCGGCCAACTGGACGACGCTGGGGATCTTTGCTCTGGCCGCAATCACAGATTATTTCGATGGGTATTTCGCCAGAGCCTGGGAACAAACATCAAGCCTTGGGCGGATGCTGGACCCCATCGCCGATAAACTGCTCGTCTCTGCTGCCCTTTTTATGTTGATCGCCAATGACACAATCAGTTGGGGATCTGTCTTAGCCGCGATCATTATCTTGAGCCGCGAAATTCTCGTCTCAGGCCTAAGAGAGTTCTTAGCAGAAGTCAGAGTAAGCGTTCCTGTCAGCCAACTGGCCAAATGGAAAACCGCACTGCAAATGGTCGCTATCGGATTCCTGCTTGCCGGGGACGCTGGCGAGGCCATCTTGCCAGGCACTCAAGAGATTGGCATCTGGCTGCTGTGGATTGCGGCAGGTCTGACCCTATATACAGGATATGACTATTTCCGAAGTGGGCTCCGTCACGTCATCGAAGAAGACGAAGGCCCCGCTGATTAACATGGGTCCTGCATGAAAGTCCTCTATTTCGCATGGTTTCGAGACCGGATCGGTTTGGCTGAAGAAGAAATCAAACTAGATGCCTCCAAAGACCTGACAGTCCGTGATTTCATTCGTGATCTTGCAGCCCGGGGTGTCGGCTATGCTGCCGCATTTGAGGACATGAATGTGGTTCACGTCGCGCTCGATATGCAGGAGGTCGATCACGACACGTTGGTCGGTGGCGCCACAGAGATTGCCTTCTATCCTCCCTTTACAGGCGGCTAATCATGGTCCGGGTGCAGACAGAAGATTTTGATCCTGGCGGTGAGCTAGATGCACTTGTTGCAAAGCGTACAGACATTGGCGCATCAGTGAGCTTTGTCGGCCATATGCGCGGGCGCAACGAAGATCGCGATGTTGAAACCATGACGTTGGAACACTATCCAGGCATGGCAGAAAAAGCGTTGGGCGAGATTGAAGCAGAAGCGCACAAGCGCTGGCCTCTTCAAGCAAGCACCATCATCCATCGGGTCGGCCCTCTTAAGCCCGGGGACCGGATTGTTCTGGTGATCACGGCCTCAGCGCACCGTCAGGCGGCCTTTGAAGCAGCTGAATTTCTGATGGATTGGCTGAAAACGAAAGCCCCCTTCTGGAAGAAAGAATCCGGACCGACCGGCGACAGTTGGGTGTCATCACGCAGCACAGACGAAGACGCCGCCCAAAGATGGACGGCGTCGCCGAAATCAAAATAAGAAAATGCGCTAAGCAGCACTAACCTTGGGCTGCACTTCCGCCGAATAATCATCCATCAGTGTTTGCGTGATCGTCGACGGCGTGAATGTGTACGGGCCTATTTCAGCCACGGCAGTGACTTCAACAGCGGTCCCCGTAATGAAGCACTCACTGAAATCACTCAGTTCTTCGGGCTTGATATGACGCTCGACAATTTCGTAACCGCGCTTGCGCGCCAAATCCATCACCGTGCGCCGTGTAATCCCATCCAAAAAACAATCAGGCGTCGGTGTGTGCAAAACACCATCTTTGACGAAGAACACGTTGGCTCCGGTCATTTCAGCAACATAACCGCGATAGTCCATCATCAACGCATCAGCGTATCCTTTAGCCTCAGCTGCATGTTTGGAGATGGTGCAAATCATATAAAGACCGGCAGCTTTGGAATCGCACGGCGCTGTTTCAGGTGACGGACGACGATATTCCGCAATGTCCGCACGAATACCCTTCAACCGCAGAGCTGGATCGAAATAGGACGGCCACTCCCAGCATGCGGCAGCGACGTGGATTTTGTTTTGCTGGGCAGAGACCGCCATCATCTCGCTCCCGCGCCAGGCGACGGGACGCACATAGCCGTCCACAATCCCTTGTGCTGCGACAGCTTTCCGGCACGCGTCGTCAATTTCCTCTATGCTATAGGGAATCTCAAACCCGAGAATCTCAGCCGATTTAAAGAGCCGTTCGGTATGTTCACGCAGTTTGAAAATTTCGCCGCCATAGACCCGCTCGCCTTCAAAAACGCAGCTGGCATAGTGAAGCCCGTGGGTCAGGACATGCACTTTAGCATCCGTCCACGGCACGAGTTCGCCGTTAAACCAGATAAAACCTTCCCGTTGATCAAATGGAATATCCGCCATGAGCCTGGATCCTGATTGTTTCCCGACCGATCTGTCCGAAGCGCGATCTTATTATCCGCCAGCGTCTTTCGACCACTTCAATCTGCTGCCTACAAAAATTGCAGCAAGACCGGTCTTTAGGTCAAAATACTGGCACCGAGGTCGCAATAACGCCAGATGGGTTCATTTCTGTCGTAAATTCGATTGTGAAAGTAACTATGTGATCGAGATATGTCAACATGGCTGACATAAAACTGTCAACGCAATCCCCTGGTTCTGAGCGTTCAGCGCCAGAATCTGGGAACGAACAAGCGGAAAAAGAGGCCTTAATCCAAGCAATTGAGCTTCTGTTTTTCGCCTATCGAGATTTTGTGAGCGACCCGGACGCTATCCTGGAAGCCGACGGGCTTGGTCGTGCCCATCACCGGGTGGTGCATTTTGTGGGGCGCAACCCCGGCATCACGGTCGCTGAGTTATTGGGTATTTTGCGGATCACCAAACAAAGCCTCGCGCGAGTCCTGCGAGAACTCATTGAACGTGGGTTGATTGAGCAAAAAACCGGCACCCGCGACCGTCGGCAGCGCCATCTTCATCTCACACCTGATGGTACCAACCTCGAGCGCCGTCTCGCCGTTCCTCAGCATACCCGCGTGGCAAAGGCGATCACCGATGCCGGACCCGACGCCGCCGAGGTTTGGAAAAAAATCCTCATAAACCTCGTCAATGACGATGAACGCACGGCCGTTGAGGCGCTGATCACCAATGGCGAGGTACCTTGATGGCCCTTGCAACCCCCGAAGCAAAAACGCCGACCTTCAACGAGGAAACGCCCCATATCCTTGTCGTTGATGATGATCGGCGCATTAGGGAGCTCCTGAAAAAATATCTCAGTGAAAATGGATACCGCATTTCAACAGCGGAAAGTGCGGCCGAAGCCCGCGCTCGCATGGAGGGGATGGCATTCGATCTTCTGGTGTTGGACGTGATGATGCCAGGAGAAAATGGCCTAGATCTGACCAAGTCCCTGAGGTTGGACTCCTCCATCCCCATTCTGCTTCTGACTGCCCGCGCTGAAACAGACCATCGCATTGAAGGACTGGAGGGAGGCGCAGACGATTATCTGCCCAAGCCTTTCGAGCCTCGGGAACTGCTTTTACGCATAGGCACCATTCTGCGACGGACCATTCCGGAAAAAATCGACACCGCTCAGATCCGCCTTGGCCCCAGTCGGTTCGACCGGGAACGGGGAGAGTTGTGGCGCGACGGAAATTTGGTCCGTTTGACGGACCGGGAAGCCCAGATGATGCACCTTTTTGCAAGCAGACCCAATGAAACCCTCTCCAGAACGCTGCTGCGCAGTGATGAAGCAGGCACAGAACGGGCGATTGATGTACAAATAAACCGCCTCCGCCGAAAAATCGAAAGAGATCCCAAGAATCCGATTTATCTCCAAACCATTCGCGGTCTGGGATACGTTTTAAAACCTGATTGAGTGTGGATGCCGACAAGCAGCGCGGTATCAAACTGTACGGATTAAAACCGGATGAGTGGCGTCGAATTTCAAGATGATCCGCGAGCAACACCTCCCCGTAGCTCCGGGAGTGCGAAAGCTCCACCAGCAGCAAACCAAGGGCTGAACCTCAATCCTTTTCGGCTGCTAAAAAAACTCATGCCCCGCGGCCTCTATGGCCGATCACTCATCATCATCGTGGCACCTATGGTGCTCCTGCAGGTGGTTATCAGTTACGTCTTTTTGGAACGGCACTGGCAAATGGTGACTGAAAAGCTGTCGAGCTCGGTCATCAGCGACATTGCTCTCCTGCTGGAAGCAAAGGCCGCATTTCCCGAAGGCGAACAAAGCGCCCCTCAACTCACCGCCCTCGCCTGGGAACAGTTGGAAATGAGTGTATCTTTCAGACCGAACGAACGCTTGCCAACAGAAAAACCTGAAGCCAGCTTTTCATTGCTAGACCAATCTCTGCGCAGTGAGTTAGAAAAGCGCGTTGCCCGACCTTATTGGTTGGATACAGTCTCTTATCCCGAATATGTCGACATTCGCATTCAAATGCCCGACGGGGTTATGCGCGTTCTGCCACTGCGAAGCCGAGTCTACGCAACCAACTCCCATATTTTTCTGGTTTGGATGGGAGGCGCATCGCTCCTGCTGATTGCGATTGCCATCCTCTTTTTGCGAAACCAGATACGCCCGATTGAAAGATTAGCCGTTGCTGCAGAAAGTTTTGGCAAAGGCCGCAGCTCACGCGCGTTCAAACCATCAGGAGCATTGGAAGTGCGCCGCGCAGCGGCTGCCTTTCTCGACATGCGTGACCGCATTCAACGTCAAATCGACCAGCGAACCGCCATGCTCGCCGGTGTAAGTCACGACCTTCGAACACCCCTCACCCGGTTCAAATTGCAGATCGCAATGCTGGGCGATGGTCCTGACATTAACGATCTAAAATCAGACGTCCGTGACATGGAGCATATGCTGGAAGACTACCTGGCATTTGCCAAAGGCGAAGAAGGGGAAGCCACCCAGACCGTCGATCTGGCGGAGCTTCTCAATGAGGTGCGATTAGATGGCCAACGCCATGGACACCCGATTGCCATTGAAACAGAGCCAGGTATTGCCTTGCCGCTTCGCCGCTCAGCCTTCAAGAGATGCCTGACCAACCTTATCGACAATGCGACCCGCAGTGCCGACACCGTTCGCTTAACACTCACATCAACAAAAAAGACCGTCACGATTTTCATCGACGATAATGGAGGCGGTATTCCAGACGATCAGTTGGAAGAGGTCTTCCGACCCTTTCATCGCCTGGATACAGCGCGCAATCTGGATAATGCGGGTACCGGCCTGGGACTCGCCATAGCTCGTGATGTCGCAAGATCCCATGGGGGAGAAATCACCCTGTCACGAAGTCCGCTGGGCGGACTGCGGGCAGAAATCACTCTGCCGCATTAGCACTCGTCTGGATCGTTGTAGCGACGTCAGTGTCACCCCACAGCGTCACTGACTGCAGCAGGCGTTTATCCAGTTCTGACATGGTTTTGCCAAGGCCCGGCTCATCCTCAAGCCAGACCCGAAAAGCTGCAAGCCAGACAAGGCAGAGAGCTCGCGCGCGAACCGCACCATAAACCCCACCTGCATCGATTGAGGCTGCCTCAAGCATCCAATGCATCGACCGTAAGGCCGGCCTGGCCCCCGCCAGAAGACCAAAGGGATCACGCGCCAGATCACGGGAGATGGCCCTCATGGCTTCCTTATGATTTTGAAGTTCGTCGAACCGTAACATCAACACGTCAAAGAGCCGGTCTTTTGGCCGCTCCCCTTCCTGGTCTTCAGGGTCGACAGCCCTCAGAACGCGCACATCTGTGCGCCGTGAAAAAGCAGAGAGAATTGAGCGCTTACCAGAAAACTGGCCGTGCAAATCAGACAGCGACACATTCGCCTGCTGAGCCACATCTGAGAGGGTGAGATTGCTCCACCCCTCTTCAGCGGCGAGCCGAAGAGCGCTATCGATGATTTTGTCTTCTATCGATTTTCTTGGGGCCACGGATCTTCTCGCCTGCACTGCCTCACGGAGAGAGAAGCATATGACAAAAAGACGAAAAACAGGTTGTTACTTTGACAATTCCCGAGAGCGATCCCGCGCCGCGGTCATAGCCACCCGCATAAGCTGCGCAAGTCCTTCGGACCCAAGCACAACATCTAGTGCCGCCGCAGTCGTGCCCCCGGGCGAGGTCACATTCTTGCGCAGCGTGGCTGCATCCTCAGGCAAAACATCCAGCATGGCACCAGCACCCACAACGGTCGTTCGCGCCAGTTGCGCTGCAAGGTTTGGGTCGAGCCCTAACGCTTCACCGGCTGCTGCCATGGTTTCTGCAAGCGCGAAAACATAAGCCGGGCCGCTGCCTGACAGAGCGGTCACCGCATCTATCTGGTTTTCTTGGGTCAGCCAGACAACATTACCAACTGTCCCCAACAAGCCCTCACAGACGGCACGGTCATCCGCAGTCACAAGAGCGTTGCCAAAGATGGCCGTGATGCCCTTGCCCACAGACGCAGGCGTATTGGGCATAGCACGCACAATCGCGGCGCCCCCGCCCAACAATTCGTCCAGACGCCCGAGATCAACGCCCGCCGCAATTGACAGAAAGAGCGTGCCCGGTCGCACAAGAGGTCTCAAATCCGGCAACACCGTATCCATGATCTGGGGTTTGACCGCCAGAACCACAATACGCGGCGCGACAGCCATCTCGTCCAGAGGCAGATTGAGCCGCAATCCTTTTTCGGCAACAAGTTGAGCAATGTCGGCAGGGGGTGTTGGATCACGCAGAAAAACGCTCTCAGGCGCCAATCCCTGGCCCAGCCAGCCGGACAAAAGAGCTCCACCCATTTTTCCAGCGCCAACAAGCATCAGCGGATCGTTGAAACGCAGCATCTGTCTTCACTCGCTCAAGTAAGTTTATGTAAAAGACCCGGACCACTTTGTCGGCTTAAGGCCCCTTTTGGCCAACTCCACCCAGGCGATCTTGCTCAGGCCGACCCGACAGTCTCAAACATTGCAGCAGCAATGGCCTCTTCTGGACTACGTCCAGCCCAAATCACGAAGTTGAACGCCGGATAGTAGCGATCACAGGCTTCCATCGCGAGGTGCAACAGCGCCTCGCACTGCTCAGGCGTAGCCGCCGCCCCCCCACATAGGAGCAATGTATCGCGAAACAAGATGGTTCCATCATCCGACCACATGTCGAAATGCCCGGACCAAAGCTGCTCATTGATCAGACCGAGAAGATCCCGCACCGCGAGGCGCTTTTCCGGCGGCACCCGCATATCAAGAGCACTGGCCATGTGAAGTCCGCAAAAATCATCGCGCCAATTGAGGGAAATTTGGTAATCTCGCCACTCACCGACAAGCGCCAGGTTGAGTTCCTGTTCGTGGCAGCGGTCAAAGGCCCAATTTCGACCGTCAGCGACTTGTTCCAGGAGATCGAGTGGATTTGCGTCGATATAGTCCGCGGGCACCATCGTCGCCTTCATCACAAGCCCCCATCTACCGCTTCACATCAATCAGGTGTCTGAAATGTCTATATATTGTGGACGTATCACCCTGAAACACCATCAAAGGTGCCCGATCAAGTGAGTCGGCGCAAGCTTCCCTAAGGCCGCAATTCGAAAAAACATGTGGAAAAAGAGGCGTCTAGCCTGGTTGGCACCCGCAGGAATCCAGGAAGAACCTCAACTCTGGGAGGACGCGGCAGCCTCAAGCGCCTCAATACGAGCCTTCAAGGCATCGTTTTCTTCCCGTGCGCGCGCCGCCATTGCTTGCACGGCATCGAACTCATCACGAGACACAAGGTCCAGGTCGGCAATCAACCGCTCTGCCTGGCCTTTGACAATTGCTTCAATCTCCTGCCGCAAGCCCTGTGCTGCACCCGCAGCCGAAGTGAATAGCTTTGCAACATCATCAAGTAGGCGATTGTCATACTGGGTCATTTTGAGCTCTCCGATTTCTCCAACAATCATACGACACTCACAAAACCTTGTCAGCCTGAAGCACGCATTAGAAACCCTTGCGACCACATGTCTCGCCCTTTACCTCCCCCCATATCACCTCCTGTCGAATTTCACCGCGGCTTGACATGACGCGCGTCAAAGCGACACTTACCGGCCTTGATCCCGAGGCTTTTCAGACGACCGAAAGAGATCCCGTGCCCTTCCCCGAAATTGACCCCATTCTCTTCCAAATCGGTCCCTTCGCCATTCGCTGGTATGCGCTCGCGTACATTGCAGGCCTGTTGCTGGGCTGGCGCTATCTCATGCGGTTGGCCGTAACGGATCACATTTGGGCAAAAAAGAAACCACCGTTCACAAGCGGGCAAGCCGACGATCTTCTTTTGTGGGCCGCACTTGGCGTGATCCTCGGCGGACGCCTAGGATATGTGCTCTTTTACAATCCGGCTTTCTACTTCTCCAATCCCGGCGACATTATCGCGGTATGGAACGGCGGCATGTCCTTCCACGGCGGCTTCCTGGGTGTGGTGCTGGCGATCTATCTCTTCGCCCGTCGAAACAGTATTCCGCTCTGGTCCCTGGCTGATGGCGCTGCAGCCGTCGCCCCCATCGGGATACTGTTTGGACGCCTGGCCAACTTCATCAACAGTGAGCTTTGGGGCAGAACGACCGACGCGCCCTGGGGAGTCGTTTTCCCAACAGGTGGTCCCCTGCCGCGCCACCCAAGTCAGCTCTATGAGGGACTGCTTGAGGGCGTTCTCTTGTTCATGGTTTTGAGATATCTCACCCACCACACCAAGGCACTGTCACAACCAGGTATCGTCGCGGGCGCATTTTTTGCGGGCTACGGTCTGTCCCGCATCTTTGTAGAGTTCTTCCGCGAGCCCGATGCTCATATCGGCTATCTCATCGGCCCCATCACTCAGGGCATGGTGCTGACAGTTCCAATGATCCTGATAGGGCTCGGCATCATCTGGTGGGCACAGGCCCAAGAAGCACCCCGCGTGTCCAAGAAAGCCAAATAATCAGGCGACCACGTGACCCCTCTTAAAAACTATATCGTCAATCTCATTCAGCAGGGAGGACAGATCCCTCTTGATGTCTTCATCGATATTGCCTTGGCGCACCCGGAACATGGCTACTACCGCACCCGTGACCCTTTAGGCCGCGCAGGAGACTTCATCACAGCACCGGAAATCTCTCAAATGTTCGGGGAACTTATTGGTCTGTGGTGTGTCGACATGTGGCAGAAGCTCGGATCGCCTTCCTCATTCAACTTAATCGAATTCGGACCGGGTCGTGGCACGCTAATGGCCGATGCCCTTCGCGCCGCCAAACTGGTCCCTGCATTTGAGGCTGCCGCAGAAATCACGTTCGTGGAAACAAGCCCCACATTGCGTGCAGAACAGAAGCAACGCGTCCCAAATGCAAACTGGGTAGAGCACAGCAGCGACCTACCCTCAGGCCCAAGCCTCATCATCGCCAATGAGTTTTTTGACGCCCTTCCTATTCGTCAGTTTCAAAAGACCAACCAAGGCTGGCGGGAACGCTGCGTCACCCTTCGGGCATCATCCACAGATGGCAATCCAGACTTCGAGTTCTGCTTATCTCATGAACCGGTCTCCCCCGACGTGCTCCCTCCAAGGGTTCGCCCGGCCCCAGAGGGATCCATTGCTGAGATCTGTCCCCTCGGCCTGCAGATTGCTGGTGACCTTGCCCAGCACCTCACTGCGGCACCAGGAGCAGCGCTCATTATTGATTATGGATATGTTGAAAGCGCGCCCGGCGACACTTTCCAAGGGCTTAAGAATCATGCCTACGTGCCCCCCCTCATCGACCCAGGTGAGGCAGACTTAACCGCTCATGTCGACTTCGCTGCTCTTGCGCGCGCCACAAACGCGGCAGCGAGCTGCGGTCCAGTAGAGCAAGGTGCTTTTCTAAGGGCATTGGGGATTGAGGCACGGGCGAACGTTCTGATGACAAACGCGGAATCACATCACCAGCAAGACATCAAAGCCGCCCTGAAACGCTTGACGGACCCCACCGCCATGGGCAGCCTCTTTAAAGTGATGGCGCTTACATCCAAGAACATTCCAGCACCAGCAGGGTTTTGATGCCTCATCACTCTGCATGAAACGAGGTGAAGTTTGATCCAGTCTGAGGCACTCGCCGCGTCGACAAATATTTCCCACGGTTTCTTCACCCGCGACGGCGGCACCTCAACTGGCATATATGCCGGCAGAAACTGTGGTCTCGGATCAGACGATCTAAGGGCTCACGTAATTGAGAACCGCGGACGCACTGCAGATGACCTGAACGTACCGCGTGACCATCTGCTGACCGTCCATCAAATTCATTCACCAACAATAGTCGTCGTAACAGCGCCCTGGGCAGAGGGTGCTGCACCCAAGGGAGACGCGTTGGTCACCGCGACACCCGGTATCGGCCTGGGCATCCTGACCGCAGATTGCACCCCTATCCTATTCGCAGACCCCACCGCAGGCATCATTGGCGCGGCGCATGCTGGTTGGAAAGGTGCCATTGGGGGCGTTTTGGAGGCAACCGTTGAAGCAATGCTGGAACTCGGGGCTGAGCGAGATCAGATCATCTCCAGCATCGGCCCGACAATTTCACAAACAAACTACGAAGTGGGTCCTGAGTTTGAGCAACAATTTATTGCCCGGGCAGCGGGAAACACCGCTTACTTCATCCCGAGTGCGCGAGAGGGACATTTCCAGTTTGATTTGCCGGGATTTGTGGCGGATCGGCTGAGCGCACTAGGGGTGGGTAAAGTCGAGAATACCGGCCTCTGCACCTATGCCGACCCCGATCGGTTTTTCTCCTTCCGCCGCACCACCCACGCAGGCGAACCCGATTATGGGCGACAAATTTCTGCGATCGCACTCCGGAACGCATGACACCTTTGGTCACCGCGTCACACTTGCTACCCTAGACCAAGAACGAATCGCTGATATCAGATTGGCGACTTGAGGGGATGTCATCTTGGTGAGCGACAGAGAGATCATAGCGGCTGCAAGCCACCGGGTCCCATGGCGCAACACATGGCTGCTAAGCTTGGGGCTCGCGAGCTTGCTTGGTCTTGTCTCCTGCAGCGATGAGCGCCCAGAGACGACCGGCCTTGCCCTCAGTGCGCCATCAGATACCACTCTCATTACAGGCTCCCTGCCCGGCTCGCAGCCGCGAGGTCTGCAACGCAAAGGCATCTTTATCCAGCTCCCAGCAGGCCTCCCAGACGAACTCGCGAGCCAGCTCCTTGCCCGATTTCAAGAAGCGAGCATTGCAAATCAATTGACCCTCGCCCGCACCGGCACGGTGCCTGAACTAACGGTCAAAGGCGTCGCGAGGGCAGGCACCGCCGCCAACGGCACCGCCATTGCCCTGGTCTGGGAGGTACTGGGCCCAACCGGCAAGCGCCTCAAACGTATCAGCAGCGACGCATTCGTCGAGCGTCCCAATTCAGCTGTACTTTCCCTGGTTGATCCTTGGGCGACAGTAGATGAGGCCACTCTAGAGCTGATTGCCGACACCGCCGCTCTTGAACTCGCCACCTGGGTTTCCGACAGATCCCTCGGGGTTGATCCCGATGGTGATGCCACCCTCACAACCGCGAGCATTAGGCAGGCGGGCAATCCAGCGCCCCCCGCCCAACCGGCCATAGACTTCTCCACGCCATCTATTCTGCAGCAACACCAACACGCCGATGTCCAGACAGAAGCGCTATCTGATGTTGCTGCGCGGAACGCGACCCTAGGACAGCAGACGCCTCAACCAGTACAGTCTCGGCCAGCTCCTATGGCGGTCGTCCCAACTCCCGAACCGATTATGCCCCCGGCACAGATCGCGTCGCCAGAGCGCATAGAAAGTCCGAGTGCCAATCTTGGATCATCCCGCGCCTTGTTTGATGTCGCCGTTGGCACCTCTCCAGGTGACGGGCGCTTGTCCCTCGCTGCGGCCGTTCAAGAGGCCCTTGTCGACGCACATTACGAAATTGCAAAACCACAGGCATTCCGGATCATCGGAAATGTGGCCCTAGAGACCAACGAGCCCGGGACGATGCCCGGAGCCATCAATGTCCGCATTGAATGGACCATCTCGACGAAGGACGGCACGCCCCTTGGCCTCGTAACGCAATCCAATGAGGTTGAGGCAAGTGCCATCGCCAGCACCTGGGGTGAAATCGCAATAGCAGCGGGATCTGCGGCGGCAGACGGTATTTTACAACTAATCAATCAACCTACGCCACCAGCATGAGAATGTTGCCTCAAGGACACGGATGCGCGGTTTACAGGCCACAACCAGCCTTGATACAACCCGGCCAGATGCATGGCACACGCCATCACCATTATGACAGGCGTGAGCGACACCAAACGCTCACCACAGGGGAAGACAGATGAAACTGGTCGCAGGCAACTCAAACAGGGCGCTCGCCGAATCCATTGCCGCCTATCTCAACCTGCCCCTGACCAAATCAGTGGTCCGCCGGTTCGCAGATATGGAAGTCTTTGTCGAGATTCAGGAAAATGTCCGCGGCGAGGATGTCTTTGTCATCCAGTCCACCTCTTTCCCTGCAAATGACCACTTGATGGAAACGCTCATCATCATCGACGCCCTGAAACGGGCATCTGCCAACCGCATCACTGCCGTTATGCCTTACTTTGGGTATGCCCGTCAGGATCGCAAGGGTGGCTCAAGAACGCCTATCTCTGCCAAATTGGTGGCCAACATGGTCGCCACAGCAGGCGCCGACCGAGTACTAACCGTTGATCTCCATGCGGGCCAGATCCAGGGCTTTTTCGATATTCCAACCGACAATCTCTTTGCTGCACCTGTTATGACCCGGGATATTCAGGAGCAATATGACGGTGAAGATCTGATGATCATCTCGCCCGACGTGGGCGGCGTGGTCCGAGCCCGGGCGCTCGCAAAACGGCTCAATGCTGACCTGGCCATTGTCGACAAACGCCGCGAACGGGCGGGTGAATCTGAAGTCATGAACATTATCGGGGATGTCAGCGGACGCACCTGCATCCTTGTCGATGATATCGTCGATTCTGCCGGAACGCTCTGTAATGCTGCAGAAGCCCTGCTCGCACAAGGCGCGACCCAGGTTTCTGCCTATGTGACCCACGGAGTGCTTTCAGGAGGCGCTGTCGCCCGTGTGACCGCGTCACAGCTCAAAGAGCTGGTCATCTCGGACACCATCCAAGCAACCGAGGCAGTTCGCGTGAGCCACAATATCCGCACAGTCTCAATTGCCCCGCTGGTCGGCGAAGCGATGCGCCGCACCGCAGAAAGTCGCTCTGTTTCCAGTCTCTTCGACTGAGGTTCTGCCAGACGGAAGAAAGCCACTAAGTGGTTGTTTTCTGAAGGTTTCTGCGCTATCACGCCATCCGATCGCACTTCCACACCCCTGGAGGAGACTTGCGACGCCTAATTGGGCCCTTAGGGCCCTGTTTTTATTGGAGAATTTGCAATGGCCGACAATTCACAACTAACGGCCCAAGCACGAGATCGGGCCGGCAAGGGGGTCGCCCGGGCACTTCGTCGCGAGGGACGTGTTCCAGCAGTCGTTTATGGTGACAAGAAATCCCCAGATTTGATTTCGCTCGCCTACAATGAAGTAAACCGTCTTTGGAACAAGGGCAGCTTCATGAGCGCCCTGCTTGACCTCGAGATCGACGGAAAAGTACAGCGGGTTATTCCCCGCGACGTGCAGCTCGACCCAGTGAAGGACTTCGTGACCCACGTTGACTTCCTGCGGCTCGGCAAAGGCGCAACAATTGCTGTTGATGTACCTGTGCACTTCACAAACGAAGAAGAGTCACCTGGTATCAAGCGCGGTGGTATCTTGAACATTGTCCGTCACGAAGTTGAACTGAACTGCCCAGCAGAATCGATCCCAGAATCGATTGAGGTTGACCTGACAGGCACAGACATTGGCGACTCGATCCATATTTCCGCTGTGAAACTGCCAGCCGGCGTAACGCCTGCGATCACAGACCGTGACTTCACGATCGCAACTGTCGCAGCACCTGCTGCCCTTGTCTCCGAAGACAATGCGGCCGAAGAAGGTGAAAGCGAAGGTGAAGAAGCACCGGCAGCTGAAGGCGCAGCTGGCGGCGAGAGCGAAGGCTGAGCCTCTTCTTCTGGCCTTTAAGGAGCATGTCACATGATCCTACTAGTGGGCCTTGGAAATCCGGGTGAAAAATACGCCCGTCAACGCCACAATATCGGCTTTATGGCGGTGGATGAGATCATCCGCCGCCATAACTTTTCGCCTGAACGAAATCGTTTTCAGGGCCTGCTCTGTGAAGGCACCCTGAGCGGTGTAAAGGCGCTTGTTCTAAAACCTCAGACCTATATGAACGAGAGCGGTCGCTCCGTTGGCGAAGCTATGCGCTTCTTTAAGCTCGAGCCCTCTGACGTCGTCGTCATGCATGACGAACTCGACCTACCAGCCGCCAAGGTCCGCATCAAAACAGGAGGGGGCGCAGCTGGAAATAATGGCATCCGATCTATCGCCTCTCACATCGGACCTGAGTTTCGGCGCCTGCGCATCGGCATCGGCCATCCAGGTGACAGAGCCCGGGTCAGCAGCCATGTATTGGGCGACTTTGCCAAAGCAGACAAAGTCTGGGTCGATCCCCTGCTTGATGCTATTGCCGAAGCAGCACCTCTCCTCGCACAAGGCAAAGATTCCACCTTTGCCAACAAGGTTCATCTGATTTTGAACCCGCCCCAACCCAAAAAGCCAAAGCCCGAGAAACCGCCAGAGTCTGGAAATCAGACCAGGCAAAAAAAACAAAAGGACACACCCGATGGGGTTTAAATGCGGCATTGTAGGCCTACCCAACGTTGGTAAATCGACCCTCTTCAACGCACTCACACAAACTGCGTCCGCGCAGGCGGCCAACTATCCCTTTTGCACCATCGAGCCCAATGTTGGCGAAGTTGCTGTTCCCGATATCCGTCTCGATAGCCTGGCAGACATTGCCGGATCGAAAGAAATCATCCCGACCCGCCTCACCTTTGTGGATATTGCGGGCCTGGTGAAAGGCGCCTCAAAAGGCGAAGGGCTGGGCAATCAGTTCTTGGCTAACATTCGCGAAGTCGATGCCATTGCCTACGTGCTGCGCTGTTTTGAAGATGGGGATGTAACCCACGTAGAGGGCCGCATCGACCCGCTCGCAGACGCAGAGATCGTGGAGACCGAGTTGATGCTCGCCGATCTGGAAAGCCTTGAAAAGCGCCTTCCAGCACTGGAGAAAAAAGCTAAAGCCCAGGACAAAGAAGCTAAGGAAGCCATCGATCTTATCGAGCGAGCGCTCGTGCAGTTGCGCGAAGGAAAGCCTGCACGTCTAACAGAACGCTCAGAGGATGAAGAGAAAGCGTTTCGCGGCCTCAATCTCCTCACCTCAAAGCCGGTACTCTATGTTTGCAACGTAGAAGAAGACTCAGCGGGCACAGGCAACGACTTCTCTAAAAGTGTTGAAGCACGGGCAACAGAAGAAGGCGCTATCGCCGTTGTAATATCAGCAAAGATCGAGGAAGAGCTGGCACAGCTTGATGCGGAAGAACGCACCGACTATCTCGAAGAACTGGGCCTCGCTGAAGCAGGACTCGATCGGCTGATCCGTGCGGGCTACGACCTTCTTCACCTCATCACCTACTTCACATGTGGGCCGAAAGAGACCCGCGCATGGACCATCACACAGGGAACGCAGGCACCGGCCGCTGCCGGTGTCATACACACAGACTTTGAAGCAGGCTTCATTCGAGCTGAAACCATCGCCTATGATGATTTTGTTGAGCTTGGTGGAGAAGCCGGTGCGAAAGACGCTGGCAAAATGCGCCTTGAAGGAAAAGAATATCTGGTCGCCGATGGAGATGTGATGCATTTCCGCTTTAATAATTAGGAGGGCACAATGATCTACTGGGAGGATGTGCCAGTGGGCAGTTCGTTCACAACTGCCGAACGCACCATCTCCAAAGAAGAGATCATCGAATTCGCCAGTGAGTATGATCCGCAGCCTTTCCACCTTGATGAAGAAGCTGCCAAGGCATCTATTCTTGGTGGTCTGTGTGCAAGCGGTTGGCACAGTTGCGCCATCGCCATGCGCCTCGTCTATGACAGCTTCCATGTGAAAGCTGCGACACAAGGCTCACCCGGCATCAAAGAATGCCGGTGGCGCCGTCCCCTCTATGCTGGAGAGACTGTCAAAATCACGGTCAATTGCATCGATGCACGCGCGTCCGAAAGCCGTCCCACGATGGGCCTCACCAACTGGACCTGGGAAATGACCAACCAGGCAGGCGATACCATCATGACCACAGAAAGCTGGTTGATGATGGGCCGCCGACCGACGGATGGCGCGCCGACGGGAGCTCAATAATGGCCTGGTTTGAGGAAATTGAAATCGGCCACGTCTTAGAACTGGGTAGCCACACCTTCACCAGCGACGATATAATTCGCTTCGCTGAAAAATATGATCCCCAACCTTTCCACACAGATCCTGAAGCCGCAAAAGACTCTCACTTTGGCGGGCTCATAGCTGCCGGGTGGCACATCGCGGCGGTCTGGATGAAACTCATGATCACCACCCGAAAGACAGCGCCAAAAGATGAGAGTGCCCCGGCTCCGGATGGACGCGCCGCACCACAAGGCGGCCCCTCTCCCGGGTTCTTCGACCTTAAATGGATCAAGCCCGTCCGCGCAGACGACGTCATTTCCTATCGCACGACAACGATAGAAAAGGTCGACCTAAAAAGCCGGCCCTACCAAGGCATCATCAGGAGCTTGAATGAAGGCTTCAACCAGGACGGTGAGTTGGTTTTCTCGTTTGTCGGACAGGGCCTGATCGAACGCCGTGAGCCCTACGCCGGACAGTCAGAAGCCTGACAGTGACCTACGCGAAACCAAACAGACGCTCCGCATTTCCGCGCAAAATGGCGTGACGCGCTTCTGGCTTCCCTTCAGTGACCATCAGCACTTTCGCCTGCGTCGCTGCCAGATGATAAAAGGGCCAGTCCGTCCCGTAGAGAAGTTTGTCGGGCCCGACCTCATCGAGCAATTGATTGAGCTTGGTAACTCCCTGTCCGTGAATGCCAAGCGACAAGTTCGCATATTTTTGCGCTAATGGGATTGCCTGGCCCACATCCCGCGCACCCGCATGCCCCATCACAAACTGCACATTCGGAAAGTCCCGGATCGCCCCTTCATAGTGACGCATCAACGCATATTTGTGTGAGAACTCAGGTTCAATCCCGGCGCGCCCGCCATGAAAGAGGATGGGGAGACCAAGCTGGCCACAGGTTTCGTAGATGGGAGACATGGCTGGATCGTCAGGATAGAAGCGCTGCATTGTCGGATGCAGCTTAATCATGCGAATGCCTTGAGCAAAAAGCGCACGGAGTTTCTCTGGAGCCTCCGGGTCGCCTGGCACCACAGATCCACCCGTCAACAACCGGGACTCGGCCTTCGCACCGTGAATGGCCTTCATCCAGTTTTCAGCTAGAGCATCGCCAAATGGCAGACCCCAGGCGATGGGCAATATTTGGGCCTTCTCAATCCGGCAGTCGTCCATTTCTCCTAGCAAATTAGGGATCGTGTGCGTTGCTGCTGCACCACTACCCTGAAACAATTGCGCCAACGACATGAGCTGCAGACGGCGCAGCGCGGCCTCAGAAAAGTTCGCATTGATGTAGACGTCAAGATCAAGCGGACTTCCGGGGTCTGTCGCATCACAATCCAGCATATATTCAACACGCTCGGTACGTGCGGTGAGATCAATGTCAGGGGCAAACAGCATGTTCATGCCAAGATGCGCATGAACGTCAATGGCGGCCGGCACACTGTCATCAACCAGCACCAGCCTCCCTTTCTCATTCAGCTCATACCAGGGAAGGTCTGCAAGCCCCCGATAGCCATGATAGACTTGCGGACCGTAAGGCCCCGACCCAGATTGCGCTGCCTCGCGTAGTTTCTGTGCGATCAGCGCGTCGGCTTCTTCTGCAGTGTACCGCGCCGAAAAACGCTCACCACCCAACGTGAAATAGCCCACGATGCCAGAGAGCGACGCGAGCCCTGCAAGCCCCAGAAAATGCCGGCGTTTCAGCTTCATCTTTCTGCCCCCAAAAAACACAATGCCTATCAAACTAGTGACAGAAAATCGTCCCGTCCACCACCACGGATCAACACACTGCACACGTTTACGAAACATGTGGTGGCGATAGGAAATGACTCTCCTGCGACAGGAAAAGCCACCGTGAGATTACAAATGGGGAAAGAAGCAGGTGGAGCCTGATGAAGAAGTGAACGAACGGCGCGGCATCAAAGCCTCATGATGTCGGATAGAACATCATTTGAGTACAACGGAAAAGCGAATGATTTTTCCGAAACAAAAAGTGAGGCGGGAACTGAAAAAATCAGTTCCCACCTCATTCTAACAATGCCGCTTTATCTGCAAGCTCTATCAGGCTGCAGCAGAATCCTTCTGGAGACTACGATAAAGCTCTGTCCCCTCCGATGCGAACTGGTTCGATTCTTCAACCGCTTTAGAAATCCCGGCCAGACTCTCGTTGACTTCGCTGACGGCCGTTGACACAGCCTGCATGTTCGAACTCATCTCACCAGTTGAGGCAGTCTGCTCTTCAACAGCTCCTGCAGCTGTCGTCACACTCGATTCCACAGAATCAACTGCGGATTTAATGCCGGTCAATCGTTCAACCACTTCCTCTGCGATCGACTGCATACTGGTGATCTCAGTACCAATATCGTCCGTCGCTTTAGCGACCTGGTTCGCAAGAGACTTCACTTCTGAGGCAACAACAGCAAACCCTTTGCCTGCATCGCCAGCACGAGCTGACTCAATGGTGGCATTCAAGGCGAGCAAGTTAATCTGGCCCGCAATATCTTGAATCATCTGAACGATGTTTCCCATCGCTTCGGCAGCATCGGTAAGCTTCTGCGTGGACTCATCAGCCTTCAGAGCTTCGGTCGCTACTCTTGCAACTTCATTTTTGGAGGTAACCATGCTCTGAGCGATTTCGCGCGCTGAAGCCTCAAACTCTTCGGCGGCAGATGCCACCGTCTGAACCATCTGAGCCGTTTCGCCTGATGCAGAAGCTGCTGAGGAAGATTGTTCGTTAGCACGACCAACCGCTCCCAGAATTTTCTCCAAATTTTCATCTACCAATTCGCCGACGCGCTTGGCCTCTTGTTGGGCTAGGACCTGCGCCGTGATGTCGGTCGCATATTTCACGACCTTGAAGGGCTTACCACTTGGGTCGTTGATCGGATTATAGGAAGCCTGAATCCAGATCTCCTTACCACCTTTACCAAACCGCTTGTATTCCGCCGCCTGGAACTCGCCATTCCCCAACTTCTCCCAAAAACTTCGGTAGTCGGCAGAGGCGGCAAAATCTGGATCCACAAATATCCGGTGATGCTTACCCTGAACCTCATCCAACGAGTACCCCACCGCGCCAAGGAAGTTCGCATTGGCGGTAATGATGGTCCCGTCCATTTGGAATTCAATGACGGCCTGTGACTTGGAAATTGCTTCAATCTGGCCGGCATGATCAGCCTTAAGGAGGGTATCAGCCGTGATGTCAGTCGCGTATTTCACGACCTTCGTTGTCTCACCCTTAGAATTTAAAATTGGGTTGTAAGAGGCCTGAATCCAAATCTCCCGACCACCCTTGGCGATCCGCTTGTATTCAGCGGCCTGGAATTCACCGCGGCCAAGCGCCTCCCAAAATTGCTGATATTCAGATGATCGTGCAAAATCAGGCTCTACAAACATGCTGTGATGTTGACCCTGGATTTCATCCAGTGAGTATCCAATAGCGCCCAAAAAGTTGGCATTCGCTGTCAGAATAGTCCCGTCAGGCTTAAACTGAATAACCGCCTGCGACTTATCAAGAGCCTGCAGTATGGCGTCTTTCTCAGACCCTCCAACAGACACACCACCCCCAGCACGCCGAAAAAAAGAAAATACCGACATAAAACCACCCTTTATCTAGCGACCAAAAATCCGAATGCCGATATCAACGACATCAGATCCATCGCTAGTGTCCTGACCGAAGTTAGTCACAAGTTCCGAACCGGTTTTGAAGAGAAGACCCAGCACCAAAGCAAATGTGTCCTACCACCCATCCAACCCGTCAACACAGATTAATCACTAAGATCTAATAAAATGATAATTCCCATTTGGAGGGTATGGGCTATAGTTTGCCATGAAAGAAATGTAAATTTTTTCATCGGCTAAATAGAGACGGTCGAAAAACCTCGTGCACATTCGGCCTATTCAGGCTGACCGTAATTTCTGAATTTCTCGATCACCCTTTGCATCTCATCTGCTCCGAGAAGGCGGACGGCACCCAAAGCCCGCGCCCGACCATATTGGTCCGCAAGCGTCTCAACTTCCACAGCAAGCTCATAAGCTTTCGACAACGTGTCACCACAGGCGATGACACCGTGATGCGCCAGAAGACACGCCTTGCGATCTTTCAATGCCTCAACAGCAAATCCGGCCAGCGCCTCCGTGCCGAAAGTCGCATAAGGAGCGCACCTGATATCATGCCCCCCGGCAGCCGCGACCATATAGTGGAAGGCCGGTATGCCCTCCTCCAAGCAAGCGAGCGCCGTAGCTGCATTCGAATGAGTATGAACGATCGCGCCAACATCAGGCCGGGCTGCGTAGGTCGCTGCGTGGAAATGCCATTCAGAGGATGGCTTGCGCGACCCAGACGGCACAGACCCGTCAAGCGCCATAGAGACGATATCTGTCGGCTCAAGGTCCTCATACGCCATGCCCGTGGGTGTAATAAGAACCCTCTGTCCATCACGCACAGAGACGTTGCCAGAACGCCCTGCCGAGAGTCCAGAGGTCGACATCGTCAGCGCAGTATTGATGACAGACTGAGCAAGAGACATCACACCACCCGTTCTGGAAAGAGACTAAGCAAGCCATCCCGCGACGCCGCACAAATGCCTCGATCCGTGATGAGCCCGGTGACCAGGCGCGCCGGTGTTACATCGAACGCTGGATTTGCCGCCTGGCTGCCTGAAGCACTCACCTGCACGTCGGCAACCTGCCCATCGCGTATCAGCCCGGAAACATGGGTCACCTCCCGCGAGCTGCGTTCCTCTATGGGAATGTCAGCACCGCGCGAAAGCGCCCAATCAATGGTCGTGTGAGGAAGCGCCACATAAAAGGGGACATCATTGTCACAAGCTGCCAGAGCTTTGAGATAGGTACCTATTTTGTTGGCGACATCGCCATTTGATGCTGTTCGGTCAGTTCCGACAATGCACATATCGACCCGGCCGTTTTGCATCAGGTGACCACCTGCATTATCGACAATAATCGTATGCGGAACACCCTCCTGACCAAGCTCATAAGCCGTCAGTGCCGCGCCCTGATTGCGTGGGCGCGTCTCATCCACCCAAACATGCACAGGAATACCCTGTTGGTGCGCCAGATAGATCGGCGCTGTCGCCGTGCCCCAATCAATCGTCGCAAGCCACCCCGCATTGCAATGGGTCAGAACATTGACGGGATTGCCACCATTTACCTCAGCCACACCCTTTAGAAGAGAAACACCGTACTCACCGATAAGACGGCTCACCTCGACATCTGCCTCCACCATTTCCGCAGCTTTGGCATAGGCGGCCTCAGCGCGTGTATGCGGCACATGATGGCGCACGGCACCTGATACTTCGTCCAACGCCCACTTCAGATTGATGGCGGTCGGACGTGTCGCCAGCAAGCGATCAAAAGCTTCCGCCAAACCTGCATCAGACGGGTCATCACGAAGCCCAAGCGCCAGCCCATAAGCAGCAGTTGCCCCGATAAGCGGAGCGCCGCGCACCGACATATCCTTGATAGCGCGAGCTGCATCATTCAGGTCCCGCAACGTCGCAATCTCATACATATGGGGCAATTTTCGCTGATCGATAATCGATATCGACCAGCCATCCGCATTCAGCCAGATTGTGCGCGCTGCTGTACCCTCAATGCGCATGGGAGATCAGTCTCCCTCAAACGAACAAAGCGACAACACTTCGATGTCATATGCTTCAAGGCGCTCACGCCCCCCAAGAGCGGGCAGCTCAATCACAAAGCTCGCACCAAGAACATTCCCCCCCGCGCGGCCGATCAGTTTAACCGCAGCCTCGGCCGTGCCTCCCGTGGCGATCAAATCATCCACCAGAAGCACCTTCGCTCCTTCGGTCACAGCATCTGTATGGATCTCCACAACGTCAGTGCCATATTCGAGTTCATACTCCTGGCCAATCGTTTCGGATGGAAGTTTGCCCTTCTTGCGCACGGGAATAAATCCTTTGCCCAACTGGTGTGCAACCGCACCACCCAGAATGAACCCACGCGCTTCAATCCCGGCCACCATATCGATATCAGAGCCGACATGGAGTTGAACCAGAGCATCGACCGACTGCCGAAAGCCCTGCGCGTCAGACAAGAGCGTCGTGACGTCACGAAACTGAATGCCGGGCTTTGGATAGTCAGGAATGGTCCGAATATAGTCTTCGATCTTTTTCAACGTAATTTCCCTTAAAGAACTCTGCCTGCAACAGCATCTAGCTTAGCAAGAAGCGTAGGATCACGCGCGTCCGGCGACGTGATAATTGCCATCTCCAGTGCCTGGTCGTGACCTTGCGGACAAGGCGTCCGGTCCCTCCCGGCAATAGAACTCACCAATTGACGCAGCATGCTGCGGGAGCGCTCCGCATTATCGGTGAGGATTTGGATGACCTGTGCCACATCCACATCATCCTCATGCGGGTGCCAGCAGTCATAGTCTGTGACCATGGCGAGCGTGGCGTAACAAATCTCTGCTTCCCGGGCGAGCTTCGCCTCCGGCATGTTGGTCATACCAATGACAGAGCACCCCCAGGAGCGGTAGAGCTCCGATTCAGCGCGAGAGGAGAATTGCGGCCCCTCCATTGCCAGGTAAGTCCCTCCCCGCGTATGAGGGATCTCCTCAGCGCGACACGCGGCTTCCAGAAGATCACCAAGACGTGCGTTAACCGGGTCCGCCATCGAGACATGGGCAACACACCCTTCCCCGAAAAAGCTCTTCTCCCTGGCAAATGTCCGATCAATAAACTGATCCACAATCACAAAATGTCCGGGCGGAAGCTCTTCCTTGAGAGACCCGACAGCAGAAACAGAAACAATATCGGTAACCCCGGCCCGTTTCAGAACATCAATATTGGCCCGGTAATTAATAGAACTGGGAGAATGGGTGTGCCCACGTCCGTGTCGTGGCAGGAAGACGAGTTGCACACCCTCCAGCTCGCCAAAGTGAAGCGCGTCCGACGCGTCGCCCCAGGGGCTCTCAAAGCGCTCCCACCGTTCATTCTCTAGACCAGGAAAGTCATAGACCCCACTGCCACCCAACACACCCAATACCGTCTTTGTCATTCTGCCTCCGACCAATAGGGTCCCACCCTAACAAAAAGGGCCCCTGAAGCGGGAGCCCTTATCGTGTCGCAAATGTGCAAAGCTTAGTGAGCGTCTGCCCAGACTTTGCGCATTGTGAAGTACATAAGACCTGCGAAAACCAGCAGGAAGATCATGACCTGGAACCCCAAACGATGACGGGCCTCACGGGTTGGCTCAGATGCCCATGTCAGGAACGTCGTAACGTCCTTGGCATACTGATCAACAGTCATTGGCGCACCATCTTCATAGTCCACAATCTCTTCAGAGAGCGGGTTCGCCATGCCGATGAGGTGTCCAGGGAAGTACGCATTGTAATTCATGCCCGCAGGAACATCGAAACCTTCAGGAGCATCTTCGTAACCGGTGAGAAGCGAATAGATATAGTTCTCATTACCATTCCGCGCCTTCACAACCATTGAAAGGTCAGGAGGGTAAGCACCGCCATTTGACGCCCGAGCAGCATTTTCGTTTTCAAATGGTGCAGGGAACGGATCAGCTGGAATACGGGCCCGATCATTAACGTCACCATAATCATCTGGCTCCGCCGGGATCGTGTAATCCGCCGCGATCACTTTCACTTCTTCTTCGGTGAATTCCGGACCACCTGCTTCAGCAAGGTTCCGGAATTTGATCAGGTTCATGGAATGGCAGGCCGCGCAAACTTCTGCATAAACCTTGTAGCCACGCCGTAGAGCGGACCGGTCAAAGGTGCCAAACGGCGCCTCAAAGGACCAGCTACGTTCTTTTAGCTCAATGTCGCCACCAGCGGCATGTGCCCCGCTCATGGTGAGGAACATCGCCCCCAAAGCAATAATCGCTGCGGCGCCCAAAAAGGGCGCCACACGACAAGCGCGGGTAAAGATGCAGGGACGGGAGTCTGTTTCGTTCATATGTGTGGTCATTGTCTCTGCCCTTATCCGCGTGTCTCAGGAGAGGCGGCAGCTTCAGTTGAACCACCCCCGCCACTAAGCACCGATTGTGCAATGCTTTCGGGTAATGGCTTTGTCTTTTCGACAAGACCAAGAACCGGCAAGATCACAAGGAAGTGGGCGAAGTAATAGGCCGTCAAAATTTGAGCAGCGATTACATACCCACCTTCAGCAGGCTGCCCACCCAGATATCCAAGACCCAGGCAGCATGCCACGAAGATCCAGAAGAACTGACGGAACAGAGGACGGAAGCGCGCAGAGCGTACTTTCGACGTGTCCAGCCATGGCAGAACGAAGAGGATCGCAATAGCCCCAAACATGGCAATCACACCACCAAGCTTAGAGTCGATCGGTCCAATGTCGAACGTGATCGCCCGCAGGATCGCGTAGAACGGCAAGAGATACCATTCAGGCACAATGTGCGGCGGCGTCACCAGTGGGTTCGCCTCAATATAGTTGTCTGCGTGCCCCAATGCGTTCGGATTAAAGAACACAAAGTAGCCAAAGAGCAGCAGGAAGATAGACAGACCAAATACGTCTTTGATCGTTGCATAAGGTGTGAACCGGACCGTGTCCTGCTCATCTTTCACATCAATCCCAGCCGGATTGTTCTGACCCGTCACGTGTAACGCCCAGACGTGAAGCACCACAACGCCAGCAATCAGGAACGGGATGAGGTAATGGAGAGAGAAGAAACGGTTCAGCGTCGCATTATCGACAGAGAAGCCACCCCAGAGCCATTCGCGGATTGGATCACCAATCAGCGGGATTGCACCAAAGAGGTTCGTGATAACCGTAGCACCCCAGAAGCTCATCTGCCCCCAAGGAAGCACATACCCCATGAAGCCTGCTGCCATCATCAAGAGATAGATCAGCACGCCCAGAATCCAAAGTACTTCGCGCGGCGCTTTGTATGATCCGTAATACAGGCTACGGAACATGTGGATGTAGACCGCAAGGAAGAACATCGACGCACCGTTCGCATGAACATAGCGGATGAGCCAGCCATAGTTCACATCACGCATGATGTGCTCGACGCTGTTAAACGCCATGCTTACATGCGGCGTGTAATGCATCGCCAGCACGATACCCGTCACAATCTGGATCGCCAGACAGAACGTCAGAATTGCGCCAAACGTCCACCAGTAATTCAGGTTGCGCGGCGTCGGATAGACGATAAAGGAGTCATAGCCCAACCGAGCGATCGGAAGTCGTTCATCGAGCCATTTCGAAAAGCCGTTTGAGGGCTGGTAGGTGCTTTCACCGCTCATGATCTGTTCCCTCAACCAATCTTGATTTTGTCATCGGACAGGAAGGCATAATCAGGCACTTCCAAGTTGAGTGGGGCAGGACCGCGACGGATACGGCCAGCCGTATCGTAGTGCGAGCCATGGCATGGGCAGAACCAGCCATCATAATCGCCCTTCTCGTCAGCAACCTTCTGACCCTTTGGCACACAGCCAAGATGCGTACAAATACCGACCATGACAAGCCATTCCGGCTTAATCACGCGCTGTGCATCTGTCTGAGGGTCTCGGAGATCAGCGAGATTGACCGCATCGGCCTCCGCGATCTCTTTTTCAGTACGGCGGCGGATAAAGACAGGTTTTCCGCGCCATTTTACTGTGATCGACTGGCCCACTTCCACATTGGAAATGTCCACTTCGATAGATGCGAGCGCCAAGGCGGATGCATCCGGGTTCATTTGATCGATGAGTGGCCAGGCAATGCCCGCAACGCCAACGGCAGCAAAAGCGCCAGTGGCTACATAGAGGAAATCGCGCCGTGTCGGCTCATCCGTGTCGGTGGTTGCCACGGTTGAGGTCTCCTTCATTTAAAGTGCAGCGCCTGCCCCAATTGACCATCGTCAGTTGGCCAGGGCGGGCGCCCAAAACCGGTATTTGCGGGAGTTTGTCCCCTCGTCCCGCACCGCCGCGTTTGTGGCATTCCATACATAAATTGTCCAGTCCTTGGGACTTTGAAGTGGCAGGATGACGCATGCGGCAATCTGTGCGAGACAGCCAAGACTGTGCCACGGCGGTTTAAGGAAACTCTAAACAATGCGAATTGCCCTATTTGAGCCCGATATTCCGCAGAATACGGGGAACATTCTTCGTCTGGGTGCCTGCATGGGTGTCCCTGTGGATATCATTGAGCCCTGTGGCTTTCCGCTGTCAGATCGCGGTCTGAAGCGAGCGGGATTGGACTATCTGGCCATCGCTGCCATGCGACGGTTTGATTCGTGGGAAATCTATCTACGCGAACTCCCCACCTCTGCCCGACTGATCCTCATGACAACGGCGTCTGCCGAACCTTTCCAGGACTTCACATTTTCTGAGCATGATGTGCTGCTGATGGGTCGCGAGAGTGCCGGCGTGCCCCAGAATGTGCACGACCGGGCAGACGCCCGTCTTTTCATTCCGATGGCCGAGGGAGCCCGCTCGCTCAATGTCTCGTCCGCCTGCGCCATGGTCACCGGCGAAGCCCTGAGGCAGTTGGGCGCTTTTCCACCACTCTTAGTGAGCGTTTGATCTGGGCCCACCTACTTGATCTGTAGCAAAGAGACTGGCATGGGAGACACGTACAACAACCCACAGAGCGATTTGTGGGGAGGTTGTTGAAAGAAAGGGTCCGGTATTGGACATAGGAAGCCCAGAGAATAAAGACGTGAGCAGCGACGTGAATATCGAAGAGAAAAAACACACTGCCGAAACCTGGTTCCAGGCGCTGCGCGATGAAATTTGCGCGTCCTATGAAAAGCTTGAAGACGACCTGACCGGCACCTTCGCTGATCGTCCCGCCGGCCGCTTTGAACGCACTCCCTGGAACAAGGGCGACGCAGGTGAAGAAAATGGCGGCGGCGTCATGTCTGTCATGAAGGGTCGCGTCTTTGAGAAAGTGGGCGTCCACACTTCAACCGTGCATGGTGAGTTTTCAGAAGAGTTCCGCGCACAAATCCCGGGCGCTGACGAAGACCCCCGTTTCTGGGCAAGCGGCATCTCCCTGATCGCGCACCCCCAAAACCCGAACGTGCCAGCAGTACACATGAACACGCGGATGATCGTCACCACCAAATGGTGGTTTGGCGGCGGAGCTGATCTAACACCCGTCCTGGATCGCAACCGCACCCAGGACCATCAAGACACGATCGACTTTCATGCCGCTATGCAGGCGCCATGCGATACCCATGGCAGCGATTTCTATGAACGCTTTAAAAAATGGTGCGACGAGTATTTCTACCTGCCCCACCGCAATGAGCCACGCGGCATTGGCGGCATCTTTTATGACCGCCACAATACAGGCGACTGGGACAAGGACTTCGCCTTCACCCAGGATGTAGGCCGTGCCTTTCGTGACATCTATCCAACGCTCGTGCGTCGTCACATTGATGCACCGTGGACAGATGCCGACCGGGAAGAGCAACTGATCCGGCGCGGACGCTATGTGGAATTCAACCTGCTCTATGACCGGGGCACGACCTTTGGGTTGAAGACCGGCGGCAATGTGGACTCCATCCTCTCCTCCATGCCGCCTGAAGTGAAATGGCCTTGAGGGCTTAGAAACAGGGGCTACTCCCCTCCCGTGTCATTGCCCGGTTTATCCGGGCAATCCAGAGTTCCAAAGAGAAGGCTACCTGTTGCCCCCTGGCCCACCCGAACAAGTCGGGTGGTGACACATTTGACTGGTGCCACTCTAACCCAGGTTCTTCAGCGCTTAACCCGCACAGCGTCAACATCTCCGATCAGTTGCGCAACGACGTCATCACCTTCGCCCTCACCGCAATGCGTTCCAGCGAACCGCTGGGTCGTTGCCGGACGGGTGTAGGCACCACGTTGGTGAGGACCCGTATTGATCAGAAACGCAATACAAGTGTTCATTTGATAAGGCACGATACCAAAGACACCCGGCCCCTGAGAGAACAAACGTTTGCGGACATCAAGGTTCGTCAGATCGGCTGCGGAATATTCAGCGAGCCAACTTTTATCGAACCATCGCTCATAGCCGACACGGTCTTGCATTTTGAAAGCAAAGCCGCTGGCCCCACTATTGTGGTGTTCCAGATGACCGGTAGATGTTCGCGCAACTTGCGCTGTGAAAGCACCAAGCTCAACCGTTTCAAAAGAAACGGGATAGATCACGCTTTCGCTAACATCGAAAACGTCTTCATTGGCAACCCCACCAGTGACGCCGCCAACCATGAACAGCGCTGCAGCGCCTATAGAGCGAAACCTTCCCATACGGAACGCTTGCACACATCAAATTGAAAAACAAGAATTTCAGTAAACAGTTGCCTGAACAACAGCTTTGAGCCGTTCGATGATCGAGAACTCATCCTCGATAAAACCGGCATCAACCCACCATTCTTCGACCTCGCCATAGACGCGGCTCATCTCAGGCCCCTCAGGCACACCTGCCGCCTTCATCATTGATCCATTAAGCAAAAGTTTCGGTCGCACCCAACTATCTGCAATCGCAAGAAGCGCCCGCCACTGCATCGCGTTGGCATCCTTCTTGTCTGTGGCCCACCCAAACATCACCCGGTCTTTAAAACACTGCACGCCCATCAGATAGAGCGCCTTGTGGACTTCGCGCACGGAGAGATAGCAGACGATCTTTGTCTCATCGGTCTGCATGGCCTTAATGCGATCACGGTCTTTCTTGGAGAGTTTCAAACGAGCCGCCAACGCGTCGGCCCCTGCTCCATCCAATTCAACAGAACTTGAGAGTCGCAACACCGGGTCCGACGTAAAGAGCTGGTTCGCTTCAATGTCGACGACTGCCTCCAACCGATCCAGCCGTGTGGCTTCGGGTAGGACCAACTGCAAAATGCCGGTCGCCGCCATCTGCCGAAGCGAAGCGCCAGCACCGTCCGCCCCAAGTAGTTTCAAAAGCTCCGCTTGCACGCGTTCCGCAGAAAGTTGCGTCAGGCCTTGCTTTTCTTCTGCGCAAGCCGTGAGACCGACAGCATCAGGGTCACCGGTTCCGTAATGGGCATGAAACCGAAAGAAGCGCAGCACCCGCAAATAGTCTTCGCGAATGCGGTCATGAGGATCACCAATAAAACGCACGAGACGTGCTTTGAGATCATCGCGCCCACCCAATGGATCATGCACCGTGCCATCCATATCCGCATAAAGTGCGTTCATCGTGAAATCGCGACGCTTCGCGTCCTCCACCCAATCACCGGTGAACGCCACATCTGCCCGTCGACCATCCGTCGCCACATCTACTCTGAGCGTTGTGATTTCAAAGTGCTTTCCCTCAAGCACAGCCGTCACCGTGCCATGATCAAATCCCGTGGGCACAACTTTGACCCCTGCCGCTTCCAGCAACTTTGTCGCCTCGGCTGGGGCGTGAACGGTAGCAATATCGATATCGCTGACAGGTTCCATCAGGAGCGCATTGCGAACACACCCACCGACAAAACGTGCTTCGCCGCGATCTCCACCCAGCGCCTTCATTACGGTCTGGGTCGTTTGGTTCTTTAGCCAATCGTGGACAGCGAGTTCGCCCCGCTTTTCATCACTCATGATCTACTCCCACTCTCTTAGCGCACAGTACCTGGTTGAATTTCACCATCTATCAGGCGCGCTGGCTCATAAGCAGTGCCTGCCGTATTTGCCGTGTAGACACCCATGACGACCATGCTTCCGACACCCAGGGTGAGCCCCGCTATGATGAGCCATCCAAAGGGAGCATCTTCCCATTTCAAATCCGGGCGGTTCTCCGCTTTACGAGAAATGAGCATGAACACCCAAAAGGTCGCAAACGGCATGAGGAAGAAAACAACATTGAAGAGGTAGCGCGCCATCAGATTGGTGTCCCGTCTTGAAGCCGGTCATGCAGGTTACGGATCATACCGGCGGTTGCGCCCCATATATAGTGACCCTGATAGGGCATTGCGTAATATGCACGCCGCTTGCCGCGCCAAAAGACACTATGCCGCTCGTGATTATCGACATTCATGAGAAACCCCAACGGCACCTCGAATATTTCAGCAACCTCGCCGGGCTCCGCCGTGAGGGTAAATCCTGGGCGTACAAAAGAAATCACGGGCAGAATACGAAACCCGGTCCCTGTCTCATAGGGGTTGAGAAACCCCGCCACGTCCACAAATGATCGATCGAGCCCCACTTCTTCTTCCGCTTCTCGAAGAGCCCCGTCGACAGGCGTTTCCCCCGGCTCAACTTTGCCACCCGGAAAAGCCACTTGTCCGGAATGGGAATTGAGGTGGTCCGCGCGACGGGTAAGCAGCACAGTCGGCCCGCTGTCATGCTCAACGATCGGCACTAGCACAGCGGCAAGCCGCAGGTCAGACCTGTCTTTCGGGTCGACCCAATCGTCCGGGTTCAAATCTTTATCGCCACGCACCCCCGCACTTGAAGGCTCAAGAATACGGTCAAGTGAGGGGGCGTCAGCATCAATACAACTGAGAATACGCGCCTTGTAATCTTCCATCCGGGCTAAACCACCAGCTCGCCAGCAGGCATAAATTTGTAGAAGGCACCAGAACTCCACACCCCGAACCACGCCTCACCGTCAATTGTTTCCTCAACACCCAGCTCAACGAGATCATAAAAGACCGCGCGATTGATAAGGGCCTCCAGCTGAGCCCGCACCAAGACGTAGGGAGCAGGCTCTCCGGTAGCAGCGTCCACTTCAAACCGCATCGGGTGGTCCCCATCCACGGTGACGCTGTCCCCAACACTTGTTTCAAAGGAGAGGGTCTGAGCTTTGCCCTCCCCGTCAACGCGCATCGCAACCGCCAGGAAGGGGACGTCGTCGACAGAGATGCCGATCTTCTCAACCGGTGTCACCAGGAAATAACCGTCATCATCTTTGCGTAAAACGGTGGAAAAGAGCCTGACCAGACGTTGGCGCCCAATGGGCGAGCCCAAATAGTGCCAGGCCCCGTCCCGCTTGATCCGCATATCCAGATCACCACAAAAGGGAGGGTTCCAAAGATGGACCGGGGGTAATCCGCGGGCTTTTTCGCCAGCAGCCTGCGCAGCACCCAAACCTTTGAGGACTTCCGTAGGGGCACGGCCAGAAGCGCCAGATACCTCTTTTTCGCTCTCAGACATCAAAAACCCGCTTTCTCACAACCTTGTCATGTCCCGGAAAGTATCCCCGTGCCCCAAAGCCGGGTCATAATAACCCGATTGGCGGTCACAAAGGGGACACGAGTCCCGCTAAACTCGCCAGACCGAAGACATAAAGCCACCGATTCCCCCGTGCCAGGCCTTATTCCCGCCTCACGCAACCATATATGTAGGGCAATGCAGACAATCAGTGAAGAAGGCGGCGACGTCGTCAAAGAAATTGAAGCCGCGGGCGAAAAGATCGCACAGGCGAAAGCCGCCGTCGGCGAGATTATCTATGGTCAAGAATCTGTGGTTGATCAGACCATCATTACCGTTCTCGCGGGCGGACACGCGCTGCTCGTAGGGGTTCCAGGTCTCGCAAAGACCCTGCTTGTCCACACCATGGGCACTGTGCTGGGGCTCGACGACAAGCGGGTTCAGTTCACACCCGACCTGATGCCCGCTGATATTGTGGGCTCAGAGGTGCTGGAAGAAAGCGAAAGCGGCAAGAGAAGCTTCCGCTTTATCCCCGGCCCTGTCTTCTGCCAGCTCTTGATGGCCGACGAGATCAACCGCGCCAGCCCGCGCACTCAGTCCGCCCTCCTGCAAGCCATGCAAGAGCATCATGTGACAGTAGCCGGCCAACGCCACGAACTCCCCCGTCCCTTCCATGTGCTCGCAACCCAGAATCCACTGGAGCAGGAAGGCACCTATCCGCTGCCGGAAGCACAGCTCGACCGTTTCCTGATGGAAATCGACGTCCACTATCCAGACCTCGAAGCTGAACGGCGCATGTTGCTCGCCACCACCGGCTCTGACGAGGCAAAAGCCAAGCAGGTTCTGACCTCAGACGAACTGCAAGCCATTCAAAGACTGGTCCGCCGCATTCCGGTTGGCGACCAGGTTGTTGATGCCATTCTGGAACTTGTCCGGAGCGCCCGTCCTCACGAGGGAGACATTGCCGAAGTCGCGACCCATGTCGCTTGGGGGCCAGGACCGCGTGCCAGCCAGGCGTTGATGCTGGCTGTCCGCGTCCGCGCCATGATGGATGGGCGTTTTGCCCCCTCCATTGATGACGTCATTGCATTGGCTGAACCTATTCTCCGCCACCGCATGGCACTGACCTTCGCGGCCCGCGCAGAAGGCGTCACTGTCGCCGGTGTCATTGATCGCCTGACCAAACGGCTTGGATAAACACCTTTCATGGCCACTGAACCCTCCGCCAGCAATCACGCCGCCACTTTTGCTGAAGCACAATCAATCTCAGCAACCCTGCCCCCATTGATGGCTGAGGCAGAACGCGTCGCGAACACGGTGGAGCAAGGCATTCATGGGCGTCGGCGCATCGGATCAGGCGAAAGCTTCTGGCAATACCGCCGCTATGACACAAGCGATGCAGCAAGCGCCGTCGATTGGCGTCAGTCCGCCCGCTCCCAACATCTTTTTGTTCGGGAGAACGAATGGGACGCTGCCCAAAGCATGTGGCTCTGGTGCGATCGCTCAGCATCCATGGCCTATCGGTCTGACTTCGCGCCCTGCCTAAAACAGGAAAGAGCGTTGGTTCTGGGGCTTGCCCTGACAAGCCTGCTCACACGTGCGGGGGAACGAATTGCGGTTCTGGGTCAAGATGAAATGCCCACAAGCGGGCGCACCGGCCTTAATCGCCTGAGCAATCATTGGTTGGGCAATCAACACCAAGAGAGTGAGCCCAGCGGGCTACCGCCTCTGCAAGCTCTTCCTAAATACGCATCCATCGTGTTAATCGGCGACTTCCTTGATCCCACTGACGATCTGATCTCTCGTCTCCGGCAACTTTCTGCCTCTGGCGTAACAGGCCATTTGGTCCAGGTAATGGACCCGGCCGAAGTAGATCTCCCATTCGACGGTCGAACCGAGTTTGAGGGCATTGAGGAAGATTTGAAGCTGCTGGTAAGCCGCGCCGAAAGCATTCGCAGTGCCTACAAAACCCGTCTCGCGACCCATCAAGCAGCCCTCATGGATATGGCGCGTTCAATAGGCTGGTCGTTCACCACCCATCGCACCAATCAATCAGCGACAAGCGCGCTCCTTTCTCTCTACGGGATCATCTCCGGCGCGCCCGATGCCACACAGATTGGGAGGTCCTGATGCTCTCGCTGGGCCCCCTTGCTTTCGCGACCCCTTTGGCGCTACTAGGCCTCCTGAGTTTGCCTGTCATCTGGTGGTTGCTGCGTGTAACACCACCCGCGCCGCAAAGGGTGCGCTTCCCGGCAATCCGTCTGCTGCTGGGGCTCGTACCTGAGACCGAAAGCCCTGCCCACACACCGCTCTGGCTACTGCTGCTCCGTCTAAGCCTGGCTGCCCTTGTCATCATCGCCTTAGCCTCCCCGCTTTGGCGCCCCATAGATCGTCTTTCAGGATCAGGTCCTCTTTTGATCGTGATCGATAATGGCTGGGCATCCGCTGCTGACTGGCCCAGACGTGTAGCTCTTGCGACCAGCCTGATCAGCCAGGCAGAACGCGGTGACCGGCGTGTCGCAATTGTCGGATCAGCGCCTATCCCTATTCCTGATGCACCTGTATTCGAAGGATCAACTAAGGCCGAAAGCCGATTAGGTGCCCTTCAACCGCAGCCGTTGAGCACCGATCGCGAACAGCTGATCGACAGGTTGCAAAGCCTGACAGAGGCACCCAGTCAGACCATCTGGATTTCCGATGGGCTGGATGATGGCCACGCCAGGAGTCTGACCGACTATCTCGGCACGCTCGGCGCACCTGTTGAACTAATCGAGCCCCCAAGGAGCGAACACCCTCTCGCACTGATCCCCCCGGCAACGGGAACAGGCAAGGTCACGGTGCCGGTCATCCGGTCAACTTCTGCGGCACTCGATCGCGGCGATATAACGGCCTTTTCGGCAGACGGTCGTCCCTTGGGCCGTGCCGCATTTGAGTTTCAGGACGCCAACACCCAAACGCAAGCCATCTTCAATCTGCCCCTAGAACTACGGAATGAAATTGCCCGCGTCACGATTACGGCCAATGCAAGTGCAGGCAGCACATTGGTTCTCGATGAAAGATGGCGCCGCCGCACCCTCGGCATGGTTTCAGGGACAGACAAGGATCAACCACTTCTCTCCGACCTCTATTATCTCGAACGCGCGCTTGAGCCCTTCGTCGATGTTCGCACGCCTTCCGCTGATCAAAGTGACAATACTCTCATCGCACAACTTCTGACCGAACCTCTGTCTGTCCTATTGCTCGCAGACCTAGGGCGCCTCGCGCCGCCTGACGTTGAAATCACTTCTGACTGGGTCAAAGACGGCGGTGTCCTCGTACGCTTTGCAGGGCCTCGCCTGGCAGCACAAGCTGACCCGCTCATTCCAGTTCCCCTCCGATCAGGTGGACGGGAATTGGGTGGCGCGCTCTCCTGGACCAAACCTCAAACCCTCGCTCCGTTCAGCGCGGAAAGTCCTTTTTCAGGCATTGCAGTACCCAATGACGTCACCGTCAAACGCCAAGTACTAGCAGACCCGCGTGGAGACCTTGCGGGTCGTGTCTGGGCACAATTGGACGATGGCACACCGCTTGTCACAGCACGCGCAGACGGCGATGGCTGGATCGTTCTCTTTCACGTCACCGCCAACGCAGAATGGTCAAATCTTGCCCTCTCCGGTCTCTATGTGGACATGTTGCGACGGCTCGTAGACCTGGCTCAAGGCACTGCCAGCACTGCAGATGCAGCCACCGAGACAACCCTCGCACCGCGCACCATGATTGATGCCTATGGACGTTTTACCTTACCACCGGTCTGGGCGGCCCCCATCGCGCGATCAGATATGGCTGAGATGCAGCCCTCTGCTCTGCACCCTCCCGGTCTCTACGGTGATGTAGGGTCTGCCAGAGCGCTCAACCTCACGTCGGCTGAGACAGTCCTGTTGCCTCTGCCAGACCTGCCAGGTGTATCGGCTCGGCGCAGTTTTGCAGGAGGCTCTGAACTTGATCTCAAAGGTCCCCTCTTCATCGCAGCGCTGCTTCTGCTTCTTGCCGATGGGATTGCAGCCCTCCTCTTGAGCGGCCGCCTGACACGACGACAATTCTCAAAGGCACAGCCCATAATACTGGCGCTGGGTACTTTCTTGTTTGCAGCGAGTACGGACAACTTACAAGCGGCTGAGGCTGATGATATTGCTCTCGCCGCCGTGCTGGAGACCCACCTGGCCTATGTGCGCACGGGCGACAGCGAGCTAGACGAGCTAAGTCGCGCAGGCCTCACCGGTTTAAGTGACACCCTTAGGCGTCGGACAGCTCTTGAGCCCGGTCTCCCTATTGGTGTCGACATTGAACGAGACGAGCTGGCTTTTTTCCCGCTTCTCTATTGGCCAGTGAGTGAATATCAGCAGGAAATGTCCACGACAGGTCTCGCCCGCATTGAGGCCTATATGCGCCAAGGCGGCACCATCCTGTTTGACACGCGAGACCAGGACAGAACAATCCAGGGCCTCACAACAAAATCCAGCCTGGCTCTGCGCGACCTGTTAGCCCAATTAGACATCCCGCCTCTGGAACCTGTGCCAGATACCCATGTCCTCACGAAAGCCTTCTATCTCCTTGCTGATTTTCCTGGCCGTTGGGATGGCGGTAACTTATGGATTGAACGCGCCCGAAACGATGATGGGGCGACATCAACCAGCAATGACGGTGTGTCAGCCATACTGATCGGATCAAACGATTATGCAGGTGCCTGGGCCCGCGATCCTTCGGGACGCGCGCTCTATGCCGCCGTTCCTGGTGGGGAGCGGCAGAGAGAAATCGCCGCCCGCGTCGGCGTGAACGTGGTCATGTACGCACTTACCGGAAACTACAAAGCCGATCAGGTTCATCTGCCTGCCCTGCTGGAACGGTTGGGCCAGTAGTATGAGTTGGAGTATCATTACCGATCCCCTCATCACCCCTATCTGGCTTTTAGTGCTTGGGCTGATCGCGCTCAGCGCAACTCTTGGGGCGGCATGGCTCCAGGCGCCGGGAACGCTCTATCGCGCTGCGGCTTTCGCGGTGCTCTTGGCTCTTCTGGCGAACCCCACATTACGTGAAGAAGACCGCGAACCCATTGATGATGTCGCCATCCTGATAGTCGACAAAAGCGCCAGCATGACTTTAGGCGACAGAGCAAGCGCCCGCGATGATGCCGTCAGCGATCTGAAGCAGCAGCTCGAAATCATGCCAGACCTTGATATACGCATTGTTGAAAGCGATAGCACCGCAAGAGAGGGAGGCACCGCGCTCTTCAGCACACTTGATGGCGCGATTGCTGACATTCCCCGCGAGCGTCTTGCTGGCGTTCTCATAGTGACAGACGGTCAGGTTCACGATGCACCGCCAAGCCTGGAAGCGATAGGTCTCAAAGCCCCCCTCCATGGCATCCTTATCGGCAATCCCAAAGCCGCAGATCGGAAGCTTGTGGTAGAAGAAGCGACACGCTTCGGTATTGTTGGTGAACCCATTTCCATTCGCTTCCGCGTTGAAAATGAAGGCAAAGACGACGCTCAATCGATAAGCGTACAGGTGCGTCTGAATGGCGAGCAGATCAATCAACTCAACGTTCAGCCAGGAACCGAAACAACAACAGCGTTGGCTCTTCCCCATGGTGGTGAAAACATCGTTGAAATTATTGCAGCGCCCCTCACCAATGAGCTCACGACACAAAACAACAAAGCCACGTTGGTTTTGACGGGCATTCGAGACCGGCTGCGCGTGCTGCTAGTGTCGGGAGAGCCCCATGCTGGCGAGAGAACCTGGCGAAACCTGTTGAAAGCAGACCCCTCCGTCGACCTGGTTCACTTCACCATCCTGCGTCCCCCGGAAAAACAAGATGGCACGCCGATCTCAGAACTGTCTCTTATCGCCTTCCCGACGCGGGAGTTGTTCTCTGCAAAGCTGGACGAATTCGACCTCATCATTTTTGATCGTTACAGGCGCCGTGGTGTGTTGCCTATTGTCTATCTCGGCAATGTCGCCCGCTATGTTGAAAATGGAGGCGCGGTTCTGGCAGCTGCCGGTCCGGCATTCGCCTCGCCATTCTCTATCTACCGCACACCTCTTGCCGGCATTCTTCCAGCCCAGCCAACCGGCCAGATATTGGAGCAGGGCTTTCACGGCACGCTGACAGATGACGGTCAACGCCATCCGGTGACCGCAGGACTACCAGGAAGCGAAACCAGCCCGCCAGATTGGGGTCGATGGTTCCGCCTAATTGAAGCCACACAAACATCTGGCCGTTCCGTCATGGAAGGACCTGAAGAAAGGCCGTTGATGGTGCTCGACACGGTCGGTGAAGGTCGGGTCGCTCAGCTCTTGTCAGATCACGCCTGGCTCTGGGCGCGCGGCTTTGAAGGAGGCGGACCCCAAGCAGAACTATTACGACGTCTGGCCCATTGGCTGATGAAAGAACCAGACCTGGAAGAAGAGCGGCTCCTTGCAACAGACAATGAAGGAACGCTTGTCGTTGAGCGACGCACGATGGAGGCTGAGGCCCAGCCGGTGACCATCACCACTCCTGCCGGAAAAACAGAGACCCTAACCCTTATTGAGACGGCACCGGGACGGTTTTCCGGGCGCATCGCCACAGACGAAATCGGCCTTCATCAGGTGGCAGATGAAGCGCTTCGCGCTGTCGCGGCGGTCGGGCCCACGAACCCTCGTGAGTTCAAAGACGTCCACGCTACTGAAGAGCCACTCGCCCCCCTCATTACTGAGAATGGTGGCGGAAAATTCTGGACGGCCGACATTGGCGGCGCGCCCTCGCTCCGCAGCGTAAGGCCTGGACGAGACGCCGCTGGAGACAGCTGGGCTGGCCTCCAACGCAATGGCGGTTATGTATTAAAGGCCGTCTCCCAGGTACCACTCCTGTCGCCCTGGATCGCCCTGCCCCTCATGATCGGACTGCTACTATTCGGCTGGCGCCGCGAAAGCAAATAGCCCGCTCAGCGTGCTGTCACACACCCTTCTCAACGGCACCAGAAACACTTTCAAAGGCTCCCGGTACAAGGTCGCAATAGAGCAAGCGGCTCTTATCAACCGGCCCCGGTAACATGATTTTACCCGGAGGCACGGGCAAGAAACCCACCTTGGAATAGTATGGCGCATCCCCGACGAGGATAACGAACCGGTGCCCCTCTGCGCGCGCAGCGTCCAAGCTGGTCCGCATCAATTCAAGGCCACCGCCTTCTCCCCTTACACTGGGATCCATCGCCAAGGGACCAAGCAGCAAGCCTTTTTGCCCCCCAATAACCAACGGGGAATATTGGATACTGCCCACCATACGCGAGGTGCCTTCCACCGTCGCAAACGCAACAAAGCTGAGGGATGCAACACGTGATACGCCCTCGCGCATCCGATAAGCAGTTTTAGCAAACCGCCCAGGACCAAAGCTCAGGTCGTGGAGCGCCTCAATATCAGCTTCATGCGCCGGGCTTTCCGGGAGAATGTCGAATATCATCTGAGAAGTCTTTCGAAACGGCAGCAGAACAGCAAGCATGTAACGCGCGCTATCTGATCTTGTCTCCAGCCGTTTAGAGGAAGGCAGACAGGCGCACACGAAGGCTGAGGGTCAAAGACCCTCGCTCGGTACGTCGTCGTCGCAAATGGGCTTTCGCCGCCATTCTGCCATCCTCAAAGTCGCGCCCATGGGTGGTCGCGAAGAAACTGAGGTAGCAGGGAAAAACAACATCGTCCAGAAAAACCGTGGACTGCCTTCCGCTTCCCTAGGGGCAAGGAGACTGATGCCATGAGAAAGTGGGAAAAAACTAGCCCGACATGGGTGCCATCAGGTAGCTTCACCGCCAACGAATAAGCCGTTTCAACGCCTCTCAAGAAACGGCAGGAACAGGGAGATGAACCATGGGATTGCTTGAGGGAAAAGTCGTTCTGGTCACAGGTGCCGCAAACGGCATCGGTAAGGAATGCGCGCTCATTGCAGCGCGCGAAGGCGCAAAAGTCGTCGTCAATGATTTAGGCGGCAGCGTTGCTGGTGGAGACGAAGGCAGCGCAGGCCCAGCCCAGCAGGTCGTCGATGAGATCAAAGCAGCCGGTGGTGAAGCCGTCTCCAACTCCGACAGCGTCGCGCTCAAAAGCGGCGCTGAACATATGATCCAGCAGGCAATGGACGAGTTTGGCGGTCTCCACACGATCATAAGCCCAGCGGGCATCTTGCGCGATGGCATGTTCCACAAAATGCCGGACGCAGACTGGGACTCGGTTCTAGAGGTCCACCTCAAGGGCTCCTACAACATGACCCGTTCAGCGGTGGAGCATTTCCGCAAACAGGAAGAAGGCAACTTCGTTCTCTTCACCTCTACGTCAGGCCTTATCGGCAATATCGGCCAGGCAAACTACGCAGCTGCTAAAATGGGCATTGTCGGCCTCTCCCGCATTATCGCAATGGAAGGCGCCATGAAGAATGTGCGGTCGAACGTCATCGCCCCATTCGCCTGGACACGGATGATCGCAACCATTCCTGTGAAAGACGAAGCATCTGCCCAACGGGTTGATCGTATGAAGAATGCAATGCGTGCAGATCAAGTGGCCAATGTCGCCATCGGCCTTTCAGCACCCGACTGTGATGTGAGCGGACAGATTTTCTCTGTGCGTGGCAACGAAGTCTTCTTGTTCAGCCAGCCTCGCCCAATACGCGGCATGACGCGGCTGGAAGGCTGGACGCCAGAGACGCTTCTCTCTCACGGCTTCCCGGCCATGAAGGGCGACATGACAGACCTTGGAAACACAGCGTCTGTGTTCACCTGGGAACCAATCTAAGCCATATAGCTATTCAGTTGGTAAAACCGCCGATGCCGCAAAGCATCGGCGGTTTCTTTATTGGAAGTAACGCTGTACCTGGCTGAAGCTCCTGTCAGCGCTGTACCGATATCGCACGGGAAGTGCTTGATGGAAAGTGACCATGGCGGCGTCTTCCAACGACCTGACATGGCGCTCCACATCGCCCACGATGCAGCCATTGCTTTGGCCACGACGCACAATACCCGTAAAAGGCCCGACGGAGCAGACCCGCTGGGCCTGACGAACGATACGCGTATGCGCATTATTCAGCGACTTCACTTGATCCGCCGACAAGGAGGGAGCTGCCTGAGCAACACTCAAAGGTAGAGAAAGGCACGCAGAGACTGTTAGCCCGATAAGAAACTGTTTCATTTTTGATCTCCTTCATGAAACACACAAAAACTCTACGCCCTCACATGTAAGTTGGGTCATTAAGTCTCTGTAACTCGCGCAAATGTGACTTATTGCGATCCACCACTTACACTCCTTGAAAAGCTAAGGGAGAGAATTATGGGCAGTTTCAAAGAATACGAAGATCATGATGCGCTAGGTCTGGCGGAGCGCGTAGCAAAAGGCGATGTCACCCCAACGGAGTTGTTGGACGAAGCCATTGAACGCACAGAAGCGCTCAATCCGAAACTCAACGCTGTTGTTCTGAAACACTATGACGAAGCCCGCAAGTTAATCGCTGATGGATTGCCCGAAGGCCCTTTCAAAGGGGTGCCTTTCCTTTTGAAAGACCTGCACCTGCTGTGGGAAGGAACCATAACCACCTATGGCTCAGCTGCATGGGAAGGGTATGTCGCAGATCACAACACAACCCTCACCGACCGCTATCTGGACTCCGGCCTCGTTGTTTTCGGAAAAACAAACTCCCCCGAGATGGGACTCACGGGCACCACGGAACCGCGTCTCTATGGTCCAACACACAATCCCTGGAACCTGGAGCACTCGCCTGGAGGGTCATCGGGAGGCGCTGCAGCAGCTGTCGCTGCGGGCATTCTCCCGGTTGCCAATGCGTCCGACGGGGGTGGCTCCATCCGTATTCCAGCAGCGGCCTGTGGCCTCTTTGGTTTGAAACCCACGCGCGGGCGCACACCAGCAGGACCCGATCGCGGTGAAGGCTGGGCAGGCATGTCCATCAGCCACTGTGTCTCCAAGACGGTGAGAGACAGCGCAGCACTCCTTGACGCCACAACCGGCGCTGCCCCCGGCGACCCTTATGCGCCCCCGGAGCCCGCACGAGCCTTCTTGCAAGAAGTGGGCGCCCCAACAGGCAAACTTCGTATCGCCTTCAACACGAAACGTCCCGACGGCACAAAACCTGAGCCAGAAGTTGAAAAGTCAATTCTCGAAGCGGCAAAGCTCTGTGAAAGCTTAGGACACGACGTTGTTGAGGCAGCACCCACGCTTGATCCCGTCGCTATGGGGAATGCGCAAGCCGTCATTATCGGAGCAAATGTCGCTCTGGCATTGCAGCAGCGCGGCGAGGCACTTGGCAGGGAGATCACCCAGAACGATGTGGAGAACATGACCTGGCTAATGGCCAACGCTGCCAAGGATCGCACCAGCACTGAATATGCGGGCGCAACCCTCTTCATCCAGCAAATGGGCCGCATGATGGGCACCTTCATGCAGACCCATGATATCTATCTATGCCCGGTACTCGGCACCCCTCCGCCAAAGCTTGGCGTTCTGGATATGATGACCGAGGATGTCGGGACCTACCTCGCCAATCTTGGAAAAATCATGCCCTACGCTGGGCTGTTTAACATGACCGGCCAACCCTCCATGTCGGTGCCCCTGCATTGGACACCCGATGGTCTGCCGGTTGGCGTCATGTTTACTGGCCGTTTTGGGGACGATGCAACTTTGGTCCGGCTGGCCGCTCAACTCGAAGAAGCCAAGCCTTGGAGAGACCGCAAACCACTTATGTAGGCAACCTGTTTTGGTATGACCGAAGACCTAATCGGCAGCCTCTTTAGCTCACAGCCCAATAGTCGGGCGGCGGAAGTCCTTCAAGAACTTCACGGATGCGCACGCGCGTCGCATCGCTTGTGTCCTCAGGCAGGGCATCTGCCGCAAAGAATCCAGACTCGGCAATTTCGACGTTCGGCCGGTCTTGCTGCTCGAAATCTCTGACAACAAACAAGGCAACATGGTCGGAACGAAATTCGGCAAAGTTTGCATAAAGCGAAAAGAACTGCAGGTCAGCGGTCGGCACAACACCAACTTCCTCCCACAATTCGCGCACGGCACCGTCCCGCATCGTCTCCCCGCTCTCAATTCCCCCACCGGGCAGATACCACCCCGGCATATAAGTATGGCGCACAAGCAGCACCCTATTCTTTTTGTCTATGACCATCACCCGCGCGCCAGCGGTCATTGGGCGCGACAAACGCCAGTAAAACCGCAGAAAAAAGCGTGCAAACGGATACAACCGAATAAGAAACCGCATCAAAACGAGCTTTCAAAGGGAGGGCGTGTTCATGAACTGTAAACTCTGAGGCAATTACCGTCTATCCAACGCAAAACGACTTGTGTCCGGGCATTGGAACAGGTTGTCAGAGGAAAGACGAATATGGGGCTCATCAGCAAACTTGTCGGCAAACGGGAAAAGCCTGTTGAAGCAATCGTGTCCCCAGTCTCCAGCGAAGAGGCGGTCACGCGAGTGATGAAAAGCTTCTCAAAGGGGGCCCCCGCAGCGATAGCTCAGGCGGGCGCTGAGATTGCAACAGCACTCAACACGGTTGAGACAGCGATATTGGCAATTGACGCAATTGCGGACCTTCTCATTGAAGCTGAACTGCTGACAGCGACAGCCCGCGACACACAAAGCGCAGGACGCCGCGCCCTGATCGCCAATAGGTACAACAAGCTGTTGCACACAATCTCCGCAACAATAGTGCGCGCCGAGCATAACGGAATGAACCTGCTCGACGGAAACCGACGCACCTATGAAATTAAACTCGACTCTGATGAGCGTGCATCAATCGCTCTCCATGTTGCGAACCTGACAACTCAGACCGAAGGCCTGGGCCTCAGCGCCCCACACGAAGCATTTGCAAGTCAGGTCGAAGTTGAACGCACGATTGCCGAAATTGATGCGGCAAGACGCACCACAGCTCGAACAGCTGACTTGTTCGCAGACAGTTCCGCCGTCCTTGCTGAACGTCTTGCGCGTCTCGATCACAGTTTCGGACCCTCAGCAGCTCAGGCAACGAGGCCAACAGGCGCTGGCCACTAAACCTCCCCCAAATACGATCGCGTCTTTACGTTTAGCTAACCATCTTTCGCGGCAATTTTTTAACTTGAGGTTGATAATCTCTTCACGGGCTCGGGGATCAGTTGGAGCTCTGGTAAGGGGTTGTTATGCATCAGAAACCAGACGTAACACCGCGGACGCCATCAGGCATTCCGGCAGAGGTTGTTCCTGTACCGTCTATCGCAGAGACGAAAGGTCTAGTAGCGGAGGGCGCGCACATGCGCATGGACCCCCGCGTCTTGTCCCGCATCAATAATGTCGTCTCTATTCTGGAACAAGATTACGCAAAAGTTCTTCAGGAGCACCTGACCGACATGGCCAAGCACCATTCGGTCAGGGAAACAGCCCCCGCCAGTTCACGCGATGCGATCCATGAGATCGCCCACGACATTCGGTGCGTTGCCGCCACATTCGGCAGACCCCTCGCTGGACAAATCGCCACCCGAATTTGCACTACCCTGGATCGGGCACCTGATGGTGTCCCCATTATTGATGAACATCTGGCCGCGCTCAATCATGTCGCAAGTCTAACGCCGGAGCCCGAGGGGGCTTTTGCAATTCTTGTTCTCAAACGTCTGGATGAACTCGAACGCGACGCGCCAACACCCGATCAAGGCACCGCAAGCAGTGAAGAAAACTGAGGGTGGATCAATGAACGAAACAAGCTTGGCCCCACTCAGAATACTTATCGTTGAAGACAGCAAGCAGATGCGTTTGTTATTGCAAGCTTTGCTCGAAGCTATGAGCATTACCGAAATTTTTGTTGCTGAAGACGGCAAGACAGGACATGAGCTCTATCTTGAAACATCCCCCGACATCGTCATAACAGATGGTGCGATGAGTCCAATTGACGGTTACGAACTGACCAACCGCATTCGCACCGACCCCAATAATCCCAATCCTTATGTGCCGATAATTATGCTATCTGGCCATCTGGAGCAGGAACGGGTGGATAAGGCCCGCGCGAGCGGCGTGACCGAATATCTCGCAAAACCAGTTTCCTTGCACACGCTCTACGAACGGATCGTCGCAATTGTAGGCAATCCGAGCTTTTTCATCCGAACACCAACATATTTGGGCCCTGACCGCCGCCGGGAAACCGACGAGCTTTATCAAGGCCCCGACCGCCGGCATCTTGGCCCTCAGTTGAAAACGGGTGGGAATATCGTTGAACTGGATGAAGTGCGACAACGGGCGCTGGCCGAAAAAGGTTAGCTCTGCGCCAAAAGTGACAGCCCCGTCATGTTTTTGCTTTCCGACGCGAAATGCGGTTAGGCTAACGCTGCGTTAGTCCCGTAGATCGTCTTGGAGGAGAGCCTATGTCTACCGAACAGACCAACATCACCGTCGACAGTGCTTATGAAGCCGTCGCACCGGATGATTTCCCGGCAATGATGGAAGTGGAGCGATATGGCAATCGCTCAACCGCTTTCGACAAAATCATCTCAGCGACCCATGATCATTTTTGGGATCCTCAGGATCCAAAGTTCGTCGACTTCAGCCAACCATTCGATATGGAAAATGAGTATCTGGTGAACCCAATTGGTTTGCCTGAACTACAGACTGCGGTGAACGACAAGCTTGACGAAAAACAGCGCATCAAACTCGTGAATATGGACGTGCAATGGTCGCTCTCTTCGATCTTGCACGGCGAGCAAGGCGCACTGGCATTGTCAGCAAGCCTCTGCCACATCCTCAAGGACCCAGGCGCACAGGAATATGCGGCAAACCAGACCCGCGAGGAAGCGAGACATGTCGCAGGTTTCTCAAACTACATCAAAGCCCGCTGGGGCAAGCCGGTCGCGGTCGGCCCGGCATTAGGTGACCTTCTAACCGACTTGGTTCTGTCACCTCTGGTCTGGAAGAAAATCGTAGGCATGCAGATGCTTGTTGAAGGTCTCGCAATGGGCGCGTTTGCAACCTTCTACAAAGAATCCAACGACCCCCTCATGACGCGCCTCATGCAGCTGACCATGACGGATGAGGCCTTCCATCATAAATTCGGAAAGATCTGGGCAGATCGCACCATTCCCAAACTCTCTGAACATGAGCGCAATCAGATTGAAGACTGGGCGTGGGAGGTATTCCAGGTCCTGCTCTACAATCTTGGCAGCCCGGAGCAAAAAAAGCACATATATGTCGCCGTCGGCCTCGACTGGGAATGGGTGCAAAGTGCCTTCATGGAGGCGATGACTGACGCCGCCGTGCGTGAAGACATGATGGAGGCGACGAATATCTTCCGGGTGCTCATCAAAACCCTCCTGAACGCCGGCGTCATTACAGAGCGCACATCGTCCAACTATGCAGCCTTTATCGATATGAAAGAGCTGCACAAAGAGGGGGACCGCATGGTCGGCGACGATATTGCGGAAGAAGGCATCAAATATCTCCGTGAGCTGAACGGTAATACAAACAAGTACATGTCGCTGGACAGCATGACTGCCGCGGAATAGGCGATCACAATTTCGTAAACCAGGGCGATACCAGCAGGTATCGCCCTTTTTATTTGCCAAACCCATGCTAGACTTTCCCCAACGTCACCTTGGGGCTAGGGCAATCCATGTGTGTACACATGTCTTCTGCGGAACGACGTCGCCAATGGCGCGAGCGTGCCGCTATTGCCTTCATCACCGTGTCGCTCTCGGTGGTTGGCGCCACTGCCCCCTCTTCAGCCAATGTCTTTGAAGTGGATGATCGACGCCTGATCACGCCGGACGATCACCTCGCCTTTGTCGGTGTGATCGCATGCTCTGATACCCTGCGCATCCCAACCGGCAGCCTCATCACCACGCCAAACGCAAACCCAAACCGACGCTTTGAAGTCCTCACCACCGTCGCTCACGCCTTTTTCACCAAAGAAGGAAATCGCTGGCAGAACTGTTCTTTCTTGCTAGAGGGGGACCCGACAAGGGCAATGCCCATCACCTATGTGGTAACCGGCACATCAAACCCCGGCAAAGGCTGGAATGACGATTGGGCCGTCGCCATTGTGGAAGGACGCGTGTCCCAAGACATCACCCTCCCGACCCCACTCTCCATTGACCTGCAGGGCATTGAAGAGCGGACCAGAGCAGGTGCATCGATTATACTCGCAGGACATAATGGCGAGAGCCTTCCCATGCTGATGTCCGACAAATGCGGACCACGTCACAAACGCAGTGGCAGCCACAATTTTGGCGACACCCGCGTCTTCAATCATGATTGCGATATGATGTCAGGATGGTCCGGCGGGCCACTCCTGCTTCGCAGCCCAACCCAGACATATACAATTGGCGTCAACTCGACCCGGTTTAACCCCGTTGTCCATCAAACGGGCTTTCCCTTTGACGACCGCTTCAATCCAAACACCGCCATTCGCGTCGATGAAGAGTTTCAGACTGCAATCCACCGCCTGGCAAGAAATGGGGCACCCATCCGCCTCGCCGAGGGCACATTCTTCTGCACAGTTGGCGCAGAAGCCCCCTGCTGACGTTCAGTGATTGGGGGTAGCAATAGGCGCCAGAAGCGCTTCAAGGCTCTTGGCATAAACCCGTCTGGCAGCGCCGGGGTTTTCTGCATTTGCAATGGCAAGCCCCGCCTGCATCAAAGATCCACCGATCAGATCAGCCAACGGCTCAAGCGGTTGTTTGGACAAAATCCCCTCATCAACCAGATGCTCTAATGAGTGGGTCAAAAGCGCCTTGTTGAGAGGCTCCTGAAGAGCACGCCAATCCTCCCAGCCAAGAACGGTGGGACCATCCAGCAAAATCACCTGCTTGATGTCGTTGCGACTGTATAGATCAAGCAGGATGCGCGTGCCGATAACAAGATCTTCCCGGTCCTCCGTGATCTCCTCCATTGTTTTTTCAAACAGTTCGAGGGCAACCTCGTTCAACATGTCGAGAAACAGCGCCCGGAAGAGATCCTTTTTGTCAGAAAACTGATGGTAGAGCGCGCCTCGAGTCAGCCCTGCCCGCGCGACAATCTCTTCGGTCCCGGTCTTCGCATAACCCTTCTCGACGAAAAGCGTACGCGCCGCATCAAGCAGCTTGGTGTGATTGCGAGAAGGTTTTTTGGCCGGGGCGTTCATAAAAATACAGCTTGTATGAAAAATTCCTGGCGACTATACATTATTAAAAACATACAGACTGTATGAAAATCATCCTGGGAGATTTAGACATGGCTGGCACCAGACAGATTCCCTATTGGCTCTTTGGGGTCACCACCATCGCCTCGCTGGCAACCGTCATCGGCCCCTTAGCGCTCTTTGGGTTAAGCGAACAAGGCTGGCAGCTTGCCGCGCGTTACACGGTGCGGGTGAGCTTCCCCCTCTTCTTACTCACCTACCTCGCACGCCCCCTCACTGTCTTCTGGCGGACCGAGACGACCCGATGGGTGTTGCGCAATCGCAGGTACCTGGGGCTTAGTTTTGCGCTCGCTCACACGATCCATTTGGGCGCGCTCACAAGCTACTTCGTCTTTCTCAAACAAAGTCCAGATGTGGCAACCCTTATTGGTGGAGGACTTGCCTATGGGCTCATGTTCGCCATGGCCGCAACATCGAATGACCGCAGCGTCAAAGCATTAAAGACAAATTGGGGGAGGCTTCACTCTATCGGCCTACACTACCTTTGGTTGATCTTCCTTGTGACCTATCTCGGCCGACTGTCGGGCGGAGAAGGTGGAGCAGAAACGAACGCGCTCTTTATGGTTGGAATCGTCGGGTCAGGCTTGGCTTTTGCAGCCCTCGCCCTTCGCCTCGCTGCTGCCTGGAAAATACGCGCGCGCAGAACGCTCACATAATCTCACGGTTTCGCGTGACCTCCCCGCGTCTAGCGGTATATTTGCCCCAAAGGGCGAACAATGCCCGCACACATTAAAACGGGGAGGACCATATGGCCTGGAATTACGGCGATATACTCGACACGATTGCGCCCATGCTGCCGGTCGATGCACCAGCAATGATCCACGGGGATCGCATGATCACCTGGAGCGACACCACCAAGCGCACGAACAATCTGGCTAAAGGCCTGATCGAGCGGGGAGCGAAGCCAGGCGACAAGCTCGCCTTCTACATGCGCAACCGCCCCGAATATATGGAAACGCTCGCGACCGGTTTTAAGGCGCGCATGACCCATGTAAACGTCAACTATCGCTACACCGCCGACGAAGTGTTTTACATCTTTGATAATTCCGATGCGCAGACGATCGTCTATGGATCTGAATTCCGTCACATCATCGAAGAATTGAAAGACCGACTGACAAAAGTCGCGACCTTTATTGAAGTGACAGAAGACGGCAACACGGCCTCTTTTGCTGAGAACTTTGAAACGCTCGCAACAACTGGCGATGGCGAGAAGCTCGACATTAAGCGCTCCCCCGACGACCAACTCTTCATCTATACCGGCGGCACAACGGGCATGCCAAAAGGTGTCATGTGGCGCCATGATGATATGCGCGAAGCTCAGCTAAATGCGCTCCGCCGTTTGGGTCCGGTGCCTGAATCTCTTGAAGAGCTGCAGACCGCAATAAAGGAAGTGGGGCCCGCAGGTAAAATGATTCCTGCCTGCCCGCTCATGCATGGCACAGGCCTCCTGACAGCCCTTGGGAATCAGATGAATGGCGGTTGCGTTGTGACCCTCAGCCACCCTTCTTTCAGCCCGGAAGAAATGCTCGCCGCCATCGATAAACACAAGGTCGCAAGTGCCGCCATCGTAGGTGATGCCTTCGCAAAACCGCTCCTGAAAACACTGGATGAAAATCCCGGCAAGTATGACCTCTCCAGCATGGAGACACTCATCTCATCCGGCGTCATGTGGTCGATGGAAGTGAAGCAAGGTCTTCTGAAACACATGCCGACCACCATTATGACGGACAGCTTCGGTTCATCCGAAGGACTGGGTTTCGGATCGTCTCTGACCACCGCAGACGGAGTGGTCAGCACGGCGAAGTTCCAGATTGGTGACCGCTGTAAAGTCTTTGACGAGCAGGACAATCTTGTGGCGCCTGGTTCAGGCACACCTGGCTTTATCGCTCTCACCGGCCCAATCCCAGTCGGCTATTACAAAGACGAAGAGAAGACGGCGAAAACCTTCAAGACCATCGAAGGCGTGCGGTACTCAATCCCTGGCGACTGGTGCACCGTAGAAGAAGACGGCACACTTACGCTCTTGGGTCGCGGCTCGGTCTGCATCAACACTGCAGGCGAAAAGGTCTATCCGGAAGAAATCGAGGAAATTCTGAAAACCCACCCATCCGTGGAAGACGCACTTGTCGTAGGTGTTCCCGATGAAAAATGGGGCCAGTCAGTGACGGGCATCGTGAAACTGAGTGGCGAAGGTGACTTCAACGAAGAGGATCTCCGCAAGCATGTTCGGGGATCTCTCGCCGGGTACAAAACGCCCAAGCGCATTCTTGTGGGCGATGCCATCCCTTTCCGGGCGTCCAATGGCAAGGCGGACTACAAAAACATCACAGCTTTCGCGTTAAATGAGCTGGGCATTCCGGCCTAAACACCGACGCGAACAAAGTTCCATAAGCAAACCAACGGCGGTCACTGCAACCAATGCAGCTGGCCGCCGTTTCTGTTTATCCCTAGTGATCCAGCAAGGGCGACAGCCGCAACTGCTCCACAAGATGGTCCACCACCGCCCTCACCCGGGCAGAAGCCTGACCTGCTTCCTTATGCACGATATGAACCGGCACTGGTTCTCCTTCGCACTCCACAAGAACGTGCTTCAACCGTCCCTCGGCAATGTCAGAGGCCACCATGTAAGACAGAACGCGGGTGATGCCGCGTCCATCTTTTGCAGCGGCAATAGCAGCGTCAGCTGTGTTCACCCGAAGACGCGTTTCAGGTTGATGCGAGATAGAACGGCCATCTGTCACGAAAGACCATTGGCTCCCCGACCGGCTCTGTGAAAAATCCACGAGTTGGTGCGTACGCAGATCCCCCACACTTTCGGGTACCCCATGCGCCTCGATATATGACGGCGCTGCACATAAGACCCGGCGCACACTCCCCACTTTTGCAGCAACCAAACTCGAGTCAGGCAGGTCCGCGATCCGGATCGCCACATCAACCCCCTCATCCATCATGTGAACCACCCGGTCGACAAAAAGCGTGGAGATGGAGAGACCCGGATAGCGATCCATAAGGCTGAACAGAATTGGCGTCACCGCCAGGCGTCCAAACAGGGCAGACCCGGTAACGGAGACCCACCCCTCTGGTTCGCCATGCCGCCCACCCGCTTGGCTATTGGCTTCTTCCAGTTCCGAGAGGATGCGGCGGCAATCCTCCAGATAGCGCGTTCCAACCTCCGTCAGGTTCACAGACCGGGTTGTGCGATGAAAGAGCCTCGCCCCCAGAGCCCCCTCGAGTTCAGCGACCAAGCGGGTAACAGAGGGCGCAGAAAGTCTGAGATGACGCCCAGCAGACGCAAAGCCACCTTCGTCAGCAACGGCAACAAAGGCCTCCATCGCGCGCAGTTGGTCCACTAATTATTCCATTATTCAAAATAATAAAGTCCATATTTAACATATTACTTCGTAAATAGAAAAGTCCCATCTTCCTCCCGGCAGCACACACCGCCCCACAAACCCTGCTCAAAGGAAGATCCCATGACCCAAACAACAGACTCACCGGCCCAGACTCAAGGCGCCCACCATATCGGCCTCACCGTGCCAGACCTCAGCGCGACGAAGACCTTCTTTTTGGACACTTTAGGCTTCACTCAGGTGGGCGACGTGCCGGACTATCCAGCCGCCTTCGTCTCTGACGGCACCACCATGATCACTCTTTGGCAGGCAAATGATCCAGAGACCGCTACCAGCTTTGACCGAAAAAATGTGATTGGCCTCCATCACCTGGCGTTGAAGGTTGCGGACCGCGCAGCACTCACCGCTCTGCATGGCAACATTAAATCCGCACCGGGGTGCGAAATTGAGTTCGCGCCAGAAGCCCTCGGCGGCGGCGAGATCCGTCACCTCATGTGCACCATTCCAGGCGGCATCCGTGTGGAATTCATCGCCCCCACCGCATAAACGGGGCAAAGGCAGGAGGAAGACAGATGACCGACGCATGGACACAAGAAAGCTCCCCGTTCCATGAAGGCGAGCAGCGAATCCAAGAGCGCACAGGCGTCCGAGACCGGACAGAGATGCAGGGCCAGCGGGTCATTCGCGACCACCTGCCCGATCAGCATCGTGCGTTCTATGAGAGCCTGCCCTTCCTCCTGCTAGGCTCTGTCGACGAACAAGGGCGCCCCTGGGCCTCTTTGGTCGCCGGTCCGCAGGGCTTCATCCAAAGTCCTGATGCCACACACCTTCACCTCAACACTACTCTTCTGCCTGGAGACCCCCTGAAGAAGACCCTGCGTGAGGGAGGTGACCTGGGTGTCATTGGATTGGAACCCGCGACCCGCCGCCGCAACCGCTTCAATGGCAAGGCAAGCGCCGTGAGCAACGCCGGTTTCGACATTCACGTTGACCAGTCGTTTGGCAATTGCCCCAAGTTTATTCAGACCCGTGATGTCAGCTATGTCGCCCCCTCTGAAGGCGGGGCATCAGCTCACACACGCAATGCCGTTTTGTCGGACATTGATGTGCAACGGGTGATCGCCACGGCCGACACATTTTTTATCGCCACCGCCTACTCAGATGAAACACGGACCACGTCCATGGGCGCCGATATGTCTCATAGAGGGGGCAAGCCTGGTTTCATCAGGATGGCTGACAGCACGTCACTGATATTCCCCGATTTTGTCGGCAACAATCATTTCAACACGCTGGGAAATATTGAAATGAACCCACGCGCTGGGCTTCTCTTCATCGATTTTGAGAAAAACGGCCTCATCTACATGACCGGCAAGGCTGAGACCATTTGGCATAGCCCGGAGCTTGATGCGTTTGAGGGCGCCAAACGCTTAACCCGTATCACACCTGAGGAAATTATCATCACCCAGCACACCCTCCCTCTGCGATTCACATTTGGCGACTATTCTCCCTTCCTCGCCAAAACCGGGAGCTGGCCTAAGCAAACGAACTAAGCCCCGGTCCAAATTTTCGATACTTAACGATCATTGACCATACGAAAATCGCCGAACTCAGCTATTGCCCACTTGCTTGCAGACCTATCAGCGCTATTCTCCTCCCAACGTAACTGACGAAAAATCAGGAAGAGACGCTTATGGACGCTCTAGAGCAATTCCGGGCCGATACCCGCGCCTGGCTTGAAGAAAACTGCCCGTCTTCAATGCGGACCCCCATGCCTGAGGACGAAAGTCCCTGGGGTGGCAAACGGGCCGTTTGGAAGAACCCAGAATCAAAAAAATGGCTTGATGCCATGGCGAGTCGCGGTTGGACCGCGCCTCAATGGCCAGCTGCTTATGGCGGCGGTGGCCTGTCAAAAGACGAAAACAAAATTCTGCAGCAGGAATTGCGCGCTATCAAAGCCCGTCCTGCGCTGATGAGCTTCGGCATCTGGATGCTTGGCCCAGCCTTGCTGGAATTTGCCAACGAAGAACAGAAAAAAGAACATCTGCCGAAGATCGTTCGCGGCGAGGTTCGGTGGTGTCAGGGCTACTCAGAACCAGGCGCAGGCTCTGACCTTGCTGGCCTTCAGACCAAGTGTGAAGACAAGGGAGACCATTATCTGGTCAACGGACAGAAGATCTGGACGTCCTATGCAGACCAGGCGGATTGGATTTTCGCTCTCGTGCGGACCGACACCAGCGTCAAGCATGATGGCATCAGCTTCCTGCTGATCGACATGGAGCAAGATGGCGTTGAAGCCCGCCCGATCACGATGATTTCCGGTGCATCCCCGTTCTGCGAAACCTTCTTCACAGATGCGACCGCACCAAAAGGCAACCTTGTTGGCGAACTCAACAAAGGCTGGACGATCGCCAAACGTCTGCTTCAACATGAGCGCGAAATGATCTCCGGCATGGGCATGGGAAGTGGCGGCGGCGGCTCAGGCCTTGCCGATCTCGCAAAAGATTATGTCGGCGAAGCAGACGGAAAAGTCTCTGACGCAACCGTGCGCGATGCGGTCGTACGCCAGAAAATGGATTCTCATGCGTTTGGCCTGACACTTCAGCGGACGACAGAAGAAACCAAAGCCGGTCAGAGCACTGGCGCGGCGTCTTCCATTTTCAAATATTACGGCACAGAGCTGAACAAGCGCCGGAACGAACTCATCATTGAGCTCATGGGCACGCAGGGCCTCGGGTGGGAAGGCGACAGCTTCTCACAAGAAGAACTCGCAGCACCTCGCAATTGGCTCCGGTCTAAAGGCAACTCGATTGAAGGCGGCACCACGGAAGTTCAGCTTAACGTGATTTCAAAACGTGTTCTCGGTCTGCCGAGCTGATACGCAGCAATCACTCCGAAAAAAACAGAAACGAATAAATAGAGACAGGAATACCCATGGGGTTGGTACTGACAGAGGAGCAAACGCTTCTCAAAGACACAGCATCGCAGTTCTTTCAGGAGAAGTTGCCGGTCGCTAATTTGCGCAAACTACGCGACGAAAAAAATGCGGACGGTTTCGACCGTGCGACTTGGAAAGAAATGGCAGATCTTGGATTTGCAGGCGTTCTCGTGCCTGAAAGCTATGGGGGCACAGAGTTTGGCCCCGTTGGTCTAGGCGTCATTCTGGAACAGGCTGGACGCACAATCGCCGCTACACCGCTTCTTTCAACCGTGCTCTTAGGCACCACCGCCATTCAACTGGGCGGGTCCCAGACCCAACGCCAGGAATATCTGTCAGCCATTGCTGCAGGTGGAAAGATCATGGCGCTCGCGGTGGAAGAAGGCCCACACCACAACCCAACACGTATCGCCACCACGGCGACTGCGGATGGGGATAACTTCAAACTGAGTGGATCCAAAACTTTCGTGATCGATGGACATGTCGCCGATACGTTGATCGTCGTCGCCCGCACGTCTGGCGAAGTTAACACCTCAAACGGCCTGACCCTCTTCCTCGTCGACACGGCGGGAACTGACGGACTGGAAATCACCCGCACCATCATGGCGGACAATCGCAATGCCGCGAACGTCACATTCACGGATGTAACCGTGCCGGCATCAGCTGTGCTCGGCGGCGTCGATGGCGGCTGGGATGTCCTCGAACCCGTTCTGGACGCCGGTCGGATTGGTATTTCAGCGGAACTGATGGGCCTTATTCAGGAAGCTTTCGACCAGACGATCACTTACTTGAAAGAACGCACCCAGTTCGGCGAGCCCATTGGGTCCTTCCAGGCGCTTCAGCACAGAGCAGCAGAAATGTTTGCAGAGCTGGAAGTCTGCCGCTCGGTCGTTCTCGATGCCCTGACTGCCCTCGAAGATCGTCGCAATGATGTACCCAACGTTGCAAGCCTGGCCAAAGCCCGGCTCTCTGAAGCCTCAAAGCACATCACCAATGAGTGCCTGCAGATGCATGGCGGCGTCGGCATGACGGACGAATATGATATCGGCTTGTTCATGAAGCGCGCCCGCGTTGCCGCGGCAACGTTTGGGAATGCCGGTTTTCACCGTGACCGCTATGCCGCTCTGGACGGCTTCTAAGTCACCCTGATTCGCGAGATTTTGAAGGGCTCCGGGGGATTCTCCCGGGGCCCTTCTTGCATTTAGGACCTGAACCATCTATCGACAGGAGCGTTGGCGCAAAGCATACTAGTGCCAGACAAGAGGGCCGGATCGCCCGTTTACTGTGACCTCAAATGACAGGATTTCATCAGAGCTATGGCCGACGAAAACGATGACACCCAGCCGGAGCGTATTACTGTTTTGGCAAAAGACTTCACGCCCGCAGCGATGGAGTTTCATCGCCGCAATATGAGCGCGAAGGGGTATCGCATGGAAGGCCAGATTGTTCCTCGAAAATTTCAGATGATCGAGGGCATGGGCGAACCAACTGACCTCTTTGAAGGCGAACGCTTTTACGCTGTCACATTTGTTCGCAAGTCTGAGCAGGACTAGGAAACAGCATAAGAGGTCGCATGACCACCCAGGACGGGCAAGAACCACAGACGCCACCACCTAATACATTAGAGGGTGATGGTAGTATTGAGGACGGCACTCTCCTTGACCACCACGACGTTGATCGGTGGACACTCCTGCGCGACGTCACTGTGTTTCAGGGGAAGCTCATATTGGATGGGCTGCGCGACCTCTTACTGAGCCCAATCTCCATCGCTGCCGCGCTTATTGGCATCGTCAGTGGTGGCGACCGCCCCGGCCGCCAATTTTACGACCTGCTCTACATAGGCAAACGCTCAGAGAGCTTTATCAACCTATTTGGTGCCGCATCGCACGTGTCTCCCCCTTCATTTGATAAAGAGGGCGGAGAAAGTGTCGACGCTCTCGTGGATCGGTTGGAAAATGTAGCCCGCCAACAATATGAAAAAGGCGGACTCACCCAGAACGCGAAAGATGCCGTTGACCGGGCGCTGGACGCCATCAACAAGAGCCTGAAAAGCACCCCAAAAGACTGAAACCACAGACCCACGCGCTTCTCTACCTAGACAGATCCTGAGCTTTTTACTGGCTCTAACTTCCCCGCCGTGCATCAATAACCAAAATAAAACGCCGGGGAGAATGCTATGAGCACGTCTGAAGAATTTGGACACGGAACGCAAGCAGGGGAAGTCGTCAAAGGCGTGAGCCTCGCTGGTAAGACCGCCATCGTTACAGGGGCTGCATCTGGTCTAGGCGTCGAGACAACCAGAGCGCTGCTGAAAGCAGGAGCTGCCGTCACCCTTCCCGTCCGCTCTCCGGAACGAGGAGCCGAGGTTGCAAAGTCACTCGCTGAAGATACGGGCAACCCAAACATCTCAGTAGTACCGATGGACCTGATCGACTACGCGAGCGTTCGTGCATTCACAGATGCATTCCTCAAAGACCATGACCGTTTGGATATTCTCATCAACAATGCGGGCATCATGGCTTGCCCTCTCGCACGCTCACCAGAAGGCTATGAAAGCCAGTTCGCCACAAATCACCTCGGTCACATGCTGATGACCGCAAGGCTCGCCCCAGCCCTTGTCAAAGCAGCACCCGCGCGGGTCGTTTGCCTCAGCTCCATTGGACACCGGCTCTCTCCCATCCGCTTCGACGACATCAATTTCGAGAGCACAGATTATGAAAAATGGACCGCCTACGGCCAGGCCAAAACGGCAAATGCCCTCTTTGCGGTCGAACTAAACCGTCGACTGTCGAACAAAGGCGTGACAGCCTTTTCCGTGCATCCAGGTGGCATTATGACCAATCTGCAAAGAGACATGTCAGACGCCGAGATAAAGAGCATGGGTTGGGTCGACGATGAAGGCAACGTCCGCGAGGGTTTCAAAACGCCAGCTGGCGGCGCCGCAACAGCGGTTTGGGCGGCCACAAGCGCCACGTTGAATGGTCGAGGCGGCGAATATTGCGAAGACTGTCACATTGCAGAACCTGCACGAGACGACATTCCTTTTGCTGGCGTCCATGCTCATGCGCAGGATGCAGATGCTGCGAAAAGGCTTTGGAAAATCTCGGAAAAAATGTTGGGCGAGACGTTCGATCTCTAAGGTCGGGCACTGCATCCCTCATCGCCTGCTATTTCAGGTTAAGTTGCGAAGTACCCAACACCGAAATAGAAGGCGACAACAATCGCGATTGATATAAGGATTGAAATAATTGCGAGCGTCGCGCCTGCGGCAACGATAGCCCCGTCATGTTCAATGAGCCCCAGTCCTAAAACGGCAAACGAGATCGCCGGAAGCCAGGCGCTCAGTGGAATAGGCAGGCAGAGGTTAATCGCGGACGCTAAGAGCAATGCGCCCAGAAGTCGCTCCGCTCGGCCCTCAAAGAGAAACGAAAGCCGCGCCTTTGTCAGCCGAGCGACCGGCCGTGCAATGGGTAACGCTTTGAGTGCGGCTTTGCGCCACTTCTCTCTCTTGAGATGTCGGGCAAGCAAGAACTTGGGAAGCCAGAGTTCCGTACGCCCCATCACCATCTGCACCGAGATAAAAAGTGCGGGGATCCCAAAGACCAGATTGGATCCATAGGGCAAAGGCAACATGTTCAGCAGCCCGACAAGCAGGAGCGCCCAGCCGAAACTACGGTCGCCCAGGCCGTCTAGAACGTCTCCCAAAGTGCTCCCATCAGGGCCGTTTCGGCCCCCTAGGCCCGCGAGCCCGCGGATTGCACCACTTCTTTTCTTAGTCATTTACCGTCCGAAACACTGTTCCGAACGGCTGTACCATATTGCGCCAAACGAGGGTAGCTCTCAGTTAGGTAACCATACGCTTGAACACACCCGTATGTTTGTTGGCGACCAGTGCTTCAAGGAACCCGCTATATGGGCTGCAATAGACCTACCTGATCGGAACATGAGCTTTCCCCCCTTTCGATTGCACGTTCAAGATTGCGACCTGGGGGATCTGCCACAAGGCGGTCGTTTTTGACCCAAATGCGATAGTATGATTTATCCTCCGGGCAGCTCAGCCCGATAACTTCAGCAAGAAAAAAGAACGACCCGATGAGCAAAAAACCGTGGTTCCTCTACATTCTGGAATGTGCTGGCGACAGGCTCTATACAGGCATCACTGTGAATGTGGAGGCCAGATACACGGCGCACGCGACGGGCAAAGGCGCCAAATTCACGAAAGGCTTTCGCCCAAAACAGATCTTATTTCAAGCCGAGTTCGCAGATCGCTGCGCCGCCAGCCGCGCTGAAATCGACTTCAAACGACTGACCGCAAAAGAAAAACGGCGTTTCCTCGCGCGCCATAGCCAAGCAGAAAAGGCCTGACCATGTCGTCACCGGAAAATAGTGAGAAACTTGCCAACCTAGAAATTCAATTGGCACATCAGGCAAAGCACCTGGATGAGCTAAATGAAATTGTTCGCGCTCAATGGACAGAGATCGACAAGCTCACCCGCTCCGTCACATTGCTCTCTGACAGACTTCGCAATGTCGAAGATGAGGGAAAAAAGAGCGAACCTGGACAGGAACCACCTCCTCCCCACTATTAAGCCTCTGCTGGCATCTTTGCGGCGGGGAGAACGAACGCGTATATCTCTGACATGACCTCGCTCGCCCCGCGCCCCATAAACTACAACCCGCCGGACACGTCTCTGTCGGTGCTGCATCACGACGCGCACATCCTAATTCTCTCAAAGCCATCTGGTCTTCTCACAGTGCCCGGAAAACCCGCAGCTCACGCAGACTGCTTGGAAGTCCGTGCCAGAAAGAAGTTTCCAACCGCAACCATCGTTCATCGGCTCGACATGGATACATCGGGCATACTCGTGATGGCGATGACTGCTCAAGCCCACCGGCATATAGGGTTGCAGTTCGAGCGGCGCAAAACAGAGAAGACCTATATCGCTCGTGTCTGGGGGCAGGTGGCTGAGAATGAAGGCACCATCGTCGCCCCCATCATCACCGATTGGCCCAATAGACCACGTCAAATGATCGACTTTGAAAAGGGACGGCATGCTGAAACTAAATGGGAAGTCATAGAGCGGGAAGACAGCGCAACGCGCGTAAAACTTCGCCCCCATACAGGGCGCTCCCACCAGTTGCGGGTTCACATGTTAAGCCTTGGACACCCCATCCTCGGCGATAATATCTACGCGCCGGACGATGCCTTCAAGGCCGCGCCCCGACTGCAGCTTCACAGTGAAACCCTCACGCTCCATCACCCAGACGGCGGTGAGCGGGTAACCTTTCAAGATCCATGCCCGTTTTGACCGGAAAATGCAGACGTCCTTAGCGGGAAATCACAGGTCCATGCGAGCGGATCATAACGGCGGCAAGCACAGCCCCAAAGAGAGACAAGACACCTAGGAAAAGAAATGCTGACTGTTCCCCGCTATAGGAAATTGCCGCACCGGCAATAGCAGGAATAGCAATACCGCCACACATGCCCCCACCCACCAACAGGCTCGAAAGGCGCGGCGCATTGACCATCGCGCCAGAGAGCCAGGCAAACATATTTGGAAAAATGAGTGCCACGCCAGCGCCCGCCGCCACAAAGGCATAAGGCGCAACATCCGCATCTTGCGTGAGCAGCAGACACAAGCCGGCCACCAGCAACCCCGCAAACACAAGAAGACCAGGCCGAACGACGAGACTAATCCCCACCGCCACGATCCGCATCACTGTAAAAGCCACATAAAAGAGGGACGTAAAGGCGGCGGCCTCTCCCTCGCTCACCCCTTGGGCGACGAGAACGATCGCCCCCCAGCCAACCACGGAAATTTCGAGCCCAACCCCAAGGACCATGAGCAACAAGATCCAACGGTATCGCTTAAAAAGCACAGGCAAGGGATCACCACCCTCCTGCACCGTTGGACCCCGGTCATCGCTCATAAGAGCAAACGGTAAGATCGCGAGCGCGAAAAGTAAGATGACGAAAAATGCGCTCTCTGGCTGCCCATTCATCCAGAGCAACAGCAGCGGCGCACCGATGGCCCCCACGCCAAAAACAGCATTCAACAAATTCAAAAGGACTGGTGATCGCGCACCAAATGAAGAAGCAGCAAAGCCATTAAACCCGACTGTGAGCAACCCATAGCCACAGCCATTAAAGATGGCTCCTACCAATGCAACTTCCCATGCGACCGTGGAAAAAATAGCGGTGGACCCAACAGCAATACCCGCAACACCAAGTCCGGGCCGCCATCGCAACACCCAGACAGGGAGATTGAGCCCAGACAGCGCCACACTCACAAAGGCCCCCACCCAATGGGCACTCAAGATTAATCCCGCAGCGCCCGGCCCCAGATCATAGAGACGCTCGAACGCAGGCAATGACGGTCCGAAGAGAGCCTGCGCGATGCCAATGAGCGAAAAGGCAAAGAAGCCCGTTCCCATTGTGAGAGCTTTGGTGGAACGCATTACGGTCAAGAATACTCACCTCTGTTGATCAAAAGGCTGGCAGGTCACTCAGTCCCTCAAGCCACGCTGGGTGAGACTGGTGCCACACATGGAGGCGCGGAGGAAGCTGATCTTTCACATGCAGAATGAGCACCCGAAGCGACGGGAACCTCCCGACAAAACACATACCCTTAGCTTCAATCATCATGAAAACTTATAATTTCATCATGAGCCACATCCCTGACCGCGCTCGCCAAAATCTAATGCGACCCACTAGGAAACAACGCAAAAACACCCTTTTTGCGCACAAGAAAACACACCTTAAGACGTAATCCCTTTTATTAAGAATTCATCAAGCGACGAACTATAGAGTTCACCCACGGGTTTCAGGGCATCGAAGAGGGTTTCTCGATGAAGAAAGAAAAACAGATCGCGTTAGGGGATTTGCTTGTCACATACTGGCAGTCACTTCTCACAGGCGATGACATGCCCACGATCAGCGAATTCGTGCCTAACGCCGACCTTAAGCCTCTTCTACCTCATATTCTCATCCTCGAAGTAGGGGAGAGCGACATCACAGTAAGCCTCCTTGGGCCCGCCGCTGACAAAAAGTTGCCTATCAACCCTACGGGCCACTCCTATTTGGAAACCATGCCGTCAGAACGGCGGTATCCAACAATGCTCCGGGTACAAGCGATGCTGCAACACAAGTGCGGCGCACGTTTGGAAATCGAAGAGGAAATCTCCGAGGGAGTGTTTGCCTCAACCTACATGACAGTCGTCCCTTTCGCCGCTGATGGCGATCGGAGCGCATGTCTCGTTGCCATAGCCCCGCCCGACACAATGGCTGAAGAAAACGGCAAGACAGAAGGAAGACCCTTCCTGGGACGTCCAATGAAGCATTTCGACTATCTGGACATCGGGTTCGGCGGGCCTTCGCAAATAGTCGAGAAAATCATGGGCATTGAGGCTGCGTCGCCCGACTTGGCATGGCCAGATCTCAAAACACTCTTTGAGCAAAGATAGGCGACCCGCAACAGTGCGGCTTTAGATCTTTCTCACAACCTAATAGACAAGACCGTAATCAAGCAGCTTTCGCAGCGGGGCGCCGGGAGCGACCAGGTTGCCGACGCCGTTGCCCCCCACCCTTATTGTTTTTCTGTTGCTTGCGCTTTGCGGTACCGGGATTATTTGCGATTTCAGCGGAGTGATAAGGGTGATCATCCATCACAGGCACAGTTTGTCGAATAGTTTTTTCAATATCCTTCAACGTGCCACGTTCATCCATGTCGCAAAACGAAATAGCAATGCCAGTGGCTCCGGCTCGCGCCGTGCGCCCAATCCGGTGAACATAGCTCTCTGGATCATCCGGCAATTCAAAATTGATAACGTGGGTCACACCGTCGACATCAATACCACGTGCCGCAATATCGGTTGCGACGAGTGCGCGGATGCGTCCAGACTTGAAGCCCTTCAGCGCTCTTTGCCGTGCATTCTGAGCTTTGTTGCCATGGATCGCGTCAGCCTGCACGCCTGAGTTCTGAAGATGCTTTGCAACCCGGTCTGCACCACGTTTCGTGCGCGTGAAAATCAATACCCGTTCAATGGCCTTGTCACTCAAAAGCTCGTCCATCAGAGCCTTCTTCTTGTCTTTCGGTACAAAAAGAACTTTCTGTTCGACTTTTTCCGCCGTTGTTGCTGCTGGAGCAACTTCTACCTTGATAGGGTCCTTCAGCAACCCGTCTGCCAGGCCTTGCACAGACTTGGGCATTGTTGCGGAAAACAGAATGGTCTGCCGGTTCTTTGGAAGCGCTGCGGCAATTTTTTTGACGTCGCGGATGAAACCCATGTCGAGCATGCGGTCCGCTTCGTCGAGTACAAAGGCCTCAACATCATCAAGACGAATATGTCCTTGCGCCATCAGATCCATAAACCGACCTGGTGTCGCCACTAAAATATGCACGCCCCGCGCCATGGCCTGGATTTGAGCCCGGATGGATGTGCCCCCGAACACGACGGCCGTGCGCAAATGCAAATGACGCCCATAAGATTCAATGCTCTCAGAGATCTGTGTTGCGAGCTCTCTTGTAGGAGCCAGGATCAACACGCGGGGCTTCCGGCTAACCGCTTTGCGGTTGGCCAGCGACAATCTGTGTAGTAATGGCAGAGCGAATGACGCCGTCTTACCAGTTCCGGTTTGCGCAACGCCCAACAGATCCCGCCCCTCAATAAGAGAAGGGATGGACTTTGCCTGAATGGGAGTGGGATTTGTGTATCCCTCATCATCAAGCGCACGAAGAATAGGGTCAGCGAGTTTGAGACCTTTGAAATCGGTCATTAAATAGTTTCTCTCTCAAATTAAGCGCGCTCGAACCTGCCCCCCAAAAACGGCGGCTGGTGAAGTACGCGCAGGCTGTTCGACTCAGTAACCCACCACCAGGTGAGACCGGTCTAACGAAACGCCCACATATGTCGGAAAGAAACGTGGCCGGCAGAAAAACGCCGGGCTGGCGACCGAGTAAAATCGGCCCTATAGCAAGTGTCGCTGAGCGGAGAAGGCTCTTCGTTCAAAGGTAAGTCAAGGAATTTCCCCACCTGCGACAAGAAGCCCCAACGCTGGCAAGCCCGATATCACCTGTTTGCTAGGCGTTCCGCCACCCTTAAGATACCGCCAGTGCGAGTCGCACAAGAACAAAAACGCTGGGGATATTATGGATTTCATCTACCCTTTGACAGGCATCGTCACCGTCATCACACTTTTCATCTATGTGTGGATGGCAATCCAAGTGGGAAAATCTCGCGGAAAACATGACGTTCCGGCACCTCAATCCAACGGGCCCGACGAATTTCGCCGCGCTCTGCGTGTTCATGAGAACACGATGGAAGGCCTCCTTCTCTTTCTCCCCGCTGTTTGGCTGTTTGCGCTGTCATTTGGGGACATGTGGGCCGCAATAGTGGGTATTTTCTATCCGGTAGGCCGTATTCTCTATGCAAGAGGCTATTATGCCGCCGCCGACAAGCGCAGTCGCGGCTTCTTGATTGGCCTCACAGCCACATTAGTCCTCCTAATCGGCAGCCTTATTGGCTTCGTCCTGTCTGCGGCAAACATCTATCTCTAAGCCGTCTGGCGAGTTGCTGCAAAGCAGCCGGAATGGTACCAACAAGGACGTAATGCAAAAGCGGTCAATCGCTTGTTCAGACATATTCACTACACTTGATTATGGTCATCTGGACCAAGGGCAAGCAGCTTGATCGCTTCCAAAACAGTTAGGGTACCCGTGCAGACATCCGCTTCCGAGACGACAGAGCTTTCCAAGAGGGACTGGCTCAAAACACTCGCCAAGTACCGAGCGCCAAGCCACAAACGGAGTCTCTTTGAACTTGGCGTCACCGGACTGCCATTCATAGCCCTTTGGGGCGCTGCATGGTGGGCTCTATCTGTCAGCTATTGGCTCGCGTTTGGCATCAGCATCTTAGCTGGTGCGTTTTTGCTCCGGCTCTTCCTTATTCAGCATGATTGCGGCCACGGTGCCTTTTTCCGTACGAAGTGGGCAAATGACTGGGTTGGACGGGCATTGGGTGTGCTGACACTCACTCCCTACGATGTCTGGGCCCGCAGTCACACTATTCACCATGGCACATCGGGTAACTTGTCAAAACGTGGAATGGGCGACATCGACACACTAACCGTGCGCGAATATCTAGCGCTCCCCAGATGGCGCCGCATCATGTATCGGATGTACCGGCACCCGCTGGTGATGTTCGGCATAGGACCAGCCTACATCTACTACATTAGAAACCGCCTTCCACTTGGTTTCATGAGCTCTGGCCCGCGCTACTGGATCAGCGCCATGGGCACGAATATTGCCACGGCAGTAGGCGTCGGGGTGCTCATCTACCTTCTTGGTTTTGCACCTTTTTTCCTCGTCTATCTGCCAACAACTCTGTTGGCAGCCTCCATCGGCATTTGGTTGTTCTACGTGCAGCACCAGTTTGAAGATACGTTCTGGGCCGAAAGCAACGACTGGAGCCTGGGCGATGCCGCGTTGGTCGGCAGTTCACACTTTGACCTTCCTCGGGGCTTTCGCTGGCTTACCGCCAATATCGGCATGCACCATGTCCACCACTTCAGCAGCCGTATCCCCTACTATCGCCTCCCAAACGTGCTGCGCGATCACCCTGAGCTTGCTGATGTAAGGCGGCTGACTTTTATGCAAAGCTTCGCATGTCTGAAGCTGCGCCTTTGGGATGAAACCGAACAACGGTTGGTTCCCTTCTCCGCGTTGCGAAACCAAAAGACAGGCTAAGAAGCGTAAAGGTTGCCTATCAGACAATCTGAGAATCTCTATGCTTCTCCCAACCAATTGAGGAAAAGCAGAAGAATGGCAAAAAGACTCGTCTACATTTTCTCGGTGATCGTCTGGCTCTCCTCTGCGCTCACCAGCGCCCAATCAGAGCCAACAGAGCTTTATGTATTCGCACCGACGTTAGCGCTTCAAGCATCACCAGGCTCCGATCAAGAAAACATCGGCACACTGACCTATGGTGATCGTGTTCAAATCGCAGCGCATACCGACGCTGCCGCGCAGGACTGGATCAAGGTTCAGATCGAAACCAAAGCCGGCCATGTAGAAGCATATGCCAAAGTCGAGACTCTCCTACCTGTACCTGCCCCCGACATTGTCAGGACTGGGTTTCCCTCTCTGCTGGACCATCTCGCCCCACATCCAGAAGAGAGCGTGACAAAAACGGATGACACAACGACAGTAGTCCAGGCTTACAGCCATGGTGTCACGCTGGTTACCCGAACATTTCATACGCCATATGGGGAGTTCTCCGAACAACAGATCTCTGTCTCAGGTCTCAATGTCAGGCAAGGCTTCCTGATTGCCCGTGCTATCGTCAACCAGGACGGACCGACATCAGACCACATGACCCGCACCGCAAAAATTGAAACTGACGAGGCGGGAAACCCCTTTATTTTCGACGAAAGTCACTGGCAGATGATTTCAGTCACGCAAGCACCCGACGGGGTAACAATCAGTTTTCCAGAACGCGCAGACTAACCCCGCCAAAACAACCAGCTGAAAAATCTGGCCAAGGCTTTCCTCCCCAACTAACCTGAAATCCAGATCGACTTTCGTCATCAACATCATCGATCGCGCCATTGATGTGTATTCGAACAAACAGGCAGTTCCCATCGACCATGACAAAACTCAACGCAAAAAAAGGCATCATCGCCCCCCTTCTAAGCTTGGCCATAGGCGCCATGACACCACAGCACGCCTGGGCTGATACCATTTTGCCTGTTCCTGTAGAATCCGTTCTTGTGAGCGATTTGGCCGTCGAAGAAACGACTGCGAATAATGTTATATTGCTGATTGGCGACGGCATGGATGACCATCAGATCACCATCGCCCGCAATTATCTGAAAGGGACAAACGGGCAGTTGACGCTCGACACGATGGACCGCAGAAGCGTTGCCCAGGTGTTGACCGTCTCCAGCATAGAGCCCGGCCTGCCAGTCTTCGTGGCCGATTCAGCCAATAGCGCCACATCCATGGCGACAGGAGCCATCACCAGCCGCGGACGCATTTCAACTTCTGCTGGCGCAGACACCGATTTGGCAACCATCGTTGAGCTTGCAACTGCTGCGGGCATCAAGACGGGCGTGGTGAGCACCGCAAGCGTGACCGATGCCACTGTCGCTGCCTTCTATGCACATATCAGTCTGCGGGTGTGTGAAAACCCGTCCATGATGAGGGACGCGTTGCTTTACGATCGCATCCCTATCGATTGCTCCCCGGACCTGAAGGCAAATGGCGGTCTGGGCTCAATTTCTGAACAATTGGTGGCCTCAGGGCTCAGCTTGGCCTTAGGGGGAGGCGCAGAGCACTTTGATATCTCCATAGAAGGGGAAACCATATCGGGCGCAGAAGCAGCTGAGGCAGCAGGATTTGAAGTCCTTACCAATATGAGTGAACTCACCGCCGCATCGCCCGATGACCGGTGGCTCGGCCTCTTTGCCCCCAGCACCTTGCCGATCAAACTACAAGGCGAAGGAGGACGGGTTGCGGAGAAACCGATGCCAAGCTTCATGAACCGTGTCCACTGGAGTCAGGGCGATGTCACCCTGCCAGAGCCCATGGCATGCGAACCAAATCCTGAATTCGAAGGAATACCAAGTTTAAGGCTGATGACGGATCGAGCCCTCGCCCAACTCAGCCACAATAATGACAAAGGCTTTTTCCTTGTGGTCGAATCTGCCTCCATCGACAAGCAGTCCCATTTGCGGAACGCCTGCGGTAGCATTGGCGAACTTGACCAACTGGAAGAAGCACTGGCAAGCGCTCTGGCGTTCGCTGAAAATAATCCAGGCACACTCATCATCGTAACCGCCGATCATGGTCAGGCGGCACAGCTGGTGCCAACAGAGAGCCTGTTCGATGCCTTTGGCCTCCCCATCTACAGCCCAGGACAAATAGTCCGCCTTCGCACCCCCGAAGGCGCACTCATGACCATAAACTACGCAACAAATGATTTCTTCTCTGAAGAGCATACAGGCGTGAACGTACCTGTCCTCACCAACAGTGAGGCATCCTTGCCTGTCATGCTCACACAGCCCGACTTATTCGGCGTGATGACCAATCATCTGGGCTTGAAGAACTAAGAGAAGTAACACCGCCCACAACATCCGTCTCGACCAGCTCACATAAGTGAAAAGTCTATAGGGATCGACTCGGTAAACGGCGCGTGGGGGGGAGGCGGAAAGGGCGCCGATTTTTCAACCATACGCCGCGCAGCACGGTCGAGATGAAACGAGCCTGAGCCTGTCAGAATCTCCGACCTATCGAGCTCCCCCTCGCTGTTGACAGTTATTTGCACAAGCACACGACCCTCAGCGCGCTCTCGACGGGCCGCAGATGGGTACGAACGGTTCTTCTCAATGCGCGCACGTATCAACGCCAGATAGGCGTCTCTGTCATTCCCCAAATTTGCATCGCGCGCACCAAGCCCTGCACTATCCATTGGGACACCTTCGCCAATCGTCTGCGCTCCCTGGCTCACGGCTCCAACAGGCCTCCCGTCGCCCCCGTCACCGCTGGTCGCATACGTCTCAGTGACCGGGTTCACTTGCTCCACGGCGCGAGGTGTCTCGACAGGCTGCCTCTTAACCGGTGTCGAGGGTGCGACACGTGGCTTTTGTACAATGGGGGGAGCCTCCGGCATCTCCGGTAATGTTCGTGGCTCTGGCGGCACGACATTGGGCATCACGTTTGGTTCGTTTTCGCTGGGCGTCACATCATTCTGGTCCACTGGTCCCACATCACCTGTGCCGCCTAGACTAATATTCAGACGGCCCAACACCTCCCCGCCCCCGCCACCCTCAGATGCCGGAGAAAAAAGGAATGCACCAAAGACAAGGCCATACACCACTACCGTCAACAACGCCGCCATCGGCAGAAATCGACCAAGTGTCGGGACGGACTCCGCAGAAGACGTCATCATTCTCGATCCAACGTGACAAGTTGGACATCTTTGATCCCGGCACGCTCTGCAGATCCAAGAAGCGCAATGATGAAGTTAGCTGATGCCCGCGCATCCACTCTAACTTCCAGAACGCCGTCCTCCTCACCAAGACCGCTGAAGAGCAAATCCATTTCACCCGCCGAGATATCTTTTCCATCGTGAGATGCACGACCATAACCATCAATCGCCAGAGTGACGGATACCAACTTGGCATCCACTTGCTCACCGGAATCCGACCGAAGAGGATCAAAGTCAGGAGGCAGCGGCGCAGAAAATGTGCCCGCCATCATAAATGCGAGAACGAGGAGCAGCACAATATTGATCAGCGGCAACGTGCCGTCAGGCCGGTGTCCATGTTTCTTCTGCCGAAGTAATTTCATCGTTCCGACCGATCCGGCGTCTCGAAAAGACGTATATCCGACACACCTTCACTTTTGAGGGCCTCAACAACGTCAACAACGCGCTGTATCTGAACCGCGTCCTCGGTCGAAAGAACAAGGACGCCATCACGCTTTGCGGACGGAAGCTTTGCGGTAACTTCGCTCAGTCCAGAAGCCATCTCTCCATCGAGCAGGAAAGATCCATCGTTCAGCAATTGCAGCCTGCGAACAGGCTCATCACTGACGGCACCTGATGCCTCAATTTGCGGGACCAAGTCGATTTGACGCCAATCAGAAAATTGCGACACAAGCATGAAGAAGATCAGAAGTATAAACACCACATCAATAAGCGGAGTCAGACTTAGAAAGAGCTTCGGCTTCGGTCGCCGCAAAATCATGAGACCCATCTCCTAATCTGCAGCGACACCCAAATGTCGAGGCAGATCCTGATGGGTTTCTGACATCTCCCCAATGGCCTCTTCGGCCAAATCGGAAAAGCGGGAAAGACGCCCCTCAAACCATCCATGGGCAACAGTGGCCGGAATAGCGACAATGAGACCAGCTGCGGTTGTCAGCAGGGCTACCCATATGCCCGCTGAGAGGAGGCTCGGGTCAACCGCTCCCCCTGCTTGCTCCAGCGCCCGGAAAGCATCGATCATGCCAATAACCGTGCCCAGCAAGCCGATCAGTGGACTGAGCATGGCAATCAGACCCAACATCCCAAGGCCAACCTCCAGGGGACGCAGCTCCCTGCGTGCCGCTCTGACACCGGCCTTTTCTATCTGTTTTTCAACTCTCGTCTGATCCACAGCGAGCTGAACAGCATTTTTGATCCGTACCAAAGCACCAGACCGGGAGCGTTCCCCAAGACGCGCCGCAGAAAATTGAAGCGTTTTTGCGATAATCAGCGCAAGCGTCATCACGGAGAGACCTGCAAGCAAATGGAGAACCGGTCCGCCAGAGGACAGCAGACCCAAAGCAGGCGAAAGCGCCTCCAAAACTGTTGGATCAACATGTGCGGTATCGGCCTGCACTGGCACGACGGTAGGGGTTTCCATCAGAACATCTCCATGATCAAAGGGCCTGGCGAATATCAATAACGGCTGCGGACTGCCGATGGTTACCCGTTGGCACAATCAGCTGGCGACCGCTGGCGGGGTCGGCAACACGGTGAACAGAGAGATTGAAGACATCGGCGATCATTTCAGGCTCCAGAACATCATCCGGGCATCCCATCGCCACCACACTGCCTTGCGAAAAAACCACAACCCGTGTTGCATAGAGCGCGGCTAGGTTGAGATCGTGAACAACAGCCACAACACCCACGGCCTTTTCGGCAAGCCTGCGCGCCAGATGAAGGACAGAATGCTGGTGAGCAAGGTCAAGGCTGGATGTAGGTTCATCCAACAGCAAAAACCGCGGATCTTCGTCTGACTCGCGCCAGACCTGTGCAAGAACACGGGCCAGTTGAACACGTTGCTGCTCACCACCTGAGAGCTTGGTGTAGAGCCGATCCGCCAGATGGACTATGTCGGTTTCTGCGAGGGCCCACTCAACCGCTTCTCTATTCGCCGATGCATCAACATCTCGCCGGAAAGGGTCTCGCCCCATCGCAACGACATCGCGCACTTTGAAGGGAAAACTAAGCGCTGCCTTCTGAGGCATCAGCGCCCTCTTTTGAGCAAGCTCACGAGAGGACAGTGCTTGAAGATCTTCGCCAAAAATCTCTACAGCGCCCGCCTGCACGCTTTGCTGACCACTCAACGCATTGAGAAATGTCGATTTACCTGCGCCATTTGGCCCAAGAACCGCCACCAGCTCGCCCGGGTGAATATCCATAGAAGCACCCGACAGAACGCGCCTCGCTCCAAGGACAACATCAATATTTCTCGCAGCGAGGGTCACCATGATGTCCCCTCCCGTGCTGCACGGCGGAGAAGCCAGAGAAAGAAGGGTGCACCCAGAAGAGCTGTCAACACCCCGATAGGCAACTCTGCAGGCGGAGCGAGCGTGCGCGCCACCACATCAGCCCAAATCAAAAGCGCTGCGCCGCCAAGAGCGGATGCTGGCAGAAGAATACGGTGGTCGGGCCCAACAACCATACGGAGCAAATGAGGAACCACAATACCGACAAAGCCGATCGTGCCAGAAACCGCGACCGCAGCCCCTACGCCAGCTGCGACGAGAGTAATACAGGCATACTTAAATCTGTCGACACTCAACCCCAGTGACGCCGCTTCACGCTCGCCCAGCAGCATAAGATTGAGCTTGTGTGTCAGGAAGGGCATCGCAAGAAGCGTCATGCCCATTATGAAAAGCGCAGGAAGTACCGAAGTCCATGTCGCCCCGCCCAGACTTCCCAACATCCAGAATGTGATGGATCTCAACTGATCATCATTACTCAGAAACATCATGAGACCCATGATGGCACCTCCCAAGGCAGCAACGGCGATACCGCTCAGGAGAATTGTCGTCATAGGGGTCTGACCATCAACCCGCGCGATGGCAACAACAATCAACGTGGCGATAAATCCACCGAGGAAGGCAGCAACTGGCAACGCATAGAGGATCAGCGCACCAAGCGTCCCAAAGGCCGACCCCAAAACGATTGTCGCAACGGCGGCCGCACCCGCCCCAGCTGAAACACCAATGATGCTTGGCTCTGCCAGAGGGTTACGAAAGAGCGCCTGAAGGACAGCCCCTGAGATCGCAAGGGTGGCTCCCACCATCATACCCAGCAACACCCGTGGCAGACGTATCTCCAAGAGAATGGCATGCGCAACCGCGTCACTCACATCTTGGCCTGAGAGGGCTTCCCATAAAACCAAAAGAAGATCGCCTACAGAAAGATTAGCCGCTCCACTCGTTAGACCAACCCAGGCACCGCCAATGAGCAACGCGCCAAGCACGGGAAATGCACTCGCGCGGGTCACCCTATCAAAGTCAACCCGGGCCCGGCCTGGAAGCGCGAGGACGCTCATTACGCACCAGCAAGAGAAACGAGAGTGGAAGGAGAAGTATCCCGCCCTAAGCCCGGGATGCCCGCGTCAGGGTAAAGCAAACTTGCAAGATCCGCAGCGGCCTGAGATGCACGAGGCCCAAAACCAAGAAGGTAGTGGCTGTCAATGATGGCCACGCGCCCCGCTGCGCCAGCACGGGTCCGCGAAACCACATCAAGGGATGAGACACCCTCTGGGCCACCCAGCGCCATTGCCACATGACTGGGCATAACTATCCAATCAGGATCAGCAGCAAGAACAGGTTCAAGTGAAACCGCTTTGTATCCCTGCATTTCCGGGAAAGCGAGATCTCCCCCTGAAAGCCCAATAATTGCAGACGCAGCGGTATTTGCGCCCGCGCCTAATAAGGGACCATTCCCAGCGGCCAATAGCAGCAACACGCTCTTTCGGTTTTCTGTCGGAACAGACGCCCGAAGCACCTCGAACTGAGACGTCACCTGCGCAGACAATACCTGAGCCGCCTTCATAGTGCCCGTCGCCTCGCCAACGGATTCGATCATCCCAGCAATCCCCTCAGGAGACCGGGCGACATCAATATGCGCCAGGGGAATGCCGGCAGCCTTCAACTGCTCAACCGCCGCAGCTGGACCCGCTTCGCTCGATAGCAGAACAAGATCCGGCTGCATTGCCAAAACGCCCTCGGCAGACAATTGGCGCAAATACCCGACCTTCGGCAGCGAATGCACTGCTTGCGGATAGGTACTTGTCGTATCGATCGCCCGAATGCTGTCGCCAAGGCCCAGCGCGAAGAGGGTCTCCGTAACAGCGCCCCCAACCGACACTATGCGTTTGGGCACGACACCGGCCTGCCCCAACGTCGGAGCACCCGTCGTCAGCAGCGCAGCACCAGCAGCAATGCCGGTCAGAGCAGACCGCCGGGTGATCATGCGGCCACCCCTTTGCCCAGAACACCTTCTGACACAATGGCGCGCCAATCATCCCGCTCGACCTGTCCGGGCTTCCGCTCGCCGAAGAACTGCACCATCATGGTCCCGTCTTTGTCATAGAGCTCGACAGATGTGACATCGCCATCTTCGGTCGGCTTGCGCACAACCCAGGCATCCGTCACAAGGTCCGCCCGCAAATGCAGGTTGAAGCCATCATCAAGAACATTAATCCAGGGCCCCATAGGTTCAATTCGGCTCACCGGACCCGTGTGAATTTGAATAATTCCCTTGTTCCCAACAAATGCCATGATGGGAGCCCCACGTTCAGCGGCGAGGTTCAACAAACGTTCCGCAGCATCCGTTGGCGCCCGCTCTGCAAAACGCCCTTCCGCCAGACGCAGTGCCTGTTGCCGACCGGCTTTGCATTTGCGCAGCAATGGAAAGAAGTCGTGCGTATCCTTGAGCGTGCTCCATCCCGCCAGCAACGCATCAGCATCAACCTCGCTGTCGGCGCGGTCTGGCGTCTCCGCTGACACTTCACCAACCTGGATCAAATTACTTTGATCTTCGTGGGTGAACTTTGCGACAAGCGCATCATAGGCCTCCGCATTACTTCCTTCGCGAAGATAGACCTTGTGAACCGCTGTACCATCTACGCCAAAGAATTGAAGGCTCCGCCGCGGACCTGAACGTGTGTCTTCGTTCACCGCAAAACCAAACGCCCAGTTCTTCAGAAACAGGCGCAGGTCGATGTCATGGTTGAGAACGATCCCACCATGCGCACCAAACGACATGTTTGCATACTCACCCACCTTCTCATGCACAACAGCATGATTGCGTGTAAGAGCCATAACCTCACCCAGATCACCAAAGGCAGTGATGACTTCGGACCAGGGCCCGGTGAGACGGGTCGCTGTCTGGCCAAGACCAGAGCAAACGAGCGCGCCTTCACTAATCTCCAAACGCTCCGCCAGATCTCTTGCGCGGATGGTTGGGGTCTTTTCGCGCTCAGATAAAATCTTTGAACGCAGCTCCTCGATGGAAATTGTGGTCATTTTGTCTCCCTCTCAGATCACCAGTTAAGTGTGTAAGTCACGTCGACCAGAACAGAACGGCCTTCCTCAAACGTGTCAGACGACACCCGCTGATATTCAACGTCGAAGAGGTTTTCTGCTGTCACCCCAAGGCTGAAGCCATCAAACGGGCCGTCGACAGGACGCCAGCGGGCATAGATTTCGTGGGTCTGGTAGCTGTCACGAAATTCTGAAGCGTCAGTCCCCTCACGGAAAGAATCTGCAAAGGTTGCCTGCCAGCCAATATGTGAACTGACTTCAGGAAGCTTCACACGAATATCCGCAGTGACCTGATCAGCCTGCTCGATGCCAATTGGTTGACCCGTCGCCGTATTCTCCGTCTCCATGGTCTGGCCCGACAATGAAAGCCTAAACCGGTCGGAGTCGTAGCTTGTCTCAAGCTCAAATCCGGACAGCTCCGCATCACGGACATTCACGATCTGCGTTGTGCCAGCGCAGCCCAGAGGATTCACCGCTGTGGATACGAAAGGAATACAGGTTACACCTGGGAGCGTCAGATCCGCATTCTGGGAAACTTGCAGAGAGAGGAAGTTCTCACCGTCTGTCGAGTAGTACCCAGCCTTTGCCTGGAAAATGTCTCCATCGCTGATGACATCGTCAAACTCGAAACCAAGACCCGCTTCCCACGTCGTCGTGCTCTGCGCTTCCAAGGTAGTGTTTGGAATAAACGTATTGAAACCAACGAGCGCCGGACCTGCTGCAAACACAGGAAAGTGTGTGCCGGTTGGAAAGAGCTCATCCAGCCGCGGTGCGCGGAATGCGTCCCCATAAGAACCGTAGACGAATGTCCATGGAACAGGTGCAAAGCGCGCCGTTACCTTTGGTGACACCTGGCTATCGCTGGTTTCCGTGCCGGCTGTATCAGCACTATCAAATGCGTCGTAGCGCACGCCCGGGGTGATCGAGAACTCGCCATCTTCCAACCCGAAAGGAGAGAACCAGGTAAATGCGGTTTGGATAAATGTTCCGAAGAAATCCTGTTCCCCAGTGACAACACCGCCCCGGACCCCAGTGCCACTCGCGCCAACCGCACTGTCTTTTGCGATCTCAAAACCACCAGTCACAGCCAGTGCGAAATTGTCAGACAGCATAAACCGGCTGGTATTTGTCATCTCAAGACCGACTGTATCCAGATCACGCTTGTTCAACACACCGGCCCCTGTACCGGTCAAGGGTGTTTCATCGACGGTGTTCGTCGAGCTGTAAACTTGTGCTGAAAAATCAACAAGATTTTGATTTGCTGGCTTAGATGTAAACCCGAGGGAGAATGTTTCGCTGTCTATGTCTTTGTCATTGAGCGCTCCGCCTGCGGCTTGCCCATTGCCTGGCTCTTCCGCATTGTTGGAGAACCGTTGCCAAGAAAGACGGAGAGCAGTGTTGTCACCAATATCAAATGTGCCTTTCACAAGGCCAGAGATGATATCATCTTCTGCATCAAGCTCCGTGCCATTGCCCAAACGCACATCGCCAGATTGCCTTAGAACCAGACCTGCAAAAATGTCTGCTTCTTCCATCGGCTTGCTGTAGGCGAGCAGGCGCTGCGCAAACTCATCATTACCGCTGCGATAGCTCAAGCCGGTCCGAAGACCGTGGGTTTCCCCGTCACGAAGCAAGTCACCTGCGGTGAGTGTCCGCAACGCGATCACACCGCCCGTACCACCGGAACCATAGAGAGCTGAGCTTGAGCCCCGCACGACTTCCAGTTCGCCCAGGAAAGCTGGATCTATGAAAGCGCGCCCATCATGTCCCGAAACAAAGTTCTGGCGAGCTCCATCGACTGTGACAATGATGTCAGCGCCGGAGAAACCTCGAATTGTAGGCACTTCACCAGTACGCCTTGGACCACCCACTGCGGTAACGCCGGGAATATCATCGAATAGATCTCCGAGGTTTGACGGGATCTCATCGGCAATTTCTTCCGCGCCTTTAACAGTCACCATGCCGGGAACGCTGAACGCTTCCATAGGGGTTCTAGTCGCCGTGACACTGATGGGGGCAACCCGGCTGCCACTCTCTTCAGCAATAGCGCCCGTGACGCTTAAAACCGCAGCACCGCTAATGCCGACAGCGAGGGAACATCCCAGCACCATCGACCGGCCTCCAGCGCCTCTAAGCTCTTCAATACCCCGACCCGCGCGCGCGCTAAACCTATTCATTACCCCAGATACCCTCATAGCTATTTAGACCTACTTGCAAAAACCGGGTCCGATCCAGCGTTCAGATCTCCCCGCTTATGAGAGCTTATTGTCACTAATAGTATTGCGAGTCAATATTAATTGCATATATGCCCAATGAGAAACACAATGCCACCGCCCCCTTTCCCGGAGCAGCGACACTCAAAAACCAGCAGAATATGGGTGTTAATCGTCAAAGCCGACGGAGGGTCCAGACAGGCAATATTGCGTGTCCAACAGCATCAGCGTCGCCGTGCAAAAATCAACGCGCTGCCAGCCAGATCGGCGACGACCAGGCCATTTCGTTTATTGTCGCAGGCAAATCGTCAGCCGGCGCGAGCCCCAAACGCAGAGCATCATAGGTGGACCACCGGCAGGTAGATGCCTCAACGACACGCGCGTAATAGAAAGCCCGTTGGCCAGCCTGATAATCCGGGTCGCGCCAAACAGATTTCAGAACAGATGCCCCTTGATCCTGATCGATGGCACAATTGGTAAGATCAACCGAGACAGCCAATGCCGAACACCGCCGTGTGGCCGGGTCAACAGAGCGACCGCCGCTACAGGCGACGTCATAGACGATCTCATTCACGTCGCCATCTTCCACCCATCCCTTCACAATTTGCAACCGGTCGAGAGGGGCGCTCAAGGGATCGCGCAGCGCTGACACAAAGAAGCCGGGTGTTTCCTCACCGCTGGGGCTCAACGAGCCTCCCATGGGCACCCCATCCGCATAAGCAGCCTCAATCGGATTATCGGCACTCAACAGGTTCTCGTCATAGCCGTGACCGGCAAAGAACCGCAATCGAATGCGCGTGCCGCTGGTGGCATACACTTCCTTGCGTTCCATGGCGTCAAACAAAGCGTCACGCGTGTTCTCAGGTGCCCAGATGACAGCAAGCCCGCCGGGATTTCGAAGGCTTGCGTTACGCCCGCCGCCTAACCCTATGCGGCGCATATTGGCCGTCCCGGAAAAGAACGCGGAGGCACCGCGAAAATCATATTCCTCAGTGTCTCCTGGATTGGAATTATGGGTGTCGGTACTGCCGATCATTCCAAAGTCCAGCGGATTGAAACCAAGGTCTTCTTCCAGTGCCAAGCCGATTTTCAAACCATCTCGCACCATAGATGTTGGAAGAATACAGCCCGTCGTCTGGCCCTCTTCACAAACCGGCAAGAACTGTTCGAAACCGCATTCTTCATCCGTGGCCCCAAAACCCAAGCTGCATTCCGAATTGCCCTTGATCTGAAAGGTCTCGACGATCGGTTCAACGGCGTCGCGCATTTTCCAATCGTCTTCTGTGTAGACGTCACCATCAATCGTGTGGCTGGCAAAAGCCAAGCCCCAGGTTTTGTTTGGATTGTGAGGAATGGTGAGGAAATCACACGGCGCCTCACACGTCTCAGACAACATGCGCCACAGGTCGAGCTCCGTACGCGCGTCGTAAGCCGACACGGCGTCAGAGGGAACCGTTCCATTGCGGAAGATAATGTTGCGGTGGATTTTTCCCCGGTCGGGCAGCGGCGGTGAGTACTCATAGGCCGCAAAGGTTGTGAACTCGCCTGGCACATTGTGCCGGTTTGCGACCTCGACAATTTTCGCCCAGGTTGTGCGTGCCTCGCTCGCCGTCACCGTCTCGCCATCACCCCACGTCGTTCGTTGAGGGGGACGTCGCTGACCCTCGTCTCGCAACGACAGGAAAAAACTGGCGTTTGGCGTTTCAAAACGAGCGCAAAATTCCTGCAGCCCCGCCGTGGCATTTTCCGCGTCGCAGGCTTCAAACAAACCAAACCCTTCTGCGTGATCGGTCACAGCGGCAAAGTCGAGCGGCACAGAAAGTTGAAGCCGTTCGCCCCAGGCGCCTTCAACCGCTTTGCCCCGAGCAATGAGATAGGCCTCATCTAAAGAGATGCGATTTCCAAAAATATAGGAATCAAATGACAGGTTGGAATGGCTGTGCAAATCGCCAAAATAGGCATTGTTCAACGGGGTCGCGGGCGGGTATTGAGCAGCCTGGGGCGTTGGCTGCACGAACGCCTCTTCATTTTGGTCCGACGCATCGGTTCGCATCTGCTCACGTGCTTCTTGGGAAAACATAGGTGCGATCAGCAGGGATTGCACATACCAATAGCCGCCCCCAGCAGCCACCAAAACCAGCAGCAAAATGCCATAAATCCAACGCATGCCCAATCCCCACCTATTTGTTGATCTCAGCCAGCACCTGTTTGGTACCGGCGAAACATTTGCCACAATAATGGAGGCATCCCCGGACAAATGCGAATGTTTCTCTCAGGCAGCGCGCTAGCTACAGAAACTTGAGTGTATTTTGAAACGCAAGCTTACGAAGCAGAGACCGATTGCAGAACCGCGTAGACGTTTCCAGGCTCTGGTGGGGCCAACACGGCGCCAACCCGAGCCAGAACATCGCCGGGCACGAGTTTCGGGATACGAGCTTGCCATTCGAGGTAGGCTTCCTTGGTTTCCCACTCTGCCATGGCAACATATTCATGATCGTCGCTTTCCTGACGAAGAAGATCTGCGCGAAGGAAGCCCGGTACATCAGCAGCACGGGTCAAAAACTCTCCAGCGTCATACGCCGCCTGGAATTCATCCGCCATACCGGCCCGCACATGAAATCTCAAAATACTGCGATAGATCATTCGATCAGTCCTCCCCATGCGCCCGTTAGAGCGGTGGCACCCAAAAGCACCCGCAACCGGTTTTCTTTCACAAATGGGGAAGCTGTACAACCAAACGCCTGACTCAGCGAGCCTGCGATTTGGGAACTATGGTCAAGACAACAAACGTCCCTGCGTTTGTGGCACCGCCCCGCCATGTTGAACGATCCGGGCATTTGGCAAGGTGAACTGCACGCAGGTGCCGACATTCAGCTCGCTGCTCAGGTCCAGAGTACCATCGTGAAGTTCAACGAACGACCTCGCGAGATTGAGCCCCATGCCGTCGATCCGTATGGGACAGTACAAATCAGGCATTGCGAGGGGCAATCGGGGCCTTATGACCACGGCCCCACAAAACGATCAGGGCCAACGCCATGTAGACGACATTCACCGGCAGAGCCATGAATTCGCCGCGCGAGAAATGAAAGATCATCGCGACGATCTGCAAAACCACACAGCAGGCAGCGGCAATCACGGTCAGTCGCGGCACGATACGTGTGAGGGACGGCAGAAGCAGACCAAGACCACCGGCCAGATCAATCACCCCGATCAGGCGTACGAACGTGGCCGAATACTCGCCGGCCCAGGGCATCATCGCTGCCAGCTCGGGGATCGGGGTCGTCAATTTCATCACGCCCGGCATGATGAAGGCAGCTGCACCCAGAACTTGGGCCACCCAGATGCCTATATTGGCGGGTTTGGATACGGCAGGAGTATTGAGTGTCGAAAGGGTCACGCGGGTCTCTCCAGGAAATAGGGCGCGGCTCTTGCCGCTCGACCCAAGGAATAGACGAACAAGAATGATTAAAAAATCAGGATAGTATTGAAGGACTTATTCAGATAATCTGAATGATATGGATGCAATCACCCTGGATCAATTCACGGTCTTTATGACCATTATTGAAGAAGGCAGCTTTGCCGCCGCCGCCCGCAAGCTGGGCCGCGCGCAATCGGCGATCACCTATGCCATTCAAAAACTGGAGCATCAAAGCGGCGTGGCGCTTTTTGACCGGGCCAGCTATCGCCCGACATTGACGGACCAGGGTCGCGCCCTGCTGCCACGCATTCGCAGAATCATAGATGACGTCAGCGACTTTCGGGTCCAGGTACAGGGGATGGCCCAGGGGATCGAAACAGAACTGATCCTGGTCATCGACAATTTCTTGCCCTTGTCGCTGATCGCCCCTGCTCTTGAGAAATTTCACACCGCTTTCCCTATGGTGCAATTGCGCATTAACGCCGTCTGGACACACGACGCAAAGCACCATCTGGTTGAGGGGCACGCTGACCTGGGTGTGTTCCTGCTTAACCCGACCGCCCCCTCCGAACTCGAGAACAAGGTGATCGCGAATATCGACCTTGTCGTGGTGGCCGCACCAAATCATCCATTGGTAGAATTGTCACCCGGATTTCCCCGTGAGGAGATGCAAGATCATTTGCAGATCGTGGTCTCCAATCCGAGTTTGGCGGGAGATGTAAATGCCTATGGTGTGGTTGGCGTGAACCAGTGGCGCGTCAGCGAAGTACGCCTGCGCCATAACCTGATCGTGGCGGGGATTGGTTGGGGCAGCATGCCAAGACCAATGGTAGAAGCAGAAATCGAACGAGGCGAGTTAGTCATTCTGGAACCCGCACAATGGGATTCTTCTGACACAATGCCACGCATCACAACTGTGATAGCAAAGTGCAGAGACAAAGCGCTCGGACCAGCGGCCACCTTCCTGATGGACGAAATTTCCGCCAAGGCTCATTGAGCCCGCCTCAAGGGTGCATTTACCGGATTGGCGGTCGGTATGGATCCGATAACTGCATCCCCTATAGTTTCACAATGTGTGCATCAGCGCACAGCCATCTACGGCTGGAACCGGTCACTCAGACAGTCCTCAACACCCGTCACAGCATGTGATTGATGTGACGAGTGACGAGTGACGGGCGCCGGTCGCTTAGAACCTTTTGATCAGAGCCAAACGCAGATTGTGCGATCTGAAGTCCGCGTCATAGGTGAAATCTGTTCTGCCATCTCCATTGAGCTCGGAAGAACCATCGGCAATGCTGGGATAATAGCTGAACACGTAATCGCTGCGCAGTGCCCAGCCTTCAGGCATCATGTACCCCACACCAACGCTGCTTGAAACGCCAAGCGCGGTCTTGGTGTCAGAGAATGTCACGCTGCTGCCGCCCGCATGGTTGTCGGAATATTGATGGGTCGTCTTGAACCGGCTGATTGACGGGCCAGCGGACACATGAAACCGGAACAGGCCGGTCACGTAACCAAGTGTTGGACGCAGGCTCAACTGAAAATCGGATTCAACGGTGGTTTGGGTCGTAAAGGCGGAGGGGGGAGCGGTCAGATAAACAGCGGGGCCGAAACTCTCCGTTTGCGAAAATGCCATGAAGGTCAGGTCTCCCTCCAGCCCGTATGTGATATTGCCAGACTGAAAGTCATACCCTGCCAGCACGGACCCGGTCACATCCAGTCCGTCAATTTTTTTCTGCAGAATCGGGTTGAGCTGTTCATCGTCACGCACACCGCCGACAGTGTTAAAGTAGCCGTTGTGAATGGCCTGGATATCAGGTTCTGCCGCGCTCGAAGCACCCCCCAAGGCCGCACCGACGTAAAACCCCTGCCAGTCTTGTCCGGAGGGGCGCACATCATCCGCCAGTGCAGGCGTGATCGCCAGGAAAGCTGACGCAACGCCAGATAGAGTGAGAGCTTGAATTCGGCCGAACCGCATAATGAAATACCTTTTGAGCAAGAGCATGGGCATAGATTCTAATTCCTAGAATCACAAGATTCACAAAATCCTGCGCCAAAAGCAAACTCAATTCGACACAACACAAGGCACCCGCAATGAAGGCAAAACTTTCGGCGTAGAAAGATTCACGCTCAAAGGCCGCTGGCGCAGGAGGTGAGAAGGCCGCCATGGAACTGACCAAGTTCTGAAGTGCAGCAGAACCGGACGAACTGTCAAACGCCAGACCAGAGGCCGTCGGTTGAGTGACTTCCCTGCTTCCAACACCAAAAGAAGTCGTCAATTGTCACAGCATCACCCTCGACCTCTAGAACCAACACATAAACCCAGGCTTTTCCACCAAAATGCCTTGTTCGGTAGTCCCAGCGTTAAGGAGCGATTATGCTCATCCCATCAGTTATTTTGAAACCGACCACCTCAACATCTCCATCACTACTGTCTACCAGACAAAGGAAAATGCCATGACGGACAAATTGAACATCAATCGTCGTCACCTCATTGCGGGCGCAGGGATTGTCGCGACAGCCGCAGTCGCACCAAAAGCTCACAGTGAGACAAGCCAGCCTGACCTCAGCGGCAAATCGATCTTAATCACCGGCACATCATCAGGCTTTGGGCGTCTTGGCGCAGAACACTATGCCCGGTTGGGCGCAAAAGTCTTCGCGACAATGCGCAACCTGCCGCGCGCAGAAGCTGATGAACTTACAGCACTTGCAGATCAGGAAAATCTGGACATTACCGTGATCGAAATTGACGTCACCAAGGATGATCAGGTTGAGACAGGCGTCGCAAAAGCGCTTGCAGCGACAGACGGCAAATTGGATGTCCTTATCAACAATGCAGGCATTGCATTTTCCGGGCCTATCGAAGTTCAGGACCTGGAAGCATCGCAGCTGATATTTAACACCAATGTGTTTGGTCCACAGAGAATGATCCGTGCTGTTCTTCCGTCAATGCGAAATGCAGGCAGTGGCCACATTATCAACATTACATCTCAGCTGGGCCGCGTGATTATTCCTGGGATCGGGCAATATTCGCCAACCAAATTCGCTCTGGAAGCACTCAGCGAACAACTCGCCTATGAAACGGTCTCGCAAGGCATTGAAGTGACCGCCATTCAGCCCGGCGGGTATCCGACAGAGATATGGGAGAACCAGAGCCAATTGTCAGCGGCGCTAAAAGAGCGTTCTTCGCAAGAGCTATTAGCCGCCTACCCCCAAATGACGGCGAACATGGGAGCACCTGGCGGCAGCACCAGCGACACTGACCCAATGGACATTCCCCACGCCATCGCCGAGATCATCGCCATGCCAGCGGGGACAAAACCATTGAGACGTGCGCTCCACCCCGTTTCCCGCCCACAGGAAGCAATCAACGCCGTCTCAGCCGAGCAGCAACTCGCAATGCTGGGAGACTCGCCCTATGGACCATTGATCATGGCCGTGTTGGACTAACGTCTAGATTGACCTTCACGAAACTCCAGGCCATCCCTCATTCCTTGGGATGGCCTGTCATTCAGTCGATGTCAGCGAAACCACCCTCGATCTTTTCGCTCGCCAATCCTGAGCCGTTTCGGGCCGAAATGGCGGATGCGGGGTTCACGGACGTTCAGATGGCCACAGTGACCAAGAAGATGGCCCTCACATCTGCGGAGGACGTCTGGACAATCGCCACCTCAGGCGCGCCGCCGATCATGGCGCTTCTTGAGCGTGCCGGAGACGCAGGCCGCGAAAAGGTCCGTCAGGCGCTTGTCGAGATTGTGCAGGCCAAATGGCCCAATCCAGCTGGTCAACACCGCCATCGTGGGAACCGCGACGCGGCCCTGACCCGTAACGGAGAGGGAACCGGATCTCCCCGCCAGGGATGGGGCGTGTTGCGCGCGGGCGCGCCATTCTGCCTCATCCGGTCGCATCCGGGCGCAAGCATTTAGCGCCAACCCCACCGCCCTATTTCGAACAGTTCTGCGAAATATCGAGGTGAGCAAAAAAGTACCCGTTGATCTAGGGTTTTCCCTGATGACCTTTGTAGTCGTCTTATTGAATAGATCGTCCAATCACAAAGGAAACGATCAATGACCGACATCATCACCCTCAAGCAGCTCTGCGCCAAACTGAAACTCGACCCGCGTGAAGCCCGAGAACGCCTGCGCTCAGCAACTCCTGACCCCAAGAAACATCCCGAACTGTCCAAGATGCACAAGCCGCGCGCGCCATGGAGTTGGGTCAAAGGATCGGCTGGGGAGAAGGAGGCAATTTTGGTCCTGTCTTCACCAGCTGACACCAAGTAGTCTAACAGCTGCTATCCACAATTAGACACTTGACTTACAAGAAGATTATTCTGAGGCTACTTCAACTCTAGTAATGAGTTGAGGTGGAAACTTGGCTATTAAGTATAGACGAGACTGGGACGGCAAGGAGTGGCAGCGCTTTTCCAAGCAACTTGTGCAGGTTCGGCATCTTCCCCAGAATGTGCAGGATGTTCCAGATAGGGTGCATGGGGATGCAGGGCTCGAATTCATTACAACAGACGGGTGTTGCTATCAAAGCTACGCTCCAGAGGAAACATCCGACGTAGCAAAGGCTGCTAGCGCCATGAAATCTAAGGGCGCGCGAGACTTGCGCAAGCTAGAAAAGAACAAAGATAAAATCTCAGAGATACTCGGCGCTAGGAAAATAACCAACTGGATTTTGTTTTGCCCGTTTTTGGACAACAAAGAAGTGATTTCTCACCTACAGAAAATAGCTGACGAAATACTGAAAACTGAATTGCCCTTCCTAGCACCAGACTTTTGCGCACTAGTACAATGTCAGGAGGATTTTGAAACTGAGTACCAGCAGCTACGAGCCAAGTCTGCAGGGCCCCCTATAGCCATAAAAAAACCGAGTTCAGAACAATTGGAGCAGGTCGAAAGCAAGCTAGACCAACGCGTTGAAGATAAGCTCAAACGTGCATTTCCTCTTGATGACGAGGCAAAGACTGAAAGCCGAAAGAAGACTTACATCTATGCGCATGTTCAGCGTGAGAATGTCCTTTCAGACCTTAGAGATGAATTTCCTGATTTTTGGGAGGGTTCGACAGAGTGTATCGATGCCGAAGAGCGCCGCCTCGAGATGGCTGGTGCCGAGGGCGATACGGCCTCTCAGCAAATCAACTCATCCATGAACCGTGTAGAGAGCGCTCTGAAGAGCCAGGTGCCCGGGCTATCAGAGAAGCAAGTTGCATCCATTTCCCAAGGCCAAGTAGGAACTTGGTTGATTGAGTGTCCACTTGATTTTCAAGAGCCGAGCAAAAAATGAATTTTGAAATTCACGCTGATCGCAATTTTTCCTTCCAGCGCAAACCCTCGCCTGTGCCGGGAGACCTTCGGATCGGTTGGCGCTTGCCCTTAACGCTTTTAATGCTCAACAACTCAAGAGGCAAAAAGGCCTCACTCGCAAAGCTAAACCTGTTGAATGACGCGCTTCGCTCCGAAAAATCGCGGGACAAGTTGGGAAAAATTTTGCGCGGTGATACTGCACTCATTGAATGGAGAATGCGTGTCGAACCAGCATTTGGCAGAAATATCGATTTGATGACCGGAGGGCAGCTCGCGGAGTGGCAAGTTGCCAACGGAAAGGCAACAATTTGTCTAACTGAAACGGGAAAAAAGGTCGTTAAACTATTGGAAGACGACAACGAAAGTTTTGTGGATGAGAAGGCGTTTCTTACGGAGTTCTCGAGCAAAATTACAGAGGGATTTGTAACGCAAATCCTCGCCGCAAACAGGGCTTCGTCATGATCCACATTTGCACTCTTAAGCTGAGATCAATCACGGACAGCACCATATTCGGCGTGGACCTTGATTTCACATCTGGTCTCAACATTGTTCAAGCAAACAACACATCAGGAAAATCGACATGCCTACAGGCAATTATCTATGTGTTGGGCTTGGAGCGTTCCTTGAGTGCAAATTTGTCCGTGCCATTGCCATTCGCTATGCGGGAGAGAATTCAGGAGTCAAAGGAGCATGAATACCAAGAGGTTTTACAATCTTATGTCGAAATTGAAATCGAAAACGACCGGGATCAAAAGCTTCGCATCCGAAGAGCGATTGTCGGAGATGCTGACACAAAGCTCATTTCAACGTGGTCTATGGAAGGCAAAGAACGCGGCGGTCAAGTAAGAGAAGAACAACGCGATTTTTTTGTACACGACCCCGGCTCGGCGACTAGGGAAAGCGGTTTCCACCACTACTTGGCCGGGTTTCTCGGATGGGAGTTGCCGATGGTTCCAAGGTTTGATGGGTCAGAATGCCCACTTTATCTCGAAACTCTTTTCCCAATGTTCTTTGTAGAGCAAAAGCGCGGCTGGTCCGCCGTGCAGGGGCCGTTGCCGACACATTTTCGAATTCAGGACATTAACAGGCGAGTTCTAGAATTCATCCTAAACCTTGATGCTGGTAAGGTGCGAAGAGAACGGGCTGAGCTTAATAAGCGGATTAGTGCATTCGAAAGCGACTGGGCGGAAAAAAGACGAGTGCTGGAACGCGGCGGAGTTGATCTCGTCCGTTTTGTCGATGTACCCAAGACCCCCACAGCCGAGTTTTCTCATCAAGCGTTAATATCTCTAGAAGTTTTCATAGACGGAGCGTGGCGATCTCTGGAGAGAGCCTCGAATGACCTTCAAGAAGAGATCGAAGAGCTTAACAAGATTGAGCTGGTTTCCACCGAAGAAGCTGAGGTGAGTACCCAGAAGGCCCTCGAAGTAGCCCAGGAAAACTATGAAGACCTTGGGGCAATGTTCGAAATTGCAAGAACTGAGTTCCGTACGGTGCTCGAAGAAAATAGGGCGCTAAAGAAACGTCTTGAAGTTCTCGATATCGACCTGAAACGTCATCAAGACACCAACAAGCTGATGAATCTTGGCTCGGAGATCACAGATGCAGTGGCTTTTGAAAACTGCCCGACATGCCATCAACATTTAAGCCAAGAGCTTCTTCCACCAAGTTCGTCAGGTGCAATGGCGCTAGAGGAGAATATTGCGTTCATCAAGTCACAGAAGCTTATGTACAAGTCGGCGTTGGCGGCCACAGATGAGAGACTAGGGGAACTGCAGCTGCGCAGACGATCAATTGAAAATGACTATAAGGACGCTCAAAGTGAACTCCGTAGCCTCAAACGAGCGCTGGTGCGCCCAGCGTCTAGTGTCAACAGAACGACGATTGAAAAGTCGGTTCGCCTTCAGGCTCGCCTAGCACAATGGGAGGAAATGCAAGAACGCGCAGATGGTCTCGTGGACGAGTTAGTTGCAATCGCTAAGGAATGGGCGCGTCTCTCTGCACGCCTCAAGACCTTGCGTACCAGCGATGACTTCTCGCTTGAAGACAAAAACAAGATTTCTGCTCTACAGTCCCTCATTCAAGAGCACTTAAAGACGTTTGACTTCCACTCCTTTCCTCCTTCTGAAATCACGCTGGCAAGGGACAACTTTCGACCACAGGTACTTGTATACGACAAAGACTTGGATAGAGAAATTGAGAAGGATATCGGTTTCGAGGCGTCAGCAAGCGATGGAATCCGTTTGAAATGGTCTTATTACCTCTCACTTCTCAAGCTAGACGAAAAGCATGCGACAAATCACGCCGGGCTGGTAGTGTTCGACGAGCCGGGGCAACAAGCGGCCGATCCAGTCAATTTGAACAGTTTGTTTCTGGAGTCAGCAAAGGACAAACCGAGCCAATATCAAATCTTGATTGCCACCTCAGAGAAGGAGGCTACGATCAAAGCAGGACTGGGTGATCGCCCCTACAACTTGATCGCGTTCGATGGCTACATATTGAAACCCCTAAGCTCAGCACGGCACGCCAAGTCGTAACGACGGCGCAAGTCAATCCCGATCCCAAACCATTGATATTATTAGTTTAGATCGCACCGAAAGGCGGAATCAAACCATCTGCACGTCAGAATTTCCAAGCCTTGAAAAACGGTGCCACTCCATCGCATTCAAGCCCACGCATTGGTCACCCAGAATGCAACCCCGAGTGTTCCACGCGTGAACACTCCCAAAGAGCATGAGACCTAACCACCTGCAATTCACATGAAAATTTGGTAGCGGAGGAGAGACTTGAACTCCCGACACGCGGATTATGATTCCGCTGCTCTAACCAGCTGAGCTACTCCGCCCCAAAGGGGTTCCGCACCAGAGCTTCTGGCGACCAGCTCTCAAGGGCTGGAAGACGGTCGAAACCGCCCGGAAAGTCAGGGGATATAAGGGGCCAGAGGGCCCCCTGTCAAGGAAGTCTGTCACCAGCGGCCAGAGCCGCAACTCCAGGCGAAATCAGGCGCTTTCAGCTTCCGGCTTTTTGAACCGCAGCATGGTGAAAAGCCCCATCGGGTGCATGGGCCGTGCTTCAACAAGCTCCAGGTCCGTAATGCCGGTAATCGTCTCAATGACGAAGTCCGGATGCCAGCCCAAAAGCTTCGCAAACGGCGTCATCCACTTTTCAACCGTGCCGCGAATGCCGTGATCCTGCGCGAAATGATTGACGATCACCACTTCCCCGCCCGGCGCACACACCCGCTCCAGCTCCTGCATCACTTCTTGCGGGTCTGGCACAACCGTCATCACATACATGGCAACGACAGTGTCAAACTTCCCATCGTCAAATTCCATCGCACTGGCATCCATCTCAAAAATGCCATCTACATTTGTCAGCCGATGTTTGCGGACTTTGTCCCGCGCTTTTTCGAGCATTTCAGGGGAGAGATCCACACCGGTAATGCGAAGCTGCGGGCCATAGGTCGGCAATGTAATGCCCGTCCCCACGCCGACTTCAAGCAATGCGCCCTTGCGCGAGTTGATCGCGTTGACAGCCGCCTTGCGACCGAAAGCGGCAATCGCCCCGAACGTAATGTCATAGACAGGGGCCCAGCGAGCATAGGCTTTTAAAACCGAGCTTCTGTCGAGGCGCGCAGATGCAGTCAATGGAACACTCCCGGTCAGACGGTATTACAAATTCTGGAAGCACACGGAGCCGTCTCTCCGATTGCCGTCACAAAGCACCACACATGTGTCTCGAGAGCATTGATCCCGCTCAAGGTGAGGCTTGATTGTTTTAAACGAGAAACGCCCCGCCGCAAACAAGAGGGACACAAAACAGTCAAAAAACGGCAGGATTGGGGCGCCCCATCAAGCGTATTGGGCCGCGTCCGCCGTTGAGCGGCTTTTCACTGCATTTCCCAACAGGTTGTAGGCCGCGCGGATCCAGCCGCCGCCCAAAACCCGCGAGCCCTCAGAGCCTGTGTCATCCCGTTCGTAGAAAACGCAAGCCTGACCAGGTGCCACCCCGTCTTCTCCTTCTTCCAGAAGGATTTCAGCCCGCCCATCAGGCAGCGCGATCAAGCGCGCGGGCAGTGGCGGTCTGGTTGAGCGAACCTTGGCAAGAATGGGCAAGCCATCCGCGGGAATTAGATCGAAAGATGTATCACCCAGCCAATTCACTTCGGAGAGTTCAATGCGCTCGGTCAGCAAGGCCGGGCGCGGCCCGACAACAACCTGCTTCTTCTCGGCATCCAGCTTCACCACAAACAAAGGGTCGCCCGTGGCAATCCCCAGTCCGCGCCGCTGCCCGATCGTGTAGCGGATAATACCCTCGTGGCGGCCAAGCACGTTGCCCTCAAGGTCAACAATATCGCCAGGCGCAGCAGCCCCGGGCCGAAGCCGTTCAATCACATCGGTATATTTGCCGTTCGGAACAAAACAAATGTCCTGGCTGTCGGGCTTTGTGGCCACACCCAGCCCCAGCCGTTCTGCAATCGCCCGCGTCTCACTCTTCGAGAGCCCTCCCAGAGGGAAGCGGAGAAAATCCAGCTGATCACGACGGGTGGTGAAGAGGAAGTAAGACTGATCCTTGTCCGGATCGGCCCCCCCATAAAGGTCACGGCCTGCTTTGCCGGGCTTCGAGATCACATAATGCCCCGTTGCCAGAGCAGCTGCGCCCAAATCCTTCGCTGTCGCCAGCATATCGCGAAATTTCACACGCTCATTACATCGCACACAGGGGATGGGCGTTTCGCCGGCCAGATAGCTGTCGGCAAAGTCATCCATCACGCTCTCGCGGAAGGTGTGTTCATAATCCAAAACATAATGCGGGATGCCCAGCTTGTCGGCGACCTGACGGGCATCGTGGATATCCTGCCCGGCGCAGCACGCCCCAACCCGGCGAACCGCCTCGCCATGGTCATAGAGCTGCAGTGTGATGCCGACCACATCATAGCCCTGCTCTTTAAGCACAGCCGCCGTTACCGACGAGTCCACCCCGCCCGACATGGCGACAACCACGCGGGTATCTTCCGGGCGACCGGGCAAATCCAGACTGTTCAGGCCGGTATGAGGATCAAAATCTGCTGACATGAGGCGCAATATAGGCGCTGGGAGCGCGAGCGCAATCCGAAGGTCCCCTCCCACCCGGCAAATCTCTTCAAACCAGGCAATTATTGCCGGGAAAAACAGCGTCAAAGTCACCTATCTCTGGTCGATGATAGACCTAACCAATTGAAATAATTGACGTTTTTCAAGCGCACCCTTCTGGCGCGCCGATTGCTTATATGGCTTGCACCTTTGTACGACAAGCAGGGCTTTTGGACATGGAAGTAACTAACAACACCAGTCAGTTTGCACCGAAACTCGGTCAAGCCGGACCGGACGCTTATTCCTCAGACGCTTTTTCCTCGCATCTGGCGGAAACCGACACTTACGCCTCAGCGCAAGCTGATGCCCGTGCGGACGACCGCAACGCCCATGCCCGCGAAGCCCAAGCAGAAGATCAACGGGCTGAAGAACGTCATTCAGAGGCCGAAAAAGCCGCGTCCGCAGAGGAAGAACGCAGAGCGGACGCAAAAGACCGCGATGAAGAAGCCCGCGACAGCGATGAAAATGAGAACACTGAGGAAAACCAGGCATCGTCAGATGAGACGGATTTGGACCTTTCCTCTGCCGAGACCGATGCCGACGCACTCCTGGCGACCGATGACACTCTCGTCACGACGGACGAGACCGCACTCGACACGGAAGCAACAGCCGCAGTAAGCGACGTTGAAAGCGCAGAAGGCACAAACGCAACCAATGCAACGGGCGCAGCAACAACTCAATCAGCGACCGAAACAAGCCAAACAGACACCCAAGCGCTCGCCGCTGCAATTGACCCCGACGCCGGTGAAGACAGTTCGGCAGCCACAAACAATTCCAGCGAAACGAACGCCGACGACCTTGCCATTCAGGCAGCAACGTCAGCCGACCGCGCATCCAGTGCAAATGCAGAAGCTGCCGCAGGCGCAAATGCGCAACAGGCCGCCCGCCCGGCACAGACTGCTGCTTCACAAACCGCTCAGACCACTGCCCAAGCCGCAGCCGCAACTGACGATCAAACAACAGGACTGCCCAACCCTTTAGAAGGTGGGTTGCAAAGCGATGTTGATGGCGACGCAGATGGCGAGAGAGGCCTGGGCCATCAGGCTGCAGAGGCAATGGCAGGCAAGAACAAGACCGCCACTACCACACAGACACCGACCGCCGGACAGTCTGCTCCAGCCGCATCCGCCACCACCGTGACGCCCGTCACACCCATGCAGGCGTTGGCGTCTGCTGGTCTCAATCTAAGTTCACTACCATCCGATCTCAATCTGGACCTGCTCAACCTGAATGCGCCCAACCAGGGAGCACCAACGGGCACGCCTCAGAACAGCAATCCAGTGCTCGTGCGCTTCGGGGCGCTTCCCGGCCAGGCGCAGGCAACTCAGGTTCCCAACACCGCCATCGCCCTGCAGATTTCAAAACATGTAGCAAAAGGCGTTTCAACTTTTCAAATCCGCCTGGACCCAGCTGAAATGGGCAGGATCGACGTGAAACTCGAGCTCGCACAGGATGGCCGGGTAACAGCACATCTCTCAGTGGAGAAAGCGGAGACCCTTGATCTTCTACAAAAAGACGCAAAGGCACTGGAGCAAGCACTCAAAGACGCAGGCCTTGATGCCGATAGTGACACGCTCAACTTCAGCCTGAAGAACGGAGGCACTGACAACGCCGATAGCAGTTCCGATCAGTTAGCCAATGGCGACGAGTCTTCTGGGACAGAAACAGACGCTGAAGACACGCTTATTACAGCTTTGGCTGCCCGCCAGATCGAAGCAGCTGCACGTGGCGGCATTGACGTCAGCATCTAGAGTTTAAAAGGACAGATCGCATGTTAGAAGCTGTTTCAAATACCGTACCGGTCGCGCAAGCGCCAACGACGGACACCTCCGCGTCCGCATCAGCACAACAAGCAGCGGATGACAACTTTGATCTGTTTTTGTCATTGCTCACGACTCAATTGCAGAACCAAGATCCGTTGGACCCGATGGACACAAGCGAAATGACGTCCCAGCTTGTTCAGTTCACGTCCGTCGAACAGACAATCGCAACCAACTCAAATCTTGAAAAACTGATTGCGCTCACCGACTCACAATCGTCTGACAATGCTGTTCAGTATATCGGCAAAGACATTGAAGCACTCTCCACTGCAAGAACGCTCACAGAAGGCGAGACTGCGGAATGGCGCTTCTCCGTCGCTGAGAAATCTCCGGAGATCACGATCTCGATCGTCGATTCAACCGGTGCAGCGGTCTACAAAGAAACACGCTCCGAAGAGGCTGGCACCCACGACTTCAGTTGGGATGGATCGACAGACGATGGTGGCACCGCATCAGAGGGAACTTATTTCCTGGCCGTCACAGCAACTGACGCCGACGGCGAACCCGTCAATACCGATGTCCGCACATTCGGAACCGTTGACTCGGTTGATTTCACCGCCAGCCCGCCCATTCTCATGGTCGATGGCCTGCCCGTGAGCCTCACAAGTGTCACCGCTGTCTCCCAAGCTAAGGAAGAGGACGCATAACCCCTCAAAAGTGTGCCGCTCTGACACACTTAACTCATTGATTTCATTGAAAATTTACCCTGACACTTAGCCCTTTTTTAAAGCCGCTTCGGTAGTCTAACCCCAGTCGTGAGTACAAGGATCGGGACGGCAATGAGCGAGCACCAGTCATCTCGGGTTAACTATGTGATAGGACCGGACGGAAGTCCCCTAACCATAGCTGACCTGCCACCACCAAACACAAAACGGTGGGTCATTCGGCGTAAAGCCGAAGTCGTAGCCGCCGTGCGCGGTGGACTTCTAAGCCTAGAGGAAGCCTGCAGTCGGTACACCCTGACTGTAGAGGAATTCTTGAGTTGGCAGCGCTCAATTGAAAAACACGGCCTAGCTGGTCTTCGCGCGACGCGAGTTCAGCAATATCGGCAGTGAGATAGAATAAGTAGCTGCGTACTTACCTGCCGTAAGGCGCTGATGTCTCGACGACATCGGCGCCTTTCTGCTATCTGGCAACACTTATCCACAAGGTGATGCGCTTTTTTCCACTGAATGAACCGGCGTTAAACCTCTGTTTAGCCTAACGGGGTAAATTTTGCCTACTGACACGGGGGCAAGGTCCATATCAGGATCAATTTGCCGATGAGATAGCCACAGGATGTAGCCACTCCCCGTCGACCAAACGCGATACCGGCCCAAGAACAGGAACCGGCACGCAAGGGCGACATTGGATGGTGGGTGCGTGAACAGCTTCACTGAATTCTTGAAGACGATGGGACCGGCGCGGATTATTTCCCTCGGTCTGGTTGCGGCTGGCTTGTTCGCATTCTTTGCATATGTCGGCTTGCGCGTCAGCGAATCTCCCATGTCCTTGCTCTATGCCGATCTTACTCAAGAAGACGCCGCCCAAATCATCTCAGAGCTGGACGCCCAAGCAGTTCCCTATGAATTAAAAGGCGACGGCACGAAGATTTTTGTTCCCCAGGACCGCTCTCTGCGGCTTCGCATGTCAATGGCTGAACGCGGCCTGCCGTCAGGTGGGTCCGTTGGCTACGAAATTTTTGACAATGCCGATGCGCTGGGCACCACAAGCTTTGTACAAAATCTGAATTACCTACGCGCACTTGAAGGTGAACTCGCCCGAACGATCAAAGCAATTGACCGTGTAAAAGCTGCGCGCGTTCATCTGGTTCTTCCCGAGCGCGAGGTTTTCTCTCGCGAACGCAGAGATCCAAGCGCCTCCATCATTGTCCGCGTCGCCGGTGAACCCCTGACCCGTGCACAAATCCGCTCCATTCAACATCTCGCTGCATCCGCGATTGAAGGCCTGACACCAGGCAATGTCTCTATTGTCGATGAAAAAGGCACCCTTCTCGCGAGTGGTGCAGATGGCGAAGAAGAGGGGTTACTCTCCTCTTCCAGCGACGAACGCAATATCGCCTATGAGCGCCGCCTTCGCTCACAGATTGAGACGATCGTAGAAAGCATCGTTGGTCCTGACAATTCTCGCATTCAGGTGACCGCTGAACTCGATTTCAACCGCATTACACGAACCTCTGACACATTTGATCCCGAAGGCCAGGTCGTCCGGTCTACGCAAACCGTCGAAGAGTCCAACTCCAGTTCAGATGGTCTGGCGAACGATGCTGTAACCGTTGGCAACGCCGTTCCAGGTGCGGGCGAAGGTGCCGGTGGTGCAAATGGGTCCCAGGATCAATCAAACAGACTCGAAGAGACTGTCAATTATGAGATTTCACGCACAACACAAACCGAAATAATTGAAGCAGGATCTGTAAAGCGCCTGTCTGTCGCCGTCGCTGTCGATGGTATATATGGCGTTGATGAAAACGGTGACGTCACATACACACCTCGCGCTGAAGAGGAAGTAAGTAAGATCCTGGCCCTCGTCCGCTCCGCGATTGGCTATGATCCAGCACGCGGCGATCTTATTGAAGTTGTGAACATCCAATTCGCTCCAAAACTAGAGCCTGAACCCCTCGAAGAAATTGAAGAGCCTTTCCTCGGACTGACGAAAGCGGACTATTTCCGCATGGGTGAAACACTTGTACTCGCGCTCATCTCACTGCTCGTCTTAATGCTCGTTGTTCGTCCGCTCATCCGAGGCATTCTGAATCCCGCTGCCGCCGCCGATCAACTGGCACTCGCTGGCGTTGACGGTGAGCTCGGATCAGCCGCCCTGTTAGGCGTAGATGGCCAAGCACAGCTTCCTGCGCCAAACGGTGGTGAAGGTGGCGAAGCAAGCGACGAGGCTGACGGAAAATCAGCCATCGAACAAATGATCGACATCGCCCAGGTCGAAGGCAAGGTGAAAGAATCTTCCATCAACAAAGTCGGCGAACTCGTGGTGAACCACCCTGATGAAACCATGTCCATTCTCCGGTCATGGTTGCACGAAGGATAAGAGAGGCAGTCACACATGGCAGATCCAGCAGAAAAAGTTAAAGAAGACATCAAGGCTATATCTGGCGCAGAGAAGGCTGCGATTTTCATGTTGTCGCTCACCGACGACCACGCAGCCGGGATTTGGGACCTCTTCGACGAGGATGAGATCCGAGAAATCTCTGTCACCATGTCTACTCTGGGCTCCGTCAGCTCCAAACTTGTTGAAAAACTTCTGGTCGAGTTCGCTGGAAAACTGTCCGGGTCGGGCGCGATTGTCGGCTCCTACGAAGCCACCCAGCGCCTTCTCAACCGCTTTCTCTCTGGTGACCGTGTCAATCAGGTCATGGATGAAATCCGTGGCCCCGCTGGCCGGACCATGTGGGAGAAGCTGGGCAACGTAAATGAGCAAGTCCTCGCGAACTATCTAAAAAACGAGTACCCACAAACAGTGGCCGTCGTTTTATCAAAAATCAAATCCGATCACGCAGCCAGAGTGTTGGGCTGCCTTCCCGAGGACTTCGCTCTTGAAGTCATCAACCGGATGTTGCGCATGGAAGCCGTGCAGAAGGACATTCTGGAGAAGGTCGAGCAGACGCTCCGAGCCGAATTCATGTCCAATCTTTCCCGCACGAACCGCCGCGACAGCCACGAGATGATGGCCGAAATCTTCAACAATTTTGATCGACAAACAGAGGGCCGTTTCATGGCCTCTCTCGAAGAACGAAACCGCGAGGCAGCTGAAAAAATCAAAGCCCTGATGTTCACATTTGAAGATCTCAATCAACTGGACCCAGGCAGCATCCAGACGCTGCTCCGTGCCTTTGATAAAGACAAGCTCGGTCTCGCTTTGAAGGGCGCGTCCGACGGTCTTCGCGATCTCTTTTTCTCAAACATGTCCGAGCGCGCCGGGAAACTCCTCAAGGAAGACATGGAGGTCATGGGCCCCGTTCGTCTCCGCGATGTCGACGAAGCCCAAATGTTGATGGTGAATATTGCCAAGGATCTCGCTGCTCGTGGCGAAATCATGCTGGCCGATAGCAAGGGGGATGATGAGCTCGTCTATTAGGCGCGCTCCAAAACCTCATGGCAGAAGCAATCAAGTTCACTTTCAGCGAAATGTTCGATGATGACGCCCCCAGCGAAGCCGAGGCGTTGCCCAGCGCGCCCGCGCGCAAGTCTCGTTGGACTGAAGATGAAATCGACGAACTTAAAGCAGAAGCACGAGCTGAGGGCGCCGCTGAGGCGCTGAGTTCTGTGGAAGCAAAGACTATGGAAGCAAACTCGGCGGCCCTCGCTCAGATCACCGAAACAGCCTCGCAAGCTCTCGGCAACCTGAGCGGCATAAGAAATGAAGTGCAAGCAGAAGCCGCTGAACTCGCGCTCAACGTCGCCCGCAAGCTTGCTGACGCCCTAATCGCTCTCCAGCCTGCAACAGAAATAGAAGCTGTCATTCAGGAATGCCTGAAGCACCTGAACCGCGAACCAAGACTGGTAGTCCGCATCAACGACACGCTCGTGAATGACATCCAAACGTCGATGCAGCAAGCAGCTGCGGAGCGCGGTATGGCCGAGAAAATGATGGTTGTTGGCGACCCGGAAATTGCTCTGGGTGATTGCGAGATTGAATGGTCCGACGGCGGCGTCACCCGCAGCCGTGCGGATCTAGATGAGAACGCTGCTGAAATTATCAACCGATACATCGAAACCTTGACGCGCGGAATAAATACTCCCGCAAATATGGAGACCCATGATGGCTGAAAATGAAGATGGCATAGATCTCCCCGATCTTACCGACGACGCCAATGTGCCCATGAACGATGAGTCTGACAACGCCGTCGCTCGCGAGGACGAAGGGGAGGCCCGAACCGCTGCTGATCTAGAGGCAGTATTCGACGTTCCCGTAAACGTCTCCGCTGTACTGGGGAAGACAGACGTCGAGATTAGTGACCTCCTGAAACTCGAACCAGGCACGACAGTGGAGCTTGACCGCAAGGTCGGCGAAGCGATCGACATCTATGTCAATAACCGTCTTGTGGCGCGTGGCGAGGTCGTAATTGTCGAAGAACAACTGGGCGTCACCATGACAGAAATCATCAAGGGCGGCGCCCACTAAGGCGCATCGGAGTATCTTTATGAACAATGCAACGATCATAGGACTTGTCGCCGGGCTGAGCCTGGTTGCACTCGCGATCACTCTCGAAGGTGATGCGCAAGCATTCCTGAACGGACGTGCGCTCCTGATCGTTTTTGGTGGCACCGCTGCGGTAACACTCATTTCGTTCAAGGCAAGCGAAATTGGAGAGGCTCTCGGCGCCGCTGGCAGGACATTGGTCGGTGGCTCGTCCAACACACGTGCCTCAATCGAAAAACTCTTGCAGCTTGCTGAAAGCGCCCGCAAAGACGGCGTTCATACCCTTGAACGGCGCACGAAAGAATTTCGCTCCAATCCATTTCTAATGCACGCACTTGCGCTTGTTACTGACGGCGCGACCCCCGAAGACATTGAACGCCTTTTGAATGCAGAGCGAGCAGCCGCGCAAGACCGCGCAGCCAGATCCTCCGCAGTTCTGAGACGCGCAGCCGAAATCGCCCCGGCGATGGGCCTAATTGGGACACTGGTGGGTCTCGTCCAGATGCTTTCTGTCCTGGATGATCCAGCACAGATTGGACCCGCGATGGCCGTCGCTCTCATCACGACTTTCTACGGAGCGATCCTCGGCAATATGGTGCTGGCTCCTTTGGCCGCAAAGCTCGACCGCCTGTCCCATGAACGTAATGTCTATCTCGGCGTCTACCTCGCCAGCGCTACCGCAATCAGTCGGAGGGAAAACCCTCGCCGACTTCAAACCCTTGTAAATGCCATGCTCCCTCCATCGGAGCAGGTGAACGTATTTAGTTGAAGAGAAGGAACGGCTCCTATGAGACTTCTTATCGTTGGAACACTGAACGGCCAACTCTCCACTGCCACCAAAATGGCGATGGAAAAGGGCGCAAAAGTGACACACGCAGAGCGTGGTGAGCAGGCTGTTGAAATTCTTCGGGCTGGACGCGGCGCAGATCTGTTGATGGTGGATGTCGGCATCGACATTGCCCGGCTCATTGCTCAACTCGAAAGCGAACATATCTTCTTGCCAATCGTCGCATGCGGCACAGGAACAGACGCCAAGGCAGCCGTCATGGCCATTCAAGCTGGCGCCAAAGAATACATCCCTCTTCCACCTGATGCCGACTTGATCGCCGCAGTTCTCTCCGCGGTTGCCGATGATAGTCACCAACTCATTTTCCAAGATGAGAAGATGGCCGAAGCCATTACTTTCGCCGACCAGGTTGCCAAGTCAGAGGCCAGCATCTTCATAACCGGCGAGTCTGGTACAGGTAAAGAAGTGATGGCCCGCTATGTCCACCGGAAATCAAACCGCGCGGACAAGCCCTTCATCTCTGTAAACTGTGCCGCCATTCCGGAAAACCTCCTCGAGTCCGAACTCTTTGGGCATGAAAAAGGTGCATTCACTGGAGCCGTTGCACGGCGCATCGGGAAATTTGAAGAAGCCGACGGCGGAACATTGCTGCTCGACGAAATCAGCGAGATGGACATACGTCTTCAGTCCAAGCTCCTGCGCGCTATTCAGGAGAAAGAAATTGATCGTGTTGGTGGCAAAAGTCCCATCAAGGTTGATATTCGTATTCTCGCCACATCAAACCGGGACCTGCAGGAGTCCATCAGGGAAGGAAGCTTCCGCGAGGACCTTTTTTACCGGTTGAACGTTGTCAATCTGGCCCTGCCCGCACTGCGCGAACGCCCCGCTGACATTGTCGCACTGGCCGAACATTTTTCTAAGAAGTACGCCGGTATCAACGGGTTGCAAGAAAAACCAATTGCACTTGAAGCACGCCGCCACCTTGCTAAGCAACGCTGGGCGGGTAACGTCCGTGAACTTGAAAACACCATTCACAGAGCCGTACTGCTCTCAATGGGGCCGGAAATCGACGTCGCTTCTATTCGCCTTCCCGATGGAACCAGACTGGATGCCACGCAGGCGCCGGTCGATAACCTGGCTGCACATGTCGCGGCAACCGCAGACGCTGTCTCACGGACCTATGTTGGGCAAACGGTCGCAGCTGTCGAACAGGACCTGATCTTAAACACGCTTGATCACTGCATTGGCAACCGGACACATGCTGCAAACATTCTGGGCATCTCAATCCGCACGCTGCGCAACAAGTTGAAGCAATATTCTGACGATGGCGTAACCGTTCCACAGCCCGGCGAAGCACGGCTGGCTGGCTAACGGATCAGAGCTGTAGGTCATAAGAGTATTTGGGGAACGAAAGTATGAGTGAGCTGGGGACGACTAAGACGGGAGGCTTTGGTGGCTTTACGCCACAACGCCTCTTTACTGAGATCGGCAAACGCAGCGACCTTGCGCTCGCAGCCGGCGTTCTCACCATCATTGTTGTTCTTATCCTTCCCATGCCAGCTTTCATGCTGGATTTCTCGCTCGCAATCTCCATCACATTCTCCGTTCTCGTGCTGATGACGGCCCTCTTCATTCAAAAACCGCTAGAGTTCAGCGCGTTTCCAACAGTTCTGCTCATCGCCACGATGATCCGGCTTGCCCTCAACTTGGCCTCCACACGCCTCATCTTGTCCAACGGGCACGAGGGGCCGGGCGCCGCCGGGAAGGTCATTGAAGCGTTCGGCAACTTTGTTATGCAGGGCAATTTTGTTATCGGCATCATCGTATTCGCCATCCTGGTGATCGTGAACTTTGTCGTAATCACCAAAGGTTCTGGTCGGATCGCAGAAGTCGCTGCCCGCTTCACCTTGGACGCTATGCCCGGCAAACAGATGGCAATTGACGCCGATCTCTCTTCGGGGTTGATCGATGAAAATCAAGCCCGGACACGCCGTAAAGACCTTGAGAACGAAGCCGCGTTCTTTGGCTCCATGGACGGTGCCTCGAAATTTGTTCGAGGCGACGCTGTTGCCGGTCTGCTTATCACCTTCATCAATATCATTGGCGGCATCATTGTCGGTGTTGGCCAGATGGATATGTCCTTCGCTGATGCAAGCGCAGGTTACACACTTCTGACAATCGGAGATGGTCTTGTCAGCCAGATCCCAGCCCTTGTGGTTTCAACCGCAGCTGGCCTCCTCGTCTCCAAGGCTGGTGTTGAAGGCGCGGCCGACAAAGCAATGTTCGAGCAGCTCTCTGGGTATCCTCAGGCACTGGGCATGTCGTCCTTCGTCTTGGGCGTCATGGCGCTGCTGCCTGGCATTCCCATGATCCCGTTCGTTCTGCTTTCAGGAGGAACCGGCTATCTCGCCTATCGCATCACATCGAAGCGAAAAAATGCGGCAGCGACCGAAGCTGCAGAGGTGATCGCCTCCACCGAAGAAGCAGATGCAGTCCCCAAAGAAGAGCCCATCTCACAGACATTGAAAATTGATGAACTCCGTCTTGAAATCGGGTACGGCCTGCTGCCATTGATCAACGACACGGAAGGTCAGAAATTGACCGATCAGATCAAGGCACTGCGCCGTCAGTTCGCGACTGATATGGGCTTTGTCATGCCCCCAGTTCGTATCTTGGACAATATGCAGCTCGAGGCCAGTAATTACATGGTCCGCGTCAAGGAAGTAGAAGCCGGCGCTGGCGAAGTCTATGTCGGCCAGCTCCTGGTGATGGATCCACATGGAGGTCAAATTGACCTTCCAGGACTTCACACAAAAGAACCTACATTTGGGCTTCCCGCCACGTGGATTGATGCGGGCATTCGTGAAGAAGCGGCATTCCGCGGATATACCGTTGTTGATCCGCCCACCGTTATCACAACCCACCTAACCGAGATCATTCGCGACAATATGCAAGAACTTCTCTCTTACGCGGAAGTTCAGAAATTGCTCGATGAATTGGGTGACGAGCACAAAAAGCTGTTGGACGATATTGCGCCAAGTCAGATCACCGTTTCTGGTATTCAGCGCGTCCTTCAAACGCTTCTGGCCGAGCGCATTTCGATCCGCGACCTTGGCACTATTATGGAAGGCATTGCAGAGGCCGTTGTTCACACCAAACAGCTCACCTACATCGGCGAGCATGTGCGCATGCGCCTGGCTCGCCAGCTCTGCGCGTCTTATGCGGCTCCTGACGGCACATTGGGTCTCATTACCCTCTCACCACAATGGGAGCAGGCTTTTGCTGAATCTCTCGTCGGTCAGGGTGACGAAAAGCAATTAGCGATGGCACCGAGTGAACTGCAGAAATTCATTGCCACGGTCCGGGAAAAATTTGAGCGCGCAGCTGAAGATGGGGAAGTTCCTGTCCTGCTCACCAGCCCCGGTGTGCGTCCTTATGTAAGGTCGATCATTGAACGGTTCCGTCCTCAGACAATTGTCATGTCCCAGAACGAGGTTCACCCGAAGGCGCGCCTCAAAACAATCGCGACAGTTTGAGGCTAGGACCAAAGTAGATGCGGATGCGGACCTTCATCGCTGACACAATGGTTGAGGCTGTCGCTCAGGTCCGCGAAGCCATGGGTGACGACGCCATTATTGTCTCCAGTCTGGAGGGTGAAAACGGCGGCTTTGAAGTCACCGCGGCTCTCGACCAACGGGAACAAGTCGGCTCGGACGATCTCCCCACAGAAGAGACCTCTCTCGAACAAATCCTCCGCGAACATCTAAACGCCTCACCAAAACAGGAAACGTCAGCGCCCCGCTCCCCCACCTCGCCCGGCGAACGTGCAGACGATCAAGGTGACTTTACCCAAACATCCATCCCTTTTACCGAAGCCACCCTCCGCCAGGCACTAGAAGATCAGGGTGTTCCGGGCATTCTTGCCAAAGCGTTAGTCTCATTTTCTATGAGCGTCGACACGGACAATAGTGTGACAGCACTCGCTGCTGCCTTGGAGGATCGCTTTCATTTCGATCCTTTGCCAATAGCACCAGCCCACCCCATCATGGCTGTCGGACTTCCGGGCCACGGAAAAACAGTAACAATCGCCAAATTGGCAGCGCGCGCTACTGTTGAAAATGTGCGTTCTCAAATCATTTCAACAGACGCAGAGCGAACCGGGGCACAGGCACAAGCCGAAGCCTATGGCAATCTTCTCAAAATACCTGTGGATCACGCCGAGACAATTGATGCCATGGGCCTTGTTCTGGACCAACGGACAGACCGCATAGGAATTGAAGCAGCCGATGGGCGCGAAGCGTGTTTTATCGACACAGCCGCGGCCAACCCCTTTCAGCCCGATGAATTGCAGACAATCCGACGTCTGATAGAGGCAGGACGAAGCGTTGCCGCAGCAGAACCTGTTCTGATACTCGCAGCCAGCGGGGACCCCAAAAGCATGGCAGAAACCGCACAGGAATTTTCCAGGCTTGGAGTCTGTCGCATGATTGTCACGCAACTAGATGTATCCAGGCGCGTCGGTGGCATACTCGCAGCAGCGGAAGTCGCCGGATTGTCTTTTGCCCAGTTTTCAGACACACCCTACCTCGCACGAGGTGTGGCCGTGGCAACACCTCTGCGATTGGCACAGGTCATTCTGGCCCACGCCCAAAGTACACCGCTTACGGATCATACCGAAACAAGCTAGGCGGGAACCGCCAAAATTCGGCAGAAAAGCTGGATGATTAACCCCATGCAAATTAGGGGCGTGATTATTGCCCCATCCTCATGTACCGTATTGCTTGCACATCTGGGGGCGACGGCTGGGTGCTGCATGACGATAACCTGGGGGAAGTATAGTGAACGACATTCTCAACCAAGCCATTGCGCTGTTTCAGCTGGGCTTTGATACCGTCAATTCCATTCAAGGATTGATTATCGCATTGATCGCCGCATTCCTGATGCGCCGGTTCGGCCAGATTATAGCCTGGGCACTTGCTGCAACGATCATCCATGAAGTTGTATCAGGTGTGCGCCGCTATCTTGCAGGCGATGCATCGCCGCTACCAAACCTGACCGACCTTGACGGCGATCTCAAGCTGATCGGCATTCGGTTCTTAGGCTACCTGATCGCTATCGCCATTCTCTATATTGTGCGTCGCATCGTTATGAACCGTTAAAGTGACGAGCCGATAGATCAATAGGCAAATAAGAGCTAGTCGCGAAAGTTGTCAAACTGAAGCGGCTGCTCACCGCCCTTCTCTTTCAGAAACGCGATTACCTCCTGCAGGTCGTCGCGTTTTTTCGCTGTCACCCGCAATTCATCGCCCTGGATCGCAACCTGAACTTTCATCTTGGTTGCTTTGATATCCTTCACCAGTTTTTTGGCAAGGTCCTTCGCGATGCCCTGCTTTATCTCGACTTTCTGCCGAACACTCTGCCCGGCCGCCGGCTCAACCGACTTATAGTCGAGCATTCCAGGCTCGATGCCGCGCCGTGAAAGATGCCCTTGCAAAAGCTCATGAACCTGCTTCAGTTTCAGATCATCATCGGCGTTGATCGTGACCTCGGCCTCTTCGAGAGTGACCGTGCTCTTTGAGCCCTTAAAATCGTACCGCTTGCCGATTTCGCGCATCACATTTTGAATAGCGTTATCGACCTCAGCGAGATCAGTTTTGGAAACCACATCGAATGATGGCATGACGAAGCACTCCCTCTGCCCAGGATGACGAGAGGCGCATTCTAACCATCTATCGCTGAAGGAAAAGCAGCAACCGACCCACAAAATGGGCTCAGAGACTAGTTGTTTGCTTCTATGTTCCTTTGACGGTGAATATTGAGGGAAATTTCGTCCATTTCTTTCTGGTCGAGCCGGACAGCTTCCTTCTTCACCCGCCGTTTACGGTTTTCTTCCATCAACTCATATTTCTTGAGATCACGGTAGCCGTCTGCCAAATGTTCTTTGGCATCATCCAGCTGCTTGCTGATCTCAGAAATGGATTGAAGAAGATTCTCCCTGCGCGCCAGCATGGATTTGGCAAACATGGGATAAGCGAAATGCGCCACATCCGAAATACCTGCTTTATCCTGCTCAGCCTGCACCTGTCGGTTAAGATCGCCCTCGCGGCGGTGAAACTCATCCAACATAGACTCCAGGTCGGCGACCTGGCGACGGCGTTCATCGACCTGAAATCGATGCAACCGTATTAGCGACTCTTTGTTTCTCATTACTCACCCTCCTGGGCCTCACTAGGGTCTACTGGCTGAGTGCGCAAGATCTCTTCCAGCAAACTAAATCCAGCAGCTCTGTCGGTCTGCTCAGATTTCGCCTGCGATAGGAATCCTTCCAACGCAGGCTGATAATAAATGGCCTCATCTACTTTTCCGTCAGCGCCAGGCCGGTAAGCACCTAGACGGATCAACTCTTCCATGTCGTCATATGTCGCGAGCATTTGCCGCGCCTCTTGAATAAGCTCCTGCTGCTCAGGTTCGTTACACCCTGGCATTGTACGGGAGACAGATTTCAATATGTTTATCGCCGGATAGCGACCACGTTCTGCAATGGAGCGCTCCATAACGATATGGCCATCAAGAATGCCACGTACACTGTCGGCAATTGGCTCGTCATGGTCATCCCCATCAACAAGCACAGTAAAGAGACCGGTAATCGATCCAGCTCCGATCCCAGGCCCAGCACGCTCAAGCAGCTTTGGGAGTTCCGAGAAAACAGTGGGTGTATAACCTTTACTTGCTGGAGGCTCACCACTGGAGAGACCGATCTCCCGTTGCGCCATAGCAAACCGGGTCACACTGTCCATCATGCAAAGCACTTGGGATTCCTGATCGCGGAAATACTCCGCAAGAGCCATCGTCAAAAGAGCCGCTTGACGCCGCATCAGAGCCGTTTCGTCCGACGTCGCAACGACAACGATTGATCGCGCAAGGCCTTCAGGACCCAAATCATCTTCAATAAACTCTTGAACTTCTCGGCCACGTTCACCGATCAATCCCACGACAGCAACGTCGCACGCCGTATTCCGCGCCATCATCGACATGAGAACGGACTTACCAACACCAGACCCTGCAAATATCCCCATACGTTGCCCTGCACAGCAGGTCGCAAACGTATTAAGAGCCCGCACCCCGAGGTCAATGGGCCCACCGACCCGGCTTCGCAGGTGCGCTGGCGGCGGCGAATTTCGTAGATTATAGGGAACAGGGCCTTGCGGCAGCGGTCCCTTACCATCGATAGGCTCCCCCATCCCATTCACAACCCGGCCAAGCCATGCTGGAGAGGGATGAATAGCAGGGACATTTTCATGAATGGCAGCGTGAGCACCAACCCCGATGCCCTCAAGAGAGCCAAATGGGAGACAAAGAGCGCGCTCCGACCGGAAACCAACAACCTCGGCAAGGATCTGACGACCCCCACGGGCCGTAATCTCCACCCGGCTGCCAACGCTCATCGCGTGCAGAGGCCCAGCCACCTCAACCATGAGCCCTTGTACGCTCACGACGCGGCCATAGTAGGTAACCTCTTGAATTTCCTGGATTTCTGCCAGCAACGCGCGCACGTGACCTGTTCCTACTACTGCCGAAATGACGGCTAAATTTACTCAGGTAGGCATAATGTGCCGTAAGGCTTTAAGACGCGGTAAACCCTGGCCAAAACTATTGGGGATAAAGCGTTCGCCCTATTAGGGTCCTCTTTATTAGGCTAACTGGAGTATGAATCCGGTATCCGAAAATTAGTTGTATTTTTTTCGATCTGATTAACCTTTGTTAACCAAATCAGCTTATCTTCCTGAATATGGATTAACCAAGGGGAGCCGGGGTTACGGCGACGTAGGGCCCGGTCTGACTTGCGATGCGAGTTTTACTGATAGAAGACGATAGCGCGACAGCGCAGAGCATTGACCTGATGCTCAAATCTGAAGGTTTTAACGTCTACACCACCGATCTCGGTGAAGAAGGCGTCGATCTCGGAAAACTCTATGATTACGACATCATTCTTCTGGATCTCAATCTGCCCGATATGAGCGGATATGAAGTCCTGAAAACGTTGCGTACAGGCAAAGTAGGGACACCAATCCTCATTCTTTCCGGCCTTGCTGGTATCGAGAATAAGGTTCGTGGCCTTGGTTTTGGCGCAGACGATTACATGACCAAGCCGTTCCACAAGGACGAGCTGGTAGCCCGGATCCACGCTGTGGTTCGTCGCTCGAAAGGTCATTCCCAGTCTGTCATCACAACTGGCAAACTGACCGTCAATCTGGACACCAAAACCGTGGAAGTCGACGCTCAGCGCGTTCACCTCACCGGTAAGGAATACCAGATGTTGGAGCTTCTCTCGCTCCGCAAAGGCACAACCCTCACCAAAGAGATGTTTCTAAATCACCTCTATGGCGGCATGGATGAGCCTGAACTCAAAATCATTGATGTGTTCATTTGTAAGCTCCGCAAAAAACTTGCGGCCGCAACCAATGGTGAGCACTACATCGAAACCGTCTGGGGCCGTGGGTACGTGCTGCGTGATCCAGTCGCCGAGGTCGCGAAGGCAACAGCCTAATCGACCCATCAAGCTTCTCTTCCTGCGCTATCTGGGAGAGCTGAAAGGACGCGACTTCGGGGGGAGCGCGTCCTTTCTTTTTGCCTTTTTTCTACCCTGTTCAAAGAATATGCGGCGGCCGACGCAAAAAAAGACCGTCTGCCATGCAAACGGTCTTTCTAATCGGTTGCGTGAAGAATAACTTAGGCGACCGCTGCGCCCCTTAACTGTTGCACAGGCACATAAAGGCCGCGCTGGCCACTCTGAGGTTTGAAAGAATCGGTGATACCGATCACCGTCTCAGCGGCCCCCAAGAACAGATACCCATCCGGCGCCAACATACTCGCCATACGCTCGAGAATTTCTGCTTTCGTTGGTTGATCAAAATAGATCAAAACGTTCCGACAGAAGATAATGTCAAATTTTCCAAGGCTGCTGAAGTTTTCTAAGAGGTTCAGCTTGCGATACTGCACCATGGACCGAATTGCCTGGGCCACTTCCCAGTCATTGCCCTCTTCCTTGAAATACTTCATCAGCATTTGGACCGGCAGGCCGCGTTGCACTTCAAACTGGGTATAGCGGCCAAGCTTGGCACGCCGCAGAACGTCTGAGGAAAGATCAGTCCCAATAATTTCGCTGTTCCAGGCCGGGTGTTTCTCCGCCCATTCCTTCAGGAGCATCGCCAGTGAATAAGGTTCCTGACCTGTGGACGCAGCCGCGCACCAGATGCGCAACTTGCTAGAGGCCCCTCGAGCCTCTTGCATCGCAGGGAGAACTGTTTCTTCAAAAATTGTGAATGGCGTCTTGTCCCGAAAAAAGAAGGACTCGTTGGTCGTCATCGCCTCTGTGACTTCATCAAGCAGGGTCTTTTCCGCTCCCGATCGCATCTTTGCAACCAGGCCGGAAACATCGTCCAGACCTTGCTCCCGAGCAATAGGAAGCAAACGGCTCTCAATGAGATAGCCCTTATTTTCACTCACAACGAGTCCGGATCCCTTTTTTAAGAAATCGGCTAAATAGGAGAATTCCTCTGGCGTCATGCCCGCCTCCCTTGGATGAGTTGTGATGCTGCCTGTGGCAGTTGTTGCAACGGCAAAACCTTGTGGCAGATACCAGCTTGTGCGACAGCACCTGGCATCCCCCAAACGACACTCGTTTCTTCGTCTTGGGCAATGACTGTGCCACCCTGAGCTTGAACGCGCGCCGCGCCATCTCGACCATCATGCCCCATGCCAGTCAAAATGCAGACCAGCATCGCGGAGCCGTAGATCGGAACAAGACTATCTAACATTGGGTCGACAGCGGGCTTACAGAAATTGACCTTCGGCCCGTCGTCCAAATGTATGCGAACGCTCGTACCGTCTTTTTTCAGGAGCATATGGGTCCCTCCTGGCGCCACATAAATTTTGCCAGGCTCGAGTGCCATACCCTCTTCACCCTCAATACAGGTCCGGTTTGAACAACCAGCCAAATGTTCCGCCAAAATAGCTGTGAAGGTAGGGGGCATATGCTGTGTGATAACAACCGGAACACTGTCCAAAGAAGGCGACAAAGCCTCAAAGAAATCGAAAAGCGCCTTGGGACCTCCCGTGGAGCTCCCAACAGCAAGGATCCGCGGTTGCACATTTGAAGCTGGTTTATATTCAAGCGCTGGTGCTGCTGGGGTCTCCGCAATAGTCCCTTTTGCAATGCCCGTCTTTTCAGCGGCAAACACACGACGAGGAGCCGCACGCTTGCGCGCTTGTCCGACAGCCCTGATCTTATCAACCAGTTCGCGCTGAAATTCTTCTGATGCATGTCCACTGCGGGTTGATTCAGGTTTGGGAACATAGTCCGTTGCGCCCAATGTCAACGCCTTAATGGAAACACTCGCATTTCGATGGGTCAACGTAGACGCCATAAGCACGCGCGATCCAGGTGACGCCGCCAAGATTTTTGGAAGAGCCGTCAGGCCGTCCATCACCGGCATCTCAATGTCCAGAATAACAACATCTGGCTTTACGCGAGCAACCTGATCAACTGCATCTTGTCCATTACGACACCGAGCCACGATATCCATATCCGGCAATGCATCAAGCCAACGTCCAATCAATCCGCGAATGACAACGGAGTCATCGACGATCATGATCGTAATTTTCTCACCGCTACCACGCTCAGATGGAGGTTTTTTTTCTAACGCTGACACTGTTGTATGACCTACTTAAACGAGTCCGACTTGTGCGAACTTTGATTCAATGATTTCTCTGTCGAATGGCTTCATGATGTACTCATTCGCCCCAGCAGAGATCGCATCCTTGATGTGCGACATATCGTTTTCTGTCGTGCAGAAAACGACCACAGGCTCAGCCCCTCCGTCCGCCTTACGCAAAGCGGTCAGAAATTCCATCCCATCCATCACAGGCATATTCCAATCAAGCAGGATGGCATCGGGCATCGACCCGACACACTGCTCAAGAGCTTGCTTACCGTCTGCTGCCTCGGCGATGGAAAAATCCATCTCCTCAAGGATGCGACGTGCGACCTTGCGGATCACAGAGCTGTCATCCACTACCAAACATGTTTTCATCACATTGTCCCTAGAATAAGACCCGGCATTACGCCGCGTTTGACCGCCCCTGGAAATCGAGGGCCTTTTCTACATCTATAAGCACCATCAATTTTTCTTTGAGCTGCTGCACGCCCATGGAGATAGACCGCCACCGGGGATCAAGATTGGACGGGTTGCGCTCAAGAGTGCTGTCGCTCACGCGAAGCACTTCCCCCACACTATCAATGACGAGCCCATACGACTCTCCTCGATATTCAACTCCGACGGCTAGGCCGTTTTTTCCATCACCTCTCGGCGGAAGGTCCAGACGACGACGCATATCGATAGCTGTCACGATACGTCCGCGCATATTGAGGACACCTGCGACCTCAGGCATTGCCATGGGAACCGGCGTAACAGATTCCGGCATGAAAACGTCCTGCACCATCGGCACCGATATACCGAAAAGCTGACCGCCGATCATCACCGTAATGTATTCCGACGTTGCGCCATCGAGAATAAACGCATCATCCTTTGCAGAAGACTTATCGTCCATTCCTACTGCCTCTTTGGAGGTACTCATGCCGCTTCTCCTTTACACGTAACGATTTCGTTCACGACCTGCACAAGCCCTTCGCGATCAAATTTGGCAACGTAATCATCGAAACCCGCGTCTCGACCACGATTAAGATCTTCGGTGGTCCCATGCGCTGAAAGAGCAATCATCGGAATATCCGCCCAGGTGCTCTCACCTTTGACCGCCGCGGCAAACTCGAAACCAGTCATGCCGGGCATTTCAATGTCAGAGATAATGACATCAAACTCATCGCCTTTTTCACGCAAGACCAAAGCATCAGCACCACTCTTGACCTCGGTGACTTCATACCCGGCCATGCTCAACAAGGGGCGTACAATTGCGCGGAAGAAGGAGCTGTCATCGACCAACAGGACTTTCTTGCCATAGGCTTCCGGCACGCCAGCAGGCCCTTCTTTACGGAACCAATCTTCGAACACCTGAGTCAGGTAGTGACCAACATCCAATACTTCCGTGGCCTTGCCTCGCACGATCGCAGAGCCCATCATCCCAGGCATCTCGGACGTAAGCTCCACATTTAGCTGGTCGGTGACAATGTCCACGATCTCGTCAACGGCAAGACCGATGGAGCGTTCGTCTTCCGTGAACACCAAGACCGGTTGACGGCCTTCAGTTTTTAGCGCTGCTGCTTCAACAACATTGATGATCGGCATAAGCTTGCCACGATATTGTATCAGACTCTGATTGTTAGAATGCTCAAGCTCCGCAACGTCAAATTCTTCAAGGCGAGTAACGAGAGAGAGAGGTACCGCCTTAGGTTCACCCGAGCCTGCACGGAAGACCAAGAGCGACATTTCCCCATCGGAACCACTTGATGCTTCAGCATCCGAATTCGCTTTCTCATCAGCGTCAGCAAGCTCGCTCGTGATGGACTGTGCGATCCCGTTAGGGTCAACAATCATGATGACGCTACCATCACCCAAAATCGTATTACCGGAGAACAGCGCTATGTCCCGGAGGATCGACGCAGCTGGTTTGACAACAATTTCTTCTGTGTCAAAAACGCTATCGACGACAATGCCGAATTGCTGGTTGCCGACATGCGTGACGACGATAAACGCCTCTTCATTCTCAGCTGTACGAAGATCGGGTTTTGGATTGGAATTTGCAGCCTCCAATGCCTCCACGTCGTCTTCTACTGTAGCGTCTAGCACTGTAGCGTCTGGGTCTTGCTTGACAATTTCCGGCGCACCACGTTCAAGCTGCAACAGGTCATCCATGAAGACCAGCGGTAAGAGGTGATTACGCAACCTTAGAACCGGCGTCTTGTTGATGTGTTCAATGCGATGTTCGCTATCGGATTTGGCGCGCACAAGCTCAACAACAGCGAGTTGTGGAATGGCAAACCTCTCACCCGCCGATTCAACTATAAGGGCAGAGACGATAGCAAGTGTCAGAGGGATTTTGATCGTAAAGGTCGACCCCTTGCCGACAGCTGTCCGCAGATCAATCGTGCCACCAATCAGCTCAATGTTGGTCTTGACAACGTCCATACCAACACCGCGGCCAGACACACTGGTTACGACAGCAGCTGTTGACAGACCAGGATGGAAGATAAACCGGCAAATTTGCTGCTCGGTCATCTGGTCAAGTTCTGCTTCTGTCACAAGCCCATTGGAAACGACTTTTTGTTTAATGCGCTCAAGGTCAAGACCACGACCATCATCTTCAATTTCGATAATGATATGCCCGCCTTCATGATATGCACGAAGTGTGACACGTCCTTTTTCAGACTTACCAGCAGCGAGCCGGTCTTCTGGTGTCTCCAAGCCATGGTCAGCAGAATTCCGAACCATGTGCGTCAGCGGATCTTTGATCAAGTCCAAAACCTGACGATCAAGCTCCGTATCAGCACCGACCATTTCAAGATCAATTTTCTTGTTCAGGTCATTAGACAGGTCACGAATGATGCGGGGCAGTTTCTGCCAGGCGTTACCAATCGGCTGCATCCGTGTTTCCATGACGGCGCCCTGAAGTTCGCCGGTGACATTTGAAAGCCGTTGCAGAGGAACTTTAAATTCACTGTCATCTAGCCGACGAACCATTTCCATGAGCTGGTTCCGTGTGAGCACTAGCTCAGAGACCATCGTCATAAGGGTCTCAAGTGTATCGACATTCACCCGAATAGACTGGGCGGCAACAGAGGCTTCTTTCTTTGGTGCGGCTTCAGCCTTGGGCGCTTCTGCAGCCGGGGCAGGTTCTGGAGCTGCGGCTGGTTCTGGATCAGCTGGTTCGGACGCCTCAACTTGTGGGGTCTCTGCAACAACCATGTCTTCAGGACCATCAGCTTCCTGAAAAGCACGCTCAAGCTCTTCTTCCGAGACTTCGCCCGGACGAACTTCCTTCGCGGGCTGCGCAACCTCAAGCGGCGCATCCTCCGCGGCCGCCTCAGCCGGCTCAGCCGACGCGCCGCCTTCTGACAGAACGACAAGCTTATCAATCAAATCTGAGTCGACGCCAGAGGGCTCCGCCTCAGTCGCTTCAAGCTCAGCAAGAATTTCTTTAATTCGGTCAATCGAATGGAGAATGATGGTCACACCATCATTGGTGACCGCCATTCCATCACGGTATTTGCCCATCAGGGTTTCGGCAGCGTGCGCGATGGCCTCCAAACGAGGCAACCCTAGAAACCCGCAAGTACCCTTGACGGTATGCACCAAACGGAAAATATTGCCGAGAATCTCATCATTGTTTGGCTCTTGCTCAAACTTGACCAGTTCAACATCAACGACATCGAGACTTTCATTGGTCTCAGTCAGAAACTCACTTAGCAGATCGTCCATTTCGCGTCCCTCATATCAGCCTGCTCATTGGAGCAGTGACCTAGTCACAATCCGTTAAACGAACTGTAGACATTGGGGAGATCGTGCCTGCGAACTGTTAAAAACCTCTGAAAATGTAGTTCTTTTGGTTTGCATTCCGGTAAAAGGTGCAGATAGACAGGCCTTTTGCACGAGAAAAGCGCCCAATAGTGACGGTTCTACTGGGGTTTCAACGGCTCAGATCAGATGGTCTGGAGCAATTTAGGCTAGCCAGCTGGGTGCGCACGGAGACAAAAATCTTCTCCATCCATGCGTGCTGAGATGTCCATACTGCATTCCCGGGCCACTAATCCGGTAAAATATGGCTGAATGGCCCGCGCATCGAGAACATCTTCTTCGGAGCGTCCGTTCAAAAAGCGCTCTGTTTCTGTCGGCACCCGCGCGTTAATCCCTTTTGAGATCAGAGTAAATGTCGGACGCTCTGGTTCTCCGGCAACATCCACCGAGATATTGCCGCCCCGTGGAATTGCTGCCACTGCGATCAAAATCATATTGAGGAGCAGTTTGACCAGATCTTTGGGCATGACCGCTGCCGGACCGTCCCAGACCATCTCGGCTTTTTCGTGTGCGACAAACCCCATCGCGACATCCCGCGCATCATTGAGATCTAAAGAGGCCCCGGCCGAGCCCGCAGCGCCAAAGGCCAGTCGCGCAAATTGCAGTTTTGAGGATGCTTGAGTAGCGCTCTTTTGGATGAGCTCCATCGCATACCGCTGCATCTCCGCATCATCTTCGTCTTCGAGGACTTCCAGACCGTTGGTAATAGCCCCAACAGGACTAATCACATCATGGCAAACCCGGCTGCATAAGAGTGCCGCCAAGTCCAATGCCTCAATCTCGTTTGCCTGCCCCATAGTGCCCCCAATTAACCATCCGCCAATGGCCGCTGATACCATTTCTAGCCGCTGACGGCCAACCCTGATCCTCAAGGAAAACGCTCAGAAAAGATCAATTGACCCCGATGCCCGGAAAATGCTGTTCTCCCCGCTTTCGAGACGGTCATTTAGGCGAAGGAAACAGGGCGTGACACAATTTCAAGGTGACCGAAACGAGTTGATGAATGCATTGTGCCGAATCGCTATCCGCGCCGGTGCGGCCATTATGGATCACTACGAGACCGAGATTGTAGTGACCGAAAAGAATGACAAGACGCCTGTAACTGTCGCTGACCAGGATGCGGAGGACATTATCCTTCCCGCTCTGGCAAAAGCAGCGCCGGACATTCCAATTGTCTCCGAAGAGGCAACAGCCGCAGGAGCAGCTCTAAAAGTCGGCCCTGCATTCTTCCTGGTGGACCCCCTGGATGGAACACGGGAATTCATCAACAAGAACGGCGAGTTCACAGTCAACATCGCGCTTATCGAGGCAGGCGTACCCACCATGGGCGTCGTCTACGCACCTGCCAAAAACAGGATATTCTATGCGTCAGGACCAAACGAAGCCTATGAATGCGATGTGAAGCCAAACCATGAGGGCACATTCGACGGCGCCTCAACGCCCGCCCCACTACGCGTGCGCAAGGCCAACCCTAAAGGCATGACCGCCGTCGCCAGCCGGTCTCACCGTGATCACAAAACCGATGAGTACCTTGAGATGTACAACATCAAGGATTTCCTCACCGCAGGTTCTTCACTCAAATTCTGTCTGATCGCAGCGGGGGAAGCAGACATTTATCCTCGCCACGGTCGTACGATGGAATGGGATACGGCTGCAGGCCACGCAGTACTCTCAGGCGCTGGGGGCCGTGTGGATGAGATGGACGGCGCGCCACTGAAATATGGCAAGCTGCAGCGCGGCCTGGACAATCCTTATTTTGTGGCCAAGGGTGGCCTCGACTAAAGTCGGTTGGGACAGGGAGAGCCTCCGTCCCTATCCAGCGGCAATATCTTCCAGACGATCAACATCCTTGATTTCGATCATCCCCTTATCCGCCAAATGGATCACACCGCTGGTCTTCAGTTTGGTCACTGTCCGACTGACCGTTTCAACGGTAAGGCCCAAATAGTCGCCCATGTCTGTTCGGCTCATGGGAACATTCAGCAATGTTGGACTGTCTCCCCGTTCATCTGCACGCGCGCTCAGCCAAAGCAAAAAGGAGGCGAGACGTTCTTGTGCCGTTTTGCGTCCCAGCAGCAACATTTGCTCTTGCGCCGAGGCCATACCCTTACTCGCTACTTGAAGCAATTTGCGCCCCAGCGGCTGTGAGTCACCTGCAAGCCCTTCAAACGTGCTGCGCGGCATCTGACAGAGCTTCGCTGGCTCCATCGCCTCCGCTGTGACTGAATACTCATCAGCGAAGATAAGCCCCAGGTAATCGCCCTTGAAAAGAAAACCTGTCATCTGACGGCGACCATCCGCGAGCAATTTATATAGCTTCAAAGACCCCTCCAAGACGACATAGCAAGCTTCGTTCGGATCTCCTTCGAAAAAGAGACAATCACCTGCACCAAGAGAACGCTGTCGGTTCACTTTAGAGAGTTCACTGAGTTCTGAATTGTTGAGCACACTACAGACGGCCCGCGATCTGACATCACAATTAAAACAGGGATTGGCAGCACCAATCGCAGCCCCGTTGGAGATCGCGCCGATTCCGGAATTGAGATCCATCTTCATATCTGACCACCCCGCCGACCTATACAGATCTACCGTGGGATCTGCTTCATACATTCGACGTCTGTAAAATTAGGCCCTTTGGGACGGAACAGCAAGAGAGCGTACCGCACACACATGACGCCCGGCAGCGCTGAGAATGCCAATAAGAACAAGTCTCAAACTGGCCTCAGTCAATAAAACGCAGGTCCAGGGCTATTTTCGGACCCAGGCTCCCGACGCGTTTTGCACATACTGGCCTGCGGGGGTCTGAGAAATAATCTTAGCTCCCGCTAGTGCTTCCACATCTGACAAAGTCGACCCAGCGGTTGCTTGCGCAATCTCACGATATCGGTCTCGGCGCTTCAGATTGATATCTTGAACAAGCCGCTGGACATTTGCATCGGCACCGGCCGAAACGACACCCAGATAGCCATCGCGCTTCTCGCCCACGACCCCCGCAGCTTTTGCATCGTCAAGAGCATCAGCAAATGCAGAGGGTGCGAACAAAATTACCGAGAAGGCCAACCCAACGAGAGCCACCAGCATGCGAAATTTGGAAACAGGTTTTCTCATAGCGCCCTCCCTAGAAAAGGTCTGGATTTTCAGCGAGCAGATCATCCAATTCCCGATCAACTTTGACCCGAATTTCCTGCTCAATTTTGACATTCAGATTGATCTCAATCGGCTTATCAGGCGCCTCGATTTTCACCGTGGGCTGACAAGCAGCAAGCAATCCACTTACGACGATTAGGCAGAGCGGTAGCGTGATGCGTTTTTCTAACATAGGTCCTACCAAAGCAGATCCTAGATGAACCACGCCTGAATGCAGGTTCTTCAAAAGTTCGTTCATTGACCGGTAGCTCCCCTGCCCCGAATAAGATCAATCGCGTTCGCCCCTATCGTAGCAGACCGAAGCAGCTCCGCAAATGAGGCTTCTGTATTGATATTGATGGCAAAAGGATAACCGTCATAAAGGTCGGGGTTTGCCCCTTGCAGGTTGAGCTTTACATTGAGCCTATCCTGAGCGTCTCCATCAAAGGACAACGTCAGGCCAGTATATTGAAAATCCTCAAGCGCTTGAAATACGACAGCGCCCTGACCATCGCCGATAGCGTCCGTCCCGCTGCCCTTATAGGAAAGCTGCCCGGGTTCACCGGCCGTCAGCACGCCCCCTGCAATAATTGTCTTCCCATCTCGAATGACAATTGGGACCCGACCACTGATAACGCCCGTCCCGCTTGCGCCATCCAGCGCAAGCAAACGAATAAAGGCAGAAAGGTCGACTTTATAAACCGTGAGTTCAAATGCCTGTTCCCGAGCCCCAGGTTTGATGGCACCAGAAGTCAACGTGATGATGCCGCCAGCGAAGGGCCAGGACGCATTTTCCACTGTCACACCGCCCTGTGCGTCGAGGCCAAAGGCGACGGCACCATCCGTCAGGATTACCCCCACATCAACCGATCCGACATCCAGTTGCAGCCCCGGCGCTGTCACCGGAGGAAACAGGCTCACAAAAACCAGATCCCCGCTCACACCTTCAATACGGGCGGCCTCCGTGCTGAGACCCACATCATCCAGACGGAGATTTGCAGTCCCTTTAATATCACCTTGTCCCCATCGCAGCCTTGCTGTTGCGTTCGTACTTCCCACAACGTTGGCAACGAGCCCCCTAAATGCTGGCAGCAATTGTTGAGGTTGAAGTCCTGTCTTAGAAAAGCTGAGCGGACCGGCCACAATTGTCGCCTGTCCTTTTCCATCAGCTGTGCCGTGCGCACCCTCAACTGACGCGAGAATCGTGAGGCTTGCTGCATCAGACAAGAGCAAATCAAACGTCACATTTTCCGAGGAGACCGTCCCATCTCCTGCAACCCGCAACGGGGCAAACCGGTTTGGCCGACTAAGGTCATTTACGTGACCAGAAGCCAAGCTCCATTTGCCGACCAGTGACACCAAATCACTAAACTCAATGTCCAGGTCGGCATCCTCAAGCAACACATGCTGCCCAGGAAGCGAGAACCGCACACCCTTCGTGCGAAGGCGAAGGCCAAGCAGTTCGCCAACAACGACCTCAAACTGGTTCCCGGCAAATGCCGCATCCAGAAGGACAGCACCAAGGTCGTTCCGAAGAACAAAAGGCAAAGCGCCTGTGCGCAGAGCGAGGGCAGATTGTGGAGGCCAAAGAAAGTCTCCACTCACACTTGTTGAACAAACTTCTGTGGAGAGCGGGTCAAGAACAACGCTCCCCAGTTTCAGCGAGGTGAGCGCGACCTTCACACACTCATCTGCAAGCGCAATCCGGTATGCAGTCCCCGCTTGTTCGACAACACCACCTGTATTCAGGCGAACAGTGCCTTGGGGAAGATTGACTGTTACGGAAATGTCAGCGATGGAGACCGGCCCGGTTGCAACACCTCCGCCGCCTCCCCCACCAAGCAAGGGCACGAGAGGGTCCAGGTTAAGCCCCTGGTTATCGGCATTAAGCACAAGAGATAACGCACCGATCTCCACTGAACTCATCTGCCCCGCCCAAAGGCCCAAGATCGAGTACCGAATGCGAATATCTTGAACCACGAGCGTCGGTTGGGCTGGATCGCCAAGATGGAATGACTGCACCTGAGCGCCGGTCAAGCCCACACCACTCACCTCCAGGTCGAACACATCCAACCCCGCCTGCTGCAGCGCCAGACGAATTTGTTCTTCCGCAAGAACAACCCGCTCTGACCAAAGGTACGCACCAAGTGATGACACAGAAAGCAGAAGGAGAAAAAGGATACCCTTCCTCCAAGGCCGACCGCTTTTTGTAGAATCTTTGGACTCTTCGCTCACGCTCGAAATGATCTCCTGAGATCTGACCCGCTCAATCCTATGATCAGTGCCGTTGGGTTGCCGATTTTTCGCCACACTCGCGTGGTCTCATACCTTTTAGTGGGACTGTCAGATAGTTTATACAAAACTGACAGGGTAAGCGCTCCTGATTGCGCCATTCAAATGTGGCCTTAGGATACCGGAATGTCCGGCGCTCCCAAGGCTTAAACAGGGACTGTGATGATGAGACCTCTTCTTCACCGATGGAACAAGACGGCAGTGGCATCGCTCGCCTGCGCAGGGCTGCTCGTATTTGGCTCCGCCACAGCCCGCGCAGAGGGACAAGAAGCACCCGCACGCGAGACCGAGCCAAAATTCTCAGAAGAAGAGGTTTTCGCAGCCGCTTCTGAGTTCCTGGGCGGTACAGCGGAAGGGTTGGCTGAAGTTGTTCATCGCATTTTTGCTGAAAACGGCGAGCCCAACGCCTACATCAAAGGCAAAGAAGGCAGTGGCGCAATTGTCGTTGGAGCCCGCTACGGAGAGGGAACCCTGGTGACAAAGGCCGGTTCAACAACCCATGTCTTCTGGCAAGGCCCCTCGGCGGGTTGGGACTTTGGCGGCGATGCCGCCAAAACCTTCACCCTTGTCTATAATCTGCCCAACACAGATGCGATTTACCAACGTTTTCCAGGCATCACAGGCAGCGCCTTCTTTGTAGGCGGCATCGGCGCAAATTATCAGCAACGTGGCGACATTATCCTGGTTCCCATGCGGGCAGGCGTTGGCCTGCGCTTAGGGGCCAATATCGGATATCTGAACTACACACGTGAACGTGACTGGCTTCCTTTCTAGTTTTTGGAGGATGACCGCATACGTTCACCCATGCGCCGTTTAAACTGGCAGACATCTTGCGTATTGTCGGGTCTTCATGGAGCTGTCGTTCTTTTTCGGCACACTCATGCGCGTGATTTCAAATAACAGAGTGCGGGCGATCCAATGTCTGAGAGTTTACTATTTGCCTTATTGGGCTTTTTGGTTGCCTGCCTTATCGGGACGGTTTTCGCGAGCTTCTTGTGGAGGCGCGCCGTTTCCGTAACAACACGCCGGTTGACCGAAAACGAGAACTTTGCTGCTCAAGATGAAGTCGCAGACCTCAAAGCAGATTTGCGGGCAGCCCAGAATACGCTGACAACCAAAGACCGGGAGGTCAGCGAGGCAGAGGCCAGAACCGCCGAGCTTGAGGCAGCTATTGCCGACGCCCAGGCAACCGGCGAAGGAGCAGCAGCAGAGCTGAAACGCGAGCTCCAGAATGCCAGCGAAGCATTAATGGCGGCTCACACTGAGAGAGACGCCGCAAAAGCAGCTCTCAGCGCAAGAGCCGCAGAAATTGTCGAAGCCAAAGCGCGGGTGACGTTATTGGAGAGTGCCATTCGCACTCTTGCGCATGAAACATCTCTCTTTGATGCTCCTGCCACCATGAATGCACCGGACGAAGAGGCTGCGTCCGTTACCAGTGCCACAAACGAAGAACAGCCTGGGGAAACGACGCCTCCTGCAGTCCCCCCAGCTCCAAAGACCATTGCCGCGACACCGGCCACATCTGATGACGACCGGATGGAATCTTCCCTGGCAATGACCCGATCCCTCGAAGAACGCATTGAGGCGCTTAAGCAGGGCGAGCAGTCTCCCTCCTAGCAGGCACGTCTCAAGCCCGTCTTCCAGAGCCCACCCCTTTCTGACCCTCCTCTCCAGAGATCAGCGACGCTGACACTCTGTCGCGCGGCATTGTTCCACACCAAAACACCGTAAATGCAGCTTGCAGGCCGAAGTTCCCTGGCGCATGGTTGTTAACCATATCACCCAAAGGGATATTTGGCTGTTTTCTTTGGATTTTTGGCTGACCAATTGATCTACGGCAAGGACGTAGGAGCCAGTCCAATCTAAGGAGAACGAAGGCAACACGGTTAGGAGATCTATCATGGCGGCTTCCAGAGAAGCGGCCCCAGGCACAGTGACGGCCGCCGCTTTCGGCGTTGGCGGTCTCTTTGTGGTCGGTGCACTCATTTCAATCTTCATCGCGGCAGGAACGCAAAGCGCAGTGATGGCGTTTCACGCAACGCTCTTCATCTTATTCTTCGTGCTGGGCATTCTCGCCATTGGCAAACGGCATTTCGATGCACAGGAACGGGGCCCAGAACTGCCTGCCCGGGATGGCATCCACTATCATGATGGACCTATCCGGGTTGCAACCATCGCCTCCCTGTTCTGGGGTATCGCCGGGTTTCTGGCTGGGCTCGTGATCGCGCTCCAGTTGGCGTTTCCTGTGCTCAACTTTGACGTCGCCTTCTTGAATTTCGGGCGCCTGCGTCCCCTTCACACATCCGCGGTGATTTTTGCCTTTGGCGGCAATGCGCTGATCGCGACATCGCTCTATGTCGTCCAACGTACCTGCAAAACCCGGCTCGCCGGCGACCTCGCACCCTGGTTCATCGTCTGGGGCTATCAGCTCTTTATTGTGCTCGCAGCAACCGGCTACTTGCTGGGCGTCACCCAAGGCAAAGAATACGCAGAGCCAGAATGGTATGTAGACCTTTGGCTGACCATCGTCTGGGTCACCTATCTGATCGTCTTCCTCGCCACGCTGGCACGGCGCAAAGAACCCCACATCTATGTAGCGAACTGGTTCTACCTCGCCTTCATCGTCACCATTGCCATGCTGCACCTGGTGAACAATGCAGCGGTGCCGGTCTCTCTGACCTCACCCAAGTCCTACATCGTCTGGTCCGGCGTCCAGGATGCTCTCATTCAATGGTGGTACGGCCACAACGCCGTTGGCTTCTTCCTGACAGCGGGCTTCTTAGGCATGATGTACTACTTCGTGCCAAAGCGGGCCGAACGGCCAGTCTATTCCTACCGGCTTTCCATCGTTCACTTCTGGGCGCTTATTTTCCTCTATATCTGGGCAGGACCTCACCACCTGCACTACACGGCTCTGCCCGATTGGGCACAGACACTGGGAATGACCTTCTCCATCATGCTCTGGATGCCTTCATGGGGCGGCATGATCAACGGTCTGATGACGCTCTCAGGCGCCTGGGACAAGCTCAGAACCGATCCCGTCATCCGCATGCTGGTGGTCTCCATCGCTTTCTATGGCATGTCCACCTTCGAAGGACCGGTCATGTCCATCAAGGCGGTAAACTCACTCAGCCATTACACGGACTGGACCATTGGTCATGTGCATTCTGGTGCGCTTGGATGGGTTGGCTTCGTGACCTTCGGAGCGATTTACTGCCTCGTACCGTGGTTGTGGAATCGCAAACAGCTTTATTCACTCGCGCTGGTGAATTGGCACTTCTGGATCGCCACGCTCGGCATCGTGCTCTACATCACGGCCATGTGGGTGTCCGGCATCCTTCAGGGTCTGATGTGGCGGGCTTATGACAGCCTCGGTTTCCTCGAATATTCCTTCGTGGAAACAGTCGAAGCCATGCACCCGTTCTACGTCATTCGAGCAATGGGGGGAGGCCTCTTCCTCATCGGCGCTCTCATCATGGCTTACAACATCTTCATGACCATTCGCGGTCATGTACGCGAGGGCGAAGTCATGGAGCCAGCACCTGCTGGTGACGGACAACTTATCGCCGTCGGCGCGAAATAAGGAGGGCAGGCCACATGTCTAGATTTACTCATGCCACCATCGAGAAAAACTCGATCCTCCTTCTTGTCCTCACCTTGATTGCCGTTGCAATCGGAGGTCTGGTCGAGATCGTACCTACCTTCCTCATCAAGACCACGGTCGAAGATGTGGAAGGGGTGCGCCCCTATACGCCCTTGGAGCTGGCCGGACGGGACATTTATGTCCGTGAAGGCTGTTATGCCTGTCACAGTCAGATGATCCGCTCGCTTCGCTCTGAGGTCGAACGCTATGGGCACTATTCGCTGGCAGCAGAAAGCAAGTACGACCACCCCTTCCAATGGGGGTCTAAACGGACCGGGCCGGATCTTGCGCGTGTGGGCGGCAAATATTCCGACGAATGGCACCGGGTTCACATGGCTGATCCTCGTGCTGTCGTGCCTGAATCAGTGATGCCGGGATATCCATTCCTCGCCGAAACACCACTGGCCACACATGACATGCAGAACAGCCTGAAAGTGCTGGCCCTGCTTGGCACCCCCTACTCTGAGGAAATGGTCATCGAAACGCTCGACGATCTCTACGTCCAGCAAAACCCGGACGAGGATTACGACCCGATGGTCGAGCGTTATCCAGGTGCCGTTGTCTCGAACTTCGATGGCGATCCCGAAACAGTTACCGAACTCGATGCCATCATCGCCTACATGCAAATGCTGGGCACCCTGGTGGATTTCTCCACCGTCGAACGCTCAACCCTTGTGCAATAGGAGGACCCAATGACTTACGAAACATTTTCAATATTCGCAGGCACCTGGGGTCTCGTTCTCCTTGTGATCATGTTCTCGGCCGCAATGACCTATGCCTTCTGGCCCGGAAACAAAGAAAAATTTGAGCATGCAGCTCAATTGCCGCTCGATGACCAAGAGAACGCTGAAGAGGGAGAGAACCGGTCATGACCAACACACCACACACAGATGATGTGACCGGCGTCGACACGACAGGCCATCAATGGGACGACATTCGCGAGCTTAACAACCCCCTTCCCAAATGGTGGGTCTACAGCTTCTATGCCTGCATTGTCTGGTCGGTCATCTACTGGATTGTAATGCCCGCGTGGCCGATCTTCATGAACGGTGCCTGGACCTATACCGGCGGCGTTATCGGCTATGACCAGCGCGTGGTCGTTGAAAACGACATCGCCGAAGTCACGGCCGGTCGTCAGGTCTATGTCGACCAGATCACCGCGCAAGATCTGCCAACGATCCAGCAAAATGCCGAGTTGATGGAAGTTGCCCTTGCAGGCGGACGTGCCGCATTTGGAGACAATTGCGCACCGTGTCACGGGTCTGGTGCCCAGGGCTCAAGCGGCTTTCCTAATCTCAACGATGATGACTGGATCTGGGGCGGAACCGTGGATGACATTCACGTCACGCTTCAGCACGGCATCCGCTGGGAAGCAGACGACGACACGCGCTTTAATGAGATGCCCCGCTATCTCGCAGATGAGATTTTGACGACAGCTCAGGTAAACGATGTTGTGGACTATGTTCTCACTTTGTCAGGCAACGCCAAAATTACAGAAGCATCGACACGCGGATCAGCAATCTTCGCGCAGGAATGTACGGCGTGTCACATGGAGGGGGGCATCGGCAATCGTGAACTGGGCGCGCCCAATCTTGCAGATGCCATCTGGCTCTATGGTGGTGACAGAACAGCCGTCTATGACAGCGTTGCAAACGCACGGGCAGGCCAAATGCCTGCATGGGGTGACAGGCTAGATCCCGCAACAGTGAAACAGCTTGCCCTTTACGTCCATTCACTGGGCGGCGGCGAATAAACAGGGTCTGAGGCCCCAACAGGCCTCAGACCATCTTTCAGAACCGTTCGATTTGCATTAAATCAACCGAACGGCTCTGAAAGGTGGTCGCCATAAACTCCGCAGGCAGATTGCCGCAGCGGCTCTTCGCCACGGCGAAGATTTAGCGATCATTGGATAAATAAGTGACGTGACCTCAAGGGGAGGCTTGCGGGGGAAGCCCCAAGGGAAAAGGGTCTGCACAAGTTAAAGAACCCGCTCTTAAGAAGCGGAGAAGAACGAGGCGGATATGACCAGCGACGCACCAACTGCCGGGCAACCACCAGCCGGCCAATCAGCTGCCGGATTGGGTCTCACCTCTCTCATCAGTGAGGCAGAGAAACTCGCAAACCCGCATGGGCATGAGGGCGAGAAAGCCACCGCCGTAAACTCTGAGAAAAACCGCTCCCTTTACGCAAGCCGTATCAAAATTTATCCCAAGCTCGTTCATGGCCGCTACCGCCTGGTCAAATGGATCGTCATGGCGATCACTCTTTCCATCTATTATGTAACACCCTGGATCAGATGGGACCGTGGCCCCTTCGCGCCAGATCAGGCTGTCCTCCTAGATTTCCCCCATCGACGCTTCTATTTTTTCTGGATCGAAATTTGGCCACAGGAAATTTATTACCTGACTGGCCTTCTTATTTTGGCCTCAGTACTTCTCTTTCTTGTCACCTCCGTCGCCGGTCGCGTCTGGTGTGGCTACACCTGCCCACAGACCGTGTGGACAGACCTGTTCATCTATATTGAGCGCCTGATTGAAGGCGATCGTTCTGCGCGCATCCGCCTCGACAAATCCTCTTTCACCGCTGGCAAGGCAATCCGCAAAGTTTCCAAACACGCAGCCTGGCTTATCGTTGCCTTGGCAACCGGCGGTGCCTGGGTGTTCTATTTTGACGATGCACCGCAACTAGCACTCAATCTACTGACATTCAGCGCAGACCCGGTCGCCTACCTCTTCATCGCTCTCTTTACCGCCACAACCTATGTCTTTGGTGGGTTGGCCCGTGAGCAGGTTTGCACCTATATGTGCCCCTGGCCCCGCATTCAGGGCGCCATGTTCGATGACGATTCTTTTCTCGTCACCTACAAATATGATCGCGGTGATCCCCGCGGACCGCACAAAAAGAATACGAGTTGGGATGGTCGAGGCGACTGCATTGATTGCGGACAATGCGTTGCCGCCTGCCCCATGGGCATCGACATTCGCGACGGCATGCAGTTGGAATGCATTCAGTGCGCACTGTGCATCGACGCCTGCGATGAGATCATGAATAAAGTCGGCCGTCCCCGCGGGCTTATTGAGTATGACACACCGGCAAATATGGATCGGCGCATCGCCGGTGAAAAAGAGCAGGTTCATATTTTCCGGCCCAGAACAATCATCTATATGGGTGTGCTGGTTTTGGTGAGCGCCATCATGTTCTTCTCACTTGCCACCCGTGGCAGCATTGATTTGAATGTTCTACGCGACCGGAATCCCCTGTTTGTGCAGCTTTCTGATGGCAGCATTCGCAATGGATATACCGTCAAGATCATCAACAAAGTGCATGAAGAACAAGGCTTCTCCATTCGCGTTGACGGCCTGCCTTCCGCGCAATTGGTTCAGCAGGGCGTCAGTGTCGGTGAGAATGTGAGGGTCGCCCTTGCACCAGATAGTCTGAAAGAGATCAAAACATTTATAGTGCTGCCCAGAGATGCTCTCAGCGCGCTTGACGATGGCGAAGCATCTGTCAGGTTCATTGTCGAGAATACGCAGACCGGTGAAATCGCCACCAACGAGACAAGTTTCCGGGGACCAAGATGAGCATTGAGACAAGCCCACCAAAAATCTGGACCGGTCGTCGGATCCTGATCGGGCTTAGCGCCTTCTTTCTCTCTGTCTTCGCCGCAAATGGCGTGATGGTCTACTATGCCTTGTCGACTTTTGACGGCGTCGAAACAGACGATGCCTACCGCAAAGGGCGCGCCTACAATCATGTACTCGAGGCAGATGCCGCCCAAACAGCACTCGGCTGGACCACGACCATTGAAACCAAATCATCCATCCTTGCTGAGGGTGTCTCGGTTTATGCAACCGTCACTGTCACAACGGCCGATGGGGAAGCCACTCCCCTGCAGGAGCCGGTTTTGACCTTCTGGCGCCCCACGGTTCAGGGCATGGACAAACAGATCAAGATCGTGCCCGCAGGCGATGGATCTTATCAAGGTGTCGCGCGTCTGGAACAACCGGGAAACTGGATTGTCAGGCTGGATGCCCTGACGCAAGAAGGTGGGCCCTACGCCCATGAAGAACGCCTCTTCATCTCTCCCACCGCCGGAGAAAACCTGAGATGAGCGACACCGCACTCGATGCCGGTCTGTTCGTGCGGGGAGAAGGAAACGCCGCCCATCTCGATCTGGTGGTGGAAGGCATGCACTGCGCGGGATGCATGCAGAAGATAGAGCGCGGCCTTGGTGACATACCTGGCATTACCCAAGCCCGGTGCAACCTGTCAACAAAACGCGTGGCGGTTACCTGGGACGCTGGCCAGACAAGCAGCGACGTGATCATCGCGAAACTCAACAGCGTTGGCTTTAGCGCCGCGCCCTTTGATCCCAAACTCGTCGGCGCCATTGACGAGACAGAGGCAAGTCGGCTTCTCCGGGCAATGGGCATTGCGGGTTTTGCAGCCGCCAATGTGATGCTGCTTTCCGTCTCCGTCTGGTCGGGCCTTGTCAGCGACATGGAGTCGGAGACCCGCGGGCTATTCCATTGGCTCTCGGCGCTCATCGCGTTGCCAGCCGTCGCATATGCAGGCCGCCCCTTCTTTGGCTCCGCGTGGACTGCGCTGAAGGCCCGCACGACCAACATGGATGTGCCCATCTCACTGGCCGTCCTGCTCGCTTGCACGATGAGCCTCGTGCAAACCATTCAAAATGCTGAACACGTCTATTTTGATGCAAGCATCACGCTTCTCTTCTTCCTCTTGATTGGCCGCTACCTGGACGTGCAAACCCGCGCCAAGGCCTGCTCTGTCGCTCAGAACCTCCTGGCGCTCCGGGCTGTTGCCGCGACATTGATTGAGGCGGATGGCACCACCCGCGCCGTGCCTGTCGTCACATTGGAACCGGGTATGATCGTGTCCGTCGCTGCAGGCCAACGGTTACCCGCCGATGGCATCATCACCCAGGGCACAAGCGACATAGACACAAGCCTTGTCACCGGGGAAAGCCTTCCAACACTGGTAAATGTGGGCACCCGGGTCTATGCAGGCACATTGAACCTCTCTGGGCCCGTTCTGGCGAAGGTAACAGCGAAAGACGACGCATCTCTCCTCTCCGAAATCGTGCGACTGATGGAGGCCGCTGAACAGGGACGCGCTGGCTATGTCCGCCTCGCAGACCGGATCGCCCGTAAATATGCCCCTACCGTCCACGCGCTCGCAGCGGCAACACTCCTTCTATGGATGGTTTTAGGCGCGGGTTGGCAAGTCGGCCTGATGAACGCCATCGCGGTGCTCATCATCACCTGTCCCTGTGCCCTGGGGCTCGCCGTGCCCGTGGTGCAGGTCGTCGCAAGTGGCCGTTTGCTAAAACAGGGCATCCTCGTAAAAGCGCCTGACGCCTTGGAGCGGCTTGCGCAGATAGACACAATCGTCTTTGACAAGACCGGCACACTGACGCTTGGCGAGCCGGAGCTTACCAACGCAGCGACCCTCGCGCCGGATGTACTTGCCCTGGCAGGCTCCCTCGCCCGCCAAAGCAATCACCCCCTCGCCCGCGCCGTTGTGAAAGCAGGCCGTGGAGAGGACTGTCCAGAGGTGGCAAACGTCACCGAAACGCCTGGCTTCGGTCTTGAAGCGGAATATCAGGGGAAAACCATCCGCCTTGGCAGTCGCAAATGGACAGAGGCCAAAGGACCAACCACATCGGGACCAGAACTCTGGCTCCGCATTGGTCTCGACGCCCCGGTCCAGTTCACTTTTTCCGACACGTTGCGCGAGGACGCCAAAGCTGTCGTGACGCATCTAAGCCAAACACTGAACGTGATCCTCTTATCGGGAGACCAAACAGCCGTCACAAGGTCCATCGCAGAAGACCTGCGCATTGAAAACTGGGCAGCGGAGCAAACACCAGCCGACAAGATCGCCAAAATCAACGCGATGGCAGAAGCAGGCAACAAAGTCCTGATGGTCGGAGATGGTTTAAACGACGCGCCAGCGCTCAAAGCAGCCCATGTTTCCATGTCCCCTGCAAGTGCCGCAGACATCTCGCAAACGGCAGCAGACTTTGTTTTTCAAGGTGCCCACTTAGGCGCGGTTGCCGACACGATCCAGACCGCAGCCCACGCGCGCGCGCTTGTCTTCCAGAATTTCGGATTGGCGCTGGGCTACAATCTTATCGCCGTCCCCCTTGCGATCATGGGCTTTGTCACACCACTCATCGCAGCAGTGGCCATGTCCTCATCATCCTTGATTGTGACCCTTAACGCGTTACGGCTGGGCCTGAAGTCACGGAGCACCCCGTGGACGCGTTGATCTTCCTCATCCCCATTGCGCTGGGGCTCGGCCTTTTGGGGTTGGGTGCGTTCTTATGGTCTCTTAAATCTGGTCAGTATGACGACCTGGATGGTGCCGCAGAGCGCATACTCTTCGATGACGACACACCCTCAAAAGATTAGTCAGGGATCGTTGCCCGGTAGGCATGCCATGTCGCGTGTCCAATCAGCGGAAAAGCAACAATCATCCCAACAAAAAATGTCGCCATCCCCACAGCCATGACGATGGCAATAATCCACGCCCATAAGATCATGGGGCCGGGGTTGTCGCGAACCACACGCACACTCTCAAGCACCGCACTCACCGCATCCATATCCCGGTGCATAAGCATGGGAACAGAGAGAGCAGAAACAGCAAATACGATAAAGGCGATAAGCGCCCCTACAGCCGTACCAACGACGGTTAGCGCCAGCCCATAAGGTGTCAAAATGAGTGTCGGGAGAAAGTCCGGCAACGGCGGAAATCCCTCAAGGCCAAAAAACAGCGCAAAGAGTAAACTCGCGATCCGCATCCATGCCAGCAGAGCCAGCATCAAGAGCGCCCCCAAAAAGGCCAGTTGGGCGGGCGAAGCGGTCTTCACCAGCAGCACATCTCGCAGCGAGACCGGTTCACCTGCTTCAAGGCGGCGGCTTGCCTCATATAGACCTACTGCGAAAAGAGGGCCGACCAGCATAAAGCCCGCTGCCAGCGGCAAGACAATGGAGCTCAGCTCAACATAAAAAAGAGACCAGGCCAGCACCAAAGAGACGCCTGCGAACAAAACACCATAAATCAGACTAATGCCCGGCATTGCCCACATATCGCGCCAACCGGCAGAAACCCAGCGCCAAGGGTCGTCCAGCGTCAAACATCCAGCGTTTACACCGCCGGTGGTCGGATTCCCGGTAGATACCGCCATTGCTCTCCTCCTAAATCGACCACCGCAGAGACCCTAAATCGCCTCCAGAGGGTGAGCAAGGGAGCATCCAACAATGATCCACCGGGAAATCCTCCAAAAACAACGCCCAAATCACCAGATTCACCCGACGTGCGCTGCGTCAAACCAACGCAGATTCAAGAAATATTCGTGAGTTTTCCTTACAGAAAAATTTTTTCTTTATTATTTTCAATACCTTAAGGAAATTAACTACTTACTTAGTTGTATGTAATTTATCTTGCGATGCACCATTTCAATGTTGACAACTTGTCACATTCAGACGATAAAGGTTCTCAAGAGCCCGGCCTTACCTCCTCCCTAGGCCAAAGGCTTGATAGGCCGCTCGCACACTCCTCCTCCCCCGTGTGAGCGGCCTTTTTCATGTCCAAACCAAATCAGACAGACGCGCAACAGATTCTGGATCACAGAATGGGGTTGAAAACGGCTCTATTCAGCAGCCGGTGGCACAAGCTCGCCGGAAATAGGCGCATCAGCAAGTAAACGAACACGGCCCAGCTCAACACCGCGTTTGGTGTCGATGATAATCACTTCAAGCACACCATCCTTGGTGGTCACAATTGAAAGCCTGTCTTCCAGGAATGCCGTGCGCACAACAGACGTGCCTTCTGCAACGGCGACATCAACCGTCCCGAACTGTCCCCGCGCCGCGGCAATGCTTGCCGCGTCAGGCGTTGCACTCAATCGGTAAATAATGGTGCCCACCACAACAATGAGCCCAACAACGATCAAAACACCCATAATGATCACGGAGGCGAACAATACCGGGCGCGCCTTCACTTCATCCATTTGAGTTCCAGATGGCATTTCCATGCTGGCGTTGGGTTCTGTATGGTCCGGCATGATCAATTCAACCTTAGAAGTCGCGGGCGGTACACGCCACGCAGTGTGTGTCAGTGATGAAGAAGCGGGAGCCCGGCTGGACCGGTATCTCACAACCGCATTGGAAGCACTTGAAGTCGCCCCCAGCCGGTCGCGCATTCGCACGCTGATCGAAGAGGGGCATGTCACAACCGGTGAGCCCAATGCGGAGCGGACGATAGGTGAGGTCTCCTACCGGGTCAAACCGGGAGAGACCTATTCTGTCACGCTGCCGACCCCCAGCGCAGCTACCCCACAGCCAGAAGACATTCCCCTCACCATCATTCACGAAGATCCTCACCTGCTCGTCGTCAACAAACCAGCGGGCCTCGTTGTCCACCCAGCCCCCGGGTCGCCAGACGGAACCCTCGTCAATGCGCTCCTCGCCCATTGCGGACCGGATTTCACAGGCATTGGCGGCGAAATGCGACCGGGCATCGTCCACCGCCTCGACAAAGAAACCAGCGGCCTCATGGTCGTGGCGAAGACAGAACCAGCGCTGAAACACCTTCAAAAACAGTTTGCCAGCCATGGCCGGGATGGAAGGCTGGAGCGGGCTTATACGGCCTTCGTCTGGGGGAAGCCTCATCCGAGCAAAGGCACCATCGATGCGCCTCTCGCCCGCAGCCGCCACAACCGCATCAAAATCACCGTGACACGGTCTGTAGAGGCTCAAGGTGCCCGGGAAGCCATCACCCACTACAAAGTCGCCAAAAGCTTCGGCGAACCTGAACCACTGGTGAGTGAGGTTGTCTGCCACCTGGAAACCGGGCGCACCCATCAAATCCGGGTCCACCTCACCCATTTGGGCCATCCGATCTTGGGAGACCCGGTTTACGGCAGCGCCCACAAGAATCGCTCTGTAAAGCTCACGCCGGAAGGAAAAAGCGCCCTGGAAGCCCTCAACCGCCAGGCGCTCCACGCGCATCTACTGGGCTTTGAACACCCAGAAAGTGGGGAAAAACTGCGTTTTGAGAGCGCTTTACCCCCGGAACTGGCCACCCTGCGTATATCTTTAGAATCCCTATAAACTATACGTGATAGCCCTTTTTTTAGCCCCAATCCCCCCCTATATGAGGGGGACTTAAGATGCTGAGTACGCAGCACATAAGGGGGTCATCATGGCGACATCTACAAGCACCAGCACGAGAATGCCCGCGGTAACGCCGGAGCAGTCTCTGTCACGCTATCTGCAAGAAATTCGGAAGTTCCCAATGCTGGAACCTCAGGAAGAGTACATGCTGGCGAAACGCTTCAAAGAACACGAAGATCCAGACGCCGCCGAGAAGATGGTCACCAGCCATCTGCGTCTCGTGGCAAAGATCGCCATGGGCTATCGCGGCTACGGCCTGCCCACAGGTGAAGTCATCTCCGAAGGCAATGTCGGTCTCATGCAAGCCGTAAAGCGCTTCGAGCCTGAAAAGGGTTTCCGCCTGGCGACCTACGCCATGTGGTGGATCCGCGCCGCCATCCAGGAATATATCCTGCGCTCCTGGTCTCTCGTGAAAATGGGAACAACCGCTGCGCAGAAGAAACTCTTCTTCAACCTGCGCAAGGTGAAGGGCCAACTCCAGGCCTTTGAAGAAGGCGACCTGAAGCCTGAAAACCTGACCACAATTGCAACACGTCTTGGCGTGACAGAAAAAGAAGTGACGGATATGAACCGTCGCATGTCAGGGCCCGACAATTCCCTCAACGCACCAATCCGCAATGCGGAGGCCGATGGCGGCGAGTGGCAGGACTGGCTTGTCGATGACAGCACGGACCAGGAAGTTGAGCTCGGCGAGAAGGAAGAATTGGATGTGCGCCGCGACATGCTGAACACCGCCATGCAATCCCTCAACGAGCGCGAAATGCACATCCTGACCGAACGTCGGCTGAAGGATAATCCGTCAACCCTGGAAGATCTGAGCCAGGAATATAACATCAGCCGCGAACGGGTCCGCCAAATTGAAGTGCGCGCATTCGAGAAGCTGCAAAAAGCCATGCGGGATGCAGTAGCCGAACAGGCAGCAGACCGCCGCACAGCAAGAGATGAGTTCTTAAGCTAGAAGCTCAGTCCACGAAATTCAGCCCGCAGCTTTGAAAAAGGCTGCGGGCTTTTTTGTGTCACCTCAACTCTGTGAAATTGGAAAGAACGGGTCTTCTGCAGCGATCATAGATCTCATGGCCTCAACGTCCGGGATTTCAATGTAGCCATAGCCCCGAACAACAAACCCGTCTTTCTCTAAACGTCCAAGCGCCTTACCCGTTGCTACGCGCGAGACGCCCAACATGAAGGCCAGATCTTCGTGTCGGCATTCAATCGTCTCTCGACCCGTTTCCGCATCCACCGCGATCAAGAGCAGCCGCGCCACCCGTGCTGCCAGAGAAAACCGTCGCTGCGAGTCCATAAAGTCCATCATTTCGTAATTGCGCTGCAACGTGAGCGTCATCATGGCCCGCGCAATAGAGGGATCAGCATCAAACAGCTTCATGAACCGCTTGGCGGTCACATAGGTGATGTGGGTTGGCCCTTGCGCCCACAAAGTATGGGTGCGCGGCAAGCCAGCGAATAGTGTGAATTCCCCGAAGGTTTCACCAGGGCGCAAAAGGGCCGAGGCAAGGAGAGAGCCATCATGGCCAACATTACCGCCAACAACCTGGCCTGAAGTGACGATCGAGAGGCCGGTCTGGGTCTCACCGCGCTCCTGAATGACCTGCCCATCCGCGTAGGACCGCCCAGAGCCTGCAGCAAGGATCTTTTCCATGACCTCAAGGTCCAGGAGGTCCCGCAGTGTTTTGGACTTTTCGCGAAGAACTTTCATCCAACCCTCTGAAATGTAACTTTTTAGCATTCTAGACCCAATCCTCCCGCTAGGGTCAAAGGGCGTTGGTTGACGCAAGCAAAAGCAGGGAGTGACATGTCATGAAAGTCTGGGGCGTTTCCGTTTCTTATTACACGGGCAAACTCGAATCCTATTTGAGATATAAGGGGCTGGCTTATGAGATGGAGCACCCTTTCGCAGATCAGGAAAGAATTCGCGGCCTGGCCGGCGCGGTGCAGGTCCCCATCCTGGAGCGGGACGACGGGCGCTGGATGTCGGACAGCACGCCAATCATTCAGCATCTGGAGAAAGAGTTTCCAGACCGCACGGTGCTGCCCGCAGACCCGGTTGTCCGGTTCATCGCCTTGCTTATAGAGGACTATGCGGATGAATGGCTCTGGCGCTCAGCCATGCACTATCGCTGGAGCTATGAACATGACCGTGAACTTCTCTCACGCATCCTCGCCGACGAAGTCACCACCCATGTGCGGGCGCCAAGGTTCATACGCCGACACATCGTGAAGAAACGCCAGCGCACTTTGTTTGTCCTCAATGACGCCGTCACCGAAGAAACAAGAGAGCATGTAGAGGCAGGGTTCTTCAATGCCATGCGTGCCATGCAGTCAATGCTGCGAGAGAGGCCCTACCTGCTTGGCAACACCCCCTCGATTGCCGACATTGGCATGATGGGGCCTATGCTGCGCCACTTTGGTCAGGACCCGACCCCTGCAGCGATCATGCGCAACGAATGGCCAGACATCGCTGAATGGGTCGCCCGGGTCTGGAATGCCCATGCGACAGCAGGAGAGGCGTCCTTGCTTGACGCAATACCAAGTGACGCCGGCCCCATGCTCAAGGAAATCGCGGACACCCATATGGTCCAGCTAAAAGAAAACACGATCGCATTTGGAAACGGACAAACCCATTTCGAAATGACCGTGCAGGGCTGCCACTACAAAAAAGTGCCGGTCTCCCGCTACCGGGTCTACTGTCTTGAGCGCCTCCGCGAGCAGTTCCTTGAACTCAGCTTAGAACATCAGGACAAGGTGAAGGCGCTTCTGCCACATGGTGAATATGACCTGATCTGGCATGACAAAGTCGCAGCCAATTCCGGGTATGACGTGGAGCGACAGGCACCGTTCAACAAGTCGATCAACGTGTTCGAGTAACCGTGTGCTGGGTGGGGCCCGTGATTTGAGGTAGGTTAAAAAATCACAACATCACAAGGCACATCATCCCATGGCTCATCTGATCACCGGCGGCACCAAAGGCATCGGCTTTGCGATTGCAAAGCGTCTCTCTAAAAAAGGCGAAGACATTTTCCTCGCCTATCACAGCGACGATGCCGCCGCCGCTGAGGCTAAAAGTGCACTAGAAGCAGAAGGTGCCCTCACCCACCTCATCAAGGCGGACGTGGGCACCATTGAGGGCGCAACAAGCATTCACAATGCTGTCGCCGGTACGGGCGTAACACTGACAGGTATCGTCCACAGTGCAGCGCTTATCTATCCCACAACTCTGTTGGACGCGGACCTGGAAAAATTCACCCGCGCGGTGGAGACCAACGGCCTGTCGCTCCTCTATCTCGTGCAAAAGCTCCTGCCTGCAATGGACCAGGGCACCAGCATTGTCTTCATCACAAGCGGCGGGGCGCGCATTCCCCAGCCCCGCTATGGTGCGCTTGGCGTTGGCAAAGCACTGGCCGAAAGCATCGTGCGCTATCTGGTGATGGAACTGGCCCCCAAAGGCATTCGCATCAATGGCGTGGCACCGGGTCTTGTCGCAACCACATCCGTCGCCGACATGGTGGGCAGTCAGGAAACCGCAGACCGTCTGTTTGAAAAAGCCGCAAAGTCCAACCCCTCTGGCCGCATGTCAAAGGACAGCGACTATGCCTCGCTCGTGGAATATCTCATGAGCCCGGAAGCCGAATTTATTCAGGGTCAGGTGATCTCCGCCACTGGCGGCGTCGGAGTGATTGGATAAACGCGGCGATTACTCCGCCGCGTCGACGCCCACCCCGATGGGACAGCTCACACCAGTGCCACCAAGGCCGCAATAACCGCCCGGGTTCTTGGCAAGATATTGCTGATGATAGTCCTCAGCATAATAGAATTCCGGCGCGTCCAGAATTTCCGTGGTGATCGCGCCATAGCCTTGCGCAAGAAGCTGCTTCCCGTAAGCGACCTTCGAGGCATCCGCCGCCGCTTTCTGTTCCGCTGAAAACGTGTAAATGCCAGAGCGGTACTGCGTGCCCTTGTCATTGCCCTGTTGCATACCCTGGGTCGGGTTATGGGCTTCCCAGAACGCCTTGAGCAGTCCGTCATAAGAGATCTGCTTGGGATCAAACGTCACGAGCACCACTTCATTGTGGCCAGTGCCGCCCGAGCAAACTTCTTCATAAGTCGGGTTCGGCGTGTAGCCTGCCGCATACCCAACGACGGTGAGTTCAACACCGGGCAGCTCCCAGAACTTCCGCTCAGCGCCCCAAAAGCACCCAAGACCAAACATCGCCTGCTCAAGACCTGCCGCAACCGGCCCTTTCAACGGCTTGCCGTTTACGAAATGGGTTTCTGCCGTGGGGATCGCGAAGTCGCGTCCCGGCAACGCGTCTGCTGGGTCTGGCATTACTGCTTTTTTGCTAAGTCCGAACACGCTCTCACTCCCTGTCGCCCAGAAATTCACCCGCAAAGGTGCCTCCCTTCTTAAATAGTCCTTGGCGGTCCCAAGGGAAAGGCCGGGGTTTCTCTTCCCCCATCAATTTCGCTTGCGCTTTGATCCACGCCCCCCTAAAAGTGTGAACATGATTCACACTTTTGCAGAAAACGGCGCCCATTCGCCAAGCGTGACCCGCAATCGGGCTCGAAAAATGCGGGAAATCCTCGGCGTAGCGCTCGATTTGGCGACGGAGGGGGGCCTCGACAATCTGACCCTCCACCGTCTGGCAGACCGGATGGGCCGGTCTGTGGCTGCCGTGTATCGCTATTTTCCCTCTCGCGAAGCCGTAATCGCAGAATTGCAGCGGCTGGTCGTGATCCATATCCGTGCTCTGTTAGAAGATGCGCAAAGCCGGTTGGATGCCTGGGCAACAGAGACCAACCTCAGCAAGGAAGATCATCTCCTTGCCACCCTTCTGACCAGCGGCCTAGCGTATGAAGCCTACGCGCACACAGCCCCCGGCGAATACGGTCTGGTCACCCGGTATCTCTCAACCGTCGAATATGTTCTGCCGGAGCGCGATGCAGTTCATGTCTTTAGCGTCGCAGGCGAGGGTTTCAATTACTTTGCCTCCCAGATTGAAGCCGCAGAAAAATCAGGCCTTCTAATCGCCGGCCCTCTAACCACTGTCGACGGAACGAGCGAAACACCCCGAGATCGCGCTGTTATGTTTTGGGCAGCCCTGCAAGGCTCCATCGATGCGCAGAAGGTCGTACGGCGCGGCGGCTGGGCCCTCTCCCCGTCACTCACGCGTGACATGATCGTCTCTCTGGTTGCGGGCTGGGGCGGCGACCACAAACGGTTGCGCGAACTCGCCGTGGCGATTGAAAACGAGGGGCTCGCCGCCCCGCGCCTGAAGGTTGACGCCTTGCTCGGCCCGAATAGCACCTACAGCAATGACGTCCCATCAGACGCTGACACCTGAACAAACCCCACAACAGACAAACGACAGCGCCGAAGCGCAACAGGCCGCCAAAGGCTGACCACTATCTGGAGGAACAAAAATGAGCACAGCAGAAACCCACGATCTCGTGATCCGCAACGGCCGGGTCATTGATGGATCCGGCAAGCCCGCTTTCGAGGGCGACGTCGCCATTGATAATGGCACCATTTCCCTTGTGGGCACGGTGCCCGGCAAAGGCAGGGAGGAGATTGACGCCAAGGGCATGATCGTCACACCGGGCTTTGTCGACATTCACACCCACTATGACGCGCAGGCAACCTGGGACCCTTACCTCACCCCCTCCTCCCTCCACGGTGTCACCACCGCAGTCATGGGCAATTGCGGCGTCGGTTTTGCACCGGTAAAGCCGGAATCACGAGACGAACTGATCGACCTGATGGAAGCAGTGGAAGACATTCCCGGTGCCGCCATGCATGAAGGCATCAAATGGGAATGGGAGAGCTTCCCAGAATTCATGGACGCGCTTTCGAACAAACCCTATGTCATGGATGTGGGCGCACAGGTGCCGCACTGCGCGTTGCGTGTCTATGTCATGGGTCAACGCGGCGTTGCCAATGAGCCTGCCACCAAGTCCGACATCAAGGAAATGCATGATCTCGTTCTCGACAGCATGAAGGCAGGCGCTCTCGGCTTTTCCACATCACGGACAGAACTTCACAACACGTTGCAGGGCGACCCCGTACCGGGAACGTTCGCTGCAAAGGACGAACTGGACGCGATTGCCGACGCGCTAAAAGAATACGGGGCTGGCGTCATCCAGATCTCTGCCACCAACCGCGAGATGGACAAAGAATTTGTCTGGATGCGCGACGTCGCCGAACGCACCGGACGCATGGTTACCTTTAATCTGCAGCAGGTAGACGAATGCCCGGACCTCTACAAAAAGATGCTCGGCTTGCTGGATGAAGCACGGGCTGACGGCATCACAAACATTCGTGGTCAGCATTCAGGTCGCCCGGTGGGTCTCTTGATGGGGTGGCAATCGTCAGTCCACCCGTTCCTCGCTTTCCCCGAATACGCGCCTTACCACCAGATGCCTTTTGAAGAGCGCATGGTGGAGCTAAAAAAACCGGAAGTGAAAGCCGCCCTTCTCAAGGGCAAGAACATTGGCGGTCTGGGCGAGTTCGGCACCTTTGTCACCACAAGCTTTCACAAAATGTATCCAATGGATGAGAAGGACAATTACGAACCTGCACCCGAAGAAAGCATTGCTGCCATTGCAGCGGCTAAGGGGCTCTCACCACTCGAAGTCGCCTATGACACGATGATGGAAAATGACGGCCAGACTCTCATCTATTTCCCGCTCTTTGGCTATTCCACCAATGACTTCAGCGCCATTGAGGAAACACTGCGCCACCCACAGACCGGCATCAGTCTTGCTGATGGTGGCGCTCACGTCGGTATGATTTGTGACGGCGGCACTCCCACCTTCATGCTCACTTACTGGACACGGGATCGGTCACGCGGTGATACCTTCCCTCTCGAAGACATCATTCGCATTCAAACCAAAGACACGGCAGAGCAATATGGTCTCTTTGACCGCGGTGTTTTGAAACCCGGTATGCGCGCAGACATTAACGTCATCGACTATGACAATCTGAAAATGCTGCAGCCAAAAATGGTCTTCGACCTTCCGGCAAATGGCCGCCGCCTGTTGCAGAAGGCAGAAGGCTACAAGGCCACCATCGTGAACGGCACGGTCGTCTTGCGGGATGGGGAATTTACGGGCGAGCTGCCAGGCAAGCTCTTGCGTGGCCCGCAATCCTCCCCGGCGAGCATTGCGGCAGAATAGCGGCAGCTCACACGCACCACAAAAACAGGGTGAGGCCCAAAACAGCGGCCTCCCCCCTTTTGCCTGCCCCCTGGCTTTCCTCCACCCCGACACGAAGAAACAAGAAGACTTGATGACTGACCTTCTCTCCCACCTGGGCGCACTCTGGACAGAGATCACACCACCTCTCCCCCTGCTGGCCCTGGCCGCCGCCGCCGTCTTTTTCGCTGGCGCCCTGCGCGCCTTTGTGGGGTTCGGCTTTGCCCTAGCGGGCGTTCCCCTGCTGGCACTCACGGTCGGGCCAGCAGCAGCGGTCCCCATGATCCTCGCATTGGAAATCATCAGTGGCCTTCAAATGCTTCCCAAAGTACGCAAAAAGGCTGACTGGCGTGCCATCTGGCTCATCCTGCCCGCTGCCCTCGTTGCAGCCCCGTTTGGCATCTATCTGCTGGATGTGCTCGATGCAGACGCCCTGCGCCTCCTGATCGCGCTCACCCTTCTGGGTGCCGTGGCGCTGATGGCAAGCGGGATCTCCATCCCGGCGAAAGTCCCCCTGCCCGTCTCTTTGAGCATTGGGGCCGCATCAGGCCTGCTCGCAGGCAGCACCGCTATGGCGGGCCCACCGGTGCTTCTCTACTTCATTGGGCGCGCAGGCACACCAGAGGCGGCGCGCGCCTCCATGTTCATGTATTTCTCACTGACCGGTGCCATCACGCTCGCAGTAGGGCTTGTCTCCGGAATCGTGCCCTACGAGACGCTTCTTCTGACGCTCATACTAAGCCCGGCGCTCTTCCTGTCGAACATTCTGGGAAGCTGGGCTTTCCATACCACCGGCGATCATCACTATCGCCCGATTGCGCTGGGCCTCCTCACCATCATCGCAATCGCGACACTGGCGCAGGCGATCTCAAGTTAGGCTTATGGAAGACAGTTTTGTGTTTGTATTTGCGTCAGCTGCTGATTGATCTGCACAAGGAGTTGCGCATTTCCGCCAGCGCCAAACGTTATTGGTGTACCAGGAGCTAGCGGACCGCCAGCAGCGACGCTCGAATTCAAGAGGGGGAGAAGATTGTTAGCCAAGCTTGTACAAGCCGCAGGGGGCGTTGCTTTCAACGACAGGAAGTTCCCGGTAAATGCCAAGTCTGAGAGATTTACAGTTTGCGCAAACCCGCCGCCACCCGAGGGGACTACAAAGCTCGACGCCAAATCCAGCCCAGAAATACGGCCATCTGCAGGAAGACTTAGAAGCACACTCTGAATTGTCGGACGCACACCGTTGGGCGTCGGCGACCAAGCAATTGTCTGGCCCGTGGTTGGGTCGACAAATTGGAACTGCGCGTTCTGCGCTCCAACAACAACTTGACCAGACTGCACCACAGCACCTGTCGCGCTGGTAACAGGCCCATTAGCTCCATCGACGATCACAATCGAGCTGGGTCCCGCAGCCGCAAGCTCTACACCCAGGTCATTGTTCCCATTGATGATAGCGGCCCCTTGAACAGATGTTCCTTGGAAGGTCGGCGCTACCGGTGCACTCATTCCAGCCCCTGCCACCACATCAATATCACGCACAACCGGATCGACCATGCGCCGGTCAAGGCCGCTTAAGCGCGAGCTGGAACTGCCCCCAAAGAGCGGCACCCGAAGACGCGCAGACAGAAAGCCTTGCGTATCGCGGATATCATCATGCTGTACTTCCGCGCCAAACCGAAGCTGAGTGCCTGTTGGAAGAAACCTGTCCCACAAATTATCAAATGCCAGTTCCGCGCGCACACGGGGGCCCGACACATTGTCGAAATTCGTGCGGTCAAAATGGAAGCCACCGGCAAAACCACTCAACGTCACATCATCAAGACCAAGCGGAATGACACGACCAACTTCGGCATCAAACCCTGAGAGAGCGCCTTCGACATTTGATTGCACAAAAATCTGCGTGCCCGTCTGCGTGACGACACCGCCGCTTGTCGCTTTCAAATCATTGTCAGCGAAATACACGTTCGCGCGCGCGGTCCAGACATCAGTCATGAACTCCGCACCGGCAGTGATCTGATTGAAGTAATTGTCGCTGGCACTTTTGCGCCGGTCAAAATAGGCATATCCGCCGACAATGTAGGAGCCATCGACAATTTCGCGATAGCCGAGGCCCACATTGCCTTCAAAACTATCCTGATCATCAATCCGGGAAATCAGGTTCCCAAAGAAAAGACTTTCATGAGATTGGCCAAGGGGAACAAAGAGACTGACTTCGCCGAGATTTCGGTCCGTGCCGAGCTTGCCCTCAACATCTGCGTAAGCCGACCACTTCTCACCTTCAGCAGCCACCGCTCCAATTGGACCAGACAGAACCAGCGCAAAACTCAATGCCATTCGCGAAATCATAAGCACACCCTCACTACCCACCAGCCGCACAATAGGCCGAGCCACCCGGTAGAAATCAAGCTTTTTGTCTGAACTATACTTTCTATCTATACGCACAAAAAAGGCGGGGACATGCCCCGCCTTCATTTCTCGCTGGTGGCTGAGGGCCTAATCCGCCGCACTCCCCAAAGCCTTGTTCGACCGCTTCAATGCATCCACATCGCCCTCTTCCATATAGAGCTTGCCGCCGGAATTGTTGAACTGGTCTGACATTTCCGCCATGCCGCTTTCGGCATAGTCGCGCACTTCCTGCGTGATTTTCATCGAGCAGAATTTCGGGCCGCACATGGAGCAGAAATGCGCTGTCTTATGCGCGTCCTTTGGCAGCGTCTGATCGTGAAAGTCTTTCGCCCGTGCCGGATCAAGCGCCAGATTGAACTGATCTTCCCAGCGGAACTCAAACCGCGCCCGTGACAGCGCATCATCACGCATCTGTGCTGCCGGGTGACCCTTGGCTAGGTCCGCCGCATGGGCCGCAATCTTGTAGGTGATCACGCCCTCTTTCACGTCATTGCGGTCTGGCAGACCCAGATGCTCTTTTGGCGTCACATAACAGAGCATCGCGCAGCCAAACCAGCCGATCATGGCTGCCCCAATGCCCGACGTAATGTGGTCATAGCCCGGTGCAATATCCGTGGTGAGCGGCCCAAGCGTATAGAAGGGGGCGCCGCCACAGGTCTGCAGCTGTTTGTCCATATTCACTTTGATCTTGTGCATGGGCACATGGCCAGGCCCTTCGACCATCACCTGACAGCCTTTGTCCCAGGCGATCTTGGTAAGCTCACCCAGTGTTTCAAGCTCTGCGAACTGCGCTTCATCATTCGCGTCCGCAATCGAGCCCGGACGCAGACCATCGCCGAGCGAGAAAGACACGTCATAGGCACGCATAATGTCGCAAATATCCTCAAAGTGCTCGTAGAGGAAGCTTTCCTTGTGATGGCTGAGACACCACTTCGCCATGATGGAGCCACCGCGCGACACAATGCCGGTGACGCGCTTCGCCGACATGGGCACATAGGCCAGACGCACGCCCGCATGGATCGTGAAATAATCCACACCCTGCTCCGCCTGCTCAATCAGCGTATCGCGGTAAACCTCCCAGGTGAGATCTTCGGCAACGCCATCCACTTTCTCAAGCGCCTGATAAATCGGCACCGTGCCAATCGGCACAGGTGAGTTGCGGATGATCCATTCCCGTGTGTTGTGAATATTCCGCCCGGTGGACAAGTCCATCACATTGTCTGCGCCCCAGCGGGTCGCCCAGACCATCTTGTCGACTTCCTCAGCAACCGAAGACGAAACAGCAGAGTTGCCAATGTTGGCATTGATCTTCACCAGGAAGTTACGGCCGATAATCATCGGCTCAAGCTCAGGGTGATTAATGTTGGCGGGAATAATCGCCAATCCGTCCGCCACCTGCTGACGCACAAATTCCGGCGTCACAAATTCCGGCACATCCGCCCCAAAACTCTCGCCTTCGGCAATCTTGTGCCCGGCATTATCGACAGCGCGCTTGCGCCCCAGATTTTCCCGCTCCGCGATATAGATCATCTCTTTGGTGATGATGCCCGCCCGCGCGAACTCCAGCTGCGTCACAGGCCCCGTGCCATCGCCTTTATAGGGACGGTTAGTGATCGGAAACGCCCGCGCCAGATGTTTCTCACCCACATTGCCATTATCCTCTGGCCGCACATCGCGCCCTTCATAAGACACAACATGGCCGCGCTCTTCCACCCACGACGTGCGGGGACGTGGCAGGCCTTTTTCAAGGTCGATGGTCGCTGTTGGGTCTGAGTAAGGACCAGACGTGTCATAGACACGGACCGGCGGCTCCATGGCGGAGGGGTGAAGCTCAATTTCCCGGTGCGCGACTTTCACATCAGACGCGGCTTCAGGAGTCGTGAAGACTTTCGTCGACGCAGGCAGCGGGCCTGTTGTGACACTCGGTTTGGCGTGCATGTTCATTGTGGTGTGCCTCTCAAAAACAAAAGAGGTCACGTGGGCGAAAGACCCGCAGCTCGGACACCTGGCTACTCCGTCCCTTCGCCGGCATGACCCGGATCAGGTTCTAAGGGTCTAGCCAACTGGCCATCTCAGCCCGTCTCAAACAGTCAAAACGGACACCCCTCGGATACGCGCAGTGTGCCCTTTTCAAGGGGGACGGTCAAAGCCTGAGCACTTTGATTCGTCAGCTTTAGGGCCAATTTTCCGTTGAACCTTGGGGTCTTGCGCCTGCCCGCTCGCCAAACGGCTCTCTTGAGTGCATGATTCACTCGTTTCGGACGCACTAAGGGAGGGAACCTAATGTCTGTAGAACTATCCATGCTCATGTGGAGCGGCGTGCTGATGCTCGCGTTGATTTTGTGTTCAGCAACAGCCAACTCGCTGGCGATGGGCTTACCGTGGGGATTGAGCAACCGCGATGACCCAGCGACGATCGACGGCTGGCGCGCACGCTTGAAGAGAGCCTATGCAAACCACGCTGAAAACACGCTGATCTTTGCCGCCATTGTCATACCCGTGAGCTTGGCTGGCATCAGCAATGAAATGACGGTCCTTGGCGCACAGATTTTTCTTGGCGCTCGCATTGTCCACGCCCTTGTCTATGTCTCAGGGATCACAGCACTGGCGCTCAGAACGCTTGCCTATTTCGCAGGCGTCATCGGAACAGTGATGATCCTGATCCAGGCGCTCTAAAGACAGAGGCGGCAAATCCATCTGCCGCTTCTAACCTTGCCGGAGAAACCATGACATGACCATTGAACTCTGGATGCTCTTCTGGACATGTGCGCTGGGCATCGCGCATTTGTGCGCCTCCAGTTTTGCCTATAAAGGCCAGGAAGGAAACGCCTACACCGTGGGCGCGCGCGACGAACACCGCCCCCCAACCGGCCTTGCCGGGCGCTTCACGCGGGCTCAACAGAATTTCAACGAGACCTTTGCCATCTTCGCAGCCCTCGTGCTCATGGTGCATGTGTTAGATGAAAACGGCTGGTGGAGCGCCTGGGGTGCCCAAGTCTATTTCTGGGCGCGGGTAGGCTATCTGCCCGCCTACGCTGTCGGCCTGCCCTGGGTCCGGACCTTCATTTGGCAAATCTCTATGGTGGGTCTGCTCGGCGTCGGGATGGACCTACTCGTGTAGAAACTCGCAACACCCTGGGAAGGATCACTTTCCGATCCCTCGGATAATCGGGAAGATCTCTTTCGCCCGTTTCGGGCTCTAAGGCCACGCACAAAAAAACCCGGCCACTATGAAAGTGACCGGGCAGCAATTTTGTTCAGCAAGCGATAGCTTACTCTTTATCGGCAGCTTCCTCAGCAGCTTCTTCCGCTGCATTTTCTGTCGTGCCAGCGGCATCATTCAACGCATCACCAGCAGCGTTCATCGCATCTCCGGCTGCCCCGGCAGCGTCGTCCGCCAGGTCGCCAGCTGCGTCCAATGCCTCATCAGCGGCGTCTACCGTCGCATCAGCAGCATCGCCGACGGCGTCCAGAGCCTCATCAGCAACATTTCCGACAGCATCAACTGCTTCGCTGGCAGCTTCACCAAGTGCGTCAGCAGCAGAACCAGCTGCTTCTGTGGTTTCTTCCAGAAGGGAAGCAGCAGGCGTCGAAGAACCGCCCTCAGTCGTCGACTCTTCAGCCGCTGGTTCTGGCGTAGTTGCTTCTTCCGGCGCTGATTGATCGTCGCAGGCAGAAACGAGCAGCGCACCGGCAAAGGTAAGCGAGAGCGCAAGCTTCATTGGTAGATTAGACATGTGACACGTCCCCTAGGTTGCGATGTCCGTACTGACATCTTTCTTAATACCCCACGGGAACAGACCACATAAGTGCCATATACGACAAGCACCCATTCCCTCGCGCGAGGCCTCCCTTGGGCTTAACCCTTAGTCCGCAAACGGGTCCTGCATAAGGATTGTGTCATCCCGCTCGGGCGAGGTAGACAGAAGCGCCACGGGGCACTCGATCAGCTCTTCCACATAGCGCACATATTTCACCGCAGCAGCAGGCAGGTCTGCCCAGCTGCGCGCGCCGTATGTGCTCTCTGACCAGCCTTCCATCTCTTCATAGATGGGCTTGATCCGCGCTTGGAGCGCAGGGGTTGCGGGTAGATAGTCAATCCGCTTGCCATCGAGCTCATAGGCCACACAAATCTTGAGCGTCTCGAACCCATCGAGCACGTCAAGCTTGGTAAGCGCAATGCCGGTCATGCCGTTGGTCTTGAGCGCCTGATTAACAAGCACCGCGTCGAACCAGCCGCAGCGCCGCTTGCGCCCCGTGACGGTGCCAAACTCATGACCCCGCTCGCCCAAGCGCTGACCATCTTCGTCTTCAAGCTCTGTCGGGAACGGCCCCTCACCCACACGCGTGGTGTAGGCCTTTGTGATGCCCAGCACATACTCAACAGCCGAGGGCCCCATGCCGGACCCCGTCGCCGCCTGCCCGGACACAACGTTGGATGAGGTAACGAAGGGATAGGTGCCGTGGTCAATATCAAGAAGCGTGCCTTGCGCACCTTCAAAGAGAATGCGTTTGCCCTCTTTGCGCGCCTGCGCCAGATAACGCCAGACCGTATCCATGTGGGGCAGAATTTTCGGCGCGACTTCCGCAAGAGCATCCAGAATAGGCTGGGCTTCCAGCTCGTCTTTGCCAAGACCGCGACGCAACGCATTATGGTGGTGCAGCAATTTGTCCACCTTGTCCGGCAGGGTTTCAGGGTCGGCCAGATCCATCACCCGGATCGCGCGCCGCCCGACCTTGTCTTCATAAGCCGGGCCAATACCCCGCTTGGTGGTGCCGATCTTCGTGCCTTTGTTCGAGGTCTCGCGGATCACATCCAGTTCAGCGTGAACAGAGAGAATGAGGCAGGCATTTTCTGCAATCTTGAGATTTTCCGGCGTCACGGTGACGCCCTGCTCCGCAAGCCTGTCGATCTCCGACACCAGCGCCCAGGGGTCAATCACCACCCCATTGCCCAGCACGGACATTTTGCCGCCCCGCACGATGCCCGATGGCAAAAGGGAAAGCTTATAGACGGTCCCATCAATGACGAGCGTATGGCCCGCATTGTGGCCGCCCTGAAAGCGCACGACCACGTCCGCGCGTTCGGACAGCCAGTCCACAATCTTGCCCTTGCCTTCGTCGCCCCATTGGGAGCCGACGACCGCTACATTCGCCATGAGAATCACCGATTTTGGGGGTTTTTTTGAGCCCCGGAGCATTTCCAGGTGAAGTGAACGCGGTTCACCGTCCGGAAATGCGACAAACAAAGAATCAGAGCCCAAAGGGCTCTGAACACAAAGAAAGCCCCCTTAGCCTTTCGGCTGGGGACTTTCATAGCTTTTACCGGCTCTGGCCCAGAAAGGCCAGTGCGAAGTGAAACGACTTAAAAAGTCATCGCTTTCGCCTGCTTCACATGTGGCAGGGACTCGACTGCTTTGATGCAATCTTCAGTCAGTGCCTGATCAAGGTCGATCAGCGCGATTGCATCTCCCCCGGCCTCGTCACGACCCAGACGGAAGTTTGCAATGTTTGCACCGGAGTTCCCAAGCACGGTGCCAAGCGCCCCTATAAAGCCAGGCTTGTCTTCATTGGTGACATAGAGCATGTGCGGAGAAAGTTCCGCTTCCATATTGATGCCCTTCACCTGAATGAGGCGGGGCTTACCGTCAGAGAAGATGGTGCCCGCAACAGAGCGTTCCTGACGTTCTGTCTTCACCGTGAGGCGGATATAGGTCTCAAAAGCACCACGAGGCTCTTCCCGCTTCACTTCCGTGATCTCAATATCGCGCTGCTTTGCGATAACGGGCGCAGACACCATGTTGACGTCAGCAAGGAGTGGCTTCAGAAGACCACAAAGAGCAGCATTGGTGAGCGCTTTCGTGTTGAGTTCAGAAACTTCGCCTTCATACTCGATGATGACTTCTTCAATGCCGGTCTCTGTGAGCTGGCCTGCAAACGATCCAAGTTGATCTGCAAGTGTCACGTAAGGTGCGAGCTTCGGAGCTTCTTCCGCTGTGATGGACGGCACGTTGATCGAGTTCGTGACCGCACCGGTAAGCAGATAGTCTGCCATCTGGTCGGCAACCTGAAGCGCCACATTTTCCTGGGCTTCGGATGTAGACGCCCCCAGGTGCGGGGTGCAGATCACATTTTCCATGCCAAAGAGCGCATTCTCTTTCGCAGGTTCGGTTTCGAACACGTCAAGCGCTGCACCGGCAACCTTGCCGCTTTCAAGCGCCACTTTAAGGTCTGCTTCAACGATCAGGCCACCACGTGCACAGTTTACGATGCGCACGCCGTCTTTCATTTTCGCAAACGCTGAAGCGTCCAGAATGTTGCGTGTCTTATCGGTCAGCGGCGTGTGCAGCGTGATGAAATCAGCCCGCTTGAACAACTCGTCCAGCTCGACCTTTTCAACACCAATGTCCGCAGCCCGCTCAGGCGTGAGGAAGGGGTCAAACGCAACAACTTTCATGCGCAAGCCAAGAGCGCGGTCTGCCGCGATGGACCCAATGTTCCCACAACCGATAACACCGAGTGTTTTTGCCGTCAGCTCAACGCCCATAAATTTGGACTTTTCCCATTTGCCAGCATGGGTTGACGCATTGGCTTCGGGGATCTGCCGGGCCAGAGCTGCCATCATCGAGATGGCATGTTCTGCTGTCGTAATGGAATTGCCAAAGGGCGTATTCATGACGATCACACCGGCAGCCGTTGCTGCGGGAAGATCAACATTGTCAACGCCGATACCAGCACGACCCACCACTTTGAGGTTCTTTGCCGCTTCAATCACGGGCGGTGTCAGCTTGGTTGCGGAGCGAATGGCCACACCATCATAGTCGCCAATAATTTTGATAAGTTCATCCCGGTCAAGGCCGGTGATGACATCAACCTCGACGCCACGATCTTTAAAGATCTGTGCAGCAGCGGGGCTCATCTTGTCGGAAATAAGGACCTTCGGCATCAGCTTGTCTCCTGAATGCGAAATAAAAATGGGAAAGGGTGTTAAGCGGAGAGCGGCGAACCGCTCTCCGGAAAATCAATCTCAGGTAGGCCGGGCTCAGGCAGGAACGAGTTCCGCGCAGGCTTCTGCAAAGGCCCAATCGAGCCAGGGCGTCAGCGCCTGCATGTCGGAAACGTCGATCGTCGCACCGGCCCAGATGCGAAGCCCAGCAGGCGCATCGCGATACGCACCAATGTCGTAGGCAATACCTTCTGCATCAAGGAGCGTACCGATCTTCTTGGCAATCGCAGCCTGCACATCATCTGGCAGAGCCACAACTTTCGGGTCTACCACCTTCAGGCAGACCGACGTGCAAGAGCGCGTGCCAACATCCGTATTGAGAAAATCGACCCAATCAGTTTTGGAGGCCCATTCAGCGAGCACAGCAAGATTTGATTCAGCGCGACCAATGAGGCTTTTCAAACCACCAATCGATTCAGCCCATTTCAGCGTGTCGAGATAGTCTTCGACACACAGCATGGACGGCGTGTTGATCGTTTCGCCCTTGAAGATGCCCTCAATGAGCTTGCCGCCTTTAGTGAGGCGGAAAATCTTCGGCAGCGGCCAAGCTGGTGTGTAGCTTTCCAGCCGCGCAACAGCGCGCGGGCTGAGAATGATAATGCCGTGAGCCGCTTCGCCACCCATCACCTTCTGCCAGGAGAAAGTTGTGACATCGAGCTTGGTCCAGGGCAGGTCCATGGCGAAGGCCGCAGACGTTGCGTCACAAATTGTGAGGCCCGTGCGGTCGCCGTCGATCCAGTCGCCATTTGGCACCCGGACACCAGACGTTGTGCCGTTCCAGGTGAACACCACATCGCGGGCGAAATCGACCGCTTTCAAATCAGGCAGTTCGCCATATCCGGCTTCAAGCTTGCGAACATCTTCAAGCTTCAATTGCTTGGCAACGTCGGTCACCCAGCCAGAGCCGAAGCTTTCCCAGGCCATCATATCGACACCGCGTTCGCCCAACAGCGACCACATAGCCATTTCCATGGCCCCGGTATCAGATGCAGCCACAATGCCGATCTTATAGTCGTCTGGCACGCCGAGAACCGACCGTGTGCGGTCGATGGCTTCGGCAAGCTTCGCCTTACCCGGCTTGGAGCGATGGCTCCGGCCCAGACAGGCATCTTCTAGATTTTGGAGAGTCCAACCCGGCCGCTTAGCGCAAGGCCCGGAAGAAAAGTTTGGATTTGCCGGACGCATTGCCGGTTGTGCAGTCTTAGTCATTATCTGTATCTATCCTCACAGATAGTCGCCTCTCGGTGGGGAGAGGTGGCCCACCGCCGATATAGGCGCGTCGACGCGCCCTGTCAAATGCCAGACGGCAAATACACCCTCAAACACACAAATGTCGCGAAAGTTTTAGTAAAAACAACAGCTTAACAAGTTAGGAAGAAGTCGGACGCAAACTTTCCTCATAGAAAGTTCTAAATCTTCAGGTCAAAGGAACCTCATATGGCGACCGAAATGCGTTCCATCATCTTGTCCAATGCTGAGTTTGCATCAAGTCTGAATTCGTTCAGACGGACCCATGAAGACGTTCTGCCAAACGGTGAAATTGTCAGCTGGGCCGCAGCCGACAAACAAGCTATGGACATCACAATAAGTATCAAAGGCGGCTCAACCGTCAACCAAATGGTGTTCACCATCGAAAACCGGCAAGTGATCGACATCCTTGTGCGTTTTTGTATGGAGAATAATATTCCGGTCCCCAGAGCCGGTGTCAAAAAATGGACCGCACGCGACTCAACCATTTCCCTTTCCATTGCCTTGCAGGGCAGTGAGCTGGAACGTGCAAACATCGACATGGCAGAGCTTGTCTGACGATCACCCGGGCACTTGCCCAAGGGCCTTCCGATCATCTGTCCCGAAGTGAACCAATCGTTACGTTGTTTTAACAACGTCTGAAGAATCAGCCGTCCCCGGAAAACAAAACTCGAAATTTTTGCTTCGCCGTAAGATCTCCCCACTACTTATGCTCTAGTAAACAGACAGATTGGGGATTGCACCATGGCTGAAGAATTGCGTTACATCGTTCTAACGAACGAAGAATTCATGGCCGCCTTAAAGGTTTATCGTAACGAGAACCAAGGCTACCTTCCGCGCGGGAAGTTTGTCGGTTGGAGCGTCGACGCCGATAGCCACCTGCATGTGCTTGTCGAAATGAAAACGACAGCTCACGCGACAGCTCTTAGTTTCAAACTGGACTCAATTGACGTCGCACAGATCCTGATCGGTTTCTGTATTGCTCATAAAATTCCCGTCCCCCGACTTGGGAAGAAGGACTGGCATATACATGAGCAGAAAATGTCACTGCGCATACGTTTTAACCAGGAAGAATTGCTGTCCGAACGATATGACGAATATGATCTACCGACGGAATTCACATCTGTGGGATGAAGTCTGAAATGAAAAAGGCGGCGTTCTAGGGATCTGTTACTCTGAGGGACACATGAGTCGGACCCCTCCCATGAACGCCAAACCTACTTCTATGATCCCGAGCCAGCGCGCGCTTTTCGATATTCCAGATGACATTGCCTATTTGAACTGCGCCTACATGTCGCCACTAATGAAGTCGGCAGCAAAAGCGGGCGAGCAAGCCATCGCCGAAAAGATGCGCCCCTGGGGCACATCATCCGAAGACTTTTTCACCAACTCAGAAAAGACCCGCGCTCTATTCGCTGAAATAATTGGGGCAGAAACAGACGGCATCTCCTTCGTCCCCTCTGCATCCTATGGCATCACTGTCGCCGCCACGAACATCCCCGTTGGCGAAGGTCAGGAAATCCTGGTTCTAGCAGAACAGTTTCCCTCAAATGTTTATGCCTGGGAACGTGCTGCACAGGAACAAGGTGCCGAGGTCGCAACGGTTCGCGCGCCAGCAATAACGCCAGAAGGACCCGATTGGACGCCCGCCATTCTGGACGCCATCACAGATCGCACGGACATCGTTGCCCTGCCCCACTGTCATTGGACAGACGGTGCCCTGATAGACCTCGTCACCATTTCCAAAAAGGCCAGAAAAGTCGGCGCCGCCCTGGTTCTCGATGTCTCCCAGTCACTGGGCGCCCTGCCCCTCGATCTCGACAGGATCAAACCGGATTTCATGGTGGCCCCAACCTACAAATGGTTGCTGGGCCCCTATGCCATGGGCTTCCTCTATGTCGCTCCAAAGTGGCGAGACGGCCGCCCCATCGAAGAGAACTGGTTGAACCGCAAAGGCTCAGAAAACTTCGCAGGGCTGGTCGACTATGAAGACGCCTACCAACCAGGCGCACGGCGCTTTGACATGGGGGAGCGGGCAAACTTTCAGCTCATGACCATGACCAAACAGGCGCTTGAACAAATCGCAGAATGGGGCCTCGACAATATCGCGGCTACCTTGCAGACCAAAACAGACGCCATTGCGGTCCGAGCCCAAAAATTAGGCCTCACCGTGTCAGCATCCCACCTCCGCGCGCCTCATTTTCTGGGCGTGCGCTTTCCAGGCGGGGGCCCCGAAGGTCTTCTTGACGAGTTGGCGAAGAGGCAGGTTTTCGTGAGCCTGCGCGGCACCTCCCTGCGGGTAACACCTCACCTCTACAACACCGACGAAGACGTCGACCGCCTGTTCGCTGCTCTTGAAGCTGTCTTGTGAGCCTGCGTAAACACACCGCTGGGGACTATCGCGACCTTGCCCTGCTCGCCATTCTTTGGAGCGGTGCTTTTGCGCTCACTGACCTTGCGGTCGAAACCATGACGCCTGCCTGGTCGGTCTCGATCCGCATGCTCGTCTCCGCGGCCGTCCTCGCTCCCTTCGTGATCCTCAATCGGGAACCCCTACCGCGCACGCGCAAAATGTGGGGCTGGATGACAGCGCTCGCTCTTTGCGGCGATCTCATCCCCTTCTTTCTTTTGTCCTGGGGGATCACACTCATCACCTCCGGGCTCTCTGCCATTCTGGTCGGCATCATGCCGCTCATCACCCTCATCCTCGCGCGCATTTTCGTACCCGGAGAGGTCCTAACAGCAACCCGCATTGGCGGCTTTGCCGTCGGGCTTATCGGTCTGGTGATTGTGGTGGGTCCCGACGCCCTGGAAAATACACCCGGTGAGGGCACGCCTTTGCTGGGCGAAATGCTTGTCCTCGCCGCTGCCTTCTTCTTTGCGATGAATGCCATCATCGCGCGGCGCGCACCACCGGCACCGCTCTATTCCAAAGCCTGTCTGACCACCGGCATTGCGGGCATCATCATGCTGCCCCTGGCCTGGGCAGAGGCCCCTCTCGATATAGACGCGATTACAGTGCAATCCTGGATCGCTGTGATTGTCTTGGGCGCCCTGCCCGTGGGCTACGCCACGGTCGTTTACTTCCGCGTCATCGAAAATGCCGGCCCGTCCTTCATGGCAATGACAAACTATCTCGTGCCCGTCATCGCGTTGGCGGTCGGCGCCCTCTTTTTGGATGAGACCATTACGCTGCACGCCCTTGTCGGCCTCACCGTTATTTTAGGCGGCATCGGGTTAGCAGAACTCAGACGGTAAGGGTGCCTTTGAGATAATCCACCGCGCGACCTCGCATGAGAATGCGCGCGCCTTTCACAGTGCAAAAGAGTGTGCCACCGCGCTTGGATATTTGCCGTGCTGTGATGTCGTCCTTGCCCAGACGCTTTGCCCAGAAGGGCACAATCACCGTATGGGCCGACCCCGTCACCGGATCTTCTGGGATACCCACATGGGGTGCAAAGAACCGCGAGGCACAATCCCAGCCCGACGCGTCATCCCCCGGCGCCGTTGCGATCAACCCCATGCCCATCTCATTGCAAAAGCGGGTGAGCTTCGCGACGTCCGGCTGCAACGCCGCAACCTGTCGCATGTCCTCAAACACCGCGAGGATTGACTTCGATTTCAGGACCATCGCGGGTCGTGCCCCCAACACATCTGCAATGCCGTCCGGCACCATTGTCGGCTTGGGCATGTTCGAGGGAAAATCCATCACATAAAGGTCGCCGTCCCGCCCCACCGTCAGGGGCCCGCTTTTCGTCTGGAAAATGATCTCCGGTTTGGAGAACCCCAAATGCGTGAAGAGCACATGCGCAGACGCAAGTGTCGCGTGCCCACAAAGCGGCACCTCAGCAGTGGGCGTAAACCAACGCAGACCATAGCCTTCACCTTCAGGCACAAAGAACGCCGTATCCGCAAGATTGTTTTCTGCCGCAATCGCCAACATCAGCTCGTCGGGAAGCCAGCTCGTCAAGGGAACAACGGCAGCCGGGTTGCCTTCAAACACACTGTCGGCAAAGGCATCAACCTGAAATATCGTGAGATCAGTCATCACTCTCTCCAAATACACGCTTCGATTGATGTCATTTAGGCATGGCAGAAAATAGATACAATCATTATATTGTCACCATGACATTTTGGACAAAAGCCCTCGACGCGAAAACCGGCCCTGCCTATCAACGATTGGCGGACGGCCTCCACGAGGCCATCACCCGGGGCGAGCTCATCATTGGCGATCAACTTCCCCCCCAACGGGAACTGGCCTATGAGCTGGGCGTCAGTACCGGCACCATCACCCGGGCATATGATCTGGCGACCCGAAGGGGTGACGTCACCGCAGTGACCGGCAAAGGCTCCTTTGTTGCCTCGCCGGCAAGCCGCACCAAGGACGGCCCCGTCAACCTGCGGGTCAATCTGCCCGCAGATGTGGGGCAAGGTGTTGACCTGGCAGCAGCCCTTGCACGACGCACAGCGGCTGATTTCCTGTCCTACATTCCCTTTGGCGGTGCCGAGAGCGATCGCGCCGCAGGCGCCAGCTATATGCGCCTCGGGGGTGTGACCGTCACACCAGACGATCTGATCGTGACCGCAGGGGGACAGCACGCGCTGACCACAGCTCTCATGGTGGCGACCAAACCAGGTGATCTCATCCTGTGCGAGCCCGCCACCTTTGCAGGCTTCCTGGACTTTGCCCGTCTGACAGACAGGCGCGTGCTTGCAGTGCCTGCGGACAAAGACGGGATTAAGCCAGCAGCATTCGAAACGCTCTGTGCAAAACACAAACCCGCAGCCGCCTTCCTCACCCCCACGGCGCAAAACCCCACCGGCACAACCCTGTCTCTGCAGCGCAGGAAGGCCATCGCCAAATCAGCCATCAAGCACGGGCTGACGCTCATCGAAGATGGGCTCTACGACCCGCTCGTTCCCTTGGTACCCCCCTCGCTGCAATCGCTGGCACCAGAGCAGACCTTCTATGTGGCCTCTCTCTCCAAGACTGTCGCCCCGGGCCTGCGGGTGGGATACCTGATCTGCCCTGACGCCTATCGCGAAGCTGCCAACGATATGCAGCATCTGCTTGGCATGGGCCCGCCCAAGGCGATGGCCGATATTGCAACAGCCCTGATTGAAAGCGGGAGCGCAGAAAAGATGACCCGTGCCCAGGCAACAGAAATTGCGGCGAGACAAAAGCTGGCGCGCAAAACACTCCGTCGCTGGGTGGTGCAGGAGGATGCATATGCGCCCCATCTGTGGCTCCCGCTGCCAGAACAATGGACGTCCGACACATTCACAGCAGCGGCGGAAGCAGACGCTGTGCTCGTCTCCCCCGCAGGTCATTTCGCCGTAGAGAGCCCCACAAACCATGTCAGGCTTGCCCTGGGTGCTGCGCCAGACAGGGCGATGCTGGAGGAAAGCTTGCAAAAACTGAGCGCCCTCTTGGAAAAAAACCCGGCCCGCGCCAGCCGGTCTGTTTAAGCACCAATGCCACCCCGGACTTGATCCGGGGTCTATAGGGCTTCGCGACTCAGCATGGGTCCCGGATTAAATCCGGGATGCCCCGCATTGAAGGAGCGAAGGCCCCGACCAGACCAAAACAGTCCTCCGGTATCGTCGACCTACTCGTTGTTTTGAAACGGATGCATGTGGTTGAGTGGCCCATGACCCTTGCCAAAACCGGGCGCAGTCAAAATCGCTTCATGCACATAATCGCGAGCAATCGAAACGGCATCGCGCATCGGGGCACCATGCGACAGAAGGGCGGCGATGGCAGACGCCAGCGTACATCCCGTACCGTGAGTATGAACTGTGTCGATCCGAGGGCTCGACATCACCTCGATGCTTTCTTCCGTCACCAGCACATCATGCACGTCCGGGCCGTCCCCGTGCCCACCTTTGACAAGTACGGCGCTCGGTCCAAGGCCCATCAGCGCGTCCCCGGCGCGCTTCTGATCATCAAGTGTGACGACAGGCCGCCCGGTAAGCCGCGCAGCCTCTGGCATGTTCGGCGTGAGGATAGTCGCAGCAGGCACCAGCAGGTTCCTGAGCGCAATCATCGCATCATCTTCTAGCAGAGCGTCCCCGCTCGTCGCCACCATGACAGGGTCCACGACCAGCTTCAGGCCGTCGCGTGCATCCAGCTCTTGTGATACGGCCTCAATGACCGCGACGGAATGCAACATGCCGGTTTTTACAACATCAGCGCCAATGTCATCCAGGACCGCCCTCATTTGGCGAACGATCAGATCTGGCTCAAGTGGAAACACATCAGACACGCCCAGCGTGTTCTGCACGGTGACCGCGCTTACCGCCGTCGCCGCATAGGCGCCAAAGGCCGTCACTGTCTTAATGTCTGCTTGAATGCCTGCACCGCCGCCGCTATCAGACCCGGCGACGATCAATACCCGTCCCATGGAGGGCAAGCGGGAGGTGTCATTGTCATTCATGGGGGTCAGGCGGCTGCTTTTTCAATCGCCGAGGCAATATCGCCAACGACGGTCTCAACAAGACCCTGGTCATCGCCTTCCGCCATCACGCGGATAAGAGGCTCGGTCCCGGATTTACGGACAACAATCCGGCCACAACTTCCTAGCCGGCTTTCACCGTCTTTGATGGCTTCCTGCACCACAGAATTTTCCAACGGCGCGCCAGACTTAAACCGTACGTTCTTCAACAGCTGGGGCAGCGGCTCGAACAGGTTGCACACTTCACTCACGGGTTTGTTGGTGGACTGCAAGACAGCCAGCACCTGAAGGGCTGCGATCAAGCCATCGCCCGTGGTTGCAAAGTCAGAAAGCACAATATGGCCAGACTGCTCGCCACCAACATTGAAACCGTTGGCGCGCATATGTTCGACAACATAGCGGTCGCCGACTTGCGTGCGCGCAAGTTCCAGACCGATACCCTGCAAATACCGTTCAAGGCCAAGATTCGACATCACTGTCGACACGATGCCCGGCCCCGACAGCATCTCATTCTCTTTCCAGGAGTTCGCCACCAGACCCATAATCTGATCGCCGTCGACAATCTCGCCTTTTTCATCACAGATGATGACACGATCAGCATCCCCATCAAGGGCGATACCAATGTCCGCCCTGCGTTCACGCACCAGTTGACACATCTGTTCTGGCGCGGTCGATCCACAGCCTGAGTTGATATTGGTGCCATCCGGGTCAACACCCACGGTGACAACTTCAGCGCCCAGTTCCCACAAGGCTGTGGGCGCCACTTTATAAGCCGCGCCATGGGCGCAATCGACGACGATGCGCAGGCCTTCCAGGCTCAAATGCTTCGGGAAAGTGCGCTTGGCAAATTCAATGTAGCGCGCCTGAGCATCTTCGATGCGTTTGGCCCGACCAATCGCTTCCGGCGGTGCCAAATGGTCCATAATGCCATTATCCATCCGCCGCTCGATCTCATGTTCCACCAGATCAGAGAGCTTGTAGCCATCAGGACCGAAAAGTTTGATCCCATTATCTTCATAAGAATTATGGGACGCGGAAATCATCACCCCAAGGTCAGCACGCATCGAGCGTGTCAGCATCGCAACCGCCGGGGTCGGCAACGGACCGAACTGGAAAACATCCATGCCGACAGAGGTAAATCCTGCAACCAGCGCGTTCTCAATCATATAACCCGAGAGCCGCGTATCCTTGCCAATCACCACCCGGTGGCGGTGGTCGCCGCGCGTAAAGACGCGCCCGGCAGCCATGCCCACCCGAAGGGCCATCTCTGCTGTCATGTTCGAATGATTAGCTGTGCCCCGAATACCATCGGTGCCAAAATATTTGCGCGACATTGAGTGTCTTAATCCCAGTGAATACATCGTCCCCAGCGACGGAACTATATAGCTGAACCCCTGGACTTTGGGTTAACGAATTGTTTCGCTTCTTTACGGGGTTAATGCCGCCCAGATCGCCAACATTGCCGCCAATTGGCGGGGATCATGGGTGCGGATCATGTCGGCCCCGTTCGACACAGCAAACAGCTCCGCGCCAAGGGTTGCCGCCGCCGAACTGCCCAAATCAGGCCCCGCCAGCTTCCGCAGGAAGCTCTTGCGCGAGACCGAGATCAGGAGCGGCACGTCGAACCGCTCTTTCAGCACCCCAAGCCCCCGGATGATTTCCAGAGAAGGTTCGGGCTGATTACCGAGAAAGAAGCCCATGCCAGGATCAAGGACCAGTCGCTCACGGGCAACCCCCGCACCCTCCAGCGCCGCAAAGCGCCCTTCGAAAAACCGCGACACATGATCCAGCATAGAGCCTGCAGGCGGTGCAGCCCGCGTGGCCGGCCCCCGTCCCTGAATGGAATGCATCACAATCAGCTTGGCGTCCGCTGCTGCAAGTTCTGGATAGAAACTCTCGTCAGAAAATCCCTGAATGTCGTTCAAGTAAGCAACATTCTGGGTGAGCGCCCAGCGCTGGGTCTCCGTCTGAAAACTATCGACCGAGACCACGGCCCCTTCGCCTTGCAACACAGGCACAACAGCCTCAAGACGCGCGATCTCTTCTACGGCACTTACAGGCGTACTGTCCGGGTGCGAAGAGGCAGGACCAATGTCGAGCACATGCGCCCCATCCGCCATCAATTGACGGCCATGGGCAAGTGCAGCTGAGGGATCAAGATACTTCCCCCCATCAGAAAACGAGTCTGACGTAATATTGAGAATACCAAAAATCTGCGGTGCTTTCATGGAAAGTTGGTAGCACGGACTTTAGGTCTCCGCCACACCGTGCTCTTCGCCCCCAGATGACATCCGAGGGTGCTGCATCTCAGCCAACCCCACAAAGGGCATCTTCATTACCCGCCAAAAAGAATTGGAGTGAGGGTAAAGTGCAGGCTCATCCACGCCAAGCCTAACCGGCGCAACACCAGGCTCATAGACAAATGTCCCGAACACCCGATCCCAGAAGGGAATGGTGGCGCCATAATTTTTGCTCTGCGCCCGGTCGGCGCTGTGATGGTGTCTGTGCAACTCCGTACTAACGAGGAAGTAGTTCAGCCCACCTGCCCGGATATCCACGTTGAGGTGCGAGAAAGTTCCATTGATCGCGGTCAGGATACCAAACGCGAAGACAACCTCAGGGCTCGCCCCAAGCACCAGCACAACGCCAGCGAGCAGCAGATGTCGGGAGATCAAATCATTCAGGGGGTGCCCCACCGCATGCATGAGAACATATACCCTGTCCGGCAAATGGTGGGCCGCATGCACGCGCCAGAGAAAACCACCAAAAGCCCCACCCATTTCATGACTAAGGCGATGATGCCAATACTGAAAAAACTCAAATACGAGCAGCGCGATCACAAAGCTCTCAAAAAAGGGCCTACCCGAAAGCGGACCCGACGCGCCGATGCTCGCATAGAGCGCGAGCAGAATACCGCCATAGCGCACGACCATGGTCGTGGTTGCACCCAGCGTGATATATTTCAGATCGCGAAGGAACGAGGCCCACGTCATTTTCCAATCGCGCTTCATCGGAAACGCCATCTCCATAGCAATCAGACTGACCACCAGCCCACCCAGGAAATAGCCTGAAACGGTGCCATAGTCCCATCCATGCCCTACTGCCTCGACAATCACAAAGGCGGCCACGAAGAGCGCAAACGGGTACGCGCCATAACGAGCGCATTGGCTTAACAAATTTCTCATCACACTTCCTTTCCAAGTGAGAGTCCCGACCAAAGAGCGCGGACACTGTTCTTGATTTTCTCTTCGCTCATATGGCCGCCATGGGCACCAAGTTGTTCCATGAGGGCAAAACTGTGCAGCGCCGCGATAAGGGTTTCCGCCAGCGCCTCAGGCTGCACAGTCTTAAGTTCGCCAGCCTCCTGTCGCGCCGAGAGAAAACCCACAACACGTGCCTGCAATGTTTCTGTCGGCATGTGGGGATGCCGGTCCAGAAACTGATCGTGGTCAAATGCGGGATGGGTGATCAGCAAGACCAGGAGCGGCATCAGATCTCGGTAATAACCCATAAGACCAAGCGCGATTATCTCAAGCGCAGTAGCAGCATCAGGTTCCGCTTCTGCCTGCTCAAACAGCGTCTCGTCGAGCCCTTCTTGCAGAGCTGGGATCATGGCACCAAAGAACAGCTCATCTTTAGTTTTGAAACGCTGGTAGACAGCCGCTTCAGACAGACCCGCCGCCCGCGCCACCGTCTTCGTTGAAGCTCCAATTCCGCCGGCAAGGAACACACCCCGCGCCGCAGCCAGCAGCGCCTCATCGCTCACCCGTTTAGGCCGTCCCATGACATATCCATTTATAAGTTATCACTCACTTATAAATGGATATGTCATGGGAGAATGTCAAGTCCGAGCGTTTCACCGGCCCTCCGCCAGGTCCCAAACACAAAAAAGCCCTGCCTCGAGAAGGCAGGGCTTTTGTCATTCTTCAGATAGACCGGATCGATCAGGTACCCAATTACGTACCCTGCGGCTCTGGGTCAATGCTGCCAATGCCACCACTTGTCGGCACAGACGACGTTGGTCCACCGGTTGGTTCTGGTGGCTCACCGCTGTCGCGGTGCGGCGTTTCACCGACCAGAAGACCTTTGATCTCATCGCCCGAAAGCGTTTCATATTCAAGCAGGCCCTTGGCGATAATGTGCAGCTCATCAATGTGTTTGGTGAGGATCTCAGTTGCTTTGTTGTAGCCCGTATCAACAATGCTCTTCACTTCTTCATCAATCTTGCGCTGCGTGTCTTCCGACATGTTTTGTGAGCGCGCCACTGAGTGACCCAGGAACACTTCTTCCTCATTGTCCTGATAGGCAAGCGGCCCAAGCTTATCGCTCATGCCCCACTGCGTGACCATGGCTTTTGCCATCTTGGTCGCCATCGAGATATCTGACGAGGCACCAGAGGTCACCTTGTCATGGCCGAAGATCACTTCTTCTGCCACACGCCCCCCCATCGCAACCGCGAGGTCTGCATACATTTTCTGACGTGTCATGGAGAGCTGATCGCGCTCGGGCAGGCGCATCACCATGCCAAGGGCCCGGCCACGCGGAATGATCGTCGCTTTGTGGATCGGGTCAGAGGCTTCCATGTGCAGCGCCACAAGCGCGTGTCCGCCTTCATGATAGGCCGTCAGGCTCTTCTCTTCTTCTGACATGACCATGGAGCGGCGTTCCGCCCCCATCATCACTTTGTCTTTGGCATCTTCAAACTCAGCCATCGTCACCAGACGACGCCCGCGACGCGCCGCAAGCAGAGCCGCCTCGTTCACAAGGTTTGCGAGGTCCGCACCGGAGAAGCCCGGGGTGCCGCGCGCCAGTGTCTTCACAATGACGTTCGGGCCGACAGGCACTTTCTTCATGTGCACTTTGAGAATTTTCTCGCGGCCAATAATATCTGGGTTTGGCACCACAACCTGACGGTCAAAACGACCGGGACGCAACAGCGCAGGGTCCAAAACGTCAGGACGGTTTGTTGCGGCAATCAGGATGATGCTCTCATTGGGCTCAAAACCATCCATCTCCACCAAGAGCTGGTTGAGTGTCTGTTCGCGCTCATCATTACCGCCACCAAGACCGGCACCACGATGGCGACCCACCGCATCAATTTCATCAATGAAGATGATGCAGGGCGCGTTCTTTTTCGCCTGTTCAAACATGTCGCGGACACGGCTCGCACCGACGCCAACGAACATTTCAACAAAGTCAGACCCCGAAATCGTGAAGAACGGCACATTCGCTTCGCCCGCAATCGCGCGCGCCAGAAGCGTTTTACCGGTTCCGGGAGGGCCAACAAGCAGCACACCCTTAGGGATATGGCCACCCAGACGCTGGAACTTCGAAGGGTCCCGCAGAAAGTCGACAATCTCTTCCAGATCATCTTTCGCTTCGTCAATGCCCGCAACATCGTCAAAGGTCACACGGCCATGACGTTCGGTCAGGAGCTTGGCCTTTGATTTGCCAAAGCCCATGGCCTTGCCGCCACCGCCCTGCATCTGACGCATGAAGAAAATCCACACACCGATCAACAGCAACATGGGGAACCAGGAAACCAGAATGCCCAACAGAGAGGGAGATCCATCATCTGCGGGTTTCGCGTTGATTTCCACGTTCCGCGCGCGCAGGCGCTCCACCAGGGCCGGATCGCCCGGATTATAGGTATAGAAGCTCTGCCCGTCGGAAAGGTGACCGCTGACGGTATCCCCAGACATGGTCACATCAACGACATTGCCGCTTTCCACTTCATTGAGCAGTTGAGAAAAACTGATCTCATTGGTCGTGGCACGTTCGACGGGGCTCTGGAACAGATTGAACAGCGCAACGAGAAGCAGCGCGACAACGGCCCAGAGAGCGAAATTCTTAAAATTGGACAAGGCTTCATTTCCTGTCTGGAGGCCCGGTCTGAACGTCGCCCCCTCAACAGGGCCAACTTTCTACCGGCTTATTTGGATTTGTTCTAAGTCTATAAGAAAGATGGTGCTCCCACCAAGTTTTACTAGACGGGGATAAGTCTGAGAGACGGGATTTTCGTCTTTTTAACGTGATTTCTCCTGATCCGTCTCACTTTGGCGCACTTCTTCAGCTGTTAAAGAAAGACCCTAGCCCGCTTAGGTAAAAGCCGCGTTAGCTTGTTAGGTAAAAGCCGCGTTAGCTTGAAGGTGCCAATCCGCTAGACCTGACCCAAAAAGCGGCTCCGGAACGACGGTGCCCCGGTGGCAAAAAACGCAAGCTGCGGCTGCACCAGAAGCTCGTCATCCCGCCACAGCGCTGGCAGGGTCTCAAGGGCCAGTTTGGGCACATCTGTGGGCAGCGGAAGCCCCTCTTCCTTCACCTGGCGCAGGCCCGCTCGGCCCAAGGCCCGCACGGTCCCGCTGGTCTTGCGCCCCGTCAGCCGAACATCAAACCGGCCATCCCACACAAGCGGCGACCCGGAAACCAGCTTCAATCCCTCTTCAACCGCTGCCGCCTCTCGCAACACCCGGAAATGCGCCAGCCGACTTGTGAACTTCACACCGCCCAACGTGCGCCCTCGGCCAAGCGCTTCATTGCGGACAGCCTCAAGCAGCGTTTCCAGGGACGCAAGCCGCGGCGGATAATCCGCCCCCCCCACCCGCTGGGTGAGCCGGGCCAGCAGCCGAAGCGCAATCTCATCAGGCACGTCGACCAGACGCACTGTCTCGACATCGGCAAATCCGAAGGGCTGCCAGCGCACGGCTTTGCGCTCCAAAACATCAGTAGAAAATTCAAGCCCTGCCCGGGCGCGGCCCATCGCCTTGGCGGTCGCCACAATCCGATCGCGGCTAAGCCCAAACTCTTCCAAAACCGGCAGGGCATTGCGCACCTGAACCCGAAGAAATCGTTCATCCAAATTGCTCGGATCGTCGACCCAGGCATGGCCAGCCTTCAGCAGTGTCGTCTTGAGCCTTTCCCGGGGAACATCCAGCAAGGGACGCAAAAGCCGAACGCCTTGTTGCACCCGAACCGGGGCCATTGCTGAGAGGCCATCCACCCCACTGCCCCGCTGCAGGCGGATCAGAAAAGTTTCGGCCTGATCGTCCAGGTGATGGGCGGTCAGAAGATCAGCCCGCTCCCGCCCCGACCGGCACCAGTCCGTCAAAAGGCGGTATCGCGCCGCCCGAGCTTCCGCTTGCAGGTTGGATTGTGGTTTCGCCCCGTCCCATGTCAGCACCTTATGAGGAAGAGAGAGCGCAGCAGCCCAGGCCGCCACTTGCGCAGCTTCGTCTGCAGCCTCAGGGCGCAGCCCATGGTCCACCGTGAGAACGGTAATCTTGGGAACATCCTTCCCGCGCGCTTCCATCCAGGTCCGCCATTCGGCAAGCAGAAGCATCAGCGCGGTAGAGTCAGCCCCCCCGGACACCGCCACACCAAGTCGTGGCGCAGGATCGAGAGGGCGCAGCAAACCGCCAAGTTCAGGACCTGTCAGCGCGCGGAGAGACCGTGCAGGAGCCATGAGGTGTCGTCAGCAGCCAGCGCGGGTGCGTTCAAGTTGCGCCCGCTGCTTGACTGCCTGAGTTGCGGAAGGAAACCGTCGGTTAAGTTCGCCAAGCGTCGCACAGGCTTGCTCTTGTTGCCCCAGCGCCGCGAGCGTCATACCCAGCTTCAAGAGACTGTCCGGTGCTTTGGGTGAACTGGCATAGGTCGAGTAGCCGTTCAGAAACGCTTCGGCAGCCTGACGATAAGCGCCGCGCACATAAAAGGTTTCCCCCAGCCAATATTGGGCATTTCCAGCAAGGTTGTGAGTGGGGTAACGCTGGAGGAAGTTAGAAAAATCCGCCTCGGCGACATCAAACTGCCCCCGCTTCAGCTGATTAATCGCCGCTTCATAAGCATCTTCAGGTCCTCGGTCGCCCCCGGTCCCCGCTGCAGGCGGATAACTGCCCGCAGGAAGCCGGGACGCATCATTAATACTGACCCGCGTCCCGTCGTTTGGCCGATCTTGTGGCAGGGCCGACGCGGGCACCTGCCCCAGCGTACCAACGGTTGCCGCTGCAGCACTGCTAATTTGACTGCCTGCTGAAGCAGGTGGCGTGAGGAGCGGCGCGCCGGATGATGCCCCGGCAACGCCACTGGAAGCACCGCCAGCACCTCGCAACTCCTGGAACCGAAATTCTACGTCTTCGGCAAATTGGCGAAACTGGGATTGGGTCTGGGTCTGGTCATAGGTGAGCTTTTCAAGCTGACCTGTCAGGTCTCGCAAGGAGGTTTCAACAGATTGCAGGCGCAGGGAAAGGTCTGCGGCACTTTGCGGATCTGGACCAAAGCCCGCCCCGCCAGATAGTTGCGCCCCCGCCTGACCGGAAGCCTGACCAGAGGCTTGATAGGTCTGGCGCTGAACATCAATCAGATCCCGCTCGATCTTCTCAAGCCGGTTGTAGAGAGCCCGCGTGTCAACACTGTCAGGTTCTGCCTGAGCACTGAGCGTGCCGACGCTGAAGGTAAGAGCCACTATGAGGCCAACTGAGTTCGCCATATGCCAAAACGGTCTTCTGCCAGGAAGACGGACTGGTTCTGTCACCAATCCTCCAAAATGCGCCGCGCTCATTGCCGCCACCCTTCTCATTTCAAGCCCCGAACCAAAGATCTCAAATCGAACATTGTCGCCTCAACAATAGCAGAGAGTTCGACCAAATTGAGGCCATGCTCTGGCTCAAACATAAAAACGCCCCCGAAGGTCATCCTTCGAGGGCGTTAAATCACTTCTGAAGCTGGATTTAGGAGCCAGCGCCGCTCACAACGGAGACAGCACGGCGATTCTGGTTCCAGCAGCTTTCATTCGAGCAAAGCGCCACAGGACGTTCTTTGCCGTAGGAAATCGTCCGCACACGGGAAGGACCGACACCTAAGCTCACAAGGTAGCTCTTCGCAGCATTTGCGCGACGAGCCCCAAGAGCCAGGTTGAAATCACGTGTACCGCGTTCATCCGCATGACCTTCCATGGTCACGGAAAGAGCGGGGTAAAGCTTGAGCCAGGCAGCCTGACGCTGCAGGGTTGCCCGCGCAGCAGATGTCAGATCAGACCGGTTGGTTTCGAAGAAAACACGGTCGCCAACATTGACCACAAGATCCTGCTGAGACCCTGGTGTGGGTCCGCCGGGCTGTGTCTGTGTTACAGGGGCGGTAGGCGTTGAGGTCGCTGACGCGTTGTCGTCCGGTGTTGAACTACACGCTGCCACAACCACCATCAGGCCGGCCATTGTTACGACCCGCAGGCCGGCATTCAGGATCTTCATGGATGATGTCTCCTTACATCTTTTACACAGTGCAACCGAGACCAGCGCTCAATTTAAGCTTTGCCGCCCAATTTCAGTTCATTTAGCTCTGCTGGTTTAGCACTGCGATCTTTAACATTACATGACAGTGTCAGGTGAAATTGTTTTCTTTCCAGAAACCCCGACCCTTCGCACCAAGCCCCTTGGTCAAGAAACCTATCTGCCTACCGGGATTCTCGCAAGTAATCCCTCAATCATTAACGCGATTTCGAGCGGCAATCCAATCAAGTCCCAATCGTCTTCTCGTCAAATCCAGCCAGACCTAGTCAAGGCGCGGCGACCAGGCCGGGTCAGACGCAAAGGCGGGTGTGTAAACCGGGCGCTCATTATACCCGGTAAGATCGACAGACCAGAGGCTCGGCCCTCCATTCTCCCCGCGGGTTTCACGGAAAAACATCAGTACCCGGCCATTCGGTGACCAGGTTGGCCCTTCATTGTGATACCCCTCCGTGAGAACACGTTCCCCTGTGCCATCCGGCTTCATGATCCCGATGACAAAGCGGCCTTTGGTCATTTTGGTGAAGGCAATGAGGTCGCCACGGGGGCTCCAGACCGGCGTTGCATAATTCCCGGACCCAAAACTGATACGCCGGGCACCAGACCCATCCGCATTCATGACGTAGATCTGCTGCGAACCGCCACGATCGCTCTCAAACGTGATCGCACTGCCGTCAGGCGCATAGGACGGGGCAGTATCAATGGCGGCCGTATTAGTCACCCGTCGTGTCTGACGCGACCGCAAATCCATCTCGTAAATATCTGCATTGCCGCCCCGCTGCAGGCTCATGATGATTTTTTGCCCATCTGGGGAAAACCGCGGCGCGAAGGTCATGCCGGGAAAATCACCAACGACTTCCTGCTGGCCGGTTTCGATATCAAGCAGATAGACCCGAGGTCGGTTGCCATAATAGGAGAGATAGGTGATTTCCTGGTTCGAGGGGCTAAAACGAGGCGTCAGCACAAGGTCAGACCCATTGGTCAGCATGCGCGGATTGTGCCCATCCTGATCCATGATCGCCAAACGCTTGACCCGTTGACCTTTGGAGCCGCTCTCTGAGATATGCACGATCCGTGTGTCGAAATAGCCTTTTTCACCGGTCAGGCGTTCATAGATCGCATCGGCAATGATGTGAGCCACCCGGCGCCAATTATCCGGCGTCGTATAGAATTGAAGCCCTGTGATCTGCTGTTCGGAATAGATGTCCCAGAGCCGGAACTCGACCTTGAGCCGTCCATCAGACTCCACAACGGTCTGACCTGTGACAAGCGCCTGCGCACTGATCACCCGCCAGTCGCCAAAGCGCGGCTGAACATTCACATCCTGAATGCGCTCAATGTGGGAAGCTGGCGGCAAGGGACGGAAAAGGCCGGAACGCTCCAGATCAGCACTGATAACCTTCGCCACATCCAGACCAATCTGACGCTCCTGGGAACCAGGCCCCAGAAAATCCACCACCGCAATCGGGAGGGGATCAACGTTGCCTTCGGTTATGTCAATTTCCAGTAGAGCATGAGCCGGCTGCGACGTCGCAAAAAACCCAACAATCGCAAATACAGCACCCAGTCGCGGCCAAAACCCCATATCTCTAACCTTTGTTGATCTGCCGATCGGCAAATTCTGCTCAAGTTTCATTTCAGTCTAACCATTTGCATGGCGCTAATGTGGCAGTCACCGACATCAGCGCAGCGCATCTGCTAAATCGAAGTTAAGAAGCAATTCATTCCAACCGTCCCCGCCAGCATATCTTTCCGGTGGCAAGTTGTAGGGTTGGCACCGGTTTATCGCGGTAAACACGGACCCAGAGGCCGCGCGAAACTCGAAGACTCCAACGCCAGCTGGAGCGCTGTTCAACAACTGAGGCGATCCGGCCAATTTGCCATTTCGCAACATCGGCACCTTCACAACGACAACAATACTATCTGCATTGGCCAGGCCAATTAGAGCGCGTGTATTCCAACATCCTTTCATCTGCCTCTTAAATGCATCAGTCACTGAAATCGAAATTGGCCGATCTGATCTATTCGCTGCCTGGGTTGGCTGTCTTGCCGCAGGTGTTGGACGCGGCTCCTCATCGGGCAACTTATCCAAAAGAGCGGCAATCTGGGTCGGATCAAAGGCAGGCTTTGGTTCAGCCCGAGGTGTTTGGGGCTTTGGCTGAGGTTTGGGCTCTGGTTCTGGCTCAGGTTCGGGAGCAGGCTCCGGAGCGGGTTCAGGTTCTGGCGCAGGAGCGGGCTCGGGTTCTGGCATCGGTGCCGGTTCGGGCTCGGGAAGAGGTTCTGGGGGAACCTCAGCGATGGGTTCGGGCTCCGCGATCTCTTCGGCAGGCGGTTCTGGTGTCGGTTCAGGCCGGGGAATATCCCGCAGGTTTGTAAACTCATCAATGGTCACAAGCTCAACAGGCAAGGCTCGGCTTGCCGCCACCTGAAGCGGCTCCGTGTCGGGCAACGCAATAAACATGGCGGCCAGAAGGCCCCCATGAAATGCCACCGAAACAAGAAGCCCTGCGCGCATAAGCCCTACCGCTCAGACTGGGGAAGCGTTTCGGTCACAAGCCCAACGCGGGAGAAACCAGCGGAAGAAATTCGGCCCATGACTTTCATCACCTGCCCATAATCAACAGCCGCATCGGCACGCACATAGATGCGTTCTTCATATCCATTTTCACCAATGGCCAGAAGTCGCGCCACCAGCTCTTCAGGCTCAACCTCAGTCTCTTGCAAGTAAACCGTGCCATCACCCTGCACTGTAATCGTGAGCGGCTCGTCATCCCCTTGAAGCGGTTCAGAGCGCGTCTGAGGCAGATCAACAGGCACCCCCACGGTAAGCAAGGGAGCGGCCACCATGAAAACAATGAGCAGCACCAGCATGACATCCACCAGGGGCGTCACATTGATTTCGCTCATGGGCTGCATACGGGAGCCACGGCGGCTCCCGCGACGACCCGACCCACCGTTAGATCCCAGAGACGCGCCCATCTCTATCTCCGCTCATCAAGTTGGCGGGAGACAATGGCGGAAAACTCGTCCGCAAACCCATCAAGGCGCGATCCGAAGCGACCGATCTCACTGGAGAATTTATTGTAGGCAATGACCGCTGGTATGGCGGCGAGCAAACCAAGAGCGGTTGCAAAAAGCGCCTCAGCAATCCCCGGCGCCACGACGGCAAGGTTGGTATCTCGGCTGATGGCAATCGATTGGAAGGAATTCATAATCCCCCAGACCGTGCCGAAGAGACCCACGAAGGGCGCGATCGACCCAACCGTTGCCAGAAACAGAAGGTTCGTCTCAAGCGACATCATTTCTTTATTCAGTGTCACCGACATCACTCGGTCAACCCGCTCTTTGACACCTGCAAAATGGGTGGGACCAGCCTCAGATGAACGTTGCCATTCGCGCATGGCCGCCGCAAACAATGCGGACATAGGATGGTTCGGACGACTTCCCAGATCTTTGTAGAGATCATCAAGCGAGCGACCAGACCAGAACGTGTTTTCAAAAGCGTCTGCCTTCCGGCGCACACTGCCCAACCGCCACCATTTGTCGAACATGATGGCCCAGCTCCAGATGGATGCGCCAATGAGCCCGATCATCACGGACTTCACCACCCAGTCAGCCCGGGTAAATAGAGACCACAAAGTGAAGTCTGTCGCATCAGTCACAAGGGTTGCATTTTGAACGACCTGGCCGGTGGGCGCAGACGTTACGCTGGCCTCAGCACGCAGGAAGGACGTGGTGTCCCAGGAACTTAGCGTCGAAAAAGAGAGGTCTATCGCCGAAAGAGTTTGGGCGGCGAGTTCGACGACTTGTATGGGATCCATGAAAACTGCTCTCCATCAGGCGCGAGACCCCATCAACTCATAAGGGCGCGCAAAGCATGAGTGGGCGCTCGTGCTCCACGCACAGAAGCGATACCCCCAGAATGGGGCAAAATTAGACGAGAGAATGTGTCAAAACTGGGGCACAAGCCGCTTTTCTCCCGAAACGTCAAAGGCTTAACCCGATTGTGTTGCTGCGGCCACATGAGGATCCAGGGCTTCAAGCATGAAGGCTGGCAATCGTTTCGGACGACCATCTGTATCAATACACGCAGCCCGCACCAGCGCCCGCCAGATAGGCACCCCGTCGCGGGTGATGATCTGCTCAATTTCAAGCCGGGCACCCTTTGCGGTGACATAGCGGCTTTCCACCTCAAGCAGGTCATCAATCTTGGCGGGAACCAGAAACTCGATCTCCATTTTGTGGACCGCAAAGGCCAGGGGCGGATCAAGCTCCAGGAGCTCAGAATGATGGATTCCGGTAAGACGCAGAAAGTCTGTGCGTCCGCGCTCTGCAAACTTCAGATAGTTCGCGTGATAAACAATGCCGGTAAAATCCGTGTCTTCATAGTAGACGCGTATGGGAAGCCGGTGGACGCCCTCCACAATGGCACCTGCAAGATCAGGCCACTTGCCATCGCTCATCTACTTGCCTCCCTCAAACAACCCGCCCTGCCCCAAAGGTCCAGATGTCTGTGCGCCCGATGGCGTCGGGAGACCCAAATGCTGAAACGCAGCAGGCGTCAGCACCCGCCCCCGCGGCGTCCGCTGAACGAGCCCGTTCTGAATGAGGTAGGGCTCCACAATTTCCTCTATCGCGTCCCGCGGTTCTGAGAGAGCTGCCGCAATCGTCTCAATGCCCACAGGCCCGCCGGAAAACTTGTGGGCAATGGCCACAAGATAACGATGATCGAGTGCATCAAGGCCCAGCCGGTCCACCTCAAGGCGGGTCAGCGCCCTGTCGGCAACCGCCGCATCAATCTGCGGCGCCTCTTCAACCGCCGCAAAATCCCGGACCCGACGCAACAGACGCCCGGCAATACGCGGTGTCCCTCGAGCGCGGCGGGCGATTTCCAACGCCCCGTCATCGGTGATCTTCATCCCCATGACACCGGCCCCACGCCGCACGATCAATTCCAACTCATCCACTTCATAAAAGTTGAGGCGTACAGGAATGCCAAAACGGTCGCGCAACGGTGTTGTCAGAAGGCCGGTTCGGGTTGTCGCCCCCACAAGCGTGAAGGGCGCCAGTTCAATTTTGACAGAACGCGCGGCAGGTCCCTCGCCGATAATGAGGTCGAGTTCAAAATCTTCCATCGCCGGATAGAGAATTTCTTCCACCGCCGGGTTAAGCCTGTGAATTTCATCAATGAAAAGCACATCCCGCTCTTCAAGGTTCGTAAGCAGCGCGGCAAGATCCCCCGCCTTTGCAATCACCGGGCCGGAGGTAGAGCGGAAATTGACCCCGAGCTCCCGCGCCACAATCTGCGCCAAGGTGGTTTTGCCAAGCCCCGGCGGTCCCGCAAACAGCACATGATCGAGCGCTTCTTTACGCTTGGACGCGGCCTCGATGAAGATCGAGAGGTTTTCGCGCGCCTGCCGCTGCCCGGTAAACTCAGACAGACGTTGAGGACGCAGAAGCGTTTCGCCCCCCTCCTTCTCGTGAGACAAGTCTTCTTCGTGCGGGGTGGCCCCGACCAGACGGTCACTCATCGTGCCAACTCCTTCAAGCCGACGCGAATAAGCGCTTCAGGTCCAGCCCCCTCATCCAACTGTTTGGTCGCGGCAGAAATCGCCGTGGCCGCCTGCGCATGGGCATAGCCAAGATTGACCAGGGCGGAGACAGCATCCCGCACAGCGCTCCCCGCACCGGCAACGGGGTCACCGCCACCCGCAGCGAGCACCGGGGCCAGCTTGTCAGGCGCAGGCGCTTTGTCTCGGAGCTCACTCACGATGCGCCCTGCCAGTTTTGGTCCCACACCAGGCGCTTGTGTCACCGCCTTCTTATCCTCAAGGGCAATCGCGTCGGCAAGGCCGCTTGGACCGATTGTGCCCAGCATCGCCATCGCATGGCGCGCGCCCACCCCCTGCACGGACTGCAGCAGCCGGAACCAGTCCCGCTCATCATTCGTGGCAAAACCAAAGAGGCGCAATTGATCTTCGCGCACATACGTATCAATCAACAAAGAGAGCGGCGCACCCTTTGCCGGAACCTGACGAAGCGTGAAGCCAGAGCAAGAGACAAGATAGCCAACGCCCCCCACATCCAGGATCAGCCAATCCTCTCCCACCTCATCAACGATGCCTGTCAACTTGCCAATCATGCGCGCTTCACCCGCGCGCCTGCAGTCTCAACATAGGAAATGGCCGACCGATAATGCGCATGGCAGATCGCCACCGCCAGCGCATCCGCCGCATGCTCGCTCGCGGTTTTGCACCGCGCCAGCAAAGTCTCCACCATCATTTTGATCTGTTGTTTGTCTGCGTGACCAGAACCCGTCACTGTCTTCTTGATTTTGTTGGGCGCATATTCCGCCACATCAAGCCCGGCCCGTGCAGGCACCAAAAGGGAGATCGCGCGCGCCTGACCAAGCTTCAGCGCCGCCGCCGCATCCTTTGAAACAAAAGCTGTCTCCACAGCTGCAGAGGCCGGTCCATGATCTGCAATCACAGAGATAAGCCCCCTTTCCAGCTGAACCAACCGCTCAGCCAGGGAGAGTTTGCTATCGGAGGTAATTGTCCCGTTCGCCACATGCGCCAGACGGTTGCCAGTCACATCGATCACGCCCCACCCCATGGCGCGCAACCCAGGGTCCAATCCCAGCAGTCTGACAGTTTCGGTCATCATCTCGCCTGGTTCGGCGCGATCTCTCGCACCGGCATATCCGATCAGGCGGAGAGCTGTTCCATCACCGAATCGGACATTTCGAAGTTCGCATAAACCTGCTGCACATCATCACTATCGTCCAGCAAATCCAACAAACGGAGAAGTGTCTCGCCCTGATCTGCCTCAACCGGGATTGTATTGCTGGGTTTCCAAATAATGCTCACCGCATTGGCCGCGCCAAAAGAAGCCTCAAGCGCGTTTGCAACTTCGTGCAGGCTTTCCGCATCACAAATCAGCGTGTGGCCCTCATCATCTGACGTGCAATCATCAGCGCCTGCTTCAATCGCCGCTTCAAACATCGCATCCGCATCAGCCGCGTCGGCCGCATATTCAATGGACCCAACGCGCTCAAAGCTGAAAGAAACCGCGCCTGTTTCACCCAGATTACCGCCATTTTTAGCAAAAATCGCACGGATCTCACTCGCCGTGCGATTCCGGTTGTCCGTCAGGGCCTCAACAATCACACCGACACCGGCAGGACCAAAGCCTTCATAGCGAACTTCTTCGTAATTCTCTCCGCCCTGCTCCGCACTTTTCTTAATTGCGCGCTCAATATTGTCCTTTGGCATGGACTGCGCCCGGGCCGCATTGATGGCAACACGCAGGCGCGGATTATGATCTGCGTCCGGCATGCCCATCTTGGCAGCGACGGTGATTTCTTTTGCCAGCTTCGAGAAGAGTTTCGAGCGCTTTTTATCCTGCGCGCCTTTGCGATGCATGATGTTCTTAAATTTGGAATGTCCCGCCATGGCGTTCGCTCTTTCAACTGTAGGATGTAGAGGGCATCTTCAACTCAGACGCCAATTTGCGCCCTTTATAGGCAGCTAGCCCACCAAAATCCATAGGTGCCGCCAAGGCCCGCAAAACCTTCATTATTCGCCAATCCGAAAAAGGTTGTGCATCCAAGAAATAGCAACTTTTAGGTGTATTTTTTACTCAGCGTCCCGCGCACAGGCGACAGCAAAGAAGAACGGCAGGAGCGCAAGCGCCCCCACCCACCAACTTTGCCAAACACCATGCGCAACGGACCCCACAATACCGGCTCCTGGACCGGCTCCTGGCGCAGGACCTTCAGATCATCCGTCCAGGTCGCATTGCTCATCGCGAGCCAAACACACTCCTCGATTACCTAAGCAACACCAGCACGTTTCAATCGACCGCCAACGCGCACTGGCTCAACGTGAACCGCCAGCCCCGTCTTATCGTCTGTCTCCACCAAAACGCCGCAGACCGTTGCCGGGCCATTGGCTGGCGTAAACCGCCCGCTGGGAATCTTGCTCGTGAAGCGGTTGATAGGCTCATCTTTTTCCATACCTATCACTGAGTTATAGTCCCCACACATGCCAGCGTCTGTCTGGTAGGCCGTGCCCCCATCGAAAATCTGCGCATCAGCGGTAGGAATATGGGAATGAGTGCCCACCACAAGGCTTGCGCGACCATCGCAGAAATGCCCCATCGCCATCTTTTCTGACGTGGCTTCCGCATGCATATCGACAATCACCGCATCCGCCACCATGCCCAGCGGACATTCATTCAAGGCATCATCAACACTCGCGAAGGGGTCATCCAGGGCATTCATGAAGACACTGCCCAGAACATTCACCACCATGACCCGTCGCCCGTCAGCGGTTTCAAAAAGATTGCTCCCCTTGCCCGGCGTCCCTTCAGGATAATTGCGAGGGCGAATGAGCCGGGGTTCGCGTTCAATATGGACCAGGGCTTCTTTTTGATCCCACGCATGATTGCCAAGCGTGATGACATCGGCACCCGCATCAAACACCGCGTCGCAAATAGATCCGGTAATACCAAAACCACCCGCCGCGTTTTCACCGTTCACCACAACGAAATCAGCGTCGAGGTCAGCACGCAACCGCGGCAGTTCAGCAACCGCGGCGTCCCGGCCTGCGCGGCCCACCAAATCACCAAGAAACAATAATCTCACAAACTCGTCCTTTCGAAACGGCGACTGCCCTTTTCGGTCACGACCCAATCCAGGGGTTCGTCATACATATCATGAGGCAGACTGTCTTGCTCCTGGGCTGAATACGCAATGCCAACAGCAACACACGTGCGTTTCGCTCTCAGATCGCGCAACGTCCTGTCATAAAAGCCGCCGCCATACCCAAGTCGCCCCCCCGCCCTATCGAAGGCCACAAGAGGAACCAGTAGAATGTCTGGAAGGATCTCTTCCGATTTCTTGAGAGGCACACGTGTGCCAAACGCGCCTTCGTCCGTCTTGCTCCCCGGTGCCCATCGAAAAAACCGCAAAGGGCTCTCAGCTTTCATCACGCGCGGCAGCGCACAGGTATGGCCCAGCGTCGCAAGCTCCGCCATCAGCGGAACCGGATCTGCTTCCGAACGCATAGGAAAATATCCCGCAACGGATGCCCCCGACGTTCTGGGTACGTCCGCCAGAAAATGATCGAGAATGGCCTGCGCAGCGCTCTCTCCCAACGCCTTATGGGCGTCCGCGCGAACTTCCAGAGTGCGTTGCCGGATCACAGATTTTGAGGCGTCGGATGAAGATGGATGGTCAGGCATAAAATTCAACAGGCTTGATATTGACGGGTTGGGGCAAAGGCCCCCTCTGATTGCGCGGCGGGATCACAAGCATGAGGGTTTTGGGAGGAATGGGTGGGCCCACCGGATCGTCGGAACAGTGATTCTCGGAGACCTACAAGTGTAGGTGGGCACCGTGTGAAGCAGGCCACGGCCCGCCCCAGGGACAGTTCCCTAGAGAAACGTAAGGCCCCGAGCAATAGCGTTCCTAACGCATCCGGCAGCACCCAAGGCAATTCTAACACGCTTCGACCAAAAACTTCCCAGAGAATTGCGATCAGACCGCTTCCAGCGTTTCTGCCATCTTTTCAATGCGGGCCGCAGCCTGGCCGACAAAGGCCGTAAGCTTTTCTTCCGCCGCCTCGCCACGACCGGACTCATTTGCCTGAGCCTGACGAAGACTCTCAACTTCAGCGGTAAGAGCCTCTAGCCGTTTCAGCGTATCCGCATATTCGTCCGCCACCAAAAGCCCGGCCAACAACAAGAGACGCGCGTCGCCCACCTGCCCGACCGTCTTGGCAAGATCCCCCACATGCCCGTCCAGGTAACGGGCGAGTTCTCGCAAATGGTCTTCTTCACCATCACCGCAGGCGACGGTGTAGGAGCGGTCATTAATAGAGACGTTGACTTGGCCCATCAGGCAGGTCCTTCCAATCGGGGCTACGCGAGCAGCCGGTCGATATCTTTCAATGTGGCATCAATTTCGTTCGAAGCCCGCGAGTTGAGGGCATCTAGCCGCCTGACATCAGCGCGCGCTATATCCAGTTCTTCGGCGAGGCGGGCCCGGTCTTCCTTGAGGCTGGCGATCTGATTCTCTAACGCAGACCGCGCTTCTGTGCGCACCTCTTGTCCACCGAGCGCCCCTTCCAACTTATCAAGGGCCGCAGAAAACGCCCCCATAGCCTCATCAAGCTCGCTCATCACTTGTGCCTTTTGACAGGGTTGGACGGCAGAAAACACCGCAAATCATCTGCCCTAGGATAGGGGGCCGCCGCAAACCCGGTCAACCAAAGGGTTCCATGCCATTTTTTAAGCGCATCCGCCGAAAAAGAGGCCAACGCTGGAGGGATACCCCATTAGGCCCGACAACAAAATAGAAAGCGCATTCCAGACCCTGACCACCCCCCGTCAATCCCGACGAAATCCCCCCAAATCGCAATCGAATCCCATTGACTCTCCATAGGCAGATAGTCATTGTGGCGCCGCTCTGGACAGGGTTTTTCGAGGGTCGATAAGCGGTTCGTGTGAACCCGCAATCATCGAGAAACCAGCAGAGCAAGAAGTGACTGGAAACCATTGACCCGAACCGGGCATATCCAATTTCGGACGTTAATGGACTTCTCGCGCGCTGGGGGGCTGGCCGCATGGATCACTTCTCAACAGTCCCGCCGGTTTAACTGCGCTGCCTGGTCAACTGAGCGGCGCGCGGCAACAAGAGTTTTAAAATGACGCCATCAGAGCAATCGGCAGCGGCCTCTGTTTCCTCAGAGGGCGAATCCGCCGCCGTACAAGCAACCCATCACATGATGGCGAACGCCATCCGCGCCCTTTCTATGGACGCTGTTGAGAAGGCCAAGAGCGGCCATCCAGGCATGCCCATGGGGGCCGCCGACATGGCAACGGTTCTCTTCACCAAGTTCATGAAGTTCGATCCGCGCCAGCCCAATTGGCCCGACCGCGACCGCTTCGTCCTCTCTGCCGGGCACGGCTCGATGCTCGTCTATTCGCTGCTCTATCTTCTGGGCTACGAGGAAATGACCCTCGACGAGATCAAAAACTTCCGCCAACTGGGCTCCAAGACCCCCGGTCACCCGGAATTTGGTCACACCGCAGGCGTTGAAACAACAACAGGTCCGCTGGGACAGGGCATCTCAACCGCTGTCGGCATGGCGCTCGCTGAGCGACTGCAGCAGGCGCGTTTCGGGTCCGACCTGGTTGATCATTACACCTACGTCATCGCTTCTGATGGCGACCTGATGGAAGGCATCAGCCATGAAGCCATCAGCCTTGCCGGTCATCTGGGTCTGTCTCGCCTGATCGTCCTCTATGATGACAACGAGATCTCCATCGATGGCCCGCTCAACCTCTCTGAATCAGGCGACGCACTGAAGCGTTTCGAAGCAGCAGGATGGGACGCAGTACGCATTGACGGTCATGACGCTGCTGCCATTGAAAAAGCGATCGCGGCAGCTCAAAAGTCAGACAAGCCAAGCCTTATTGCCTGCCGCACGACCATCGGGTTCGGCTCCCCCAATAAAGGGGGGAAATCTTCTTCTCACGGGGCCGCTTTGGGCACAGAGGAAATCGAACTGACCCGCAAAGAACTCGGCTGGCCATACGAACCTTTTGATATCCCCTCCGATGTTCTGGACGCCTGGCGTGTTGCAGGGTTAAAGAGCTGCAAACCACGTAAATCCTGGGAAGAGCGCTACAACGCAGCAGACGCTGACACGCGGGCCGAATTTGACCGCCGTCTTGCGGGCGATCTGCCTGTTGGCTTCACTCAGGCCATTACGGACTTCAAAAAGCAGCTCAGCGCCGACAAGCCTGGTTGGGCAACACGCAAAGCGTCAGAAGAAACCCTGAACGTCATCAATGCTGTTGTTCCCGAAACCATTGGCGGCTCTGCCGACCTCACAGGGTCCAACAACACGCGCTCCAAAGAACAAAAAGCCGTCACGGCTGACGATTTCAGCGGCAGCTTTATACACTACGGCGTACGCGAGCACGGCATGGCCGCTGCGATGAACGGCATGGTGCTCCATGGGGGTCTTATCCCGTACTCCGGCACCTTCATGGTCTTCACCGACTATTGCCGTCCGGCCATTCGCCTGTCAGCCCTGATGAACCAGCGCGTTGTCTACGTGATGACCCATGACAGCATTGGCCTGGGCGAAGACGGACCAACTCACCAGCCGGTTGAGCATCTAGCAGCGCTGCGCGCCATGCCAAACCTCAATGTCTTCCGCCCAGCCGACGCGGTTGAAACCGCCGAATGCTGGCAGCTCTCTTTGGAAGCCAAGGACACACCAAGCATTCTGGCGCTCACCCGCCAGGGATTGCCTTTGGCCCGCACCGAGCACACGGACGAAAATCTCTGTGCCCGTGGCGCTTATGAGCTGAGCCCCGCAAAGGGCGAAGCCAAAGTCACCCTCATCGCAACTGGCTCAGAAGTTGCCATCGCGATGGCTGCTCAGAAACAGCTCCAGACCGAAGGCATTGGCGCCCGCGTTGTGTCGGCGCCCTGTCTCGAACTTTTCGAGCAACAATCACCTGAGTACAAAAAACAGACGCTTGGGGAAGGCACAGTCCGCATTGCAATCGAAGCGGCCATCCAGTTTGGCTGGGACCGCTATATCGGCATAGACGGAGCCTTCATCGGCATGAAGGGTTTTGGTGCCAGCGCACCAATTGACGACCTTTACAATCATTTTGAGATCACAGCAGAAGCGGCAGTGGCGGCCGCAAAAGAACGGCTCTAACCGCAAAGACGGGACGAGCACGAGGCAAGGAGATTTAAAACATGGCAGTTCGTGTAGCGATTAATGGGTTTGGCCGTATTGGCCGTCTGGTCCTTCGGGCCATTGCAGAATCTGGCCGCAAAGACATTGATGTCATTGCGATCAATGATCTGGGAAGCGTGGAAGACAATGCTCACCTTCTGAAATATGACAGCGTACACGGCCCCTTCCCGGGCAAAGTGCGCACCACCAAGTCCTCCATGAACTTAGGACGTGGTCCCATCAAAATCACGGCAGAACGCGATCCGTCCAAGCTCCCTTGGGAAAAACTAGACGTTGATATCGCTCTGGAATGCACAGGCCTCTTTGCCTCGAAAGAAAAAGCCTCTGCCCACCTCCAAGCAGGTGCCAAAAAGGTTCTGGTTTCAGCCCCTGCAAGCAACGCAGACCTCACAGTTGTCTACGGCGTCAACGACAAGAAGCTTCGCAAGAGCCACAAGATCGTCTCAAACGCATCTTGCACAACCAACTGCCTGGCACCCGTCGCTCAGGTTCTCGACAAGCTTTGCGGCATCAAGCAGGGCTACATGACAACGATCCACGCTTTCACAGGCGATCAGCGCACGGTTGATACGTTGCACTCTGATCTCCGTCGTGCGCGCGCAGCATCCATGTCCATGATCCCGACATCAACCGGCGCTGCAAAAGCGGTTGGTCTGGTTCTGCCGCAGCTTGCAGGCAAGCTTGATGGCACAGCAATCCGTGTTCCAACCCCCAACGTCTCCATGATCGACCTCTGCTTTGATGCCGGTCGCGCCGTGACGGCGGAAGAAGTGAACAAAGCCATCATCAAGGCGGCCGATGGTCCTTTGAAGGGTGTGCTGGGATATGTGGATGAGCCGCTGGTGTCCATCGACTTCAACCACAATAAAAACTCTTCCACATTCGATCTGACCCAGACACAGGTTCTCGGCGGCAAGTTCGTCCGTGTTCTGTCCTGGTATGACAATGAATGGGGCTTTGCAAACCGCATGGGCGACACAGCTGTCGCCATGGGCAAACTCCTTTAAGCATTTCGACGTGATGTGACGCCCCCGAACCCCGAGTACTTTACGGGTTCGGGGGCGTTGTTCGTTTAAGGTCACCAATGCAGTGACCAAACTTTCGGAAAGAAGACAGATGGCAAACCACAAGACGCTTGACGACCTATTCGGGCAAGGATCGATTGCGGGCAAACATGTGCTTGTTCGTGCAGACCTGAACGTTCCCGTCAATGAGGCAGGCGACGTGACAGACGCCACCCGCCTTGAGCGCCTTCTGCCCACACTGAAAGACTTGCACGCCAAAGGCGCTAAGGTCGGTATCCTGTCCCATTTCGGTCGCCCAAAAGGCGAACGGAAGCCTGAGATGAGCCTGAAGCCTATCGCTGCGGTGCTTGCAGACCTCCTAGGACAACCCGTGACCTTTGCCGAAGATTGCATTGGTCTGGCCGCAGGTGACGCTCTGTCAGCACTGCCCGAGGGCGGCATTGTGGTACTGGAAAACACCCGCTTTCACGCTGGCGAAGAAAAGAACGACAAAGCCTTTGCGCAAGCGCTCGCCGCCAACGCAGAAATCTACGTCAACGATGCTTTTTCTGCCGCTCACCGCGCCCATGGCTCGACGGAGGGCATTGCCCATCTGTTGCCAGCCTATGCAGGCCGCGCCATGGAACAAGAGCTGAACGCACTTGGGAAAGCCCTCGGGACGCCGGAACGTCCCGTCGTTGCCATTGTCGGCGGCGCCAAGATCTCCACCAAACTGGATCTGCTGGGCAATCTGGTCGCCAGGGTCGATGCCTTGATGATTGGCGGCGGCATGGCAAACACATTTCTTGCGGCCAAAGGGGTAAATGTCGGCAAGTCGCTCTGCGAACATGATCTTGCCGATACAGCCCGTGAGATCATGAAAAAGGCCGATGCTGCGGGATGCACCATCATTCTGCCGACAGATGCTGTTGTCGCTGCCGAATTCAAAGCCCACGCACCATCAAAGACCGTGCCCATCAATGAAGTCCCCGACGATCAAATGATCCTGGATGTCGGCACAGACACACTGGCCACTCTCGCAGGGCATTTCGAGACCGCCAAAACAGTGGTCTGGAACGGGCCGCTGGGCGCGTTTGAAGTCGAACCCTTCAATATCGGGACAGACACAGCAGCCCGCCACGTCGCCATGCTCACCAAAATGGGGACCATGGTCTCTGTTGCGGGCGGGGGCGACACTGTCGCAGCACTCAATGGCGCAGGCGCAGCTGATGACTTCTCCTATGTCTCAACAGCTGGTGGTGCCTTCCTCGAATGGCTTGAAGGTAAAACCCTTCCAGGCGTAGCTGCTCTCGAAAACGGGTGACACGAGGCCTCTTGTCGCGATAAACCGGCTCTATGACCGAGCCAACATCACCAGACTGCCGTCTTTATCTCATCACGCCCCCGCGCCTTGAGCCCGAAGGCTTTGCCGAAACGCTGAAAGCGGCCCTTGGCGCGGGCGATGTTGCCTGTGTGCAACTGCGCCTCAAACGTGAAGACGGCGAAACCACGGCTGACGCCGACTTGATCCGGCGGGCAACGGACATTCTCATGCCGATCACCCAAGCCCATGATGCCGCCTTTCTGATCAATGACCGGGCCGATCTCGCCGCAGAGCTGGGCGCAGACGGCGTTCATATCGGTCAGAACGACACGCCCTATGACGAAGCACGAAAACTGCTCGGACCAGACCATATTGTCGGTGTCACCTGTCATGCGACCCGTCATCTGGCCATGGTGGCAGGCGAAGGAGGGGCTGATTACGTGGCCTTTGGCGCCTTTCATAAAACCGCCACAAAGGCGGCTATAAGTGTAGCCGAACCTGAGATCCTTACCTGGTGGACGACACTCACTGAAGTGCCATGCGTCGCCATTGGAGGGATCACAACTGAAAATGCTGCCCCCTTGGTGGCAGCCGGTGCCGACTTCCTGGCCGTTTCTGCCGGGGTGTGGGCATATGAGAGAGGGCCAGCGGCAGCTGTCGCTGATTTCAATCGGATCATGGCGGAGCCCACCCGTTTTCATGATGGCCAGTCTCGAACCTGACGCACGCCAACTCTGAGCAACAGAAAGAACACGTATGTCCCGCCTGACCCTCCCCTCCCTCCTTCTCAGCCTGACCCTGACAGGCTTGCCGATGACAGGTCTCTCCGCACAAACCTTTGAGGAATCCGCAAAGGCCTACCAAGCCGGTGACTATGCAGGCGCGCTTGAGGGCTTGCGCGAAACAGCCCAGAGCGGCAATGCTGATGCGCAGCTGTTGCTCGGCACCATGCTTTTCAACGGGCAAGGCATGGAGGCGCACTATGTAGAAGCGCTGTACTGGTTCAAAACCTCTGCCGATGCGGGCAATACCGCAGCCGCCTTCGCGCTCGCCTCAGCCCATCGCACAGGTGCTGGAACCTCCCGCAACGATGCGGAGGCCCGCACATATTTTGAACGCGCCGCTGAGGGTGGCGTGATAGCCGCCAAATTCGAACTTGCCAACATGCTGGCAAGCGGCGAAGGGGGCAGTGCTGACTCAGAACGGGCCGTCCAGCTCTTCCAGGAAGCGGCAGACGCCGGTTATCCCCAAGCACTTTACGCCATGGGCGCGATTTATGCCGCTGGCCAAATGAAGCCGCAGGATATGAACCGCGCCGCCGCCTATTTCCGCAAAGCCGCCGAAAAAGGCCAGGCCGATGCTGCCTACAATCTAGGCCTGATGATGGTTGAAGGCACCGGCGTCGCAAAGAACCCGGCAGGCGCCGTCGAATTTTTCCAGTTTGCCGCAGCCGAGGGACTGGCGGAAGCACAGACAGCCCTGGCCTTCCTGTATGCAAACGGTACCGGCGTTGAAAAAGACGAAGAGAAAGCAGCCACCTGGTTCAATGAGGCCGCCCTGCGCGGCGACACATTGGCCCAATCGCGGCTCGCACGGATGTATTACCTCGGCAAAGGCATCGAGAAGGATCTGATAGCAGCCTATACATGGCTCAGCATTGCCCGGGCAGGCGGCCAGGACGATAAAGAACTGGCCACACTTCTGGAGCCGGAAATGACGCCAGAGCTTCTCGCAAAGGCCGAAGAAGCGCTGAAAGAGTGGGAAGCCGCGACATCGGCTCGATAAGATATCGGACAGTCGGGCACCCGATTTGACCGGAATTTTAAGCGAGTTTAGCGTTCTCCGCCTCTTCGAAGGGCTCTGAGACCGATTCCGGGTGGAACCCATGACCCTCTAGTGCTATCCAAACGCCGGACTTGGCGTGTTTAGAACACACCCAGACCCTTTATTTTCCGTCAGCTTTGAACCAAGCACGTCAAACCTGACCCTTCCGGATGTGAACGTATGAAGATCAACGGCAACGAAATTCGTCAAGGCAACGTCATTGAGCACAAAGGCGGTCTTTGGGTCGCTGTCAAAACGCAGCATGTGAAACCCGGCAAGGGGGGCGCGTTTGCACAGGTTGAACTGAAAAACCTGATCGACAATTCAAAGCTCAATGAGCGGTTCCGTTCCGCTGAAACTGTTGAAAAAATCCGGTTGGAGCAAAAAGACTACCAATATCTCTATGAAGTGGACGGCATGCTGACCTTCATGGACACAACGACCTACGAGCAGATCGAACTGCAAACAGATTTTGTTGGCGAGCGCGCGGCATTTTTGCAAGACGGCATGGAAGTGACCGTTGAAAGCCACGAAGGCCGCCCGCTGGGCATCAGCCTGCCTGATCATGTGACGCTGGAGATCACGGACACAGAGCCCGTCGTCAAAGGCCAGACGGCCACCTCCTCCTACAAGCCCGCCATGATGGAAAACGGCGTGCGTGTGATGGTGCCGCCATTCGTGAACACGGGCGATAAAATTATCGTCGATACAAATGAAGTCACCTATCTGAAGCGGGCTGAATAGCCGCCGCCGTTAGACCTGATCCCCCACTAGATTTGAAACCCCACCAGACCTGAACGAAGGCATACCGCATGAGCAGCCGCCACTCTCCTACACTCACCGTCATGGTGCAGGCTGCCCGCAAGGCCGCCCGAACCTTGTCCCGTGATTTTGGCGAAGTCGAAAATCTGCAAGTCTCGGTCAAGGGACCTGGCGATTTTGTCTCTGCCGCTGACCTGCGCGCCGAAGAAACCATTCGTGAGGAACTCACCCGTGCCCGCCCGGGCTATGGCTTCCTGCTTGAAGAAGGTGGTGCCATTGCAGGTTCAGACAAAAGCCATCGCTGGATCGTTGATCCCCTGGATGGCACAACAAACTTCCTGCACGGCATTCCCTTATTCGCGATCAACATTGCGCTTGAGCGCGAAGGCGAAATCGTCGCAGGCGTCACCTACAATCCCATCTCAGACGAACTCTTCTGGGCGGAAAAAGGCAAAGGGGCCTTCATCAATGACAAGCGACTGCGGGTTGCCGCCCGTCGCGACCTGTCTCAATCCGTCGTCTGCACCGGCATCCCTCATATTGGGGCAAAAGACTATGGGCGCTTCTCCCGGGAACTCGCGACCATAATGCCTCAAGTTGCAGGCGTCCGTCGCACAGGCTCCTGCGCCATCGACATGGCCTTCGTCGCCGCAGGGCGTTTCGATGCCTATTGGGAGAGTGGTCTGAACCCCTGGGATCTCGCGGCTGGCCTGATCCTTGTGCGCGAAGCAGGCGGTACCGTGACCGACCTGAATAATGGGTCGGACATTCTGGGCCAGGGCAGCGTTCTGGCGACCAATGAAACGCTCCACAAACCGCTCTTTAATATTATCAAGAAGGCGGGCGCCGCCTGAAGCTGAAGGCGCAAACTGTGAACGAGAGAGCGCCCTCGCCGCATTTTTGCCGCCTTCTCGCTTAACCTTTCTGTGAAATGGTGTGTCTAGCACTGGCCGCGTCGCCAAGACCGGGCATAATGGCACGTGAGTCGCGCGACGTAATTTTCAACGATGAGACCCGAGAGGTAGGAAATAAGAATGCGCCAGACTGGCCCCGCCGCAAAATCTGTCCTCATCATTCCTGCCATTCTGGCGGCCTTGACGATCACTCCGGTCCTAGCCGAGGTGGAGGTGGACCTGTCTGCCATTGGCGCCCGCACAGACGCCGATGCACGCATTGCAACAGGCAGGGCACCCGTTCAGCTACGCTTCCCTGGCGAGGCACCCCCTACCCGCATTTTGCTCACCCCGCCGCCCTCACTCCGACAGGCACAAGAGCGCGCCCCGAGCACGCCACAAGAAGCACCGAAAGTGTTGGGGCCTGCTGACGCGGTAGTCGTTGAGGTTCAGCCTGCAGCAACACGCACCTCTGCACCAACTTCTCCGACCCTTATTCCCCCGCAAAGCATTGCGCTTCGAACACCTGAGGCCATTACACCTGCGCCCTCACTCCCCGTTGAACGCAGTGTCCCTGTGACAGCTGACATGTCCACCTCAACTGCAGCCCTAGTTCCCGGAGTTCCCCGAGTTCCCGGAGCCCCCACATCCCCCATATCAACAGGCGCGCCCGAAGCGGCTGCGGCCCAGTCTGTTCAAATCGCAAGCCTGCCGGCACCAAAATCCGCCGCGCACCGGCTCGACTTTGACGGGGGCACAGCAGACATTCTGGGAAACACCCGGGAGGAGCTGGAAATGGTTGCAAGCGAGCTGATGCGCCATGATGATCGGATCGAAATCCAGGCCTTCGCGGGACAAGCTGGTGACGTGAGTTCAGATGCCCGCCGCCTGTCGCTCAGACGCGGGCTCAACGTCCGCAAGTTCCTGGTCGAACGCGGCGTCCTGCAAAGCCGGATCGACGTGCGGGCACTCGGCGGTGTACGAGACACAGGGCCGGCTGAACGGGTCGATATCTTTTTAAGCAGAAGATAGCGCGACACACATCAAGAGGGATGAAGTATGGACAGTCAGGACGGCGTGACCTTATCGCGACCTCGCCCCTATCTTACCCGGATGCTGCTCTTCTTAACGCTGGTTGGCTTTTTGGGGCTCATTCTACTGCCGCAATTTGCAGAAGCCTTTATGGCAAACCCCGGCCTGAACGGGCTCATCGTTGGTGTTCTGATCATTGGCATACTCTACGCCTTTCGCCAGGTTCTCGTACTTGGTCCTGAAATTCGCTGGGTCAACTCCTTCCGGCGCTCCGACCCGGGCCTTGCCCTTCCCAAGCCCCCAAAACTTCTGGCCCCTATGGCCACCATGTTTGGCAATCGCACCACTCATGTTGTGCTGGGGGCTCTCTCCATGCGCTCCCTGCTCGACAGTCTCGCCTCGCGCCTGGAAGAACAGCGGGAGATTTCCCGCTATATGATCGGACTTCTGATCTTTCTCGGTCTGCTGGGCACCTTCTGGGGCCTGCTCGCCACAGTGTCCTCCATTGCCGGAACGCTCGATAGTCTTGATGTCGATGCCACTGACAGCCTCTCGGTCTTCAGCACCCTTCGGGAAGGCCTGCAACAGCCACTCCGCGGCATGGGCACAGCCTTCTCCTCTTCTTTGTTTGGCTTAGCAGGCTCCCTCGTTCTGGGCTTTCTCGATCTTCAGGCCGGTCAGGCGCAAAACCGCTTCTACAATGAACTGGAAGAATGGCTTTCCACGGTGACAGACATTGTTGGAACCAGCGGCGACGCTCCAATGGCTGATCCAAGCCAGACATTGATGGCGCTGACAAGTCAGATCGCAGCACTGACAGAACAGATGCGTGCGGAGCAACATCTGGTGAACGGCCTTGCCCGAAACCAGGAAGCCCTGCAACCGGTGCTCGAACGTCTCACCCGTGCGTTGGAGCAAGAGGGCCGGTAAATCATGGCGATTTCCCACCGCATCAGAAGCCGCACACCCAATGCCGACTATTGGCCGGGCTTTGTTGACGCTATGGCGACCTTATTGCTGGTGCTGGTCTTCCTGCTGTCGATTTTCATGCTGACCCAGTTTTTCCTCGCTCAATCCATCACGGGTAAAGACAGCGCGCTGGACAGGCTGCGCAATCAGGTGTCTGAGCTGGCAGACCTGCTGGCGCTGGCTCAGTTGGAAAACACCGACCTGCAATCAACTGTCGCCTCTTTGTCGAGTGCCCTCTCAAGCGCGGAAGACGAACAATCCCGCCTCGCTGCCCTGCTCGCAGAAGGAGCCGGGTCTGGCGACCGGGAAGCCGTTCTCCTGTCCGAGCTGGACGATGAACGCCGCATCAGCGCGCAGGCGCTGGCCCAGGTAGAACTCGTCAATCAGCAGCTGGCAGCGCTCAGACGCCAGCTGGCAGCTCTGGAACAAGCCCTTGAGGCCTCAGAGGCCAAGGACCGGGAGTCCGATGCCCAAATTGCCGACCTTGGACGACGGCTCAACTCTGCCCTCGCCCAGAAGGTCCAGGAACTTGCCCGTTACCGATCAGACTTCTTTGCCCGTCTGAAAGAAGCACTGGGCAATCGTGATGACATTGAAGTCGTGGGTGACCGCTTTGTCCTCCAGTCCGAAATCTTCTTTGCCTCAGGCTCCGCTGAGATCAGCCCGGCGGGGCAACGCGAACTGCGAAAAATCGCCGTCGCCATCCGGGAAATCACCGCAGAAATTCCCGGCGACATTAACTGGATCTTGCGGGTCGATGGCCACACCGACGCCACTCCCATCCGCACCTCGGAGTTTCCCTCCAATTGGCACCTCGCAAATGCACGTGCCCTTTCGGTTGTTCAATATCTGATTGACGGAGGGGTCAGCGAACGGCGCCTCTCCTCTGCAGGTTTTGCAGAGTTCCATCCTCTGGTTGAGGGCAACGGCGAAACAGCAAACCGCCGCAACCGGCGCATCGAGTTCAAACTCACCGAACGCTAGTGGCGGTTTACCCCTAAGCCTGAAGACTCTGCACGGCAGTCACAGACCAGTCGGCCTGACCTGCCGGTGACATGGCCCCTGGCCCCGGAGCATCGAAAGACGTTTGTTAACCACCGGGCGGCGGTGCGATCTCGCAGACCAGAATTTTGGGATCAAACACACCACTCACCAGCATGACATCGCCATAAGTGGCCGCAACGCTGGAACCCGACAATTGATCTCCCAGATTGAGATAGACCGTATCGGCGACACCTCCTCCGCCTGCGCGGGGAATGAGGCGCACCACCTGGCTGGGCGAGAGGTTTTTCTCATCCGCTGCATGGCTGATGAAATCAACCAGCTTTGGATGCGCCCCGATCAGGAGCGTGCCGTCGGGTGCCACATCCACATTGTCGAGACCGGTGCCGAGCGCCACAAAATCAACCGGCGTCAGATCGCCTGTCTCAATATCGCGATCATAAATGTTGAGCGCCATGCCGCTTGTTTGGGCGACATAGACTGTCTTTCCATCAGGGGAGAGGTTGACGCCATTGGCATAACCCAGATCATCCGCCACTTCCCGCACAGACGTGCCGTCAAAATAGACAAGGTTCGCGGGGCTCAACATCAGCACGTCGCTGACCGCATTCAGCAATGCGGACGTGCTGCCATGATCATTGGTCGCATAAAACGCGCTGTGCCCAACAGGCTGAACGTCATTGAGCGCAAACATAGCCTGGTCGTGCACCGTCGCGCGGTGAGAGAGAATGCCGTCTTCCGCCACATCAAACAGCTCAACACTATCAACATCGCCTGTGTGGTTGACGACGGCGAGCGTACGCTTGCCCGCCCCATCCACATAAAGTCCCAGGCCATGGGGTTGGAAGGCCGCTGGGATAGGGGCCGTGACAGGACGCAAGGTCCAGCTTGCGGGATCACCCTTCAGATCGATCACATAAATGCCACCACGCACATTCTCAGCGCCTGCGGTGATCGCCCGTCGGTCTGTCGCGGCAACAAACGCCATGCTGCGCTCATGGTCGATAACAAGGTCCTCAGGGCCCGGAGGAGAGGTGATCACTGTGCATTGCGGAGACACTTCCATGCCCGCTGTCAAAGTCGTGAGCTGGCCAGCACCTGCGTAAAAACGCACACCAATAAAACTCAATGCCGCGACGAGAACGACGGCGGCCACAATAATATTGCGCGTAATCGGTTTCATATTTTCCCCTAAACTTGCTTAATCATTGAGCGGACTAGTCCTGCGCCGCCATTACCGGTGCGACCGGTTCTTCATCTACGGCGAGTGCCAGCGCATCTGCGCTGAATTGCAATGACGCAAGCCGCGCATAAAGGCCGCCTTCAGCCACAAGCTCATCGTGACTGCCCTCCGCCACGATGCGACCGCGATCCATCACAATAATCCGGTCCGCCTTGCGTACTGTGGCCAGGCGGTGTGCGATGACAATCGTTGTGCGCCCGGCCATCAGGCCTTCCAGCGCTTGCTGCACAAACTTTTCACTCTCTGCATCCAGCGCGCTCGTCGCTTCATCCAGCAGCAACACAGGTGCATTGCGCAAAATAGCACGTGCAATGGCGATCCGCTGACGTTGCCCGCCCGAAAGCGTCACACCGCGTTCACCAAAGACAGTGTCATAGCCTTGCGGCAGCTCGCTCAGGAATTCATCAATATGCGCTGCCTTGGCGGCGGCGCGCACTTCTTCGTCACTGGCCTCTGGACGGCCATAGCGGATGTTTTCCCGCGCGCTCATGCCAAACACAACGGTCTCCTGAGGCACCAGCGCAAAACGACGGCGCACATCGCCAGGGTCGCCGTCTGGCAGCGCCACCCCATCCAGCACAATTTGGCCGGACTGCGGATCAAAGAAACGCAGCAGCAGTTGGAAGAGCGTGCTCTTGCCCGCCCCTGAAGGTCCGACAATCGCAACAGTCTCCCCGGGTTTCACGGTGAGGTTCAGACCATCCAGGGCAGAAACATCAGGCCGCGTCGGATAGAAAAAGCTGACCCCCTTAAACTGAAGCGATCCCTTTGAGGGTTCGGGAAGAGCAACGGGGTTGGCCGGTGCCTTGATTTCAGACTCGATCTGCAAGAGTTCCATCAGTCGTTCAGTGGCACCCGCGGCCATTTGCACGTCGCCCCAAACCTCCGACAGCGCCGCCATCGACATGGCCGCCATCAGCGCATAGAACGTGAACTGCAGAAGCTCACCGCCGCTCATCGTGCCACCGATGACTTCCTGTGACCCCACCCACAAAACGCCGAAGACGCTCGACAATCCCAAAAACATAACCAGCGCCGTAAGCACGGCGCGCGCTTGGATTCGGCTGCGGGCCGCAACAAAAGAGGCTTCGACAGTCGCGGCAAAAGAAGACCGATCAATTTCTTCATGGTTGAACGCTTGCACCGTCTGCATCGCATTCAGGGTCTCACCCCCAAGCGCACTGGTGTCAGCAATTCTATCCTGGCTAAGGCGCGACAGACGGCGCACCCAGCGGCCAAAGACAATGAGAGGCAGTATGATGACCGGGATTGCAAGCAGCACGAGACCAGAGAGCCCAGGGCTCGTATAAGTCATCATCGTTGCCGCACCAAAAAACAGGAAAATATTGCGCAACGCAATTGAGGCGCTTGAACCAACAACCGTTTTGATGAGCGTCGTATCAGCGGTGAGGCGGGACAAAACTTCACCGGTCCGCATCGTCTCAAAGAAGGCAGGCGACAGCCGTGTCACATGATCGTAGACGGCCGACCGCAGATCCGCGACCACCCGCTCGCCGATCCAACTGACAAAATAGAACCGCGCCGCGCTTGAAATACCCAGCAGCGCCGCCACCAAAATGAGCACGAGAAAATACTGGTCGATAAACTGAACATCGCCACCACCGATGGCATCGACCACCCGTCGAGATGCGATGGGAAACGCCAGCATCGCAACGGTGGCAATGACGAGCATCACAAAAGCGCCCGACAACATGCCCTTGTAAGCCAGTACAAACGGGATCAGCCCTATAATGGGCCGAACCGCACGGCTCTTTGCCCGTCGCAGGGCTTCTTCTTCGATCGCGTCTGCGACCGTATTTGAACTATCGCTCATGAATATCCGGCTTTTTGGTGGCTGATGGTCTGCCAGGGTGTGAGGGGAGATATAACAACAGCGCCTCCCTGAAACTAGGCCTGGCTCTGGTTAATCTCGGCGCGAAAAGCCGCATGGCCGACAGATATCCCCGCCCACGGCTCAAATGCCTCCAGAGCCATGTTAAGGGCCCTTGCTTCATAGCCTTGCAATGGGCAGAAAGCTCCGCTATACAGCCGCTTCCCGGGCGCCGTATGGAGCCCAGATAGGCGGATTTGGCCGCCTGACACTTCTTTTGAGCGAGCAAGCGTTATGAAAAAGGACACGCATCCAGATTACCACGTGATCACTGTGGCAATGACGGACGGCACAACCTTCCAGACCCGGTCCACTTATGGCGCTGAGGGCGACACGCTGACGCTGGATATCGATCCAACGACACACCCAGCCTGGACAGGCGGCACAGGTGCCCTGCTCGACCGTGGTGGCCGTGTCAGCCGTTTCAAGAAGAAATACGACGGCCTCGGTGTCTAAGACCATGGGCGTCTAAGACGCTTAAAGCTGTTTGCTGGGGCTCCTGCCCGGCATCAAAACCAAAAAAGCCCCGGCATGCCGGGGCTTTTTGCTTTTCAGCGCTCAGATGAACGGAAGCCTAGTGCCGGGTTGGCCTGAACCCCTGTGCTTCCTGAAAGAACGCCTCGGCACGATCCTGCTGCGCAGACAGGCTTGATTGCTCAACCACTTCGCCAGCGCGCATCTGGGCATCAAGACGATCGATACGACGGTAGATATTTTCTGACCGCACGATCAGATCCTTCAAGGCGTCGGGCAGCAGGTCCATTGCATCAATCCGTTTGGACCGGCCGATATCGCGTCCGCCCAACTCATATTTCTCGGCAAGAGCCTCGCTTTCGCTCATATCGCCTTCATTGACAGCCTTTTGCACCAACAGCCAGGCCGCCACCTGCATCAGGCGGGTGGTAAGGCGCATACTCTCTGTTGCATAGGCAAGCGCAGTCGCCCGCGGCAGATCCTTTGCCTGCTCCCGACCAGGGCCGTCCAGATAGGTCGCGGCCTCTTCAACAAGGGACATGCCTTCTCTATAGGTTCGTTGAAAAAGCGCAGACCCGCCAAAAGGGGTTCGCCCCTGCCCGTTTTCACCACCACCGCTTGTCTTGCTGCCGAAACTCATTGGACTACTCACTGTTAATCATGTTGCAGACATCCTTGACGGATAAAGCCGGCACCATACCAGCAACCGTATCAACCAAGGACGCGTTACGCCTCAACTATCAACAAACGTGCCAGCAGAAACCGTCTCAAAACAAAACAAATGAGGGGGTGAATGGACGGAAAAAATTCCACCACAGACACAGGCCACAAGATGTAGGGGTTGAGGGGAGAGAAAGAACCAAAGGTCTAGAAAAAAAGTCCTATTTTGGGATCCCAAAAAAAGTGAGCCACAGTTGCCTGCGGCTCAAGTTCTAACAGGGAGGCGTCAAACAGAGTGGATAGGAGCCACTCAAATCCAGATGACTGGATTACGCATGTAAACAATACAGAACGAATGACTAACAAATAGTTAAAATTCACCCCAACCGCAGTCAGACCACATGAACAGTGCCTCTATACTTGACCAGAATCAAAAGAACTCATTTATTACAAGGGCTTAACGATTTCCTTGGCAGAATCATGATTTTCGAAAAATCGCCTCCGCATCATTCAAACTGCCCTGTTTTGAGGCAATCATTTCGTCAGAACGTGCAATTTCTTGATTCAACAAGGTGATTCGCTCTCGAAGCTCTTCCACGCCCAAGAGGGAGAGGTCCTCCCTGGTCAGCATTTGCAGACTATCGGGCACACGTTTTGGTTGCAGATCTTCCGGGTCCATGAGCGCCCTCTCTCCCTTGTTTTATGGTCCAACACCTTGTTGCACCAGACGGCCAATCATTGAATGGTGTGCCACTTTGCCATTTCATCGCACCACCACCAAGACAGAGATAACACTTCATGCCCGCAAATCTCCCCGCCACCATGACCGCCATCAAAATTCAGGAGCCCGGTGGGCCTGAGGTGCTTCAGCCCACCGACACCCCCATGCCGGTGCCGGGCCAGGGAGAGATCCTCGTGCGCATCGCTGCAGCTGGGGTGAACCGAGGCGATCTCGTGCAACGCATCGGCCTCTACCCAGCCCCAAAGGGGGTGACCGACACACCGGGACTTGAGTTCGCCGGCGAAATTGTTGCGCTGGGCAACGGCGCAACCAAATGGGCGGTTGGCGACAATGTCTGCGCGCTGGTCGCAGGCGGCGGCTACGCGGAATACGCCATCGTCCATGAGACCCACGCCCTGCCCATCCCTGACGGCTATTCCATGGTTGAGGCAGCAGCACTGCCCGAAACCATCATGACGGTCTGGACCAATGTTTTTGACCGGGGCCGTCTGCAGCCAGGCGAAACCCTGCTCATTCATGGGGGCACCAGCGGCATTGGCACCACCGCCATTCAAATGGCCGTGGCCTGGGGCGCAAAAGTTTTTGCCACTGCCGGGTCAAATGAGAAGGCCCGCAAATGCGAGGAGCTTGGGGCCCGTCGTGGCATTAATTATCGGGAAGAAGATTTCGTCATGGTGATGGACGAAGCCACCAGCGGCCAGGGCGCCGACGTCATCTTCGACATGGTGGGCGGCGACTATATCCAGCGCAACATTACCTGCGCGGCGCGCGGGGGCCGGATCGTCAACATCGCCTACCAGCAAGGTTCCGTCGCTGAGGTCAACTTCCTGCCGCTCATGCTGAAACAAGTGACCCTGACCGGCTCCACGCTCCGCGCGCGGCCCCTGGAGGAAAAAACCGCCCTCACAGAGACCGTACTGCGCGAAGTCTGGCCCTGGATCGCCTCAGGACGCCTAAAACCCATCGTGGACAGCACTTTTCCGCTCCGCGATGCAAAAGCCGCCCATGAGCGTATGGAAGCCGGCGGCCATATCGGAAAAATCATCCTGACCGTTTAATTGCCGCCGTGAGGTCTTCCCAGAACGCCCAGAAAGGCTTATAAGACCGGCAATCCGTTCATTTTCAGTGGCATATGCCGATCTCAGGCGCCAATCTCAGGAGATGGCTCCTGAGGCAAAGGAGAAGATATGTCTAAGCCGCTCATGCCAAAGGCTGCTGCCGTCTGGCTCGTAGATCACACCTCGCTCACGTTCGATCAGGTCGCAGACTATTGCGGGCTGCATCCGCTCGAAGTGAAGGGCATTGCCGATGGCGACGTCGCCCAGGGCATTAAGGGCATGGACCCGGTCGCCTCTGGCGAACTCACCCGCGCGGAAATTGAACGCTGCCAGGAAAGCCCAAACGAGCGGCTGCAATCTGCTGAACGCAAACACGAAGTGCCTGCGCCAAAGCCTCAAAAAGGCCCGCGCTACACGCCTGTGTCCCGCCGTCAGGACCGTCCCGACGCCATTGCCTGGTTGCTGCGGAACCACCCGGAACTGCCAGATGCGCAAGTGGGCCGACTTGTTGGCACAACCAAACCAACCATCCAGTCAATCCGCGACCGGACCCATTGGAATTCGCCTAACATCAAGCCTGTCGATCCGGTGACCCTTGGCCTCTGCAGCCAGATGGATCTGGACGCAGCGGTTCAAAAAGCCGCCGACAAGTTGGAGAAAGCGCGCAAGAAGGCCGAAAAAGCCGCACGCAAAGCGGGAACGCTTCTGCCTGCAGAGGAAACCACAGGCGAAGCAACAGCCGATCCGTTCGGTCTGGCCCGTCCTGCCGCCCATGAGGTTCCCGCCGATCAGATCAACGTCCCGTCGATCCATGACGCGGACCCATCTGAGCCCAAGCCGTTTGGGGTAAGCGACGTATCTGATGCCTTTACAGCAGCACCGAAGCCGAAAGAAAAAGAGGCCGCACCTGATATCGACTCGGTTTTCGCAAAGCTGAAAGACCTGAAGGTCGAGGGTGACGACGAAAACAAAGAATAGCATTAGCTCTCACGAGCGATGAAAATCAGGGGTTGCCACCGACATAAAGGGGCGGCCCCTTTTTTTTGGGAGCATCACGTTACAGAGCCGGATGTTTTACAGACGCTCACGACAAATAACCTTGTCACCCCGGACCTGATCCGGGGTCCATAGTGAGGTCAAGACATACAGCAAGGCCCAATGGATTCCGGCTCAAGGCCGGGATGACAGCTGAGCCCTGGTTCGAGACGGCACGCCATTTCCCGAAATTGCGCGCCTCCTCACCATGAGGTTTCTAACTAAACTTGGACTTCACCCTGAGGAGAAGGCGCAGCCTTCGTCTCGAAGGGTCATCTCAAACACTAGCTCTCAGACACCAATCCCGCCGCATCCAGTACCGCCGTGATTTCATCCAGGATCGCAGGATCATCAATTGTCGCGGGCATTTTCCAGGCGTCCCCGTCGGCAATCTTGCGCATGGTGCCGCGCAGAATTTTTCCTGAGCGTGTCTTGGGCAAACATTGCACCACAAGTGCTGTCTTAAACGCTGCCACAGGGCCGATCTTATCGCGCACCAGTTGCACCGCCTCTTTGGCAATCTCTGCGTCGCTGCGGTCCACACCAGAATTCAGAACAAGCAGACCTACCGGCACCTGACCTTTGAGTTTGTCAGCAATCCCCATCACGGCACACTCCGCAACATCAGGATGGCCCGCCAGCACTTCTTCCATGCCCCCGGTGGAGAGCCTGTGCCCCGCCACATTGATGATGTCATCCGTGCGGCTCATAATGTAGAGATAGCCATCTTCATCCATGTAGCCCGCATCAGCGGTTTTGTAGAAGCCTGGATAGTCTTCCAGGTAAGAGCTGCGAAAGCCTTCCTCATTTTCCCACAGTGTCGGCAGGCAGCCGGGCGGCAAGGGCAGCTTCACCACAATGGCGCCGGTCTCTCCTGTTGCAACAGGCTTCGCCGCCTCATCCACCACCTGCACGTCATAGCCAGGCATCGCCACCGTGGGTGAACCGTGTTTCACCGGCAGCGCGCCAAGACCAATCGGATTTGCAGCAATCGACCAGCCGGTCTCCGTCTGCCACCAATGATCAATGACCGGCACGCCCAGCGCCTTCTCTGCCCACTGGATCGTGTCCGGGTCCGCGCGTTCGCCTGCAAGGAACAGGGTTTCAAAACCGCTCAGATCATAGTTGGCAATAAGAGAGGCTTTCGGGTCTTCTTTCTTGATCGCCCGGAACGCTGTTGGTGCGGTGAAGAAGGCGCGCACCTTATGCTCCGCGATCACCCGCCAGAAAGTGCCTGCGTCTGGTGTTCCCACCGGCTTGCCTTCAAACAGAATGGTCGTGCAGCCATGCAGGAGCGGCCCGTAGACAATATAGGAATGGCCCACGACCCAGCCCACATCAGAGGCCGCCCACCACACGTCGCCCGGGTCCATCCCGTAGACGTTTTTCATGGACCATTTAAGCGCCACCATATGCCCGCCATTGTCGCGCACAACGCCCTTGGGCTGGCCGGTCGTGCCAGACGTGTAAAGCACATAGAGCGGGTCCGTCGCAGCTACATCAACACAGGCAGGCTTGTTGCCACTCGCAGCGGCCTTATCCATTTCGTCTTTCCAGTCGAGATCACGCCCGGGAATGAGATCGGCAGGTTGCTGCTGTCGCTGGAAAATGATGCAGTGATCCGGCTTGTGGTCAGCCAGCTCAATCGCACCGTCCAAAAGCGGCTTATAGGCAATCACCCGGCCAGGCTCGATCCCGCAGGACGCAGACACAATGACTTTGGGCTTTGCATCATCAATCCGGGTCGCAAGTTCGTTCGCAGCAAAGCCCCCAAAGACAACGGAATGCACAGCGCCAATGCGCGCACAGGCAAGCATCGCAACAGCCGCCTGCGGCACCATGGGCATGTAGAGGATCACCCGGTCGCCAACCCCCACGCCATTTGCCTGAAGCACGCCTGCGAAGGTCGCTACCTTGTCCAGCAATTCTGCATAGGTGAAGGTTTTTTGACTGCCGGTAATCGGAGAATCATAAATGAGCCCCGCTTGCTCGCCGCGCCCTGCGTCGACATGCCGGTCGAGGCAGTTGTAACAGGTATTGCAGGTCGCCCCGGCAAACCAGTTCGCGCCGCCCCCATCCGTCTCCAGCACCGCGTCCCAGGACCGCGACCAGTCAATCTCCTGCGCAGCATCAGCCCAGAACCCTTCGGGGTCTCTTTTCCATGCCTCATAGGTTTGCGCGTAGCGACTCATGTTACTCTCCTCCCGGCCTCAATTTTGCGCATCACCTCTGATGTTGAGGAGCGCACTTCTTTTGCTGGAGACTGTTTCAAGCCTGACAGGGCTTGGCAAGCCTTGCCTCGGGAAGACCATCAGGCTCCGGGAGTTTGCGTCGCATGGATATGATTATCGACCCGTGGTTTTATGCAGCAGCGGTACCCGCTGTGCTCCTGGTCGGCCTCTCAAAAGGGGGCTTCGCCGGTGGTCTTGGCATATTGGGCGTGCCCATGATGGCACTTGTGATTTCGCCACTCCAAGCAGCGGGCATTCTCCTGCCCATTTTGATTGTGATGGATCTGATGGGCGTCTGGGCCTATCGCAAAAGCTTCCATCTGAAAAATCTGATGATCATGGTGCCAGGTGCTGCCGTCGGCATTCTGATCGCCGCCCTGACTGCCAGCTATCTGTCGGACAATTTCGTGCGCCTGTTGGTTGGTGGTATCGCTGTGGCTTTTGCGCTGGATCATTGGATCGGACGGCGCGCTGCTGCCGCACCAAAACAAGTCAATCGAACCAAAGGAACAGCCTGGGGCGCTGTTGGAGGGTTCACAAGTTTCGTTGCCCACGCGGGCGGACCCCCCTTTCAGATCTACATGCTGCCGCAAAAGCTCGACAAGAAACTCTATGTCGGCACAAGCGTCATGTTTTTCTGGGCCGTCAACCTGATCAAGGTGCCGCCCTATGCAATGCTGGGACAGTTTGAGATTAGCAATCTCTCCACATCGCTCATGTTGATGCCTCTGGCACCCATTGGCATGTGGATGGGCATCAAAGCGTTAGACCTGATCCCCGAGGAACCCTTCTACCGCTTTGCCTATGCCGCCCTCTTTTTGGTGGGCTGCAAACTTTTGTGGGATGGCGCCACAGGCACCTTCATGTGAGACGGCTAAGGGCGCCCGATCCGGGGCTCACCGCCTTCACTGGACGAGCTCGGGCCAAAGGACTTGTCGAGCACAAATGTGGAATCTTCTGCGAGCCTGATGGCTTCGCTCAAAAGCGACAACACGCGGATATTATTATCCAAAACGTGATGGGCTTCTTCCCGATGGTCATCCACAATCTTCTCACACCGCTTCACAACATCCCCGCGCACAGCAGTCAGAATGTCTTCCAGGCGATAACCATTTTCATTTTCGTCGGAGACGAGGAAATGGGTCATATCAGGGCCTCCTTTCAAGAGGGAGAGTTGGCGTAAGTGTGAAGGGTTCGACTTAAAATGGTCTGAAAAAACTGGGTTAACGCCGAAAGCCCCTTTTCCAAAAATCACCCCGATACGGCAAACTTCATGGTAAAAACTACCAAAAGAATTAGAGCAAAATGGGAGAAATGGGCATGGCAGGCATTTACGATCAGGATCTGGAGAAAAACGCAGCGAACCATCAATCGCTCTCCCCGATCTCGTTTCTCCGCCGGGCAGCCCGTATTTACCCCAAAAAGACAGCTGTTATTCATGGGGACCTGCGCCGGACATATTCAGACTATTACGCACGCTGTCGCCAGCTCGCCAGTGCCCTGGCCGCCAAGGGCATCGGTAAAAGCGACACGGTCGCGGTGATCTCCCCCAACGTACCCGCCATGCTGGAGCTTCATTATGGCGTGCCGATGCTGAAATCCGTGATCAACACAATCAACATCCGGCTCGACGCAGCAGCCATCGCCTTCATCCTGGATCACGGCGAGGCAAAAGCGCTCTTCGTGGATCGGGAATTCTCTGAACTTGCGAAAGAAGCTGTGGCGCTCGCCAAATGCGACCCGTTCATCATCGACATTGACGATCCGGAATATGATGGTGCCGGCGAGCGCATTGGCATGGCGGAGTACGAAGACTTCATCGCCACCGGCGATCCGGAATTTGAATGGTCTCTGCCAGATGATGAGTGGGACGCCATCGCGCTCAACTACACATCAGGCACGACAGGCAACCCGAAGGGCGTCGTCTATCACCATCGCGGCGCTTATCTGCTCGCCGCAGGCAACATCGTCACAGCCGAGATGACCCGCGACAGTGTGTATCTGTGGACCGTGCCCATGTTCCATTGCAATGGCTGGATTTTCACCTGGTCCATGAGCGTCGTTGCAGGCACCCATGTCTGCCTCCGCAAAGTAGCCGCGCCTAACATTTATGCCGCGATTGCTAAGCACAAAGTCACCCATATGGGCGGTGCCCCCACCGTCATGAGCTTCCTCATCAACGCGGATGCCAAAGACAAACACACCTTGCCCAACAAAGTGAATTTCTTTGCCGCAGCTGCCCCACCCCCTGCCGCCACCATTCGCGCGCTGGAGGAAGAAGGCTTCAACGTCATCCATGTCTATGGCCTAACAGAAACCTATGGCCCGGCCGTCGTGAATGCCTGGCACGAAGAATGGGATGCCCTGCCCGACGGCGAGCGCGCCCAGGTGAAAGCCCGCCAGGGCGTGAACTATCCTGTCTTAGAAGATCTCGCTGTGATCGACCCAGAGACGATGGAACTTGTGCCCCAGGATGGGGAAACCATGGGCGAGGTCATGTTCCGGGGCAATGTTGTGATGAAGGGTTATCTCAAAAACCCGACCGCAACCCAGGATGCCTTTACAGGCGGCTGGTTCCACTCAGGTGATCTCGGCGTCTGGCACGCAGACAGCTATGTGCAGCTAAAGGATCGCTCAAAAGACATCATCATTTCCGGGGGAGAAAACATCTCCTCCATCGAAGTGGAAGACACGCTCTACAAGCACCCTGACATTTTGGAGGCGGCCGTTGTCGCCATGGCCCATGAAAGATGGGGCGAAACGCCCTGCGCGTTCATCACGCTCAAAGCCACTGCGGCTGAGATGAGTGAAGCTGATCTCATCGCTTATTGCCGCGACAACCTTGCTCACTTCAAATGCCCGACAAAGGTTGTGTTTTGCGAGCTGCCGAAAACATCCACGGGCAAAGTGCAAAAGTTCAAGCTGCGCGGCATGGCGGAGGATCTGGCAGGCGGCAAATCCTTCATGCCCGACTAGTGCAAAACACAAAACGCCGGGCCTTCCTGGCCCAGCGTTAAAACACACTCAGAAATTTTGATACGCGATTGTCAGGCGGCTTTCGTCTCCGTCGACAATCGCTCAATCTCTTCCTTTATTCGGAGTTTTTGTCGCTTCAATTGAGTGACCTGCAAATCGTCACTTCCGGGACTGTGCAGTTCGTCCTCAATTGCTCGTTCCAGGAGTTCGTGCCGTTTTTCCAATTCGGCGATGCGCGACTCAACAGCCATACATATCTCCTTATGTCTTCTTCGGTTAACGTGAGAAGTGTGACTCTTTCCGTCCTCCCTGTCGAGTTTGGCGTAAATCCGGGGCCGATTTAGGCTTAATTCTTTCTTGACACGATTCGGAAAAACCAGGCCTGTCTCTCTCCAACAGACTTGTTTGTAAGACCACGGGCCGCTAGAACGCATGGAGGGGCTAAGGTAAAATACGAGCCCGATGACAACAGAACTGGCCGACGCGGGCATGGATGATGAAGCAGTGCTCAGAAAAGAGCTTATCCAACTAAAGCAGGAGCATCGCGACCTTGATGGGGCGGTTCAGGCCCTTGAGGCAATGCCCTACCCCAACCACCTGCAGCTACGCCGCTTGAAGATCAAAAAGCTGGCGCTCCGTGACCGTGTTCTCGAAATCGAAGATCGCCTAACGCCGGATATTATAGCTTAGCGCGTCTAGTGCGTCTGCCGAGAGAAGCGCTTTGCGGTGTACATGGCCTTGTCAGCGCGCGAGAGAGCGCCTTCGGCTTCGTCATCAGGTCCAATCATCACCGACCCAATGGAAATGGTGACACCCATGCTCTGTCCCTCAAGCAAGACCGGGTCCCGCGACACCACACTGGAAATAGAGCTGGCTTTCGCCCGGGCCGATTTCTCTGCTGCATGAGGCAGAATGATCCCGAACTCATCGCCCCCAAGCCGCCCGGCAATATCCGACTCCCGAATATGCGCGATAATTTTGCGGGCCACATCATTCAGCACCGCATCTCCAGCCGCATGGCCATAAGTGTCATTGATCGCCTTAAAACCATCAATGTCGATATAGAGCAGACTAAGCGGCGTATCATACCGCTTGGCGTAAGACATGGCGGTTGAAAGTTCACGGACAAACGCGCGCCGGTTCAAGAGCGGCAGCAGCGCATCATGATCCGCCAAAGCCTCAGCGCTCCGAAGACGTTCGCGGACAGCACGCATCTCTTTGCGCATTTTGTCCACTTCACCCATCAGCGCCATAATCGCCGTGCGCACATTGGGTGTGAGTTCTTGTTCGGGAATCCCCATAATGGACGTCGTGTCTTTGATCACCCGACCATCAACGCCCACAACATCTGAGGGGGCCGTTTCTGGCGCAGCCGCATTGCCCGCTCGAAGGGTCGCCCGTCCAACGGGCCGTTTCTCATCAATCTTCATCGCCTGCCCCCAAAAACCTCATATAAAAATTTGGCCTCACGTGAAAACTGCAAAAACCGCAGAAAACTAAGTGATTCGGCGTGGCTTCCGCCTCACAATAGGGCGAAGCTTGGGCTTGCGCCAACCCCTGATCGCGCCAGGCCGCCAATGCCCGTCTGGCACCTTGCCAAGACCGGGCCCATGCCTATAATCCGCCGCTTTCCGCGCACCACTGCCGTTTTGGGCAGGCCGCGCGTTTCGTGAACGGAACCGGAATATGACCGAGCCCACACCACGCGTCGGCATCATAATGGGCAGCCAATCAGATTGGCCGACCATGAAACACGCCGCCGACATTCTCGACGCGCTTCAGGTTCCCCATGAGGTCAAGATCATCTCCGCACACCGGACCCCGGATCGGATGGCTGACTATGCCAAAGCGGCGAAATCGAACGGTCTCCACGTCATTATCGCAGGCGCTGGTGGTGCAGCGCACCTGCCAGGCATGACAGCCTCCATGACGCCGCTTCCGGTCCTCGGCGTGCCCATTCAGTCAAAGGCGCTGAGTGGCCAGGACAGCCTGCTCTCCATTGCACAAATGCCTGGTGGCATTCCCGTCGGCACATTGGCAATTGGGAGCGCAGGTGCCAAGAACGCGGCCCTTCTCGCAGCCAGCATTCTTGCTCTCCATGATACTCCCCTCGCAGCCCGGCTTGACGCGTGGCGGCAGGCCCAAACAGACGCTGTTGCAGAAACACCAGACCGTAATGGCTGATCAAAGCCCCCCTCCATTGCTGCCGCCGGGAAGCACCATCGGTATTCTTGGAGGCGGTCAGCTGGGCCGCATGTTGGCCCTCGCCGCAGCTGAACTGGGCCTGCGTGTCCACATTTATGCGCCGGAAGAAACAAGCCCCGCAACAGAGGTCGCAAGTGCGTCAACCTGTGCTGCTTATGATGATGAAGCAGCCCTCATTGCTTTCGCAAACGCCGTGGATGTCGTCACCTATGAGTTTGAAAATGTCCCCGGCGAAACAGCCCGCATATTGAGCGAGCACGCCCCCGTCCGTCCCGGCGCCAAAGCCCTGACAACATCACAGGACCGTTTGGATGAAAAGAATTTCCTGAACGGCCTTGGTATCGCCACGGCGCCCTTCATGGCGGTCGACACATTGGAAGATCTCACCTCAGCTCTTGGCCGCTTGAGCACACCGGCTGTCTTAAAGACACGCCGCCTTGGTTATGACGGCAAAGGTCAGGTCAAAATTGATCATATGGATGACGCCGGAGCGGCATTCGATGCGATTGCCGGAGCGCCTGCGATCCTTGAAGGTTTTATGCCTTTTGAGAAAGAAGTATCGGTCATTGCAGCCCGCGCACAAGACGGGACATCAGCAGCCTACGACGTCGGTGAAAATGTGCACCGCGATCACATCTTACACACAACGACGGTCCCCGCGGTCATCGATGCAGCGCTCGCAGCCGATGCCCGCGCCATCGCAGAACGCATTGCGCACGGTCTCGATTATGTAGGCGTGATCGGCGTTGAATTCTTTGTTCTCAAAACCGGCGACACATCGAGCCTCTGCGTCAACGAGTTTGCCCCTCGGGTCCACAATTCAGGTCATTGGACGTCGGACGCCTGCACTGTCAGCCAGTTTGAACAACATATCCGAGCTGTCGCTGGATGGCCCTTGGGCGATCCGACAAGACACTGCGATGCGGTGATGACAAACCTGATCGGCACGGAAGGTGATGACTGGAGAGCACATGCGAGCGTGCCCCACCGTGCCATCCACCTTTACGGCAAACGCGATGCCCGACCCGGTCGAAAGATGGGACACATCACAGACCTAATTCACGGTTTTACAAAACCCAAGTAACTACCGGACCTAGACCACTCGACCTAGTCTTTTACAAATAAGAGTCATTTCCAATTCGCGCTTAAACTGAGAAACTATCAGTAGTAAGTGAGTCGTTCCGACCGTGTATTTGGTCGGAGCATTGAGTAATGTTGCGTACGGATCGGGGACCATGACGAGCAGTAAAGAAGAAGAAGAAAATAACAATCAAGGCACTTCAAAATCAGTAAGTGAAAAAATTTCCAGCCAGATCAGCAATACAACCCTCAGACCGCTCTGCGAATTTTGGGAAGAGGTAAGAGGTGACCGTCTGTTACCCGACGCCAGCGACATTGACCCTGCACAGATCGCTTATATTCTAAAAGACATAGCCATTCTGGATGTCATTGATGAAATGACAATTCGCTATCGCCTGGCGGGTACGGAAATTACCGAACAGACGGGGACCGATCCGACAGGTGAAAATCTCATAGAACTGGTGGCACCTGATAACCAGCGTCTGGTCGCACAGGTTATGCACCAAATTATCGCGCAGCCTGTCGGCGCCCTTGCGGCCTATGAAGATGTCTATCAATCAGGCAAACGGGCCATCGTCGAAAGTCTTTACCTGCCACTCCAAAAGACGAATGGCTTGTCAGGCCGTATCGTAAGCGTCCACTGCTGGAAAGAAACGATCGCCTACGAAGAGGCACAACCAAAGTCCAGAGGGGCGGCAAAAATCAGGTCCATAAAATGGCTCGATCTCGGCGCAGGCATGCCTGAGGATATTCAAGTTTAATGGAATGTGTATTTCATTGAGAAACCGGTTTTCACCACTTTACCCAACATGAATATTTGGCGCTCAAACTGTGACACTCCTCAAAAGGTCTCACAACGCCATGAGTTCGCCAGATGAACTGGAAAGCACGACGCTGCAGCCCGACGCTCAGGTTCTCTGCCTTGACGCGGAGGATCTACAGAATGTGCCCGGGTTCGCTGCGCTCGTTAACGCATGGACAAGCCAAAGAAGTACCGCTCTCGCGCCTGATGCCGACACATTCGACCTGATAGAGATCGCACGATATCTCGAGGAAGCTGTGCGCCTGAGCGTCAATGGGACCGACGCCGCAATTTTCAAATTTGTGGGCCCGGCCGTCTGCGCCAGATTGCAGGGAGATCCGACCGGCACAAACCTGTTTGACTATATTCGCCACTTGCCGATAGATGCTGCGGGCATCATCCGACAAGCATTTGCGACCCCCGCAGGCATCTATATCGTTTTCGAAATCACCTATAAGTCGGGACGACTTGCGCGAAATCGGGGTCTTTATCTGCCGCTATTGTCCACCACAAAGGGGGACAACCATCTGATGGGAATGCAAGCAACAGGCTCCACCGTTAAATATGATACAGCCAGTTCCACCACCGTCATCGCGACGAGATTGGTGCAAGCAAGCTGGGTCGACGTCGGTGCCGGCGTTCCAACGATACCTTTACTGGGTTGATGGATACCGCAGCCGCGCCAACAAACCCAACGGATCTGGCAGCGCATCTATCACTTTTGATGCCTGGGATTTCAACTTCTCAATTTGCATAACATCGGAAATGCGGCGGTCAAGAAACGCCCAGGTTTCTGTGTCTCCATCACTTTCGTCTGCAAACCAAAACGCAAGCGTAGACGCAAACACACCCGCCAGGGTCGCCCGCTTCGTGTAAAAATTATAGTCCGTTGATGTATCGCCGATGGCAACCCAAACCGCGTCCACCGTGTTGTAGAGGGACTTAGCCGCGCCCCCAGATGCCGGCGGCAGCAGAAGGGACATGCTGGCGCGGCGCAACGCCTCACGGTGTGCTGCATCTACCTCAAGACGGGACCGCACGGCGAATGTAATTTTCTCGCGGATCTTCATCGCACCAAGGTCTGTTTCAGCCAATAGCTCAATCATGCGACGATCACCGTCAGCCAAAAAATACTCCGCGAGATCGCGCGCGCCGTTAGGGAATGCCAACCTCGCCAGCCCATGGTCAATATCCGCGGCTTTGGCAGCACGCAAAAGAACAGAGCCTGTCCAGCCATCAAAAGGAACATCGGGAAGTGCCGCCGCAAGAATTCTGGCCCGAACCAATGCCAGCTGATCTGTTTTTGTATCAGTCATTGTCTTTTGCCTTTTCACTTTCCGCTTCGATCCAGTGCGTCACTTCACTCTCGAAAATCAGCGCCCGCATGTCCGGCATACGCTGGGGATATAAAACACCGTCCAGGTGGTCGCACTCATGTTGCACAACCCGCGCGTGAAACCCTTGGGCGCGGCGTTCAATCACCTGCCCATCCAAATCCAGCCCTCGATAAATAATCCGGCGGTGACGGGGCACCAGACCACGCAGCCCTGGAACCGAGAGGCATCCTTCCCACCCCAGTTCTATTTCTTCGCCGACAGGTTCAATCTCCGGGTTGATCAAAACGGTCAAAGACGCGGTTGGGTCAAACGCCTCATCTGCGTCAATCTCCGCGGTCGCTCTGGCCGCAGGTGCCTGGAAAATCACCACCCGCTGGGGCACATAGACCTGCGGCGCAGCGAGACCCGCTCCGTTGGCATCTTCCATGGTTTCGATCATGTCCCGGACCAGATCAAGCATCTCTGGCGCGGTCGGGTCAGAAACCACTTCCGCAACGCCTTGAAGCACAGGGTGGCCCATACGGGCTATTTTTCGGATCGTCATGAGCAGAATATGGGCGTGGACCCTCAGGTCGTCCAGAGCCGATAGGCCCCAAACCGTCCCAAAGCCTCAAAAGCGGGGAAAATTAGAAACCTCTCCCTAAAAATGGCTCAGAATCTGGCCAGATTTCCCGGATTTTATCGGCGGAGAGTGGACAGGCCGCGATTCATTTGCTACCTATCCGGCCTTGCTGCGCAGGGATTGACCCCGCTGCGGCGATTTGCGGTGAAAAGCCGCTTCTTTCGGCCAATTTTGGTCGGTTTCTGACCCAAATGGGAAAAGGCAGGGATAGCTCGTGCAGGTACTCGTTCGCGATAACAACGTCGATCAGGCTCTTAAAGCGCTGAAAAAGAAGATGCAGCGTGAAGGCATCTTCCGCGAAATGAAATTGCGGAACTTCTATGAGAAGCCTTCTGAAAAACGTGCCCGCGAAAAAGCCGAAGCTGTTCGCCGTACCCGCAAGCTGGCGCGCAAGAAGCTCCAGCGCGAAGGTCTGATCCCAGGCAAAAAGCGCTAATCACACCTTCAGGAAACTGAAAACACCAAATGAGCCGCCTTAACGGGCGGCTTTTTTGCGTTTGGGGCGCACCCGATAGGCGCAGCGCCGGGCACCGCTCAGAATATGCTCTTCCCGGGTGACCTCCGCCCCCCGCCCAGCGACACTTTGAAAGAGCTCCAGCTCATATTTGCAAAGCCCCTGGCACGTCGCCGCAGCGCTGCAGACCGGGCAATGGTTCTCAACGAGGAGAAAAGCACCTTCCTCGTCAGGAGCAGCCATTGAGGAGGCCATATAGCCCTCCTCAGAGCGTATTTCGGCAAGCGTGCTGAGCTTTGCCTCAAGCGTCTCAACGCCCTTGAGCCGCTTCTTATAGCTCTTCATTTGATCCGCCGTTCTGGCCGCAAGAAGACGTTCCACGCCCTCTTCGCCAAACACTTCCCGCATCTCGCTCAGCAGGCTCACGGCCAGATCTCCATGCGCATCGGGGAAGTAGCTATTCGCAGCCTCAGTCAGCGCCCAATATTTGGTAGGGCGCCCCCGGCCTTCCGCCTTTTCAACGAACGAGACCAGACCCTCCTCCTGCATCGTATAAAGATGTTGGCGCACAGCCATAGGAGCCACACCAAGCTCCTCCGCCATGGTCGAAGCATCCGTGGGACCAGCATTTTTCAGAATGGTGCGGATCGCGGCCAGGCTGCGGCCAGCTCCACGCGAACCGCTTTTGCCAGCGGCTTTAGCAGAAATTTTTGAGGGCGATTTCGACATAGAGAATAGATAAACAGTTTTCTTTAGATAAACAATCGCATCAGCACGACGTCCTAAAGAATTTTCCGGTAAACCTGCTCGTAGGAATTCCATCCCAGACGCTCATAAAAAGCCCGAGCCCGTTTATTCTCACTCAAAACACCAAGCCGCATATTGGTGAGGCCCTTGTCACGAAAATAGACCTCAGCAGCTTGCATCAAGGCATCCGCAACACCCTGGCCCCGCGCCTTGTCGCCGACATAGAGATCATTCACATAGCCATAGCGGCGATGTTTCGGCTTCACATATTCTCCATTGTCCTCATCGACAGTGCAAAGAAGGCAACCGACCCGCGCACCGTCCAACTCAGACACAAACACCGTACCCTCTTTCAGCGATATTTGCTCCAGCACCCATTGCAGGTGCGGCTCCGCAGAAGCTTCAACACTGTCTCTGTTCGCTTCAATCTCTATTTCTGCTTCTTGCAAGCCGCCCATGCAGGCAGCAAGAAAACCATGGTCGTCCGGCACCGCAGCTCTAACAATGATGTTTGCCATCAAAAAAGCTCTTCACCCTGGACGCGGCCGGGATCTGGAAAGTCGCGATAGAGCGCAAAGCGCACATTCCTAATCAAGGAGTTCGCGGCAAAATGAATGCCCTCGACAGGGGCTGCCCGTGAGGCGACAAGACCAAACGCTTCATCAAGTTGCGCCAAGCCCTCAACTTCGATCATGAAATGAAACTCGCCCAAGCCTTCTCCGCCAAGCCCAAGCTTGCGGCGCGTCAGGCGATAGCCTTCAATAAAGCCATCTGCCTTGAGTTTTTCCATATAGGTCGTGAAAGCCTCCGCGAATTCCATATCGCCAACGCCCTCTTTCAGATCGCACCACCCGTGATAGATATCCATGAAACTATTGTCCTTCCCCACAAGTCATCTCCAATAGATGGGCGACGCCGGGCAGAATTGCAATATTGCGGCGGCTGAGTACACAAACACAAATTCCGGACGCCCAATAAAAAAGGGCGGTGTTTCCACCGCCCTTTCAAAACTCGCATGAGATGGCCCCAAACGTCAAAGCGACGTCAAAGAGCTTTCACAATGTTCTCAACCATCTTTTTCGCATCCGAGAACAGCATCATTGTGTTGTCGCGGAAGAAGAGTTCATTCTCAACGCCAGCATAACCAGCCGCCATCCCGCGTTTGATGAAGAGAACCGTTGCCGCATTCTCCACATCCAGAACCGGCATGCCGTAAATCGGGCTGGTTGTGTCTGTTTTTGCAGAGGGGTTGGTCACATCATTTGCACCAATAACGAAGGCAACGTCTGCCTGAGAGAACTGGCTGTTAATGTCTTCCAGCTCAAACACTTCGTCATAAGGAACATTGGCTTCAGCCAGGAGCACGTTCATGTGGCCCGGCATCCGACCGGCAACCGGATGGATCGCATAGGAGACTTTAACGCCCTCCTTTTTCAGCTCATCAGCCATTTCACGAAGCGCGTGCTGCGCCTGCGCCACCGCCATACCGTAACCCGGCACGATGATCACCGAAGAGGCATTCTTCAAAATGAAGGCCGCATCGTCTGCCGACCCCTGCTTCACCGGACGGGTCTCAACATGACCGTCACCCGCTGCGGCTTCATCGCCGCCAAAACCACCCAGAATCACACTGATGAAGGAGCGGTTCATGCCCTTACACATAATGTAAGAAAGGATCGCGCCCGACGATCCCACAAGAGCGCCTGTAATGATGAGCGCCATATTGCCCAGCGTGAAGCCAATGCCCGCTGCTGCCCAACCGGAGTAGGAATTCAGCATGGAGACAACCACCGGCATATCAGCACCCCCAATGGGGATGATGATCAAGAAGCCAATGATAAAGGACAAGAGCGTCACAATCAGGAACATCTCGATGGTCTGATTGGCAGGGTCCATGCAAATATAAGCAATGCCGCCCACAATCGCAGCAGCCAGCAAGCCGTTAATCAGGTGACGTCCCGGCAGCATGATCGGCGCACCGGACATGTTTCCGTTCAGTTTCGCAAACGCGATAACCGAGCCGGAAAACGTGATGGCTCCAATCGCAACACCGATAGACATTTCAACAAGGCTTGCGACCTTGATATTGCCAAATGTGCCGATGCCAAAGGCATCCGGCGCCATAAAGGCCGCCCAGGCAACCAGCACGGCAGCCATACCAACGAGCGAGTGAAACGCTGCCACAAGCTGCGGCATGTCGGTCATGGCAATGCGGTTTGCAATGATGGCACCAATACCGCCACCAACGAGAATACCACCGGCAATCATGCCCCAGGTGAGACCTGTGGAGGATTGCAACACTGTGAGGGTCGTCAGAATGGCAATAGCCATCCCGACCATGCCGTACACATTCCCTTGACGGGAAGTCTCAGGCGAAGAAAGGCCACGAAGCGCCATGATGAACAGGACGCCGGAGGCGAGATAGAGCAGTGCGATTACGTTCGCTGACATGATGTCGCCTCCTTACTTTTCTTTTTTCTTGTACATGGCGAGCATGCGTTGCGTGACGAGGAACCCGCCAAAAATGTTGACCGAGGCCAACACCACCGCACCAAAGCCCAACCACTTGGACACCATTGCGCCATCGCTAATGGCTTCAACACCAACAGCTGTGACCGCGCCTACGATGATCACGGAAGACACAGCATTCGTCACAGCCATCAACGGTGTGTGAAGCGCTGGTGTCACCGACCAGACCACGTAATAGCCAACAAAGATGGCCATCACGAAGATCGAGAACAGAAAGATGAATGGAGCTATTTCACCCATTATGCAGTCTCCCCAGTTAGGGCCGGATGGATGATCGCGCCATCGCGCGTCAGGGCCGTGCCGGTAACAGTTTCGTCTTCCCAATCAAGCTTCAGGGCTTTTGCTTCCTGATCGACCTGAGGGGTGATGAAATTGAGCAGGTTTTTCGCATAGAGCGAGGACGCATCAACGGAGAGACGCCCCGCCATGTTGGTCATGCCAATGATGGACACACCGTGGGTCACAACCGTTTCGCCGGGTTTAGAGAGCGGGCAGTTCCCACCCTGCTCTACAGCCAGGTCGATGATGATCGAGCCAGACTTCATGCTTTTGACCATGTCTTCGGTCACAAGCACCGGGGCCGCACGTCCAGGAATAAGGGCCGTCGTGATAACGATGTCCTGCTTCTTAATGTGCTCAGCAACAAGCTCTGCCTGACGGCGCTTATAGTCTTCGCTCATTTCTTTGGCATAGCCAGCAGCGGTTTCCCCGTCTTCATCGTCGCTCTCGACCATGATGAACGTGCCACCTAAGCTTTCGATCTGCTCACCTGCCGCGCGGCGCACATCCGTTGCGCTCACAATCGCACCGAGACGCTTTGCTGTCGCAATCGCCTGCAGTCCGGCAACACCGGCACCAAAGACGAAGACACGCGCCGGAGCCACAGTGCCCGCAGCTGTCATCATCATCGGCATCGCGCGGGAAAAGGCATTCGCCCCTTCAAGCACAGCTTTATAGCCTGCAAGGTTTGACTGAGAGGAGAGCACATCCATGGATTGTGCCCGGGTAATGCGGGGCATGAACTCCATGGCAATCGCCACGATGCCAGCATCCGCATATTTCTGGACCCGTTCCTTGTCCCCATAGGGGTTCAGGATCGCAGCCAGCAGCGCCCCTTTTTGCATGGCGCCAAGCTGTTCGTCATCCAGTCCGCGCACGGCGAACACAACATCAGCACCCTTGAGTGCCTCAGTCGACGAACCAGCAATACTGGCACCTGCTTCTGTAAATTGAGCGTCAGAAATGTGAGATCCCGCACCAGCACCGGCTTCAACGACAACGTCGAAACCAAGTGCGGTGAGTTTTTTCACCGTTTCAGCAGAAGCCGCTACGCGCGGTTCGCCTGCCATTCTTTCCTTGGGAATTGCGAGCTTCATGGACTAATCGCCACCCTTTCACCACGGACGTTCTTGATTGACGCCGTTGCTTGCCAGCGGGTCAGCGCGTTTGCGCACGCGTCCCACCTCGATTGCACAATGCTAATGCTTGAACCATTTAGGTACGACGCGGATATCCGCAATCGCACTCACGAAAAAGAGACCCAACCTGATCAGACGAGTTCCCGATTAGACGAGAAAGACCGCCATCAGGATTAAAAGGACCGTACAACCAATCGTGCTGTATTTCGTGAAAGCGACAAAACCTTCAAACGTGCGCTCATGTTCTGCTTCGTCCATGGTTTCACCCCAGACGCCATCGGATTTTCCTTCGCTCATCGCCTTCTGCCTTTCAAAAAACCGCGTATTTGCGCGGGACTATAGCAAAAGCCGCCCTCCCGGCAACCTTCCCTATCGCACTAATCCTAGCCGAAAATGATCAGGCGGAAGAACACTGACAATCAGCCAACCCGATGCCTGGGGTCAGAATGCTCCCAGTCCGCCAAAAGTGCGCGGATCGCCGCCACAAAGGCCAAGGGTTGGTCCAGCATAACGTGATGGCGTGCCTGGGGAATTTCGATCACGGGCGCGGTTCGGCCCAGCAAATCGAACATATATTCCCCGATTTCCGGGGGCATCAAGACCGAATATTCGCCTCGCATCAGCGCGATTCGACATTTTGTGGCCTTCAGCCGCCCCGCCGTATCCCCAATATCGAACCGTTGCCAGATTTTGGGGTCAAATTTCCAGGTCCAACCGCCCTCCACCCGTTTCAGGGAGGTCCTGGCGATATAGTCCGTGGCGTAGTGGTTTTCGCAGGGCTGGGGCGGCGCCAGACGGAATCGGGAGACAGCTTCATCCAGCGTTTTGTAGACCCTGTGTGGCCGCACCTTGCGATCTGGCGGCCCACCTGGACGGTCTGGCGGGTTCACCGGACTATCAACAATCACCATGCCGGCAAGGCGCTCTCCATAGAGCGCCCCGGTCAGGATCGCGATAAAGCCCCCAAATGAGTGGGCGACAATGATAGGGGGCTCAGAATTGTCGAAAAAGCCCGCCGCCTCACAAACAGCCATCTGCTCTTTGGCAAACATCTCAACGGTGTACGTGTCCCGAAAGCCGCTATCGCCCATGCCCGACATGTCCATCGCAACGACGGAATATTCCCGCGCCAGAAAGGGGGCAATGAAGGACCACCAGCGCGCATGAGCGCCATTGCCATGCACGAGCAAAAGCCCCGGCTTGCTTGGATCTCCCCACTGCAAATAGTGGATCGCGCAGCCTTCCACATCAACAGTGTGGCTCGCAGGCTCGGTGTCAACGGCCTTCGTAAACCAGGAAGGCGCATGGAGCACGTCCGCACCAATGCTATCCCCTGGTGCCAAATCAAACGCTTTTGCGCCCACAGGCTGGTCCACGACCAACCCAGTCTCTTTCTTATGATCGCTCAAACTATGAAGGCCTTTCGCCAAGAGCTTTAAAAATACCACTGCCCGTCATGACGGTCCGCTCCCCTACCCAGATTTTCCCCGAGACCGTGATGAAACCATCTTCTTCCCCGGTAATCTCAGCAGCCCCTTCCACCCAGTCGCCTAGATGGGCGGCAGACACAAAATCAGTGAGCAAACGCACCGTCACCCAGTAGCGGTGATAAGCCATCGTCACAACATGCCCGAAAGCGGTATCCGCAAACGCCATCAACATGCCGCCATGACAATTGCCCATGCCGTTTGTGTGATGCTCTTCCACCCGAAAGGCACGCGTATAAGCCTGCCCATCACCACGCTTCTCATAAAGCGGACCGATCTGTCGTCCAAAGCCGCGCGACCAGTTCATCTGCTCATAGCCTTCGGGCACAGGCAGCAGGGTTTCTTCAAGCAGGTCATCAGTCATGGAATGTATGCTTCTATCTTAAGTGGGGGCGTGATCAGGGTCGGGCACACCGGCTTTTTGCAAAGCTTGTGCTTGGCGCTGCTCAAGTTGCGCAAACTCAAAGTCAGCAATTGTCTCATTAAAGAGCCGGTAGAAATTGAGCTCGGCTCCCAGATGCAGAAACACACCCCCAAGGCCAATGGCGGCCCGGTCCATAAAGACAAACTCCCGAGGGGGCGTTACCGGTCCATGTTCTTTCAGCGCGGCATGAACTGACGTGGCTTGTTTGCGACCATAGTCACCCGGCGCGACACCGTCTGCGATGGAGCGCACACGATCATCCAAAAGCGGCCCGTAAATGAAACCGGCCCACATGTTCAAGATGTCGATCAACTCGTTGGAAAGATTGCGAAAGCCCCATGTCTCATAGGCCGCAACAGATCGGTCCCGGTCATCTGTTTCCAGGGAGCGATAAAGTTCGATCACCCCGTTCACAAAGGTCGGCGGGAAAACGCGAATGCAGCCATAGTCCAACAGGTTGACTCCAAGGTCTTCGCGCACACTGTAATTGCCCAGATGCGGGTCTCCGTGGATCACGCCAAAATGGCTGAACGGATACCACCAGGCGGTAAACATGGCCTTGGCAATCTCATTGCGCTCTTCAAGGGAATGGTCAACGAAGTCGAGCAGCGGCCTGCCCTCAAGCCAGTGCATCGTCAGCAACCGCTCGGTCGATAATTCGTCAATCACACCCGGAACCGTTATGCGCGGCTCATCACGAAAGATATCGGCATAGAGTCGCATGTGGGCAGCTTCCCGGCCATAGTCCAGTTCTTCCCGCAGCCTTAAGCCGATCTCTTCTGCCATTTCGCGCGTATCAATGGACGTATCAATCCGGCGATGGATGGAAAAAATAAGCGAGAGCTGGCTCAGGTCTGCCTCAACTGCAGACTGCATATCGGGATATTGCAGCTTGCAGGCAGCGGCCATACCCTCAAGCGTTTCTGCGCGATGCACTTGCCCAAGCGATGCTGCAGCGGCAGCCTCCTTGCCGAAAGACCCAAATTGTTTTTTCCAGCCGGGCCCAAGCTCCGCAGCCATACGCCGCTTCACGAACGGCCATCCCATCGCAGGCGCCATGGACTGAAGCTGGGAAAGCTCCGCTGCATATTCTTTCGGAAGTGCTTCGGGTATCGTCGCCATCATCTGCGCGATCTTCATGATCGGGCCCTTAAGCCCGCCAAGCGCCGCTTTCAGGTCCTGGGCATTCTTGTCCGACGATCCCTCACTCCCCATCAAACGCTGACCGGCAACTTTGGCCGCAACACCGCCCACATTGACGCCCACTTTTGCATAGCGGGCGACACGAGCGCTTAAGCGGTTCTGTTCAGTGTCGCGTTTGCTCAAGAAAGCGTCTCCAACTCATCGATAAAGCCTTCAATCACGCCAAGCCCCTTGTTCCAGAACGCGGGGTCTGACGCATCAAGGCCGAACGGTGCCAACAGTTCTTTGTGACGGCGGGACCCACCAGCACGCAGCATATCGAAATAACGCTCCTGGAACCCACCTTCTGAAGCTTCGTAGACCGCGTAGAGCGAGTTCACAAGACAATCACCAAACGCATAAGCGTAAACATAGAAGGGCGAATGGATGAAGTGAGGAATATAGCACCAGAAAGTCTCATAGCCTCTCGAAAGACGCACAGACGGCCCAAGACTCTCTGTCTGCACTTCCATCCAGATCTTCCCAATATCCTCCGATGTAAGCTCGCCAGACCGGCGTGCCATGTGTAAACGCCGCTCAAAAGTATAAAACGCAATCTGGCGCACACATGTATTGATCATGTCCTCGACCTTGGACGCGAGCATGGCTTTGCGCGACGCCGCATCTGTGGTCTCAGAGAGAAGCCGTTTGAAGGTCAGCATTTCCCCAAAGACCGAGGCGGTTTCTGCAAGCGTCAGCGGTGTATCCGCCATCAAAGGCCCCTGATCTGCTGCCAGGATCTGATGCACCCCGTGCCCCAACTCATGGGCAAGTGTCATCACATCCCGGGTGCGGCCCATATAATTGATCAGGATGAAGGGGTTTGCCGACGGCACGGTGGGGTGTGAAAACGCTCCTCCTGCCTTGCCTTCCCGCGGCGCCGCGTTGATCCAGCCCTCGTCAAAGAAGGGGGCAGCGTGAGCAGCCAGCTCCGGCGCGAAATCGCCATAAGCGGAGAGCACAATCTCTTTGGCCCGGTCCCAGGAGATCAGGTCCGTGTTTTCCTGCGGCAGCGGCGCGTTGCGGTCCCAGGTTTCTAGCTGCTCCAGCCCCAGCCATTTCGCTTTCAACGCATAGTAGCGGTGCGAAAGCCGCGGATAGGCGTCCTGCACAGACTGGGTGAGGGCATCAACGACGGGTGCCTCAACCCGGTTGGCAATATGGCGCGCCGCGGCCACATCCTCATAGGCCCGCCACCTGCTATCCGTTTCCAAATCTTTGGAGAGCGTGTTGGTGATATGGGTAAACAGCGGCTGGTCCTCAGTAAACCGGGCCGAAAGCGCTTCCACCGCTTTTTGCCGCAGGTTCCGGTCTGGATCTGAAAGCTTGTCCAGAACCTGCTCGAGGGAAACCGTGTCTCCTTCAAAATCGAATCGCATCCGCGTCATCGTCTCATCAAAGAGCCGCGTCCAGGCGGCGCGTCCCGTCAGCGACTTATCCTGCATCAACCGTTCGGTCTCATCAGACAGGTCATGCGCCCGGTGAAGGCGCATATCGCCAACCCAGGGCAGATACCGCTTGAAAGCATCCGACGAGGCGGCCAGACGATCAATATCCTCGTCGCCCAAGGCATTAAGTTCCAGACCAAAAAACAAAAGGTCGGAATTCAGCTCTGTCAGCGCGGTCTGCATATCCCCATAGAAGCGGGCATGCTCTGGAACGGTAGACGACATGGCAAACAGCAGCCCGGCATAGGACGCAATCCGCCCCATACGGTCTTCCAGCCCCTCATACCGGGCAATAGCCGCCGCGATCCCATCGCCGCCATCTGCGCGCCCGCCAAGCGCCGCAAGCTTGCCCCGATAGGTCTCGGCAAAGGCAGGCACATCCTTACGAAGCCCGGCAAGATCCGCCGATATACGGGGATCATCAACACCGTCATAAAAGACCCGAAGGTCCCATTCCGGCAGATCGCCCAATGCCCGTTCCTGTGATGTCGCACTCATATCCATGACTGTTTCGCCGTCCGTTCTTCTGTGAAGACAGGAATATGGCCCCGCGTGGCCAAGTCTCAAAGGGGCTAAAGCACTTTCAGCAAAAGTTGGCAGACTTTTGCGGTTCGAAAGGGCGACATTTAGAAGAGCATATTTCCAAAAAGTGCCAAGTCCCTTCCTGCTGGTTTCCGGTCAGAAACATGCGCGAAACCGGCCAGGAAAAAGGCATACCCCCAAAAGAAAAGGCCCCGGTCTTACGACCAGGGCCTCTCCAAAATCTATGTGGTCGGATTAGTCGACCGTCACAACCGCGCGGCGGTTGAGAGGCTCACGTACGCCATCACCTGTCGAAACAGCAAGGCTGCTTTCGCCAGAAGTGGTGGAGCTTGAGACGCCTGCGTTACGTGCCTGCAGAGCACTAGACACTGCATTTGCGCGACGTTGACCAAGACCCGTGTTGTAAGCGGAGCTACCTGAAGTATCGGTGTGACCGACAACGCTCACGGAGCGGCTTCCAACTGTGTTGGCGATTTCGTCAACAACAGACTGAGCTGCAGCAGTCAGGTTCGACTTATCGTAGCCGAAATAGATGGTCCAAGGACCAGCTGCAGCTTGTTCGCACTCAGCAAGAGCTTCGTAGAAAGCAGCTTTTTCTGCTTCAACGCGATTTGGCTGAACTGGACCGCCGACACCACCGAAGTAGGAGCCGTCAATGCCCATGTCATTGTCGCTAGCTTGTTCAACCCAACCGTCATAGTAGCGCTGAGCTTTCGCACACTGACAAGCGTTGTCGCCTTCGCGACCACCATTGTCGAGCGCAGCCAGAAGACGCGAGCGGCCTTCCTGCAATTCGCCGAGAGCTTCAGGCAAAACTGCAAAGTTAGCTGGATCATACGGCATAACCGTCTGACCAGAAGCCGCGGCGCGGCCTCGCTCTACGATGCGCGCTGTATCGATCCAGTCGCAATCAACATATGCTTCTGAAGTAGCACGGTCTTGGTATTCCCGCGCGAGACAGGCGTTAAAGTCGCTGCCTGAAATTTCCTCGCTGAGGTAGGACTCAGCATGCCAAGTACCGCAAGCGGCCAAACCCAACATCGCCCCTACCGCAATCATCCGGGATAGAATTTTCATCCCACTCTCCGTCGTAGTTTTAAGCACACCCCTCGTACATACGAAGGTCCCGGACCCCACCGGTCTGCCATTAATGAACTCAATTGGTCGCACGGTTCGACACGATCCATCAAGGTGGTTTCAGGTTTTAGCCTTAATTGCAGGCGCAGAGTCACTCCTCCGCAACACCTGTGGGCCAAAATGTGACAGTTTTGGGCATCCCGCCCACGCATTAACCAATTCTGGCTCACTTCCGCCAGAAAATCGGCGGCGAAACGATCGAATCTCTGTCTCTTTAAACCCGCCTTTACCTGTCTGACCCATATTGGGTCACAGCCACTGCCGCACGCGAGCGCTCTCGTTTGCCACTTCAGTGGCGTCATTTTTTGATTCGCTGCTCACCTATGGGTGAGCGGACGGGGTAACCAGAGGTAAGCATGGCTCAAACGGTATTAGTCGTCGACGATGATCCGGCCCAGCGACGTATTCTCGAAGAAGTCGTCAGCCGCGATGGCTACCGTGTTGTCAGTGCAGACGGGGGCGAGCCCGCTCTCGACATTCTAAATGGGCACAATGGCAAAGACATTTCCTGCATGATCCTCGACCTGGTGATGCCGGGTATGGACGGAATGGCGGTGCTCGAAGCCATAACACCAACCCATGGTGACCTGCCGGTTATCGTTTTAACCGCCCAGGCCGGCGTTGAGACTGTTGTGAAGGCGATGCGCGCCGGTGCTGACGACTTCGTCATGAAACCCGTAAGCCCCGAACGTCTCTATGTCTCTATTCGCAACGCCCTGAAAGTCACCGCCCTGGCAGGTGAAGTGAACCGACTGCAGAAAAAGGCCAAAGGTAAGCTCACTTTCGACGATATAATCGCAGGTGCTCCCTCGATGGCGCCCGTGCTGAAACTCGGACGCCGGGCCGCTCAATCCAACATTCCCGTTCTCATCGAAGGGGAAAGCGGTGTTGGCAAGGAATTGATCGCCAGCGCCATTCAAGGCGAAAGCGACCGCGCGGGCGGTCCCCTCATCACCGTCAACTGCGGCGCTATTCCTGAAAACCTGATTGAAAGCATTCTCTTCGGCCACGAAAAAGGGGCCTTCACCGGCGCCTCTGAGAAACATGCCGGTAAGTTTGTCGAAGCGAGCGGCGGCACGCTCTTCCTGGACGAGATCGGCGAACTGCCCCTCGAAATGCAGGTAAAACTTCTTCGCGCCATTCAAGAAGGTGAAGTAGACCCGGTGGGTGCCAAACGACCCGTAAAGGTCGACATCCGACTGATCTCCGCGACAAACCGCGATCTCATTCAAATGGTGACCGACGGCCGCTTCCGCGAAGACCTCTATTATCGCTTGAACGTCTTCCCTCTACATCTTCCGCCTGTCCGCGAGAGGAAAGAAGACGTACCGGATCTCGTCACCCACTTCGTTCAGCGCATTGCTGCAGAAGAAGGGAAGAAAGTCGCCGGCGTTTCAGCCGATGCGATGGGCATGCTCGCAGCCTATGACTGGCCAGGGAATGTCCGCCAGCTCGAAAACACAGTCTTCCGCGCTATCGTGCTCTGCGACGGCGATCTGTTGACCATCGCTGACTTCCCGCAAATCGCCACGCAGGTCGAGGGCTATGAACCCATCGACGCAGCGATCCCTCCCGCGCCTGCCGCTCCCATAGAGCCGCAACCAGCTATGATCACGGGCGACTCAAGTAATCCTTCCCCAAATGGCATAGCGGCCTTTGCGCGATCCACCTTCGGAGAAGGCATCACAGTCACCGACGATGGTGGAGAACTTCGCAAGCTCGAAGACATAGAAGCCGACCTGATCCGCATGGCCATCGACAAGTATAAGGGCCACATGTCAGAGGTCGCCCGTCGTTTGGGCATTGGGCGTTCGACACTCTATCGCAAGGTCCGCGACCTCGGTCTTGACGTAACCCGGTAGCAAAACCCACTTCCCATTCTTCTATTGACCCTTCAACACTCTGAGAGTAAACGTATGTTATACGTTTCTATTGGAGGGAAGAATGGCGCGTGCGCGAACCATTGATGACGAAGCGCTCATCACAGCAATGAAAGGAGCCAACCAGCCCCTTTCTGCCTATGACCTTCTCGATCTTTTGCCTGAAGGGCCAAAACCCAAGCCACCTGCAATTTACCGGGCGCTCGACAGGCTGAGTACGGAAGGTCGCGTGCACCGCATTGAAAGCCTCAAGGCATTTGTTCCCTGCGATGGACACCACCACGCCCACGAAACAGTTTTCGCGGTCTGTAGTGACTGCAATCAGGTGCAGGAAATCGAGGACCATCAACTCTGCCAATTACTTGCTGACTGGAAAAAGAAAACCGGCTTCATGCCAGCACAAAAGACATTTGAGATTCTCGGACAATGTGCCGAGTGCAGACCGTCATGATGGTCTGACCTGAGCGGCTAGCCCGCAACTCTGAAAATAAACCATCCCCTTCACCGGGGACACGAACTCGTATGTAAAAACAGGGGTACCGATGAAACACGCCTACAATTTGAAATACCACAACTCAAAACGGAGGACAGGAGCAGCACTCCTGACCTGCGCCTCTCTCGCATTTCCAATGAGCGCGACAGCAGAACCCGTAAAGGCACCGCCAATCGTCATCACGGCATCACCGCTCGCACGCACCACTAGCGAGCTTGCACAGCCGGTGACAATTATTGAAAAGGAAGAAATCTCCCGGAGCGGTGCCTCGACACTTGGAAGCCTGCTCGGTGCTCAACCAGGCATCGCACAGTCCTCATTTGCAAGAGGCGCAAGTCGCCCCGTCATTCGCGGACTCGACAATTCACGGATTCGTATTCAGGAAAACGGTCTTGGTGCCCATGATGTCTCTGCCGTGAGTGAAGATCATGGCATTCCCATCGACCCGTCGGCAGCCGAACGTATTGAGATTATCCGCGGTCCTGCCGCCCTTCGGTATGGCAGTGAAGCCATCGGAGGACTGGTAAGCGTTCTCAACAATCGTATCCCTGACAAAGCACCAAATGGTGGTTTTGAAGCTGAGATTGAGGCAAACACAACAACAGTTGACGGTGGCCTCATGGGGCGGGGATCTGTTGATGTGGGAGAAGGCCCGATCGTTGGGCACATTGATGCCTTTGCGCGCACGGCAGACGACTATTCAACACCACAAGGAACACAACTCAACAGCGCGGCTGACGCGTCTGGTCTTTCAGCAGGCATAAGTTATCTTTTGCCAAACGGCCATGTTGGTGTGTCCGTTACCCAGTATGACAGCGACTACCGCGTGCCAGGGGCCGAAGCCTCCGCAAACCGTCTCGCCATCGATCTGGAACAGACACGATACGCGGCTGCGGCCCGTCTGGAAGATCTGGACGGTTTCTTCACCGGTCTTAGTGCAGATATTGGCTATTCCGACTACACGCATGATGAGGTCTCAAAGCTCACGGGCACCATCGGCTCACGCTTTGACAATGAGGAATGGGAAGGCCGAGTGGAAGTTCTTCACCGTGCAATCGGCAACGTCGAAGGGGCCTGGGGCATCCAGGCGGCAACGCGCGACCTTACGGCTACCGGTGAAGGGGGAGAACTGATTGCACCTTCCACCCGCGACGCCCTCGCCGCCTTCTTATTTGAAGAGTGGAAAATCAATCCAGCTCTTCGGTTCCAGGTTTCCGCGCGCATTGAGCAGGTTGAATTGGAAGGATTGGGCACAACCCCACCGACCCTGCAGGGCGTCACCCTGCCTGGTCAGGAACTTGCCGACTTCGGCAGCCGCCGCTCCCTCGACTTCACACCCATCAGCGGTGCTGCTGCGCTGGTCTTCGACCTGACCGACACCATTACTCTGGGTCTCAACACACAATATGTCGAACGGGCACCGGATCTATTGGAGCTATTTGCCAAAGGCCCGCATGAAGCCACCGAAACTTTTGAGGTTGGGGACCCCACTTTGGGCAAAGAAAGTGCAACATCCTTCGACCTCAGCCTGGCACAGAACACGGGCAACCTCTCGCTGGAAGCCAATCTCTTCTACACATCTTTCAGCGACTTCATCTTCAAACAAAACACCGGCTTCGTCTGTGGTGAAGAATTCGACACATGTGGCGTCGACGGCGCACTGGGCGTCGAAGATGAACTCACCCAAATTGCTTACCGCCAAACCGACGCGGACTTCCACGGTGCTGAATTTGCCGCTCGTTGGTCAGCGTTCGATGTCGCCGATGGGCGTCTGGGCTTTGACGGCCGCTTCGACTATGTCCGCGGTAAGCTGGATGCAGGTGCCAATGTGCCTCGCATTACCCCTCTTCGGTATGGCGCCGGCGTCTTCTTCGAGAACGACAATCTGTTCAGCCGCATCAGTTTCTTGAGAGCGAATGAACAGGACGATGTCGCCGCGAACGAAACCAGCACCAATGGGTATACGGACCTGCGGGCCGAAGCGACTTATACGTTCTTCCTGCCGCAATCAGATCGTGAAATCGAACTGGGTGTAGTTGGTACGAACCTGCTGGATGACGACATTCGCAACCATGTGTCGTTCAAGAAAGACGATATTCTTGAACCGGGCGCAAGCGCACTCTTCTTTATTCGCGCAAAGCTCTGAGCGGACAAGAACACCCAGAATGGCTTGAAGGCCGCGTTTTCCTCAAACGCGGCCTTCATCATGTCCAAGCAAGGCGATACGGACAACATCCGCTTGATCGCGCGCGCCGAGCTTCCCGCGCACCTGGACGAAATGCGTTCGGACAGTGTTGATGGTGACGCCTTGGCTATCCGAAATTTCCTGCAAAGTTTGTCCCGCAAGGAACGCGCAAAGAACTTTCGCTTGAGCCGACGTAAGGTCAAAACGAACAGCCAGAAAATCTTCCGGCGGGATCTGCCCAACAAGGGCATCCGGATCATTTTCCTGAATAGCTTTGGACCGTGCGTTCAGAAACTCAAAGATCCAGTCCTCACCATTGCCCGCCGCCCAATCCATGATTTCAGAGAGGCGGCGGTCTGTTTCAGGCACCAGCCCTTCGTGAATACCTGGCCAGACACGCGCACTTAGCCGGTCCTTGGAACGTTTATCCGCCATCGCTCAGCCGACCTTACGTTTCTCTTCCGGTCGCCCCGGAAGCATCTGACGCAAAAAGTCACCAATCTCTTTGATGGACCGTCGCGTCTCCGGGAGTAGCGGCCCCAGACGGTGCCAAACATGGGGCATGCGCGGATACACATCGCACCACGCCTCCCCCCCGGCTTCGCGCAGTCGGGTCGCAAGCCTGGTGGAATCATCCCGCAATATTTCGGGCGCGCCCACATGGATCAGTGTGGGCGGCAATCCGGAAAGGTCGGCAAATAGGGGAGAGGCCAGCGGATCTGTCGGTGGATGCCCCTGCAGATACAGACGGGAACACATATTGAGCCCCTCAAGTGAACTCACCATCGGGTCATTCTCAAGATTGCTCAATATGGAATTGCCTGAAAGGGTCATATCAACCCACGGGCCCAGCAACACCATCGCCCCTGGCATCGCCACTCCTTCATCCCGCAGAGAAATGAGCGCCGCAAGCGCCAGGCCTCCACCAGCGGAGTCCGCTACAATTCCAAACGTGTCGAGATCAACACCCTGTTCCAGCAACCAGCGATAAGCCGCCTTAACATCTTCAATCCCAGCCGGAAAAGGGTTCTCAGGCGCCAACCTATAGTCGAGGACAAAGGCGCGCGCCTCCGTCTCCCTGCAAATATTGGCGATTAGGGCATCATGAACGCCGGAGCGTTCAAGCATGAACGAGCCCCCATGGACATAGAGCAGTGTCCGCGCCTGTGGGACGCCTTCAATCCACACCCAGGGACCTGCAACGGGCGCATCTTTCGCATCTTCGAAGGTGGCGCTGGAGGGAACCATGGCAATTATGTTCTCCAGGAATTTCACCCGTTTGCGCGCCGTGACAACATCAAACGGTTTTGTTTCCTGATTCTCAGCACCGACAGACTTTCGAAGAAGCCTGTTCACGGTCTGAACGAGCCCGATCCAAAAACGCGCGCGCAGGCTTGCCCCCCTTACCTGTGGGCGCCAGCTTCGCTGTTCATCATCCGCGACCCGTTCCAGAACAATCTCCCACCAACAATTATGTCTTTCGGAGTAGACGCTAAAACAACGCGCCGCCTCATACAATTGTATGACGAAGCGCCAATTACCGGCCCGTAGGCTCTCCCCAAAGTTCACCAAGTTCAATGCAGCGCCTCTTAGGCGCCATAATCAGGGGTTTTACATGGTCCGTCTCATTCAAACATGCCGGTTCGCAGTGTTCAGCGCACTCGTTGGTCTTACGGTTACTTTTTTCACGTCACCCGCAAGCGCCATTGATAATAGCCACAACCCGGCGCTCCCTCAGTTCCAGGTCGGAAACTCTGATGTCATGTTGCACAGCAGCTTACGCGCTAAAGATTTGGCTCAAACGGTCCAGAACGCGGAAACCGCATTGGCAAGTTGTGACAAATCGAAATGGATGACGGCGACCGGACGCCTGGATTCAGCCAGCTTTTTGGCCAAACGCGCCAGAAGTGGCTCGGCGGGATACATTGTGGTCGACACTGATAAACAAGATGAAGACGCGATTGACGCTTACGTGAATCAGCTGACCGCCAAATGGAACAAGCATTGTCACAAAAACGAGGCCAGCAAATCCGGCACAAGCTTCACCGCAGGCGGCAGTCTGTCGGTTGGCCAACTGAGCCTGCCCCAACAAGCTTTTCTTGGGATTGAAGCACTGGGCTCGCTAATACAAACTCTCGGGGTTGCGAGCTTCGAAGAAGATGCCCGCGTAACAGCCGGGTCATTCGACGGCACCGCACATTTTGCTGATAAAGACATTTTCGGCTCCAAGGGAATATGGACGTCCGTCGGCTATAACCGCACAACAGCAAATGCATCTGCCGGAGTGACCAACCTTGATCCGGCAGGAGATCGCCTCCTAATCCCCGGCCCACTCGGCGGCGCTTCGGGCTTCTCTCTCGCAAGCGCTGGTGGTCTTAATGTGGTGACCCAGGCAGATTATGAAGCTCACTACGAGTGGGACAGCTTTTACGCAAAAGCAGGCCTCCCCTTCGACTGTGGGCCTTGGCTCTTCATGCCATTCTTTGGGGCGGCTTATACAGACCAGGAACAGACGACACGCTTCGCTGGTAACATTCCAGGCTTCGGTCGGAACTTCGCCTACAACACCCAGGTCGATGTCGAAACCATCAGTCCCTTTATAGGCTTTGATGCCGTGCGCCATTTCAATGGCGTCAGCATCCACGGTGGCGGTCTGGTGTCAGCGGACTTCAACGATGCTGATGGATGGGATCGCCTGACCTTCACCGGGGTGGCCGACAGCCAAGCCACAATTTCCCAGGACGATACGAGCCTTGGCGGACGAGCCTGGGCAGGGATCACCTTTGGCACACCCCAGTCGCCCTTCAAACTCTCGCTCGATGCTTCCTATGTCTATGTCGACAATATTCCGGTTGTGACACGGGACGGCACCAACCCTTCATCGCTGAGTTTCGAGAGTGCAGACGGAGTGCTCGGAACAATTCGCGCAACGTTCCGCTTCTAACCCCTGACAAAAACAACAAAGCCCGGCGCGAGGTTTCTCTGCCGGGCTTTTCTTGTTCCACGGTGGAAAGGGTGCTTATCCGAGCATGCCCAGCGCGTGGAGATAAAGCTCCAGCATGGCTTCCTCTTCCTGCCGCTCCGCACTGTCTTTTTTGCGCAGTGAAATCACCTTACGCAAAACCTTGGTATCAAAGCCGTTCCCTTTGGCTTCCGCGTAGACCTCTTTAATGTCAGCAGCAAGCGCGGCTTTTTCTTCTTCCAACCGCTCAATCCGCTCAACAAATGAGCGCAATTGACCTTGTGCGATCGTTGTTGATCCTTCGGGCGTGGTGCCATCCGCCATGTGTCTGCGATCCTTGAACTGGTAACGAAAATGGGGGTGAGTATCTGCTCACGAGCCGCGCACCATATCGGCGTCCCAGGGTGCCAGCAAGGGAAAGAGGGCACAAAGCTGTGGATTATTTTGACCATCAGACGTGCTACATAGGACGCGAAATCAATCAACCTCTGGGAGGGGTAGAAATGCGTACATTTTTCTTCACGTTGATCATCGGCATTTTCACGACCACGGCACACGCAACCACGGTTGAGCGCTATACCGACCCTGCCATGGCAGAGGCCAACCTGCCCTTCTCGCAAGCCGTCCGCGTAGGAGACATGCTCTATCTCTCCGGCCAGATTGGAAATGTCCCCGGCACCCTGGACCTCGCCCCCGGCGGTATGGAGGGTCAGGCGCGCCAGACCATGGACAATATTCAGACGGTCTTGGAAGCCAATGGCGCCTCGTTCGCCAACGTCACCAAATGTCTGGTGATGTTGGCTGACATGAGCCAGTGGGCAGACTTCAATAAGGTCTACGTGGCCTATTTCGAACCGGGACAGTTTCCCGCTCGCTCGGCCTTCGGCGCGAACGGTCTGGCCCTCGGCGGGGCACTGGAAGTTGAGTGCGAAGCCTATCTCGGCGACTGAAGACCCTGATCAGGAATGGTTTTCTTGGGCCGCTTTAAAGGCCGCCATCTGCTCGGGCGTTGCTTCTTTTTGATGCTTCTTCTTCCACTCTGAAAACGGCTCGCCGTAAATATGCTCACGGGCAGCATCCTTGCTCATTTCAACGCCCTGCTCTTCAGCCGCATCGCGATACCAATCGGCCAGGCAGTTTCTGCAAAAACCCGACAGCGTCATAAGGTCGATATTTTGCACGTCTGTGCGCTTGAGCAGATGGGAAACCAGCCTGCGAAAAGCCGCAGCTTCCAGCTCTGTCTGTATCGTCTTATCCATCTTAGTCGGTCCTCTTCCTGCGGCGATCCGTCCGCGAGCCATACCGGTTGATTTTTTGAACACCATCCGCTGAAGTCAATGCCGGGATGATATCAGCTAACCGGTCGACCCATTCCGCTTGGCCTGACTCTGTATCAATCAGATCCTGGCGAATTTCCAGCAGAACATGGGGCAGGCCCTGCATTGTACAATGCCGATAGAGCGTATCGCCCCGCAAATATCCCACATATGGCTCATTGTCCCCGACCTTGAGGCCATCCTTCTTGGACAATGCCTCCATCAGCGGCAGCGCCAGACGGGGATCTTTGTCCCAGAGCACACCCGCCTGCCATTCACGGCTCTGCCCGCGCCATGAGGGGGTAAAACTGTGAATAGAAAAGACCGCGGGCACCATTCCCTCGTCCAGCGCCGTTTTGATCTGGTCACCCACAGCGTCATGATAGGGTTGGTGATAATGGGAGATCCGGTGGTTGAACTCTTGAGCCTGGCCAAAGGCATCCACATCAGCGTTTGCAGGAATGACCGCGCCGTCTGAAAGCTTCATGACGATGGTTGGATCATCCGGCCCACGGTTCAAATCGATCAAAAGCCGGGAATATCCCCCCAAAATCGCGGGACAATTAAGGCGTGCCGCCAGAGCCCGGGACACCTCCGCACAGCCAATATCATAAGCAATGTGTCGGTGAAATTCCGTCACGGGCAGGCCCAGCGTCCCATATTTCTCCGGTAGAGCAGCGGACGCATGATCACACAGGATCAAAATACCACGATTACCCGAAGGGTTAACCAACTCAAAAGGGGACCCATCGATGGCTGAACCATCTGACAAATTACTGGTAGACTGGGGGGAACTCATATCAGGCATAACCGGACTATATCGAACCAGACCTGGATTGCGAATGACAAGTCCTCACACACATAACCCGAGAAAGAACATTATCCAGTATGACGCTTCATGAAGATCCAAGAAGGTTTCTGCTGAACTTGTTCGAAGCGGGCGTGCGCGCCGTGCAACCTGTCGCGTGTCTGCGCAAACACCTGCCTGCTCCACCAAGCGGACGTCTGGTTATTCTCGCAGCCGGGAAAGCCGCCGCCTCGATGGCAGCCGAAGCAGAAGCTTTTTATGAAGAGAGATGGCCGGGCACAGAGATTGAGGGCATCGCGATCACCCGCTATGGACACCGCGCGCCGACAAATCACGTCGCCGTTCATGAAGCGGGACACCCCTATCCTGATGAAGCAGGTGAAAAGGCCACCAGAGGCATGCTCTCGCTGGCCAACTCACTAAGGGACGAAGACCTTGCCGTGGTGCTGCTCTCTGGAGGAGCGTCGGCCCTCCTGTCACTTCCGCCAGACGGCATCGCAATTGAGGAAAAACAAAAGCTCACCCGCGCGCTCCTGGCAACAGGCGCGCACATTGCCGACATTAACTGCGTGCGGCGTCATCTCTCCTGCATCAAGGGCGGACGGCTTGCCGAGGCAATCTATCCGGCCCGTGCTGTCACCCTGGCAATTTCTGATGTCGCAGGTAATGAGCCCAGCGTCATCGCCTCCGGTCCAACGGTTCCCGCAACGACGACGGCCCTCGACGCCTTAGGCATCATCGAGCGGTTCAGGGTGCCCATCGCGGAACCGATTATTGAATGTTTCAAGAAAAACTTGGCCCTGCCCGCGCCCGATGCGCCCTGTTTTGAACGCTCAAGTTTCAAAACCATCGCAACGGGCTCCCACGCCCTCAGTGCGGCAGCCGTCCTCGCACGTGAAGCAGGCTGTGAAGTCTCCATTGTCGGGGACGAGCTAGAGGCAAGCGCCCTTGAGCTGGCAATGTCTCACGCGCGCATGGCCCGCTCACATACAAATCCGGGCGTGCCCCGCGTCATTCTCTCCGGCGGCGAGGCGACAGTCGCTTTAGGACAGCAACACGGCGCAGGAGGCCCCAATCAGGAATTTGCCCTGGCCCTTGCTCTGGAGCTTCAGGGAGAACGCAATGTCCATGCACTCGCCTGCGACACCGATGGCATTGATGGCGGATCAGGCGATGCAGGTGACCCTGCAGGCGCCGTCATCTCGTCACGGACGCTCTCACGGGCCAAACGACTGGGGCTTGATGCTGAGATGGCGCTCGCAAATCACGATGCAGGCACCTTCTTCAAAAAGCTGGGCGATCTCGTGACAACCGGCCCCACACTCACAAATGTGAATGATTTCCGGGCCATCCTCGTTTCTGCCTGAACAAGTCTCCTTCTTAACAACACATTGACGGCTCAAAGGTAGAATATCCGGCAACACGCTGTCTTGAACCCGTGATATTTGACCTTCAGGATCAAGAAGCGCAAGAACATCAGACCGATCCTCAGAGGCCAAAAGAGGCACGGTCAACACAGGAGCGAAAGCGAAACATGCGGCGCCGTAACGTCAAGATCATCGCAACACTTGGACCAGCCTCCAGCTCAGCGGAGATGATCCGCACCCTTTTTGCAACGGGCGCCGATGTCTTTCGTCTCAACATGAGCCACCTGGACGCAGATGGCCTGCGGGAAGTTCACGGCACAATCCGGAATGTTGAAAAAGAACTCGGTCATCCGATTGGCATCCTGGCCGATCTTCAGGGTCCCAAGCTTCGCGTCGGCGCGTTTGCCAATGACAGCGTAGAGCTAAAGTCTGGCAAGACTTTCCGAATTGATCTTGATGACACACCAGGCGATGAGACCCGTGTCTGTGTACCTCACCCCGAAATTTTTGCAGCGATTGAAGAAGGCAGCCAGCTTCTGCTCGATGACGGGCGTATTCGCCTGCGGGTAACAGAAGCAGACAAGCGCCATGCCGTGACTGAAGTGATTATCGGAGGTAAACTCTCCAATCGCAAAGGCGTCAATCTGCCCGATACCTTGTTGCCCCTCACGGCTCTCACGGACAAAGACAGACGCGACGCGGAACTGGCCCTCGACCTCGGTGTCGACTGGCTCGCTCTCTCCTTCATTCAACGCCCGGAAGATGTGGCTGAAGCCCGGAAAATCGCCCGGGGCAGAGCTGCCATTATGGCGAAGATCGAAAAACCCCTCGCCCTCACACATCTGCAGGAAATCGCAGACATTGCCGATGGCATGATGGTCGCCCGCGGGGACCTTGGCGTGGAACTTCCCATTGAGCAGGTACCCGGCTGGCAGAAACAGATTACGCGCCTGTGCCGTCGCAACGGAAAGCCCGTTGTTGTCGCCACACAGATGCTGGAATCTATGATTACCTCACCCATGCCAACACGGGCAGAAGTGTCCGATGTTGCAACCGCCGTCTTTGATGGCGCTGACGCCGTCATGCTGTCGGCTGAATCTGCTGCAGGCGACTTCCCAGCCGAAGCTGTTGAAATGATGAACCGGATCGGGGCACAAGTTGAATCGGACCCGACCTATCCAAGCATCATGTATGCCCGTGAGACAGAGCCAGAAGCCACCGGCGCAGATGCCATCAGCGCCGCCGCTCACTCAGTTGCTGACACACTGAATGCCGCCGCCATTGTCTGCTGGACGAATTCTGGATCGACAGGCCTCCGCGCTGCGCGCGAACGCCCTCAGCTTCCCATTGTCGTGCTGACCCCGATTGTCGAAACCGCCCGCCGCCTGGCGCTGGTTTGGGGCGTTCACTGCGTCCTGACCGACGATGCCAAAGACCTCGACGATATGGTTGACCGCGCATGCAACATCGCCTTCAAGCAAGGCTTTGCCCAACCAGGACAGCGCATTGTGGTGATCGCAGGCGTACCGCTAGGGACACCGGGCGCTACCAACATGTTACGCGTTGCTTATGTTGGATCTTCACCAGCTGCCGCACCAAACTAAGAAGCGCTTAAGCCTATAGCAGCCTTTTGAGCCGCGCTCTCAGGCGGATGCACATGGGTGCCCGCGAGCGGCGCCTTGCCCGCAGCAAGACGGGTGAGGGCCTCAACCACAATGTCAGGGCGCACATGGTGCGGCATATGTCCCACCCCCTGAAGCTTGATCAGTTCAGACCCTGATACCTGCTCATGCAGCGCGTAAGAATGCAGTTTCGCCATCACAGTCTGATCGCGATTGCCCGTCACAATAATAGTGGGTACCGAAATCTCATCATACCGCTGAGACTGGCGCGCCAGATGCGTCCGCAGGTTCGAGGTGTCGATACTATTATGTCGAAAATGTCCGGGCCGGAACAACAGCGAGAGGCCAAGCGCCTCCTCATAACCTTCCGGCGCACTGTCTGGTGTAAAGGTTGACTGCACACCCGCTTTAGCCAACAGCCGCCCAAAGGGCACCACAACCAACCACAGGAAGATGGAGCCAATGATCGGTTTCGCGAGCAGCCGATGATACCAGGAGACGGGCCCCTTCCACGGATGGGTCGCGCCAGCGAGAACCAGCAGACCGGACATGTCAGCCCCAAATTGCAGGGCATACGCCGTTGCAACCGCCCCGCCCCAGGAGTGACCGAGCACAACAGGACGCTCAATGCCCAGCTTCTGCAATCCCTCATGGATCAGCGCTGCCTGACGTGCCGGATCATCAACGTCAGCCCCATCAGGCCGCCCGCTCCACCCATGACCCGGCCGGTCAAACGCCAACACCCGATGATCTCGCGCTAGCTCGGGTAAAATGCTCGCCTCAAAGTCTCGCAGATTACCGCTTGCCCCATGGATAAGGACGATCGGCGCGCGCGCCGCACCAGATGCATCACGCGGCCCTGTATCAACATAATGGAGATCCGTGCCGCCAACAGAAACAGTTTGACCATGACGGCCATAGCGTTTCTCGGCACGCCAGATATTGAGCCACGCAAAACCCAGCACGGCTAAAATCCCCACCACAAACCAAATCACTTGCTAAATACCCCGGCCTTCAATTTCAACGGTCAGGCGGCTCTCCGCCTCCCCCGCACCTTCAAGATAAGGATAGACGGCCAACACACGACGGTACGCCTCAAGCGCGCCCTCCTTGTCGCCGAGATCTTCCAACACCAACGCCAGGCCACCAATCGCCCCAAAATGACGCGGCTCCAGGGCAAGGGTTGCTTCAAGATCGTTGAGCGCACTCGCATAGTCATCCTGCAGAAAAAATATGGTCGCCCGCTTGTTCCACCCTTCGGAATATCCAGGTGCAAGATCAACAACTTCATCCAGGAAGGTCAGCGCAGTCTCGTAATTCCCCTCGGCCAACGCTTCAAGGCCTCGGTCCATAAGAAGATCAACACTGATACTGCCGGACCGGTTCCAGACATTCCAGATCAACCCTTCGACGACTTGAGCGTCCTCAGGTGTTCGAGATTGCGCCAATTGAGCAAACAACCGATCCAATTGAACCGCCGCAGTATTTTTGGGAGCGACAGCCTGAGCGGTGGTCGTGGGCCCACCTTCCGCCAAAGCAGACGCTGCACCGACCGAAAAGATCAGGCCAATGACGAAATAGAGATGGGGGCTTTGCCGTGTCATACCCATGAAGATAAGACGCATGAGGAAAACCGCAAGCACCAACAATCACACTTTCGCGAGCATTACCCGTTTAGATCTTCGCGCACACAGTCGTCAAAACTGGTGATGTAGTCCGGGCCAAAAAGCATGGAAGGCGTTTGAAAGCCTGGCTTCCCCTCGCCTGCAAGCACCCGTTCGACAATATCGAGACCAGTGCGAATAGTGAGAGAATAACCCTCTGGCGTGCGCAGCCGCGACACCATTTTTTCGCCTGACTCATTCGTCACCTCGCCGACCAGGACGCTCGCACCTGCCGCCCTCTCCTGCTCGGTCGGCCCATCTGGCTCAGCATTCACTTTCGCTTTAAGACGACGCTGCATGAAACCACGGCTCAAAATAAACCGCATAAAGCCACCAATGCTTGCCATCTGCTCAAGCTGCGGACTGGCTTCAAAATAGACGGTAATATTGGGAATGCCTGTTGAATGGTACGCCGTAGAGACATCGCCCCACCCCACACCAACCGAAGGCCTATCGCCGCTTCCAAAATTAATCTCGCGTTGCGGCGCAGAGCCAAGCGACACAATCTTTCCGGCCCGGCGCACCCGCGTGCCTGCACCGATACTTTCAATCATTGTTTTCGCCGTGCCTCGCGAGGCCGAACCGCTTCCCGAAATACCCAGAACCAGATCCACCGCATCGGGCATACGACGTTTCATGTGAGCGGCCAGACAATCGCTGGGCACAACATCAAACCCGACACCAGGCATAACCATGACACCCGCTTCCTTCGCGGCATCGTCGCGGCCCGCGCAGGCTTCAAAGACACTTATCTCACCCGTAATGTCGAGATAGTGGGTGCCCGTGCGCAAACAGGCATCAACCATTGGTTTTGAGGTCGCGGAGAAGGGCCCGGCGGCGTGAAGCACCACATCCACTTCTCCAAGTGCCTCATCCAATGCTTGCCGGTCCGAGAGATCAAAAGCACGAAACTCAGCTTCATATTGGTTGGCGAGGCTTTTCAGCTTTGCTTCACTGCGTCCCGCAATGATGGGCGACATTCCTTTATCCCGCGCCAGGCGCGCCAAAAGCCTGCCCGTATATCCCGTCGCGCCGTAGATCATGAACCGGCCAGTCATTGCACCTGTTCTCTCTTTTTATGGTTTGAATTGACACTGTCGGTCATCAGTCCCTTTGAAGCAACCCAAGGCCCTCAAGCTCTTTCCTAAGTGCTTTCGCATCGGTAAACCGAATGCCATGAAGTCCCAGACGATCAGCAGTCTCTATGTTTTCATTTAAATCGTCGACAAATACCGCCTGCTCTGGAAGCAATCCAAATTGCTTAAGCGCATAGTCGTATATGTCATCGTTGGGCTTTGCCATCTGCACCCGCCCCGACACCACGATATCCAGAAAATGGTTCAGAAAGTCATAGGCCTCTGGATCGTCTCCAGGCGGTCTCGGAGGCCATGTTTGCTGTGGCCAATTGGTGAGACCGTAAACCGGCACACCGGCACCCACGAGATCTTCCAACACTTTCACTGTTCCCGGCAGCGGTCCTTGCAAAAATTCGTGCCACCGATGCTCAAAAACCTCGATCAGGTGCGCAACATCAGGCTCAGCTTTCTTGAGAGGTGCCAGAGCGTCGGTAAAGGACAAATCAGAATCGTGCGCTGCATGGTGCATCCGGCGAAACGCGCCAACAAAGAACATCGCGCGTTCTTTGTCGTCAGCAATATGCTGTCGATAGACCTGTTCAGGGTCCCAATCAATCAACACATTACCCATGTCGAAAATGACGGCGCTACGCATTAGGCTGCTCCAAACACGTGAAGACGGGCGAGATGAGCATCCAAGCCCGCAGCATGCTTGAAGTGGTGTGAAACCATTCCCAACTCACTAGCAGCATTGGCATTCGCCAAACTATCGTCCACATAGAGTGTGCGTGCCGGATCAGTCCCTGCGCGATTGAGCGCAAGCTGGTAAATTGCAGGATCGGGCTTACAGATTTTCTCATCTCCTGACACGACGACGGTCTCCAGCCGCGCAACAGGAGAAAATGCTTTCGTAAGTTTTGGAAAGATAGATGACGGCATATTGGTGAGACCGTGGAACGCAAGCCCGGCATGTTCAGCCCGGTCCATCACTGCGCTAATGCCAGGAACCTCCCCCGGAGACATCTCCAGGTACCGCTCCCCCCAAAGACCAATCAGCTCTGAATGGTCTGGATGACGCTCCTTTAAGGGCGCCGCATTTGCCTCAAAGCTGACGCCCTGATCGTGCGCGAAATGCCATTCCAGTGTGCAAACCTCAGAGAGGAACCTCTCGACCGCGCCCTCATCAGGCAACAGTTTGCGATAGAGATGTCTGGGGTCCCACTGAACGAGCACATTGCCAATATCAAAAAGGATGGCATCAATCATCGCCATAGAGCTCACTCCCCAAATTCTTCACGGTCAGGAAAAAAAAGACAAAAGAAAAGGCCGTATCCCGAAGGAACGGCCTCTCAAGACTACTTTGCGCTTCAGAACAAATTAAGGCGCAAAGAGAAATGTCTCAGGTGCGATATTCAGCCCTGGCGCGCCTTAAAACGGCGGTTTGTCTTGTTGATAATGTAAACACGGCCTTTGCGACGCACCAAACGGTTATCCCGATGGCGATCCCGAAGCGATTTCAATGAGTTACGGACTTTCATAAGATACAACCTTGGGCTCGGACGGGATAGGTGGGTGCCTCAACGGCCCCGGACATATCACCGGTAAGTGTCTGGAATTTGGCCGGAAACTAAGCTGCAGAAACGTCTCTGTCAACCGCACATTCGCCAATCCGCGCCCCGTCGGACAGACAGCAGCCTTCGCCTTGCGATCACTTTACAAGCCCCGCCCTAAGCCATAGGACTGCCCTCAACCAAAAATGACGCCAGCGCCACCTTCATCCCCCAAAAGCGCGCCAGCACACCAAAATAGATAAGGTCTCACCATGAGCGAAGAAGAATACGAGAATCAGGGCCCCAATATCGCGCCGCTCCCTCCTGAGGACTTCATTACCCACCAACCACGCTGGTTTCGAGATGCTTTAGCCGAAACACCCGAAACCCGGTGGGTGACGTCTGAAGGCACAAAAATCCACTACAGAAAATGGGCCGCAAAATCCGAGAATCGCCCGGGCCTTTTGTTCGTCCACGGCAATGGCGCACACGCGCGCTGGTTCGACTTTATCGCACCGCTTCTGACCGACAGCTACGAGGTCGCCTCCATTGACCTGCCCGGCATGGGGGAAAGCCATTGGCGGGATAAATACACCCGCGAGACCTACGCACACGCCATCAAGACCGTCGCTTTTGATGCAGGGCTCGGCCCCCGTCCCGTGATCGTCGGCCATAGTTTCGGAGGCTTCGTCACCCTCATTACCGGCGCCCTTTATGGCGCGGAACTGGGCGGCGTGATTCTGGCGGACTTCAAAGTCCGGCCCAAGCACGATGCTGTTGAATGGTTCTTAGGAGATGCCCCCCGACGCCCAACACGGATCTATCCGGACCTGGAGACAGCGCTGGGCCGCTTCCGCCTGGCTCCCCTTCAGGAATGTGCCAACAAGTTCATCACCGACTATATTGGTGGCCATTCGCTCCGTGAGGTCAGTGTCGGCGAAAATGAAGGCCGACGCCCAGCAGAAGAAGCTGGCTGGAGTTGGAAGTTTGATCCGTTTGCCTTCAATGGTCTGCGCATGGGCGGTGAAGAACATGCCGACATGTTCCAGAACCTCGCCTGCAAGGTTGGCGTCATGTATGGCGACATCTCAAAGGATCATGATCCCAAGACCATGGCCTTCATGCGCTCACTGCGCCCCGAAGCCCCAGTCTTTACAATTCCCTTTGCCCAACATCACATCATGCTGGATCAGCCGGTTGCGTTCGCGTCAGCTGTCGGCGCCTTGATGGCAGATTGGGAAGCCAAGGGCGCTCTGTCCGCTGGCAAGAGCAGCGCAACCGCCGCAGCCTAGTTCAACAAGCACTCAGTGAGGGTGAAGCTCAGCATCTTCATCCTCATCAACATTCGCCTGAATGCTGCTAATAGTCGGATGGAACAAAGCCATCAACAAAATGACGGCCATGAGACCCATGGCAAGAATGAAGGGTGCTTGTGGCATCCAGTAAAAGAGCGGAATGCCAATAGCAGGGTTAAGGATATGTCCCGTTGCCGCTGTTGATCCGATAAGACCAGCAATAGCTCCTTGATCGCGTGGCGAGACCGACAGAGACGCACCAGCCATCAGACCCGGCCGCAGCAGACCAAAGCCGACCCCCGCCAACGCAAGCGATGAGACAAACAATCCGTAAGAATTAGCGACAATCAAAATCCCGAAGGAGCCAATCATCACAGCTGCGCCAACCCGCAACAGAAATTGAACGGACAGGTCGAACCGCTGGATCAGCACCATTTGAGCGAAGATGGTCGACATGGCCATCGCCATGAGCCCAACGCTCACAAGCTGCGTCGCCTCATCACCTTCCACATTGAACGTATCCATGTAGTAGAAAGCGACCAGCTGCATGGTGATGGATTGCCCAAGCGACAAAACAACACCCAGCACCAGCCAGGGCAATACGCGGGGGTCTGTGAGCTTCAGGCGCCGCTTTTGTTTCTGCCTTTCAGCAAGTTTACTGCGCGGCGTTGTGCGCTCTGGCAGCAAAAGCCAGATGAAAAAAGCCCCCCCAAAGGCAAGCGCAGACACGGCGAAAAAGGGCGCCAGAATATGAAGTGTCGCCAATGCCGCAGCAAATCCGGGACCGACAACCGTCCCCATCCCAAACGCAGCCCCAATAGAGGCCACACCGGACGCGCGCTCAGCCCGGCTCGTCCGGTCCGCAACATACGCTTGTGCCGCAGGCATGGTGCCCGACCCAAATGTTCCAAAAATAGCCCGCACGGAGATCAGAAGCGGGAACATAAGTGCGAGTGAGACCCAGCCCCAAAGGCCCACCATCACGACGAGGGCAAATCCGAGTGTCGACACACCAAAGCCGATGAGGCCCATCAGGATGATCGGCTTGCGACCGACCAAATCAGATCGCGAACCCCAAAAAGCGCTGGTCAGCGTCCACAGAAGAGCCGACAGCGAGAAGATCATTGTCGTCTCAAATTCGCTCATGCCGAGCTCACGGGCAATCGGCGGCAACACGGCGAAAAAGAGCGACTGTCCCATGCCGAGCGACAGCAGGCAGACAAACAGAATGCCAAACGCCCGGCGACGCTCGACCGGCGTCGTGGCTTTCAGGCCGGGAAGATCTTCCTCTTCCTGCATTTCACTGTCAGATCGTTCGGCCATGCCCCAGCCCAAAAGAAAAAGCGCCTCAAGGGGCGCTCCCATCATGTAAGCGAGTTTGGGGCAAACGCCAATGGTCACATTGAAAAAACTGATGAGACCAATCCAAATAGCTATAGAGACCGATGCTTTGCATACATTTCTTTGACCCAGCCCGTTCCAGGATGGTCTGGGTTTGTCGTGATCGACTACAAGGAATGAGGACAGAATTTTCGGAGCAATGCTTGACGCAGCGCACGGCACGGCTTTAGACCAGCTGCCCGAAATGCTCACAATTCAACCTCGTAGGGGCGTTGACTCATGCGAGCCCTCCCCTACTCTCCCTCTCAACAAAAACATGCCTTTCGGGAGAGACCCATGGAACTGGGACTGAGCGCCAAACACGAAGCTTTCAGACAGGAAGTCCGCAGCTTCCTTGCGGACGCAATGACAGATGATCTGAAACAGGCCGGCGCTGGCATGACCAGTGTCTATTCAGACCATGACAGCACGCTGAAATGGCACAAAAAGCTCTTTGCCCAAGGCTGGGTCGCCCCCGGCTGGCCCGTTGAACATGGCGGCACGGGGTGGGACATTGTCGAGCGCTACATCTGGCAAAGCGAATGTGCCGCTGCTGAGACCCCCAGCCTCTCACCCATGGGCGTTGGCATGTGTGGCCCGGTTCTGATCGGCCATGGCAACCAGGAACAGAAAGACTATTTCCTGCCGCGCATCCTTGCAGGCGATGACTGGTGGTGCCAGGGCTATTCCGAGCCGGGCTCAGGCTCTGATCTCGCAAGCCTGCAAATGACGGCCGTCGAAGAGGGTGATGACTTTATCTGCAACGGCACAAAAATCTGGACGACCCACGCCCAGCACGCGAACTGGATTTTCTGTCTTGTCCGCACGGACAATTCAGACATTCCTCAGCGCGGCATCACCTTCCTGCTGATCGATATGAACACGCCGGGCATCACCGTCGATCCCATCGTGATGCTCACCGGCGAACACATTCAAAACCAGATCTTCTTTGAAAACGTGCGCGTGCCAAAAAAGAACGCTGTCGGAAAAGTGGGCGAGGGCTGGACGGTAGCGAAATACCTGCTCCAGTTTGAGCGCGGCAATGCCTATGCCCCGAAGCTTCATGGGCATCTCAACAAAGTGCGTGCCATGGCCGAGGCTGAACGAGGCCGCGACGGCTCAACACTCGCAAGCAACCCGGAATTTCGGGCAAAGCTGGATCAAGCGGAGATCGACATCACGGCCATCGAGTTCACCGAGCACCGCATCCTCTCCGAACTCTCCCAAGGCGGAGCGCCTGGTGCCGCAAGCTCCATGCTGAAGACGCGGGGCACAGAAATGAGCAACCGCATCACGGAACTTGGCGTTGAGGCCCTGCACCACTATATCGCGCCGTTCCAACCCCACATGACGAGCCCGGGCGGTCCCGTATTGGGCGCCCCAGCAGTGGGCGCCAACGAGCACGCTATCGGACCTGACTACGGAACCACCGTGCTACCGAAATATTTGAACGACCGCGCCGGCCCCATCTATGCGGGCTCCAACGAAATTCAGCGCAACATTATGGCAAAGGCTGTGCTGGGGCTTTAATCCCTCGGATCTCTTGGGGCGACGTTCAGAACAGAGCGTCGATCAACCGCTCCATCAAGGCCCCCCCGACCCAGGAAATCACGGGGATGGCGAGGTAGAAGGAAAACGTGCCCAAGGTGGGCAGGTCCAGTGGCCATTCTGACGTTTTCTCCAGCCGACCCTCATAGGCCACAAGACCCGTCAACCGTTGGGCAGCATTGTTAGTGATGGTCGGGTTCGTGCCATACAACACCTCATCGCGAAGCTTCCCGATTGAAGCGCGGACCGTTCGCAGTTCGCGCTTTTTCGCTGCTGAAATTTTGTGATGAATACCGGTGAGCGGCGCGATCAGCGTCAGAGATGCCACAACCATGATCGCAATAGTGAAAGGCAGCAGTCCCATGGGATTGACGGCCGCATTGAGAAACAACAGCAGACAGATTGAAGATCCAACAATCCACAAGAAGGATCTCCGAAGTGCCATGCGGGTAAAAGGCTCCAACTGCTCTGGATGAAGCAGATCTATTTCCAAATGTGCGCGTCGCATATTTCGGTGAAAGCGCTCGTCAACCATTGTGAAATAGGCACCTTTGCCGATCAGTGCAAAGTTCAGCGGCACAAACACGAGAAACCAAGCTGCGGGAACCTGTTGAAACCACGGATACACTTCCGGATCGTTCAACCTGAGAACATCCGATGCACCTGGAATATTGGTGGTGACCATGGCGAGCCCCATGGCAAAGAAGCCCAAAGCCGTCAGACGCCCGCGAGAGATCCGTTCCCGAACATAGGCCAACCACTCATTCGCCAGCTCGTCCCCATCATAACCAATGAGCGAGCTCACAGCTTTCAGATCTTTCTCATCCTGCACGAGCATGAAAGACGAGGCGCTAAAACCAAATCCGGTCAGAAGCGACGTAACAAAGGCCGCCCAGGTGTAGGCGTCCATTCCAAATGTATATGCGACATCAGGAATGGCATCGCTATAGACGAGTTCATAAATTCCAAAGCCCAACGCCAAGGCAAGGAATGTGGCAAAGGAAACAGCAGCAATAATGACCCCGGAGACCCAGGGCCGTCCGCCCAAAAGACGCACAAATTTTTGGTCCCAAAACAGAAGAAACCTGTCCGGCAGCTCTGCCATTGAAGATGATTGCATCCCACTCCCCTAACGCAGCCCGCTCATAGTGTATCGCCACGCGCGCGCCCTGTCGCGGCTTCATCTACTCGTGCGCCTGCCCCCTCGCGGTCAGGCCGTCCTTATGCTATCTCCTCTCCAACAGAAATTGGGGGTGGTTCCATGGATCTTGATATTGCACTCGACACACGAAAATCAGCACGCGTCTTTACGCAAACGCCCGTGCCGCGAGAGCTGATTGAAGAACTGCTGGTCAGGGCTTCGCGCTCGCCGTCAGGCACAAATGTTCAGCCGTGGAAGGTTTACATTGCCATGGGCGAAACACGTGATCGCCTGTCGGAAAACTTGCTGGCCTACCGTGAGAGCAACCCCGAAGACGGTGGCAAGGAGTGGCCGTCAGAAGGCAAGCGCATGGAGCCCTACATCTCACGCATGCGCAAGCTGGGCAAAGATATGTACACGCTGCTTGAAATCCCCAAGGGCGACAAGCAAGCCAACTGGAACCAATGGGGCCGCAACTATAAATTCTTTGACGCGCCTGTCGGTCTCATCTTCACCATCGACAAAGATCTGGATCGAACAAGCTGGCTGGACATTGGCATGTTCATGCAGACACTCATGCTGTCCGCGACCGCCCGCGGCCTGGACACATGCGCCCAAGGCGCCTGGAATCAGTTTTGGAAAGTGACAAAAGACGTCCTGGAGATTCCAGACGAAGAGTATGTGGTTTGCGGCATGTCGCTCGGCTATGCCGACGAGACAGCGCCAGTGAATACCTTGGTCGCAGAGCGCGAACCACTCACCAGTTTCGCTTTCTTCCGCTAACCCTACGGCACCCAGACGCCACCGCGGCGGCAGGCGCACTGTGTTGCTTCCTGATTTGCCAAATGGAATGCGCCCGCTATGCTCCCGCCAACAATAATTGGCATCAAAGAGGGAGCATACAAATGGCAGACTTTAAACGTCCATTGCCGGTACCGACGCCGGAAACCGAACACTTCTGGGAAGGCTGTCGGTCTGGCGAACTGTTGCTGCAATCCTGCGACGATTGCTCCAAGGCATATTTCCCACCGCGCCGCTTCTGTCCGGCATGTGGATCGCGGAGCGTAAGCGTCAAGCCTGCGAGCGGCAAAGCCACACTTTACTCCTACGTCATCAACCATCGTCCCAGACCCGATTTTGGTGAGGAGCCCCACTCAATCGCGGTCGTAGAACTGGCGGAAGGTCCACGCATGATGACCAACATCATCGACTGTCCTCAAACGCCAGAAGCACTCGTCTTGGACATGCCCCTGGAAGTTACCTTCGAAAAGGCGAGCGACACAATCAGCCTGCCCAAGTTCAAGCCAGCTGGAGCGTAGCCGCATGAAACAAAAATCAATTGCAATCGTCGGCGCTGCGGAAACCACCCAGCTCGGCAAGATTCCAGACATGTCACAAATCGCCTTGCACGCAGATGCAGCGCTCAACGCCATGGCAGACGCAGGTCTCAAACCATCTGACATTGACGGTGTGGCAACAGCAGGCGAAAGCCCGACAGAAACCGCACACTATCTCGGCATCACACCAAAATGGGTCGACGGCACCAGTGTTGGCGGCTGTTCATTCATGCTGCATGTGCGCCATGCGGCAGCCGCCATCAATGAAGGCCTCTGCTCAACCGTGCTGATCACCCACGCTGAGTCTGGCCGAAGCCGCGTCGGCTCCCGCGGCTTTGCCCGCTCTCCTCAAAGCCTCCAGGGTCAGTTCGAGCTGCCTTATGGTGTCACCAGCCCACCCACCATGTTCACCATCCCGGCACTGCGCTACATGAAGGAACGCGGCGTCTCAGAGGAACAACTTGCCAACGTCGCCGTCGTACAGCGCGAATGGGCAGCCATGAACCCACGGGCAAGTTTCAAAGACCCGATCAGTGTTGACGATGTTCTGAATAGCAAGATGATTGCCTATCCATTCCGGCTTCTCATGTGCTGCCTCGTGACCGATGGCGGCGGTGCCCTGATCCTGACAAAAGCAGACCGCGCCAAGGACATGCCGCAAAAGCCTGTCTACATACTTGGCACAGGCGAAAGTGTGGAAACACCCATGGTCAGCCAGATGGAGGACTTCACCTCCTCCAAAGCGTTCCGGGTTTCAGGCGCACAGGCCTTCGCAGAAGCCGGCATCAGCCATAGTGAGGTTGATCATCTGATGATCTATGACGCCTTCGCCCACCTGCCGCTCTATGGACTGGAAGACCTGGGTTTTTGCAAACCAGGTGAAGCCGCAGATTTCATTTGGGAACGCAATACAGCACCCGGCGGCAAACTACCCCTGAACACCAATGGCGGTGGCCTCTCTTACATGCATTCCGGCATGTATGGCATGTACGCCCTGCAGGAAAGTGTACGTCAAATGCGCGGGTCAGCACCGGCCCAGGTGGACGGCGCAAAGATTTCCGTCTCCCACGGTGTGGGCGGCATGTTCGGGGCGTCGGGCACGATCATCTTCACAAACGAAGCACCCTAAACAGAAAAGAGGCCGCCCGTATTGCCGGACGGCCTCTAATATCCTGCCAATCGACTGTTACCGGCGGGTAATCCGTCGACGCAGTTCCTGCGGAACAAACTGGGATTCAATGAGATCCGTCGCGGCAAAATCAATGCCCGTCTCTTCGTTCTTCAAATTCTGAACGACATACCGACCCTCAATCAAATCATAAACCACGTCCGACGCATTAAAGCAGGTCGGCACATCATAATATTGCATCAGATGTGCTTCCTGAACGCGCCAGAGGCCGCCACGGGCATCGTAGAGATTGCTTGACGCCAGGTTCCAGCTGTCTTCATCAAAATAATTAGTGCGGCGGGAATAGACATGACGTGTCGTCGGTTTCAATGTCGCCTCAACAGCCCAAACCCGATGACGTTCATATCGCACATGGTCCTGGTTCAAATGCCCCGCGAGCACAATGTCATTATAGGCAAGCGTCGGTGAACTCAGGCGATAGGAATTATACGCAATGTACTTCTCTTCCTTGCCAAGCAGCGTCCAGTCATAGCGGTCAGGTGGGCCGGAAAACATATCGAAATTGTCTGCCGTCGACATCGCATCAGAATAAATCTGCGGGTTGTCATAAGACACCGCGGTCGTACGCTGGACATTCGGCGCGGACTCTGTCCGACCTACAGTATACTGCCAGGAAATACGGTCCGCGAGGCTCGGGTCAATTGTTTCATGAACCAACAGCAATTGGCCGGCGCGGCGCGGCGGGCTCAATGTTTCTTGAATATATTTCAGAGAAATATTGTCCAACTCATCAATCGAACCGAGCGCCGGATCAGCATAGGAAAACACCAACTCATCCTGAACCCGGATCGGTGTGAAGGCACCTCCGCGCGAGGGCGCAGCTGAGGCGAATGTGCGGCGAACCTTGTGGCCTCGGAAACGCAGATTGTGATTCCAAACCAGCTCAACACCGCTTTCGGGCAGCGGGAAGGGCACGCCAAGGGCGACACCAGAGAGTTTCAGACCATCGTCAGAAATGCGTCCATTGACAGCATTCGCTCGGGTCGCGTCATAAACAGCTTCTGGAAACCCGCATGTCCGGCGCGTTTCATAAATGTCCATTTTGTAGCTGGGATAGAGGTTCAGCATGGCACGCTGACCTTCGGTCAACAGCGCTGCGTGATCCTCCGCATTGGCAGCGGTAATCGTCGTGAGCGGTGCGTCCGATGAGAACGGATCAGGATAGTGACCACCGCGGAACGCCACTCCATCAGGCACACCAACCAACCCACCGCTCCAGGCTGGGATGGACCCATCCGCATTGCCGGCTTTCTCTGCACCCATAGGTGTCAGGTCCTGGCCAAGCCTCGCCGCCTCAGTCTCAGAAACACCCGCGAAAGCGGCCGTGGACCAGCAAAGGCCCGCCATCAAAGAAACACTCAAAACCCTCATAACACTCTCCCCCAACAGATAAATGTGTTTTACTAAGAGTGCCTCAGCGCACGGACCTTGACCAGCAACAAATTCGGCGGTCCACCAGGCATGTGCTTTGAGGTTGCTGCGCGCCCCCCGGGGTGCTGGGGAGGGGACGGAGTGAGATTTGTTGAGTTAGCAGTGTTCAAGCTGCGATTAGTAATTTTGGTTGGCCTTGCGGCGTTTACTCTGGCGATGGGTTTTTATGCAACCCAACTCCGTATGGACGCTGGTTTTTTCAAGCAAGTCCCGACGGAACACCCGTATATCCAAACCTTCTTTGAGTATCAGGACGAAGTACCTGGTGCCAATCTCGTGCTTGTCGCTGTTCGGGCAACGGAGGGGGATATCTGGCAAAAAGATTTTCTCACAACGCTTCAAGCAGTGACCGAGGAGATCACCTTTCTGCCTGGCGTACGGCGCACAAAGGTCCGCTCACTCTGGTCAGCAACCACCCGGGTCACCGAAAACACCGAATATGGCATTGAGTCGCAGCAGGTCATCCCAAGCCGGATCACCCCCGATACACTCACCCCGGACCAGATCGAAGGTATCCGCGACCGCGCCATGAATGGCGGTCACCAGGGCACCCTGTTTGCAAATGACAATTCAGGCGCGCTTGTCATCGCAGAGCTTCAGGAAATAGATCCGCTCACACGAGAACGCCTCGACTATCTCGACCTTGCTGCCCGGCTGGAAACCCAGGTCCGCGAACCCTTTCAATCCAAAGGCGTGCGCATCGAAATTATCGGGTTCGCCAAGTTCGTCGGCGACCTCGCCGATGGCGCAAGCGATGTCTTTTTGTATTTTGGCTATGCCTTCGTACTCACAGGCCTTGCCGTCTATGCCTATATCAGATCAACCTGGCTCGCCTTCCTTGCCATCTTCTGCTCCCTTGTCTCAGTCGTCTGGCAGTTCGGCCTGCTCAACATTATGGGCTTTGGCCTGGACCCGCTTGCGGTGCTTGTCCCGTTTCTGGTCTATGCCATCGGCGTGAGCCACGGCGTACAACAAATCAATCTCATCGCATCGGAGGTAAGTGATGGCAGCTCGTCCATGGATGCGGCAAAGCTGACCTTCTCAAGACTGCTCGTACCTGGCAGCATGGCGCTGGTAACGGACCTTGTCGGGTTCCTCACGCTTTATCTCATCCCCATTGATGTGATCCGCGAATTGGCGATCATGGCGTCGCTTGGTGTCGCACTTAAAATTATCACCAACCTGATCATGCTGCCTTTGCTTGCGAGCTACTTACCCTCAGACCCCACCTACGCATTTACATATCGTAGAGTGCGCGTGCGCCGTGAGGCGGCGATGCGCTTCTTGGCAAGAGTGGCCAAACCCCGCAATGCCACCCTGGTCTTAGTTGGTTTCGCCATTCTGCTGGCAACGGCAATCTATCAAACACGAGAACGCCATATCGGTGATCTTGTGCCAGGCTTCTCGGAGCTTTGGCCAGCCTCCAGATATAATGTGGACACGGCGTCTGTGGTGGAAGATTTCTCTATCTCTGTGGACGCTTTGGTCATTGTCGTAGAGACCCCCCTCGATGGGTGCGTTGACTATGAAACCATGCGCCTGGTCGACCGTTTCTCGTCTCACATGGACAATGTGCCGGGCGTTACCTCCGTCCAGTCTTTGCCCGTCTCTGCACGGTCCATCTCCGCAATTTGGCGAGAGGGCAACTTAAAGTGGCGGGACTTACCGCGAACGCAGTCTGACCTGATCCGCACCACCTCACACATTGAGCCAAGCTCTGGTCTGTTGAACGAGACCTGCACCATTTTGCCCGTCATTGTGTACATGGATGACCACATCGCCACGACCATCGACCGGGTAATCGCCGCGGTAGAAGATTTCAAAGCTCACGACACAGACCTTGCAAAACAGACCGGCATCAACATTCGTTTGGGCATGGGCGGTGTCGGCGTCATGGCCGCAACAAACGAAGTGATCGAAACCTCCGAACTTCCCATGCTGCTCTGGGTCTATATCGCCATAATTATATTGGTGCTCATCGCTTATCGTGACTGGCGCGCGGTCATCTGTTGTTGCATGCCGCTTCTACTGGCCACATTCCTTGGATATTGGTTCATGACCTGGTTGGGCATCGGCCTCAAAGTCTCGACACTCCCGGTTCTGGTGCTCGCAACAGGCATTGGCGTTGACTATGCGTTTTACATTTACAGCCGCATGAACATTTTCCTGGAAGAGGGAAAACCACTTCAAGAAGCCTACACCCTTGCGCTTGAGCAGATCGGCGTCGCCGTTGTCTTTACAGCCCTCACGCTGGCGGGGGGGGTGGCAACCTGGGCCTCGTCTAGCCTCAAGCTTCAGGCAGACATGGGCATTCTTTTGGCGTTTATGTTCATGGCGAACATGATCTCCGCCATCTTTGCCCTCCCCGCCTTCGCCGTGACCCTTGATCGCTTTGTGCCACGTACCTATGTCGCCAAACAGTCAGATTAAGGTATGCTCTTGACCACATGAGACCAGGGACGAGGAAACGAGCCGGATGATCGACGAGACCAACCAAAGCAACGAAAGCAACGAAAGCCTAAGGCCTTTCGACATCAGCCCCTCTCATCCTCTCTGGACACAGATGGAACGGGGCATCCAGATTATTCTGGGCTTTTCTCTTGTCACGGCATTCCATTTTTTGGGCGAAAGTTGGGGCGAGCCCAATGTGCCCTATCAGCACCTGTTCCCAGCCATCGGCGCCATCGGCATCGCCTTTATCTACAGCATGCTGCTCACCCCCATCGCCGGATATATCGGCATGCTTCTCCGCGCTTTCACATCACTACCCGGATACCGGATCAATCAGATCAGAGCGGTTCTCTTCAATATTGCACTCCTCGTTCTGGTGATTATCTTCTTCACGGAAGCTGGCATTTTCATCGCTGCCCTTGCAGACGCAGCCGGTCTTGATCCAGCATCAACAGAGACGTGGGAGCATAGTTTCGACCACGAAATAAGAGAGGGCACAACGACAGCGCCTGCCACCACAGGAGACAAACAATGAGCTACAAAAATATCGACGTACAACCTGTCTCTGGGGCTCTTGGCGCAGAAATTCTGGGGGCTGACCTGGATGCAGATCTCGACAATGAAACCTTCGATGACATCCATCAGGCATTTCTGGATCATCAGGTGATCTTCTTCCGCGATCAATCCTTGTCGCCGGCGAAACACAAAACCTTCGGACGGCGGTTTGGATCTCTGAACGTCCACCCTTACGTCAAGGGCATGAAGGACCATCCGGAAGTGATGGAAATCATCAAAGAACCAGAGGACAAAGTGAACTTTGGCGGCGGCTGGCATACCGACATGTCATTTCTGGAAGAGCCGGTCCTGGGATCGATCCTTCATTCCATTGAAGTGCCAGCCTATGGCGGCGACACCTTGTTCGCCAGCCAATACAAAGCCTATGAAGCCTTATCCGATGGCATGAAGGAAATGCTCGATGGCATGATCGCCATTCACACAGCAGAACGCGAATATGGGCAGGCAGGCGTTTCGGCCGCAAAGCGCTCATCCATGGACATCGACAATGCGGGCGACGACGTGCCGAAATTTGAGCATCCCGTAGTCCGCACCCATCCAGAAACAGGCCGCAAAGCGCTTTATGTGAACATGGCCTTCACGATGTACTTCAAGAACATGACCCGGCGCGAAAGCCGTCCGCTTCTGAACTTCCTGTTTGATCACTGCACGCAGGAACAATTCACCTGCCGCTTTCGCTGGTCTGCAGGTGCCGTGGCCTTCTGGGACAATCGCGCCGTCCAGCACTTTGCCCTCAACGACTATCACGGCCAGAGACGCCACATGCGCCGCGTCACAGTGAACGGGGACCGCCCGCGCTGATCGCCTTGCACTCTCTCGCATTTGTGAAGAGACATTATAAGTGCGCAAGGTAGGCTCCCGGTCAAATGGAAACCTGAGGAGCGAGCGCCGTGGAGTCGATCTATTACGTCCTGACCTGGGCCTGTCACCGCCGATGTAAGCATTGTTATGACACGCGGTTCCATCCTTACGTGCGCGACGCCCTGGAAGATGTGCTGGTTGAAAGCGACACCCATTTTGAGCGGGTGATCGCCAATCTGCCCAGCACGATGATCTATCGGGACCCGAAGAACCTGACACCAGAGGGAAAACCAGAAGAACGCATCGGTCGGATCATTCTGGCCGGTGGCGAAGTCCTCATCAATCCTGTCCGCGAGCGGGTTTTCTATCCGGCCCTCGACGCCCTCAATGCGAAATATGGGCGCGGTGGCGTGAAGATTTCCATCCAGACGACAGGCGATCTTGTCACACCGAAAATTCTCGATGAAATGCTGGACCGCAATGTTTGGATGATCGCGATTGCAGGCATGGATGATTTTCATGTCGGCATGGAAGGGGACAAGCGCCTTCCCCTCATGGACAGCCTGACCGATATGTTTGAAAAGGCTGGCATGCAACAAGCACCAGACGCCTCAACCGGACGGGACTATCTCACAGAGGACGGCCCCTTCTACTTCTTCTTCGGGGCACAGCCCGATCAATGGATTGGCGAACTTTGGCCCCGCGGACGTGCCTGGGAAAACTCCCTCACCAAAGCGGACATGAACACGAATTTCTGCGCGAGGCATTCTGGTGGCCGCAACTTCCTCAATCATGGTATGGCGGGATCTGAAGTGGCGATTGAGCCTGATGGCTCCGTCTTTCCCTGCTGCCTGAAAACCAAAGTCCCCATCGGCAATGTCTCGGAGGAACCCCTTATCGACATTCTCGAAAGCCTGAAGGGCCATCCGGTGTTTGAAGCCCTAAACCAGGGCGCCCCGGACAAAATGGGCCTCACCCATGGCTGGTCTGAGGAAAAATTCCACCAGGCGTCTCACACAGAGCTGCCAAACGGCACGCCCTTCGCCAATCTCTGCATTGGCTGCGATAAGTTCCATGAGGAAGTCATGGAACCTGTCATTCGGGATCTGACCGAAAAACGGCGCGCAAGCAGGAAGCGGCTGGCAGGCTAAGGCCCATCCCAGGCAAACCGGACCCGTGAACAATCAAACGTGCCAAATTTCTGTGTTTTGAAACAGCTCTCCTTATCCTCCCCCTCTCGTAACAATGCGAAACTGCTCCGAAATACTGGCGACACAGAAAACGACGACATTTGGCCAGTCATTTTTGAGCGCGCCCTCTTGACGATCTGATGGGAGCCTCCTAAATACTAGACCAACCGGTCGGTTTGTGAAGGATGAGATACATGCCAGAGGCATTAAAGTCAGCTCATGCTGAAAAAAGCGAGGATGCGCGCCAAATTCGCGGCGAGCGGACACGTCAGGCCCTGCTCGACGCCGCTTTTGACGAAATTCATCACCACGGATACCGCGCGACCAGCCTGAATGACATTCTAAAGGCGGCAGGCTGCACCAAAGGATCTCTCTACCACCATTTCCCGGATAAGCACGCGCTGGGCCTGGCAGCTGTCGTCAACAATGTCGACCGCTTCATGGGCTCAACCTGGTTCGCCCCGTTGGCTGAAACAAGCGACCCAATCACCACCATTCTTCAAATCCTACAAAGACACATTGACGGCGAGATATTCGCCGACGTGAACCTTGGATGTCCGCTACAGAATTTGAGCCAGGAAATGTCAGGGCTTGATGAAGATTTCCGCACATACCTGAACGGCATTCACGATGCCTGGCGGACAGCCATTGCCGATGCGCTGCGACGCGGACAAGAAACCAATAAAGTGCGCACCGACATATCAGCCGATGCAACAGCCGCAATGATTATCGCAACCCACCAGGGCACTGTCGGTTTGGTCAAAACCGCGCAAAACATTGCCGTGGGTGCGTCCAGCTTCAAAGCTTTTTACCAATATCTCAACAGCCTGCGGTCCACCGACAACAATGTGTTGGGCCACAATGAAGGACTAAGTTCATGAATAACGGATGGGTCGTAACCTACGCCAACTGGATCATCAAACTACGCTGGCTCGTTGTGCTGGTCACTGTGGCAGGTGCCATGACGATGGCATCCGGCGGCCAGCACATCAAGTTTTCCAACGACTATCGCTATTTCTTCACCGACGAAAACCCGAACCTCCAGGCGTTCGAACAAATGGAACGGACTTATACAAGTCCTGATACGCTACTGTGGGTGCTCCGGCCCAATGAAGGGAAAGTGACAGACCCAAAAATTCTGGCGGTGATCAAAGAGATCACAGAACGCGCATGGCAAACACCCTACTCACTTCGTGTCGACAGCCTCACCAACTATCAGCACACCACGGCGTTAGAGGACGATCTTCTTGTCCGTGACCTGGTCGTCGACCCGACAACAGCTGACCCCGCAGAAGTTCTTCGCATTGGCACGACCGAACCCGCCATTGCAAAACGCATCATCTCAGATGACGGCACAACGACAGCGATTTTCGCAACCCTCAAAATCCCCCGGGATGACATCACAGCAACAGCAGCGCCCGTGGCCCACGCCCGCGCAATCGTTGACGATATTCGCGAGCGCTTTCCAGATATTCGCATCGAACTTACCGGTTCGGTGATGCTCTCAACGTCCTTTTCTGAAGCGGCAACGCGAGACCTGCAGACCCTGACGCCTGGCATGTATGTCGTTCTTGCGCTCACGGTTTGGTTCCTCATCCGCTCAATCAGCGGCACGATCGCGACCCTTCTCGTGGTCGGTCTCTCCGCAGCGGCGGCAATGGGTCTTGTTATGGGATGGATGGGTGTAAGGCTGACGCCGCCTTCCTCCGGCGCACCGACCATCATCCTGACCGTCGCCGTCGCAGACTCCATACACATATTGGTCACAACCCTCGTCTCCATGCAGAAGGGCATGGAAAAACGTGAAGCCATTGTGGAAAGCCTTCGGGTTAATTTCCAGCCGGTATTCCTAACATCCGTCACAACGGCAATCGGTTTTGCGAGCCTCAACTTCTCCGATGCACCGCCCTTCCGCGATCTCGGCAACACGTCGGCTGTCGGCGCACTGGTGGCCTGGGTTCTTTCAATCTCCTTCTTGCCCGCTCTGATGTCTATTCTTCCCATCAAGGCAAAGGGCTCTTTGCTCCGTCAGTCTGATTTCATGGAAAAGTTTGGCGAGATGGTGATCGGCAATCGTCGAAAAATCCTCGTCGGCATGACTGCCGTCCTGATCGGCTTTGCATCGCTCCTGCCACAATTTACGTTCAATGACAGGTTCGTTGAATATTTCGATGAACGCATGGAGTTCCGTGTCGCCAGCGACTGGGCAGCTGACAATCTCACCGGCATATATCAGATCAGCTACTCCCTCTACTCCGGCGATGAGGGAGGCATTTCTGATCCGGAATATCTGGATCGCCTCGAAGCGTTCGCCAACTGGTACCGCGAGCAACCAGAGGTCGTACACGTCGCCACCTTCTCAGACGTGATTAAACGCGTGAACAAAAGCATGCACGGCGACGATGAAAGCTACTATCGGATACCGGAAAACCGTGAGAGCGCAGCCCAGTTCCTGCTCCTCTATGAAATGTCGCTGCCTTACGGCCTGGACCTAAACGACCAGATCAATGTCGATAAGTCTGCGACCAAGCTGACAGTCACACTAAGTGACGTTTCCACCGAACAGTTAAAGGTCCTGATCGACAAGGGTGAAGTGTGGCTGAGAACCAACGCGCCGGAAACCATGTACGCCTATCCTGCCGGCCAGACCGTCATGTTCTCCTTCATCGGTCTCAGTAACTTTGAAGCGATGAGTGTCGGAACAGGTATTGCATTTCTCCTGATCTCGGCGTGTTTGATGCTGGCCCTGCGGGACCTGAAACTCGGGATCATCTCTCTTGTGCCAAACATCACACCACCCATTGCGGCCTTCGGTATTCTTGCCCTCTTCAGCACAGAAGTCGGTTTCTGGTCCACCTTCGTGATCGCGACCGCCCTTGGGCTCATCGTCGATGCCACCGTCCACTTCCTGTCCAAATATCAACGGGCACGCAGTGAGCAGGGCAAGTCTGCGGAGGATGCAGTCCGCTATGCCTTCTCGACCGTCGGTACCGCCTTGTGGGTATCGACTTTTGTACTGGTCCTGGGTTTTGCACTCCTGGCTTACTCACCCTTCCGGGTAAACGCCATGCTGGGTACAATGGTTGCCCTCACAGTGGCGTGCGCCCTCATCATCGACTTCCTGCTCTTGCCTGCCCTGCTCATCGCTTTGGATGGCAAACGCAAGACAGACAAAGTCACCCAGCAAGCCGACGCAGACCCAGGGGCGGTCGATGCCCCGGCACCTGCATAAAGAGAGATCATCCAATGACTCGCTTTTCAATTTTTGACGCCACCTCTATCGTGCGTCTCACAGTAAACCTGAGAGAGGAAAATCAGCCCATGCGTAGAAACGTGGCAAACCTACCCGACCTGGCTTCCAAGATGGCCTTGGCCTGGACCATTGCCGCCATGCTGGTCATCGTACCTGTTGGCATCTCCGCTGCTATTGCTGAAGAACTGGCGGGTCTCGCCACTCTTCCCGGCGCCGACGACCCAGCCGCAAGGGGCCTCGCAATTGCGCGGGAAACAGAGCGACGCGACGTGGGTTTCGACAATACCAGCGCTAATATGAAAATGATTCTGACCAATGCCTATGGTGAGACCAGTGAGCGCGAACTTCGCAATCTCGTTCTGGAGATTACAGAGGAGAACGAAGGCGACTGGAGCCTGATCGTCTTCGACAAGCCGCGCGATGTAGATGGCACAGCGCTCCTCTCTTATGCGCATATTCTCGACCCCGATGACCAGTGGCTCTACCTACCCGCTGTGAAACGTGTAAAGCGCATCTCTTCGGTCAACAAGTCAGGACCCTTCATGGGCTCTGAATTCGCCTTTGAGGACTTCTCGTCAACTGAAGTCGGCAAATATTCATACACTTGGCTGAGGGACGAGGCGTGTGGCGACATTATCTGTCATGTCACAGAGCGTACCCCGCTCTATGAACATTCCGGCTATACCCGCCAGCTCGCCTGGACAGACACAACGAACTATCAACCTCGCAAGCTCGAGTTCTATGATCGTAAAGACCAACTCCTGAAGACGCTGACTTTCACCGAGTACAACCTCTATCAGGACAAACACTGGCGTGCCCACGATTTGTTCATGGAAAACCATCAGACTGGTAAGAATACGCGCCTCGTCTGGAGTGATTTTGTTTTCCAGGCAGGTCTCACAGAGTCTGATTTCACGACCAATGCGCTAAAGCGCGCACGGTAAGTGAACCGTCTACATCGGAAGGCGGGCGAACCATTTGCCCGCCTCTTTTTTTAAGAAGCCCTGCTGGGAGGGGTATATGAAGAAGTTTCACGCAACCTGCCTTGTAAGTGCGCTCACGTGCGGGTTTACATTTACGACGCCACTCGCCGCAGCGGACTTTGAAGTAACCGGTTTTGTCGAACCCGAGCTCCAGGTGTTTTCAAGCAGGGGAAGCGTTCCCGGCCAAAAGCGCTTCAACAGCTCAGTTGCGCTTGAAGTAACTGCCGAAGCCTTCTGGGACAATGGCAATCAGTTTGTTGTTTTCACGCCTTTCGTACGGTTGGATCAGAACGATGGCAACCGAACTCATGCCGACATACGCGAGCTGAAATACAGCTACGTCACCGGCGATTGGGAATTTCGGGTTGGCGTAGACAAGGTCTTTTGGGGCGTTACCGAAGTCGCGCACCTCGTCGACATCATCAACCAGACAGACACAGTAGAGAGCCTGGATGGCGAGGAGAAACTGGGCCAGCCGATGGTCGCTGTTTCAACAGTTCAGGACTTTGGCGTCTTCGATTTCTATCTGCTTCCCTATTTCCGCGAGCGCACATTCCCGAGCATGGGAGGGCGCCCCTCTTTCGACATCCCCGTGGATGAAACCCAGACGCGGTACGAAAGCGACGACAAGAGACAGCATCTCGACTTCGCCACACGCTATTCCAACACGTTTGAAGATTGGGATGTGGGACTATCCTATTTCCAGGGCACAGGCCGCGACCCGGTCCTCACACCCGGCTTTGATACCGGTGGCAATCTTGTCCTCATCCCGCTCTATGCTCAGATCAAACAGGCCTCCATCGATGTTCAGGCAACGAAAGACGCCTGGCTCTACAAATTTGAGGGTTTTTGGCGCCGCGAGCTGGGTGAAGAGTACATCCAGGCAACCGGTGGCATTGAATATACGTTCTATCAGATCTTCGAGGGCGCCAGCGACGTCGGCATTGTCGCCGAATATATCTGGGATGACCGAGGCGCGACCAACGCGAACGCCTTCGCCAATGATGCCGTCGCTGGTGTGAGGTGGACGGCCAATGACGAAGCCTCCACAGCTGTCCTGCTTGCCTCTGTAGTAGACTTAGACACCCAGGCCACCAGCATTTCCCTCGAGGCAGAACGCCGGTTCGGCGACGACTATTTCGTCAGCCTCGAAGCCCGCATCTTTGAAAACGTGCAGCGAACCGACCCGCTCTTCTCATTTGCTGACGATGACTTCGTCCAACTGCGGGTCGCACGTTATTTTTGAGACGACGCACATAGACACAGAAAAGGCGGCTCTGGGGGGCCGCCTTTTTTGTTAGTAGAGCTCCTGCTCCTCATTGTCCTTTAAAGCGCCATCAATCACTTCCGGTGGCACCTGATCGAGCGCCAGTTGATCTCGGTACATTGTACCCGTGCTCGGCAGCGCTGAGCGATCAACCTGCTTCTCAGCATTCCACAATTCAGACCGCACAAGGGCCTTGGTGCAGTGGAGATAGACCTCTTCCACATGGATGACCATCACGCTGCGGGGGTTGCGCCCTCGCATTTCAAACAAGCCCGTGTGCGCTGGATCAATAGAGATCTCAGCTTTCCCGTTAACACGCAACAGGTCGTTAAAACCGGGAATGAAGAACAGCAGCCCAACACCTGCCGACATCACAATGTTGGTGAGTGAATCGAGGCGATTATTTCCAGGCCAGTCCGGCAAGAGTAGGGTTTTGGGGTCCTGCACCTTTACGAAACCCGGCTCGCCCCCGCGCGGAGAGACATCAGGCAAAGCCCCGTCACGAGAGGTGCCAATGCAGACAAAGGGAGACAACCCAATAAACGATGCACAGTGCTTTTCAACATGATCGAGCTGCTTGTCCACGGGACCAGCACCTGGCATCAAATAATGCTCTCTGAGGTCCGCCTCGCTCTTCAGGACACTGCTCATCTTTGTTCTCCTTCAATTTTCTTGGCATCGAACATTACTGACAGTCACCTGACACCTTGATGTCAGCAGCCCGCTGCATTTATGCGAATAATTATTAATATTACAATATTTCTTTTCTGATGAAAGCATCACTATTGACTTAGTGGTCATATCGACTATCTATTCGAGACCTTGGGAGGCAAAGAACATGGACCTGATCTTAGAGGAAAAGCTGGAGGTGGCACCCCGCAAGGTGGACAGCGTTGCTGACCCGATTGCAAAGGCCTGGGATCTCGCTTATCTGCGCTTTGCAAAACCCCATCTGGATCAACAAGCAGCTTTCTTCAAAGATTTCGGATTTCTGATCGCAGAACAAACCCGCGAGCGGCTTTATGTGAACGGTACCGGACCGGCGCCCTATTTCCTTGTCATAGAAAAGGGTCCAAAGCCTGAATTTCTGGGTGTGGCGTTCGAGATAACCAGCCGCGAAGAATTGGAAGCACTCGCCGCCCATGATGATCTGCCCATAGAGCCCGCAAAAGGCCCAGGCGGCGGAGAACGTGTTCGCCTGACCGATCCCAATGGGTTCACGGTGGATGCGCTCTACAACCGGGTGCCCCGGCAGTCTCAACCCATGCGCAAAGCACAACCCCACAACACGCCCGATGAGAAGGTCCGCATCAATCAAGGGCAGCGCGGTCCCATCTCACCGCCAGACGTGATGCGCCTCGGGCATGTGGTGGTGTTGACGCCAGACTTTGAAGGTTCAATGGCTTGGTATCAAAAACGCTTTGGTATTATTCCAACAGATGTTTTGTGCCTGCCAGATGGCTCCCCTGTCCTCGCCTTCAATCGATGTGACCGAGGCGAAACGCCAGCCGATCATCATTCAATCGTCTTCGCCACTTTCCCTGTCGCAGGCTATGACCATTCCGCCTATGAAGTTCATGACCTGGACGCCGTCGGGCTCGGGCAACAGGTATTGAAACAAAAGGGCCACAAACACGAATGGGGCATTGGTCGCCACATCCTGGGCAGCCAAATTTTCGACTATTGGTCAGACCAGGACGGGTACAAGTTCGAACATTTTGCAGATGGTGACGTTTTCACCTCCGACTACGAGACCGGCTACCATCCGATGACATCTCAGGGGCTCTATCAATGGGGAGCTGATTTCCCGCCAGACTTCGTTAAACCAAAAATCAGCATCAGTTTCCTCCTTGAGTTCATCCACAATTTGCGGACAGTCCCCAACCTCAGTTTCAAAAAAATCCGAATGATGCTTGCAAGTGCTGGCGGCAAAGCCCGCCCCTGGCTCTAGCCTGCCCCTTTTTAACCAAGACAAGAGAGACCTAGATCATGGCAATCAATGTTGCCCGCTACGAATTGAATGGAAATATCGGCTGGGGTGTTGTTGCTGAGGAAGGCCTAACGCCTCTTATTGGTTCCTACGAGACAACAGGGGATTTCATCAGAGGCGGTCGCGAAGAAGCACGTACCATCTCAGCGGCAGGCACGGACAACAACATCCCCCTCGACCACGTCACGCTGCTCTCGCCGGTCACACAGAACCAGCAATATGTCTGCCAGGGCACCAACTACGTATCGCACCTGCTGGAGAGCGGCATTGATCCAGCAAAGCAGGCTTTCAACATGATTTTCCGCAAAGCCTCCTCCTGCATCGCACCACCCAATACAGATGTCATTCGCCCTGCCCATGTGGCGTTGCTCGATTATGAAATTGAGCTCGGACTCATTTTTGGCAGAAAAATCGACGGGCCCGTCACGGTCACGTGGAATAACCTGTCTGACTATATCGCCGCCCTCGTCATCAACAACGACATCTCGGCGCGCGATGTACAATTGCCGGAATGGCAGTTCTACAAAGGCAAGTCCTATCGCACCTTCGGGCCCACCGGGCCGTGGCTCACTCTGATTGATCGCGATGACGTAAAAAACATTCCAGCGCTTCGTTTGCAGCTCGCGGTGAACGGCAAGACCCGACAGGATGCCCTCGCCGACGATCTTTTCTTCAAGCCGCCCGAAACTCTGACCGAGCTCTCAAGCGTCCAGGATTTTGCAGAAGGCGATATGCTGGCCACTGGCACCCCGGGCGGCGTGGCAGCGCGCGCTCCTGGCAAGCTCATGATGTTCTTAGCCAACCTGATGCCTGATGCCAAAAAGTGGGAAATCTTCAAAAAGAACGGTGCCAAGAACCCCGCCTTCCTTAAGCCCGGGGACGTCATCCAATCCCGCATTACGACGCCCGACGGCGCCTTGGATCTGGGCACCCAGACCAACAAGATTGTGCAGGGTTAAAGCGAGGCCTCCCCATGGCGCAACACCTGAAAGCCGACATCATCATCAAGGGAGCCGGACCCGTTGGCCTCTCTATGGCGAATCTGCTGGGCGTCTATGGCATCCACACCTTGGTGCTTGAACAAAATCCAGGCACAGTTGAAGAACCCCGGGCCATTGGCCTCGACGTGGAGAGTGGGCGGGCGCTTCAATCCATGGGATTGGAAGAGAAGACGTCGACAGAGATGATGCAAGGGTTCTCGCTTGACTATCTGAACGCAAACGGCCGCACGTTGATGGAGATCGAGGTGGGCGCATCCCCCTATGGCGGCGCGCAAATGTCGAGCTTCATTCAACCCATATTTGAGAAACAGCTTCTAGAGGGAACAGAACGCTTCGATCACGTGACGGTTCTGTTCAACCACTGCGTAGAGGAAGTGTCTCAGACAGACACCCATGCGATCGCCCGCGGCACAAACACAGCCGGAGAACCGTTCGAAGCCCATGCACCCTACCTTGTGGGGTGCGGCGGCGGACGATCCCTCGTACGCAAAACCGCCAACATCACAATGGAAGGCTTCTCCAACCCGGAAGCTTGGCTGGTGATTGATACAATCGACCCCCAATTGGATAACTGGGTCGATTGCCGCTTTTTTTGTGACCCCAAGCGCCCTGCCATGACCATGAAAAAACGCCACAAACATCGTCGGTGGGAATGGATGTTGCACGAGGGGGAGTGCGAAGAAGAATTTCTCGATCAAAACCGCATCAACGACCTTCTCACCCCCCACACCGACCCCACGCAGGTAACGATGCTGCGCAAGTGCGTCTACAACTTCAATTCCATTGTCGCCGAGCAATATCGCAGCGGGCGTCTGTTCCTCGCCGGCGATGCGGCGCACATGATGCCGCCCTTTGCCGGTCAGGGCATGAACTCTGGCATCCGCGATGCCATGAACCTCAGCTGGAAACTCGCCGCTGTCGTAAAGGGGGAGGCCAAGCCCGACGTTCTTGACACCTACCAGGCAGAACGGCGCGATCATGTGGTGACGCTCACCAAAGTTGCCAACCGCCTGGGCGCCATCATCATGCCGACATCAAAAATGCGTGCCTGGGCACGAGACATTGTGCTCACCGCTCTCAACGCATTCGAAGTCACGAAGAAGGCTCTCCGGGACTCCTTCTTTGTCATCCCGAAGCTGGAAAAAGGTCTTTTTGTTTGGGAGGGGCCTGGCGCCTCCAAACGGTCAGGCGAAATGATTGTTCAGCCAATTGTAGAAGATGTCGAGGGCAACCAGGCGCGGCTTGATGAATTCTTACCAGAGAGTTTTGTTCTCCTGGGGATCGGCACTGACCCCCAAACAGATCTCAACAGCACCGCAAAATCTCTCTGCGCTGATCTGGGCGCTCAGATGATTGCTGTCACGCGGCAGAGCACCGCGTCTTCCAGCGGAATAACCGATAGCACCGGCGCGCTGTCAGAATGGCGAGGCGCCTTACCGCCTTTCGTGCTGCTGCGTCCCGACAGGTTCACAGCAGCAGTCTTTGATGCCGCTGACGCCACAGACGCATTGAAGAATTTCATCTCACAATACAAGGCGTGATGATCGGCACCCTACGCTCAAAGCGTGGGAATGGGTTGCCGAACCAGCTTACGCGCCTGTTCCAGCGTAATACCGAGATGGGTTACAAGCAGCGCAAGCCCCTCGAGCACCTGGTCATCATTGATCATTCCCGACAACCGCGCATTGACGAGCGATAAAATGCCACCACCAACCAAATTGGCAACAACGGCAATATCGGCAACGGTGAAGACCCCAGCTTCCACGGATTTTTTCACATCTCGGTGGAAGCGAAACATCAGACCCTCATTCAACATGCTCAAGGTCTTTGCCGACCGCAGCACGAACCATCCCCAAATAGGCTCAGCAACAGACAGCTGCACCACCTGATGCCAGGCAACAATCTGAGCAAAGAACGGGTCTTCAATGGGCGCGATCAGCTGATCAATCTCATCGGCGAGGCGCTCGACCATATCCGCCATGGCGGCATCAACAATCTCGTCTTTGGATTTAAAGTGGTTGTAAAAAGTCCCAAAGCCGAGATCCGCCGCCTCCGTGATGTCGGCAATCGTCGTCGCATCGACGCCCTTCACACTCATCATCTCGCGTGCGGCGAGGATCAAAGACGTCCGGCTCTTCTCTCTCCGACGTGAACTGCGTGTAGGTTTTACTTCTGTGGCCTTCGTCACCATGAAAATCCAGATCCTCTCTGCCCCAAAAAGCGCTGGAGTCAGAATCACATTTGATGAGGCAATCAGTTTATCTCACTTCCAGGCAAAGTGCGATGGACGGTACGTCGCACCAGAATGGCTAAAAAGCGCCAGTAACAGTCCCAAATGAAGATCTTTCCGTATTCATGCAACCTATTTGTCCATATGTGATAGAAGGACAAATGTTGGGCGTACATGCGCGTCTCTTTCGACAATGTTTGAGTGAAGACTGCGCAACTTCCAAATGCACAAAACTGGTGCTCACAGGTGTGAGCACGCCTTTTGGTTCCTCTGGTTTTGTCCTGATCCCAACACCTGCGAACAAGCAACGCAAACAACGGCGTTGACCAAACCGGAGAAGCGGCACCCGCGTTCTCTCAGGGTGAGACGTCACGCGCTCCTCCTGCAATTCTGGTGAATGCACGGCCTGTGGCGACGACCACAATGTGTGGCCTCTCAGAGCATTCGCCAGCACCACGATCATGAACCGTCATCGCTCCGTCAACGCACTCCTGTTGTTGGCGCACAGTCCTATTTGAGGAAACGAAATGTCTTTGACCAATGGTCCCAAGCGGCCCCATTCAGCGAGCAACGGGAACCGGCCCTCGACTGCAAAAGACGACAACAAAGTTGTCGGCTTTCCGACATCCATCAAAGCGGAGAAAACCCACACCGCGATCGTATATTGCGAGGGAAATTTCGGCGCGCTCGATGGAAAGACCGCCAACGGTCTGGTTCGGCACTCAGAGAAATACAAAATACTATCTGTCATCGACAGCGAAAAAGCTGGGCTGGATAGCGGTGTTGTCCTTGACGACAAACCCAACGACATTCCCATCACCCGTGACCTCGCAGATGCGCTGAAGCTGGTTGGGCAAACACCTGACTATTTTATCTTCGGAATGGCGCCTTTGAGCGGCATGTTGTCAACACACGAACGCGGTGTGGTGATTGAGGCCATGAGCCACGGCATGAATATCGTCAACGGCCTGCATGAATTCCTGAACGAAGATCCCGTGTTCGCCGCCGCGTGTATCGCCAACAATGTAACAATCCTTGATATCCGCAAACCCCGCGCGAAAAAGAATTTGCGCATGTTCAGCGGAGGTATCTCAAAAGTCACCTGCCCGCGCATCGCGGTATTGGGAACCGATGGCGCCATTGGGAAACGAACAACAGCAACTATTTTGACCCAGGCTCTCAAGGACCATGGCATTAAAGCGGTTATGGTGGGCACGGGCCAAACAGGACTGATTCAGGGCGCGCGCTATGGCATCGCGCTTGACGCCATTCCATCACAATTCTGCTCCGGCGAAATGGAAGCCACAATAATCGAGGCCTTCGAAGAAGAAGACCCAGACGTGATTATCGTCGAAGGTCAGGGCGCATTGAGCCACCCGGCCTACCTCACATCCACCTTCATTCTACGCGGCAGCCAACCTGATGGGGTCGTGTTGCAACATGCACCGGCTCGCTCCCACCTCGGTGACTTTCCAGACATGCCCATGCCCTCTCCCGCGAGCGAAATTAATCTCATCGAGACTTTTGCCGATACCAAAGTTATCGGCCTCACGATCAATCATGAAAACATGACCGACGCTGAAATCAGTGCGGCGATCACGCTCTACGAGGAAGAACTGGGCATTCCCACCACCGATGCCCTGACCAGATCGCCCGACCTTCTCGTCAATATGGTCCTGGCATCATTCCCACAACTTAAGCAGAAGCTGACGGCAAGCATTCATTGACCGCCCCGCGGCTCGAGATAGATCTCGACAAAATCCGCCACAATGCGCACACGCTTGTTGATCGGCTCCGCAAGCGTGGCATCTCTGTCTGGGGAGTAACAAAAGCCACACTGGGCATGCCAGCGATTGCCAGGACCCTACTGGCAGCAGGTGTCGAAGGTCTGGCCGACTCTCGAATTGAGAACGTCCAGATAATACGTCGTGCGACCATACCGGGCCCTATAACGCTCATCCGCTCGCCCATGCTCAGTCAGGCTGAACTAGTGGTCAGGAACGCTGACATCAGCCTCAACACCGAGCTTGATGTCATATCAGAACTCTCGAAAGCCGCGCAGGCCGCCAGGCATGAGCATGGGGTTTTGTTGATGGTCGAACTGGGGGATTTGCGCGAGGGCATCATGCCTGCCGATCTTGAAGAAACCGTACGCCAAACGCTTGGCTTCCCGGGCATCGCCTTTAAAGGCATCGGCACCAATCTAGCCTGCCGCTCCGGCGTGGCACCCGATGAAGCAAATATGCGCGAACTATCTTCACTGGCCGATGCGATAGACGCGAAATTCGGTCCCGTCACATCAATCGTCTCTGGCGGCAATTCAAGCAATCTAGAGTGGGCACTTGGAAGTGCTGATCCCGGCCGGATTAACAATCTGCGATTAGGCGAAGCGATCCTGCTCGGATGCGAGCCGCTCCATCGCCAGCCAATCGAAGGACTTTTCACCGATGCCATTACGCTCGTTGCCGAAGCGATCGAGGCGAAAGTCAAACCGTCCCAACCTTGGGGCGCAATTGCAGAGACCGCTTTTGGGGCTGCACCCACGCCGCTAAATCGCGGATCAATTTTTCAGGCCATTCTCGCACTGGGGCATATGGACACTGACCCAAAGGGCCTCACCGCTCCGCCAGACATCACCATTCTCGGGTCGAGCAGCGACCACCTTATCGTTGAATGCGGTCAATCTCGTCTTGCGATCGGCGATGAGATGACATTCGGGCTCAACTACAGTGCCTTGATCCGCGCAATGAGCTCGCCATTAGTTGCCAAAAAAATGGTTTCGGGTTCAGTCGGTTGATGCGAAATCAGGGATACGGGAAAAATGGTGGGCGATACTGGGATTGAACCAGTGACCTCCTCGATGTCAACGAGGCGCTCTCCCGCTGAGCTAATCGCCCTTCCATGCCCGCAGCGCCGAAAAGTGGCGGAATATCTACCTTCAGCGAAGCTGACCGGACGGCACGTAATATCGGGTATAGGGGGAGGACGCAAGCTGTCCAGACGATTTCCCCAAAGAAAACTCAGACGCCCTCAAGCAACCATCAAACGGTCAACTTCATCCACCAAATCACGCAGGTGAAATGGCTTGGAGAGGACTTTAGCGTCCTTTGGCGTATCAGATTCTGGATTAAGGGCCACGGCGGCAAATCCGGTGATGAACATGATTTTGAGGGTTGGGTCGAGTTCTGCAGCGCGGCGCGCCAGTTCGATACCATCCATCTCAGGCATCACAATATCGGTCAGCAGGATATCAAAGACATCATGCTGCAACGTTTCATAGGCCAAGTCTCCCTGACCAAATGAAAGCACCTCATGACCGGCAGAATCCAGCGCCTTGGCCAGAAAGCGCCGCATTGATTCGTCATCTTCTGCCAGGATTATCCGTGCCATTGTGCCATTTCCCGTCTGTCAGGGCTCGTTGTGTCCCATATTTATAAGCGGCAAAGGGTAAACGAGATGTAAACCGCCCCATCTAACTGCACCGCGCCACCCCCGCAAGGTCGGCGATAACCAACGGAAAATGACAAACTCTATAGTTAAAAAGTCGTGATCTGCGTCTGAGAGGCAGCATGAAGCCCCAGAATCGCCTAAGCTAGCCCCATGCTTTCCAATCGGCCGCAGAAGCCGGGAATGCCCCTATTATAGCTGTTCGGCGTTTTCCATGGATCTCAACGACACCCATTCGCATCAGGAGTATGAGGGTCTTAGCAATAGCGAGACGCCTGGGCGCCGATCCTCGGCCCAAACGGATTTCCAGCAGCCCTTCGAAGTTCTGCAACCGCGCAAGCAAACCCTTCCTTTTGTTCTCAACTCCCCTCATTCAGGGCGGGTCTATCCACCCCGCTTTTTGGCGTCATCAGACCTTGACCCCCTGACACTGCGGCGCTCGGAAGACAGTTTCGTAGATGAGATTTTCGCCGGCGCTGTCGAGCTCGGCGCCCCCCTGCTGCGCGCACATTTTCCCCGGGCCTACCTGGATGTGAACCGCGAGCCCTATGAGCTCGACCCTGCCATGTTTGCCGACCCGCTCCCGCCCCACGTCAACACGCGATCAATCCGGGTTGCAGGAGGTCTTGGAACAATTGCCCGGGTCGTTTCCGAAGCGACCGAAATTTACCACACACCTCTCCCTTACTCTGAGGCGGAGGCTCGGATCCGGGACATTTACATGCCGTTCCACGAGACCCTGAGGGGCCTTCTGGAACAAACCCATAGGCAGTTTGGCGAGGCTGTTCTCATCGATTGCCATTCCATGCCATCAATCGGGGGAGCGTTCGAAGATGAGATCGATGCGAACCGCCCGGACATCGTTTTGGGTGACCGGTACGGCGCCGCATGTGCACCAGAGCTTGTCGACGCTGCAGAACGCATTCTGAAGTCCATGGGATACCGGGTAACGAGAAACAATCCCTACGCAGGAGGCTTCAATACCGAGCACTACGGCGCTCCAGCACAAGGTCTCCATGCCTTGCAGGTCGAAATCAATCGAACCCTCTATATGGACGAGCAAAAGGTGCAACGCCGTTCGGGCATCACCCGGCTTTCAAAAGACATGACCCGGTTTGTACGAAAGCTCAGCCGTGAAATGCGACGCACAGCGTGGACCACGGCCCAGCGACGCGCGTCCTAACGCCCCTTCCATTTACATCACCCTGGAATACGCACTTGCCCGCACACGCGGGTGTGCAGCGCGGCAAAAAAAGGGGCCATACTGTTGCCAGCATGGCCCAAGTCTAGGGAGGAAACGCCCAAGAAGGGCTGCAATCAGGGAGCCAAAACTCGCGCCTGATCACCTTTAAGATATGCGAGTGCAGCGCACAAAAATCAAGGACGAAAACTTGATATTCTGCCATCCCGCACCAGAAACCCCATAAACGGGGGAATTTGACGCACCTATTTGGCTTTTAAAAGGACTGCGTTGCAACATTTCAACACTCTCCACCCAAGCCAAGTCCCCACTCATAGTAAAGCTTCATTAACTGTTTAAGAGCACGATACGCCAATCGATTCAGGCTGAGGGACCGCTTGGCGCCAAGCGCTAACAAAGCGGAAAAAAGCATATGAAAGTTGGGTCACCAACACAGTTCCTGATCTGGGCGGCGGCAATAACCTGTTTTGCCTTTGTGAGTGGAACCGCGAGCGCTGATGTTGAAGCGGATGGCGCGAGCCGCGCGGCAAACTCCGACTGGGATATATGCCGAAATGCAGCTGCGCGCATGGAACATCAGCACAATTTGCCGAAAGGCATGATGACCTCAATCGCCTTGGTCGAGTCCGGACGTCGATCTCCAACCGGAGATGTAAAGTCCTGGCCGTGGACCATCAATGCGGAAGGTCGACCGTATTATTTTACAACACGGAACGAAGCCGTCGATGCCGTGCGCCGTCTCATGGCAGAGGGTATGCGCACAATCGACATTGGCTGCATGCAGGTAAACCTGCGCTTCCATCCCCGCGCGTTCACCAGCGTCGAAGAAGCCTTCGATCCGATGTCAAATGTGGCCTATGCCGCCTATTTCTTGAGGGATCTTGAGTCTCGGAGCGAAAACTGGGACCAGGCCATCGGGCGCTATCACTCGTTCTCCCCTGCCCTCAATGCGCGCTATTCTGCTCGCGTCCAAGCTGTTTGGGTCAAAGAACAAGAGACCGCACGCAGCGACACACCCGCAATAGACACGCCGGCCACAACAAAAAGTGCTGGCCTGCGCCTATCGTCCTATGGCGACGAGTTGCGCACCAGCACTGACGACTTTATGACCGCCAGCGTCATCCCAGCACCGATGGTGCTCGCGGAAACCAGCAATATTCCTCGCTGAAATCAACGCGCGTCGCTGCTTTCCTTCAAGATCAACATTTCTCCCATGATCCGTGACATCCCTTGATAAGCCTTTAGGCTTATCAAGGATTAATCTTTTGGTAGGCCTTTGGGTGCATCAAAGGTTAACTGTTTACTCGCATACTTGTTTAACTTGTAGGTATGCGCTCAACCCTTCGACCAAAGAGGCGGCCATGGAACTGACATTTGCGAAGGGCGATACTCCCGCGATGATCCTCACATTCATCGATGTCATGTCCGCCCTCTTCTTGTTGGGTATTGGACTTGTTTTTCTAGGCTTGATCGTTGCCTACATCGTCGACCGTACCCAGACAACGCATGCAATCCGCCGCAACTACCCAATTATCGGGCGCTTTCGGTACATGTTTGAAAGCCTCGGGGAATATTTCCGCCAATACTTCTTTGCGATGGACCGGGAAGAAATGCCGTTCAACCGGGCACAGCGTGCCTGGGTGTATCGCGCCGCCAAGGGCGTCGACACAACAGTCGCTTTCGGTTCCACACGAGATCTAAAACCCAACGGCACCATTTTTTTCGTCAACTGTCCCTTCCCAACCTTGGATGAGGACTCCACCACCACAAAGCCGGTTGTGATTGGCCCGTTTTGCGAAAAACCATACGAAACCGCTTCTATCTTCAACATCTCCGGCATGAGCTACGGAGCCATCTCAAAGCCCGCCGTCCGCGCCCTATCAAGAGGCGCTGCCAAGGCAGGATGTTGGCTCAACACCGGCGAGGGAGCCCTATCCCCCTATCACCTGGAGGGCGGCGCCGACATTGTCTTTCAAATCGGTACCGCAAAATACGGCGTTCGCGATTATGACGGAAAGCTCTCCGACAAAAAGCTCCGCGAAATAGCCGCCCACGATCAGGTAAAGATGTTCGAGATCAAACTGAGCCAAGGCGCGAAACCTGGCAAAGGCGGGATACTTCCCGGCGCCAAGGTGAACCGGGAGATTGCCGATATTCGAGGCATCCTGATGGGTACTGACTCCATCAGCCCCAACCGGCACCCAGAGATCAAAACCCCAGAGCAACTTATTGACTATATCTGCCATGTCCGCTCAGTCACCGGGAAACCCGTTGGTATTAAACTCGTCTTGGGGGCTCATGACTTTCTTGATGAGCTATTCTCCCTACTCACATTGAACCCCGAAAATGCACCTGATTTCATCACACTCGACAGCGCTGACGGCGGCACAGGCGCATCACCACAGCCACTAATCGACTTTGTGGGAATGCCCATATGGGAAAGTCTGCCAATCCTGGTCGACAAGTTAGATCAGTATGGTCTGCGTCCCCGCATCAGAGTAAACGCCGGTGGCAAGCTCATAAATCCTGGGGACGTTGCCTGGGCCCTGACTGTCGGCGCAGACTTCGTCACCAGCGCCCGCGGCTTCATGTTCTCCCTTGGCTGCATTCAGGCCCTTCAGTGCAACAAAAATTCCTGCCCCACCGGCATTGCAACACACCAGAAAAAACTTCAACGCGGCCTTGATCCCAAAGACAAGGCAGAGCGGGTCCGCAGGTACCAGGAGCGCATTACCAATGAAGTCTGCATGATTGCCAGATCCTGTGGCGTCACCGAACCACGATTGCTTCAGCGCAAGCACGCCCGCATCAACACCCCCACCGGCTTCTCGGTAGACCTTGACGAATACTACCGGCGTGTGATGAATGGCGAACTACAAGCGTTAGACGCGCGCCCAGGTGTAGCTGTCGTCGGCTAAAAGAAGGGCAGCGCAAACCAAGGATTACCCTTTGGCCAGTTCATTGCCTGATTTGCCTACTGCCATCCTCTTTGACCTTGATGACACGCTTATCTCCGCCTACGGACAACCCCGCGCCGCGTGGGAAAAAGTCGTCGCAGAATTCGCCGACGACGTAGCACCGCTAAGCCAGAGCGAAGCTGTTGATGCGATTAGCGCTTTTGCACTGGAATTTTGGACAGGCACGCAGGCGCATCACAAAAAATGGCGCCTGAGGCTCAAAGACGCTCGCAGAGAAATCGTCCGCGAAGGTCTGCAGCGCACCCAGAGGTTTGGTACGGCTGGACCCGACGTTGATTTTGTCCACCAGATGGCAGATCGCTTCTCTGATCTCCGGGAAGAAGAGCTCACCCCTTTTCCTGGCGCCCTCGAAACAATCGACAAGTTAAAGGATAGGGGCATCAAACTGGCCCTCATCACCAATGGCGGCACCGAAACACAACGCCCGAAGGTCACCCGGTTTGGCCTAGAGCATCGGTTCGATCACATTCAAATTGAAGGGGAGCACGGATTTGGGAAGCCGGAAGAAGAAGCATATCAGCACGCCCTAAAAATCCTCAACGTCGCACCCGAAGAAACCTGGATGGTCGGCGATAATCTGGAATGGGAAATAGCGGCACCGCAACGCCTGGGCATTTTCGCAATATGGCACGACGCTTATCGGCATGGCCTGCCTGAGAATTCTGAAATCAAACCCGACCGGATCATACACGGCATTCCCGAACTACTTCCCTCCACCGACTAGGACGCACGGGGCACCACCAGACGCAAAAACTGGGTCCCCTGTGTAATCGTCACGGGAAGGTCCTTATAGACATCCCCATCAACCTCCACAGGCACGGGAAACTCACTCAAAAGCTCAAGCCTCTGAAATTTTCGCACCTGCACCCCCGGCATATGAGCAACCCGCCCGAGACCAAGGCCCAGAAAATACCCCACAAAAGCCAGCCGCGAGCTTTTCTGAAACAGAAACACTTCGAGATGAGGGTCAGAGATATCCGCAGTGGGGGAGAGCACAAAAGGCCCCGCATAGTGCCGGACATTCGTCACCACGACCCATGCAGCTTCTAGCGGTGCACCATCAACAAGGACCGAGATAGCTCTGCCCGGCCCCCTGATCCACTCTTTAAGCCCCTCCCAGACAAAAGAAAGCTTTCCAAGCCGGCGCTTCATCGCTGGTTTAATGGCGCCAACAACGGCACCGTCAAAACCCGCCCCCACCATCAGCAGAAACATCTCATCATTGACCAAACCGGTCCCGACAAGTGTCGCATCCCCGTGCAGCAACGTGTGTGCAACTGCCTTTGCGTGGTCCCTTTGACCAAGCTCGATTGCCAGCACATTGGCCGTGCCAAGTGGAAGAATACCAAGTGGTGTCGGATACCCGAGCATTCCCCGAGCCACCTCGTTGATCGTCCCATCGCCACCCGCCGCCACGATGACGTCTGCGTACCCTTGTTTCGCAGACATCCTGGCAAGCTCGGTCGCATGCCCCGGCGCTTCAGTGTCAAAGCATCGAACAAAGGCTCCCTGGTCACTCAGGCACCCAACAACCGCATCAAACAGCCCGCCATTGCGGGCGCCCGCGGCAGGATTCACGATAATGTCGATACGTTTTCTGCCGCTCATCATCCGCCCCCTGAGTTAACCCTACACAAATGCATCATCGATCCGACATCAAAGGTTCATTGAGCCGAAGGAGTCTCCAGCTGTCGAACAGAGCGTTGTTTGAGTCGATAGGTACGAAATCAGACAGGCGCATGTTTCTATTACTTTGGAAAGTGTGACGGCGGCATGACATATCTAGAGACTGCCCTTCAAAAGCGAACCTGGCCAACAGGGAAATGGCTTCCATTTCTCCCGGACAAGAAAAATACTTCTCAAAAATACAGCCCTGTCCCCAAAAAAAATGCGGCCCGTCGTCGTCAGACACCCTTCGACCGCATTATGCAGACGCCCCGTCCCGCATCACCCGACCGGCATCGCACACTCTTCCTTTCCGATATTCATCTGGGCACGCCAGGATGCAAAGCGGACCTGCTTTTGGACTTCCTGCGAAACAATGAGGCAGAAACCATCTATCTGGTAGGTGACATTATCGATGGCTGGCGTATCAAGCGCTCTTGGTTCTGGCATGAGAGCCACAACGCAGTTGTGCAGGAAATCCTGCATAAGGTACGCCACGGAACCCGGATTATCTATGTACCGGGCAACCATGACGAAGCTCTTCGCGACTATACAGGGCTTGATTTCGCAGGCGTCGACATCTGTGACGAGGTGATCCACCGCACAGCCGACGGCAGAGAACTCCTTGTCCTCCACGGGGATCAGTTTGACAGCGTTGTGCGGTATGCTTCCTGGCTCGCACATCTGGGGGATCGCGCTTATGGAATTGCGCTCGCACTCAACAACTGGTTGCACGCCGCCCGCCGCACATTAGGTCTGTCCTACTGGTCGCTTTCTTCCTACCTCAAGCAAAAAGTCAAAAATGCGGTTGAATACATCTCAAGCTTTGAGACCGCCGTCGCACGGGCGGCCCGCGAACGAGGTGTCGACGGAGTCGTGTGTGGACACATCCACCACGCAGAGATGCGCGAAATTGACGGCATACTTTACTGCAATGATGGTGATTGGGTCGAAAGCTGCACGGCGGTCGCAGAAGATCTAACAGGCCAGCTCTCCCTGCTGAGCTGGCACCATTTTTCCTGGGAAAGCGATGAGCTGAGTTCCCAGAAGCAAGCCACGTCCCTTTCCGTTACAAGTGAAACACCGGCAAAGGCGGCGTGACAGCAACTTCATGCAAAAAGAAATCCCCCTGACGGCTCCCAAGTTACCGCTAAGCATCCGTATCGCAATCGTTACAGACGCAGCCCCGCCGCAAGTAAATGGTGTGGTACGAACCCTGACACAGCTGGGGAAAGAACTGGAGAAACTGGGGGCTCAAGTGATGTACATCACACCTGATCTGTTCCGGACAATTCCATTGCCCACGTACAAAGAAATCCGCATCGCATTGGGCGCAAAGCGACGTGTCGCGCAACTCCTCGAAGGTTTTGCACCCGACGCCATTCACATAGCCACGGAGGGACCGTTGGGCCTGGCAGCCAGAGGCTATTGTTTGAAAAATGACAGGGCCTTCACGACCTCTTTCCATACGCGCTTTCCAGAATATCTCCATGCTCGGTTTCGCGTGCCAGAAAAATGGACCTATGCCCTTATCAGGCGTTTTCATGCACCAGCGACCGCAGTGATGGCAGCAACACCCCTTCTCATACAGGAGCTCGAGGGGCGCGGGTTCAACAACATTCGACTATGGTCCAGAGGTGTCGACACCGACATCTTCAAACCTCAGTTGGTTCCTGAAAAAAGACAGCCCAACTCCAAACACCCGATATGGCTCTATGTGGGTCGGGTCGCGGTAGAGAAGAATATTGATGCCTTCCTGGAACTCGATCTGCCCGGAACAAAGAGGATCGTAGGTGAAGGGCCGCGTCTCGATTTCCTGAAAAAGAAATTCCCCAAGACAGAATTTCCAGGGGCCCTGTTTAGCGACGAGTTGGCGGCCGCCTATGCCAACGCAGATTGCTTCGTATTTCCGAGCAAAACAGACACATTTGGGTTGGTTCTCATTGAAGCCTTGGCAAGCGGCACACCTGTTGCGGCCTATCCCGTTCAAGGCCCCCTGGATGTCATAGGAGATGCCCCCGTTGGCCACCTTGACCCAGACCTCAAAACTGCCTGCCTGGCGGCTCTCGATACAGATGCTGACGCCTGTCGGGCCCACGCCATGAAATTCTCCTGGGAAGCCTGCACCCGACAATTCCTGTCAAACCTCTCAATTGAGGCAGAAGGCCCTGCACAGGCTCGGGAAAAGAGCCCTCCTCACCCCTAATCGCCTTCTGACCACGCCTCGCACTCTTGTGATCACAATTGCCCGGCACAATGTTAGAGTTGTTAAGAGTTCACATAGGGAGAGCAGAACAATGAAATCAACACTGATTGCCGCAGCAATAAGCACGGCACTTTTGGCCCCGACGACGGCCTTTGCCGCCAGCTACACAATTGATCAGACCCATGCCCATGCGGCTTTCAAGGTCTCTCATTTGGGCTTTTCGCACACAATCGGCCAATTTAAGGAGATTTCAGGCACGCTCCAGTTTGATGAGGCAGATCCGGCCACAAGCAGTGTTTCCGTCACAATCAACACCGCAAGCGTAGATTCTGCGAACGAAGCCCGGGATGAGCACCTGCGCAAAGCCGATTTCCTGAACGTGGAAGCCTTCCCAACCATGACCTTCGCCTCTACTGGCGTTGAGGTAACAGGCGAAAACACCGGAAAACTGACGGGAGACCTCACTCTTCTGGGCGTCACCCAGCCAGTCACCCTGGATGTGACCTTCAATCAGGCAGGGCCGCACCCTTTCGACCCAAGCAAAATTGTCGCCGGTTTCTCAGCCACGGGCGAGATCAACCGCTCTGATTTCGGCATGACCTATGCCTCTCCTGCCATTGGAGAGACGGTAGAACTCACAATCGAGGTTGAGGCGCGTAAAGACTAATAACCGAAAGCGCAGCTTTCGCTTGCGTCGCCCCCGCTTTCTCTTGAGGTCGGGCGGACAGCAGCGTATAAGGCGGCAAATGTGATCGACAGCCCGTAGGCCTCCAAGGCCCGCGGGCTGCTTCTTTTGAGCCACCAGCGCTCTGACAGGACTGACATGCCGCTTCGTAATATTGCCATCATCGCCCACGTTGACCACGGGAAAACCACTCTGGTCGACGAACTTCTCAAACAATCCGGGGCTTTTCGCGCCAATCAGGACGTCGCGGAACGCGTGATGGACTCCAATGATCTGGAACGCGAACGCGGGATCACCATCCTGGCCAAGACGACCAGCGTTGCCTGGACACCCCCTGAGGGCGGCGATGAGACCCGCATCAATATTGTGGACACACCAGGTCACGCCGACTTTGGTGGTGAAGTAGAACGTATTCTCTCCATGGTTGATGGCGTGGTCCTGCTGGTGGACGCCGCAGAAGGCCCGATGCCCCAGACCAAGTTCGTGCTCTCCAAGGCGCTCGCCCTGGGCCTGAAGCCGCTGGTTGTGATCAACAAAGCCGACAAACCCGACGCCCGCGCTGATTGGGTGCATGACGAGATTTTTGACCTGTTCGCCGCACTTGATGCGTCTGACGAGCAGCTCGATTTCCCGATCATCTACGCATCAGCCAAACAGGGCTGGGCGACGGAAGATCTGGACGCCCCGGATGCCAAAGACAACGGCCTGCTGCCATTGTTCCGGAAAATCCTGACCCACGTTCAACAGCCAACCGCCCTCTCAGACGGTTCAAGTGATGAGCCCTTCGCCATGCTGGTCACTACCATTCAAAAGGACCCGTATCTTGGCCGTATTCTGACCGGTCGAATTGAAAAGGGTGTCGCACGCCCCAACATGCCGGTCTATGCCCTGCGCAATGGCTCCGGCATTATTGAAAAGGGCCGTATTACGCGAGTTCTCGCAGTGCGCGGCCTTTCTCGCGAACCGGTCGACGAAGCAAGAGCAGGGGATATTGTTGCCATCTCAGGCATGGAAGAAGCGACTGTCGCCGATACAATCGCAGATCCTTCGATCAGTGTGCCGCTCAACGCCATTCCGATTGATCCACCCACTTTGTCCGTACTCTTTGGCATCAATGACAGCCCGCTTGCTGGCCGTGAAGGATCAAAAGTCCAATCGCGTGTTATTCGTGAGCGCCTTATGGGTGAAGCAGAAGGCAACGTGGCCATTGAGGTCCGCGACACAGATTCCAAAGATGCATTTGACGTGGCAGGTCGCGGCGAACTTCAGCTTGGCGTGTTGATCGAGACCATGCGCCGCGAAGGCTACGAGCTCTCAATCAGCCGCCCGCAAGTGATTTTCCGCGAGGGCCCGAACGGCGAACGCCAGGAGCCCATCGAAGAAGTCACTGTCGACGTGGATGACGACTATGCAGGCGTCGTGATCGAAAAGCTCGCCGAGCGCAAAGGTGAGATGACCGACATGCGCCCCACCGGCGGTGGCAAGACACGCATCCTCTTTGATGCCCCATCACGCGGTCTCATTGGCTATCACGGCGAATTCCTCACCGACACACGCGGCACAGGCATCATGTATCGTGTCTTTAAGGAATATGGCGCCTATCGCGGACCCGTAGAAGGACGCCGTCACGGCGTTCTCGTGTCAAACGGCGCGGGCGATGCGGTTCCGTTCGCCCTGTGGAATCTGGAAGACCGGGGCTTCTTGTTCATCACGTCCGGTGAAAAAGTCTACGAAGGCATGGTGATTGGCGAAAATGCCCGGCCTGACGATCTCATCGTCAATCCGTTAAAAGCCAAGCAGCTGACCAACATGCGGGCATCGGGTAAAGATGAGTCCGTGAAGCTCACCACGCCACGTCGTATGACCCTCGAACAAGCCATCGCTTACATCGACAATGATGAACTCGTCGAGGTGACACCGAAATCCATCCGGGTCCGCAAGCGGCACCTGGACCCGAATGAACGCAAAAAGGCCGAACGCGCGGCTGGGTAAATCACCTGCTTGCTCCCGCAATGAGCTTGGCGTAAGTCTTGGTCTGATTGTTGGAAGAGGATCTGCCATGACCAACGCCCAGAGCAATTTAAGTGAAGACCAAGCCATCGCATTGGCTGATTTTGCCTGCACACTCGCCGATGCGGCAGCTAAAATTAGTCTGAAGCACTTTCGGTCCAATATGGGTGTCGACAACAAGCTCGCCGGAAATCAGTTTGATCCCGTCACAATCGCGGATCGTGATGCGGAGACAGCAATTCGGGCTCTGATCGAGAAGCACTACCCGGACCACAGCATCCTTGGCGAAGAACACGGTATCAAGCAAGGCACTTCGCCCCTCAAATGGGTTCTCGATCCCATCGACGGCACCAGAAGCTTCATCGCAGGTGTTCCGCTTTGGGGCACACTGATCGCACTCAATGATGGGACCAGGCCTGCAGTCGGCGTCATGGATCAGCCTTACATCGGCGAACGATTTATCGGGCGCCCAGGCACAACCGAACTGCTGCGCAATGGCCAGCGCTCAACCCTCCACACCCGCTCTTGCTCAAGCCTCAATGAAGCCATTCTCGGCTGCACCGATCCAGCCATGTTCACTGATGCAGACGAGTTAAAGGCATTCACCAAGGCCAGCTCAAAAGCACGGCTGACACGATATGGCGGCGACTGCTATTTCTACTGTCTGGTTGCAGCCGGCCATGCCGACCTGGTGATTGAATCATCAATGCAGCCGTATGACATTCAGGCACTGATCCCCATCGTGGAGGGCGCAGGTGGTATTGTTACTGACTGGACAGGCGGAGACCCGCAAGAAGGTGGCCGCATAATTGCCGCCGGAGACAAACGCGTCCACGAAGAAACGCTTGAGATCCTGTCACGTGTTGACTAGCGCGGGTTTGTCGACCGGTTCCAGGACCCGATCGATAAAAGCATCAAAAGCTGTCCAGAAGACTGTCTGGAATTGATCCTGTTCCATCAGAATTTCATGCTCAGATCCCTCAACAAGAACATGTTCACCCTTCGGCAAGCTCTCGGCGACGGACCGAATTGAACCACCGCGCACCAGCTTGTCCGCGCCCGCTTCAAACAAAAGCACCGGCGTCGTGATCTTTGCCAGATAGGCAGGATCTGCGATTTCATCTACAGACCTGAAAGACTGATTGACCCAACCAACGGTCGGTCCACCAAGACCGATGCTCGGGACCGCAGCAACAACCGCCTGTTGTCGCGCAAAGCGCTCTGGATCAGACGTGACGATATTTTGCTCAAACTGTTCTTCATCCGATGCTGCAGGACCACTGCCCGGCGCAAAGTCACCCTGCTTACCAATGGATGAAAGAAACGAGACAATCCACCGCGTAAGCTTCTCCATAAACGGGCTTCCGACATTAAGTCCGAGCATGGGTGCACTGAGTACAATCCCTGCAAATTTGTCGGGCAGGTTGTGCCCTGCGCGGAGCATCAGGTTGCCCCCCATGGAATGCCCCACCCCGATATAGGGACCGGGAAAATTCGGCTCCACGACTTCTTTCATGAAGGCCAGAAAGTCCTCATCAAATGTGGCGTAGACGTCAACATGACCTTTACGCGGATCATCAAGCATGCGCTCCGAGAGCCCCTGCCCGCGCCAGTCAAATGTCGCAACAGAAAAACCGCGCGCTAGAAAGGAAGCGATAACCTCGAAATATTTTTCGATGAACTCTGTCCGACCGCTGGCAAGAACAATGGTCCCCCTGCAAGGGATCGCAGGCGGCGCGGGCCAGACCATCGTCCTCAATCGGGAACCATCTGGACGGAAGAGCCATCCAGGCTTGCCACCCGGCGGACAGGGCAGATCCGGCGTGTCAATAACCGGCACTCTCACCGTGTCTCTCCGGGAAAACGAAAGGGCCGAGAAATCAAAGGAGCCAATCGAAGGGCAATGGCGATATTTCCCTTAATGCGCATGTGGCCTTCTCTGAAAGCAGATGCCTGGTCCAACTCAAAACGCATCATTTGAAGATGGGCCCCAAGCGATAAGGTGACCACACAGTCAGCCGGGCCATCATCCGAAGAAACGTGGTTTGTGCCCTCAGAGCCATCAATCACCACGCATTTACCGTCTGAATAGTCGAACTTCAAGACAGCCCCGATCGGTGGCGCATGACCAAGTTCATCTCGCAGATACACCACAAGCAGGGCAAGAAGGTCTTCAGCGGTAGGATTCTTGGACGTCATGGGCCAATCATTTCTTATTGATCGGAGAAAGGCCAGCCCCCAGGCTCTTGGATCATGGATTTTCGACCCATTTCGGTTAGGGTTTGCCCTATCGAAAAACGAAGAAATCTGCTGGAAGGACAAGTGTGCGCAATGAGCTGGGAAAAAGAAGCCGAAGAAATCAAGGCACGTCGTACCTATGCCAAGCAGCAGGGGGGCGAAGAAGGTGTCAAGCGCCAGCACGACAAGGGCCGTCTGACGATCCGCGAACGCATCTCCCACCTGGCAGATGATAGCAGTTTCAGAGAACTGGGGGAGGGTGCAGGCGTTCCGGAATTCAACGAAGACGGATCTCTCAAAGACCTTCAGCCTGCCAACTACGTGCTGGGCTTTGCCAAGATCAACGGACGCCGTGTCGTGATCGGAGGCGAAGACTTCACTCTCAAAGGCGGCTCCCCAAATCCAGCTGGCCTACGCAAAAGCGTCTATGCCGAAGACGTCGCGATTGACTACAAAGTGCCCCTCATCCGGCTTCATGAAGGCGGCGGCGGGTCCGTTGCAGGATCGGGGGGAAACAAACCCTCCAGACCCGTCGGGGACCCGGTTTTCTCAAGATCCAGATTTCAATCCATCGCACAAGTCATAGGGGTCGTTCCTGTCGCCACGGCAGCACTTGGCCCGGTTGCTGGCATGCCCGCTGCGCGTCTCGTGGGCGCCCACTTTACAGTCATGACCCGCAATGCCCAGGTCCTGATCGCAGGGCCTCAGGTCGTAAAGCGCGCCTTGAATGAGGACCTCACCAAAGAACAATTGGGTGGCCCGGACATTCACACAAAGAGCGGCGTCGTGGACAATGTGGCAAAAGACGAGGAAGCGGCCCTTGGCGAGATCGCCACCTTCCTTTCCTATATGCCAGACAATGTGTGGCAGCTCCCTCCTTACGTAGAGCCGCAAGACGATAAAGATCGGATGGAAGAAAGCCTTATCGACATTGTTCCCCGTGACCGGCGTAAACCATTTCAAATGCGCAAAATTTTGAAAGCCGTCGTGGATGAGGGCAGTTTCTTTGAGATGACAAAGAAATATGGTCCCTCTTTGATCACCGGGCTCGCTCGCCTCAACGGCCACGCGGTCGGCGTCATCGGAAATGACTGCATGTATTATGCGGGCGCCATGACGGCTGAAGCCGCACAAAAACTGCGGCGCTTCGCAGACATGTGCAATACGTTCAACCTGCCTGTTCTCTCCTTCGTCGATGAACCCGGTTTCATGATCGGTTCTGCTTCTGAGAAAGCAGGAACAATCCGTTACGGTACAGAAGCAATCGCGGCAGTCATGCAAAGCCGTGTTCCCTGGGCCAGCATCATTGTGCACAAAGTCTTTGGTGTTGCAGGTGCCGCCCATTTTGCTCCAGACGGTTTTGTGCTGTCCTGGCCATCCGCGATAACTGGTGCTCTCCCCGTCGAAGGGGGAGTTGCCGTCGCCTTCGCGCGCCAAATTGCCGAAGCCGAGGACCCTGATGCCCTGCGGGCGCAGCTGGAAGAAAAACTTGCGGCATCCCAATCCCCTTTCCCAAGAGCGGAAGGGTTCTCTGTCCACGAACTCATTGATCCACGCGAAACACGCCCGCGGCTCATTGAATGGTTGGATTGGGCGCAGAACGGACGCGAGCTGAACCTCGGTCCCTTTATGACAACTATGAGGCCCTAAAGTGATGACAAGCGGACCCATTCAGCCGGATGCCACGACGGTCAATCCGAACGGCCTACCCATGCGCATCGCCGCTGTGTATGACCGTGTAATCGGCGCAAGCCTGGCGCGCGCGTGGGAAAATGTCCTTGATTGGGAGCATCTGCCCCACCTCCACAGTTCGAGCTTCTCCTCTTTGGAACTTGAAGAAGCGGGATCATGGGGATGGCGGGCGCTTACCAAAGGCATCCCAGAAGAAACCAGTCCAGAGACACGCATTGAGCTCGTGGTTGATCGGGAGAACAACCGCTACGTGTCACGAACCCTTGAAGGTGGCTTGCCGGGCATGGAAATCTGGACACATTTCTCAACACAGGCTGACCACGAGACACAAATACACGTCGAGTTCCACATTCCCCATGTCGATGAGGAGGGTGCTGCAAAGCTCGGCTCCCTCATGACCGGGTTGTACGAAACCCTGTGGGACGAAGATGAACGCATGATGGTGGAGCGCCAAGCCGCCCTCAACAGCAGGCGCGCATCGCCAGACAGGGACGCAATAATTGATTTGGGCAACGCAGAGGAGGTCTCTAAGACGCTGCCGCTCACGATCACATTCGAGGGAAAATCCGTCAACATCGTCAAAATCGACGACGCCTTCCACGCCTACGGGGCTGAGTGCCCGCATATGCTGGCACCATTATCTGACGTGCCTCTGGACAAAGACGGGTGCATCACCTGTCCGTGGCACGGATATCGGTTTGACGTCAGAACCGGGAGAGTGACGAATGGACAGGGTCTCACTCTCACCCCAACTTTCAACGTCACCATCAATGAGAAACAAAGAGTTCTCGTCAACAGCACATAAAAAAGCCCCACTCAACGAGCGGGGCTTTCTAACTAGGGTCAGTCGTTTCACCGATAAGCGGTGTGCAAAACCCGGCCTGTGCGAGCACAAACATTGAGTGTTACGTTTCTACCACGACGGTCCCGTGCGCCAACCTGATAATAATCATCGTGACGGGTTGCGTTACCAAAGTGGCTGTAGTTCTGCTGCTGCAGGCCGGACTGCCAGTGATCAAACCCACGAACCGAATGACGGAGGTGGTTGGGGCCATTGTAACGGCGCGCCTGATTAACGGACAGAACCCGCCCATTGCGCGCATTGGCAATAATCCGGACCGGCTGACCGCGACGGTTCAAGCCGCGAATAATGTACGTACGACCATCACGAACAACCCTGTCGAAGGCGCGATATCCACGGTCACGCAAGCCCTTGAGTATGCGCGGAATGGGCTTGCCATTCAGTACATGCTGACCATGGCCACGGCCCCGAACGCGCTGGACATCGTAGACTTGGCCGGTGCGCGCATTTGCTTTTGCAGTGACATGACGTCCACCGCGACCAACACCTTCGATGGCATAGACACGGCCATTCGGACGGAGTTGAACAGATGTCACCCGACCGCCCGTTTCCTGCTGGATCTGGCGCACCAATCCGGCAATTGGAACAATCCGGCGGTTATTCTGCCAGCCATTGTCTTGACGGTGTTGACGATTGCCGGACTGATAAGACGCATTCGTATGCGAGATGACAATTTGGCGCAGCACATCTTCAAACAGACCGCGCGAGGACTCGTTTCCAGCTTGGGCTGGGACAGCGAGGATAAGAGGGGCAGTAAGGCCCGCAATGACGAGTAACTTTTTCATGAGACTTCTCCAGGACAAAAAGAACAGAACCAAACGGTGAAGCTCATTCTGCAGATCCGCGCTGAACCAAGTCTGGGAGAAAGATTCATCTGAGGTTTAGGTCTCGTTCACCTGCCGCTCATCAAAAAAGGCCCCAAACTGGGGAATTATGGGCTTTCGGGCATTGCCAGGCACCGAAACGAACCAGCACTGGCAGCACAATCTGAACGACTACCCACCCAGAAAAAGACGTCCAACATCCGGATTGTCCAGAAGCGCCACGCCCTTGTCGGCCATGGCAACCCGGCCAGACACAAGCACATACCCGATATCTGCAAAGGCCAGGCCCTTTTTCGCATTCTGCTCAACCATGATGATGGTTTTGCCATCACGCTCTTTCAGGTCGCTCAATATCTCAAAAACCATATCAATATATCGCGGCTCCAGACCGATAGACGGCTCATCAACCAGCAGCACCTTTGGTTCCATGATCAAAGCCCGGCTGATTTCCAAAAGGCGTCTCTCCCCACCCGACAGAACGCCGGCCTTGTCTGTCCGTCGTTGAGCAAGGCGATCATAGCGCTCAAACACCCGCTCCGCGGCTTCTTTGGCAAGCGTTGTATTGGGGAGCAGATATCCCCCCATCAAAAGATTTTCTTCAACGCTCATGTCGGGAAAGACGGAGTTATCCTGAAGGATGTAGGCAATGCCCGCATCGCGCAGACGTTCGCTCGGGCTTTGTTTCGTGACATCCACACCATCGACTTTGATGTTCCCGTCAAAAATCTGCGTGAACCCAAAGATAGAATGGAGGATTGTCGATTTTCCCGCGCCATTGGGGCCGACAAGGCAGAGGCTTTGGCCACTGCCAACAGCAAGATCAATCTGGTGAAGGATCTCCATTTTGCCATATCCGGCAGTCAACCCATCTATCCGCACCAAAGGGGCGTCACCCGCCAGATCCAGGAGCTTCTCCCGATCAACAGAAAGCCCAAGCGCTTGCGCTTCCTCCGATACAGCATCCACAGAGAGTACCGTGTCTGTTGTCCCGTCGCCATATCCGCTGATCGGCACACCGCTGTCATCGCTCATGCGCTTACCCCCAGATAGGCCTCAACGACGCGAGGGTCATCCCGCACTTCCTTCGGCGTACCCTGAGCCAACACCTCTCCATGTGCGAGACAGGTGATGTGCTCGGCGAGGTTCATAATCACCCGCATATTGTGCTCAATCACAAGGAGCGTAATACCCAGCTCTTTGTTCGCCTTGATAAGGCGGTCAATCAACCCATTGATCAGCGTTGGGTTCACGCCCGCTGTTGGTTCATCGAGCAACAAGAGTTTCGGCTCGCTCATCAACGCCATGGCAAACTCCAACAGTTTTTGTTGTCCAAAACTGAGAGACCCGGCGCGCAGGAAGCGTTTTGAGGCAAGCCCGACAAAATCCAACAGCTCCTCAGCCCGCACATCCACATTGCGAGAAAAACCAGAGAGAAGCGACAAAACCGGCGCCCGGGCATCCGGCGCACTGATACGCATATTTTCGACGCAGTTCATCTCTGCATAGATACGAGTCTGCTGAAATGTGCGAATAAGGCCACGCCGAGCGATTGTAGGCACATCCAGTTTCGAGATTTCCTGCCCCTCGAAACGAATGGATCCAGCATCGATAGGATGCGCTCCAACAATAGAACTGAAGAGAGTGGTCTTGCCCGATCCATTAGGGCCAATCAGCCCCGCAATGTCGCCAGGATGAACTTCAAGGGAAACCTGCTTGTTTGCGACAACCCCACCATAGGCCTTGCTCACATTTTCGACTTTAAGGAGCGCACTCATATCCGCTCCTCCACTTTTTCTCCAAACCATTCAGGAAAGTGTTCGCGCAGGGTTCCCAATATGCCATTTGGGAAGAAGACAACAATCGCGACAATGAGCAGGCCCAGAGCCACTCTTTGCCAGCCAAGCAGATAGGTCCAGAAAAGCTCCTGTGTGATGTGAAAGACCACAGCCCCTATAACCGGCCCCCAAAGCGTGCCCTTGCCGCCCAGGATCGCCATCAGCACCATCCACACCCCGAACGTGGCACCCGCAAAGGCCACATCGCGCGGATCAATAAAGCCTAAAAGATTGCCTGCGAGGCCGCCCCCGATCCCCAGAAAGAATGCAGAAACCGCCCAGGCAAGAGACTTGATCTGCGTTGTCCGCAGGCCCATCGCCTCAGCCTTGTCTTCATCATCGCGAATGGCGTTAAGCGCCAGACCAAACTTGGTCGCGTAGAGCGCACGGAGAACAAGAAAGGTCCCGAGCGCCAATGCGAACATAAGGAAATAGAAGAACAGCTCACGGCCGGCCATCTCAGTGGGGTAAAGCGGCGGCACCATGCCAGAACCCGCACCAACATAGTCCCAACCACCTGCTATCTCACCGGCCGCAATTCCAAGCCCCAATGTCCCGATAGCAAAATAATGTCCACGCAATCCGAGCATACCCACGCCCAGAACGATTGCCACGAGAGCAGAAAACACCGCAGCGAACGCAAGCCCAACAGCAAGGCCTGAAAAATAATCCAAACCCAGGTCCCGTTGAATGACCGCGCAGCCATAGGCGCCAATGCCAAAGAACAAGATGTTACCGAAAGAATTGTAGCCCATCTGCCCACCCAGCGTGTCCCACGTGAGCGCGAAGACAACCATCAGCCAGAGCATGGTGAGCTGTGTTGCGAACTGCGGCAGCACGAAGGGCGCAACAAGCGAGAAGAGAAGACCAGAGGCAATGAGCGCATATTTCTGTGTGTCCGTCACTTCAAATACTCCCGCTTGCGACGGAGCAGGACGTTACGCACCACCAGAATGACCACCATCAGCGCAAAGACAAAGGCGATTTGATATTCCGCACCCAACACAAAACCCGCAACATTTTCCAGTGCCCCGAGCCCCAGCCCGGCCGCAATCACCGCCGCAATATTTCCAAGCCCCGCGACAATCACCACCAGAAAAGACCGAACAGTGTAGGGCAGACCAATGTAGGGATGAATGGTCCATGCCATGACAACAAGACTTCCCGCTGCCCCACAGAGCGCCGCGTTAAGCGCATAAGTGGCGGCATAGACCCGGTCCGTATCAATACCCAGAATGCGTGCTGCTCGGGCATTTTGCGACGTCGCCCGGATTGCCTGGCCCAACCGAGCGCGTTTCAAGAAAGCCCAGAGCGCCAGTCCGACAACGAGAGCGGTCACAAACGATACGAGCTTGATCTCTGCCAAAACGATCTGACCATCGAACAAAACAAGGGTTCCAAGACCTGTCTCCAGCGTTCTGACATCGGCACCAAATATCTCATTGGACAGCTGCTGCAGAATGATGGAGAGGCCAAACGTTGCCAAAAGCGAGACGAACAAATCGCGGTCAACAACCCGGAAAATCACCAGACGGTAGAGGCCCCACCCCACCATAAACAGGACGAGCGCTGCCAATGGGATAGTCGCTAAGGGAGGCACACCTAGCCCGGCAGCCGTAAGAGCCACGAACCCGCCCAACATCACCAGTTCGCCCTGAGCAATATTGATAATGCCAAGGACCCCCCACACCAGCGCCATGCCGAAGGCAGCCAGGGCAAAGATCGCACCAATCATCAGACCATTCGCGATGAGGTCTGCCCCCAGCGTCGGGTAGTCAAAAAGAAGTTGAAGGTTTTCAAGCATGAGAGGAATTACCGTTCCGACCAGCGAGGTGTCGGATGGGCAAAGGTAGCCTCCGCCGTATCTGATGGATAGACGACGCGATACTCCCCGTCCTGCACCTGAAAGAGCACCATAGGCTTCGCCACATTGCGCCCCGCCTCATCAAAGTTGATACCGCCATAGAAGGTCATCAAGTCCGTCGCGGCGAGGGCATCTCTGACGGCCGCTGGATCAAAAGACCCCGCCCGCTCAAACGCATCTGCAAAGACCATAACCGCTGCTGCAGACTCCGCCGACTGGTAGGGCGGTGCATAGTCAAAGGTTGCTTCAAACAGATCAGCAAAATCGCGCGCAGACCCAAACAGCTCGTCGGAATAAGAAAGCCCAGGTGCCCATTGGGAGGCACAAAGCGCAAATTCCGCCTTCTCTGCAAATTTCTCAATCACCTGGGCTGCATCACAATGCGTGAGCGCAAGCATTGGAATGTCAATGCGACTATCAGCGATCTGGCGGATAGCGAGTGCCGCGCCTTTGGCATGGCCTGAGACCACCAAAAGGTCGGGCCTCAGCGCCCGCACCTTCGCCATGGTCGCTGACATGTCGTTAAGTTCAGGGGGCAGCTTGTCGTCGATCACGATGCGCATGCCCAGACGTTCTGCATCGGCAATGACCCCCGCCCGCACATCCTGAGAGAAGGGGTCGTTCTCCATTGCGAGCGCTATCCGCAGGGCCTGCCCCTCATCCGCCGTCTCTGCGGCAAGCGCAATAGCGCCTTGCAGATATTGCTCAGTGGTGGAGAGCACTGCGAACAGATATTTATAGCCCTCTTGAAAAAGCGAGATGGAAGCACCGTTGGCTTCAACCATCGGCACGCCATACTTCTCAGTAATCGGCGCCATGGCGCGGGTAAGGCCTGAGGAATACGGCCCCAAAATGAATGTCACGCCATCTTGCTGAATAAGCCGTTCTGCAAGTTGAGCCCCACGCGCCGGTGTCGACTCGTCATCATAATAGATAATACCGAGCTTATAGGCTTGCCCGTCCACGGTAACGCCACCAGCTGCATTGATCTTCTCAACAGCAAGGTCATAACCCCGTCGCGTATGGGCCCCATTTGTCGAATATTTGCCCGTGAGCGAGATCGCTGCTCCCAGATAGACGGTATCCCCCTCTACCTTCGCGAAGGCCGTCCCCGGCGCACTCAGAATAAATCCAAACACCACCAGAGCCGCAGCGACGCTTCTCAGTACATTCAACAAAACCATCCTGTGGATCTCCAATAACGCACAAAGCGGATCGTTATATTAACCGCAAGTCCCACCGCTTCAATGCCAGGACTCACCCACCCTCTTGGAGGGGTTGAAAGGGTCAAAAACGGCTCCTATGTCTGAAGGGTCGGGATGCCACGAATTGGGTCCCCAAACAATGCCTAAAGGCACAATAGCAACGAGTGCGCCGCCACTGAAAATGGGGCCACTTGGGCACCAGATGCCCACTGACAACATCGCTTATGAAAGGATGTAATGCACATGCGTACGTTTGATTTCTCCCCTCTTTATCGCTCTACGGTCGGGTTTGACCGGATGGCATCCCTCTTGGACGCCGCTCCTAGCGACACCGGGAACACCTATCCACCTTACAATATTGAGAGAACAGGAGACTCTTCCTACAGGATTTCCATGGCCGTTGCCGGGTTCAGTGAGGAAGATATCTCCATCGAAGCCCAGCAGAACAAGCTCACCATCATCGGCAAGCAAGAGACAGATGACGAGCAGGTAAACTACCTACACCGCGGCATTGCGACCAGAAGCTTCCAGCGCCAATTTGAACTTGCAGACTATGTCGAAGTAAAGAAGGCGGCCTTGGAAAACGGATTGCTTCATGTCGATCTCGCCAGAGAAATTCCCGAAGCAATGAAGCCCCGGTCCATCGCGATCAATCAAGTCACCTCGCCTCAGCCTTCTATTGAGGGGAAAGTCGAGTCAGAAGCCGCTTAGTTTCACGATCAGCACTTTTGAGGGCGCTCCAACCGGGGCGCCCTTTTCACTTCTGCCTACCCGCTAACCTCTGCACGGGGCTGGAGTGTCGTGCCACATCAACAAACCCTTAACGACCATCAAATCTGCCACCCCGGGCGAAAATAAATTGGTAACGAAGCCAAAGTATTAAGGGATACTTCATTGGGTCTACCTAATCTTGCAATAGATTGAGCTAAATGAGGTGGGTAAGGGGCCAATGGGAGCGGGGAAGAAGGAGCACACTGCGCCTAAAACATTGCTATTCGGTCTCCTGACAGCAGCAGTCTCAGCCGTCCTACTGCTGACACTTGTTCCGTTAGTGGTCAGCCATCTGATTGAATCTGACAAACACCACCTCTCACTGAATTTAGCAATCGTAGCCTCGAGCTTTCTATGCGCGCTGACATTTGCCGTTTTTCTTATAAGACAATGGCAACGCAAACTGCTTACACCTCTTCGTAGAATCAACCAACTCCTCCTCAAAAACGGGAACCTATCCGAAAGTGAAGCCGCAGCGCTCAACCGAAACAACTTCACAACAACAGCCCAGATCTTAGCCGACACATTCGCACAGGCGAAGGCTGTCAAAGACGAAGCGGACATGTTCAAATTGGTGGCTGACGCCATTGATCATTCGGTGCTTGTGACGGATATTGAGGGCTACCTCATCTGGGCAAACCCCAGTTTCTGCAAAATGACTGGCTACACGCTTGAAGAAGTTATCGGACGCAAACCCGGCCACTTCTTGCGCGCCCCCGAAAGCGAACCGTCATCCATAGCAACAATTGATCGCCATATTAGGGACCAAAAGGGCTTCGATACCGAAGTCTTAAACATGACCAAAACCGGAGATCGCTTCTGGGCTAAACTGGAAGTCAGGCCGGTCATCAATGCAACTAACAAGACAACAAACTTCATCGCAATTGAACGCGACATCACCGAAGACAAGCGGACAGAAGCTGCTCTTGAGACCAACCGCCGTGAACTTCAACAACGCATTGTAGATCTACAGAGTGCCAAAGGTGAACTCGAGGCTGAACGCGCAAAGCTTGCCAATTCAGCTGGAGAACTCTCAACGGCCAAAGATGCCGCAGAGCAAGCGAACCGAGCAAAATCGGAATTCCTGGCCACAGTAAGCCACGAACTGCGCACCCCAATGAACGGCGTCTTGGGCATGGCAGAGCTCTTGATTGATAGCGAGCTAAATGTCGAACAACGAGATCATGCCCGTGCAATCAGAGAATCGGGTGAGAGCTTGCTTGTCCTGCTGAATGACATTCTCGATCTGTCCCGGCTCGAAGCACAAGGGCTCCAACTGGAAGCCGTCCCAATACGTCTCGCCGACATTGTTGCCGCCGTAACCGACGTGATGCGGGCCAACGCAAACGACAGCGCACTTGAACTCACAGCAGAAATCAGCCCGGACGCACCTGAGATTGTGATCGGCGACCCCACACGATTGCGCCAGATCCTTTTCAATCTCACAAGCAACGCGATCAAATTCACAGACCAAGGGTCTGTCCGCGTTTTTGTGAGCCCCGACACAGTGAAGGGCGCTGACTTCATCAAAATCGATGTGTCTGATACCGGGATAGGAATTTCCGAGGAAGCCCAGGCGCGCCTTTTCGAGCGGTTTTCACAGGCAGACAGTTCAATTTCGAGAACCCACGGGGGAACAGGGCTCGGCCTGGCGATCTGTCGCGAGCTTGCAAAACTCATGGGAGGCGAAATGTCCGTCACCAGTGTCGCGGGTGAAGGTAGTGTTTTCTCCCTCTCAGTTCCCCTGCGACAACCCGACAACAACTCACAAAGCCCGCTAGATAACAGGCCATCGACAGCACTTTCCTCCGGAGATAGCACGTCAAAAAAATGGCGTATTCTCGTTGCGGAAGATCAGCCCATAAACGCGAAACTAATGACGGCAATTATCGGTCGGCTTGGGCACAAATTGACAATCGCGCCCAACGGCGTCGAGGTCATAAAGGAACTTCGACAAAAAGAATTCGATCTCGTCCTCATGGACATCCAAATGCCAGAGATGGACGGCATCCTCGCAACAAAAGTCATTCGAAGCTCCGACGAAGCTTGGTACAATATTCCTATTATCGCCCTGACAGCACATGCGATGGCAGGGACGCGCGATACCTATCTTCAAGCGGGTATGAACGGATTCGTCTCAAAGCCAATTAGCATTGATGCCCTCATCCAAGAAATCAGCATCGTCATGAACGAGACCCAACCAGAAGGTAACCTGGCGCCTCAAGCAGCAGAAACGGTCGCAGCAGGCACTCCTGAAAGCGGGCCGAGAGATGCGGATGAAGAAGCATTCCTGACGGACATGCTAAATGACCTCTCTACCGATGATGATCAATCAGTGGCGTGAAGAGATAAAGTCAGCTCGGCAAAAGCAGATCAAGTACGCGCGTGAAGCCCCCTGAGAGACTGAACGATCTTTTCCCCAGTCTCACCGCCCGTTCCAACCACACCCTTCTCGACCACACGACCCAAAACGACAACATGTCGTTCGATAGCCTTTAGATCCTGCCCGCTTGCGATCCCCGACATCTCCCGAACCTGATCGCAAAGAGACGCTGCAATGGAGGTGACGAGGTCATAGCCAAACGACCCAGCTTGGCCTTTCAGATTGTGCGCAATGCCAAACAGCTCTTCGATAGCAGCAGGTGAAGGGTTACTCTGGTCCAGAGAAGCAAACACCTGTTGGAGGTGCGCCGCATCAGCTTGAAGCTGGTGCGTGTATTCACCCTTCAACGCATTGATAGCAGCTTCAGCCTGAGCCAGCCGGTCAGCACGGGAATTTGTGGAGTCGGCATCTGCCATATGCGCATCACCCAGTTCGAAATTAGCCTAGTTGAAAAGCCAGCTTAGGGGGACGCCCTTAAAAAGCTCTGAACATCAAATCGGCTGAAAACTGGGATGAAACAGTCCTCTAACGCCCGATACGGCGAGAGGACCGTGATCCACTAGACGAAACGTTGTTTGATCAGATGATCGATCGAAACAACACCAGCTCCGCGAGCAACAAGATAGAGAAGAACGCCCGCCCACAAGAGGTGGAGAGACCAAGCCCCAGGGTAGACAAAAATCTGGATAACGAGCGTCATCCCCAGAAGGGCAGCAGCGCCAAACCGGGTCGCAAATCCCAACACAATCAATATGGGAAAGAAGTGTTCAGCATAGGTTGCCATATAGGCCGCGATATCGTGCGGGATCAGCGGCAACGCATATTCATACTCGAACAAAAAGAACGTACTGGGCTTTAGGGTGAGAAATCCCTCAACCTTGGTTCGCGCCGACGTCCAGAACACAAGCGCAATGCTCACCCGCATTGCAAGTTCATAGATAAATGATGGAATGCGCTCAAACAGACCAACCGCCCATTCAACCAGAGAGACAACTTGGCCAATAGGACCAGATGAAGTTTGTGTTTCGCTCATGAGTTCAATCCATGCGTTAAGAACGGATCATGCGGGCAAACCCGCCCCCGCTCAGGAAAAGATGTAAAATGTGACTAAGGTCAAAATCGGCCTGGGCCTGAAGGGCAGCTTCTGCGGCAGTACCTAAATTTTCCTGCGAGCGAAGCGCGGCTACAAAGACGCGCGCGCCTTCCGTCACAGCATACGGCGTAACCCTCAAACCCGCCCGTAAGAGGAGTGCCATTTCACCACCCTGTTCCAGGTTAACGGAGGCCGGCTCTCCACCAGGCTGGTGCGCCTCCCAAATTGACAAGATGGGAAATGACGACTGAAAGAATTCGACACTCGGGTGCAAGTCGAACTGAAGATCAGACAATTCTTCTTGAGAAATATCAGACAGGTCGTCCGCTGTGACGATGGGCGCGTCCTCTGCATGATAAGTACGAAGCCAGGCCAGCTCAAAGCGTGCCACATCTCCAAGATAAGGAAGCGATGACACCGGGGGAAACCCATCCAGAAAACCTGGCATCTCCGCCCCAAATCCAATCAGTGTGCCGCGCCTCGGCATATGGTCGCGCAGATAGTCACGCGCCATCGCCCGAAAAAACGCCTGCCCAACCAATTGCCACACAACGGGAAAAGCGCGCTCCAGCCCATCAATGAGACTTGCGTGAACATTGTTGCGATAAACATCGACACGGCTCTCAAGCGAAATGGGAGCAGCTGCATGAACATCATGCAGTGCCGTCGGCGCACCGCGCACCGCAGCGCCAAAGGAGTTTTGAAAATCACGCAAAGAGAGCATCACCATGTCGCCTCCCCAGGATGAGATCGCTTTGCCGCAGCAGATGGTCGGCCTTATCAGCTTCTGCCATCAGCACTGACCAGGCAGGAATGTTCGTATCCCATTCGACCAGGGTTGGTTTGGGTCCAACACGCTGGATCAGGCGTTCAAAAAGCCTCCAGACCTCAGCAACAACTTCTGACCCATGATCATCAATCCGCAACTGAGCACCGTTAATCTCCTCAACAGCATGCCCGGCAACATGAACTTCTCCAATGAGACCAGCGGGAATTGCATCGACATAGGAACCCGCATCAAATCCATGATTGCTTGCAGAGACGAACACATTGTTCACATCAAGCAAAAGGCCGCATCCCGTGCGCTCTGACAGCTCAATCAGGAATGCAGGTTCTTCCATCACGTCCGTCTCGAAGCTCAAATAGGTGGAAGGGTTTTCAACCAGTACTTGCCGTTTCAAAGCTGACTGCATTTGATCGACATGCTCACACATGACATCAAGAGCCTCCCTCGTAAGCGGCAACGGAAGAAGATCATTCAAAAAGTCACCCGCATGGGTTGCCCATGCAAGGTGCTCCGACACGAGCGCAGGCTGATAGCGATCCACTAAAGTCGCAAAGCGTTGAAGGTGGTCTGGGTCAAGCGGATCAACACCGCCGAGAGACATTCCAACCCCATGAAGGGATAGGGGATAATTTTGCCGAATAGCACTCAGATAGGCGTGCGGACTTCCGCCCTGCCCCATGTAATTCTCAGGGTGCACCTCAAACCAGCCAATATCCGGCTGCGTTTCAAGGATCGTGGCGTAGTGATCAGCCTTCAACCCGACCCCGGCACGGGCCAGGATCGGGTCGAGCTGATATGCTGGACAATTGGTCATCAGGGACGTTACCGGGAGGGGCACCCGGCACCTTTCATCCAGCCAGCACGTTATGGACGTTCAACTTCATCAAGGCTGCCCTTACCGTGGGGCGTATCAATGGTGGCGCAGGTGCCTGCAGGGACCAGCTTCCAAGCATTGCCTTGATAATCAATCGTTGAGGTGCCAGCGCATGATGTGCCGGGACCGGCGGCGCAGTCATTGGCACCGGCGAGCGATACGCCGTAGCATTTTTCCATGCCTGCTGGAGTTGCAGCAGAGACGGGCGCGGTTGAGAGTGTAAGAGCGGCGCTCATGGCACCGGCTAAAACGAGGGCGGATGTAGCAGACTTTTTCATGGTTTCTCTCCAGTAGACTATGCGGTTGCAGTAAAATGTACCCCGGCTCGACCAGTTGATGTCGGCTCGGCCTTGTCGCTTAAGAGAATGGGTATGAAAGGCCTCAAGTGGAAATCACGAATGCGCGTCCCCAATCACGGTCTTCCTCACCTTCCTGTGATTAAAAAACGGCTGAAATCATGTTCAGAACGGAACCTTACCCGCCAGGATTGTTAAGTCCGTTGACGTACCGTCGGGGCTCGCAACCGTCACGGCCTCACCGACAGACGCTTGCTGGTCACTCAGCGGAAGACAGGAAGGCGCATCGGCGGATACTCACGTCATAAACAGGGGTTCCCACAGCACAAACAAACGTGAATGCAAGAACGACCACGCTCCTAGACCTCGTCATCATCCTTATGGTTAACGAAAGCTTGAGGCATTGCGCCGCTGGATTCGCTTTGGGGAGTCAAAAAGACGCCGCTCACGGCCATTTGAGCGCCGGTGATCGTTCGGCATGATTGATTATTTGTTAATCCGGAACGCATTTTCATCTAACCGATTGAAAACAATAAGTTTTTTATAGGTCAGCAAGACTGTCTTACTCCCTTGATCCACCCCCCCCTTATCTGGCAATATCCCCTCCGCTCCGGACCTGCGGACGGAGCTTCCTAGCGCACAGTCAAGCGACGACGCGCGAATGGAAAAGCGCCTGGCCCAGGCGCGCTTAAGTAGAGGGCGTCCAGCAGAACGGCCCGCCGAGAAGGCGGCACTGCACCGGACACGTGGCAGAGAGTTGTGACCCAACCCACTGTCGCGCCTTTTTCGCGGGATGTAAGCCGTGTAACGGCAAACTGGTTGGATAAACCGCGCACACAACGCGGCGAGGATCGGTACTGGATCAAGATCATGCCCGTCGGACTGACAGGCATGCTCGACAGAAGAATTATGTTGGGATGACAAAGCGTATGAAAAAGAACCATAAAAGCACAGGTTCAGCTCCTGAAGCTCAAGCAGGCGAGCGGACAAAGACGGTCCGCCCCGCAGGTCTTCCAGCTGCGCAAGGTCTCTATGACCCATCAAATGAACACGACGCTTGTGGCATCGGCTTTGTGGCAAACATCCACAATCGCAAAAGCCACAGCATGATTGCGAACGGCCTCAAGATTCTGGAAAACCTGGAGCACCGGGGGGCTGTTGGTGCCGACCCTAAGGCTGGCGATGGCGCGGGTATCCTTATCCAAATGCCAGATGCTTTCATGCGCAAAGTGGCGGCAGTCGAAAAAATCGAACTCCCCGAAGAGGGCGCCTACGGCGTCGGCTTCTTCTTCCTGCCTAAGGATGATGCGGCACGGACCAAGATAGAAGCGCTTGTCGAAGATATGATCGCGGCTGAAGGTCAAACACTTTTGGGCTGGCGCGATGTGCCTGTCGACAATTCAGATCTTGGCTATTCAGTACTCCCGACAGAGCCCACACATCGTCAGGTCTTCGTCGCCCGTGGATCCAAGACAGCCGATCAGGATGCCTTTGAGCGCAAACTCTATGTGATCCGCAAGCGTGTTGAGCTGGGCGTTGACACCATGGGCGATGACGAAGCAGCAAGCTTCTTCTATGTCCCTTCATTCTCCTCACGAACCCTGAACTATAAGGGCATGCTGCTCGCGGTTCAGGTGGGACAATACTACAAAGACCTACAAGATGAAGACATGGTGTCGGCCCTGGCGCTGGTACACCAACGCTTCTCGACAAACACGTTTCCGACCTGGAGCCTGGCCCACCCCTTCCGTCTGATTTGTCACAATGGCGAAATCAACACAAAGCGCGGCAATGAAAACTGGATGTTCGCGCGCCAGGGATCCATGGCGTCAGAAATTCTCGGCGATGACCTCAAAAAGCTCTATCCGGTTATCCCTGAGGGACAGTCCGATACGGCAGCCTTCGACAACGCGCTGGAGCTTCTCGTCGCCGGTGGCTATTCGCTCTCCCATGCCATGATGATGCTGGTCCCAGAAGCCTGGGCGGGCAATCCGCTCATGAGCGCGGATCGTCGTGCATTTTACGAATATCACGCAGCCCTGATGGAGCCATGGGACGGTCCAGCAGCGGTTGCCTTTACAGATGGGCGTCAGATCGGCGCCACACTGGACCGGAACGGCCTGCGCCCTGCACGTTACTATGTGACAGATGATGGCGATGTCATGATGGCATCGGAAATGGGTGTTCTGCCGCCAGAAGAAAGCAAGGTCACCCAGAAGTGGCGTCTGCAGCCTGGCAAAATGTTGCTTATCGATCTTGAAGAAGGTCGGATCATTGGTGACGATGAACTGAAAACCACCCTCGCCGCCTCCCATCCCTATCAAGAATGGTTGGATCGCGATCAGTTGGTGCTTGAGGACCTGCCCGATCCAAAGAACACCGTGACACCGCGCATCCACGCGGAGCTGCTCGATTGCCAGCAGGCCTTTGGCTACACACAGGAAGATCTCAGCCTCCTGATGGCCCCCATGGCGGAAACCGGGCAGGAAGCGATCGGCTCCATGGGGACAGATACACCCATCGCCGCACTGTCTGGTCTTTCCAAACCACTCTACAACTACTTCCAGCAACTCTTTGCCCAGGTGACAAACCCTCCCATCGACCCTATTCGGGAAGAGACAGTAATGTCCCTCGTGTCTCTCATCGGACCGCGGCCAAATCTGCTTGAGCTCCATTCCGCAGGCGACCAGAAGCGCCTGGAAGTCCGTCAGCCGATCCTCACTAACGGAGACCTGGAGAAAATCCGGACCATTGGGGACATTCCCGACAATAACTTCCGCGCAGTGACCCTCGACATCACATATGACGTGGCAAACGGCGCCGAGGGCATGGAAGCCGCCCTCAAGGACCTCTGCACCGAGGCCGAAAAGGAAGTTCAGGCCGGCGATAACATCATCATTCTCTCAGACCGCCTGATCTCTGCAGATCGGATTGCGATCCCCGCCCTTTTGGCCACAGCAGCGGTACATCATCACCTGATCCGTAAAGAGCTGCGGACTGCAGTGGGCATCGTTGTTGAAACAGGCGAAGCGCGAGAGGTGCATCATTTCGCCTGTCTCGCAGGCTTCGGCGCAGAAGCAATAAACCCTTATCTCGCTTTCGAAACCCTGATCGATGCCAAAGCACGCCTATCAGCGGATCTGAGCAATGAGGAAATCACCAGCCGTTACATCAAGGCGGTGAACAAAGGTCTGCTCAAGGTTATGTCCAAAATGGGCATCTCCACCTATCAGTCCTATTGCGGCGCGCAAATTTTCGACGCGGTTGGCCTCACCACAGCGTTTGTGAAAAAATACTTCACCGGCACATCCACAACCATTGAAGGCGTTGGCCTGGCAGAGATTGCCGAAGAAACAGTCCGCCGTCACACCGATGGGTTCGGCAATGTGCCTGTTCTGAAAGACGCACTGGAGGTCGGAGGCGATTATGCCTACCGCGTCCGAGGCGAAGAGCACGTCTGGTCACCCGATTCCATCCGGGATCTTCAGCACGCAGTGCGCGGCGACTCGAAAGAAGATTACAAGTCTTTCGCCAAAGCCGTGAACGTACAAAACGAGCATCTCTACACCATCCGCGGTCTCTTCGACATTAAGAAGGCCGAAGATGATGGCCGAGCGTCGGTGCCATTGGCCGAAGTTGAAGACGCGAAAGATATCGTAAAGCGCTTTGCAACCGGCGCCATGTCCTTTGGCTCCATCAGCCGCGAAGCTCACACGACTCTCGCTGTCGCGATGAACCGGATTGGTGGCAAGTCAAACACCGGCGAAGGCGGTGAAGAAGTTGACCGCTTCACACCACTGCCGAACGGCGACAGCATGCGCTCGGCCATCAAGCAGGTGGCCTCCGGGCGCTTTGGTGTGACAGCCGAATATCTCGTCAACTCTGACATGATCCAGATTAAAATGGCCCAGGGTGCCAAGCCCGGCGAAGGCGGCCAGCTGCCAGGTCATAAGGTAGATGCAGTGATCGCCAAGGTGCGTCACTCAACACAGGGCGTTGGCTTGATCTCCCCTCCACCGCACCACGACATCTACTCAATCGAAGATTTGGCTCAGCTCATCTTCGACTTGAAGAACGTGAACCCATCAGCTGACATTAGCGTCAAGCTGGTATCTGAAGTGGGCGTGGGCACAGTTGCCGCAGGCGTATCAAAGGCCCGCGCTGACCACGTCACCATCTCGGGCTATGAAGGTGGCACCGGCGCAAGCCCGCTTACCTCCATCAAGCATGCGGGCAGCCCCTGGGAAATCGGCCTCGCCGAAACGCACCAGACCCTTGTGATGAACCGCTTGCGGGACCGCATCACGGTACAGGCTGATGGGGGTCTGCGGACTGGACGTGATGTAATCATCGCAGCACTCCTGGGCGCAGATGAGTTTGGCTTCTCAACCGCCCCACTGATTGCTGCAGGCTGCTTGATGATGCGCAAGTGTCATCTCAACACATGCCCTGTTGGCATCGCGACCCAGGACCCCGTCCTTCGGAAGCGTTTTGTTGGCGCACCTGAACATGTCATCAATTATTTCTTCTTCGTCGCAGAAGAAGTTCGCGAGCTGATGGCAGAGCTGGGCTACCGGACATTCAATGAAATGATTGGCCAGATGCAGATGCTCGACAAACGCCGCGCGGTGAACCATTGGAAAGCGAAGGGTCTCGACTTCTCCCGCCTCTTCCACAAGCCCGAAGCGGCTGAAGGTGTCGGCACCTACCGAACGAAGGCTCAAGATCACAATATTGATGAAGTCCTGGACCGGAAACTCATCGAGCTGTCAGAGCCTGCCATCGCGAACGGCAAGCCGGTCTCCATCGAACTACCGATCAAAAACACAGACCGTACAGCCGGCGCAATGCTCGGCGGCGAAATCGCCAAACGACATGGCCACAAGGGCCTTGTCGAAGACCTTGTTCACATCAAGCTCAAGGGCACAGCCGGTCAAAGCTTCGGGGCCTGGGTGACCCGTGGTGTCACCTTGGAACTGGAAGGCGACGGCAACGATTATGTTGGCAAAGGCCTGTCTGGTGGTCGTCTGATTGTCTATCCGCCAAAAGAAGCACAACAAATAGTGCCCGAAGAAAGCATCATCGTTGGCAACACCGTTCTTTACGGTGCGGTTGAAGGCGAATGTTATTTCCGCGGTGTGGCTGGCGAACGCTTCGCCGTCAGAAACTCCGGCGCCATCGCTATTGTTGAAGGAGCTGGCGACCACTGCTGTGAATACATGACCGGCGGCGTTGTTGTTGTGCTCGGCGAAACAGGCCGCAACTTTGCAGCTGGCATGTCAGGCGGCATCGCATACGTGCTGGACGAAGACGGTCAGTTCGAACGCCGCTGCAACATGGCAATGGTAGATCTCGAGCCAGTCTTGGCCGAAGAAGAGGTCAACCAGGACCGTCACCACCAAGGGGGCGATCTGGCAACCCATGGTCGGGTAGACGTCATGTCGGACATGACACGGTTTGACGCGGAACGTCTGCGTCAATTGATCGAAAATCATGCGCACTACACAAATTCTTCTCGTGCGCAGACGATCCTGGAAAATTGGGACGACTATCTGCCTAAGTTCCGCAAGGTTATGCCGGTTGAATATCGCCGCGCCCTTCAAGAACTGGCAGCACAACAGGCCGAACAGCCGCAGCTCGTAGTGGCCGGAGAATAAGCATGGGTAAAGTAACTGGTTTCCTAGAAATTGATCGTCGCGACCGCACAACCCGGCCTGCGGCCGACCGTGTGCGCGAGTTCAAAGAATTTGTCATTCCGCTGGGCGAAGAAGGTACAAAAGAGCAAGCCGCACGCTGCATGGATTGCGGCATTCCCTTTTGTCACAATGGCTGCCCGGTCAACAATCAGATCCCCGATTGGAACGATCTGGTCTATCGCGACGAATGGCAAAATGCGCTGAAAAATCTGCATTCAACAAACAATTTCCCTGAATTCACCGGCCGCATCTGCCCCGCTCCCTGCGAGGCATCCTGCACGCTGAACCTCATTGATGCTCCGGTTACAATCAAGACCATCGAATGCGCAATTGTGGATCGGGGATGGGACGAAGGCTGGATTGCTCCCCAGCCTGCAGAACACAAGCTCGGCAAGAAAGTCGCTGTCATCGGTGCCGGACCTGCAGGCATGGCCTGTGCTCAGCAATTGGGTCGCACCGGCTACGACGTGCACCTCTATGAGAAGAACGCGAAAGCCGGTGGCCTCCTCCGCTATGGCATTCCAGACTTCAAGATGGAAAAGAATCATATCGACAAGCGTGTTGAGCAGATGGAAGGCGAAGGTGTGACCTTCCACTACAACACCAATGTGGGTGTCGACATATCTTCCAACGATCTGATGAAAGAATATGACGCCGTTATCGTCTCCGGCGGTGCTGAATACCCCCGCGACCTCCCCATTGAGGGCCGTGATCTGGCGGGCGTGCATTTCGCCATGGATTTCCTGCCTCAGCAAAACCGTCGCGTCAGCGGCGAAGCGCTTGGAGCCGTCGAGCCCATCATGGCGAGCGGCAAACACGTCATTGTCATTGGCGGTGGTGATACCGGGTCTGACTGCATCGGCACATCTGTGCGTCACGGAGCTCTTTCCGTGACACAGCTAGAAATCATGCCGATGCCGCCGGAAAAAGAAGACAAGCTCATGACGTGGCCCGATTGGCCTCTGAAGCTTCGCACCTCATCCAGCCACCAAGAAGGCGCGGAACGCGAATTCGCGGTTATGACGCAAAAGCTCACCGGGCCTGATGGTAATGTGGAAAAACTCCACTGCATCCGAGTGGATGACAAGATGCAGCCCATTGCTGGAACCGAGTTTGAACTGAAAGCAGATCTTGTCCTTCTCGCGATGGGGTTCATTCACCCGATCCATGAAGGACTATTGACCGAACTCGCTGTTGAACTGGATGGACGCGGCAATGTTGCAGCTGACACATCCACGTATCAGTCCAGCGAAGAGAAGGTTTTTGCCTGTGGCGATATGCGCCGCGGACAATCACTTGTCGTGTGGGCCATCCGCGAAGGGCGTCAATGCGCCAGAGAAGTGGATATCTTCCTCACTGGATCAAGCAACCTGCCCCGGTAAAAACCCGAGACTAGGAACCTGACGTTTCCAAGACCGCGCCGCGCAACAAGCCGGTGCGGTCTTTTTCGTCACCCTCACCCACATGATCAATATCACCCAGGCGTAAATCAGGATCGACAATAAGGGCATCGCTCCAAGGACGCTGAACAAGACCCGCAACTTGGCTCCGAATATCAGCCAGCACAGCAGCGACGCCGTGCCGTTCCATCTCGCCATGCCAGGTTTCCGCCATAACAATCACGGTATCCTGCACGGGACCGATCGACAGGCCTTGGACGAGTTGCACCAGACCAGCGCTGTTGAGGAGAAGAAGCACCAAAACAGTCATGACGAAGGCCCGCCGCACCCGCCCAACGCTCTTGCGCGTTACATCCTCATCGCGAATATCCGCTTTGGAAAGCGCCGCCCAGCCTTCTTCTAAAGCACCGAGATTGTCGAAGCGCTCCACAACACCTTCCATCTCAATAGGAGTGATTGCATTCATGTATCGCCTCCTAAAACTGGAAATAGATGAAGGGCGCAACACCCTCGGGCGCAACCGCCCAGATGAAAAACACGACCGCCCCAAATACCGGTCCAAGAGCAGGCGACGGCAACAATTTCATGCCCGAGCCAACCCAGCGTCCAAGGGACGGCGGGGTAAAGTGAAATGCGAGAGCGCCAGCAATCAACAGGACCAGGAACGGCGTAGCGTGCTGTACCGGAGTCGACCAATCACCAAACCCGACCAAATAATCATAGGCCAACCCAAAGCTTTCCGCCCTGAAGAAAATCCAGGCAAAACAGACCATGTGGAAGGTGAGCACAACACCCACAACCCAGCTTGCCGCATCAGAAATTCGCGAGACAGCTTGCGGCTCTCCCTCCACCGGAGGGGCCAGCGCAGCAAAGCGTCCGCGTACATAACGCTCAATGCCCAGCATCACGCCGTGGAAGGTTCCCCAGAACACGAAGGTCCACGCCGCCCCGTGCCACAGACCGCCCAGGAACATGGTCAGGAAGAGATTACGATAGGTTCCAGACTCACCCTTACGGCTGCCGCCCAGCGGAATGTAGAGATAGTCCCGGAGCCAGCTGGAAAGTGAGATGTGCCAACGCCGCCAGAACTCCTGCAAGGACGCCGAGCGATAGGGCTGGTTGAAGTTTGCGTTAAATCGGTATCCCAGAAGTGCGGCGATCCCGATTGCAATGTCGCTATATCCTGAGAAGTCGCAATAAATCTGGATGGCATAACCATACACACCAATCAGCAAATCGACCGCACCGAGCACACTGGGGTCAAAAAATACCGGGTCGACAAGTTCGGTCGCCAGATAGTTAGCGATTACCATCTTCTTGATGAGCCCGGACAATATCAGGGTAATGCCAAGCCCAACCATCGCAGGGGTGAGGGACGGCTTTTCTTCCAACTGCGGTAGAAAATGCGCCGCGCGGACAATTGGTCCGGCCACCAATTGCGGAAAGAAGGAGATGTAAAGGCAGACATCAACCACGGAGCGCTGAGCCGCGACATCACGCCGATAAACATCCACCACATAGGAAATCCCCTGGAAGGTGAAGAAGGAAACGCCCACTGGCAGGATGACCTCCAGGAAGGGAAGGTCGCGCTCCAAACCCAAGACCACAAGAATGTCGTCCAGGCTCTCCAGGAAGAAGCCGTAATATTTGAAGAAACCAAGAACACTGAGATTGGCGATCACCGCCAGCGCGACAATAAAACGGCGAAGCCCGTCGCGCTCAAGCCCGCCTAGAGCGCGGCCGAACAGATAGTTCGCCAATGAAGAGAGCGCCAGCAGACCGACAAAGCGCCAGTCCCACCAACCATAAAATGTGTAAGAGGCCGCGAGCAGGAAAAGTTTGCGCAGGTCCGCCGTCCGCCGCAGCTCCCAGCTGACGGCAAACACAATCAGAAAAAATATACCGAATTCTAATGTCGGAAAGAGCATTCCGCCGCCCCGGCCCCTACTGTTTTGCCCCACGCGCGCCAAGGGTTAACAATACCCTCAGCATGACAAATGAGTGTCCCGCGAACGGCGCAAAACCACAACGTTAGGGTGATATTTACCTTAACGCGCAAGGCCCCAATCTCTGCCTAACTGGCCAAACGGCGACGACAAACAAGGGCTTCATAAGGACCGATCAACTTGTCCCAGAGTTTGGCGGCCATGAGGTCTGCCCCAGCAGGGGTCAGATGAACATGATCGCCATATGCCAGCGGAGGCTCACTGAAGACATAGTCGTGAATAACACAGGCACCACCCATCGCTGCTGCCCCGTCCCAAAAGGCAAGTCCTTGTGTGCGGGCAACGCCTTTTTGTACGTCTTGAACATCTTTCAGTCTGGGCGGTCCATGCCATCGACCAAGAACAGGGTCCTGGCCACCACTGAGGCTCGCATAGGTCGCGCGCTCATGAAGCGCCAAAGGCTCGCACGGCAAGGCAGAAAGAGAAGCCGCTTGCGTTGACGGACGCAGTTCCGCCCAGGCAGGCAGACGGGCCCCATCAAAGGCCCCGAGCAACAGAATTGTGGCATTCGGGAGCTGCGCCTTCAGCATCTCAACCCGGCGCTCCAACGTGGCACGATAGAGCCCCACATCCAGCGCATCATCAAAACCCTCATTGGTTCCATAGCCAAGCAGAATAAGGTCGGGCTGCAAGGCGGCAAGTTCGGCTGCCACAATTCTGGCATCCCAAGCATCCATCACCCGCAAAGTCGCACCTGGAATGCCCTGCGTCTCATAGACAATACCAGGCCCGGCCCCCTCCCCGCCCCAGCCAAGAAGGGACACGGGGCCATCACCTGTAGGACGCACCAGAACACGCCGTGCCATCGGCGCCTCAACCGTCACCTGCATCAAGCGCGGTGCAACTCCGTTGGTTTCAAAGCGTTTGCCGGGCCTACCATCAACATCCAAAGACAGCGATCCACCGCCCGGCTGTTGAAGCACGTTGAGAGTAATCTTTTGCAGGGGAACACCGCCTTCAAGGGTAAGGCTCATCCAGTCCTCAGACGACGCACTCTCAGCCCGATAGCCTGAAAGACCAAAGGGACCAACGCCGACACCCGAAAGGCTCGAAAAAATCGTCCAGCCATCGCTAGCATCAACAGAGATCCCCTCCCGACCGTAGTAAGGAAAGGGCTTCCCAGGCGGCAACTGCCCCCGGCCGGCATCACCAAACCGGGCAGAAAACCGGCGCTGCAAGGACCCGGAAAACCTGTCGCCAGCAATATGGCTGTCGCCTAGATGAAGAATGCGCAGGCGATGGGAACCTGCACCGCGCTCCAACGCGGACAACCTGTCATAGAACGCGCTAAGGGCAGGATCGGCAGGCGTGAAGGGAGCGCATGGCTCAGTGGCGCATCCGCTGACCACGAGTGCCAGCAGACTTACAATCCACTTATGGGTCAGAGTCTTGGCCAACGCCAATCATCCGCCCGTCCAGGACGAAGCTCTGGAACATCAGCAGGCTCCGTCTCTACAGAGGACGCCACAAGAGGCGCCGGCTCTAGAGAGGGTGACGTCGGGAGAGTTGTTGGCGCTGTCTGCACTTGCTCCAGTGGCACCTCATCTTCCAGACTTGAGCGCTGAACTGGCAACTCGTCGCCTGGCAAAATACCTGCGTTCCGATCCCTTACAAGATCATCGGCAACGACCGATGCCAGCACCCGGTACCCAGCCAGTGTGAAGTGAATACCATCATCCGCCCGCAGCAACCGGCGGCGCCCGTTTGTGTCTGGTCCATAGGCTTGATAGGCACCAGAAGCATTGGCCAGATCATTCCAGGTTGGAATAAAGGGAACACCGTTCGCTTGCGCCCGCTCGGCATAAATTTTGTTGAAATAACGCATGTCACCACCAAACCGCGGACTGCGCATAACGGGTAGCCCGACCCAATAGACGAGAACGCCCCGGTCCTTAAGCGACCGTGTAAACTGGTCGACCCGCTCCTTATAGGCAGCTTCCCAGCCCGGCGCACGCAACCGATGACGGTGCCCTTGGTCATCGACCAGCACCTGACGGTCATTCGTGCCAATCATAATGACGGCAATGTCGACCTGCTCTTCTGCGAGAACCTTTTCAACCTCGGCATTCCAATCAAAATAATCTCGGCGCACAAAGCCCGTCGACACTTTCGACCGCTTGGTAATATTGAAGCGCGGATCACCTTTAAGTTCCCGGTAAAGTCCGGCCCATAGACCGTCCCCCAGGGAATCCCCCAGAATGACCACATTCATGATCCGGTCGAGGACTTGCCCCCGACCAGGAACACCACCCCGATCCCCGGGTCCGACGATCGGCGGCATAATCGAAACCGGGCTATTTGGTGATGGAACATGGGGAGTCAGCGCCGCACTGCGGGCAATCGCTGGGCGCGGCAGGGGAACGGGAGCAGAAACTGTCCCAAATCCGCCAGGTTCCGCCCGTGTCGGCCACGCCCAAAGTGCCGCCGCCAAAACCAGGAACAACGCCAGTGCGAACCGAAAAAACCACTTAAATTCAATACCTTGCGCGCGCAACGCCCCATCCCTTACAAAAACCATCGGCCAGCCTGTCTCATTTTGAGACAGCATTATGCCCTTACAAGAGGGACTGGTGCAGCAGCCGTGCCGGACGGCTTGCCAATCTATAGCCCGAAGAGTGTAGGAGGCTTGAGCGTCGCTGCCAATCTGCTATCGCACGCCCGAAAAACTGTCACACGGCTGTGCGGAGGATCTCGCTCACAATGCGCTCAAGGTCGTTCAGGGAAGAACAAACCACCGCCTTGTCACAATGAGGGCTGAGCCGTTTCATCTCAGAATCCCCCGTATTCCAGAGGGTTTTGCCTTCCGGGTTGAGCCATAACACGCGCTTGGCGCGATCATGGACCTTGTCCAGAATATCTGCTCGTGGATCGCCAAAGTTTGAGCGGGCATCTCCAAGGATCAACACCGTCGTCCGGTGATCAATATCATCAAGCGCGATGGCCTCGAAATCCTCAAACGCGCGTCCATAGTCGGTAGATCCACCACCATGCAGCGTGAGGGCTTCAGAAATCGCCGCCTCAATCTTCTTCTCCGCAAAGAGGTCCGTCACCTCGCCCAGCTGATTGGAAAAGGCAAAGGCGCGCACTTTCGGCAAAACTTCGGTCAATGAATAGAGGAACATCATAAGAAACGTCGCATACTGCGCGACAGATCCCGACACATCGCAGATCGCCACAACCTTTGGGCGATCGACTTTCGTCTGTTTCCAGGCGATATCAAACATCAAGCCGTCATACTCAATATTCTGTCGAATGGTCCGGCGCACATCAAGCTGGCCCCTGCGCGACTTCTTTTTCCGCCGCGAGTTGAGCGCCAAAAGACGCTTCGCCATTTTGCGCACTAGCGCCTGCATCAATTTGAAATCGCGGCGATCAACATTAGAGATATTGATCTTGGAGAGAACCTCCTCCCGCAACTGGCGACCAGCGTTTGCTGTATAGAGCTCAAGCTGGCGCTCTACATAGTCACGCACTTCAAGACGGAACGCTTCGCGTAGCTCCCGCAGATTTTCTGCTCTCGATTCCCCCGCACCCGTCCCAGACCGCTGCTCTTCATTGATGGTCGCGTTAAGACCATCCAGCCCCATCGCTTCCATGATCCGGCGTGTAAAGAGCCCGCGTTGAGTGAACAGTCGGATTCTATCCGCACCGACCTCGCGGCCAGCCGCAGCGAGTGGTCCCTGCAACTCAACATCATCCCCATTTTCCAACAAAGCTGTCAGATCACGGTCGGGGGCTGCCTCGCTATTTTCAGCAGCACCCTCGCGATCATCAGAACCAGATCCGCCCGAGCCTGGTGCTGAACCACTATCGCTGGGCTGCCCGCTGCCTTCGCTCTCGCCGCCTTCACCCTCTTGTTCTTCGCCATCATCACCGGCCTCACTCCCGTCTTCAGAAGCTTCAGGGTTCTGCGCCTCATTTTCATTATTCGCAGGCTTGGGTGGCTTGAATTGGTCAAAAGCAAAAAACTGATCGAAGCAATCGTTGAAGGCAAATTTCTCTTCGTCTGTCTTTGCGAGCACTTGGCTGAGCGCATCTTTCAGGACCTGCCGGTCAGTAAAGCCAACCAGCTCAGCCACACGACCTGCATCGACGCTTTCAGAAATCGAGACACGCACATCCTGAGCGCGCAACGCCCGAACGAAGTTGGAGAGAACCTGGCTCATCTCATCACTCCGCCGCGGCGCGGGCCTTGGTCGTCAGCGCGTTAATGTCGCCATCAATATTGTCGATATCGTCCTGGAACTTGAGCAGGATATTGAGCGTATTGCGCACCATGTCCGAATCGAGCTCTTTGGCGTGAAGCAGAACCAGTGTGCGTGCCCAATCAATCGTCTCGCTGACAGCAGGGACTTTCTTCAGTTCCAGCTCGCGCAGATTCTGAACGAAAGAAATCAGCTGCTTACGCAGCCCCTCTTCTACTTCCGGCACCCGCGACGTGATGATCCGTGTCTCAAGATCTGCGTCTGGAAAGGGGATGTAGAGGTGAATGCAACGACGCTTCAAGGCATCACCAATCTCACGCGTGTTGTTCGACGTAAGGAAGACAATCGGCGAGCTTTTGGCTTTGATCGTGCCAAGCTCTGGAACAGTGATCTGATATTCAGAAAGAAGTTCCAGCAAAAACGCCTCAAACTCATCATCGGATTTATCGATTTCGTCAATGAGGAGAACCGAGCCGTTCTCAGCCCACAGCGATTTCAACAGCGCCCGTGGCTCAAGAAACTCTTCAGAAAAGAACGTGTCATCAAATTCGTGCAACCGGTCCATAGAAGCCGCAAGGCCTTGTGCACCCTCCATCAGGTCGCCCAGTTTTTCTTTCAGCACCTGCGTATAAAGAAGCTGCTTGCCATATTTCCACTCATACAGCGCTTTTGCTTCATCCAAGCCTTCGTAACACTGAAGACGGATAAGCTCGAGATTAAGATATTCTGACGTCGCTTTGGCAAGCTCGGTCTTACCCACACCCGGAGGGCCCTCAACAAGGATGGGCTTTTCCAATTTACGGGCGAGGAAGATGGCGGTCGCGATATGCGCGTTACAAATGTAACCCTCGTTCGCAAAGCCATCCTGAATTTCAGCAATTTCTGCTCTTGGCGCTGTCACGTCGTCTCTTTCTCAAATCAATCAATGTCTGTTGCGGCGGACAATATCACAGGAGTCGTAGCAAGCACCCCTTGAATGACCACCAAAAAGGAGACGGCCATCTCAGTAATTTAACGCAGCGGCAAGAAGGACTCTTGAGCATTTCTGCGACTTTAAAGGCCATTGGCCATGGAGACACGGAGTATCTGGCGGACCACGTCTGCTTGGTCCACGGCCCCTAGTTTAGCGCGGATATGAGCAAATTGCGTTCTAACCGTATTCATCGACAGGCCTTCCTCCCTCGCATAGTCGGCAAGACTGGTCCCTCTTGCGAAGGCAGCCGCAAGGCGCGCCTCCCTCTGGCTTCAAGCGCTTAAGGAGCGTCCGTTTCAAAACAACCGGTTTGAGGCAGCCGCAACAAGCACTTTGCGAACGACAGCAGCCTGATCAGACGCACCTAGTTTCGTTTTTACATTCGCGAAATGCGTTCGCACCGTGGTAATTGCGACGTCTGTTGCAGCTGCATAGTCTGTGAGGGACACCCCTTCTGCAAATGCGGCCGCAACTGCAGCCTCGCGCGGGGACAGATCATACCAAGTCTGCAGTGCCTCAATATCGATCGGCATCTTGTCGGGATCAGCGATGATCCGAAGCAATACGACGGGCGGTGCCCCGCGATCTTCCGGCAGCGGCGCAAGGCGCTTACACCGCACCAGCATCGTCTCACCTTTTTGATTGGCGAGCCGAAGCGCGCGTCCATCCTCAGTCTCTGATGGAGAAAAAAGCGTATCCAGCGCCTGGTGCAATACTTCTTCAGACGCATCACTTGTCCCCACAAGCCGTCCGTTCTTTAGCTCCAAAGGCGTTTTCTGATCCAGCACAAGGCGTGCTTGTTCATTGGACAATAGAACATGTCGACTGGCGCTGAGCAGAACCATGGCATCTGCTGCCTGAGTAAAAAGAAGAGATAACCAGTCGCGCTCTACCTGGTCCTGCGTGACCAAGGCCCCATGTTTCAAACGCCGCTGAATGAACGGCCAGACCCAATCTGGACCATGCACACGCGCCCACTCAAACACCTGATCAATCCGGTCTGCCGTGTGGGGCTGGATGTAGCTCTTTATATGTTCCTGATAGGCATTGATGAGTTGATCAGACTCTTCCTTGCTCATGCCGCGCGGATTGCTGGTACGACGTCGAACGAACTGCCCAATTTTGGCAAGACAGGCCGAGCTTTGGGTCGAAAGGGGAGCGAGCTCTTGCCACGTTTCCGGCAAGCCATCCCACTGGTGAAAGTTTACCTTGCCGCCAACACCGCGCAATTTTTCAGACAACAAAATTGCGTCATCATAAAGAACATCATTCACATCCCCATGAATTTCGACGGGAGGCAATCCGCTGAGATCCGCCAAACCAGGCGAGGCCAGTGGATGCCGGGGATCTGCGCCCTGCAGATATTCAAACGCGAGCGTCATGATGAGCTCTACATCCGATGTCGTTTCGCGCGGCCGGATATTGGCAACATAAGATCCACCAGAAAAAGTGAGATCGATCAGCGGACAGAGCGCCACAATTCCGGCTGGCAGTGTCTTTCCTTGATCGCGCAATGACAGCATGGCGGCAAAAGCGATGCCTGCGCCTGCTGTATCTCCCATCACGACGATCTTTGACGGATCATTCCCCTGCTCAACCAGCGCTTCATAGGTCGCCACAATATCTTCGATAGCGAGAGGAAATGGATGTTCAGGGGCCAGCCGATAGTCAAGAAGAAGCACCCGCGCCCGAGCGTGTGTCGCGAGCCGCGAGGCGATGACCTCATGCATCGGGCCGCGATTGAGCGCGAAAGTACCCCCATAAACATAGAGGATAATGCGGGAGTCAGGCTTCGCGTCAGGCTGCATCACCCACAGACCGGAAACCGGCAATCCCTCAGCGTCGACCTTCACGGTCCCAAGCTCATCAATATCCGTTTTACTCATCACTCGGCCCCCACCACTAGACAAAATATCTAGGGCAATTGAACTTTTGGCAACTCATCACTTTTGATGAGGTGGCTCTTTGTTTCCCCAGCAATAGTGCGTGTAACGAGACATCAAGAGGGGTTGAGTGATGGGTAAGGGGCAAACAGGCCTAAAGGGCGCCTTGGGTTTAGTAGTGGCGATAGGCGGTTTTGGAGTGGTTGGAACATCACCTGCCGTAGCGGCAACCTCGGCTGGCTGCGCCGCGGCGAACGCTGGGGCCTTCGACTTAAGCATCCCCGTCGGCAATCCGCTCCAGTTTGGCGGCTCTGTCTCCCAGACATTTGCCGCGGGCGACGTCATCACCGCGACAACGACCGGGGTACCTACTGGCACCCAGGCCTTTCTTTCCCAGGGCATGTCCTCCATTTCGATCGTGAATGCGTCCTTTGCCGACGTGACCGGGTCTGGAACAATACCCTCTGCGGGAACTTTTACGCTCACCAGAACGCTATCGGCCAATGTCGCGAATGGCGGCACGCTCACCTTCATGTGCGCGCCCGGCCCGATGGTCGGCAGCGGCGGCGGTGGCGCAACCCCAAGCGCTGACGAACAGGCAGACACCGCAACCAACGCCACCACAACAGCCGTGATTGTTGAGGACAGCGTCGTGGACAGCATTCTGGATGACATCATCACAACCAATCCAGAACCTCAGGGACCGAGCCAAGCTGACCTCGAAGAACGCCAAGGCTTGGAACAGGAGTACACAAAACTCGACGAAGAGGCCTCCGATTTAGAACGTGATCTTGAAGAACAGCGCAAGGACCGCAAGGTTCTAGAGGATTCAATACGACACGAACAAAGGCGGATAAACACAAGATTCGCCGAAGAGGACAGAACGGAAGAAGAAAAAGACAGAGGGCCTACCCTCAAGGAGATAGATGAAGGTGTATCGTCATTTGTACCCATCGACATGGGTCAAGGCAGATATGCAGCCGCCCAATCTTCAATCGCTGAATCTAATAAATTGATTGAGTCCACCGACAACGAGATACGTGCCATTGAAGGCCGCATTGCGGAAATCAAAACACAACAAGAAGCACTCGCAAAGCGCCTAGGACTTACCCCGGCGCCAACATCCCAACTGCCGCAAATCTCAGATGAGTTCGATATAGACAACCTACCCTCTGGCGACACGAGCGAGGGCGAAACCATTTTCTTTGTAGGCCAAGATCCATTCACCCGTGCGCTGGCCCGCTACCGGGGCTTCCGCCTGGACGTCGCAGATACCGGCGAAGGTTTTAATGACAGCGTGAAGCCCCTCTCCTTCTCACGCACACTTTCCTCCACGGTCGTGGGTTGGGTGCGCGCCGTCTACACAGACTATGAACAGGATGATGCCTCCCAGCAGGAGGGCGACAATATTCTGATCGCGCTCGGTGTGCATAAAGACTTCAACGATGAGCTGCGCATCGGGCTCTTTGCCACCACAACCTGGGGAGACGTATCCTCACCAGTCAACGCGCTGGACATTGACAGCCAAGGCTATTCGCTTGGCACCTATGGTCGCTACAAGCTAGGTGAGATTGATCTCAATGCATCAGCACGCATCGGCCTCACCGACAATGATATCTCGGTGGGTGGCACGACAGGTTCCTATGACACACGTCTCGCTTCCGCGACATTCGGCATATCCGGCCAGGAGCAACTCTCAGATTCTGTCTGGATGCGTCCGGCAGTCTCAGTCACCGGCACCTGGGTGAATCGGGAGGACTACCAGAACTCCACGGGCACCAACATTGGCGGCAACACCACCTGGTCCGGCAATGTCACCGCAGGCCCCACTATTGGCACAAGCCTCACACCACCTTCAGGTTTCAAACGTCTGCAGCCAGCCATTGGTCTGCAAGCCACCTACACGTTCTCAGACCAGGATACGCAAGCAGGCACAGTGACAGCGAGCGAGGACGACTATCTGTCTCTCTCCCTCTCGCCACAACTCTCTATGGAGTTCGACAATGGCGCGAGCCTGGATGTCTTCGGCTCATACTTCGGGATCGGCGCAGACCTCGACGGTTGGTCCGTCGGGGGAACCTTCTCCATACCTCTCAACTAGCTAGAGCGCGCGTCCGACTTCAAAAGTCCCTGGAGACTGATCCGTCTCCAGGGGCTGGCACCTGCAAGCACCAGAAGCCCGGCTAGAATGCCGAGGTTCTTGAAGAAATTCTGCGTCTCGTGTTGACCTTCAATGCCGGAAAAGTTCCAGAAATCATGCAGCATTACATTGATCACAAGAATGTAGAGCACGAAGCCAAGCGATGTGAGCCGCACATAGCGGTTTGTGAAGAGCAGCAGCCCACCCACCACATTGGCGATGCCCGCCACAATGAGCAGCACCTCAATGTAGGGAATACCGTGGCGCGCCATCAGCTCAAGCTGCTGGTCCTGAGCGAGAAATTTCGCGATCCCCGGCCCAAAGAAGTAGAGCGCGAGAAGCCACCGTCCGGCCGTGATCAGGAAAGGGGATGTGGATCGGTCCATGCTTGTGCGCCCGCTTTGAGTGAAGGAAATGCCCTCCTAGACCACATCAAACCCGCTGGCCAGCCCAAATCGGCGGAATGCCCCGCCAGGACCCGAAATGCGGCACTAAAAAGCTCAAGCCGCCGCGACGGAACCGACCCGGCACAATCCTACAGCGATCTGTTCAAACCTGAACTGGCGCTCCAGCGGATTCTAGGTAAAATCGCGCCCAACAATCGAGACAATAAACGCGATAACAACCGGGAGGCTTCCATGGCCGCGATAAATGACGTCGCCGATCTATCAAATGAAGGCGACATTGCCGTTCTCACCCTCAATTCACCGCCGGTGAATGCGCTCTCCGCAGGGGTCCGGGAAGGCATCCATTCAGGCATCGAAAAGGCGATTGCCGACGACAGCGTGAAAGCCATTGTGCTGATCTGCGAAGGCCGGACCTTCATTGCAGGCGCTGACATCACCGAATTCGGCAAAGCGCCAACTGGCCCAAGCCTCTTTGACGCGCAGAAAATGATCGAAGACGCACCAAAGCCCGTTGTTGCCGCCATTCATGGCACAGCACTTGGCGGCGGTCTCGAAGTGGCTCTTACCTGCCACTACCGCGTTGCGGTTCCCTCAGCCAAGTGCGGCCTGCCGGAAGTCAATCTTGGCCTCCTGCCAGGTGCAGGCGGTACGCAGCGCCTGCCACGCATCGTCGGCCCTGAAAAGGCCGTCGAGATGGTGACATCTGGCATTCCCATGCCTGCCAAGCAGTGCCTTCAAGTAGGTCTCGTCGACGAGCTTGCCGGAGAAGACAGCCTGCGTGCGGACACCATCGCGTTCGCCAGCAAGATCGTTGCAGAGGGTCGTCCGCTGAAGAAAGTGCGCGACAGCAACGAAAAAGTGGAAGCAGCCCGCGGCAAGCCGGAAATCTTCGACAACATCCGTAAAGCCATTGCCCGCAAGACACGCGGCTTCCTCGCCCCGGAATACAACATCCAGTGTATTGAAGCAGCCGTGAACCTGCCCTTCGATGAAGGCATCAAGGTTGAACAGAAGCTCTTTGGCAAACTCATCACCGGCCCTCAATCAGCCGCGCAGCGTCATGTGTTCTTTGCAGAACGTCAGGTCTGGAAAATCCCGGGCATTGCCAAGGACATTGAGCAGATCCCGGTCAAGAAGGTCGGCATCATCGGGGCTGGCACCATGGGCGGCGGCATCTCCATGAACTTTGCCAATGCAGGCATTGAAGTGGTGATCGTGGAACGCGACCAGGCACCTCTCGACAAGGGCCTCGGCGTCATTCGCAAAAACTACGAGAACACCGCAAAGAAGGGCCGCATCACAGCAGCTGATGTGGAAACCCGCACGGGTCTTCTCTCCGGCTCCACAGACATGAAGGCGCTCGCAGATTGCGATCTCATCATCGAAGCGGTGTTTGAGAACATGGACGTGAAGCAGGACATCTTCAAACAGCTTGATGAAATCTGTAAGCCCGGCGCGATCCTGGCGACTAACACGTCAGCGCTCAACATTGACGAGATTGCCAGCGTCACCAAGCGCCCTGAAAGCGTCATCGGCCTGCACTTCTTCTCCCCAGCCAACGTCATGCGGCTGCTGGAAGTTGTGCGTGCAGACAAAACCTCTGACCAGGTCATCGCAACAAGCATGGCAATAGCCAAGAAGATCGGCAAGATCGCCGCTCTCGTCGGTGTGTGCCCGGGCTTTGTCGGCAACCGCATCCTGGCCCAGCGCCAGCGCGAAGCCAACAAGCTCATTATGGAAGGCGCGATGCCATGGGATGTAGACCGCGTCCTCTTCGACTTCGGTCTGCCGATGGGCCCGTTTGCCATGTCTGACCTTGCAGGTCTCGACCTTGGCTGGCGGAAAGAAACATCAAATCCCGATGGCGTCATGCGCGACCGTCTAGTGGAGATGGATCGCCGGGGCCAGAAGACAGGTGCTGGCTTCTACGACTATGACGAGAACCGCAAAGCGACCCCGTCGAAGGTTGTCGAAGACATCATCATCGAGTTCTCTGAAAAGACCCAGCACACCCGCCGGGACGTGTCGGACGATGAGATCCTGGAGCGGTGCGTCTATCCCATGATCAATGAGGGCTTCAAAATCCTCGAAGAAGGCAAAGCGATCCGCGCCAGCGACATCGACATTGTCTGGATCAACGGCTATGGCTGGCCGGTCTATCGCGGTGGCCCCATGTTCTATGGCGCACAGGTTGGCCTCGACAAAGTACTCGCCAAAATGCAGGAGTTTGAAAAAGCCCACGGGCCTGAGTTCAAACCCTCTGCCCTTCTGGAACGCATGGTCGCCGAAGGCAAAGGCTATGCCGAGATGGGATTCTAAGAAAGGCGCTTCGCGTTTCACAGAATCTATAAGAGTGCCAAAAAACGCGTAATCTTGGCGCGATTTTTGGCTCCGATGAACGCGATACGCCGTACCACACTGCTGACGAAATCAGGGCGCTTGGGAAACCAAGCGCCCTTTTTGTGACTGAAATTCAGCTACCATTCTTGTGAAAATCACGCACTCGCACGTACTGCTTTTCATCAACCAACTCACTGACAAGAAAATCAATCCAAGCTTGGGAATACGTGTAGCTATTCGAGTGCTTATGATAAACCGCATATTCTTTCTTGGTTTTGCCCTTCTTTTTGGCAGAACCTTTAGGTCTTACACTGTATCGGCGGCAAGCATTTACATGCGTGTGTTGGGTGAATGGTTGGCTAATTCCTTTTCGAACAGCCGCGACAACTTCAGACGGCTTAAACGGATATCTGTCTTCTTCGATTGATTTGTACTCAATCTCTGATGAAGAAACACTTCCGACAACCTTCAGAACCGGAGCGCCTGATTTTTCATCGAATTCTCCCTCTTTGATGAAACCAACACCTTCTAAAGAGGATGCATCCACGACAAGCTTGCCCTGCGACCCGTTAAGCTCTCCAGTAGTCAAATTGAGGACTGCAGAGTTCTGCACTCCAAATCTCAATATGTTTGCAATTCGTTTTGTAAGATCCGTTTCTGAGATGTCCGCAATTCTCGCATCAATCAACCTCTCAAGTTCATGAGGACCTATCTGGCGCGTCTCACCTGGGTACCGATAGTAGATGTGTCCTTCTCCCGTACCTTTGTGCGCCTTTTGGCAAATTACGGGTTTCCTGTTCTCCTCGTGAATGTAGAGGACGCCGATTTTCTTGTCCCCCATCGAGAAAACAGTTTTGTCGTATTGAATTTCGCGTCGAAAGTAGCTTCGACAAATTCCGTTGAACTTCTTCGCGTCAAATTGAAATTTTGCCAGTTTTTGGCTCGAAAGACCGACCGTTTTCCAAGTGCCATCCTCAACACCGAAGAGAAAATAGCCACCTTTGTTATTGGCGAAACCCGCAATAGTTTTCACGTACTCATCAAAACCCAAAGAGAAGCTAAGTTTACATTCGATGCGGTCAGTCTCAGTTTTAGCGAGCCTGCCACTATCATCCACAGCCAAGATTCGTCTAAGGGCTAGACGAGAGACCGGCCCCTGGTCGTCCGGAAGCTCAAATTTCTCAATGAATAAATTGACAGCATCTGAGGAGGCAGGTTCAACAGCAAGATACTTCTTAGTCTGACCATTTTTTATATTCGAAATACGGCCAGTGCTTACATCTTTACTCGCGTCACCGCGAGACCGGTTCACTAAGCCAGCAATCTCTTGATTCGAATGTTCGCCAAGATTCAACAACGCTTTGACGATTGATACATCCTCATCAGAAAGTGTGTTTCTAGCCATCTATCACCTCCTTAAAAGAGAGACAGAGATTTTGGCATGTACGGTTCGACTCTACAAACAAACCCACACTTGTATACGACTCACTCCTTCACAGCCCTCAGCGTGTACATAAACGGCAGGTTGGGGCGGTCCGCAGGCATCGTGTAGAGACCCGTGCCCCACCTCTTCCAAAAGACCCCAGCCACCGACCCACCCATTTCTCTTGCAGCAAAACCTCATTCGCGTAAATTGAGATCTTCACCATGGGTAAGGGGTAAGACCAAAATGAACCAGCGCACGACAGTCGCTATGAGCACTCTCATACTGCTCGGCAGCTTGATGTTTCCAGCTTCCTTCACCACCGCCGAAGAAAGCCTCCAGGTTACACATGAGAGTTCTATGAACTGCTGGTCCTATGGAACAAAGGTATATGCAGAAAAGGAACTGATATCGGTGGACATATCGAAATCAGTTTCTCATGTGAAAATCGACGCCAACAAGGAATCCGCGGAAGTTTATGTTGTCGATGCACAAGCTGCATTGGTCTGCGCGACACGAACACCCAAAGGGCCTTAAGGTCGGCGCACGCAGCCCACAATCCTGACGCTAAGAGGCCTTAACGGCCTGTATAAAAGCACCGCCGGTCACCAGATCAGCATCTGTCATTCCGCGGAAGCGGCCCGCAAGCTGATCGCGCGTGATCTCTGAGGGCAGCTCCGCCCTTTTCTCACAGACGATTTTAAATCCAGCGGCTTCAATCTGGCGAACCTGTTCTGAAAAAGGCGCCCGGTTCAGAAGAAACGACCGATTGCCCCGGATGAGTTTCCAGACAAAATCTGAATAGGCCCAATGTCCGTTCCAGTCCACCGCCGTCCCGTGGCACCGAAAGTCAATCTGGTGGGAGAGAAAGCCATGCGGCGAGAGCCAGTCATACATCGCTTCATAAGAATTCTGCAGATCATCGACATGCTCCAGAACCGCCTGGGAATAAATCATGTCGATGGACCCCTTCTGCAAAACGCCCCGGTCAAACCACGGCACCTTGTACTGGATCATAGATTCAGCGCTCTGCACATTCTTCAAAGCATCGCGGATCTTCTGCAACCGCTGGGGCTGAAGAGAGTGCGCCAGCCTCTCCTCACTGAAGATATGAACCGGAAAGGCATAGTCCGTAATGTAGGGCTTCACCTCCGGAAACTCATCTGGACCGGGGATCGCCTCACGGCGCTCAAACAGGCCCACAAGATCATCAAATATTTTCAGGTTGCGCTCAGTTTCGGCAAACTCGACAACATCAAAAGCGAAGTATTGTTCGCTCCCTGACAACAGGGCGGCAAGGCCAATCCCCAAAGAGTCGCCAGGCCCCAGTTCGGCAACAATTTTCGGGTGTGAGTTCAGACCATTTGCATCAGCCATCAACAGATGACGCAGCCATACCGAATAGCAGTATCGAGCAGAATCCGTGCCCCCCGTCCCTCGCCTGAGCATTTTAACCAGAGGTGGAAAATAGGTCGCAGTCCCGAGAATTATCTGCTTCGCTTCGTGCTTCATACGCAAATCTCTTTGTTGGCAGCACACGTCGCCAAACGAGGGCGCCCGCGCGTGATAAATATCCTTTCACGCAGCGGCACAGGAGGCAAATTTTCACTGGGACTTGGTTAGCGGTCCTTCACCGCCCGGAGCGTGTACATAAACGGCAGGTTGGGGCGGTCCGCAGGCATCGTGTAGAGGCCCTGCCCCGCCTCTTCCAGAAAGTCCCAGCCCTTCACCATATGTGTGTCATGCTCGGTAAGCTCTGTGATGCGCAGTCCCGCCTTGATGAGCGCCGTCACAACTTCCCCTAGGGGATGGTTCCACTGCACCGTGTCATTATGTTCCGTCACCGCTTGCCGGTCCGCATAAGACCCAGCCTCGTGCAGTGCCAGGCCCTCCTTAGGCGTGAAATAGTCATAGCCCGGCTTAAAGCTCTCATCCCATATCCACTCGATGGGGTGAAACTCCACGAAATAGAACTCGCCCCCAGGCTTTACGAGATCTGCAACGACCTTCGCCCAGGCATCCATGTCCGGTAGCCAGCAGATGGCGCCAATGCCCGTATAGACAATGTCATATTGGCGGCCGAGTGCCTCTGGCGCGTCATACACATTGGCCACCACAAACTCCGCATCAACGCCAATCTCGGTGGCGATCTCCCGCGCAGCTGCAATTGCGGTCTCAGAGAAATCGAGCCCCGTGACCTTCGCCCCTGCCCGCGCCCAGGACAGCGTGTCCAACCCGAAATGACATTGCAGATGCACAAGCTCTTTGCCCGTCACATCACCAATGGCGTCCAGCTCCCCATTTACAAGTGAGGAGCGTCCCGCTTTGAACGCGTCGGTGTCATAGCCATGCATGGACGAGCGCACATGAATGGGCACCCGCTCATCCCAGCTTGCTTTGTTAAGCTCCAGCCACTTGTCAGACATGCAATCCCCTCCTCACACCACCACTGTCACCCCCGGACCCACGGGTCTGGCTCTGCCAACCCGAGGATAAACTCGGCCGGGGGTCCAGGGCGAAACACGCAGGCCTATATTTGCAGCCCCTGGATGCCCGGAACAAGTCCGGGCATGACACTGAGTACAAAATGAACACAAAAAAACCCGGATGCTTTCACACCCGGGCTCTTCAAATCTGTTTGTGCAGAAGCCTTAGGACGCGAACTTCTGCATCCGGCCTTTGATGATCTCTTCAGCTTCTTTCACCATGCCACCGACAAGTTCGTCGCAAGACGGGATATCGTGGATGAGACCGGCAACCATGCCGCAAGACCAAGCACCTGCTTCCATCGTGCCTTCCTGCATGATCTTCGGATACACACCGCCGACAAACTCGGCAACATCTTCAATCGTGGTTGCATCGCCTTTTTCTTTTTCCACTGCGATCATCTTCTCAACCGCAGGGTTGGTGAGCACGCGCTCTGTATTGCGCAGCGGGCGCATGATGAGACGCGTGTCGAGCTCTGAAGCCTGAACCAGTGCGTCTTTGACGTTCTGATGCACCGGCGCTTCTTTGGTCGCAATAAAGCGCGTGCCCATATTGATGCCTTCTGCACCAAGCGCCAACGCGGCAACAAGTTGCTGCGCATTGCCGATGCCGCCAGAAGCCACAAACGGGATCTTCAATTCTTCTGCAGCCCGCGGCAGCAGGATCATGTTGGGAATGTCGTCTTCACCGGGGTGACCACCGCACTCGAACCCATCAACACTCACCGCATCACAGCCAATGCGCTCTGCTTTGAGCGAGTGGCGCACAGACGTACATTTGTGAATGACCTTGATGCCGGCTTCTTTGAGCGCAGGCAGATAGGCTTCTGGCGACCGACCGGCGGTTTCCACAATTTTCACACCGCCATCGACGATCGCCTTGATGTAGCCCGGATAATCCGGTGCCGCAAAACCTGGCAGGAATGTGAGGTTCACACCGAACGGCTTGTCGGTCATACCTTTGCACTTCTCAATCTCTTTGGCGAGATCTTCCGGCGTCCGTTGCGTGAGGCCCGTAATGATGCCGAGGCCACCAGCATTTGAAACGGCTGCGGCCATCTCAGCAAAGCCGACATAGTGCATGCCGCCTTGAATGACCGGATGCTCGATACCGAACATTTCAGTAATTTTCGTTTTCATGAAGGCTCTCCCTGCCAAAATTTATGGTCTGTTTGGCCGGGATTATGGTCAAAGTCGCAAGGCGGCGCCAGTCTTTCCCTGACCACAAATGAGAGAGGATCTCTTCATATTTGGACGGAGACACACCTTGTCAGCGCCTGAGACGGCCCAACAGAGCGGCCGTGGGATAGCCATCTGCAGGAAGCCCCTGCGCCATCTGCCAGTTCCGAAGCGCTTTGCGACTGTTCCCGCCGATAATGCCGTCGACCCCACCAGTGTCATACCCCTTTGCAGTCAGAAGTCGCTGCAGTTCCTGACGCTCCGTGCGCCCAAGCGGACGATCATCGGTGGGCCACGCCCCCACAATCTCGCCTTTGCCGCGAAACCGATCCGCCAGCAGATTCACCGCCAAGGCATAAGAGGTCGCATTATTATAACGCAGGATCGTCCGGAAATTGTTCCGCACCAAAAACGCAGGGCCCTTATGGCCTGCAGGCAGGATGAGCCGCGCCTTTAAGTCATCGCGGCGCAACGGGCCGCCTTTTGCACCAGTGATGCCAAGGTCCGCCCATTCCGCCATCGTCTTCTCATTGTTCGGGTCTGCCAGCGCATAGTCAAAGCCACTGGGGAGCTTCACTTCTCCCCCCCAGGTACCGCCGGTTTGAAAGCCCGATTGCGCAAGATAGTTCCCGGCAGATCCGAGCGCGTCGCCAATCGTGTTCCAGATATCGCGCTTGCCATCCCCATTAAAGTCCACCGCGTGGGCGTTGTACGTCGTGGGAATAAACTGCGTGTGCCCCATCGCCCCGGCCCAGGACCCGGTCATGGCATCAGGCGTGATATCGCCGCGCTGCAAAATCTTGAGGGCCGCGATCAATTGTTCCCGCCCGAACTTTGTACGCCGTCCGTTATAGGCGAGTGTCGCCAGCGCCTGCGTGACTTTATGTGTGCCCATAAAGGCCCCATATCCGGTCTCAAGGCCCCAGATTGCCACCAGCACTTCTTTGTCCACCCCGTAGCGCTCTTCCAATCGCCCCAGCAACGTCCGATAAGCCCGAAGCTTCTCCTGCCCGTTCGCCACCCGCGTGTCAGAAATAGCTGACGCCAGATAGTCCCAGACCGGGCGTACAAATTCAGGTTGGTTATTGTTGGCATCAACCACTTTCGGGTCTGGCCGCACCCCGCGCATGGCCTGATCAAAAATCCGGCCCGTAACACCTGCCGCCAGTGCTTCTCGGCGAAAATCCGTAAGCCAGCTTGCGAAAGCCTCATCCACAAGTGAGGGCGGAGGATTGGGGATTGGCGTCGCAGCGACAGCAGACGCCACAAATGACCCATAAAGACCCACAAAAAGAAGGCTCATAACCCGAAACATGTGCATATCCTCATAGCAATGATACAAACTGCTAACGCTTTCCCACGACAATAATGCCTATGACTTTGGAAAACGACAGAGATAATCACATCAATCCGCAATCCGGTGACGGATTTGCTCTGACCGACGGCAGTACCACGCCGTCATTCTCTACCTATGGCCGGATTGCCCTCTATAGCTGGGGGGCGATGATGAGTGTCATTGCCGCGCTCTCGCTCTGGCCTCAGGGCGTCATCTCCGATGTTCATCACTTAGATAAAGTCGGCCACTTTGCGGCCTACACCGCACTTGCCTTTGTGCCAAGCCTCTTTGCCAGGTCCACACGCCACGCGATCTTTATTGCACTTGTGATTTGCACCATAGGGATTGGCCTTGAGGGCGCACAGGCCTTACTTCCCGCACGCATTCCATCTCTGCTCGACCTGGCAGCCAACCTCTCTGGTGGAATATTCGGCACGTTGGCTGGCATGATCAGCGGACCCTATCTGAAGAGCCGCCTTGATCAGCTTCTGACCTAACCTTCGTCAGCAACACGCCCGTAAACATCGTCAAAACGAACAATATCGTCTTCGCCGAAATAGGAACCCGTCTGCACCTCAATAATGCTCAACGGTTCTGTACTCAGGTTTTTAAGTCGATGTTTCGTCTCAACGGGAATGTAAACCGACTCGTTGGCGCGAAGGGTCTGCACCTTGTCGCCGACAGTGACTTCCGCCTCCCCCTTCACCACAACCCAGTGCTCTGAGCGTTTGTAGTGCAATTGGAGAGAGAGAGAAGCTCCTGGATTGACCATAAGGTGCTTCACCTGATGGGTCTCGCCTTGATCAAGGCCCTCGTAGAAACCCCAGGGTCTATAAACTTTTGTGTGGGCGTGATGCTCACTGCGACCGGCAGAAGCAATATCCTTCACCAGCAACTTCACGTCCTGAACCCGGTCGCGGGGGGAAATCATCACGACATCGCCAGTCTCAACGACCACAAGGTCTTTGATGCCAACGGCCGCAATTAAATTATTCTCAGCGCGGATATAGCTGTTTTCCGCATCAAGCTGCAGTACATCCCCTGAGAGAACATTCCCCGCCTTGTCCTTCTGCCCGATTTCCCACAGAGCCGACCAACTGCCAATGTCACTCCAGTCCATATCAACCGGGATGACCGCCGCAGATCTTGTTTTTTCCATCACGGCATAGTCAATCGAGTCCGACGGACATTTGCCAAAGGCCCCTTCGTCCAATCGGAAGAAGTCATAGTCTTTTGCACCAAGCCTGACGGCTTCAGCAGCATGCGTGCGAATGTCAGGACAATGTTCCGCCATCTCAGCCAGGATCTGATCGGCGCGGAACATGAAAATGCCTGCATTCCAATAGTAGCCACCTTCCGCCAGATAGATTTCCGCAATCTCTGAAGATGGTTTTTCAACAAATCGCCCCACATCCCGCCCGCGGGTATCCCCAAGCGCGTCACCCTCTTTGATGTAGCCATACCCGGTCTTGGGACCGGTGGGGATCACCCCAAACGTCACGAGCCTGCCCTCCGTGGCGAGCTTCGTACCCTCATCAATAGCCGACCGGAAAGCGGCTTGATCGCCAATATGATGATCTGCCGGCAAAATCAGCAGAACCGCGTCCTTGTCTTCTTGAAGCGCGATTTCAGCAGCCACAGCGGCTGCCGGAGCAGTGTTACGCCCCATAGGCTCAAGAACATGAACCAGGGACGCCATCCCCAGCTCCTGCATTTGAGCAGCAATGATGAATCGATGCTCTTCATTGGAAATAATCATAGGCGGCGCAAAGACCGCACTGTCGGTCACCCGCGCAGCCGTCTCCTGCAACATAGCCCGCTCAGAAACCAAGGGAAGAAGCTGCTTTGGATAAAGCGCACGCGACGTCGGCCACAAGCGGGACCCGACGCCCCCAGACAAAATGACCGGGAATACCTTCATAACCATCAATCTCCAGCATCAGACAGAAATGAGACCCACCGGTCCCAAAGCACTAAACAAAGGCGCACACTAGCCCATCCCTCAACCAGACGGAAAGTCCTTGCTGGAGTTCTGGTAGGCAACATCGCCACAGACCGCAAATGTCGTTAATTCACCTTGATGAACCAGCCTCACCTTGGGGCATCAACAATGCGTCCGATATTTCCTCAAATCCGCATTTACGTCACAATTTGGTAGGTGCTTAGTTATAAAGTTCAAGCAACCGCGTGCAGCGGAGAAACCCATGCCCACATCAATCCGGGGGTATGGAGCGAAAAGAGGCCTTGAGCGTTGACGTCCAAAATCAGAAAAGTCGTTTTCCCTGTAGCAGGGCTTGGAAGCCGCTTTCTTCCTGCGACAAAATCTATCCCTAAAGAAATGCTCCCCATCGTTGATCGTCCGCTGATCGACTATGCGGTTGAGGAGGCCCGTAAGGCCGGCATCGAACATTTCATCTTCATCACGGGCCGCGGCAAAGGGGCCATCGAAGACTATTTCGACCATGCCTTTGAGCTTGAAACCACGTTAAACGAGAGAGACAAGAAAGAGGCGCTCAAAGCACTTTCTACCACGCAGCTCCGCCATGGCGCCGCAAGCTTCGTCCGCCAGCAACAACCGCTGGGCTTAGGCCATGCTATCTGGTGCGCCCGCGACATCATCGGTGATGAACCGTTCGCAGTCATTTTGCCCGACGAGGTAGTACGCCATGAACGTGGCTGCCTCGCCCAGATGGTCGATGCCTGGAACGAAAAAGGCGGCAACATTGTCGCCGTCGCAGAGGTTCACGACGACCAGACACACCGATATGGCATTGTCGCCCCTGGCAAGGATGACGGACGGATCGCTGAGATAAAAGGTCTGATTGAAAAGCCAAGTACCGGAACAGCTCCCTCCAATCTTGCGATGACGGGCCGCTATATTCTCAGTCCTGAAGTGTTCAAAAAACTCAAAAAAGGCAACCTCGGTGCAGGTGGTGAAATCCAACTGACCGATGCAATGGCAGAGACCATTGGCAGTGTGCCCTTCCATGGCGTCCGCTTTGACGGCGAACGGTTTGATTGTGGTGACAAGGCAGGATATCTGGCGGCCAATCTGGCTTACGGACTGGCGCGAGAAGATATTGGACCCAGATTGGTTGAACTGATGCCTGGAATTATCAACCCTCTAAAGAGCTGATCTCAAGCGAACTCCCACGACTTCCCGAGAGAAACTGTCGCTGGCAACGCTCGAATCCCGCTCTTCATGTCCGGCAAAGATCCCAATAGAAAAGACCCGGTCAATGAGATAGTCGATGCCGACTGCCACGTCATAGATCTCATCTTTTCGCGCAGAGCTTGAAAAATCTTCTTGCGTATAATCCGCATCCAGACTGGCAACGAGATTGCGCAGAAATTCGTGATCCACGCCAATGCCGACCGTCTGGCTCTCAAAGGCTGACGCCCCACCCGATGTCGTATCTTCAATGGCAGTGTCCGCTCTCAGCCGAAGCGTCGTCAGGGGCGTCACATACCAATCAACCGATGCGCCATAAGCAACACCGGACACTGGGGAGAAACTTGGATCGTCAAACGACTGTTCCTGATAACCCGCAAACACTTCACCTGTCGCCAGACTGCCCAGTTCAAATGATGCGCCCGCAACAACTTCATAACCATTCGAGTCCCTGTTCAGCGCGACGGCTGGAACATCAAGCGCGTAATCGCGGTCATTATAGGTGCCGCGCAGGAAGACAACCGTGTCTGCGACAAGCTGGTAACCGACTTGAACAGCCACCTCCAGGACACTCCGGTCCCTGTCATCATTCTCGTCAAACCCGCCACCGATAAGCGGTGTGTCATCAAAATCCAGGTCCGTATATGCCGCATCCACATCAAAAGACAGGCGGTTAAAGCGCTGGGTGATCCCAAGCGACCCTTCAAACAGCTCATAGTCCGTTGGCTCTGCAGTGGCACCAACATCTTCCGGCTCACCACGGTCTTCCGTAAGCGAGCCATAGAGCAGCCCAACCCGCACCTGCGTATCTGTCAGCACGTCAATCCGGCCAGATGCACCCAGTGTCCAGTCGGTCGCATCTTCGCTATCCTCGGACGCATGGAGGCTCTGTTCAATATCCGCTTCCAGCCGGAAGGAATGGTTTGCCCAGTCTGACTCAAAAACCACATTGGGATTGATCTCGGTGACAAAATCACTGACCTCACCCGTGTTCGCAGCGAACACGTTGCTGTCATAAGTCTCGGTCACCGTCAAAGAAGGACGCAGGACAAAACTGCCAACCCGCACGCCCTGAGCCGTGTAAGCATCATACTGCCGCTCAGCGACGCCTTGCCCTCGAACATCTTCTGCCAGCAAAGGAGCCGGTATCATAAGCACAGCAAGACAGAGGCCAGGGACCGTCCGTCGAAGGGGTCCCATCACAAACGGCCAAAACCGCCGAATATGTGATCGCTGGCGCATTCGTTAATCATGGGTGTAAATGGTTACCGGAAAGCAAAGGATGCGCTTGTACAGCGTCTACCCGTCTCTGCTATAAGCCGAAGGCAGAGGCATCAGATGATCGGCCCCTGTACGACAAAACCGCAGACTAAGGCCGGCAATCACACCCGGAATTTTTCATAATGGCGACCAATGACCAACATCCTTATCTGAAAACAGCCCGCCGCACCTTAGAGCTGGAAGTTCAGGGAATAGAGGCTTTAGCAGCCTCTTTGGGAGACGCATTCATTAACGCCGTTGAGACCATGGGATCGGCTTCTGGTCGGGTGATTGTGTCCGGCATTGGAAAAAGCGGACATATCGGGAAAAAAATCGCGGCAACTCTCGCATCAACCGGGACGCCAGCCAGTTTTGTTCATGCAGGTGAAGCCAGCCACGGCGATCTCGGCATGATCACAAAAGACGATGTCGTGCTCGCGCTTTCCTGGTCAGGAGAAACAGCCGAGCTTCGTGATCTCATCAGCTACACAAAACGCTTTTCCATTCCGCTCATCTCCATGACATCCGGGCCTGAGAGCGCTCTGGCGGCGGCTGCCAACATCGCCCTGCTCCTGCCAAAGGTCGAAGAAGCGTGTCCCAACGGACTTCAAGCACCCACCACATCGACCACAATGCAACTGGCATTGGGGGATGCGCTCGCAACAGCACTGCTGGAGCGCAACGGTTTCGACGCCAGCAATTTCAAAGACTTTCATCCCGGTGGGAAACTGGGCGCAATGCTCTCCCACGTAAGAGACATCATGCATCAAGGCGAAGAACTGCCGCTCACCGCGCCGGAGACGCTCATGAGCGACGCCCTCGTCATCATGACCCGCAAAGGGCTGGGCTGCATCGGGGTCGCCGGTCCCAAGGGAGATCTGATCGGCCTGATTACCGACGGGGACCTACGTCGCCATATGGGCGCGGACCTGCTTGCCCGCCCTGTCTCTGAGATCATGACAGCAGATCCCAAAGTTCTGACCCCATCGACCCTCGCGTCAGAAGCCCTCAGTTTTCTGAATGAAAGCAAGATCACCAGCGTCTTTATTGTTGAGAACAAAAAGCCGGTCGGTCTGGTCCATGTGCACGACTTCCTGCGCGCAGGCGTCCTTTAGGGCATCAGCTCCAAAACTACCCCCTAAAAACCATATAAACCCTAGGGAAATGGATGATTCGCGTCCATCTGAGGCATGCGGACCGATAGCACGACTGTAATTGACAATCATTCTTAAAGATCGTACAAATGCCATCAGACGTAAATGACAGGCATTCGCATGTACGCATGTATTTGTAACGCACTGAATGATGAGAAGGTGGATGACGCTCTTAGCCAGGGCGCCACAACTGTTTCTGATGTTTTCAAACATCACGGTTGCTCTCCCCGGTGCGGATCGTGCGTCAATCATCTAAACGCTAAAGTTAAAGGCGCCTCGCAGTTGCAGGCCATCAATGCCGCAGCGCCCGGCCTTGCAATCGCGGCTGACTAGCAACCCGCGAGATACCTTGTTTTCCTAGAGATAATTGGTGATTGTTCGCCAGCAGGACGCCTGTTTGTACCACCGGCCTTCTGTGCATCTCGCAGCCAGAAGGAAATCATCATGCAAGGCGACAAAAAGGTTATCGAGTTCCTCAACGGTGCCCTCAAGCTGGAGCTGACAGCCGTCAATCAGTACTTCCTTCACGCACGCATGTTCGACAATTGGGGCCTGAAGCGTCTCGGAAAAATCGAATTCGATGAATCCATCGACGAGATGAAGCATTCCGACACGATAATTGAGCGCATTCTCTTTCTGGAGGGTTTGCCTAATCTTCAGGACCTGCACCGGCTTCGCATCGGGGAAGATGTACAAGAATGTCTGGAGTCAGATCTCGCCGCAGAACATGACGGACACAAATTCTACAAAGAGGCCATCGCTTATTGCGAAACGGTCTCTGACTATGTTTCCCGCGAGATCTTCGAGCGCATTCTGGAAGATGAAGAAGAGCATATCGATTTCCTCGAAACCCAGCTCGACCTCATCAAACGCGTCGGCATTGAAAACTACCAGCAATCACAAATGGACGCGGGCGAATAAGCGCCAGCTCTGACGATGTCCGCTGCCTATGCCCAAGGCCCACGTTTCCGGCGGCTGGACACGTCGTCGGAGGCACCCTCTTCTGCTGAACCAGGCTGACGTCCAATCCGCGTCCACGGGCCCGTAGAGCGCCGTGTGTCAATCACCTCAGCGGAGGGGGATTGCCAGTAGCGCACCCCACGCTGCTTGAAGAAGGGCAACAGAACCACCCCTGCAACGAAACCACCCACATGCGCCCAGAAGGCGACACCGCCGCCCTCCGGCGAACTATAGGTTGCGCTCACAAACTGGATGGTGAACCAGATGCCCAATACGATAATAGCGGACACAGCAAACACTTTAAAAAACGGGATCGGGAGAGGCAGAAACAAGATCCGCACACGGGCATGGGGATAGAGCAAAAGATAGGCCCCCAGAACACCGGAAATAGCCCCGCTCGCCCCGATCATTGGAATGCCAGAGGCCTGTGCCAACACCCCGTGGGTCAGTCCGGCCATCACACCTGCCAGCAAATAGAAGACCAGAAACCGCAGATGCCCCATCGCGGCTTCCACATTATCCCCAAAAATATAGAGATAGAGCATGTTTCCACCCAGATGCATCAGCCCCCCATGAAGGAATTGGCTGCTCACCAGTGTTATTTCCGGGGGAAAAGGCAGAACCACGCCAGTGGTCGTACCGAATATGTTGGCTGGAATGGCCCCATAGGTGAGGAACACCGTCTGCACCGCGCTGTCAGGCAAGGAGACCTGCCACACGTAAATACCCACACACGTGGCAATGAGAAACCAGGTCACGATCGGCGAGGTGTGGGTGGGATTATCGTCAGCAATGGGAAACATGAAGCACGTCCAATAATGGTCTGATTTGAAAAGACTCCGCCGATCCTCTAACAAAAGGCAAGGATAAAGCTGCCGCTCAGAGAAAAACTGCGCTTTCCAGCAGCTTGGGGGAGAGTTTATGTCGTCTATATTACGGGCTTGCGGACAAACCGCTGCTTTGGGTCTTCTGGCTTCCCTGCTGTTGCCGGCACACGTGGCCACCGCAGACGAACCGATCTTAATGGATGAACTGGTGGTCACCTCAACGGGTGAAGGAACCAGACGGGCCACCCACCCCAGCAATATCAGCAAGATTGATGCTCAGGACATTGACCTTGTCGGCCCGGATCATCCAAGCGAGATCGTCAACCGGGCACCTGGTGTTTTTGTGCAGCACGGCTCAGGCCAGGAGCATCTCACAGCCATCCGCTCCCCCGTTTTGGCTGGCGGTGCAGGCGCCGGTTCCTTTCTCTATCTCGAAGACGGCATTCCTTTTCGCGCACCGGGCTTTGCCAATGTGAACGGTCTTTTTGACAGCATCATAGAAGCCGCTGATAGCGTCGAGATTGTCCGGGGCCCTGCCAGCGCCCGCTTTGGCTCCAATGCCGTACACGGATTGGTCAACATACTCTCAGCCGCCCCCACGCTTGCGCCAGAAGGAGAGCTGCGTGTCCGCGTCGGGCCTCATGGTCTGCGCAATGTCTTTGGCACAACCAGCGGCGGCGAAGGCAATCATGCGGCACGCGCAAGCTTTGTATTGGCTGAAGATGATGGCTACCGCGCCAATTCAGGGTTCGGTCAACAGAAGCTTCAGCTGAGATATGATTATCGCGGCGGGCAGGATTATGTGCGCGCCACCCTCTCCGGTCAGAATTTAAACCAGGAGACTGCGGGCTTCGTCGAGGGCAATGATGCCTACCGTGTTGACGCATTGCGCAAAACCAACCCCAACCCAGAAGCCTTCAGAGATGCCTGGTCATCCAGGCTCGCGGTGCGTTGGGAGAGAGGCCTTGCAGATGGGAACTCTTTCGCCATCACGCCTTACGCCCGTGTGAATGACATGGACTTCCTGCAGCATTTTCTTCCCGGAGATCCGTTGGAAGAAAACAGCCATTGGAGCACAGGCATCCAGTCAGCTTATTTCATGAACCTGAGCGGCGGGCACCAGCTCATTCTCGGCACCGACATTGAGTACACACAAGGATCGTTGAGAGAATTCCAGTCCGGCCCAACCGTGTTTGGCGCTTTTGTGCAGGGGCTCCACTACGACTATGATGTCGAGGCATTGGTGGCAGCCCCCTACTTCCATTCCGTTTGGTCATTGTCAGATGCAACAAAAGTCACCGCCGGAGCACGCGTGGAATACACACGCTACGACTACACAAACAATGCACCAGACAACACCGTGGGGCGCTTCCAACGCACCCCGGACCGGATAGATGATTTCTTTGACGTAACACCGAAGCTCGGCGTGACCCATGCCTTCACTGACACGGTTACAGGCTTTGCAAATCTGGCGCGTGGCGCGCGCGCACCCCAGACGACAGATCTCTACCGCCTTCAGGACAATCAGATCCCCGGACAAGTGGAGAGCGAGCGCACCGACAGCCTAGAGATCGGCGCCCGCGGCAACCTGCAGGGCATCAGCTACGAACTGGCCAGCTACTACATGGAAAAGAGAAATTTCTTCTTCCGGGACTCAGCGCGCCTCAACGTACCAAATGGTGAAACGAAACATTACGGCATTGAGGTTGAAGCATATGCCCCACTAGGCGCAGGCTTTGATCTGTCAGGCTCCGCTGCCTATGCCGTTCACAAATATACCTTCGACAGAGCAGCCACCAACCCATCCAACCAGATCATATCTGGCGACGATATTGATACAGCGCCCCGAACACTTGCAAACATCCGCCTTGGCTACACCTTTCATGAGGGCAAAGGCCGCACGGAGATCGAATGGGTACATGTCGGCGACTACGCGATGGATTCAGGCCACACATCGACCTATGACGGGCATGACCTGCTGAACCTGCGGGCGCAATATGACCTGACTGAGGGCTTTGGCCTCTATGGGAGCGTTTCCAACCTCGCGGACACACGATATGCCGACCGGGCCGACATCATCGTCCGCGGCGGCAATGCCATAGAACGCTTTTTCCCAGGCGAAGGCAGGGCTGTGCAAGTGGGCGCATCAGTACGATTTTGAGCCAAAATCTGCCTTTTGATGAAGAACATGACAGCATCCACCTGCCGCGCATAAGTTAGGGTCATGGAGACATCAGCAAGCCTTGAACTGTGGCCGCTTTTTGTAGGCCTTATCAATCTGGCAGCCGCCATCGCAGCAGCCGGCCACGCCCTCGTCACCAAACACGACGTGCGGGCAGCTGTGGCATGGATCGGTGTAATCATCCTCCTGCCCGTCTTCGGTTGGGCCATCTATCTCTTCTTCGGGATCAACCGTATCGCCCGCCGCGCTGAAGAACTACGGGGCAGCGGCCACATCACCGGCAACGTTGAAATGTCTGAGCAGACGGGGCTGGTCAGACAAGGGGATGATGACCATGTCACAGCCCGCATCGTGGAAATGGCGCGCCTTGGTCAACGCATCGCAAAAGTTCCCTACACCGATGGCAATCATATTGAGGTCCTGCGCAATGGGGAAAACGCTTACCCGGCGATGATTGCAGCCATTGAGCGAGCAGAAAGCAGCATCGCGCTTTCAACCTATATCTTCAACAATGATGCCGCAGGGCGTCAGTTCCTTGATGCCCTGATACGGGCCCACGCGCGCGGCATAAAAATTCGTGTCCTGATCGACGGTGTCGGCTCCTGGTACTCATTTCCGTCAATGGTCAAGCGTCTGCGCAAGGCCAACATTCCACACGCCCGTTTTCTCCATTCATTCCTGCCCTGGCAGATGCCCTATCTCAACCTCCGCAATCACCAAAAAATTCTGGTGGTGGATGGACAGATCGGCTTCACGGGCTCAATGAACATCGCGGCGGGCAATCTTGCCCATACAAAACCCAAACACCCTATTCGCGATATCCACTACGCCGTGGAAGGCCCCGTCGTCGCCCATCTTATGGCAGCCTTTGCCCACGAATGGCGCTTTAGCACCGACGAACTGTTGGTGGGAGACCTGTGGCGACCAGAACTCGCCAACAAGGGAGATGTCGTGGCAAGGGGCCTGCCTGCGGGCCCTGATATGAACCGCAACACCATCCGCTGGACATTTCTCGCAGGCCTATCTGAAGCCCGCCACCATGTCCGCATCGTCACGCCCTACTTCCTGCCCGACAGTGACCTCATCACGGCGCTGTCCCTGGCGGCCATGCGCGGCGTCATTGTCGACATCGTCCTGCCTCAAAAAAACAACCTCTTCTACATGGCCTGGGCGAGCAGAGCCCTGCTCGACGAACTTGCAGCAAGTGGCTGCCGCATCTGGATGACCGATGGTCCCTTCGATCATGCAAAGATCATGACAGTGGATAATATATGGACGTCAATCGGCTCGGCGAACTGGGACCCGCGCAGCCTCCGCCTCAATTTTGAATTCAATCTGGAATGTTTCAGCCCTGAGCTCGCAACGGAACTCGACACGATCATTGATCAGAAGATCGCATCCGCAAGGCAGGAGACGATAGCAACCCTTCGCGCCCGACCACTATCGGTCAGGTTGCGCGACAATGCGGCCCGTCTCATGTCGCCCTATCTCTAGGCCCACCCAAAAAGACGTTTGGTTTCCAACCGACCAGAAGCTTAAGCTCAAGGCATAAGAAACTGGGAGGAAAGATATGAGCTGGAACACCGCCACCATTGAGAAACAGGGAGCCGTCGCCCTTGTCCGCTTTGACCGCAAAGGCAATCTCAACGCCTTCAACGACGAAGCCATTTCTGAGCTGACGGAGATTGCCCGTCATTTTCAAAACGACCTGGAAACCCAGGCTGTCGTGCTCACGGGAACAGACAAAGCCTTCTCGGCGGGCATCGACCTTAAAGAGCGTCAGAAACGCTTTGCAGGGGGCCAGTCAGACCTGGAGCTTCGCCGGACCTACTACGCGGGCGTTCAGCTCTGCCGCGCATGGGAAGAGATGCCACAGATCACCATTGCCGCCATTGAGCGCATGGCCGTCGGTGCCGGTGTCGCCCTGCCCCTCGCGCTGGATTGGCGTGTCATGGGGCGGGATGCCTTTCTCTATGTGCCCGAAGTCAAGATCGGCATCAATTTGCAGTGGGGCGCACTGCCGCGCCTTGTCACACTTGTCGGCCCCGCCCGCGCAAAACGCATCTGCATCCTATGCGAGCGCATGGGAGCCCAGCACGCTCTCGACTGGGGCCTCATTGATGAGATTGGGGAGGATGGAAATGTTGTAGAGACAGCCCTTGAGATGGCGCGCACTGCCGCAAGCATGCCGGCCCCTGCCGTGCGCATGGTCAAAGAGGCGGTCAACGCAACAGCCAACGCCCTGCATCGTGCTGTGAGCTATGCCGACGCTGACCAAAGCCAACTCTCAAGTAACTTCGCCACCGCTCAAGCAGCATCTAAGGACTTCAATTCTTAGGCCTTAAACTCATCGGACAAACAAAAAAGCCCGGCGCAAGCGCCGGGCTTTTCTCGTCGTAACCGATTTTGCTCAGGCTGGCTCAACACACAGCATTGCACCATCAACACTGGTTACCCGAACCGATGCCCCAATCTGGGCATCAGCCCCAGAAACCGGCCACAAAGTGTCGCCCACCGTCACCTTACCTCGACCATTCTCAATCGCCTCAGCAACAACGAACGTGCGCCCTACATAGGACTGACCGCGCTGGTTCAAGTTCGGTTTGTCGGATGTCTGTTGATTTGGCTGGTTCGACCAACGATACCCTGCATACGCAAAGGCAACAGACAGAATGGCAAAAAGAGCCACCTCACCCTGCCATGCGAGCGGCAGAACGAGACCAATGAGAGCAACCACCGCCGCAGCTGCAGCCAGCCAGATCAACAGGACGCCTGGCACAACCATTTCCAGGGCGGCAAGGGCAACGGCCAGGATCCACCATGTCCAATCACCCCATGTCGCGAAGAACTCTTCCATGGATTTATCCCTCCGGGGTTACGCTGGGAACCGAGCCAGACCCGCTGCGAGATGAGCCGCGTGATCCGCGTGTTGGACCATCGTCATCACCGCCAAATGCTTCGCGGGCAATTTCAGATATGCCGCCAATGGCACCGATCAGGCTGGATGCCTCAAGCGGCATCATCACAAGTTTCTGATTAGGTGCTGAGGCCACGGCTTGCAACGCTTCGACATATTTGGTCGCGACAAAATAGTTGATCGCCTGCACATCGCCCTCAGCAATCGCTTTACTCACGTCAGCCGTCGCCTGAGCTTCGGCTTGGGCAGCCCGTTCGCGCGCTTCCGCATCACGGAAGGCCGCTTCCTTACGGCCTTCTGCTTCCAGAACCGCGCCGATCTTCTGACCTTCCGCTTTCAAGATTTCAGACTGCCGATCCCCTTCTGCTTCCAGAATAGTTGCGCGCTTATCGCGTTCCGCTTTCATCTGACGCCCCATCGCATCCACAAGATCTCTGGGCGGATTAATGTCCTTAATCTCAATGCGCGTGACTTTCACGCCCCAGGGGTTGGTCGCTTCATCGACAACCGCCAAGAGCTGTGCATTAATCTTGTCACGTTGGCTCAACAGCTCATCGAGGTCCATGCTCCCCATCACTGTCCGCGTGTTGGTCATAGTGAGGTTGAGGATCGCATATTGAAGGTCGTTCACTTCGTAGGACGCTTGGGCTGCGTCCATCACCTGGAAGAACACAACACCATCTGCCGTCACCATCGCATTGTCTCTCGTGATCACTTCCTGGCTTGGCACGTCAAGCACCTGCTCCATTACATTCACCTTTTTACCAATGCGATTGATGAAGGGTGTGATGATGGAGAGGCCCGGCTGGAGGCTCTGCGTGTACTTCCCGAAACGTTCTACTGTGTAGATGAAGCCCTGAGGCACCATCACAACCGCCTTGTATAATATGACCAGAGCGAGAGCGAGCAGGACGAGGACGAATATTGTTCCACCTGACATGGAAAGAACCTCCTTATGATTTTGTTTCTTCCAAGATAATATAGGGTAAGTCGAAGGCCGAGGCGTGCCGAGATGATGGCAAAAAAGAGGCGTGGTCCATAAATGCACCACGCCCCAATCCATAAACACTTGAATTTACTTGCAAAAACTCAACGCCACGGTTCAACCAGAATTTTCGCGTGCATATCTGGACTGGCAAGATCTTCAAACGCTTGTTTAACCCCGTCAACGCCAACCTTACCGGTTACCAGCGGTTCAACCTCGATTTTGCCCTCAGCCAGGAACCCTAAAGTTTCCGCAAATTCGTCGGGTGTATACCCGAGCACAAATTGCACATTCAGCTCCTTGTTGATGCCAAAGAAAGGCTCAAACTTGTCTGGTTCCATACACACGCCGACGACAACAATACGAGCCGCCTTTGGGGCCCCCTCCAGCACTTGTTGAATGATGCCGGGCACACCAACGCATTCAAAGATCACACCGGGCCGCAACTGAGGCCCAAGCCCCATCATCGTCATCCAGTTTTTGGGATCATAGCCTTCAGGCGCGGCTTCTTCCTGCCAACGCTTGTAGGGCGATGTTTCAGCTGGATCGAGCACAATGTCAGCGCCCATCATCTCTGCAAACTTACGACGTGCAGGAGAGAAGTCAGATGCAATGATCGGGCTCACGCCTGCGATCTTGAGGCCTGCAATAACCGCGAGGCCTACAGGCCCACATCCAATGACAAGGGCAACATCATCCTCTTTAACATTGCCCTTTTGGACGGCATGCCATCCAACAGCCATCGGTTCTGTGAGTGCTGCCTGTTCCGTAGGGAGGCCATTGGGAACCTCCAGCAACATCATTTCATTCAAAACCATTTGCTCGGCATATCCGCCGGGGAAATCATTGGAATAGCCAACACCCTTCACACCATCCGCATTAAAGGCGATCGGCATGGAGCAAACACGGGTGCCAGGCTTCAGCGTCTTCTGGGCGCCTGGCCCATAGTCCAGAATTTCCGCACAGAACTCATGGCCGAAAACAATGTCCCTCTTAAGGTCCATCGGGTTCTCAGCACCGGAGCGCTCTGCAATTTCCACCATTTTTGGTGCATGGTGAAAGGCATGAAGATCCGACCCGCAAATGCCACAGGCCAAGGTCTTAACGACGACCTGCCCCTCGCCGGGTGTGGGTTCGGGCAATGTGTCGACGACCATGTCGCCATCTCTGAAAATCGCAGCTCGCATGTTTTTTCCTCCCAAAACTAGACTACGGTCTATTTTTTCTTAGACCTTAGCCGGAAGCGCTCCGGGAGAAAAGAACGAAGTGCGAAAAGCTGGCTCGCTGTTATGCCGCCCAGCCTTGCAGGCGGGCGGCCTCTTCACGCACCCGTTCAGGACCGCCGAGCAATTGACGGTCCAGGCCGATACGCTTGAACCAATAGTGAAGCCCGACAAGATCCGTGAAGCCCATACCGCCATGCACTTCCGTCGCGGTACGCGCGACAAAACGGCCAATCTCTGAGAGGTGTGCTTTTGCATGGCAGGCCATAAGACTACCCTCCTGCGGCACCGCGTCCTGCGCATAGCCCGCATACCAGACAAGTGACCGACAAGGCTCTAGCTCTGCGGCCATCTCCGCACACAGATGCTTCACGGCCTGGAACGAGCCAATCACCCGGTTAAACTGCTTCCGCTCTTTGGCATACTCAACAGCCTTTTCCAGCATCATCTGGCCAGCACCCAGCGTATCTGCGGCAATCATCGTCCGTCCAGCGTCAATCATCTGTTGAATGATCTCAGGACTGCTATCGGGCAAACGGTCAGCAGCAACCCCATCAAACCGCAATTCTGAAACAGGGCGTGTCAGGTCAATGGTGGTGAGATCAATGCGCTCCACCCCCGTCGCCCCGGCTTCGACCAGGAAGAGAGATCCTGCCGTATCGGCAACAATGAAAATATCAGCACCGGGCCCATCAATCACAAAAAGCGCAGAACCAGTCAGCACGTCTCCTTTAGAGGTGACCCCCGCGCCATCTCGGGCACCGATCACCTCGGTCACGGCCACCCCGGCCACAGTTTCGCCGCTCGCAAGGCGCGGCAGCCACGCTGACTTCTGCGCGTCGCTCCCTGCTTTGGAGAGAGCAAGAGGGGCCATCACAGCAGTCCCGATAAACGGGATCGGGGCCACATGGCGCCCGGTCATTTCAGACATCAAGGCTGCTTCGAGAAGTCCCAGTCCCAGTCCACCATGCTCTTCAGGCACGACAATCCCGGCAACACCGAGTTCCGCAAACCCTGTCCAGATGGTTTTTGAAAAGGCCTCATGCGCTTCTGCTGTTTTGCGCACCGCATCCAGCTCGGACGCTTCAGCAAGAAAGCGACCGACAGTGTCCTGCAACATTCTTTGTTCTTCGGAGAGAGCGAATTCCATTATGCAGCTCCTTCTTTGCGCGCGGGTTTTGGTTCGCGCGGCATACCAAGGCCCCGTTCAGAAATAATGTTCTTTTGAATTTGCGCCGTGCCTCCCCCAATGATGAGGCCGAGGTCAAACATGTAGGACCGCTGCCAGCGACCACCAGCACGCAAATGGGGGCTCCGTTCATAGAGCACACCCAGCTCACCCAGCGCATCGATCGCCAGCGCTGCCAACTGGTGATTCAACTCACACCCCATCAGCTTGACGACCAGACGGGCAATGCCAGGGTCTTCCTTGTTCGCACTCGCGGTAAGAAGACGCATGCCATGAAATTGCATCGCCGCAACGCGAGCTTGCAGCTGCACAAGACGATCTCGGAAGAGCAGATTGTCGATCAGCCGTTCACCAGAAACCGTTTCCTCATGCATCAAATCAATAATCGCCGCAAGCCGCGTACCGGCCTGGTTGGGGTCACCCAACATGCCGCGCTCATGTTTAAGAGTTGCGTTGGCAACGAACCATCCCTGTCCGCGCTCAGCAACGATCTGGGTTTTCGGCACGCGCACATCGGTGAAGAAGACCTCGTTAAACTCCGCATAGCCCGTCATGGTCATCAGTGGGCGCACTTCAATGCCCGGCGTGTCCATGGAGAAAATCAGATAGCTGATGCCTTCATGCTTGGGCGCGTCCGGCTCTGTGCGCACCAGACAGAAAATCATGTCGGACAATTGCGCTGTACTCGTCCAGATCTTCTGTCCATTGATGATGAAATCATCCCCATCTTCCGTCGCCTTGGTCTGAAGGCTGGCAAGGTCTGATCCGGAGCCAGGCTCGGAATAGCCCTGGCACCACACGACGTCCCCTTTGAGAGTTGGCTCAATCCACTGTTTCTTTTGTTCTTCCGTGCCCAGTTCGAGAAGCGTGGGCACAAGCATGGAAACACCTTGGCTCGCAAAACCCAGAGGCAGAGACGCCTTGGTGAACTCTTCAGCGATAATGCGGCTTTTCAAAATGTCCGGCTCGGCGCCGTAACCCCCATACTCAGCTGGAATGGTCCGCGCCGCGTACCCATTCTTGATCAACAGCTCCTGCCAGGACCGCTGTTCTGCTGACGGGCGTCCAGAGCCGGTCTGACGGGGCACATTTCCCTTATTGTCTTGGATGAACCGTTTCACATCTGCTCGAAACGCTTCGTATTCCGCACCATACGCGAGATCCATGAGGCACCCTCCCTGGAGACACAGGCAGCGCGCACTGCACTACCTTCGTCTGATCATTTTGGAGAGTGTACTAGCAGCCCATAAAGGCGCCGTCATCCACACTGAAAGTAGCGGCTGATTACGCGACGGAAACCGGAACCAGTTCTTCAACGGATTCGAGCTCGTCATGGCGTCTTGGGAAACAAACTTGAGCTCCAAGCATTTCCACAAAAGCAACTGAGGGAACAGGCGGACTGAACAAATAGCCTTGAGCCTGATGGCATCCCATCGAATAGAGAATCTCTCTCTGTTCTTCTGTTTCAACACCCTCAGCAATCACGCTCACACCAAGGTTGCGCGCCAGGTCGACGATCAGCTTCGGAATAGCGTGACTGTTTATATCCGGCGTCATGTCCGACACAAAACTTCGGTCAATCTTCAAGGTCTGCACTGGAAACTGTTTCAGATAGGCAAGCGAGGAATAGCCGGTACCAAAATCATCAATGCTGATGCTCACACCAAGCGCGCGCAACCGTCGGAGAGTCCCGATGACATGATCAACATCGTGCATAACCGTACTCTCTGTGACTTCGATCTCCAGAAACCTCGGAGAGACCCCCGCCTGGACAAGAGTTGCGGCAACCTGATCTGTAAAGTTCGGCCGACGCAAATCAAGAGCCGACACATTGACAGCGATGCACACAGGTTCCAGACCAGAATCCATCATCCGCCGGATTTCCCGGCAGGCTTCCGCCATCACCCAATCTGTCATCTTGCAGATTGACCCATTCTTCTCTGCCACTGGGATAAAGACATCGGGCGGGATGAGCCCGCGCTCAGGGTGGTGCCAACGGATCAACGCTTCGGCGCCGGCAATCGCACCCGTCTCCGTATCAACTTTCAATTGATAATAGAGAACGAACTGGTTGTCCGTGATGGCTACCCGCAAATCCTTTTCGATCGCGTTACGCTCAATGGCTTTCAGATGCAGCTCATGACGATAGAGCTGAATATTGCCACGCCCCTCCGCCTTGGCACGATAAAGAGCAAGGTCCGCATTTTTCAAAAGAACATCCGGGTCGCGCGCATCTTGTGGGTAGCTCGTGATCCCGATGCTGACGCCGGGATGAACTTCATGACCACCGATCTGCTGCGTCTCTGAAAGCGCCTCTAGAATACGGTTTGCATGGACAATCACACCATCAATGCAGTCAAGCTCATCAACAATGACCGCAAACTCATCACCACCCAGGCGAACGACCGTATCAACCTGGCGCGACGTCTCTCGAAGAATGGTTGCGACACGCTGTAATAGCTGATCGCCAACGTCATGCCCCAACGTATCATTCACGTCTTTGAAATCGTCAAGATCGAGGATCATCAAGGCAACGAGCTTGCCCGACCGTTCCGCGTGAGCGAGCGCCATATGAAGCCGCTCCTTAAAGAGCGTCCGGTTACCCAGACCTGTCAGGCTATCGCTTTGAGCCTGCAATTCAAACCTCTCCGCGTTCTCTCGCGCCTCGGTGAACGAATGCAGGACACTCCGTGCCAGCTCCCCGAACTCATCCAGACGACGGGTAAAAGGGGCCATTGTCTCTGAATCAACGGTGCGTGCTTGCGCGATCGACGAGAGTCTCGAAAGAGGAGCGATCACCAGATCATAGAGAAGTTTCGAGGCAATCAGCATTGCAAGCGCCAATGCCGCCAACAACCCCATCACCAACTGCTGAGCCATACCGCTAGACTGAGCGATAACATTGTTCGTTCTCAATCGAACGAACACCAGCGTTTCACTGCGATCAGAACCATATTCCAACAGACTTGGCGCAATCACGGCATAGCTCGCAGTCATATTGCCCCAGATCAAAGAGGCACGGGTCGAGGGCGCGTCCAAGCCCTGACGAACTTCTGCGACCAAGCCTGGGTCGGAGAATTCACTGGCCGAAACACCGCGAAAAATACCCTGATTGCTGACCAGAACTTCCTGTGAAGCCGGATCAACAATCAGCAGCAAATCAACGTCTGGATCGGCCCCGACAATCGCAACATATCGCTCCAGTGCGCTGCGATGCTGCATCGTCTCTAAAGCATAGACAAGGCTGTTCGACAAATGCTCTGCGCGTTCCTGAACAACCGAGTCCTGATAGCGACTGAATGCAATAAAGAAAAGCGTGATAAGTGAAAGCCCGACAACGCCTGCCAAAAAGCAGAAGGGTGCCAGGATCTTCCATTTCACAGAAAGATTATCGAGCCAGGAGGTGCCGCCCAAAGACATAAGACTACTCAGCTCCTGTCCAATTGGGTTCCAGGGAACTTCTGAAGAATGCGGCGGTCGTCACTGCGGTTGCAGGGTCTTCGTCAGGCCAGAGAATGGCCGTCATGTTTGCCACGCTAGCGGCCAGCGGCCCATTTGCCCGGAGAAACTCCGGCTGGCGGTCATCGGAAATAACCTCAATGCCCTCATAGGCCTCCGCCATCTCGGACCCGCTCATCCCGATATAGTGACCAATAATCTCATGCGCTTCCTGCGGGTTTTCATTGGAGAACGACACAGCGCGACCCCACGCACGAACAAATGCATCAATGTCGGCTGAATGTTCAGCGGCGATCTCCCGCTCAAACGAAACGACATCAGCCACCTCGCCTGGAATGTCTTTTGAGGAGAAAATCTCGCTTACGAGCCCACCGCGGGCAATGTCAGTCGAAATGGGGGGGTAACTCACAACTGCGTCGACTTCTTGCCGGGAAACCGCTTCGGCCATAGCGAGCTGGGGCATATTGACGATCTGAACGTCGTCAAGTGCGAGCCCGCCTTTGGCCAAGGCGCGCGCAAGAATAAACTGATTAAGCGTGCCCGCCTCCAGGCCAATCCGTTGACCCTTGAGAGACGCAATGTCGCCCACACCCTCTCTGGCCAAGACAACATCAGCACCGTTTGAATAGTCAGTAATTAGGGCAATAACCGGCTTGCGATCACTATGGCGGGCAGATTCGAGGACTTCGACCAGGCTTGACGCCATCCCATCCACCTGGCCCCGCTCAAAGGCGCGCCGGACATCTGATAGGGAGGAGAGTTCAACAAGCTCAATATCGAGGCCTTCCTCAGCAAAAAAACCTTTGTTGGCAGCCAGGAAAAGAGCCCCATAGCCGGGCCAGGGATTGATCCCCAGACGCAGGGGGTCGCTCGGTGCCTCTGAACAAGCGCTCAAAGCGAAAACCGACAGAAGCCCTATAGAAGCAGAAACAAAACCACCAGCTCTGGGCATTCCTTGTCCTTCCCTGCCCCCCTCGGGGCACTACAATATCGTCAGATGAGTTGTGGAGGACGCGGTCTAAAACTTCGTTACGCCATGAACCTCGACGCCAGACACTTGGAGAGACAGTTAAGAGAAACTTAAAATGCAGGCGGACATGGCGCATTCTGAAACAAAAAAGGGCGCCCCAAAGGACGCCCTTTCCAAATTCTTAAAGTAAGTGTTTAGGCAGCGGTGTAACCCATGACTGCTTTCACTTCGAGGAATTCATCGAAGCCAAACTCACCCCACTCGCGTCCATTACCAGACTGCTTATAGCCCCCAAACGGTGCGTTGAAGTCAGCGCCAGCGCCATTCAAGTGAACATTGCCTGTCCGCAGCTGTGAAGCCACGTCACGTGCATGATCAATCGAACCAGAAGATACGTAGCCAGACAGGCCGTAGACCGTGTCATTCGCAATCGCGATGGCTTCTTCTTCGCTTTTGTAGGGAAGAATTGTCAGAACAGGGCCGAAGATTTCTTCCCGAGCAATGGTCATCTCATTGTTGACACCACCAAAGACCGTTGGGCGAACATAATAGCCCTTGTTCAGGCCATCAGGACGTCCTGTACCACCGGCAACAAGCTGAGCGCCTTCATCAATGCCCTTCTGGATCAAATCCTGGATCTTGTTGAACTGAACCTCGCTAACCACTGGGCCGATCTTTGTATCTTCCGCAAAGGGGTCGCCAACTTTGACGGTTGCAGCAGCTGCAGCTGCAATTTTGAGAGCTTCATCATGCTTTGCAGCAGGAACAAGCATCCGTGTTGGCGCATTACATGACTGACCGGAATTGGTCATCACGCTCTGCACACCACCAGCAACAGCAGCATTGAGGTCTGCATCATCAAGGATGATGTTGGCAGACTTACCGCCAAGCTCCTGAGCAACACGTTTCACGGTTGGAGCGGCAGCTTTCGCAACTTCCACACCCGCGCGGGTTGATCCGGTGAAGGACATCATGTCCACATCTGGGTGAGCGGAAAGCGGTGCACCAACTTCAAGGCCATCACCATCGACAAGGTTGAACACGCCAGCAGGCACGCCCGCTTCGTCGAAGATTTCTGCCAGGAGATGTGCATTAAGAGGCGCAACTTCAGAAGGCTTCAGAACCATCGTACAACCAGCGGCAAGTGCTGGCGCAACCTTACAAACGATCTGGTTGACCGGCCAGTTCCAGGGCGTGATGAAACCACACACACCAACAGGTTCTTTCACAATGCGTGTCGCACCGCGATCTTCTTCAAATTCGTATTTCTTCAGAATTTCAAGTGTCGTTGCAAGGTGACCAAGCCCCGTTGCAGCCTGCGCTGCCTGTGAGAGCCAAGCAGGAGCCCCCATTTCCTTGGAAATGGTTTCAGCAATCTCTGCATAGCGGCCCTGATAAACCTCCATGATCTTTTCGAGAAGAGCGATCCGCTCTTCACGGGTGGTGCGAGAGAACGCCGGGAACGCAGCTTTTGCAGCAGCGACAGCTTTGTCCACGTCTGCGGAGCTACCCATAGAAATGGTGGCGAACGCTTCTTCAGTTGCCGGGTTGATCACGTCCATTGTCTTTGACGTGGTAGGGGCAACCCACTCACCGTTAATGTAGAATTTTGTCGTGTCTTTCATGGCTTCCTCCGTTGAGGCCTTCCTGAGATAAGGCAGGCCCCAAAAGCTCGGAGCCCATTTCACATTTTTTCAGCGAGGTAAGTCCCCGCATTTGGCGGCCATCATAAGGGCCTGAACCGCTTTGTGAACAGCCGAATAACGGACATTTTTGTGGTTTTGACGCCAATTGGCCCCTCACGCAGGCGCCGAAACGCCCACGCCTTGATCCTCTGACCGTCGAAAGTCAAAAAACAGGGAATAAAGCACCGGAACCACCCCCAATGTGAGGACGGTCCCCGCAGCAAGACCGGACATGATGACAATGGTCATGGCATACCAAAGCTCGCCGCCAAACAGCATGAGCGGAACAAGCCCCAGGATCGTCGTCAGGGTGGTCATGATAATCGGCCGCGCCCGCACAAGGGCCGACGCCACGACAGCCCGTTCAACCGACTTGCCCTCTGCCCGTTCCAGATCGATCCGCTCAATCATCACGATCCCGTTATTGATGATAATCCCCCCAAGGCTCAAAAGCCCCAGCATAGCGTTAAAGTCGAGAAATGCTCCCGTCAGCAGCAGCCCAGACGCCGCGCCGATCATAATCAGCGGGATTGTCAGTAAGATGACAGCTGGCCGGCGGAAGGAATTGAACTGCCATACCAGCAAGACAAGAATGCCCGCAACGCAATGAGGCAGATAGGCAAAGAGCGCGCCCGTTGCTTCGCCTGAGTCCTTCAACTCACCTTGAATCTCAATCGAATAGCCACGCGGCAACTCAACGGCATCAAGCGCAGGTTGTAGCTCAGCGAAAAACTCGCTGGCCTGACGTCCCGGCAAAATAGCCGATGCTTTCAGGCCCCGCTCCTGATTGAAGCGATGAATTTCAAAGGGCTCCAGCACCCCCTCAATATCCGCAATTTGAATGAGCGGCACTGCCATATTGCTGACAGACGAGTAGACAGTAATGGAGCGGAGCTTATCCAGCTCATCTCGTTGATCTTCCGCAGCCCGCATCTTGATGGGGATAACAGTGTCACCGTCTCTGAAGTCCGTCACAGGCAGACCATCAAAATAGCTGGCGAGAGAATTTGCGACATCTTCGCTTGAGACCCCGGCCCGCCGTGCGCGCTCCTGATCAATTTGAACCAGAACCTTCACGACCGGGGCACCCCAGTTCGTGCGAATACTGGCCGCCCCCGGCACACTGCGGAAGGCGGCTTCAACCTCATTCCCGAGCTGATAAAGCGTCGCCACCTCAGGACCTGTAATCTGAATATCAATGGTCCCAGGCGGCGTTGCACCAAAGAACAATGTTTCCGGCCGCCCTTGAGCTTCCGGCACTTCATCGCGGAAATAGGCCGATGACTTCTCCATCATGCGCCCGACATCATCCAGGTCTGTGACATCAATCAAAACAAATGCCTTGTGCGGTACCGGGTCAACCGGCGACAGGGCGAGGAAAAAGCGCGGGCCACCATCAGCAATATAGGCAGCGTGCTGGACAACATCCGGGTTGATCTCTTTATCCGACAACCAGGCGAGGAACCCGTCCGTCACGCGAATGGTCTCGTTCACATCGGTTCCCGTTGGCAACTCAATATGCACAACAAACTGGGCGCGATCCGAGGGCGGCATCAAGCGCGACGTGACAAATCCCATCCCAAATATCGCGAGCGCAAGCAGGCCGACCATTGTCGTAACAAAGAGCAAACGCTGGCCGAGGATAAGAGACAGAATGCGCCGGTAAAACCGATAGAGCACCGTGTCATAGACATCTGCGCCATCCTCACGTTTGCTATCTGCATCCAGCAGCCAGAAACAAAGTGTCGGCGTGATCGCAATAGAGAGGAACCACGATGCGATAAGTGCAAGAAACAGAACCTGCGCCAGAGAGCCGACATATTCGCCGGTCACATTTTCAGCCAGGTAGAGTGGCATGAAGGCCAGGATCGTCGTCAGCGACGAAGAAAGAAGCGGCATCCCAAGTTCTCGAGGAGCGCCAATGCACGCCTCCAGCCGGTCAACACCTTCTTCCATACGCCGTTTGATATCCTCGGCTATGACAATGCCATTATCAACCAGAAGCCCAAGCGCGATAATGATCGCGGCAATCGAGATTCGATGAAGCGGGATTTCCCACAAGCTCATCCCAACAAGCGCGGCGAGGATCGCAAGCGGCACGATTGAGCCCACGATAAGCCCGGTGCGAACACCCAGGAACAAAATGACGACAACCAAAACGGTGGCAATGGTCTGCAACAGATTATTCGTCGCATCGCTCACTGCAACGGCCACCAGCGGCGGTTGATAGGTGGCAAATTCAAGCGCCATGCCCAGAGGCAGACCTTGTTCCAACTCGACCAGCAACCCCTCCAGATCAACACCAAATTCTGCAATATTGGATCCCGCCACCATCGCGACACCCAGCATCACAGACGGATCTCCGTTGAACTTGACCGGACGGCTGGGCGGGTCCACATACCCCCGCTCAACCACAAAAATATCTCTGAGGTAAACAATCCCGCCGTCAGCAAGCTCCAGCGGCACATTGCTGATCTCCTCAACCGAGGTGAAACTGCCTGACGGCTCAATCGTAATCCGCCGCCCATTGGCCGCAATGGACCCACCGGGCAAGATGACATTCTGTCCCGTCAACGCCCCGATAACAGACTGTTGCGACAACCCCAATTGGTCCATGTAGGCCTGGTCTGCAGTCAGCCAGATTTGCTCTTCCTGAATGCCGTAAAGATCTACTTGGCTCACAAGCGGCAAGGCACCAATGACATCTCGCAGATCACGCGCGACATCACGCATCTCCGCCATGGAGTAATCTGGCCCCGTAAGAGCAAGTGTCGCAACCGCAAGCCGTCCAAAATCATCATTCACGTAAGGACCAGCCGTCCCTGACGGTAGATTGGGGGCCAGGTCATTCATCTTGTTGCGCAGATCGGTCCAGATCGGATCAAGGTCGAAATACTCGTCGCCGACCTCCACCTTCACCATCGCCACGCCAGTAGAGGCGGTCGAGGTCATATCCGTGACTTCTGAAATCTGTTTCGCCGTTTCCTCAATCGGTTTCACGATCAACTGTTCAATACGTTCAGCCGACATGCCGGGGAAATAGGCGGTGACCACCGCGGTGCGAATGGTGATTTCCGGGTCTTCCTGACTTGGATGACTGAAATAGATCGTGATGCCCGTTAGGACGAGGGCGATCAGGGCAAAAAGGGTGAAGCGTCCATTCTTGATGGCATAAGCGGCAATATTTCCCATGATGTCGGCCTACTGGTTCTGCTGCCAGGGGCGCGCCGCCATGCCATCATGAAGGAAGGCTACTCCTGCCGTTACAATCTGCTCACCCTCCGCCAGGCCAGAGAAGATCTCAATATTGTTGCCACGAATATCACCGAGCCCCACTTCCCGACGAAAGACCGCCTCTTTCTCGGGGTCATAAACAAAGACAGGTGCTTTGTTTTGGTCCGGTGATCGCTCTCCTTGCGCGCCCAAATCCGCGTCTTTGATCGAAATCGCTGTAAGCGGGATGAGAAACGCCTCACGTCCATTCAAGTAGGACTGAAAATTAAACGTCACCTTCGCTGTCATGCCGGTGCGAATATCCGCCGCCCCCAGCTCAACCAGCGCCACTTTCACGCCAAAGGCACTGCCCGCTTCTGCCCTGGACGCGATTTCTGAAACCGCACCCCCAAAAAGTTCCCCTTTAAGCGTCGGGAAAGAAACCGAGACGGGCTGACCATAATCAACTTCGCGGATGATGGTTTCTGGCACCAACACCCGCACCTCCAAATTGCCATCCGATTGAATTTCAAAGAGCGAGGCGCCGACTGCCACTTCAACAAATGGGTCCACGTCGCGTTTGGATATCGTGCCCGCAAAGGGCGCTGAGAGAACTGTGCGATCAAGGTCTTTCTGGGCACGCTCCAGATCGCTGGCCGCCAGATCGACACTCGCAGTCGCTGCATCAAAGGCCGCCCGGGCACTATCAACTGCGGCCTGGGTAACAAATCCCTTGTCGATAAGCGCGAGCTTCCGGTCCAGATCTTCCTTAGCCTCCGATCGTTTCGCCCGTGCACTGCTTAGCTGCGAACGCGCCCCGTCCACTGCAAGCTGATAATTCGTCCGATCAAGAAGGGCCAGCACTTGCCCCGAAACAACCGTTTCACCCGCAGAAACATTCACTTCCGTGACACGCCCGGCCACCTGAAAACTCAAAATGGACCTGTCAGAGGCTTCCACAACGCCCGAAATGCTGCGTACCTGACCCGTTGCGCGCTCACTGACCGTTTCAAGCTTCACCACAGGCGAGGGCGCTGGAGGGGCTTCAGCTACCGGCTCCTCACAGCCAGCCACAAAAATCGACAACGCCATTGGAACCGCAAGTGACCAGCTTCGCATCAGATACCCTCATAATCAGCCCGCAGGGGCACGGAATATAGACCCAATTAATGTGGCTCCATACATATCAACATACAAGGGTACCTGCCCCCGGGGATAAGTTTCATCTAGAGATTTCAGAGTTTTGTGATCAGCCCCTATAGTGCGGCCAACCGCAAACCAATCGACCCCAATTTGCTGCCGTCACCTGACGGCAGAGAGTGACCTTTTGAGCACCTCCGAACCACAGACGACCGCACAATCGACTATAGCCGACGCCGAAAAGGCCTTTGACGAACAGGTCCGCCGCGACCTGCCGCGAAATTATGCCGTCAATCTGGTGCATGGCCTCCTGGGACAGACCGGCTTCCGCTTGGTTCACGCGCCCACCTTCGTCCCTGCCTTCATCTACATCCTCTCCGGGTCAGAATTGGCTGTCGGGCTCGCGCTGGCTGCTCAGCATTTTGGCGCTGCCAGTTCATCGCTTTTGGGCGCGACCCTCATCGAACACCGCAAAAAAGTCATCCCCATCGGGTTTGTCATCGGGGGCCTGATGCGCGTTCAGGTTTTGGGCCTGGCGCTCGCCGGCCTTTTCCTGGACGGACAAGTCGCTTTTATCGCCGCCTGCCTTTTCCTCGGACTGTTCGGTTTTTTCAACGGCATGCAGGCCGTAATTTTCAACTACATGATGTCGAAAGTCATTCCGGTGAACCTGCGCGGTCGCTTAACAGGCCTGCGCAATTTCATGGCGGGCCTCACCGCATCAGGTGTCGCCTATCTAGGCGGGCAGTATTTTATTGAGACCAATGCGCTCGGTAATGGTTATTCGGCAACATTCCTGACCGCCTTCATTCTGACCAGTGTCGGGCTTGGTCTCTTGGCCTTCATCAAGGAACCCGTGCCGCCGGTCATCCGCGCACAGGCGAGCTTCTTTGGCCGCATGAAGGAACTGCCTGCACTGCTTCGCGCAGACCCGGGTTTCACGCGCTTTTTCATGGCGCGGTCGCTGGGGGCGCTTGGCACCATCGCGGTGCCATTCTACGTGCTCTATGCAGGGGAAGCTGTGGGTCTGAGTGGAACCAATCTGGGCATTCTGTCGCTGGCTTTTCTGCTTAGCCAAACCGCAACCAATTTGGGCTGGGGCGCACTGGCAGACAAGACCGGCAACCGCTTCGTCTTCATGGCAACGCTCGTCACCTGGATCCTATCCACTGCGCTGCTGTTCTTTGCAAACGACATCTTCCTGCTGGCCCTGGTCTTTGCAGGTCTGGGCGCGGGGCTCGGCGGCTTTCAGATTTCCTCACAGAACATGGTGTTGGAATTTGGCGACCGACAGGACCTGCCCATGCGCATCGCCATCTCGAACGCCGGCAACTCTTTCATGATGGGGCTTGGACCCCTCATGGGCGGTTTCGTGGCACTCTGGTTTTCCTACACAGCGGTCTTTTGGTGCGCCATGGCCTTCATGCTCCTGGCCCTTGCGATGGTTGCATTCCTGATCGACGAACCCCGCAACAGGTGACTAGTTTGCTCCAGCACTCTGAAGGTGCTTGGCGACCTCGTCTACCTCTGACCAGACCCGCAGGAAATTGCCACCCCATATCTTTTCAATCTGTGCGCGTGTGTAGCCGCGCTTGATAAGCTCCCCGGTCACATTCGCTGTCTCAGACGCATCATCCCAGCCAACCACACCGCCGCCGCCATCAAAGTCAGAGGCGATGCCCACATGGTCAATGCCCATAACAGAAACCGCGTGATCAATGTGGTCAACAAACTGCGCGAGCGTCGCACGCGGATAGAGCCGGTTAATCTCCCTCATGCCCTCAATAAAAGACGGCAACTTACCGTGGGCAAGATAGCTAAAGCGTGGCGCACCCTCTTCCGCCGCAATCCGGTTGCGAAGCGCCATGCCCGCACCGGTACGTCCAGGATCCGCTTTCACATAGGTCGAAAAAGCAACAATCTGCGCAACACCGCCCTTGGCGGCAAGCGCACGCATCTGTTCATCCGTCAGGTTTCGCGGATGATCCGCCAAAGCCGTCGTCGCTGAATGTGACGCAATCACCGGCGCATCTGAAAGTTCAACCGCCTGCATCATCGCATCATGGGAAATATGGGAGATGTCTACCATCATGCCGAGCCGGTTCATTTCTTTCACCACATCCCGACCAAAAACGCTCAAGCCCCCATGTTCTGCCGGGGCATCCCCCAGGTCCAAGCGCGGCATAGAACTGTCCGAAATATCGTTATGCCCGACATGCGCCAGCGTCATGTAGCGCGCCCCCCGTTCGTAATATTCAGCTACGAGCGACAGGTCTTTGCCAATGACATATCCATTCTCAATCCCGATCACAGCTACCTTGCGACCGGACCCGTGAATATCCAAAACATCCCCAGGCGTCGCCGCCAGTCCGATGCGGCTTGGATAGAGCGCATCCGTCATGGCGTGGATCGCATGAAACTTCACCAGCGCTGCCTCTCGGGCGGCTGCATAGTTCTTGTCCGTCCGGGCAGTCTGACCCACATAGACAATGAAAAATGCCGCATCGAGCCCACCTTCCTCCATCTTCGGCAGATCAACCTGCAGCTCCGTCAGAAGCCCGGGATCGACCTCAGGAGACGTGGTGTAAGTCGGCGGAATATCGACATGGGTGTCGAGAGTCATCACCGGGCCATGCACTTTTGTAAATGTGGTGCCATCGGAAGCCTCATCTGCCAATTGAAAGGCAAACCAAACCAGGCCGACAACAAGCGCCAACGCAGCAACAATCAATAAAAGGGGTCGCCCCATGAGTTTCAGTCTCCAGTTTTTTGGGACGCTGACATAGCCGCGTGCGTCTTGCAAGGCCGCGTCCCCATATCTTCGCGTCAAGAGACGCAGGGACACACTCACGAATGCAAGCACCCTTGCAGGACCGGTCGCAAGGCCGCAAAATCTGGGAAACACACTCGGGGATGGAGAGAATAATGACGGCATTGGACGACCAACTGGTCAATCCTGCAACCTTCATGGACGAGGACAGCTTGCATGCCCTCTGGGCTGACTTGAGGCGAGACGATCCCGTCCATTGGACAGAACCGGAAGGGTTCCGCCCTTTCTGGTCCATTTCCAAACATGCCGACATTATGGAAATTGAGCGCCAGAACGAGCTCTTCATCAACGACCCGCGGACAACGCTCGCCACCATCCAGCAAGAAGAAGATATCAAGGCGTTCACGGGCGGCAGCCATATCCTGATCCGGTCTCTGGTCCAGATGGACAACCCCGATCACATGGTCTTTCGCAAGCTGACCCAAGGCTGGTTCATGCCGCCAAACCTGAAAAAACTTCATGCAGGCCTTGCTGACCTGGCAAAAGAATTTGTCGACCGGATGGAAGCCCAAGGAGAGGAATGCGACTTCGTCTCCGATGTTGCCGTCTGGTATCCGCTCCGCGTGATCATGATGATCTTGGGTGTGCCCCGGGAAGATGAACCAACCATGCTGCGCCTGACCCAGGAACTTTTTGGTGCAACCGATGCCGACCTATCGCGCGAGGAAGAAAAAACCAGCATCGACATGAATACAATTACAGAGTTTTTTGACTATTTCACAAAACTTACGGAAGCGCGCCGTGCCGATCCACAAGACGACGTGGCCTCCATTATTGCCAATGCAGAAATCAATGGGGAACCCATCGGTCATCTCGAAGCCATGTCCTATTACATCATCGTGGCAACTGCTGGACATGACACAACAAGCTCATCCATTGCGGGCGGTCTCCTGGCACTTCTGGAAAATCCAGATCAGCTCGAACAGCTGCGCGCCAACCCCGACCTTCTCCCATCGGCCATTGATGAAATGATCCGCTGGTCGACACCTGTGAAACATTTCATGCGCACCGCGACCACAGACTATGAACTGCGCGGAAAGACCATCAAAAAGGGGGATAGCCTTTTCTTGTTCTATCCGTCCGGCAATAGAGACGAAGAAGTGTTCGAGGACCCGTTCCAGTTCAAAATTGACCGGACTCCGAACAAGCATCTGGCATTTGGGTATGGCGCCCATGTTTGCCTGGGCCAGCATCTCGCCAAAATGGAAATCAAGGCGCTCTTTGATGCGCTTTTGCCTCGGTTAGACAGCATTGAACTGGCAGGCAACCCAACGCGCGTTGCGGCAAATTTTGTGTCCGGCCTCAAACATCTGCCCATTCGCTATGCCATGTCCCGCAAGGCCGCTTGAGAAAACCCACCTAAACAGTCTTGCATGACGCGGCACCCGCCCCACATGTAGCGCAGGGAAACAGGGAGGCGACATCATGGCCACACAGGGATTAAGTATTGTTATCGGCGTTGGTGCGTCAAACGGGGTCGGCGGCGCACTTGTGCACCGTTTCGCAAAAGGCGGCGCTCCCGTCCTGATCGTTGGCCGCACGGCGGAGAAAATTGAAACTGTCGCTGCAGAAGTCCGCGCTGAGGGTGGAACAGCCTACACTCAGGTTTGCGATGTGACTGACCCTATTCAGGTCACAGCTCTCTTTGAAGAAGCACAGAAACTCGGGACGGTTGGCTCCGTTCTCTACAATGCCGGAAACAATGCCATCATCCCGTTTGAAGAGGTAACACCGGAACTGTTTGAACAGTTCTGGCGCACCGGCGCGTACGGCGCCTTTTTGGTCGCCCAACAGGCCTTGAAGATCATGGTCCCGCAAGAAGCAGGATCCTTCCTTGTCACCGGCGCATCGGCTTCGCTCCGCGGCAAACCAAACTTTGCTCATTTCTCGTCGGCCAAAGGTGCCCTCAGAAACCTCACCCAAGCCCTAGCGAGAGACTATGGGCCGAAAGGCATTCATGTCGGCCATGTTGTGATCGACGGGGTTGTGAACGGTGAAATAGTCCGCAACCGTTTCGCAGGCTATCTCGAAAGCAAAGGCAATAACGGAGCGCTGGAACCAAGCGCCATTGCAGAAGCCTTCTGGCAATTACACGTCCAGCACCCAAGTGCCTGGACTCACGAACTTGATCTCCGCCCCTTCAAGGAAGAATGGTGAGGCGCTCGTTCACGCCGCATTGACAGCAAGAGAGAGGAACTGAGCGACATCCTCTTCACGTGTATTAAATGACGTCACCAGACGAATAGACACCCCGTCTGGCTCCCGTCCCCACGGATAATATCCAGCACCTGCAGCCATCAGCGCCTTATGGGCCGGTTTTGGCAGAACCGCAAAGACTTGATTGGCCTGCACAGGATACCGGAGACGTCCGCCCGGCAGGTTCTCAATGCCCTCAGCCAAAAGAGCCGCCATCTTGTTGGCATGTGCGGCCATACCCAGCCAAAGCCCCTCTTTCAAATACGCTTCCATCTGAGCGCCTAAGAACCTGCCTTTGGACAAAAGCTGGCCACTTCGTTTGCGCATAAAAGGTAAGTCAGCTGCCAGCGCTTCATCAAAGAGGATCACAGCCTCGACGCCCATCGCGCCATTCTTGGTGGCCCCAAACGACAGCACATCAACGCCGGCCTTCCAGGTCATCTCCGCTGGAGTGCACCCAAGCGAATCAAGAGCGTTCGCAAACCGCGCGCCGTCCATATGCACCCGAAGCTTGTGAGACTTCGCAACAGAGGACAGAGCCTCAATTTCCGCTAGTGAATATACCGTCCCACATTCCGTCACCTGAGAAAGGCTGATCGCCTGAGCTTGCGGGTGGTGGACAATCCCCTGAGGAAAGTCCTGAAGTCCTTTCTCAATCGCACCGGGGGTCAGTTTCCCATTCTCCCCAGCCAGCGGCAGCAGCTTGGCACCATGGGTGAAAAACTCCGGCGCACCGCATTCATCGCAATGCACGTGCGCCATCTCGTGGACGAAGATCGCGCCATGAGGCTTGGTGATGGCGGCAAGATTAAGCGCATTGGCAGCCGTACCGGTGGCGACCAAAAATACAGACAGCTCCCGCTCAAAGACCTCGGAAAGCCTCCCGCCTGCCCGTTGAGTATAGACGTCATCCCCATATCCCCGTATGGAACCGTCATTTGCAGCTGCCATCGCCGACATAATCTCTGGCGCAACACCGCTCGCATTATCACTCATAAAATTCATCACAACCCCCTGAGACCACCCGCCACATGCCAAGAAACGCATTCTTCCCTATATGGTACTGATAGTCCGCCCATAGGGAAATTATGACAATGGCTGATCGCCCCGTACCGTTTCGAGAGCCGCTCCACCCCTCAATCGACGAAGCGTTGATCGAGAAACTGGTGCGGACCTTCTATGAGAAGATCCGAGCTGACGAAGACCTCGGTCCCATTTTTGCGGGCGTCATCACTGGCGATTGGGAACCCCATCTGCAAAAAATGTTCGCGTTCTGGTCGTCTCTCACCATGCTGACCGGGCGCTACAAGGGGCAACCCATGGTCGCCCACATGAAGCTCAAAATGGTGCAACCTCAACACTTTGACAAATGGCTGTCGCTTTTCAGAGAAACCGCCAACGACATCTGTCCGCCCCCGACTGCCGCGATCTTTATCGATAAAGCGGAGCGCGTCGCCGAAAGCCTGAAGCTAGGACTGTTCTTCAAACCTGAAGAGACGACAGCAAAAAAGGCAACGCCCCCACTCCCAAAATCTTAAGCACACCGGAAAATAGTGCCGTTAAAGGGAGGACCATAAACATCTCCTATAAAAAGCATTGATGCGGGCGCCAAAATGCGCCCGCCCCAGGTAAAAGTTTATAGCGTTAAGCCTGCGGGGCTTCATAAGCGATAAAGGCAATCGTCGCCCCAAACGGATCACGAATAGTCGCCATACGGCCAACGCCAGGCGCATCAGCAGGCACACTCACTTCTTCAGCGCCCGCTTTCATTGCCGCTTTAAACCGCTGGTCCACATTGTCGACAGTGATGTAAACCGTCCAGACTGGCTCTGCAGACGGTGTGGTGGGAATGCCGCCAATCGGCCCCTCGCCCACCATGATGCCCGGATAGCTCGACCCATCTTGCATCGGCATATCGACAACGTTCCACCCAAGAACGCCTTCGTAGAACTTCCGCGCGGCCGAAGGATCTGCACTGTTATGTGCAATCCAGCTGGGCATGCCATGAGTTGTTGTTGGGTTCGTCGTCATATCTTCTCTCCCTTGTTAACGTCGAGCATCAGCTCGATCCTCCCAAGGACGCCCCCACAGGTCACAACCCGACAGGCAGAATGATTATTTTTTGAGAGTAGAAAGCCGGCCTTCAATATAGGCTTTTTCTGCATCAGAGGGCCCGAGCGACAAAGCCTTTTCATACCCAGCCCGCGCAGCACCATCATTTCCCAACTCCGCTTGAAACGCCGCAGAGGTGGAGTGGAAATAGAGATAGTCCTCAAGGTCGGCAGCGAGCCCTTCCATCCCCTCCAACGCTGCGTGCGGACCATCTACTTTAGAGACAGCAACCAGCCGGTTGAGCGTGACCACAGGAGAGGGTTGCACTTTCTCCAACGCACAATAAAGCCGTTCGATCTCCGCCCAATCGGTTTCGCTGGCACTGGGTGCCGCACAATGGACCGCGACGATCGCCGCCTGGATTTGAAAGGCGCCAGGCCGCCCGCGTCGCAATGCCTTTTCAACAAGCACCTGTCCTTCAGCAATACCGGAACGATCCCACAAACGCCGGTCCTGCTCATCAAGCGGGATAAGCGTGTCAGTCGCATCCTGCCGCGCAGGTGACCTGGCATCATGCAGCAGACAGAGCGCCAATAGACCCATCACTTCTGGCTGAGCTGGAAACAGCGTGAGGAGGAGACGCGTCAGTCGGATCGCCTCATGACAAAGCGCCTTGCGAATATGGTCACCACCCCCATGGGAAGAATAGCCCTCATTAAACAGCAGATAGAGCATCACCAGAACTGCGTTTAACCGCTCTGCCCGCTCCTGAGGCGAGGGCGTTTCCAGCGCGGTGACAACAGACGCCGCCTTCTTCTTGGCGCGTGTAATGCGTTGTTCCATCGATTTCGGCTTCACCAAAAAGGCGAGGGCAATTTCATCGACCGAAAAACCGACCACAATCTTGAGCGCCAATGCCAACTGATCCTGAACCGACAATTCGTCATGGCAGCACATAAAGAGGAGCCTGAGCACATCGTCACGATAGTCCGACGTATCGATTGCGTCCGCATAGTCGGCCTCAACATCCCCCAGATCAGGATCCGCTACAGAATCGTTGATCGCAGTCCGCTCTGTTTCCCGGCGTCGAAGCGCGTCGATCCCCGCATTTCGACCGACCATGATCAGCCAAGCGGTTGGGTCTTTTGGAACGCCCTTGCTCGGCCAGGATTTAACCGCCCTCATGCAGGCATCTTGATAGGCATCTTCCGCGAGATCGACGGTTCTGAAATAACGGGTGAGCGCCGCCATTGCGCGCGGGCGGGCGGAAACAAAGTGTCGGGAAAAGGCTTGGGAGCTAGTCATCCTCACTCGTGGTTACCTGACCCGGACCAAACCAGCTGATCGGCCGCACCTCAATACTTGCAATATCGAGCGGCAGGAGTTTAGCCGCCTCAATCGCTTCCTCAATCGTGTCGCACTCAATTGTGTAAAAGCCGAGCAAATGCTCCTTGGTCTCGGCAAAAGGCCCGTCCGTCACGATCGGAACACCACCTTGCTCGCGAATGGTGACTGCCGTTGCCGTCGCATGAAGTTTCGCCGCGGGTCCATTTTGTCCGCCGCCTGCCAGACGCTCCTGAAGCGCATAATGTTTGCTCATCGCCGCAGCTTGGTCAGCGTCGGAAAGCTGGTCGAAAACACCGTCCTCACCAAAAATCAAAATCGAATAAAGCATGGTCCCTCCAAATTCAGCCGTCCAAGAACAGTAACAAGGACGGGTCCCACCCATCATTTCCGACACTTATGAGAATATTTCTTGGCCAATCACCCTGAACATATGGCCAATTCCTGGAAAAGATGAGCATTTTCAAGCATCAGATCTGCATCAGGAAGTCATGGATCGGGCGAACAGTCGCAAACGCTGTAACAGCCTGTGTCACCGCATCCTTTCCGGTTGCTTTTGCATGGCCCTTATTATCCAGCCAGGCAGCCAGGCCCTTAAACTGCAACAAATGAGCATGCGCAGGCGCCACCTCATAGCCAGCGGGCACGCGCTTCAGGTCGGGATCACTTAAGCGACACCCTTTTTTGGTGAGCCCTTTCATCACTTTATCAAGCTGAGCACCGCGTTTTGGATCACAGACGGCAGTGCGATAGGTTTCAAGCGCCGCCTTCTCCAATTTTAGAGAGCCTGCACCATAGAACACACCCTTGGTGTCCAATGAAAAATAGAAGCCTGAAGAGGTGCCCTGTCCCGTCGCTTCGGGCGTCTCAAAAAAAGCCATCCGGACATGGGTGTTGTAAGGCGTTTTGTCTTTGGAGAAACGCACATCCCGGTGGATACGAAAGAGCTTAGAAGACACCGGTCCACCCAGGTTCCGTTCCAGGGCCTCCTGCACGTCAGCACGAAACATCTCGGCTGGAGTCTTCAGCACCTCTTCATAGGTCTTCTTATTGTCAGAAAACCAGTCGCGAGTATTATTCTTCTCAAGGTCTTTCAAGAACGTGATACCAGCCTTCGGAAACCCTGAAAAACTGCCGCTCATGTAAACCTCCCAATGCCTGCCAAGTCTATCCTTTACCTGAAGACGAAGAAGTCACCAGAAATCCGACAACGGTCTACAAGTTTGTGGGATCACATTTCTGCGACACCCCACCTTGTGCCCAATTACTTTGCTGGCAGACCGCCCGCGAACGTCGCCGCAAAAGAAATCCAATCCTTAAGCCCGGTCTCAATGCAGGCATCTGCATCGACCCACACCATACCGCCCATACGACGCCCGTTAAAGTCTACGATTTCAGCACCCGGACGCCCCAAGGCCTGCGCCTCCAGATCCTTACCAACCCGAAACATGAAGCGCCCGACGCCGACACCACACAACATGTTGCCACGCAGCATCCAGCAATAGCCGCCAAACATTTTCCTCTCGGTAATCCCGCTGCGGCGCTTCAGCGCCTCACGCATCAAGTCTGCAAGATGAGGGTCATGTGGCATGAGGGTTTCTTTCGCTTGGTCAATCCATTTTCAACAAGGACGCACAAGATCATCCAAATCCGACAAGGACCCGGTTTTAAGCCCGTCTACCGCCAAGCATCCGGGTCAAAGGGGCCCGTCCAGCCATAGGTTGCAAGATCAATGCGCCCGCTGGCCCGCCAGATGACCCCCTCTTTTCGTAACAGATCACCTTGCACGGTTTCACCCCCACCTTCTGATCGGTCGCTGATTTTGCCCTGTGAATTCACCACCCGATGCCAGGGCACCTTTTCGGCGCTTATCCCATCGAGGGCGCCGAGCGCTTGTCCAACCTGTCTCGGGCCACATCCAACAATTTTTGCCAGCTGACCATAGGTCGCGACCTGACCGGGTGGAATTTCAGCAACGAGTTTATAGAGAAGGTCATGTTCCATATCACGCCGACGCTATGCCAAGAGCCCATTCAACGCCATATCGACATGGGCCGCCATACACACATCCAGATCCAGCGGCTCGACTTCATCAAATGTCATCTTCCAGACTGCCGCAAAGATGGCAGGGCCTATAATGATGGTCGGCATAGTCGTCATTGGGCCCTCACGAAATTCACCCCGTGCAATACCGCGCTGGACAATGCGATCAATCACGGCCGCCCCTTTGGAAATGGACTCACGATAGTAATAGGACGGGATTTCAGGAAACCGCGCCCCTTCCCCAATGATGATCCGCAACAAAACGCGTGCGTCAGAGGCGACAATCTTTTCATAGATGATCGCCAACACCAGCTTCAACAATTCATCCGTGGGCCCTGGGTACCCGTCGACCAACTCTTCAACATTGTCGAGCGTCGACGTGATCCGCGATTTCACCGCCGCCTGAAAGAGTGCTTCCTTATTGTCAAAATAGCGATAAATGGTTCCCTTAACGATGCCCGCCCGCGCCGCAACATCCGACAGCCGGGCCCCCGCAAAACCCCTCTCAGCAAACTCCAGGAGGCCCGCCTCTATGATCTCCGCAGGACGCGCGTCTTTACGCCGTCGTCGCTTTTTCTGCTCTGATGCCAGGGAGCTATTCTCTATTTTAGTCATTTGAGGTCTGGATTCTCATCATCGCTTCATCTATATATTAATGACCCATGAGTCATTAATAGTCAAGAATATCCAAAATGGCCAGAAAATAAGGGATTGAGACAATGGCTCCGACGCCCCAAGACCCGACTTCAGAGGCAGATCTGCCGCTAGAAGCCGTTGACCGCTCCAAAACAAATGCGAGGGCGGAATTACCCACCCGCACCAGCCGGTTTAAAAACGCGCGGATCATCCCGCTCCTCATGCTCTGCATCGCCTTCGGTGGGATTGCGGGTCTCTATTTCCAACCCCCCGGCCTTCAACTCGTAATGCGGACTTTCGGTCTTGAGCCGGGTGCTGGTACCTCAAGTCCCATTGCCGTGCCTCTCAATCACACCGCCATCGCTGAAATTGATCCCTCAGTCGTTCCCGGCCCTGACAAGGTCATTGGCCTTGGCGCCTTGATTCCCGACGGCGACGTTGCAACCATCGCACCGCCTTTTGGGTCTGGCGACGCACGTGTCTCAGTGCTTCTGGTAGAAGAAGGCGAGAGCGTCACAGCTGGAACCACCCTCGCGGTCCTGGACAATGAAGCCCCGTACAAAGCAGCTCTTGAGTCAGCAGAAGCTAATGTGGCGCTTCGCGAAGCAAGCCTTCAACAGACCCGCTCTTCTATACAAGCAAGCCTTGAGGAAGCCCGCGCAAACCTTGGCAGCGCAGAGGCGGCTGCACGCAACGCACGAAAAGATTATGAGAGGGCCCGGTCTCTCATCGAACGCGGCACCATATCAGAAGCCGTGCTCGATCATCGTCGCGCAACCAGCGATCAAGCAGCCCGCGTCGTGGAGCAGGCCCGCGCCACCCTATCCAGGTACGACACCGCAGACATCAATACGCAGGTGGATGTTGTCGTCGCAGCCCGTAACTTTGACGCGGCAAAAGCCGAATTGACCCAGGCGCAGAGAGATCTGGAAAAAGCGTATGTCCGTGCGCCGCTAACCGGCACCGTGTTGAAAATCCATGTACATCCAGGAGAAAAACCCGGTGCAAAGGGCGTCATGAACATCGGCAATATAGAACGCATGACGGCAGAGGTTGAAATCTATCAAACCCAGATCGGCGACGTGACCTTAGGTGATCCGGTTGAAATCACCGCGAACGCGCTGCCCACATCCCTGCGTGGTACTGTCTCTCAAATCGGCCTTGAGGTGGAACGTCAAACGCTGATCGATGACGACCCGGCTGCCAACACAGACGCCCGCATTGTAGAAGTCACAGTGATGTTGGATGAAGCATCCTCCAGCATCGCTGCACGCTTTACGAACCTACAGGTCGTCGCCACCATCCAGGTTGGTTCCGGCTCATGACAGCCTTGCTCACAGCTTTCCTTGGCAGACTGCCCATCGGATGGTTGCAGCTAAAGCATAACAAGACCCGCTTTGCCGCGGCCATCGCAGGGGTCGCCTTCGCGAACATTCTCATCTTTATGCAATTGGGGTTTTTAGGCGCCCTGGTGGAAACAACCAAGCTGCCTTATCGGCCAATGATAGCCGACATTCTCATCTCCGCGTCCGACGCCCATACCTTGTCAGACGGCAGCAATGTTCCCCGGCAACGCCTTTTCCAAGCCTTGGCAGTTCCGGGGGTCGCTGATGCCAGCCCCTTTTATCTCAGCAAATTTGATTGGCAACGCGACAATGGCACCACAGTCAATTTTCAAGTATTCGGGATTGATCCGAGCAAACAGGTTTTCAGCGATCCAGACATTGAGCGCGCGCGCCCCCAACTCCGGCTGCTAGATACAGCGCTGCTCGACAGATCAGCGCGCAATATTGAACCGAAGCTATCAACAGCAATCGACGGCGGCGCTCCTCACAGATTTGAAGCCAACGGACGCACACTGAGCGTCGTGCAGACATTTTCCATAGGTGCAGGTTTTGAGGCCGATGGCTATATCATTGTCTCGGACCAGACGTTCCTCAAAATGTACCCGCACCGTTCAGCTGGCGCCCCAACCCACATCTTCGTCACAGTTGCACCAGGCGTTGCACCGCAGACGGTTGTAGATCGCCTACGCCGCGCGATCCCCGCAAAAGATGTCATCATCAGAACCATCGAAGAGGCTGCCGCCGCAGACGAATCCTATCAAACGACCGAACGTCCCGTCGGGGTGATCTTCGGCTTCGGCGTTATCATTGGCGTTCTCGTCGGGCTCATTATCGTCTATCAGGTCCTCTCGACAGACGTGGCGGACCATTTGGGCGAGTACGCGACCCTCAAAGCCGTCGGATACAAGCAGAGCTTCTTCCTCAGCATCGTGTTTGAAGAAGCGGTCATTCTGGCTGTCTTTGGTTTTGTGCCAGGCGTGCTCATAGCCCTGGGTCTCTATGAAATCGTATCGACTGCCACCGGCCTGCCTGTTGCCATGACAGGTCTCAGACCCATTGGCGTTCTCGTTGGCACATCCGTCATGTGCCTGGCATCCGGGGCGATCGCCACCCGCCGCCTTGCGGGCGCCAATCCCGCCGATCTGTTTTGAGGGCCGTATGAGATCCTGGTTCAAGAAGCAAGCTCCCGAAACCACCGCGCCATCCGGGGCAACGCCAAACAATGCCCCCATTGTCATCAAGGGGCTCAACCACTGGTTTGGAACCGGCGAAGCGCGCAAACAGGCCCTCTTTGATGTCGACCTGACGATTGAGCGCGGCAAACTGGTGATCTTGATGGGAGCCTCAGGCTCAGGAAAAACCACCTTGCTGACGCTGGCAGGCTGTCTGCGTGATGTGCAAGACGGAAGCGCTAAACTGCTGGGACACGAACTGAATGGTGCTGGCGAAGATATGCTGGTGGCTTGCAGACGCCGGTTAGGCTTCATCTTCCAGGCGCACAATTTGCACGAAAGCCTCACCGCCATGCAAAACGTCCGCATGGGATTGGATGTGCATGGACCCCAGGCGCGTAAAGATTGGCAAGCTCCGGCCTCTCACCTTCTAAACCTGGTAGGGCTTGGAGACCGGCTTGACTATTTGCCGGGCAACCTGTCGGGCGGACAAAAACAGAGAGTTGCGGTTGCCCGCGCACTTGTTGGCAACCCGGATATGATTTTCGCCGACGAACCTACCGCAGCGCTGGACAAAGACAGCGGCCATCAAGTCGTCAGCCTTCTAAAAAGACTTGGTACAGAGCGAAACACCACAACCTTAATGGTGACCCACGACAATAAGGTTCTCGAGATGGCCGACCGCATCATCACCATGGAAGACGGCCGCATCATCAAGGACGAGAGCTAGCAGTCGCTCCAATCAGATAATTTTCCGCAAAGATACTGGGTTTCCACGCACCTCTTTTCAAGCGATCGGTTCGACGCTAACCTTCTCCTCAAACGGGGAGAGAAACAATGTCCTACGCGCAAGGCCGGTTCATTCACGACGCAGACAGCCACCTGATGGAGCTGAGCGATTGTCTCGATCCCTATTTTGACAAACAGCTCTTACAACGTTTTCACGACCTGCCCGCCTATAAGGCAAAGGTAAAAAGAGAGACCTGGGCAAAATCAGCCCGCGAAAAGCACGCCGATCCGGCATTTCGTGCCGACATAGACACCCAGATCATGTTGCGTAAAGATTTTGACGCACATGGCGCCTTTCTCGCCGCAGACAGGCCCGCCGCGCTAGATGCCATGGGGTTTGCCAGCCAGCTCGTGTTCACAACTTTCTGTCTCGGGAACTTTGGTCTCGATCAGGGCAGTGACATGGAGCTCTGCTATGCCGCAGCTGCTGCACATAATCGAATGATGTTGGATTTCTGCGCCGTGGATCACAGGTTTCTGGGCACCGCCTATGTTCCGTTGGAAGATTTTGAACGTGCAAAAGCCTGCGTGGCAGACGCCATCAAAGCTGGGGCGAAGGCCCTGATGTTGCCATCTCTGTGTCCACAAAATCACGCGCCGAGCCACATTGCATTCGATCCCGTTTGGGCCATGGCTGAAGAAGCAGGCCTCCCCATTCTTTTTCATGTGGGGGGCGAAGAGAAACTCAACCCGATTTACAAAGAGAACGGGCTGCCGCCCGTGCCTGACTTTCACGGCGGCGATGACAATTTCACCTCTGTGAGCTATCTGCCCATTCCCAATGCCGTGATGCAGACCCTCGCAACCCTAATCTTCGATGGTGTTTTTGATCGCTTCCCGAAACTAAAATGGGGGGCCATTGAGCTGGGCGCTTCTTGGCTTCCAGGCTGGATGCTGGCAATGGATTCTGCCGCCCATGCTTTTGTGCGCAATGAAGACCGCCTGCAAAACCTTTCAGACAAGCCATCCAACATCGCACGCCGTCAACTGCGCGTCACACCCTATCCTCATGAAAATGCTGGTTGGATCATAGAGAATGCCGGAGAAGAGATGTCTCTCTTTTCCTCTGACTTCCCTCATATCGAAGGGGGCCGCAATCCGCTGAAGAGATTTGATCAATCTCTTGAAGGTACATCTGCCATCGCCCGTGAGGGTTTTTACAGAAACAACTTCATCGATCTCATGGGCGAGAGTCTACCCAAATCCCTCCGGCATCCTGCACCTCTGAACGTCGCATCTTAAACCCCTCAAGAAGCCGGTCCGGTTTTTCGCGCTGCTATGGGCGCATTCTGATGCTTGCACGCAAGAGTGTTGGCCACCGACAGCAGACCCGCTAGTCTCTTCCCCAAAAGCCGCACCAAATTCAAAAGCGTGTGGGTCATCAATCGGGGAGAGACATCATGTCTATGTGGGCAAACAACGAGTGGCTGGATCAGCTGAAAGAAGAGATCATCGATCCCGACCGGGAGATTGTCGATCCCCACCACCACCTCTGGCATCATCCCGCGACCTTGTATGATCTTGATAACCTATGGACAGATACAGGCAGTGGTCACAACATCACGCAGACAGTCTTTGTTGAATGTGGATCAAGCTACCGCGAGAGTGGACCGGACCATCTAAAACCCGTCGGCGAGACAGAATATGTGACGGACCGTGCAGGCCTCTCCGCCAAACAGGCTGGTCGCGCGACCATCGCAGGGATTGTCGCCCGCGCCGATCTCGATCACCCGGATTTGGACAACATTCTGGATGCCCATGAAAAGGCCGGAGCCGGTCTTTTCAAAGGCATTCGCCATGCGGGTGCGCACGCCCATCACCCGGAGGTGCTCTCTATCCCTGGCGGCGCGCCAGAAGACCTTTATGAAAATTCAGCCTTCCGCAAGGGAGTCGCCAGGCTCGGCGAACGCGGCCTCACATATGACACCTGGCACTATCACTACCAAAATAGGGGGTTCCTGAACCTCGCGAAAGCCGTTCCAGGCACAACCATGATCCTCGATCATTTTGGCACACCCTTGGGCGTCGGCCCCTACGCTGATCAGCGCGAAGAAATCTTCGCCGCCTGGAAAGACGACGTCGCAGCAATTTCCGAATGTCCCAACGTCGTCGCAAAAATTGGCGGCCTTGCCATGCCAGACAATGGTTTTGGATGGAACACACGCACCACACCGCCATCATCTGACGAGTTCGCAGAAGCACAATCGCGCTACTATCTCCACATGATCGCGTGCTTTGGACCGGACAGATGTATGTTCGAAAGCAATTTCCCCGTTGACCGACTTTCCATCAGCTATCCCATCCTCTGGAACGGCTTGAAGAAAATCGCAAGCGGGTTCAGCGATGAAGAACAGAACGCCATGTTCTCAGGTACAGCTAAACGCGTATACCGCCTCTAGTGAGAATACTTCGCTGAGTTTTTCAACATATAGGCGGCACCATGCGGCGTATTGAGCGCCGCGTTTTCGCCGAACAAACGTTCTTTCTGGCTCCCGTAGACCTCACGGTTTGCACCCAGCGGGGCCAATTCTTGTGCTTTCGCAGTCGCGACAGAAAGAAGGTCATCTAGCTCAGCAACCTGTTGCACAATACCAGCCTCAAGCGCCTGAGGTCCCGCCCACCGTCGCGCCAACTGAACGGTTTCAAAGAAGGCATTTGCGGGCAATTTATGCCGAAAGAGCGCCAGCTCCGGTTCTGGGATTTTCATGCCCAATTGCATCTCATTCGCACAAATAAATCCCCGGTCAACACGCATCACCCGCACGTCATGACACAGAGACATCATGAACCCAGCACCAAATGCATGGCCATTGATCGCACAGACGGTTGGAACAGGCAGCGTGATGATACGTCCCATCAGTGCCATAAACTCACCGCCGAAAACGGTTCTGTCGCCCCCTTCAGGGTGTTGGTCGGGCGCCTGCACCCAGTCTAAATCAAGGCCGTTTGAGAAGAATTTTTCATTTGATGATCGCGTGACCAGCGCTGCAGCCCCTGTTGAGGCCTCCACTTCGTCCAGCACCTTGGCAACATCGCGCACAAATGTCGTGTTCCACCGGTTTTCACCCGCATCCATTGTGAGAGTGAAGACGTCCCCGTCCCGTTCTAGCCCAATCATCAAATTCTCTCCCAAGTCCCCGTAAACAACATGCTGCCAGGCCGCATCCACCGAATTTTATGGGCGGATCACACACCAAATCATGCGCCAGCATACACCAGTCAACATCGCAAATCTCGCGCCGCTTACGAGCCACCCCAAAGAAGCGCTTGGTCAGCGGATGGGTGTATTAGTGGCAATGGTGGAGAAGGTCGAACGGAAAGACGAACACGCCCGACAGCGCGAGGATACCGTTTAAAAGAACGCCAAGAACGAAGAACGGCGCCAGATGAAACCCAACTTCGTACGTCCCCTTCTCTAACGACCAACGGCGAAAGCACACACGTCCGACGACATTTTCATCTTCGGTCAATTACCTAGAAGGTGGGTAGGGCCAGGCACCGCGAAGTCAAATTCCGATAAAGGGCTGAACCAATCTCGCCCCAAGGCTCTTAAACTTCAGCGGCGCATCTGTCACAGCAAGGCAAATACAATCTTCGTCCGGGCCCGCAACCGGCATATGCTCCACATCGTCATCGGCGGCCTCAATGTCGCCTCGCAAGAACTCACCCTGATGGGTCGCGAAGGACCCGGTAAGCACAAGCGTTAGCTCGTCGCCATTGTGGCCATGCATCGGCACTGGACTGCCTGCGGGAACTTTAAGCAGTCGCGCCTGCGCTTCCCCATCCTTCGTTTCAATGGGAATATGAAAAGCGCCTTTGCCCAAACGTCGCCATTTCAGCGCATGCAAGTCTCCACCAACATATGACCGCAATGGCTCTGGAAGAACAGATGGGACTTGAATTGAGGGTTGCGTCGGCACGTCTTCTTTTCCGGCCTGATCGTCAATCGTCTGCATCAGAAGATCGAACGCATCATCGCCAAGCGTCTCAGGCACCAAATTGTCAAGCAACTCACCACCGACCCGCTCAGCATTGTCCACCACAGCTCTGCACTCCGAACAGAGTGACAAGTGTGTTGCAACGATCAAGCTCCACGCTTCAGGAGCACTACCCGCTGCGTAAGCGAGCAACATTTCATCTGGAATATGATGGGACACTCTCATCGGCTTAATCCACTTGGTTGCATCTGGTCATTATCGTCAATTTTCTTTCTCAATTTCCCCATCGCCAGTCTCAGTCTAGATTTCACCGTCCCCAGAGGAATATCAAGGTGATCGGCGATCGCTCCATGTGACATATCCTGAAAAAAGGAGAGGCGAAGCAGCTGCATCTGCTCCTCTGGCAGTTCCGCCATTGCCGCCAGAAGCTGGCGTTCAGATTGCTTCTGCTCAACCACCAGGTCAGCCGGGCGTTCCTCAGCGGGGATCAGGCTCGGGTCGTTCTGATCAAATTCAGGGTGATTTTCGCGCCGAAATGCATCAATTCGGAGATTCCGCGCAATTCGAAAGATCCAGGTCGAGGGTGCCGCTTTCGCAGCATCGAACTGGCCGGCCTTGTTCCAAATCTTTGCCATGGTTTCTTGAGCAAGCTCTTCTGCCTGCGGGTGCGAGCAACCAAGCTTGACGATGTATGCTTTTACTCTTGGCGCAAAATGGTCAAATAAAACCCGGAAGGCCTTCCGATCTTGACGCAAGCCCACAGCTTGTAGGCAATGCACAAGATCATCCGCGCTAAATACATCCTCATCGGATTTGGCCATCGACTGCTCAAGCCCCCTCCGGCCTGCATGTGCGCCACAATTATTGACCACCAGCGTCAAATAGGCCGGGACGGTAGGTGGCTGTGTAATTTCCCGTTTTAAAGTCATGCGTTGAATACGCACAACAGCCCAATTTGGATCACTTTACCAAATTAACCGATTCCACTCTCCAGCAGAATTTAGCCTGCCGCTGATCCAAACCACTTTCTACCCCGTATTCAGAGCACAACCTCAAGGAAAGTGCCCCTGTGACCTACGAAACCACCTTATCAGCAACCCCAAAGAAGGTTGCAATTATCGGTTCTGGCATCGCAGGCATGTCCGCCGCGTGGTTATTGAACCGCTCCCATGAAATCACTCTCTTCGAAGCTGGCGACCACATAGGGGGCCACTCCAATACGGTAAATGCGGGGTCTCCCGAAAACCCCCTACCGGTTGATACCGGTTTCATTGTCTACAATGAGCTGAATTACCCAAATCTTGTCGCGTTGTTTGATCATTTGGATGTCCCCACCAAAGCATCAAACATGACTTTTGCCGCGTCTATCGATGCCGGGAAGTTTGAATATTCTGGCACAGGGCTAAACGGCCTGCTTGGCCAACGACGTAATATGATCAACCCGCGTTTTTGGGCTATGCTCACAGATGTGCTCAGATTTTACAAAACCGCCCCCTCTTTGGCAGGAAAGTCCGAGAATCTCGACCTGACCCTTGGCGCTTTTCTCACCGCGAACAAGTACTCAGATGCATTTACACGCGACCATATTCTGCCAATGGGAGCCGCCATCTGGTCAACAACTGCGCGCGATATGCTTGACTACCCGCTTGCAGCCTTTGTGCGGTTTTTCGAGAGCCACGGGCTCCTAAACCTAGTCGATCGGCCCCAATGGCGCACTGTCGACGGTGGCTCCACAGAATATGTCAAACGCCTTACCAAACCATATGCCGACAAAATCAACCGGACCGCTGTAACGGCCATTCATCGCCAGCAGGACGGGGTGTATCTGGAAACCGAGACAGGAGAACGGCATCACTTTGACGAGGTCGTGATAGCGACCCATGCCGACGATGCCCTGTCACTCCTCTCAAAGCCAAGCAACGATGAGCGAAAATTTCTTGGGGCCTTCAAATACACAGAAAACGAAACCTACCTTCACACCGACGACCAATTAATGCCCAAGCGGCGACGTGTCTGGTCCAGCTGGAACTACATCGAGGGCGGCGCGGGTAGTGAAGATAAGAACCTTACCGTCACTTATTGGATGAACCAGCTACAGGGTATTGATGACAACCACCCTCTATTTGTGACTCTAAACCCACATATCGCTCCTAAAGAAGAATCCATTATTCGAAAATTCTCTTACCAGCATCCGCTTTTCGACAAAGCAGCAATGGCCGCACAAAAAGCTCTCTGGAGTTTGCAGGGCAAAGACAGAACATGGTTTTGCGGTAGTTATTTTGGCTACGGGTTTCATGAAGACGCCCTCCAGGCAGGGCTCGCTGTGGCAGAGCAGATATCAGGCGAGCAACGTCCCTGGGACGTCAGCGACCACACCTCCCGCATCTCCACAAATGTCAGCCTGCCAATGGCGGCGGACTGATCATGCAGTCATGCATATACAAAGGCAGTGTTCATCACGTGCGACGGCGGCCAAAACGACACCGCCTGCACTACCGTGTCTTTTCCCTCCTTATCGACCTCGATGAGTTTCAAACAATCACTGCAACGAGCCAGCTGCTCCGCGTGAACCAAGCCGGTCTCTTTTCCTTTTGGGAGCGCGATCACGGCAGCGGCCATGAAAGCGGACTAAAAGCCTGGGTCCTTGATCATCTCGCTCAGGCGGGCCTTGAGACAGAAGGCGTATCAGTGCGCCTCCTTTGCTATCCCCGTATCCTCGGGTACGTCTTCAATCCCCTGTCGGTCTATTATTGCTACGATAGAAAAGACGCTCTCATCGCAACACTCCATGAAGTGAACAACACATTTGGTGAGAAACACACCTACGTTCTGCCTGCGACACCAGCGCAAGGTGACAGTCATTTTCAACAGACCTCACCGAAGAACCTAGCCGTGTCACCCTTCACAATAATGGAGGGGAGGTATCAATTCGAGATGGAAGTACCCAGTGACAGTATTCGTGTTCACATCGGGCTTCATGATGAAGACGGGTCAGTCATGTCAGCTTCGTTTGCCGGCGCACGCCATGCGCTGACCGACCACGGACTAGCGCTAACATTTTTTCAGTATCCCCTCATGACGCTAAAAGTCACCGCGGGCATTCATTTCGAGGCGCTTCGCCTGTGGCTGAAAGGGGTGCCCTTGGTCGCCCGCACACCAGCTTCAACCCCTATCACCGCATCTCATCAATCACGCACCCGGCCGCATTCGTCCGCGGAATAATGTCGTTTACGCCCAGGAGAATTTCATTGTTCGCCAAGATCGCCATCTGTCGGTTCCTGAGAAAAATTCAACACGGCTCGCTCGATGTGACGTTTCCAGACGGGTCAAAGCATTGCGTGTCCGGCACCAAACCGGGGCCTTCTGCGCAGATCACCATTCACAACATGGCCTGCATTCCCAGCGTTCTCCTGAAAGGCGACTTGGCACTGGCCGAAGCCTATATGGATGGCGACTGGTCGACAGACGCGCTTCCCCAGTTGGTTGAATTGGGTGTCGCCAACCTGGACGTTTTTCGCCCGAACAAATTTCTCTCCTTGATCATCGAGCTGGCTGGACGGGTAGCGCACAAAAAAAACGCTAATACGCTCGATGGGTCCAAACGCAACATCGCCTTTCACTACGATCTGGGAAATGAGTTCTATAGCGCCTGGCTGGACCCTTCCATGACCTATTCATCTGCTCTTTTTGACGCCGATGAAAGCGACATGAAGACTGCGCAAGACCGCAAATACCACAAGCTGGCAAAATCCATTAATCTATCGCCGGGGGACCGCGTTCTGGAAATTGGCTGTGGTTGGGGAGGCTTCGCAGAAATCGCAGCGCGTGACTATGGCGCTCACGTCGTTGGACTGACTTTATCGCAGGAACAAGCGCAATTCGCCCGCGACCGGATGAGCACTCAAGGTCTGTCAGAGCAGGTGGACATTCGCTTGCAAGACTACCGCCATGTGGACGGAAAATTCGACAAAATCGTATCGATCGAAATGTTCGAAGCGGTTGGCGAAGAAAATTGGCCAACCTATTTTCGTGTCTTGAAAGAACGGTTGGCTCCCGGCGGACTCGCCGCCCTTCAAATCATCACAATCGACCAGAATGCCTTTGAAAAATACCGGCGGCGTATCGATTTCATCCAACGCTACATCTTTCCGGGCGGCATGTTGCCATCCAAGGAGGCGTTAGCTCTGGAGATTTCCCGGGAAGGCCTGGTGCTTGGAGATAGCCATTTTTTCGGCACCTCCTACGCAGACACGCTTATGCAGTGGCGTGAGAAGTTCACAGCCGCCTGGCCGCTGATCGCGAACATGGGCTTTGATCAGCGGTTCAAACGCATGTGGCTTTTCTATCTCTGCTATTGTGAGGGCGGCTTCCGTGCAGGCCGCATCAACGTAGGTCAGTTCACGCTTACAAACGCCTGATCGCCACGACACGAAGACAAGCGCTAAAGCGCGATCTTCCCACGTATGGCTTTAAGCGACCAACCAATGACGGGGAAATGCTCATAGAACTCCCGCGCAGCATCCCAATGGTCCACATGGGAAACTGCAAGCCCTTCTTCATTGAACTCAACCTTTGTCATTCCATCAAATTCCCAAGGTTGCCCTCGCAGGGTTGAGGCCATGCGCCAATGCAGCAGGCCCGTCGCGCCATCCATTGCACAATGCAGAATTTCAAACCGCACTTCCCCCATCGTCTCATACATATGGGCGAAAATTTTCTGCATTTTGTCGACACCGACCACCTCGTTGAAGGGATCGCGGAACAGGACATCCTTCACGACATATTGCGTTATCACGGGAAGAGTTTCCTTACTAAGACTTCCCATAAACTGAGCGTAGCGTTCAACAGCAGATGTCATGAGGTCACCATGCGAGATGTAAGAGCGAATAGGAGGCGGTTAGGCAGAAGCCGCAGCAGCTTCATAACAACTGCAAATTTCCACGGGAAAACAATCTCGAATTTTTCCGCCATGAGTCCTTTGTAAATGGCGTCAGCTGCCGCCTCAGATGTGATAAGGAAGGGCATAGGGAATTCGTTTTCATCTGTGAGCGGCGTCTCAACGAAGCCCGGATTGATAAGAGACAGGGCAACGCCTTCCCTATCCAGCTCGGGCTTCAACGCCTCACACATATTGATCAGGGCGGCTTTGGTCGCACCATAGGCTGCCGACGTAGGAAGGCCTCGATATCCTGCAACCGAAGACACGACCGCGATATGTCCCTGCCGCCGGCTTCTGAAAAACGGAAGAAGCGCCCCAAGGCCGTTCACAGTCCCCATCAGATTTGTCTCGACCAATCCGCGAACTATTTCAACATCGAAATCTACGGCACTCATAGCCTTGTGCGTGCCAGCATTGAGAACAGCAAGATCAAGAGAACCCAGCTTCTCCTCAATCTGTCCCAAAACAAGGTGATTGGCTTTACTGTCGGTAATGTCGAGAGGGAATGCGTGGATGCGATCACACCCGCTCTCAACGATCAGCGCTTCGAGATCCACGGCCGTCCGCGCACTCGCGGCAACCGTCCACCCTTCGGACGCCATCCTCAGAGCAAGCGCACGACCGATCCCTTTGCCCGCACCGGTAATCCAGACTGTCCTATTCATCGAGAAGCCCCGCTGTGTCACTTGGGAAACATTTCCGACACTGCAATTCTATGAGCGAGCCATCTCCTCCAGGGAACTGCATACGCACCCAGCGGCCTTGGGGGTCATACCAAACTTCATTTTCGATAGCGCCTTCATACTTGTACCTGGTCGCTTCAACAACGCCGCGTTCCGTTTGAACCTGCTCAACACCCAGCGACACAAGTCGAACATCACTGACCCGGCCGGTGATGGTATTGATCAATTGCGTGCTGTCCTGCACACCCGCATTCCAATGATTGGTCGGGTATATCCCCAGTGGGGCTGAAAACTGACCATTCGGCCCCCGCCCCCGCAACTGTCCATCGGCGAGCGTTGCCTCGACATTGCTAATGTCACCATTCTGGTCTGTCCGGGCTGAAAGCGAGACAAGCTGGCCGTTACGCCAAAGAGCTTCTGAGCGATAGGTCAACTCAAAGAAGGTGATGAAGAGAGCACCAACCTCCAGCTGGAAATCTGTCACAACGGACAGAGCATCGCCGCTTTCCTCAAACGCCACATTGTGCGAACCAACCCGACTGCCATTTCGGATGATGTCAAACTCAATGCTGTCTCCATAAAGAAGCTCTACGGACGGACGGTGTAAGCCGTCACCGCCATCGTCTGCAAAGGCCGCCCCGCTGGCTTGCCAAACCAACAAGAGTGCCCCAGACATCAGTGATACAAGGTTGTTTTTCATGACCTTTGTACGGCCCATGCGCTTGGCTGGATCAGTGACGAAAAGGCCCGTTTGCGCTATTTTCGTGCTTTTATTTGTCCAAAAGCCTCAAGCGCCCTTGCCCGGGCAAGCTTCCGGTCAACAATCGGCAGGGGATAGGTTTCACCAAGGCGAAGACCGGCTTTTTCCAGAATATCACCTGGCGCATCCCAGGGGTGATGCAGGAATTTCTTTGGCATATCTCTCAGTTCCGGCACATAAGTGCGAACATAGGTACCGTCAGGGTCAAATTTTTCGCCCTGCAAAACTGGATTAAAGATGCGGAAATAGGGGGCGGCGTCTGCTCCACAACCAGCAACCCATTGCCAACTGGCCGTATTGCTGGCCGGATCCGCATCAACAAGCGTGTCCCAAAACCATGCTTCTCCCTCGCGCCAATGAATGAGCAACTCTTTGACGAGAAACGAGGCAACAATCATTCTCACCCGGTTATGCATCCATCCTGTCTGCCACAATTGCCGCATACCGGCATCGACAATGGGGAAGCCCGTCAATCCTTTCTGCCAGGCAGAAAGCGCTACAAAATCATCTTCACGCCAGGGGAATTTGGCAAATGCAGGCCGCAGGGGGTCACGGGGAAGAGATGGAAAATGGTGCAGCAGATGGTAGGAAAAATCACGCCACCCGATTTCGCGTAAAAAATGGTCGCCGTCCGTCTGGAGGGCTGGATTGGCATCCATGGCATGCCGCACATGGTTCCAGATCGCCCGTGGGCTGACCTCACCAAACCGCAAATGCGGAGATAGTCGCGAGGTTGCTTGCACCATATCAGGCCGGTCCCGCTGGCTCTTATAGCCCAGCAGGCCGTCAGACATAAATTCCGTCAGTCCCTCAAGAGCAGATTTTTCACCTGGCACAAAACTCTCGACAAGCCCTCCCGTCCAATCCACCCCCTTGGGGAGCAGGTCAAGCTCCGCAAGCTCGAGCGCGTGAGGCATGGACGCAGGCGCAAGCAGCTCCGTGGGCGCCGCAAGGGGTGCGCCGGGTGCACGCTGGTTCAGACATTCGCGCCAATAAGGCGAAAACACGGTGTAAGGCTTCCCCTGCCGGGTGCTGATGCTTTCAGGGGGAAAGAGAACATGCCCACCAAACCGATGAACCTGAACATCGCACTCCGCTGCCCACAGATTCAGCTTTTCCTCAAACGTCTGCACGCCGGCATCATAGCCGTGCTGAAGAAATATCTGCGACGCACCCGTCTCTTCGGTAAGCGCTTCAAGGTTTTTGACCGCGTCACCACGACGAAAAGTGAGGCGAGACCCCATTTCTTGCAGGCGTTCATCAAGTCGGGCCAACGAATGGTGAAGCCACCACCGCGAGGCCGCCCCCAAGGGTCTGCCTAGCTTTTCATCAAGAATGAAAACCGGCAGCACAGGAGCGCCGGTTTCAACCGCCGCGACAAGAGCAGCATTGTCGTGCAACCGAAGATTGTTGTGAAATAGGACGATGCAAATACTCATCCTGCAGTCCTAACCTCCATTGCCACAAAAAAGAAGCATGCCGACGCGTTACCCAATAGGGATCGACATAGTCCAGATAACGACAGAAGCAATAGTCGACACAAAAAGTCGTTTAGCTGTAGAGTTTTAGGTGACCGTTACCGGGCACGCGAACAGAAGACAGAGGGCCCCATCGTTAAGCCTGTCTTTTCAGGAAGCCTCGCCATCCCCCAAATTCGGTGATGTCGCGTGCGTCCGCCAATGCCCAAGGTTCACATACGAACCCTTTAACCCACCGGCCATCGACAAGCTCGACATTGCCGATAGCCAAAGGCGCTGGAATCCCTGCGACAAAACCACCAAAGGCATCCTCTGAAAGCGCCCAGACCTCAACTTCAACAGGCGCGCCACCAGCCCCCAGACGGACAAGGCCCGGTTTTGGCGGAACTGTATCGGCGAGTTCGAACAAGCTGTAGCGCGCTGCTGTTTGCGTCCTCTCCACCAGCTTTGCGCCCCGTTGGGTCAGTTGCGTGTTGAGGGGCTGCCCCGAAAGGTGCGCGCCCACGACAGCAAGTTCAATGCCCGCCACCACCATATCTGGGGCGGATCTCAGTGGATGAGCTGTGGCACCAACGGTGAGCTGCCCCCCCATTGAGCGATGGAGCCTGTCACCAAGAGACAGAAGGCCTTGATCTGTGAAAGCCGGGCCGACAAGCGTCACACCCGCAGGCAGTCCTGCTCGAAAACCTGAGGGAACCGCCACCGCTGCACAATCTGCGAGGTTCACAAAGTTTGTATAGAGTCCCAGATTGGCGTTGAGCCCAACGGGGTCTTTCTCAATCTCATCAATCCGATAGGTTGTCGGTGTGGTCGGAAGAAGCAGCACATCAATTCGGTCCCAGACCTGATCAATCACACGTCGGTAATCGGCGAGCACATACTGACCAACAAACGCGTCGACTGCGGTTCCCGATTTCCCGCCAAGAACAATAGTAGCGACCGTAGGATCAACATCATCCCCACCAAGTTCAATATGCGCGCCAACCGCTGCGTATCGTTCAGCAACCCAAGGCCCGGTGTAGAGCAATTCTGCAGCTTTGCGGAAAGGCGTATAGTCGATGTCAATCGGTGTGCCGCCAAGCGAACACAAATTCTGAACCGCATTGTCGTAGAGCGCTGCCGCCTCATCATCGCCCATGAAATTTCGGCTCGAACTATCCAGCACGCCAAAGCGAAACGATGTTCCGGTCAACGGACGATTGCTGCTGGTGCGCGAATATGGATCGAGCGGGTCAAACCCTTCGATCACACGCTTAACGGTAGCCGCATCACCACATGACGCGGAAAATACGCTCACGCAATCAAGAGTGCGGCACGCTGGCACGACACCTTTTGTACTTCCCAGACCACATGTGGGCTTATACCCGACAAGATTATTGAACGCCGCCGGCACGCGTCCGGACCCTGCTGTATCTGTACCGAGAGAAAATGACACCAGCCCGCGGGCAACGGCGACAGCAGACCCACTACTCGATCCACCAGAGATATGCTCCTCACTAAAGGCCGAGTGGGGAATGCCGTAAGGCGATCTTGTTCCAACAAGCCCCGTCGCGAACTGATCCAGGTTGGTCTTTCCGATCAAAATGGCACCTGCAGCTCGAAGTCGCGCCACGACGGTTGCGTCCTCATCAGGACAATAGGCATAGGAAGGGCAACCCGCCGTCGTGGGAAGATCGAGACAATCAATATTGTCCTTAATCGCAAACGGAATACCATAAAGGGGAAGCGCATCCGTTCCGAGGCTCTCATTGGGAAGAGCGCGCGCAGTTTCCAGCGCCTTTTTACAAGAGACCAGCGATGTCCATACGGCCTTGTCCGGACATGTATCGATCCGGCGATACACCTCTTCAATAGTCTCTTCCGGAGTTGTCGCGCCCGTTGCATAGGCCTCAAGTAAAGCACCTATCTGAAAATCAAGATCAACCATTCGCAACAGCTCCCGTCGCCACATCCATCACCAGAACCAGCTGCCCCGGTTCAACCGTTTGTCCTGCTTTGCAGAGAATATCATGGACCACACCGGCTCGCGGAGAGACAATCTCAAGCTCCATTTTCATGCTTTCAAGAATGACCACCGGTTCACCAGCATCAACGTGCTGATCGGGCTCAACCAAAACTTTCCACACGCTACCCGGGAGGGCCGCCTCAACAGCAAACCCGCCATCTGGAATAACAATGTCTGGCTCATCAACAGTGAAGGCATCCTCGATAATCTCGGCGTTGATCCCCTGCTCGCGCCACCGCTGCCTCTCAGCCTCAAATGCCCCGCGCCGGGTTTCCTCGAATGTCTTGATTGCGCTGGCATTCTCTTCGAGCATCGCCTCATGCGCTGCAAGACTAAACGTGCCCTCGTCCACATCAATCTGATAGGCACCATGTGGGAAAGCATCGCGGGCGTCTGCAAGTTCTTCCGGCGAGACAGAGAAAAATTTTATGCGGTCGAAGAACTGGAGCAACCAGGGCTTGCCCGCGCTAAAACCACCGCGCTGTTGCCACGTACTCCAGACCTGAAGCGTTCGACCAAAGAGCTGGTACCCACCGGGCCCCTCCATCCCATAGATACACATGTAGGCCCCGCCGATCCCAACTGCGTTTTCCGGCGTCCATGTGCGTGCGGGATTATACTTGGTCGTCACAAGACGGTGACGCGGATCAAGAGGCGTCGCGACGGGAGCACCCAGATAAACGTCACCCAGGCCCATCACAAGATAGTCAGCATCAAAGATAATGTCTTTGACGGCCTGTTCGTCAGCCAATCCATTAATGCGACGAATGAACTCCACATTGGACGGGCACCACGGGGCATCTTCACGGACAAGCTCCTGATATTTGCGCATCGCAAGCTCTGTCTGATCATCGCGCCAACTGAGGGGTAAATGGACCACGCGACTGGGCACTGTCAGGTCTTCCGCGCGCGCCATCTCGCCTTCAGATCGGCGCAACAGATCCAGCAGCCGGGTTGTCGAAAGGCGCACAGGGTCATAATGCACCTGGAGCGAGCGAATACCCGGGGTCAGATCGACAATGCCGTCTGGTGCCGCGCTTTCAAGCCATGCCATGAGAGCTGTAACCTGAAGACGCAGCTTCAGGTCCAACACAGGTGGCCCCATCTCGATCAACAGATATGAGTCACCTGCCCGCCGATACACAATTTCAATGCCGTTCGTCTCTCCCCGGCCCAAAATCGCTGATTGCAATTCGCCGTTGCGCTGCACGGCAACTGCCTCAGAACCATGGCTTGGCGAAACGCTGGCAGGGGCTTCAATCGTCTTTTCTTGGATTTCGTAAAGTTCGCCAGCCTCTTCAGCTGACAAACGCACAAAGCGCACTTTGTCGCCGGGTCGCAGCTGTCCCATCTTCCAACGTTCGGCGCTGACCAGCGTTGCAGGACAAACAAAACCGCCAAGGCTTGGTCCATCTGGGCCCAGAATGATCGGCATGTCCCCTGTAAAGTCGATTGTCCCGACGGCGTACGCATTGTCATGAATATTGGAGGGATGAAGCCCCGCCTCGCCACCATCCTCCCGTGCCCAGTCTGGCTTTGGCCCGATCAGCCGGACACCTGTTCGAGCGCTGTTAAAGTGAACTTCATAAGAAGAGTTGAAAAGCGTCTGAATATCACCGTCCGTGAAGAAATCTGGTGCCCCATGTGGACCATATAGGACACCAAGCTCCCACTCCCTTTTTATGGCTGGTCTGTTTTCCGGCGTCACTGCGGCGAGGGGCACGGCTGTCGCACCATCGCGGTTGACGCGCAAAACATCACCGGTTCGCAATTGTCCTGTAGCGTGACCACCAAAACCGCCCAATATGAACGTTGACCGGCTTCCCAGATGAAGGGGCGCATCAATCCCGTTGCGGATCGCCAGATAGGCACGGTTGCCAGCGCCTTTGAGGGAGCCAAACTCAAGTATCTGTCCTGCACCCACCTCCACCGGCTCCCAATAGGGCAGCGGTTGACCATCTAGCGTGGCATCCATGTCTGCGCCCGTGAGGGCAATCACTGCCGCACTGTAAAAGCGCAACTTGGGGCCCGTCACGGCGCACTCAAGCCCGGCAGCGGTTACATCATTACCAACGAGCCGGTTGGCGAGGCGGAAGGAAAAATCATCCATCGGCCCACTTGGCGGGACCCCAACGGACCAATACCCAATACGGCCTGGCAGGTCTTGTACAGTTGTCTGCGCGCCGGGCGAGAGCACCTCAATGCGATACGGCTGATAGTCGAATTCGCTTAGAACGCGTGTACTGACCTGTGCGCTTGAAAACATCTCCGAAGCCGCGATTGCGCTCAGATAGTCCAGGTTGGTTTCAAGGCCATAAAGCGATGTCTTAGCCAGCGCATCACGAAGGTGCGCGAGAGCATCTGCTCGGTCTTTCCCCTTAACAATGAGTTTTGCGAGAAGCGAGTCATAGTGGGATGTAACAATCGTTCCCGTTTCAATCCATCCATCAACGCGCGCACCTTCATCAAAGCTCACTTCCGTCAACCGTCCAGCGCTTGGCTGAAAGTTACGAGCCGGGTCTTCTGCATTAATCCTTACTTCGATTGCAGCCCCCGTTGAAGTCAATCCTATGTCCGCAAGGGGAACCATTTCTCCACCTGCCAGACGGACCATCCACTCCACCAGGTCAATTCCGAAAACTTCCTCCGTGACGCCATGTTCAACTTGCAGGCGTGTATTGACCTCAAGGAAATAGAACTCTTCCTCTCCAATGTCATAAATGAACTCAACCGTACCGGCTGAGGCGTAGGAAACAACCTGGCCAAGGCTGCAAGCCGCCTCAGCGAGCGCGCCGCGCTGCTCATCAGTAAGGCCGGGCGCAGGTGTCTCCTCCACAACTTTCTGGTTCCGACGTTGCAACGAACAGTCACGCTCCCCCAATGTGAGCACCTCGCCGCAGCCATCACCAAAAATCTGCACCTCTATATGACGGGCATCCGTCACAAATTTTTCCAGAAAAACACCCGCATTTCCGAAATTGTTCTCCCCCATCCGTCGGACAGAGTCGAAAGCCTTCTCAAGGTCTTCGCTGGATTGACAGAGCTGCAACCCAATCCCGCCGCCGCCCGCTGTACTCTTCAACATCACCGGGTATCCAATGCCATCAGCCGCCAAAAGTGCTTCTGGGAGGTCAACCAGGAGCTCCGTCCCCGGGAGCAGGGGCACGCCAGCCTTCTGCGCCAGGGCACGTGCTGTGTGCTTTGTGCCAAAATCGCGGAGGTGTTCAGGCCTTGGGCCGATAAACGCAATGCCCCTTTCCTCAAGACGTTCAGCGAAGTCTGCACTCTCACTCAGGAATCCGTATCCCGGATGAACGGCCTCGGCACCAGCCTCTTCGCAGATCGCGAGTATTTTCGCGATATCCAGATAGCTTTCTGACACCGGTGCAGGACCGACACAAAAGGCTTCGTCTGCAACGCGGACGTGACGTGAGTGTCGGTCTGCTTCCGAATAGATTGCAACCGACTTCAGTCCCATAACCTTCAGGGTCTGAATGATCCGGCACGCAATTTCGCCCCTATTGGCGACAAGAACTGTTTTGAACATGATACTTAGTCTTCTCTACTTTTCAGCAACTTCACCCTGACATTCCATCCCAGATCAGAACGTCGATCGGGGTCGGGTTGTAGGCATTGCAGGGATTGTTCAATTGCGGACAGTTTGAGATGAGAACAAGCACATCCATCTCAGCGCGCATTTCCACATACTTTCCTGGCGCGCTGATACCGTCTTCAAAGGTCAATCCACCATCTGAAGTCACTGGGACATTCATGAAGAAATTGATGTTGTGCGTGATGTCGCGTTTTGACATGCCGTACTGAACATTTTCCGCGACCGCCAGCAACCAGCTGTCTCGGCAGGCGTGCATACATTTTGTATTATGGGCATAACGCACAGTGTTGGACTCGGTCGCACACGCACCACCAATCGTATCGTGACGACCACAGGTGTCCGCGGTGATCTCCAGCATCACGGCCCCCTCTGTTGAAAGAAGTTTGGAGCCTGCCGTCAGATAGACATTCCCTTGCTCGCGGACCGTATCAACTGCGCTGTATCGTTCTGTTGGATCTACTGCATTGTAGAAGAGCGTGTCAGCCGCCTGATTACCCTCAAGATCGAGGATGCGAAAAACCTGCCCCTGCTCAATGGTATGCATCCAGTAGTCACCGGCTTCAACGGTTTCCCTATAAACCGCATCCTCGGGGTCAAATTGACTTTCTTTAATCATGTCTGTTGCTTTCCCTTTGGAGATCAAGAATTGACCGTTGAGGTCAGCCTATAGCGTTCCGTATTTTCAAAGCCCCGTCCGTTTTCAGCACGGGAGATTCGGCAAACATCATTCTCAGACACGGGTTCAGCCTGAAACACCTCCAATCGCACGGGTTTGGGAGAGTAAGTAGGTGCGGGATCAAGCGGATGAGGGCATGTATGAAACAGAACGAGCGTATCCATCTCAAAGCGAAGCTCGACCTGCGCACCGGCTCCCGATGTGTTTGGTAAAAAGGCGAGCGCGCCTTCATCGTCGGGCACAACTTTGCTGAACCAATTCACATTGGCAGCAAGGTCCTTCTTTCCCAGACCATATTTCGCCGCTTCGACCAGAAAACTGTCCAGCCCGTTCTGAGTACAGCCGTTGCGGGCTTCTTGGTAAGTCTTCGTGCCCCACCGTCTCTCAACGATGTTCCGGGTGCTGTTTCCACACACAGTGTCGTGCCAGCCATATGTATCCTCCACGATGGAACAAAAAATGCGGCCCATGTCAGAATAGAGGCAGTTTCCCTTGGTAAGCTTGAATGTGTGCTGACATTTTAAACTGTCGGGCGCGTTGTACCGTTCCAAAAGATTGAGCGGGTTGTAGAAAAGCATGCCAACATTTGCTCCTCCCTCAACATCACTCAGACGCAGGGTGAGGCCGGCTTTCATGGTCAAGGACCAATGTGCGCCTCCCGGGATCACTTCATCGTGGTAGGTCTCTGGGTCGGGTCTCATGGACATCTCCATCTGGCCGAGGCTGATCGGTTCGCCAGCTCGCTCCGCACCAGGTCGTCCTGGGCCATGTCTCCTGTGCTGGGTGCGAACCAGCTACCGGGCCGTCCCGGCGAGAATAGAAACTCATATCGCGGCATCCGCCGCCGCAAGCTCAGTGACGAACGGCGCACGGTCGGAAGGGGTATCAAAGGCAATGGTCGCGCCATAGCGCTCTAGTTCTTCTTCCCTCTTGCGAACGCGATCAAAGGCAATCACACGCGTACCTAGATAAAAGGCTTCACGCAGATCGTGGGTCACCATGAAGACCGTCATCTTTGTCTCCCACCAAAGCCGCAACATCAGATCGTGCACTTCAGACCTGATGCCGGGATCCAGAGCCCCAAAAGGTTCATCCAACAGCAGGATGCGAGGCTTCTTGATCAATGCTTGTGCAATGGCAAGACGCTGCTGCATACCGCCTGAAAGCGAGGAAGGATACTTTTGTGCTGCGTCGGCAAGACCGACACCTTCCAAATACTGCATCGCTTCAGCCTTAGCATTGCGCTTGGCCCGCCCGTGCAGACGGCCGGAAAACCCGCCGCGCTCAAACTCAAGGCCGATAAGCACATTTTCCAAAGCCGTTAAGTGCGGAAAGACGGAGTATTTTTGAAAAACGACGCCCCTATCCGGCTCTGGATTGGGCAACAATGGCTCCCCATCAATACATATGTCGCCGCGGGTGGCCTTCTCCTGGCTGAGAAGCAGACGCAAAAAGGTGGATTTTCCGCAACCAGAAGGCCCGACCAGAGATACGAAGGAATGTGCAGGCACATCAAAGTTGATGCGCTCAAGAACAATCTGATCGCCATACTCCATCCAAAGATTTCTGACGCTTACTTCCGTCATCCCGATGCCCTCTCAGCGGCGAACCAGGGATAAGCCCAGGTTTGGTAGCGCCGAAGCACAAAGTCAAAAACCACCGCCAGAAGCGTGATCCAAAAGACGTAGGGAAGGATGACATCCATCGCCAAATAGCGACGGAGGAGAAAAATCCGATACCCAAGGCCGCTCTGGGCGGCAATCGCTTCCGCCGCGATCAAAAACAACCAGGCAGATCCAAGTGACAAACGAACCGTATCAATGATGCGGGGCAACATCTGAGGCAGGACAATCCGCCACGCGATGTGCCAGGTCGAGGCGCCGAGCGTTTGCGCCTTGACCAGTTGCTCCGACGGCAGTTCAGAAACCCGCATTGCCAGATCACGCATCATAAAAGGAGCAATGCCAAAGACGATCAGGACGACTTTGGCGACTTCGCCCAATCCAAAGGTAATGAAGAGAATGGGGAGAACCGCCAAAGGCGGGATCATGGCAAAGACAGCTATGAATGCCGACATCGTCCGACGAGCATAAGGAATAAGCCCGACTGAGATGCCAATAGCCGTCCCCAATAGCGTGGCAAGAGCGACGCCGCCAATCAGACGGGACAGGCTTGCGGCCGTATCCACCCAGAGAAGGTAGTCACCCGTTCGCTTGTCAGGCTCAAACGCCATTCGCTCGACCGCGTCAGACAATGCCGTAAAGCTGGGCAGCAGTTTATCGTTGGGGTTTTCAGAAAGTCTGATGTCCGAACCGACGACGTAGGCGATCAACAGAAGTGCAAAGGGCACTAGTGCAAGAAGTCGCCCCGCCGCCGGTCCGGGATGCCGATTAATGAGTCGTCCGCTACGCGAGGGAACCATGCGTGTGCCTATCTCTCAGTATTTCTTGGAAAAGGTGCGGAAAACTCACTCGACAAGACTCACAGAGCGCCGTCTGCAGCCATGCTCATATAATCAGCGTTAAAGCGAAGCTTCACATTGTCTTCATCACCTAGAACCGACCCATCAGGGAAAGCGATGCCGACAATATCAGGGCTCGCAGCACCATCGCCCAGGAGGCCGCGTTCAAACAGGAACGTCCGGACAGATTCCATGGTTAACGTCACATCCTTTGACGTCGTGAAGGTCACCGCATCAGCCGGCACTGCGAACATCTCTGTGGAGGCTAGCTGCATATCGTACCCGGCAAGATCAGTGCCCGATGCTTCTCCCATTGCTGTCCGGGCAGCAGCCCCCTCTGGTGTGTCCGAAAGCATAATCAACATGGTCTCATACCAGGCACCCGCCAGCGCCTTTCCAAAGGCAGGATTGTCGCTCAGTGTCTCTGTGTTAACGACCGTAAGGTCCATGATTTCACCTGGAATGTCGGACGAGTCGAAAACCTTTGCCGCACCGGGTGTTTCCAGTATTTCTGCGACCAGCGGGTTCCAGGTAACGACAGCCGTCACATCGGCAGTCTGGTAGGCAGCAATCATATCGGCATCAGATGTGTTGACGACGCTGACGTCCTTTTCAACTTTCCCGATAGTCTCAAGCGCGCGGGCCAGAAGATAATGGGACACCGACAATTCCACGAGATTGACATTCTGACCGACCACGGCTTCCAGCGTGTCTGCTCCCTTTAGGATAAGAGCGTCATTACCATTGGAGAAGTCACCAACAATCAGGGCTGTGGTATCCACACCCCCAACGGAGGGGATGGCAAGTGTATCCATATTAGTCGCCGTGACACCGTCAAAGGCACCAGCTGTGTATTGATTGATGGACTCGATATAGTCGTTGAACTGAACGACCTCAATTTCGATACCGTATTTATCGGCCCACTTATCGACGATCCCTTGGTCGGCCGCCCATCCCCAGGGCATCCAACCAACATAAATCGACCAGGCAAGTTTAAACTCGGTCTTCTCCTCAGCACTTGCGGCAGATGCGCCAACAAACACAAGACTCATAGAAGTCGCGAGGGTAATCAGTAGTTGAGAAAAACGTTTCATAACCAGTACTCCATTATCGGTCTTGGAGTCTGGCGGTCACGGCGAGCCGGACGCGATTTCACCAAACGCGCTAGACCTCCCGGGCTTTTGTCCCGCCGTGTACCCTGCCGCTGTTCACCGGTAGAGCCGCAGCTCTCGGACCAGTCACCGGCTGATCCAAATAGATCAAGCGCCGGCCGGAACCCTAGCTGCTAATAGTCCCTTCAACTCAAAAAGCGTGCCAACTCACAAAGCCGCTGTGCAGCGCCCTTCTGATCTCCGCCCGCACATCATTGCCTATGGATTGGTCACTCTGCCATTTTGTGCCTGCGAGATAGGCCGGGAAAGTTGGACCTGCATTCAGGGCCAGAGAGGACTGGGTACACGCTGATGCCAACGTAGCCAGTAAGCAAAAAGTCCCCGATGCACGAAGCACGGAGGACTTTTCAACGAGTGAGGGGATAGGGTTTGACCCTATCACTTGCGGGTAAAACCGCCTCTGGGCTATTCCACGCCAGCGGCACTGAGGAACTTCGGCACCTCGTTCCACTCGCGTTCCATTTGTGCAAACATGTGATCAAGCGCAAAGTTGCGCGGGGCGCTCGCCAGGTAAAAACGCTCATACAGCTCTGCCCGGCCGCCGAGAGCCGATCCGGCGAAATCCCAGGCAGTACGGAAGAGCTTTGCACGCTCACGCGCAGTCATACCGTTTGCGCCCGGCATGAAACTCTGAACGAGAGGAGCAATGTCAGAGTTTTCTGCCACCTCAAGGCTGGGAGTGGCCAGGAGATTATGTGAGCCGATTGTCTTTATGTAAGCGTTCGCAGTAACCATCCAGCCCGGCATCCGTGCGCGAATGGCCCTCAAGGGGCGGTCATCACAAAAGAAAGCACCATTGCCCCAATCCCGGGCGCCGACTTCTGCCGCCGTGAGCGCAGACCGCGTCAACATAGCCGAGCCCCAAAGTTCGCCCAACATCGCCGCCACATCAGGACGCTTGTCCGAGTTTGTTGCCTGGGCCATACGCGCGCACAACTCATAGGCAAACTCAAGCTTCACCGCCGCGCGCAGACAGGTTTGCTGCAATATGTTGGCAGCCCAGCCATGCCGCATCAGGCCATTATAGACATCGAGATCGCCGTCAATGAACACGCGTTCGAGCGGAATCTCCACATCATCGAAGATCATAAAGGCATCCTGCTCATCAAAACGGCTCGAGAACGGTCGGTCCTCAACAGGCGCTGTGACGCCGCAATGATCCCGGCACAAGGTGATCAGACCTTTGGTCTTCATCGGAATTGAGAAAGCCAGAATTGTGTTCGGATCGGTTCCGGGAGGTTGTGGCTGGCCGGGGTACACAAACAACTCATCAGCAAACGGCCCAAGCGTCGCGAGAATTTTTGCCCCACGTACAATAATGCTGTCCTTCGTGCGACGGACCACCTTTAGAGCCAGCTCACCATTAATGCCTTCCATATCAGGCAGGTTTTTGTCGATCACAGGATTGACGATCGTGTGGGTGAGCGAAAGATCCTTTTCGACGACCTCACGATAGAATTTGTGCAGGCGCTCAGCATACGTCTTGTCACCGGCATGAGAAAAAATGTCATCGCGCGCAACAAACCCCGCAAGCGTCACGTTCACATAATCAGGTGTTCGCCCCAACATGCCGGCAGAATACCGAGCAAACTGATCAAACGCTTTGTGACGGCGGGTCAGGTCATCCGCATTCTTGGGCACAATAAGGCTGGCGCTCATTGGGGCGCCGGTTTCCGGATCGGTAGTTAAACAATCTTCGGCATGCTCATGCTGCCAGTCGAAATACCCTGCCATTCCCATGACAGACCCCGCAAAGTCCGGACATTCCATGACGTCGACCTTCTGATTGCCGAGCCATACTTCGCGCTCATCGCGAATCCCATCCAGATATTGTTTCCCCGTGCGAGCCGTCATTGTTCTTCCCCTACGTTTTCCGGACTGATGTTCCCGGTTTTTTTTATGCTTTATGTTTTCTGATCAACGATGGATCCCCACCTCCGGCAATCCGGATGGCTGAAATTCAGGACTCACGTTGTGCCCTCATCAGGCAAAACGAATACCAATGCCCCCACATTCACCGTAGTCTGCGTGAAACACATCACCCGGCCTTGCAAACACCGGGCGTGTAAAGGACCCGCACAACAAAATGTTGCCGGGCTCCAGACTAATGTCGAACGGCGCTAGCTTGTTGGCAAGCCAGGCCACCCCAGTTGCCGGGTGATTGAGAACGCCAGCGGCAAGCCCGGTCTCCTCGATAATGCCATTGCGATGCAGAAGACAGCCAACCCAGCGAAGATCGAGAGCATCCGGCTTGATCGGCCGCCCACCCAGCACAACACCAGCGTTCGCTGCATTGTCAGAAATGGTATCCAACGCTTTGGCCGTTTCGCCTGTTTCGCGGTCAACCGGCGTAACGCGCAAATCGATGATTTCCAATGCTGGCGTGACATATTCGGTTGCGGCGAGGACATCAAAGACTGTTACCCCGGGCCCCTTTAACGGCCGCCCGAGCATGAAAGCGAGCTCCACTTCAATCAATGGGTTGATAAATCGCTCCGTCGGAACATCTCCTCCCTGCTCAAAAAGCATGTCATCAAGAAGAGTCCCGTAATCTGGCTCATCAATCTGCGAATTGATCTGCATGGCGCGTGAGGTAAGACCTATTTTATAGCCGATCGTCTTGCGCCCTTCCGCTTGCTTAATATCGAGCCAGGCGGATTGGATGGCATAACCGTCCGCCATCGTCATGTCAGGAAACTGGCGCGAGAGTTGAGGAATACGCACCTTGGTCTGTTCTGCTTGGTGCAGACGTCGCGCCGCATCAAGAATATCTTCTTTTGATATAGTCATTTCTTTTCCACGCTTGTCTCTTAAGAGCTCAGCAACTGACGGGTGCTTTGCACCTGTCCGCGACCAGCCAAAATGAAATTGAAGTCACCAACCAGCGTGATGAACCGGAAACCCATTTCGGCCGTCCTACCAGCAAAGTCCGGGCTTGCCGTATGAATGCCTGCAACGAGGTCATGACGCGCGCACGCTTCAACGACGGAGCGGTAGGCATCGAGCATATGTGGCTCGTCCTTGTCGAAGCCCTGCGTGCCGCCAAGTGCGAGTGACAGATCCGAAGGGCCAACATAAAGACCATCAAGTCCGGGTGTCGCGGCGATCTCATCAACACGGTCCAACGCGTCACGGGTTTCAATCATCGCGAATTTCAGGACCTGATCATCTGCATGGGCGCCATAGTCGAAGCCGGCATATATCATGGCGCGCGTGGCACCCGAGCTTCGCACCCCCAGGGGGGGATAACGGCAGGCGGCAACGAAGTCGGCAGCCTCTTCCGGCGTATTAATCAAAGGACAGATCACGCCCATCGCCCCAGCATCCAAGGCCTTCCCGATGAGGGCGGGGTCATTAGCGCCAAGCCGTACCATCGGCGTCGTCTGAGTGGTCGAAATCGCCTGCAGCATCGCCAGCATATCAGGCTCGCTGATCATGCCGTGTTGCACATCAATCGTCAGCGAATCCCACCCCAGAGATGACATGACCTCCGCAAGAAAGCCTCCGGGGATCACTGACCAGCCGTTAAGGATGGTACGTCCCTGAGAGAGCAATTCCCTCACTTGAACAGGTTTCACAAGCGTCCTCCAAAAATGATTATGGTCAATATTTTTTTACAATTGGGCCCTTTATTCATACCTAACCATGGAAAGAGGAATCATCAAGTTTTATTTTTGAGTGCACTCATTTTGTTTGACATCTGCGACAAACCGGCTAGCGTTACAATCAACAAGCAAAAGCTGGAGATGATGATGGAGAAACCGGCCACAGGGCGGCGTGAGCAGAACAAGCAGGAAAAGCGGGCACGCATCATCGCGGCCGCCCGCGCCCTGTTCCGTCACAAGGGCTTTGACGCCACCACGACGCAGGAAATTGCCGATGCAGCCGGCATCGCGTCAGGCACGCTTTTTACCTACGCGGCAACCAAGGATGATCTGCTCATTCTCGTCTTCCACACCGAAATGATGAGCATCGTTGACGATGCATATGCAAAAGCGAAGGAACAGGCCGGATTGCTCGATCAGATCATTGCCTTTTTTGAGGTGATGGTTGCTTACCACGAGCGCGACATCCGCCTGGCCCGTGCGCTGATGCGTCAACTCGGTCATGTTAGGAGCGCCGATCAGCGCGCCCTCGTTTCGGAACTCATGACTAAACTGCTCGGTAGGCTGACCAGAGTCGTAGAGGCCTCAAAGGCACAAGGCGAAGTTGCAGATAGCCAGCCCTCTTTCCTCGCCGCGCGGGCAATGTTCGCCATCTACTATTTTCACCTCGGATCACTGCTGAACGGTTACATCAACCGGGCCCAGTTTGACCGTTCTCTGAGAACTGACCTCGACCTCATGCTGCGGGGAACAGGATAGACCTATCACCTTTCAGCCGAACCCGAATGATTGCGATCAATCGCAACGTCAAAATCACTACGGAGGAAACTAAGAATGACCGGAATAACGGAACTGGGTTACGTCCGCTTCGGCGTATCAGATGTCAGCGCATGGCACAAATTTTGTTCGCAACTTTTGGGCCTCGAGGTTCATGAGGATGCCCATGCCAAACGCCTCTATGTCCGCAACGATCAGTGGCATCACCGCATCATCATAGAAGAAGATGCAAGTGATGACCTTCTGGCAGCCGGACTCCGCGTCGCAGGGCCTGCAGAGTTTGCCGCCATTCAAGATGTGCTGAAAGCAAACAACACCCCCTTTAAAGTGGCGGATTCAGCAACCGCTGAAGACCGTCGAGTTCTTGAACTGCTGTTTGTCAACGACCCTGACGACACACCCCTGGAAATTTTCCATGGCCCCCAGGTCGATGCGCACCGCCCGTTCTATCCAGGTCGCGGCATGTACGGCAAATTCAAGACCGGAGACGGCGGGCTTGGCCATATGATGCTTGTATCAGCAGACCAGAAAGCTTCCTACGATTTCTACAAGATGCTCGGAATGCGCGGCAGCGTTGAATACAAGGTGCCGCTCCCGGATCAAACCCTTGAACTCTTGTTCATGCACTGCAACTCCCGCGACCACACACTCGCCTTCGGAATGCCCAGCAAAGGGCGCATCAATCATCTGATGATGGAAGTCGACAGTCTTGACGACGTTTACCTCACCTATGAGCTCGTCAATGCGGCTGGCATCGATATCGCGATCATGCCCGGCAAACACGCCAACGATCAGATGTTCTCGTTCTACTGCATCTCACCATCAGGTTTTCAGGTCGAAATTGGCTGGGGGGCACGGGAGGCCTCACACCAGTCTGAATACTACACCGGTGACACCTACGGCCACCAGTTCACACCAAGCGGAATGCCATCATGAGCGATACACAAACAATAAAACTACAACATCAAAAACACTATATCGGTGGCAAATTCGTCGACGCCAAATCCGGGCAGAAATTCGACGTCATCAATCCAACCACCGAAGACGTGACAACAACCGCCGCGCGCGGCGATGCGTCAGATATTGGCGCTGCGGTCGCGGCGGCAAAAGACGCTTTTGATGGTGGAGACTGGTCACGCGCCAAAGCCTCCTTCCGCCGTGAAGTGCTCTTCAGGGCGGCCGATCTGATTGAAGCGCGATCCGCTGAGCTCGTCCGTCTTCAGACAATTGAGATGGGGGGCCCGCAAGGGCCTGAGTTCAAGGGACCACACCCAGCGATGGCGCGCTCAGCCTGGAATCTACGGTTCTTCGCTCAGGAGCAAGAGCAAGCCGGTGACCATGCGTTCAATCAGGATGACAGCCTGCTCACCTACACAATGACAGATGCCGCAGGCGTCTATGGTCTGATCACGCCATGGAATGGTCCGATCATGCTGTCGACCTGGAAAATGGCCCCATGTCTTGCCTATGGCAACTCCGCGATACACAAACCTTCGGAGATGTCGCCTCTTTCCATTCGCGTTCTCTGCGAAATCTTTGAAGAAGCTGGCATGCCGGCAGGCGTCTACAACATGGTTTTGGGATACGGCAAAGAAGCTGGCGTACCACTTGTCGAACATGATGACGTAGAAGGCATCTCGTTCACCGGTTCTCCTGCAACAGCCCGCGACATCGCAACCCGCGCAGCAACATCCCTCAAACGCACCTCGTTTGAACTGGGGGGAAAATCGGCAAACATCATCTTCGCTGATGCGGACCTAAAGAAAGCCATCCCAGCTGCAGCGATGGGTATTTTCATGAATAGCGGCCAAGCGTGCATTGCTGGATCGCGAATTCTTGTGCAGCGGTCAATCTATGATGATTTTCTTGCAGGGTTTGAGAAAGTCGCTGCAGGCTGGACCCCCGGAGACCCCATGGAGAGGACGACGCGCCTCGGTCCCCTGGTGTCAAAAGGTCAGTATGACCGCGTGATGAGCTACATTGAGCTTGCACGCGAGGAAGGCCGCATTCTCTTTGGCGGCAAGCGCCCAGATGGTTTGGAGAAAGGGTTCTTCGTCGAACCGACAGCCATTGTCGACGTCGATCCGTCAGCCCGCGTCTGCCAGGAAGAAATATTTGGCCCCGTCGCAACCATCTTGCCGTTTGACGAAGCCGATGACGCCATCGCGATCGCCAACGACTCGTCCTACGGTCTTGCAGGCTATATCTGGACCGGTTCACAAGACAAAGCCCATTACGTAAGCCACCGTCTGGAGACGGGAATGATCTGGGTCAATTCCGGGTTCAGCCGAGATCTGCGCCAACCGTTTGGCGGTATGAAAAACAGTGGACTAGGACGAGAAGGCGGCAACCTCAGCCGCGAGTTCTTCACCAACACCCGCTTCACCTCCTTCCCTCTTACACCACGATAAACAGGACACTTGATCATGAATGTATTACAAGGCGATCGCCTCGAGCAGCGACGTATCCTTTTTGAAGGCCGGCCAGAATGGACAATTGTGGAAGGTGACGAACTACGGCTGATGGACGGTCGGCGGGTTGTCGAGGCTGATGCCACCTATCTGCCTCCCTGTGATCCCACCAAAATTTTATGCATCCATCTCAATTATGATTCTCGCCGCGTTGAATTTCGCGCGCCTGAGCTCACGACGCCGACATATTTTCAGAAGCCAACGACGACGTTGAACTCACACCGCGGCAAACTCAATCGCCCGGAGAACACGCAATATCTCAACTACGAAGGCGAGATAGCCGCGATCATCGGCCGTCCCATGAAAAATGTGGCGCCTGAAGATACTTGGGACTACATCGCAGGATTTGCACCAGCAAATGATGTCGGCTCACAGGATTATCGCGATACCGATGCAGGTGGCATGACCCGCGTGAAGGGCATGGATGGTTTCTGTCCAGTCGGACCTGGCATTGTGCGTGGCGTTGACGTTCGAAAATCCACACTTCGCACTTATCTGAATGGCAAAGTCGTTCAGGAAGGTGACGTCAGCGAAATGACGTTTGGGATTGATTATCAGCTTGCCGATCTCTGCCGTCATATAACGCTTTTGCCAGGCGACATTGTTCTGACCGGCACACCAGCAAACTCGCGCCCCATGCAGCCAGGTGACGTGGTTGAAGTAGAAGTGACCGGCCTTGGAAAACTCCAAAACACCGTCGCCGACATTCCCAAACCCGCTCACAATATCGGTCACCAGCCGACGAGTTCCGAAGCCGTGCGCCGCGTTGCACTCGCTGGCGACTTTTGGAAAGAACAAGACGCAAAAAAGTAGACTTCAAACAACTTTGAGGAGGAACCCACATGCAGACCGCAGAACTGAATCAGAACATTCTGGATCCCGAGATTTTCCCGAAGGAGAAGGGACCTCCTCATAACTTGTTTGATTTGTGGCGACGCGAAGATCCCGTTCATTGGAACCCAACCTCGCCCAAATATGCACCCGAGCCACCGATGGCCGCTCTCACCAAGGGGTTTTGGTTTCTCACCCGGTACCAGGACGTGTTTGATGTGTCGCGCAATCAGGAAAAATTCAGCTCCTATGATGCGGGATTCATGATCTGGGACCATGACGACCCCAACGATCTGGAAATGCAGCGCGCGAACTTCATGGGAATGCGTCCGGAAGACCATACCTCTGTGAAGCAGGTCATTGTTCCACCGTTCGCACCCAAGGCCATGCAGGCGATTGCCCCGGAGATCGACCGGTTTGCAAAAGAGATCGTTGATGATATTGCGGCCAAAGGGAGTTGTGAGTTCGTTTTCGACGTTGCCTCGAAATTACCTGTCTATACTTTCTGCGAGCTGATGGGCATCCCCGAAAGCTATCGGGAACAAGTTGTCGACTACGGCAACGCAATGGCTGATGTGGAGTCGGGCCGGAACGAAACCGACGATCCGCTCTTTGGCCTGTTTGCAATCTGCGAAGAGATTTCCGAGCAGAAGCGCAAGTCCCCCGACGATGGTCTGCTCAGCGCAATGGTCAACGACACATCGCTTGAGCTTTCTCAATTGAACATCAACATGTTCTTCTTGGTCTTCGCCGTTGCGGGGCATGAAACGACCCGCAGTACGGCTGCCCACTTCATCCATCAGATGAACAAGAATCCGGATCAATACGCGCTGCTGCGTAGCGATGTAGACAAATATCTTGAGAACGCCATCGAGGAGGTCCTTCGATACACCAACACCACAACCAATTTCCGGCGGACCGCAACATGCGACACGGAGGTTGGGGGATACCCGGTGAAGAAGGGTGACAAAATCGTCCTGTCTTACGCGTCAGCAAACCGGGACCCAAGTGTCTTCGAGAACCCGCATAAGTTTGACATAACCCGCGCCAACGCGCGCAAGCACTTGGCTTTCGGAACCGGCCCTCACGTATGCATAGGTGCCCGTCTTGCGCGCATGCAGCTATTTTCGCTCCTCAAAGAGATCATCACACGTATTCCAGATATCCGGCCAAGTGCAGAGCCCCAATGGCTCAAATCAATCTGGTTCAACGCCATTACACATATGCCCGTCGAGTTCACACCCGACTCTGAAAGCCGATAACTCAACCCGCGCCGCACACGCCAAAAAAATTGCGCCACAGTCAAAGCGATGACTCTCTGAGTGTAAGGGGACACTCGAACCTGCATTAGGCGGGAATAACCGGGATTACGCGGGAATTGGCGGAATACGGGGAAAAACAGCAGGAGAAGATGGGAGCGCTAGGTTTCGCAGTGGCACACCAAAATTTGGCCGATCAGGCCGTTTAGTCAAATGAAGTTGCACCCAACAGTGCCGCTCAGCCAAAAACGCCCAGCCGTTTAAGGCACTGCTCAATATGGCGTAAAGAGCGCCTTAAACAGCCATACAGCCCGATCAGGCAGTGTTTAAAAGAGCCAGCGGAATTGTTGGTTAACGGCGCCTGCAGGACGCCCCAGCAGTGAAGCCAGGGACAAGCGAGCCACCGGACATCCGCCGCTGGGCGTAATTTAGTGGCCAGGGCGTAAGTCCAACAAATCCCTAGTTGTTCATGTGCGTCATCAGGGTTTTTGGAACAGACTGCGGCCTAATTTAAGCGAGAGTTTGGCTCATCTGTTGATTGATATTAGGCGGCCTGCTTTCGGTATTGCAAGCGCCGCTGGTTGATAGTGTTT